>Ga0208872_1000038_pt1 | contig 134517 bp, 113 predicted proteins | sample CryBogCBH12Aug08_FD_185508 | JGI IMG/M metagenome (GOLD analysis project Ga0208872, IMG submission 185508) | Freshwater microbial communities from Crystal Bog, Wisconsin, USA - CBH12Aug08 (SPAdes) | ecosystem: Environmental > Aquatic > Freshwater > Lake | place: Crystal Bog, Wisconsin, USA...
CTTCACGCGCCCGCCGGTGAGCAACGCCACACGCCCGCGCAGGTCGGCGAGTTCGCTGCGCTTTTTCCAATTCAATTCCGCGCAGGTCGGACAAAGCTGGTCGTAGAAGTGGTGGATTTGCGAATAATCTTTTTTGCAGACGTAACAATTCTGCGGCTCGACGGCTTCGTGAAAGTCGGGATTGTCGGTGACTTCCTGCGGCTCTCCAATTTGCGGCGGAAAATAATTCGGCGTGGTGAAGACGGGCTTGCGCCGCAGTTCGCGGATGCCGGTCTGATGCAGTTTTTTGTCGTCCGCGGATTTCTTCTCGGCCTTGCGCTGCTTGACTTTCGCCTTCACCAATTTCCGGCGCTGCGTCAAATCCGGGCAATAAAGATCGCCCGCCACCTTCATCAGCCGCGTGTGTTCCTCATCGGTAAGGCCGGCGAGCAGCGCGCGATCGGCGCTGGCCTTTTCCAGCAGCTTGATGGCGGCCTTGAGCTGTTCGGGCGTCGCAGGTGGATTTGACTCGGCGGACATTTATTTGGCCGCGCAGCATACCACAAAGCACTTCGCACGCGAACGAAAAGCCGCCGGCGGACCGGCGGCGGAATTGCGCAGAAACATTTCGACGCCGCCGTCATTCATGTTTAATTTTCCCGCTGCATGTCCGCCGAAGCGCAACTCACTCCCATGATGGCGCAGTATCGCCGCATCAAGGGCGAACTGCCCAAGGATGCGCTGCTGCTCTTCCGCCTCGGCGATTTCTACGAGATGTTTTTCGAGGACGCGCAGACCGGCGCGCAGGTTTTGAATCTCTCGCTCACCGCGCGCAACGGCGTGCCGATGTGCGGCCTGCCGTTTCACGCGGCGAACAATTACATCGCCCGCATCCTGAAAAGCGGGCGCAAGGTCGCCATCTGCGAACAGCTCGAAGACGCCAAACCCGGCAAGCTCGTCAAACGCGAGGTCACGCAAATCCTCTCGCCCGGCACGCATTTCGACGAACGGATGCTCGTCGCCGAGCGGAATAATTTTCTCGCGGCCGTTTATCCCAGCGGAAAAATCTTCGGTCTCGCGCTGGTGGATTTGACCACCGGCGATTTCCTGACGACCGAACTGGAGGATCAAACCGCGCTGCTCGCTGAACTGGAACGGCTGCGGCCGGCGGAAATTATTTTCCCGACGGAAGCGACTTCGCTCCGAGATTTATTGCGCGGTGCATTCCAGATTCTGAGCGGCTACGACGACTGGACGTTCGCTCCGGAAACCGCGTTTTACACTGTGAAGGAACAGTTCAAGGTCGCCTCGCTCGACGGCTTTGGCCTGAAGGACAAGACTGCCGCAATCGGCGCGGCGGGCGGCGCGTTGCATTATCTCACGCAAAATCTGCGCCGTGACGTGAAGCATCTCACGCGGATTTCGTTTTACCAACGCAGCGATTTTCTCACGCTCGATTACACGACGCTGCGGCATCTGGAAATTCTCGAACCGCAGCATCACGACGCGCCGCGCAACGCCTCGCTTTACGGCGCGCTGAATAAAACCGTCACGCCGATGGGCGCGCGGCTCATGCGCAACTGGCTTTCGCAACCGCTCGCCAAGGTGGAACCCATCCGGCAGCGGCAGGATACGGTGGAAACCTTTATCAACAATTCCTTCGGCCTCGACGCGTTTCGCCAGCAGCTTGCGCAGGTGCGCGACCTCGAACGCACGCTCGGCCGCCTGAGTTCCGGCAGCGGCAACGCGCGCGATCTGGTCGCGCTCCGCATCGCGCTCGAACAAATTCCGGCGCTGAAACAGACCTTGGCCACGGTGGGGCGAGCGTCCCCGCGAGCCGAATCTTTAGTGCAAGAAACGACGGCTCGCGAGGACGCTCGCCCCACCAGCCTCATTGCGGCTTTAAATTCTCAAATTTCCGAATCGCCCGACCTCGTTGAGTTGATTTCCCGCGCCATCGTGGATGAGCCGCCGCTGCCCATCAAGGAAGGCGGCATGATCCGCGACGGCTTTGACGCCGCACTCGACGAACTCCGCACCGCGCAGCGCGGCGGCAAGGATTGGATCGCCAAGTTGCAGGCGGATGAAATCACGGCGACGGGTATTTCCTCGCTGAAAGTCCGATTCAATTCCGTCTTCGGTTATTACATCGAAGTCACCAAGTCGAACCTCGACAAGGTGCCGCCGCATTATCACCGCAAGCAGACCGTGGCCAATGGCGAGCGCTTCATCACGCCGGAGTTAAAAGCAATGGAGGGAAAAATTCTCGGCGCGGAAGAACGCAGCGCGAAACTGGAATACGAAATTTTCCAGCGCATCCGCGAGGAAGTGCTCGGCCAGTTGCCGAAAATCCAGCAGACCGCTTCCGCGCTGGCGCAACTAGATGTGCTGGCGTCATTCGCCGAAATCGCGCGGCTGCACAATTACTGCCGTCCGCAAGTGGCCAACGAAGGCGTGTTGCAAATCCGTGACGGCCGGCACCCGGTGCTGGAACAGCAGCTCGTCGAGGAGCGCTTCGTGCCGAATGACACCACTTTCAATCCAGAATTGCAGATTGCTTTGATCACCGGCCCGAACATGGCGGGCAAATCCACCTACATCCGGCAGGTCGCGCTTCTCACGCTGCTCGCGCACACGGGCAGTTTTGTTCCCGCCGCCGAGGCGCGGATTGATCTGGCGGACCGTATTTTCACGCGCATCGGTGCGAGCGACGATTTGTCGCGCGGACAATCTACCTTCATGGTCGAGATGACCGAGACGGCGAACATCCTGAATAACGCCACACCGCGCAGCCTCATCGTGCTGGACGAAATCGGGCGCGGCACCAGCACCTTCGACGGCCTCTCGCTCGCGTGGAGCATCGTCGAGCATCTGCACAATCAGGTCGGCGCGAAAACGCTGTTCGCCACGCATTATCACGAATTGACGGAGCTTTCGGCCCGCTTTCCGCGCATCAAGAACTTCAACGTCGTCGTGCGCGAATGGCATGACCAGATTGTGTTTCTCCGCAAAATTGTCGAGGGCGGCACGGATAAAAGCTACGGCATCCAGGTGGCGCGGCTCGCCGGCGTGCCGAAGGAAGTTTTGGAACGTGCCAAGCAAATTCTCGGTAATCTGGAGGAATCCGAACTGACGCCGGAAGGCAACGTGCGCCAGCCGCGCCGCCAGCAGGACCGGGAAAAATTAAAATCGCTCGTGCCGCCGCCGCAGATGGATTTGTTCGGTTGAACTGAACGATGAATTCCACCGCCAATTCCAAGCTGAAGAATTTTCTCCAGAAATTCACCGTGCTGCGCGGCGCCCCGCGCGAGCTGTGGATCATTTACGCGGCTTACATCCTCGAAAATCTCGCCTACAAGGTCGGCGCGGCCACGGTGCTCACGCTCTGGCTCTCGTCCGACCTCGGCTTCGGTGACCAATCGGCGGGCGCGATGGTGGCGACTTGGTCGGCGGTGATGACGCTCATCACGGTGTTCATCGGGCCGCTCACGGACGCGCTCGGCGTGCGGCGGACCTTCCTGCTCGGCTTCGGCGTCTGCCTCGTGGCGCGCATCGTGATGACGTTGACGGCGGAACGCTGGGTGGTGCTGCCGTGCGGACTTTATCTGCAGGCGGTGGGCATCGCGCTGATGATTCCGGTAATGGCGGCGGCGATGAAAAAATATTCCAACACGGCGCAACGGTCGGTGTCGTTCTCGCTCTACTACGCGCTGATGAACCTCGGTTTCGCGGCGGGCGACTGGCTGTTCGACCGCGTGCGCAGTCCGGTGCACGGCCTCGGCGAACACGGTCACTGGACGCTGCCGCTGCTGGGCACGGACTTGAGCACCTACCGCGTGCTGATTTTGCTCGGCGTCGTGTTCACGATTCCGGGGATGCTGTTGACGTGGTTCTGCCTGCGCGACGGCGTTGAGGTGACGGACGCGGGCATCACCGTCACGCCGCGCGAAAAAATCGCGGCGGCGAATCCGCTGGCTGCGCTGGTCACGACGGTGCGCGACACGGCGGTGAAGACGGGGAAAATCTTCGCGAGCCTGTGGCGGGAAAAGTCGTTCTACAAATTTCTCGCGTTCATGACGCTGGTGGTCGGCGTGCGGATGATTTTTTACCACCTGAGCTTCACCTTTCCGAAATTCGCCCTGCGTGAACTCGGCGACGGCGCGCCCATTGCGCAAATCAGCAGCATGGTGAACTCGATTCTCATCGTCGTGCTCGTGCCCATCACCGGCGTGCTGACGCAGAAAATCGCGGCATATCGCATGGTCATCGTCGGCAGCCTGATTTCAGCGGTGTCGGTGCTTTTTCTCGCGGTGCCGGCGGAATGGTTCAAGCCGCTGGCCGACGGCTGGCTCGGCAATTTGATTTGCCACCAGTGGCTGCACGTCAGCGGCGCGGTGAATCCGCTCTACGTCGACATCTTCCTGTTCGTCGCGCTGCTGTCGGTTGGCGAGGCGCTGTGGTCGCCGCGCCTTTACGAATACGCCGCCGCCATCGCGCCGAAGGGTCAGGAGGCGTCCTACATGGCGCTGTCGCTGCTGCCGTATTTTCTGGCGAAGTTTTTCGTGGGCGGCAGTTCCGGCTGGCTGCTGGCGACGTATTGCCCGGAAACCGGCGCGCGGCATCCGGAAACGCTGTGGCTCATCATCGGCGGCATGGCGCTGGTAACACCGCTCGGCGCGATTTTGTTCCGGAAATATATTCAAGTCCATGAAGCTGGTCGCTAGACTGGTCAACAAATTATGTCCATCAACACCATCTCCGAAAAACTGCGCCGTCTGGAAATTCCCGGCCGCGTCGAAATCGTCAATGGCCACGGCGGTTTGCCGCTCGTGAAAATCCGCACACCGTGGAGCACGGCGGAAATTTATCTGCTTGGCGCGCACGTTGCCGGCTTCCAGAAAAACGGCGAGCCGCCACTGCTGTTCATGAGCGCGAAAAGTTATTTTGCGACCGGCAAGCCGATTCGCGGCGGTGTGCCGATCTGTTTTCCGTGGTTTGGCAATCGCGACGGCGAACCGTCACATGGCTTCGTTCGGCTGGCCGAATGGCAACTCATCAAAACCACCGCCGCCCCGGACGGCATGGTGACGGTGACGCTGGCGCTGCCGCAAATCCTCGGCCGCGAGGCGTGGAAAAATCTGCGCACGGAATTGGTCGTAACCGCCGGCGAAACACTGACTATGGAACTGGGCGCAACCAATGAGTCTTGCGGCGAAACAGTGGAACTGGAAAACTGCCTGCACACTTATTTTCAGGTCGGCGACATCGGCGCGGTGACGGTCACCGGCTTGGAAGCTGCGCCGTTCGATGATTTTGCCGCCGGAGCTGCCGGTGCGCGCCGCGCCGCGGAGAATTCTGCTTTGAAAATCACGAAAGAGACGAACCGCGTTTATCCTGACAACACTGCTACGGTGGAAATCCGCGACGAAAAGTTGAAACGCGTCATCCGCGTGGAAAAGTTCGACTCAAAATCCACCGTCGTCTGGAATCCATGGACGACGCAGAAAATGCCGGAGGATTGGGGTGCGAACGAGCATCTGAACATGGTCTGCGTTGAATCCGGCAACGTGAAGCAGAACAAACTTTCGCTCGCGCCGGGCAAAGCGGAGACGCTGAAGGTTGTCGTCGGTAGTTCGGCGCTGAAATGATTTCCGTTTCCGAAATCCAGCCGAGCGGCGGCGATTTGATTTCCCAGGTCGAAGAGATTTTTTCGCCGACGGGCATTTTGTCGCGCGCAAAGAATTTCGAGTTCCGCCCGCAGCAGCAGGAAATGGCCGTGGCCGTGGCGCGGGCGTTGCAGAACCGCGAACACCTCGCGGTCGAGGCTGGCACGGGCGTCGGCAAGTCGCTGGCGTATTTGATTCCATCCATTCTCTTTGCCGTTCGCGAAAAGAAAAAAGCCATCGTTTCCACGCACACGATCAATCTTCAAGAGCAGCTTACGGAAAAAGATTTACCGATGCTTGCGGGCGTGCTGGGATCGCTGCCGGAACCGGTGAAGTTCAGCTACGCGATGTTGAAGGGCCGTGCAAATTATCTTTGCACGCGCCGGCTGCAAAAGGCGATGCAGCAGAGCGGCAACTTGTTCACTTCGTCCGAGGCCGAGGAATTGCAGCGCATCTACGAATGGTCGAAGGAAACCAAGGACGGCAGCCTCTCCGATTTTGAGATCGAGCCGGACCCGAAAGTTTGGGCGCAGGTTTGTTCCGAGCGCGGGTTGTGTTCGCCGAAAACGTGCGGGCATCAGTCGGATTTTTCCAAAGACCACGACGTCTGTTTTTTTCAGCGCGTGCGGAATCGCATTTTGTCCGCCGACGTGGTGATTTTGAATCACACGCTGTTTTTCACGTTGCTCGGCGGCGTGGACGAAGAGATGGAAGGCGGCATTCTGTTCAAGAACGACTTCGTGGTGTTCGACGAAGCGCACACGATGGAAAGCGTCGCGTCGCGGCACATCGGCCTGAGCGTGTCGAGCGGGCAGGTGCGCTATGCGCTGAACCGGCTGTGGAATCCGAAAACGGAGAAAGGTCTGCTCGCCACGTTGCGTCAGGGCAAGGCGGTGAAGCTCGTCGCGGAAATCTTGAGCGAGTCGGATAAATTTTTTGAGAACGTCGAGAGCGCGTGCGAGGAAATTCAGGCGGAAGCGAAACGCATTGCCGATGAAGACGGCGCGCGCGGGCGCTCCGCTTACCAAAGCAAGCGCGAGTGGAAGGAGTTGCGCATCCGCCGCGCGGAATTGGTGAAGGACAACGTCACGCTGCCCATCCAGCGCTTGCGCGAGGCGGTGAGCGAACTCATCAAGACGAGCGAGGACAAGGAAATCGGACAGGAATTGCTGGAATGCAATCGCCGGCTCGGCGAATTGAAGCTGGAGGTCGCGGAATTTCTGAATCAGGAAGCGGACGACCACGTTTATTGGGTCGAGCGCGGCGGTAAATCGCAGCGCAATCTTTCGCTGAACGCCGCGCCGGTGGACGTGGCGGAGTATCTACGGCGGCGGTTGTTCGAGACCGACACGAGCGTCATCATGACCAGCGCGACGCTGGCGGTGGCGGAAAAAGCGGTCGAAGGTTCGAAGTTGAAGGTGGCCGGTTCTGAAACTGCGGCACGCCGCAAAAGTTCAGCGCCCAACCTGTCGCCGCTGAATTATTTTGCCAAGCGGGTTGGCTGCGAGATGGCGACGAAGCTGCAGGTCGGCACGCCGTTCGATTACGAGCGGCAGATGAAATTATTCACGGTCAAAAAAATGCCCGACCCGCGCGAACACGGTTATTCCGACGCGCTGGTTCATTGGATCGAGCATTTCTTGATGCTGACGCACGGCAAGGCGTTCGTGCTGTTCACGAGTTACAAGCTGATGCAGGAGGTCGCGGACCGGATGCAGTCGTTCTTCACCAAGTTGAACATCGAACTCATCGTGCAAGGCACGGGCACGCCGCGCTCGACGATGCTGGAGCAGTTCAAGGCGGACGTGGATTCGGTGCTGTTCGGCACGGACAGCTTCTGGCAAGGCGTGGACGTGCCGGGCGAGGCCTTGAGCAACGTCATCATCACGCGGCTGCCGTTCGCGGTGCCGGATCATCCGCTGATCGAGGCGCGGCTGGAGGCAATCGAAGCGCGCGGCGGCAATGCGTTCGGCGAATTTTCCCTGCCGGAAGCAATCTTGAAATTCCGTCAAGGCGTGGGGCGGCTAATCCGCACGAAGACGGACACGGGCATCGTGGTGATATTGGACAACCGCATATTGACGAAGCAATACGGTCAGGCGTTTCTCGACGCACTGCCGAAGTGTCCGGTGGAAATCGTTTGAAGTTTTCTCACTGTAGAGCAAAGCCTATAACAAACGCAGCCACCCTTTAATCTTCTTTATTCAGAGATTTTGTGTTGCAAGCATCGTCGGTGTTAACTTCTGAGCCCGTTGAACTGCTGCGTTTTAGCCAAACCAGCAAAATGCTGATATCGGCCGGTGAAACACCCGAAATGCGAGCTGCTTGACCGATGGTTTGGGGCCGGATTTTGGCTAATTTTTGTCGTGCTTCCAAACGTAAACTAGGCACAGTAGAAAAGTCAAAAGCGATGGGAATTTCCTTTTCTTCCAAGGATTTCAATTTAGCGACCTCAATTTCCTGACGTTCAATATATCCATTATATTTTATCGCAATTTCAACCTGCTGAATCACTTCATCAGATAAATTAGTGTCTTGATTAGGTAAATCACGATATTTTATTTCTGGTCTTGAAAGAATTTTTGCCAATGAATCAAAATTATAAAATGTTTTATATAAACGTTTTAACTCATTTTCAAAAGAGGTTTTTTTGAGTTTAAACCGTTCCACATTTCGTTTAGGCAACAATTCAATTTCATCGCCTACATGACTTAACCTAAAATCAGCATTATCTTGGCGAAGCAATAATCGGTATTCTGCACGTGAGGTGAACATGCGATAGGGCTCAGTTGTTCCCTTGGTGACTAAATCATCGATTAAGACGCCAATGTATGCCTGGCTTCGTCCCAATACAATTTGATCTTTACCCTGACATTTTCGTGCGGCATTTATTCCCGCCATCAGTCCCTGTGCTGCAGCCTCCTCATAGCCAGAAGTCCCATTAATCTGGCCGGCAAGAAAAAGATTTGAGCATTTTTTTGTTTCCAGTGTTGGATACAATTGTGTTGGATAAACAAAGTCATATTCGACAGCGTAAGCGGGGCGTAGAATTTCCGCATTTTCACAACCAATGATTGTCCTAACCATTTCAACTTGAACATCAAAAGGAAGGCTAGTCGAACAACCATTTATGTAAAATTCATCAGTGCTAATACCTTCAGGTTCAAGAAAGATTTGATGTCGTTCCTTATCTGAAAACCTGATAATTTTATCCTCAATCGATGGACAATATCGTGGTCCGACTCCTTCAATCTGACCTGAATACATTGGAGATTTATGAATATTCTGTCGTATGATTTCGGCCGTTTTGGAGGTTGTATAGGTTATGTAACAAGGTGATTGTCCATTGATTCGATCCAAAATAGAACCTGGTGGATATTTGCCTTGAGAATTATTTACAATGGGTGTTGGAACATGAGATTGTTCCATGTGGAACAAATCATCTTTCCAGAAAGTAAAATACGAAATATTGGAATCACCGGGCTGTATTTCTGTTTTTGAGAAATCAATCGATTTTCGTAATATTCTTGGTGGGGTTCCTGTCTTTAAGCGTCCTAACTCCAAACCAATTTCAAGAAGAGAGCTTGATAGGTTCATGGCCGCCGCATCGCCTGCTCGTCCGCCAGATTGTTGGTTTGTTCCGATGTGCATCAGGCCACGGAGGAATGTGCCCGTGGTAATAACGATGCAAATGCCCAAGTATTGAACTTCCAAAGTGGTTTCAATACCATATCCAACTCCGTCCCTATGTAAGATTTTGGCTGACTGACCTTGTTTGACATCCAAATTTGGTTCAGACTCACAAACCCACTTCAATCGAAATTGATACGCTTTTTTGTCACATTGAGCCCGTGGTGCCCAAACGGCCGGACCATTTTTTTTGTTCAACATCCGAAATTGAATGCCCGTCATATCAGTTGCCTTCCCCATTTCACCACCAAGTGCATCAATTTCCCTGGCCAAATGGCCTTTGGCCAAACCACCGATGGCTGGGTTACAAGACATTTGGCCGATGGAATCGGCGTTTATTGTAAGTAACAATGTTTGACAACCCAGTCTAGCTGAAGCAAGTGCAGCCTCGACACCGGCATGCCCAGCACCGACAACAATCACATCATACCGCTTGGGATAAACAAACATTTCAAAGCTAACTTATTTTATAACGAGCCGAGAAGACATTGCTCGGGCTTGATCTCTTTTTTAGTTTGCGCGCTGGGTTAGCTGCAAGATGTTCACTGATTTTAAAAACTATTTCCACTTCATCTTCCCTTCCAATACCTCTGGCTATTTCAAGTGCTGTGAATGGCTGATTTAGATTTGATTTGAGATAAGCGATTATCTGCCTCTGGATGGCTAACACATTTCCTGCTGCTTTCTTTCCAGCTTCCACGCCTGGTTGATGATATGCATTGACATTTATAAGAGACGCATAGAATCCAACGGCACGCTCAAATAATGCAATTAGTAATCCAACAGTCATTGGATTAACATCTTTAACGGTAATGGTGATTGATTCTCGATTATTTTCGGCTAAGGCGGATCTGGTTCCAAGAAAAAATCCTTGCAGGAAGTCTCCTGATGTTGCATCGGGCTCAGTGAACACAAAATCGCCGAGCTGATCTTTTTTCACTTCGATGAAAGTGGCAAAATAATCATTTAGTCCGTCTCTAAGTTGCTGTATATAAGAATGTTGGTCTGTTGAGCCTTTGTTGCCAAATACACATAGGCCTTGATTCACTAAATTTCCATTCAAATCAAGCTCCTTGCCCAAAGATTCCATCACTAGTTGTTGTAAATATTTTGAAAAGAGCTCTAGCCGGTCTTTATAGGGCAAAACAACCATATTTTTACTTCCATTACCGTTACCTGAAGCATACCAAGCAAGTGCTAGCTGAGCGGCTGGATTCGATTTCACTGATTTTGAACGAGTTGTAGAATCAGCCGCTGCCCCACCTGCAATGAGTCCCTCAAAATCAATTCCTTGTAGTGCTGCTGGCAAAAGGCCGACGGCAGAAAGCTCGCTGGTGCGCCCCCCTACCCAATCCCACATAGGAAAGCGTTCAATCCATTGGTTAGAGCTGGCATATTTGTCTAAGTCGCTCCCAGACATTGTGATAGCAATAGTGTGCTGGCCAAAGTTCAAGCCAGCTTTTTCATAAGCAGTCTGGGCAACCAGCATGCCGTTTCGAGTTTCTTTGGTTCCTCCGGATTTGGAAATAACGATGCACAAAGTCCGGTTCAACTTTTTACCGATTACAGCCAATGTGCGGTTCATCCCGTCAGGATCGGTGTTGTCAAAAAAGAACGGCTTTAATTTGTCCTTCCGAGGATTACACAAAGCCTGCGCAACAAACTGAGGCCCCAGCGCGGATCCGCCAATGCCAATAAGGAGATAATTTTTGAAAGTTCCGCCTGCGCCCTGAATGATGCCAGAATGGATCTTTGTGGAAAAATCCTTTATTTTACGATTGGTTTCCTCGATTTCCCGTCGGATTTCCGGTGTCGGTGCGAGTTCAGGATTGCGCAGCCAGTAATGACCAACCATGCGATTTTCATCTGGATTGGCTATGGCTCCTGCCTCCAGCGCATCCATGTCCGCAAACGCCTTTTGAATTTTCGGTTCCATTGCCTCGAAGAACGCGTCGTCCACATTCATGCGGCTCAGGTCGATTGCCAGATCAAGCTTAGGAAACTCCGTGTAATATTTTTGAAAACGCTCCCACCATTGCAATTTTGTGAAATTCATAAATGCAACGGCGATTGAATGCTTTTGCATCTGGCTCTGGCAAGAAAATTCGGCGCGGATTTCTCCGGCAGGAAAAGCCACCTAAATCAGAGAATCATTTTATCGGGAGTGTGAGGCGCATCGTGGTGCCGCGACTCTGGCGGGACAAAATGCGGATCTGCCCGTGATGCGTCTCAATGATGCGACCGACGATGGCCAGTCCGAGCCCAGTGCCTTTGGCTTTCGTGGTGGCGAGCACGGCCTTGAAAGCGTGTTTTTGTTGTTCCTCGGTCATCCCCCCGCCCGTGTCCTTGAATTCGATCGCCACCTGTGCCGGCTTGTCGTCGCTGTGCAATGCACGTGAGCGGATGGTCAGCGCACCGCCGTCCGGCATGGCTTCGGCGGCATTCAAAATCAGATTCAAAAACGCCTGTTCCAGTTGCGGCGCATCGCCGGACACCAGTGGCAAATCCGGCTGCAAATCACGGATCAACTTGATGCCCTGATTGGACAGCTTATGGCGCACGAGCAAGCCCAATTCGTCCACCAGGTCATTCAGGTTTACTGGTGCGAATTTCGGTTCCGTCGTCCGTGCAAAATCCAGAATTTGCTCCACAATCTTGTTCAAGTGCTCGATTTTCGACTCGATAATCCGTGTGTCCTTCGCTCGCGGGTCGCTGGCCGGAAACTTCAGGTTCAGCGAGTGATACAGCAGCTTCATCACCGTGAGCGGATTTCGGATTTCGTGGGCCACCTCTGCCGCGAGCAGTCCGAGTGCGGACAGTTTTTCATTTTGGCGCAACTGTTCCTCCACGTCCACAACGCGCTCGTAGAGCCGAGCTTTTTCGATTGCAATCGCCGATAATTCGGCCAGCGCGGAAAGAATTTTGGTCTCCTCGTTGGAAAAACTGTAAGGGCGTGCCGTGTAAACGCTCAAGGCGCCGATGCTTTGTCCGGCGAAAATCAACGGCACGCTTAGCAGCGAAACCAAACCCTCGCGTCGCGCCAAATCAACGTTTTGATAACGTGCGTCCGTCTGCACGTTGGCCACCTGCAACGGCTTCTTCCGGCGCACCACCACTCCGATGAGGCTTTCGTCGGCACTTAGGCGAGGCTTGTTGATGTAGGCGTCGCCCGCGCCGTAGCTCGCACGCAGGTCGAGCCACTCGCGCGTTTCGTCGAGCAGCATGAGCGAACACATCCGCGCGCGCATGAGTTCGCATGCTTCCTTCGTGATGGCGCGCAGGGCTTCGTCCAAATTCAAAGTGGAATTGATCGTGCGGCTGACGCTGGAGAGGGACTCAAACAGCATCACTTTCAACCGCAGTTGTTCATAGAGCCAGGTGTTGTGAATCACCTTGGCTGCTTGAACCGCCAGTTCCTGCAACAGCTCCTGGTCTTCTGCCGAAAACGCGTTGGCGCGGTCGGAATCCACGTTGATGACACCGCGCACTTCGCCCTGCACCTCAAGCGGCACCGCCAGTTCCGAGCGCACATCGCGCCGGACGCTGACGTAACGACGATCCTGCGTAACGTCACCGACGCGCGCCGGCTCGCCGTTTTGCGCGACCCAGCCGGTGATGCCTTCGCCGACGCGGAGCTTCAACTTGCGTGCGGCGGACGAAAGATTCTGTGCCGCGTGGATTTCAAGAAAATTTGTCGTGGGGTTGATGAGCACCAGCGAACCGGACGAGGCGCGCATCACACGCACAGCCTCGCTGACAATAAGCTGGAGCGCCTCCTGCGATTCCAGCGTCGAGTGGATGACGTTGCTGACCTGATAAAGCAGGCTCAAGCGCTCGTGGCTCCATTTCAGTTTTTGTAGTGGCTCGCTCACCGTTAGATTTATCGCAGGCGAAAAATTAGACCGGTTCCTGCCGTTGCAAAGACAATATTGGGCAACCAGGCGGCGATCCAGCCGGGCAAAGAACCGCCGGCACCCAGCGCCATTCCAATTTGCTGCAAAACGAAAAACGCAAAACCGATGAAAATGCTGCCCGCAACGCCAAAAAACAGGTTCCGGCGTCCGCTGACCGCGCCAAAGGGAATGGCGATGAACACGACCACCAGGCATGTCCACGGAGCCGCCAGTCGTCCATGAAATTTGGTGAGCAGCCGGGCGGTGTCCTCACCGGACAGGCCTGGATTGTTGCGCAAATATTCCCAAAGTTCCGCGAGCGGAATATCGGCGCTGCGCGAGCCGCGCAACATTTGGGTGTCGCTGAATTTCAACTGAATCAGGACCTGCTTGGGCGTCTCGGTGAATTCCGGGAGGGCCAGCTGGTTGGTGACAACCAAGGGCACCAGCCGGCCTTTGTTCCCGGCCTGCGTGAACAGTTGCACATTCCAAAAAGTCCAGACTTCGTTGGAATAGGAACCCCGCTCGGCCCACAACTGTCGCTGCTCACCGCTGGGCAAGGTCCAGATGACATGCGGATTGACCATCTCGGTGGTGGCGGCATTGTATTCACCGAACTGCCAGACCCGGTGCGCCCGTGGATTGGGAAAGCCGCTGCTTTTAAAAATCAGTTTGGTTTTCGTATCCACGCCTTGTTTGCTGTGTCGTGCGAGGATTTCCTGAGACCAGGCCGCGCAGCGTGGCACGGCGATTTCATTGATGAAAAAATAAATTCCGCTGGCCGCGAGACCGACGCAAAAATAGGGCAGGCACAGTCGCCAAAGGCTGACGCCTGCCGCCCGCAGGGCGGTGAGCTCGTGGTGTCGTGAATGGTGCGTCAGTGCATAAAGCAATGCGAGGAGAAGCGTGATGGGCAGTGCGAGGACAAAAAACGCCGGCAGGTCGGCAAGGCCAAATTCCAGCGTGTCCAGAAAGTGCAGCTTGGCCTCGCGCATCTCATCAAGCCGGGTAAAAAAGAAGAACGAGATCCAAAATACCATGAAGCCGCCCAAGCAGGTGGCCAGGGGCGTGAGCAGTTCGCGAAAAAGGTATCGGTCGTGCAACCGCATGGCGCAGGTTAAACGGCGCGGGGTGATTCTGCCAACCCAATTGATGCGGGGAAAAACCTTGCTTTTCCACCCGGTTGAATTATTTTCGACACCCTTTGTGGGTTGGTAGCTCAGTTGGTAGAGCAGTGCCCTTTTAAGGCATTGGTCCGGGGTTCGAGTCCCCGCCAACCCACCAAAAAAATCAAGTCCTCAAATAAAAAGCCGGGAATTTCTCCCCGGCTTTTTTATTTGTGCCAGAAAAGATTCAAGCCGCCGCTTTGGCCGCTGCGAGGTCGGCCTTGCGCTGGCTGAGGCTCTTGAAAAATTCGTAGCCTTCGCGGCAGCGGCGCACCATCACGTCCTTGTCTTCGAGCATCGTCTTGATGATGCGCAGAATCGGTTTCGGACGCAGATAATAGCTGCGATAAAAGCGATCCACGGCTTCAAAGATTTCTTCCTTCGAAGCTTCCGGATATTCCAGAGTGCTTTGCTGCAGGCCGTCGGCGTGCAGGATGTCGCCCTTGTCCTTCTTGCTGAACCAGCCGTTGAGCTTGGCCTGTTCGTAAAGTTCCGTGCCAGGATACGGCGCGGCGAGCGAAACTTGCAGCGAGAAGACGTCGAGTTCCTTCGCGAAGTTGATGGTCTGCTCAATCGTCTCTTTCGTTTCGACGGGCAAACCGAGAATGAACGTGCCGTGAATCACCACCCCGGCTTCGTGGCAGGACTTGGTGAAACGGCGCATTTCGTCGGTAGTCACGCCTTTTTTGATGCGCGTGAGCGTTTCGTCGTTGCCGCTTTCGTAGCCGACGAGGAACAGGCGGAGGCCGTTGTCTTTGAAACTCTTGATTGTGTCGTAATCGAGGTTCGCGCGGCTGTTGCAGCTCCAATCCACGCCGAGCGGACCGAGCTTCTTGGCGATTTCGCGTGCGCGCGGGAGGTTCGCGGTGAAGGTGTCGTCGTCGAAGAAAAATTCGCGCACCTGCGGAAAGATTTTCTTCATGTAGGCCATCTCGTCCGCGACATTTTGCGGTGAACGCACGCGATACTTGTGTCCGCCGATGGTCTGCGGCCAGAGGCAGAAGCTGCACTGCGCCGGGCAGCCGCGGCCGGTATACATCGAGACGTAAGGATGCTGGAGGTAGCCGATAAAATATTTTTCAATCTCAAGGTCGCGCTTGTAAACGTCGGCCACCCACGGAAGCTGATCCATGTCCGCGATCATCTCGCGTTCGGGATTGTGGATGATTTTGCCGTCTTTGTTTTTGTAGGACAAACCGGCGATGGTCGAGAGGTCGCGGTCTTCGGCGACTTCTTTGCAGGTGTAATCGAATTCCTTGCGGCCGACCCAATCAATCGCCGGCGACGCCTTGAGTGTTTCCGTCGGCAACACCATCGTATGCGCGCCAATGAAGCCGATTTTCGTATCCGGCTTCTGCGCCTTGATGGCTTCGGCCACCTTGCAATCGTTTTTCAGCGACGGCGTGGAGGTGTTGATGATGACGTGGTCGAAGTTCTTTGCCTCGGTCAGACATTTGGCAAGGTCAATGTTGTGTGGCGCGCAATCCATGAGCTTGGAATTGGGCGTGAGCGCGGCCGGTTGCGCGAGCCAGGTGGGATACCAATAGCTCGTGACTTCACGGCGGGCCTGATAGCGCGCGCCGGCACCACCGTCGAAGCCGTCAAAACTCGGAGGTGAGAGATAAAGGGTTCTGCTCATAATGATTTGTTTGGCGGTAAAAATTATTCAGCTTTTTGAGCATCTTTGATTTTCGCCAGCAAGTCGTCGCGTTCGGAAGTGTCGGTCGTGCCGCAGTGCGTGCCGACGTGGGCCTCGTGATTGTGCGCGGCTTCTTCCTTGCGCGAGAACGCCGCCTGCGCGCCGTTCATCGCGGCGCGCGGGGAATTCAACGCGGCTTTCGCTTCAGCCAGATGACCTTTGCCGATGGAGACACCGTTAAAAGCGGTTTTGACCAGCTCGGGGGACGCGGGATATGGCTTGGGTTTCGAGCCGAAGTTGTAGGCGAAATTTTTCCAGTTGTCGCCGCGCTGGTAGCTCGTGCCAAGCGCGCCGCTGGGGTCGTAGCCGCAATGCACCATGCAGTTTTCGCAACGCGGGTCGCGGGCGACGCCGTCCACGACGCCATACTTTTCCCACGAAACCTTTGTGAGCATTTCCTGATAGCCGTCGTAGTGGCCGTCGGTCATCAGGTAGCACGGCGCCTTCCAGCCCTTGATGTTGTAGGTCGGAATCGCCCACGCGGTGCAGGTCAATTCGCGTTTGCCGGCGAGAAATTCCTGATAAACCGGCGTGCCGAAGATGGTGAACAGCTTGCCCCATTCCTCGATCTTCGCGAATTTCTGCCGCGTCATCTTGCGCGTCAGGAAAAAATCCTCCGGCTGTTTACCGAGGCGCGAAACCATGTCTTTCTTCGCGGCATCGTATTCGTAGCCGGGCGAAATCGTGTGGCCGTCCACCTCGAGCGAACTCAGATACTTGAACATGTCCTCGAGTTCCTTCACGTCGGTTTCCTTATAGACCGTGGTGTTGGTCGCGACCTGATAGCCGCAAATCTTCGCCATCTTGATGGCCTCGACGCATTCCTTGAACACGCCTTCGCGCTCGACAATGAGGTCGTGCGTGAATTCCAAGCCGTCCACGTGGACATTCCAATACATCCACTTCGTCGGCCGGATGACGACTTTCTTTTTCGCCGCTTCGTTGGCGTTACGGATCGCCTCGGCTTCTTTGTCGGAAATCAGATTTTGTTCGAGCAGCTTCTTCAGCGTCGGCTCGGTGGCGGGCGTATAAATCGCGGCGAGATAATCGCGCATTTTTTTGCGCATGAACACGCCGTTCGTGCAGATGTAGAGCACCCGGCCTTGTTCCAGCAGGCCGGCGACCAGTTCCTCGATTTTAGGATAAATCAGCGGTTCGCCGCCGCAAATGGACACCATCGGCGCGTCGCATTCCTGCGCGACCGCGAGGCATTTTTCCAGCGGCACCATGTCCTTGAGATTCGTAGAATACTCGCGGATACGGCCGCAGCCGGTGCAGGTCAGGTTGCAGGTGTGCAGCGGTTCAAGCTGCAAGACCATCGCGAATTTCGGGGTCTTGCGGACTTTGTGTTTTACGATATGGCTGGCGATCTTGACCGTCAGCGCGAGTGGGAAACGCATAATTCAGTTGGCGGAGGCGATTTCAGTGGAAATTACCGGAGTCAGCGCCGGCGCATTGGTCGGCGCGTCGTTTTTCAACAGGCCGGGCAGGAAAAAACTCGCGGGCGACACGCTCTGGTTGGCGTTGATGCCGCCGCACCCGGTGATGGTCAGCGGCAGAACCGCCGCCAACATCAGGCGCAGGAATTTCCAGTTTAATCTCACTTGCTCATTATAAATTACTTCGCCACGATGGCAACCGCTAATTCATTGCATCATGTCTTCAAAACCTCTCATCACCATTGCCATGGGACTGTTTTTTTCCCTGGCCGGAGTGCGGGCGGGTGCGGTGGAGTCGAATCAGATTTTTTATCTTCGGGCCGAAGCAGCATTTCAGCAGGCGGGCAAAAATTTCACGGGCCGCACCAACCTGTCTGCCGCCGCGCTGGAACTGGCCCGCGCCAGTTTCGATCTGGCGGATTTGGCGACGAATGACACGCAGCGCGCGGAAATTTCCCGGCGCGGCATCGGCGTCTGCCGCGACTGGCTGGCACGCGACCCCAAATCCGCCGCCGGGCATTATTATTTGGCGATGAACCTCGGCGAACTGGCGCAGGCCGAGGCGCCGTCCCTCGCCGCCTACAAGCTGGTGCATGAGGTGGAGCGCGAATTCAAGGCGGCGGCGGATCTGGACATGCGTTTTGATTATGCCGGCCCGGCGCGGAATCTCGGTGAACTGTATTTTCAGGCCCCCGGCTGGCCGTTGAGCGTTGGCAGCAAACACAAGGCCCGCGAATGGTTCGAGCGCGCCGCCGCGCTGGCTCCGGATTACCCGGAAAATTTGTTGAATCTGGCCGAGGCGCACTTGCAATGGCGGGAAAAGGACGAAGCGGCGAAAATACTGCGGCTTCTGGCGACCAATTGGCCCGTCGCCCTGACCAATTTGAGCGGTGTCGCCCACGAGAAAGACTGGCGCGATTGGTCTGTCCGCCGGACTGCCGCGTTGGCGGAGTTCCAAAAAGCCTTCAAAAGCGCGCCTTGAGGCGAAATTTTGTATGGCGGGCGATTGAACAAATGGATTAAGCTGCGGGTCACATCTGGCAAAGGCATGGCTAAAAGAATCATTGCAGCACTTGGCGACTCGACGCTCTTCCTGCGTGAATGGCTGGCCAATCCCCAGCGCACCGGCTCGGTCGCGCCCAGTTCGCCGATGTTGACCTCGGCCATGGCGCGCTGGCTGCCACGCGACCCCGACAGCTTTGTTCTGGAGCTTGGGCCCGGCACCGGTGCCGTCACCGCCGCCCTCCTCAAGCGCGGCTTGCGCGAGGATCGGCTCGTCGCCATCGAGCATAATCCTTCGCTGGCTGACCACCTGCGTAAACGCTTTCCGCGCGCCCACATCATCACCGGCGACGCGTGGCAAATGGACGCATTATTGCGTGAACATTCGCCGGTTATCGGTTCCGTCGGCGCGGTCATCTCCAGCCTACCGCTGCTGAATTTTCCGAAGGAACAGGCCGACACGCTCGCCCAAAAAATCCGCGCCGTGCTGGAACCGCGCGGTCGCTGGGTGCAATACAGCTATCACCTCACGCAAAGCCGGTGCCGCGGCGGCGAGGAATTCCGGTTGCTCGCCTCGAAAATCGTCTGGTTCAACCTGCCGCCCGCCCGCGTCCACGTTTTCCAGAAATAGCAGCACTGATTGAGCGACATTCCAAGGTGGCCGTCCGCAAGAACCACTTTAGAATTATTCTAAATCTTGACTTGCCGGAAGCCTGCGCTAGATTTTCCACCGGCATGAAACCGCGCAGCCATCCTCAGGAAGAGCAGCACCTGACCGAACAGTTGGGTGCGACCGGCCTGCGTCTGACCCCGCAGCGGCAGCAGGTCTATGACGTGCTGCTCCAGAAGCGCGATCATCCGACGGCGGAGGAAGTTTTCATCCGTGCCAAGAAGGCGATGCCGGAGATTTCCCACGCCACGGTCTATAACTGCCTCGACGCGCTGGTGAAGTCCGGCCTCGCGCGGCAGGTGCAACTGGAGCGCGGTGCGACGCGGTTCTGCCCGAACATGCACGAACACGGCCATTTTCATTGCAGCGCCTGCGGAACGATTTACGATGTGGATTTGCCGCACGCACTGTCGTGCGTCGCCGTCCCGCGCGGTTTTCGCGCGGATGGCTACGATGTGACGGTTCACGGCCTTTGCGCCGATTGCGCGAAAAAGAAATAAATTTTCAAGATGAGCACAGCGACCGATACCATCGAGAGCCTGGTCAAACAGGAATACAAATACGGCTTCGTCACCGATGTCGAATCCGAATCCACGCCGCCGGGTCTGAGCGAGGAAACCATCCGCCACATCTCGGCCAAGAAAAACGAACCGGCATGGCTGACCGACTGGCGTATCAAGGCGTTCCGCTATTGGCAGACAATGCCGGAGCCAACCTGGCAGTTCGTCAAATATCCCAAAATTGATTTTCAGGCCATAAGCTATTTCTCCCAGCCGAAACCGAACGCCAATGCGCCGAAAAGTCTGGATGAAGTTGATCCTAAGTTGCTCGAAACTTACGAGAAACTTGGGATTCCGCTGCGCGAACGTAGTCGGCTTGCCGGTGTCGCGGTGGACGCGATTTTCGATTCCGTTTCCGTCGGCACCACCTATCGCGAGGAACTGGCGAAGAAGGGTATCATTTTTTGCTCGTTCAGCGAAGCGGTGCATAGTCATCCCGACCTCGTTAAAAAATATCTCGGCTCGGTGGTGCCTTACACCGACAACTATTACGCCGCGCTGAATTCCGCCGTCTTCACCGACGGATCGTTCTGCTACATCCCGAAAGGCGTGCGCTGCCCGATGGAGCTTTCCACTTATTTCCGCATCAACGCCGCCAAGTCCGGTCAGTTCGAGCGCACGTTAATCGTCGCGGATGACGGCGCCAGCGTGAGCTATCTCGAAGGTTGCACTGCGCCGATGCGTGATGAAAACCAATTGCACGCCGCCGTCGTGGAACTCGTGGCGCTCGAAACGGCCGAAATCAAATACAGCACGGTGCAAAACTGGTATCCCGGCGACGAGAACGGCGTGGGCGGCATCTACAATTTCGTGACCAAGCGCGGTCTCTGCAAAGGCAAAAACTCACGCATCACCTGGACGCAGGTCGAGACCGGCTCGGCGATCACGTGGAAATATCCGAGTTGCATTTTGCTCGGCGACGGCTCGAAGGGTGAATTTTATTCCGTCGCCGTCGTGAACAACATGCAGCAGGCCGACACCGGCACGAAGATGATTCACATCGGCAAGAACACGAAAAGCACCATTGTTTCCAAGGGGATTTCGGCGGGTCGTGGGCAGAACAGCTATCGCGGCCTGGTGGAAATCCGCAAGAGCGCGGCAAACTCGCGCAATTTTTCGCAGTGCGATTCGATGCTCATCGGTGCGAAATGCGGCGCGCACACTTTCCCGTATATTGAGGTGAAAAACACCACGTCGAGCGTCGAGCATGAAGCTTCGACTTCTAAGATCGGCGAGGACCAGATTTTTTACTGCAATTCGCGTGGTCTCGCCACGCAGGACGCGGTGAACATGATCGTGAACGGTTTCTGCAAGGAAGTGTTCAAGGAATTGCCAATGGAATTCGCCGTCGAAGCGCAGAAACTACTGGGCGTGAGCCTCGAGGGCAGCGTCGGCTAGACACTAATTTCACGAATTAACACGAATTTGATTAGTGAAAATTCGTGCCATTCGTGTCTAATATTTTTTAGAACATGAGCAAGCAACCTATTCTTGAAATCAAAAACCTCCACGCCGGCGTGGAGAACAAACAAATCCTCAAAGGGTTCAGCCTGACGATCAATGCGGGCGAAGTCCATGCTTTGATGGGCCTGAACGGCAGCGGCAAGAGCACGCTCGCCGCGATTCTTGCCGGGCGCGATGGTTACGAAGTGACCGAGGGCATGGTAAATTATCTCGGCAAAGATTTGCTGGAACTTGATCCGGAAGAGCGCGCCCGCGAAGGTGTGTTCCTGGCATTTCAATATCCGGTGGAAATTCCCGGTGTGAACAGCACTTACTTTCTGAAAGCCGCGCTGAACGAAATCCGCAAGTCCAAAGGCCAGCCGGAACTCGACGCGATTGAATTTCTCGCGCTGGTGAAGGATAAAATCAAATTGCTGGAGCTGAACGAAGATCTGCTCAAGCGCTCCGTGAACGAAGGTTTCTCCGGCGGCGAAAAGAAACGCGCGGAAATTTTCCAGATGGCCGTGCTGGAGCCGAAGCTAGCCATCCTCGACGAAACGGATTCTGGCTTGGACATTGATGCACTCAAGATCGTCAGCAGCGGCGTCAACAAATTGAAGCGTTCCGACTCCGCGCAACTCGTCATCACGCACTACCAGCGGCTGCTGAATTACATCGTGCCGGATTTCGTGCACGTCATGGCCGACGGCCGCATTGTGAAATCCGGCGGCAAGGAGCTGGCGCTGGAGCTGGAAGCGAACGGTTACGAGGCGATTCTCAAGGGCTGAGCCGAGGTTTTCTCTGCGGCGTTCCTGTGCAAGCGGGAACGCCGTTTTCTTTTGTTGTCGGGTTGGTATGGAATTCTCCACTGACTTTTGATAGTCTCCCGGCATGAATTTGAACGACGAGCAACGGCAGCGAGTCGCCGCCTGGATTGCGGCAAGCGCAAAACTTTCCGAAGTGCAAAACCGGCTGGCGTCAGAGTTGGGCATCAAGCTGACCTACATGGAAGCCCGGTTTCTGGTGGATGATTTGAAGCTGACCCCCAAAGATCCCGAGCCGCCGAAAGTAGTCGCGTCGCCCGCGACTGCCAAAGCGCCTGCAGCTCCGCTTACCACCACGCCTGTTCCTGCTGGCGAAGCTCCCGCTGCCGATGAAGTTCTGCCGCCGGCGAGCAACGTTGTCGTGAGTGTGGATCAGATCACCCGGCCCGGCGCGATCATCAGTGGCAAGGTGAATTTCAGCGATGGTCAGATCGCCGACTGGTATCTCGACCAGACAGGCCGGCTCGGCGTGGTGCCGAAGCAAACCGGTTATAAGCCGTCGGCCGCCGATGTGCAGCAATTCCAACTGGCGCTGCAGCAGGAAGTCGCCAAGCTGGGCTATTGAGCAGTTTTAAGTTGTTAATTTTAGCTGGGCGGCAACGGTCGGCGACAGCGCTAAAAATAAAAAATTAACAATTCAAAACGCCCGCCAGACTTGGCACATTAACCCGCAATGCGTGAAACCTTTCGTGCCTGGGCTGAAGCCCTGGAAACATTCGTCCTCGAAGTCATCTTCGAGGAGCGTCACGATTTCAAGGCCCGGTTGACGCGCGGGTTCCTTTTCGGCAGCTCGAAGCTGTTTACCGTGGCCGTGAAAATCCGCCGCTGGCTTTACAATTGGCGGATCCTCCGCGACAAGACGCTGGGCGTTCAGGTCATCGCCATCGGCAATCTCACCGTCGGCGGCACCGGCAAGACGCCCGTCGTGGAAAAATTCGCCCGCGAACTTCAGAACGCCGGTCGCAAGGTGGCCATTCTTTCGCGCGGTTATCGTTCCAAGCCGGTGCCGATCCATACCAAGCTGGTGAACAAGATTTTGTTGCGCGAGGATCACACGCCGCCACGGATCGTCTCCGACGGCAAATCGCTGTTGCTTGATTCCGAAATGGCTGGCGACGAGCCTTACATGCTCGCGTCCAATCTGAAGGATGTGGTCGTGCTGGTGGACAAGGACCGGGTGAAAAGCGGGCGCTACGCGATTGAAAAATTCGGCTGCGACACGCTGCTGCTGGACGACGGCTTTCAATACTGGGATTTGCGCGGACGCCGGCATGACGTCGTGCTGATTGACCGCCAGCAGCCGTTCGGCAATGAACACATGCTCCCGCGCGGCACTCTGCGCGAGCCGCCGTCGCATCTGGCCCGCGCCCACACGATTTTCATCACCAAAAGCGACGGCAATGCCAGCGGCCTCCGCGAACGCATCGCCCAACACAACGCCACCGCCGCCGTCATCGAATGCGTGCATCAGCCATTGTATTTTGAGGACGTGTTCAGCGGCGAACGGCAGGGGCTGGATTTTCTGGCCGGCAAAAAGGTTGCGTCGTTGAGCGGCATCGCGCAGCCGGAAAGCTTTGAGCAAAGCCTCGGCAAAGTCGGCGGCGAACTGGTCTATTCCAAGCGCTTCGCCGACCATCACCGGTTCACCCAGCAGGAAATCCTCAACACCATCAACCGCGCCAAAAAACGGCAGGCGGAACTCATCATCACCACACAGAAGGACGCCGTGCGCTTCCCCAAGATAGACCGCCGCGACCTGCCGATTTTTTTCATGCGTGTCGAGATCAAGATTGTCGCCGGGGCGAACGACTTTCAGGACTGCGTCCGCAAAATCTGTTTCCGCTGAATGGACACGCTGCTTTATCTCCTCGGCCGCGCGTTTATCGCGCTGGTGCAGGCGTTGCCGTTGCGGTTCGTTGCCCGGTTCGGGCGCACGACGGGCGGACTGGCGTTCTTTCTGACCGCGCGCTACCGCCGCGTGGTGCTGCAAAACCTGACCCTGTGTTTTGGCGGCGAAAAATCACCGGCGGAAATCGATGCGCTCGCCCGGGAAAATTTTCGGCGCATCGGGGAAAATTATTTTTCCGCCATCAAGACCTCCGCCATGTCCGCCGCCGAACTCCGCCCGCACGTTGAGTTTTCCGGCATCGACCGCCTGCCGCAAAAATCCGGCGCCACGCCGCTGCCGAGCGTCGTCGTCGCCATCGGCCACTTCGGCAACTTCGAGCTTTACGCGCGCTTTCATGATGTCCGCCCCGACTACGTTTGCGCCACGACTTATCGCGCCCTGAATCAGCCGGCGCTCAACCGGTTGATGCTGGATTTACGCGGCACCAGCGGCTGCCGCTATTTCGAGCGGCGCGCGGACGGCCCGTTGTTGCGCGCGGCGATGAATCAGGGCGGCGTCATTCTCGGCCTGCTCGCCGACCAAAGCACCAAAGGTTTGCGCTCGCCGTTTCTCGGCCACGACTGCAACACCGGCCTCGCGCCTGCTGTGCTGGCCTTGCGCTATCAAACTGATCTATATAGCGCCATTTGTTACCGGGTCGCACCGGCGCAATGGTGCGTCGAACTGGGTGAAAAAATTCCGACGCACGAAAACGGACACCCGCGTCCGTCCGCCGAAATCATGCGCGACGTGAATACCGCGCTCGAAGCCGCCGTGCGCCGCGATCCCGCTAACTGGTTCTGGGTTCACCGCCGCTGGAAGGACTGAAAATGAGCGTCAGCTTCCAACCAACGCCCCGTCGCATTCTGGTTCGCGGCGTGAACTGGCTGGGCGATGCCGTGATGACCACGCCCGCGCTGCTGCGCCTGCGCGAAAAATTTCCCGCCGCCCACATCGCCATTTTGGTGCCGGAGAAGTTGGCGGAACTTTGGGAGACTCATCCGGCGGTGAACGAAGTCATTTCGTTTTCGGCGGGCGACGGCGTTTTTGCGGTGGGAAGGAAGCTGCGCGCCGGGAATTATGACCTCGCGCTGGTGCTGCCGAATTCACCGCGCTCCGCGCTGGAGGTTTTTCTGGCCGGCATTCCGCAGCGCGTTGGCCATGCGCGGCCATGGCGGAACTTATTCCTGACGCAAGTCGTCGCCCCGCGCGCCGAGGCAGTCAAGATGCGAAAGCGGACGGCGGCGGAAATCAAACAACTGATTTCCCAGCTCCCGACTTCCAACTCCCAACTCCCAGCCTCGGCGCATCAGCTTCACGAGTATCTCCATCTGGCCGCCGCGTTGGACGCGAGTGAGGAACCATTGCCGCCACAGCTGTTCGTCGCGCCGGAAGAGATTGAGGCGCCGAAGAAAAAATTCGGGCTGGAGAAAATCGACCGGCCCATCATCGGCCTGAACCCCGGCGCGGAATACGGCCCGGCCAAACGCTGGCCGGCGGAAAACTTCATCGCCGCCGCGCAGGAAATCCAGCAGCGCACCAACTGCGTCTGGCTTTTGTTCGGCGGCAAAAGCGACATGGAACCTGCGGAGCGCATGGCCGCAGCAATCCGAAATCCGAAATCCGAAATCCGAAATGTAAGTGGCCAAACCAGCCTCCGTGAACTCATGGCGCTCCTGAAAATCTGCCGTGTGCTGCTGACAAATGACACCGGGCCGATGCACGTTGCCGCCGCGCTCGGCACGCCGGTGGTCGTGCCGTTCGGCAGCACTTCGCCGGAACTCACCGGGCCGATTTTTTCGCCGAACGCCGCGATATTGAAATCCGCCGCGCCGTGTTCGCCCTGTTTTCTGCGCGAGTGTCCGATTGATTTTCGCTGCATGAATGACATCACGGTCAAACGCGTGGTGGAAGCCGTTTTGTCCACCGTCGGCTGACAAAAACTTTGTCTCTCGCCGGCTTCGTGGTAGTTTTCCGCCGTGGACACGGTTTCCAAACTGACCAACGATCTCGTCGCGTCCTACGCGCAGTTCGGCGGCATCAACCATCTCGACGGCAAAAATCTGCCGTCGAAGCGTGCCATCATGTCCATCACGCAGGATTTGCTGCGGCTGCTCTTCCCCGGTTTTTTTGACGAGAAGCTGATCCACTCGTCGGAAATCAAGGTGAAGACGGTGGCGCTGCTGGATTCGGTTTTCGGCGAACTGGAGGATGAAATTCGCAAGAGCCTCGAATACCAGCCGCCGCCCGGCCTGAAGAAAAAGGACATTCCCGCCGAGGCGCACAAGCTGACGACAGAATTTCTCGCCGGTTTGCCGTGCATCCGCGAACTGCTCCAGACGGACGTGGAGGCGGCGTTCAATGGTGATCCGGCGGCGGCGAGCAAGGAGGAGATCATCGTTTCCTACCCGTTCATCGAGGCGATTTCCGTGCAGCGGCTGGCGCATGAACTTTACCGGAAAAACGTCGCGCTCATCCCGCGCATCATGAGCGAGTGGGCGCACGCGCGCACCGGCATGGATCTGCATCCGGGCGCGAAGATCGGTTCGCATTTTTTTGTGGATCATTGCACCGGCACGGTCGTGGGCGAAACCGCGACCATCGGCAATCATGTGAAGATGTATCACGGCGTGACGCTGGGCGCGAAGTCCACCGCCGCCGGCCAGCAATTGCGCGGCAAGAAGCGGCACCCGACCATCGAGGATCGCGTGACAATCTATCCCGGCGCGACAATCCTGGGCGGCGACACCATCATCGGTGCGGGCAGCACCATCGGCGGCAATGTGTTCATCATGGACAGCGTGCAGCCGAATTCACTCGTGATCTACGACGGCCTCGACATGCGGGTGTTGAGCAAGACGGACAAAAACACCGCGGTGGATTTTCAGATCTGAGGAGTTAATCGAGGTGAAAGACTTCCCGGAGTGGCGTGGCCACCGGCGAGTTGTCCGAGTGCGTTTCCATCAGCGGGGCCATGGAATCCCACCACTTGCGGACGATCGGTGAATTCGGCAACTGCCCCGCCGTGTGGCCGTCGCTTAATTTTTGCACGGCGAAGAGCGTGAGGGTTTCTTCGTCCAGAAAAATGGAGTAGTCGGCAACACCCGCTGCCTTCAACTCTGCGGCCAACGCCGGCCAGATTTCGTCGTGGCGTTTTTTATATTCCGCCGCGACGCCCGGCTTCAACCGCATCTTGAAGGCATGCCGCGTCATGTTAAGACTGGCCCAAAATCAGCTTGAGGATGTCATGGAATGATTTGCCACCGTTCATCGCTGTGCCGAGACCGATGACAATGGTGGAAAGCACGAGCGTGGCGATGCCGCCGCCGATGAGCAGATGCGCCTTTTTGCTGGAGCCCTTCCATTCATGGAAAATCCAGCCCCACATCGTGGCGAAGATGATGATGCTGGCCATGTGCAGTGTCCACGAGGCGAAATCGTATTGCCCCATCTGCGTCGCCCCCATCGTGTAGAAGAAAAACTGGAAATACCAGGTCGTGCCCGCGAGCGCGGAGAAAAGATAATTGCCCAGCACGGGAATTTTCAAATCCGTGACCGGGCCGTCCGCCACGACATCACCGGGGCCGTGTTCGCCGCTGCCGGTGCCGCCGTGGTGCGCGTGTTCCGGTTTGACGTGAGCGGCCAGGTATTGGTAGCCCGAACGGTTCTTGAAGTTCAACAGCACACACCAGATGAAATTGGTGGTGAAACCGCCGAGGAGCAGCACCGGCAGTGCGGGCAGACCCGTCCAGATCTTGTTCGTGCCGGCGACGAGCGAGGCGGCATTGATTTCCTTGCCGGCTTGCAGCGCAAAGGCAAAACACGCGCTCATGATGCCGCAAAAAGTCGCGACCAGAATCCCTTTTTTAAAACTGAATTCCTTGATGGCGCTCTTTTTTTGTTCTGCCGGCATCTGGGCCTCTTTCGTATAGCCCGCCAGTGCGGCGATGCCGATGCCGACCAGGCAGATGCCCACGCCGGCGAGCGTGATTTGTCCGGAAGTGGATTTGATGATTTCAATGATGCTGGCTCCGCCCGAGAAAACGGAAAAATTCGGCGTGAGCCATTTGAACACCGGCGGCACCAGCGTGCCGAACGCGGCGCAATAGCCGAGCGCCACGCCCGTGCCGAGCGACAGCCCCAAAAAGCGCATCGTCAGCCCGTAGGTCAGCCCGCCGAAACCCCACAACAGGCCGAAGAAATAAGTCCAGAAGAGCGTGCCGGCGGATTGCTGCTTCAGAACGCCGAAGAGGTCGTTGGTCATGAAATAAGCAAACGCCCACGGGCAGATGATCCACGAAAAGCAGCCGCCGACGAGCCAGTAGGTTTCCCACGACCACTTTTTCACGCCTTTGTAAGGCACATAAAAACTCCCGGAAGCCAGGCCGCCGAGCCAGTGAAAAATAACGCCAAGAAAAGGATTTCCCATAAGTTAAATTTTGATTATTGGTTGCTGCAAATTCTTAACCGCGCCTGGACAGCACATTTTTCTCGTAAGCTTTAACTTCCGTCAGCCAGTGTTCGCCCGCAGGCACGCCTTGTTGCTCGCAGTAAAAATCCCAGACCGCGCCGAACGGCAGCGTCTTGGCTTCTTCCTGTAACGCGAGGCGCGTCGTGAAATCGACGCCGGCTTCCGCCGTGCGGATCAGCGGCGTCTCCAGCAGCGCGATGAGCAGCGCACGCAGCATGTTGCGCGTGCCGATGGTCCACGCGGCGACGCGGTTGATGCTGGCGTCGAAGTAATCGAGGCCGATGTGAACGCGCTTCTCAAAACCGTTCACCGCGATTTCGCGGGCGATGGCGAGCAGGTCGTCGTTGAGAATCACGACGTGATCGCTGTCCCAGCGGACGCCACGGCTGACGTGCAACAGAATCTCCGGCATGAATTGCAGCACGCTGGAAATCTTATCCGCAATGCCTTCGGTCGGATGATAATGGCCGGCATCAAGCGTCAGCAGCTTCTTCCGGCTGACGGCGTAGCCCAGATAAAATTCATGCGAACCGACGACAAAGCTTTCGCTGCCGATGCCGAACAGTTTGGGTTCGACCGCATCAAGGTTCAGTTTCGGAGAAATCTGCTTTTTGAAAACCGCATCCAGCGATTCCGCGAGGCGTGCGCGCGGCGCGACTCGGTCGGCGGGCGTGTCTTTCATGCCGTCGGGGATCCAGACGTTCGTCACGCAGGTTTTGCCGAGCGCCTTGCCCATCGCCGCGCCGATTTCGCGCGAGCGGATGCAATGCTCGATCCAGAATTTCCGGATGCCTTTGTCTGCGTGCGACAGCGTGAAGCCGTCCGCCGCCTTTGGATGCGAAAAACACGTTGGATTAAAATCGAGGCCGAGGCCGTTCTGCTTCGCCCAAGCAATCCAGTTGGCGAAATGCTTCGGCTCGATTGCGTCGCGATCTACTTTCTTGCCGCCGAACTCGCCGTAGAAGGCGTGCAAGTTCAAGCGGTGCTTGCCGGGAATGAGCGACAGCGCCTTGTCAAAGTCGTTGCGGAGTTCCTCCGGCGTGCGCGCTTTGCCGGGATAATTGCCCGTGACCGCGAGACCGTTGCCCAGCGCACCGCCGGCATTTTCAAACCCGCCCACGTCGTCGCCCTGCCAGCAGTGCAGCGAGATGGGAATGGTGGCGAGGGTTTTCAGCGCGTGTTCCACGTCCACGCCGAGCGCGGCGTAGCGTTCCTGGGCCAGCGAAAAAGATTTGGCGATGCTCATGGCGGTAAAAATACGGGATTTTGTCTGCGCAAACTAATCGGGCGGCTGCGGACGGGCAATAACCAATTCAAACCGGCGGCGCTTGGATCGGTCGTGCGGGTTAAGCCGTCAACGCCGCATCCCAATCCTTCCACACCGGCTCGTAGCCGAGCTGGCGGATTTGCGCAGCGACTTCGTGGGGCGAACGTTCGTCGGCGATTTGAAATTGTCCGGTGGCGTTCGTCGGATGATTCGCCTGGGGTGCCCATTCGCTGGAGCCGGGAATGATTTCCTTGATGACCCCGCGTTCGGTGTGATGGATGTTTTCCTTGCCTGCGCCGGTGTAGCCGCCCGGTTCGGTGCGCGCTCCCGCGCTCATCATCGTCACACCGAGCGGAATCAGGCCATCGCGCAGCTTTGGATTTTCGCGTGTCGAGAGCACGATGCCGACATCGGGAAACATGATGCGGATGGTGCAGATGAGTTGCGCCAACTCGCGGTCGCTGATGTGCGTGAGCGCCTGAAACTCGCCCGCGCACGGCCGGATGCGCACGGTGGAAATCGTCAGCGCCGCCTTCCAGCAGTTGCGCAGCAGATAATCTGCGTGTGCCGCCGCCGCCAGCGCTTCGAGCCGCCAGTCGGCCAGGCCGTAAAGCGGGCTGATGCCGAGCCGGCGGAAACCGGCGGCGTAGGCGCGCTCCGGCGTTTCCAGCCGCCAGTCGAAATTCCGTTTCGGTCCGGCGGTGTGCATTTCCGCATACACCGCGCGGTCGTAAGTTTCCTGATAAACGACGAGACCGTCCGCACCGGCGGCGACGAGCGGACGATATTCCTCCGTTTCCATCGGTCCGACTTCGAGCGAGATGCTCGGCCAGTCGGCGTGCAGCGCGGCGATGCAATCGCGCAGGTAGCCGTTGGAAACAAATTTTGGATGTTCGCCCGCGACGAGCAGCAGATTGCGGAAGCCCTGTTCCTTCAGCGCCCGTGCTTCCTGCCGCACCTCGTCGAGCGAGAGCGTGACGCGCAAAATCGGATTGTCGCGCGAGAAGCCGCAGTAAGTGCAGTTGTTGATGCACTCGTTGGAAAGGTAAAGCGGCGCGAACAGCCGGATGACTTTGCCGAAACGCTGCTGCGTCATCTGTTGCGCGCGGCGGGCGAGCGTTTCCAAGATTTCCGAACCGGCGGGCGAAATCAACGCGGCGAAATCGGCGAGGGAAAATTTATTTTTGCCCGCCGCCTCGCGCGCGGTGGCGGTGCCAGTGGCGAGCGACTTTTTGACGAGTGCTTCCAGCGGCAGCGAATTGAATTCAGCGACAAAACTCACGCGAACAAGTTAGCAAAACCCCCCGCGAAGTCGAGGCGGTTGGAAGCTTCATCGTTTGTGCTAATAAAAATAATTTTTCTGACGTTTCCACCAAAACCCACAATAAACAGCAACTGCACCGATACCAATTAATATCAGACTGGAAGCAATCCAGCGGTCAGGAAGTGGTAATTTTAGAGAAGAAGACAACATTAAAACCAAAGCCTGTGAACTTAATAAAATTAGGATAACCCAGCCCAATTTCCAAACTATGCGTGCTTTCTGGTGAATGCCATAAGCTATCGCACCAAAAAACACAGCTTGAAAAAAAGTGCATATTTTAAAAACTAAATTTTTTGTAGTTACGATGCTGGTAGAAGAATTAACAGTCTGGCCGGAGGAAACTGAAACATGAAAAGATTGGAGTCCTGTGAAAGTAGAAATCAGACTCAACACACAAAAAAGAATGCAAATAATTTTCAATCTTTTCATTTTCTTTATTTTTGCTGCCCCAACCTCTTTGATTTCTCTGTCGCGGCGCGGACGGCGCTCATCACGGTGGCGCGCAGCTTGCCTTTTTCCAGTTCGTGCAAACCTTCAATCGTCGTGCCGCCGGGACTGGTGACTTGATCTTTCAGCGCGCCGGGATGCACGCCGGTTTCCAAAACCATTTTCGCCCCGCCGAGCACGGTTTGCGCGGCGAGCTTGGTCGCGATGTCGCGCGGCAAACCGGCAGCCACGCCGCCGTCGCTCAACGCCTCGATGAATTGATAAACATACGCCGGGCCGCTGCCGCTCAAACCGGTCACGGCGTCGAGCAAAGTTTCCTTCACTTGCAGCGCCACGCCGACAGCGGAGAGCAGTTTTTTTGCGAGTTCGCCATCGGCGGCGGTGGCGTTCTTGCCGAGCGCGAAACCGGCCGCACCGGCACCGATGAGCGCGGGCGTATTGGGCATCACGCGGATGACGCGCGCACCGGCAGGCAGCGCGGCTTCGAGTTTCGCCAGCGTCACGCCGGCGGCGATGGAGATGAGCAGATGTTTCTTGGTGAACGCGCTGGAAATTTCCGCCAGCGCGGCGGCGACTTGATCCGGCTTGGTGGCAAGAATCAAGACACTCGCGGTTTTGGCGACTTCCAGATTGGCGGCGACCGTTTTCCCGCCGGTGGCGGTGGAAAATTGTTTGCGGGCGGCGTCAAACGGGTCGGCGGCGACCAGTTGGTTCGCCTTGACGAGTTTGGCGTTGATAAAGCCTTTGGCGAGCGCGCCCGCCATCTTGCCGGCGCCGAGAAATCCGATTTTCAATTGCGTTGCCATGCGGTGTTTTTAGCAGGCAATCCCGTCCGGCGGAAGTGAAATTGACGGGCGGGAATTCACGACTTGCCTTCGGCGGCATGAAAGTTATCATTTTCACTTCATAAAAGATGGCCGTAACCCGAAAATCCTGGGACAACTTTGAAGCGATGCGCACCGCCGCCATGGAAGGCGATGCGCAGGCGCAGTGCTACCTTGGCGTCTGCTATCAGAACGGCCAGGGTGTGGCGCAGGATCATCACGAGGCGGTCAAATGGCTGCGCAAGTCCGCCGAGCAGAACGACCCGGTGGCGCAGTGTTATCTGGGTGTCTGTTACTGGATGGGTCAGGGCGTGCCGCAGGAACTGGGCGAAGCGGCCAAGTGGCTGCGCGAGGCGGCGGAACAGGGCGACCCGGCGGCGCAATTCAACCTCGGCATGCTTTACGAAACCGGTCAGGGTGTGGCGCAAAATTACGCCGAGGCCGTGAAATGGTATCGCGAAGCGGCGGAACGCGGCTATCCGGCGGCGCAGTTCAATCTGGGTGTTTTCTACGAGCAGGGGCAGGTGGTGGAACAGGATTTCAAGGAGGCGGCCAAATGGTATCTGCGAGCCGCCGATCAGGAGCTTGCCGATGCACAATGCAATCTCGGCCTTTGCTACCAAACCGGTCGCGGCGTGCCGAAAAGCACCAGTGAAGCCGTGAAATGGTTCATCAAGGCTGCGCGGCAGGGCAACAAGACCGCCCAGCACAATCTTGGCCTGCACTACGCCGCCGTTGAGGCCGGCCAGACGGAAGAATAATCAGTTCGCCAGTTCCGCCAGCTTTGCGCCGGCTTTGCCGGAATCAATCGTTTCGCCCGCCAGTTCCCAGCCTTCCGCCAGCGACTTCACTTTTCCCGCCACGAACAAACCCGCGCCGGCATTGAGCAAAACGGCGTCACGCTTCGGGCCGCGTTCATCGCCGCGCAGGATGCGGCGGATGATTTCGGCGTTCGCCAGTTTATCGCCGCCGTGCAAATCCGCGAGCGTGGCCGGTTGCAGCGGAAAATTTTCCGGCGACAAAACGGACTTCGTGAACCCGCGTTCATGGTAAAATTCCGCCAGGTGCGTCGGGCCGAGTGATGAAAGCTCGTCGAGATGTCTGCCTTCCGCCACGCCGCACACCACCATGCCGCGCCGGCCGCCGAGCAGTTGCAGTGCGTGCGCCATCGGCTCGCAGAGTTCCGGCCGCGGCACGCCGACCAGCGACGCGGAAGGCCGCGCAGGATTCACCAGCGGGCCGAGGATGTTGAAGATCGTTCGTTGTCCGCGCTCGGCGCAAAGTTTGCGCGCGGCCGCCACGTGCTTGAACGCCGGATGAAAATTCGGCGCGAAAAAGAACGCGAAGTTTTTTTCCTTCAATTCCCGGGCCGCGTCCGCCGGCGACAGGTTCACCTGAATGCCGAGCGCTTCAATCACGTCGGCGCTGCCGACGGACGAGGTGACGGCGCGGTTGCCGTGCTTGGCCACGGCCACGCCGGCGGCGGCGCAGAGGATCGCGGCGGTGGTGGAGATGTTGAACGTGCTCAGGCGGTCGCCGCCGGTGCCGACGATGTCGAGGATTTCGCGACTGCGCGTTTCCGCATCGAGCGGCGGCGGCACGGATTTCTCGCACAACGCGGCGGCAAACGCGGCGATCTCCGCCGGTGTCTCGCCTTTTTGCGCCAGCGCGGTGAGAAAGTCCGCCTTCGTCCCGGCGGCGATTTTTTCGTCCGTCAACTGCGCGACGGCAGCTTGCACCTGTTCGGCGGACAGATGTTGCGCGGTGGCGAGCTGCGATGTGAGCGATGCGAGCACGCGCCATTTTACGGAGATGCGCGAAAGGAAGAAACTGAAATTGCGGCGGACCCCAGATTTATCGTAACTTATGGTTTGCCCAATCTGTCTGCTTCAGGCAGAACCGGCGAATTTTTATGTCTGAAAAAACTGGTGGCAAATGGAAGTGGTTGTTGATCCTCGCGGTGATTGCGCTGGGTGCGGGCGCATTTTTTTATTTCCGCCACGGGCGGACCGACGTCTTGAACTTCAACACCGTGGCGGTGACCCGCGGCGAATTGACGCAGACGGTCACGGCAACGGGCATCCTGAACCCGGTGGTGAACGTGACGGTGGGCAGCCAGGTTTCCGGCCGCATCAGCAAGCTGAATGCGGATTTCAATTCCCCCGTGACCAAGGGACAGGTGCTGGCGGAAATCGACCCCTCGACCTATCAAGGAGTGGTCGAGCAGGCCACGGCGGATCTGGCGAACGCCAAGGCGAATCTGGAATTGCAGCAGGTGCAATATGACCGCAGCAGCGAGCTGTTCACGAACAAATTGATTTCCGGTTCAGATTACGACACGTCGCTCGCGACGCTGCACGAGGCGGAAGCGATGGTGAAGATCAAACAAGCGTCGCTCAATAACGCGCAAGTGAATCTCAATTACTGCAAAATTATTTCGCCGGTGGATGGCGTGGTGATCTCGCGCGCCGTGGAGTTGGGCCAGACGGTCGCATCCAGCTTCAGCACGCCGACGATTTTCCAGATCGCGAACGATCTTACCAAGATGCAGATCGACTCGAATGTCGCCGAGGCCGATGTCGGCGGCGTGGTCGAGGGGCAGAGCGTGGAGTTCACGGTGGATGCGTATCCGACACGCACTTTCCACGGCACGGTGACACAGGTGCGCAATTCTCCCATTACGGTCAACAGCGTGGTCACCTACGACACCGTCATCAGCGTGACAAATGCTGATTACAAGTTGAAACCTGGCATGACCGCGAACGTCGCCATCATCGTCGCCCAGCGGGATGAGGTGTCAAAGATTTCCAATATTGCCCTGCGTTTCCGTCCGCCGGACAACGCGGTGGTGTTGACGAATGCCGTCGGCGGTGTGGTGACCACGAACGAGACGGTGGCCGGCAAAGCTCCGCGCAAGGGCAAGGGCAACCGCGGCGTTCGCACGGTCTATGTGCTGGCGGGTGACGCCGCCGCACCGCAGTTGAAACCGATACAGATCCGCACCGGTATCACCGACGGCATCTTCACCGAGGTGACGGAGGGTTTGAAGGAAGGCGACAAGGTCGTCACCGGCGTCGCCCAAACGGACACCCAAAATTCTGCGGCCTCGTCCAATCCGTTCGGCGGCGGCATACCTAGGATGCGTTAACCGACCCGTGTCAACGAACGCCGTCATCAAGCTTGCAGGCATCCACAAGATCTATCGCACCGGCGAAGTGGATGTTCATGCGGTGCGCGGCGTGTCGCTGGACATCGCGCCGGGCGAATTCGTCGCTATCATGGGTTCCAGCGGTTCCGGCAAAAGCACGCTGATGAACATGATTGGCTGTCTCGACCGGCCGACGGACGGGAAATATTTTTTGGATGGCCTGGATGTTTCCACGCTGGATCGCGACGCCCGCGCGAAAATCCGCAACGACAAGATCGGCTTTGTTTTTCAGGGTTTTAATCTGCTCTCACGCACCACGGCGCAGGAAAACGTCGAGATGCCGATGCTCTACAACCACCAGCGCATTTCTTCCGCCGAACAAAAAGAACGGGCCAGCCGATCGCTGGAACTGGTCGGCCTCGCGCAACGCGCCGACCACAAGCCGAACCAGCTTTCCGGCGGCCAGCAGCAGCGTGTCGCCATCGCCCGCTCGCTGGTGAACCGCCCGTCCCTGTTGCTCGCCGACGAGCCCACGGGCAACCTCGACAGCCAGACGAGTATCGAAATCATGGGTGTGTTCCAGAAGCTGAACGAGTCCGGGATCACCATTGTCATGGTCACGCACGAATTGGATGTGGCGCGCTACACCAAGCGGATGATCATTTTGCGCGACGGAAAGATTCTGACGGATGAAAAAGTTTCCGAGCGATTGAACGCCGAAGAGGAGCTGAAAAAATTGCGCCGGGCGCAGGAGGCGGTGAAACTGGCATGAGATTTTTAGCGCCATTCAAGCTCGCCGCCCGCGCGCTGCGACGGAACAAGATGCGTTCGTTGCTGACGATGCTAGGTGTCATCATCGGCGTCGGCTCGGTCATCGCCTCGGTCAGCATCACCACCGGCGCGTCGAAACAGGTCGAAGACAAGGTGGCGAGCTTGGGTCAGAATGTCGTCACGGTTTTCTCGGGCAATTTCAGCAGCGGCGGCATGCGCGGCGGCTGGGGCAGCGCGCCGACGCTGACGGTGGAGGATTCACGCGCCATCAAAAACGAAGTGGAAAATGTCGTCGCTGTCAGTCCCGAAATCCGCGACCGCTCGCAGATTCTGGCGAACGGCTTGAACTGGAATACGCAGGTGCTGGGGGAATCGCCGGATTATCCCCAGATCCGCAGCTGGGATATGGCTGACGGCGCGATGTTTACCGAGAGCGACGTGCGCAGTCTCGCCAAGGTCGCCATCATCGGCAAGACGGTGGTGGATCAGCTGTTCGTCGGCGACGAGCCCATCGGCCACACCCTGATCATCCGCAACATTCCGTTCAAGATTGTTGGCGTCTTGGAATCGAAAGGCTTCAACCTGTTCGGTCAGGATCAGGATGATGTCGTAATCATTCCCTACACGAGCCACATGCGGCGCATCACCAAGCGGACATTTGTGAATTCCATCATGGTGCAGGCGGCAGACAAGGATTCCATCACCCAGGTGCAGAACGACATCACCGCGCTGCTGCGTGACCGGCATAAAAGTGCGGAACCGGATTTCACCGTGCGCACGCAACTGGAATTGATGGCGATGGCCACCTCGACCACGCGCATCATGTCCGTGCTGCTCGGCGCGATCGCGAGCGTGTCGCTCATCGTCGGCGGCATCGGCATCATGAACATCATGCTCGTCAGCGTCACTGAACGGACGCGCGAGATCGGTATCCGCATGGCCGTCGGCGCGCGCGGCCGCGACATCCTGATTCAATTTTTGATCGAAGCCGTCACGCTGAGTGCGGCGGGTGGCATCATGGGCATCGCGTTGGGCATGGCGGCGGCGAAAATCACATCGCATTTCACTGGCTGGCCGACGCTGACGCCATATGCCTGGATTGGCATCGCGTGCGTTTCCAGCGCGGCAATCGGCATCATCTCCGGGTTCTATCCGGCGTGGAAAGCTTCGCGGCTCGACCCGATTGAGGCTTTGCGCTACGAATAAGCCGTGGCCGCTGAAATCCTTCCAACCCACACGCCGGAGCTTTTCCAAAAAGCCATCCGCCGTGCCGCCGAATTGCTGTGCGCCGGTGAAGTGGTCGCCTTGCCGACGGAAACGGTTTACGGACTGGCAGCGAACGCGTTCGATGAACAGGCCGTGGCGAAAATCTACGAAGTCAAAGGCCGGCCGGCGCACAATCCCATCATCATTCACGTCGCCGGAAATCAAATGGCACAAGCCTGCGTCGCAGAATTTTCGGCAGTGGCGGCAAGACTTGCCCAATCCTTCTGGCCCGGTCCGCTGACGCTGGTGTTGCCGCGTGCAAAAAAAATTCCCGTTGGCGTGACGGCTGGCGGTGAGACCGTCGGTGTGCGCTGGCCGAGTCATCCGTTTATGCAGGCAGTGATCCGCGAATGCGGCTTTCCACTGGCGGCACCGAGCGCGAATCTGTCCAACCAGATTTCGCCGACGAACGCAGCACATGTCCACGCCCAGCTCGGCGAAAAAATATCGCTGATTGTGGATGGCGGGCAGTCGCAGGTCGGCATCGAATCTACGGTGCTGGATCTGACGGCGACACCGGCGCGGATTTTGCGGCCGGGGATGATCCACGCGGAATCGCTTGCTGCCGTGTGCGGCGAAGTCCAAAGTCCGAAGTCCAAGGTTCAAAGCCAGGATTCCACGTTGCGAAGTCCGGGGATGTTGCAAAAACATTATTCGCCGAAAGCAAAACTGGTCGTGCTGGATTGGTTTGATGAGGCGGAGTTGCGTTCCAAACTTTCAACTTTCAACTTTCAACTTTCAACGGTTCACGTCATTGCGCACACGAAAATTCCGGCGAGTTTTGGAGCGGAGAATGTGAGCGTGATTCCGCACGATGCCGAGGCGTTTGCGCGTGCGCTTTACGCGGAATTACACCGGTGCGATGCGGCGGGGGCGAAATTGATCGTGGTCGAAGCGCCGCCGGAACTACCGGATTGGTCGGGCATAGCGGATCGACTGCGGCGCGCGGCGGCGTGAGATTATTCGGTTTGCCAGCGCTGCCGGTCGGTCAGAAACAGCCCCGTCATCAGGCCATAAGGCGCAACCCGCAAGGGAAAGCCCGGGGGAATCTGGCCGAAGGCCACGGATTTTAAAACAAAGTTTCCCCAGCTCTCAGCGCTGCCTTGAAGGCATTCGCTGAACAGTTTTCCGTCCAGCGTGATCAATGTGAGGTAAAGTGCGCGAATGGGTTTGGCCAGATTGTCGTTGAGCGCAAAAAATTCGTATTTGGCGTTGATGGTGGTCCAGAGACATTGCCGGCGGCCATACCACGCCACCGCCCAAGGGATGTCGCTCATCATCAGTTCGTCTTGCTGCATCCAGTCGGAAACTTTCTGGATTTCCGGCGGGTAATAGGGCGGATAAACCACCGGCGAGGCTTTGGGCGGCATCAGCGTGGTGATCAGCGGCAGACAAGCCACAACCACCAGCAGCACGATCACCCAGTAACGAATTTCCAACGTGGGAAATTCCATTTGCCGCAGCAAGGTCATAAAAAAGGCGACGCCAAAAATCGCCACGAGCGGGGCCAGCAGCACCAGCAGATTTTCTGAATTGATCTCCGGTGTGATGTTAGACAACTGCGTTCGACCGAGTGCTTGCGCGAACATGAAGACAACGAGGCACATCAAGGTGAAAAAACGCAACCGGCTGGCGGCCAGATTACGAAGGCCGAGCAACAGTCCGCCAAAGAATAAAATGCTGACCCAACTACCGCCCAGTCGCAGGAGGTCGCCTTGGATCAGGGAGCGTAGGTTCCCCAATAGTTTTCCCGCATAAGTCGTCATATAATAGGCCGAGGCTAGATTGGGGTTTTGTGATTGCATCAGTTGTGAACCAGGAAAGTCATGTGTTCCTTCCACCGCCGCATAGCCGGCGGTGCCAAAATACGTGCCGCTCACCATCAGATTGCGGCCTATCCAAGGGGCGATCACAAAGGCAAAGGCCAAAAAAGCCGTCACGGCCATGCCGGAAGAAGGTTTGGGGTGCGACGAAACCTGTGGCAACATGGCCATAGGCGTGGCTGATGATGGTTCCTCCGCAGCTTGTCGGGGTGGACCGAATAGCATCAAAAAAAACACCACCGGCAAGATGGTCACGCCGAAAGAATAGCGGGTCAGCATCCCGATGCCGACAAGTATGCCCGCCAGCACGGCCAGCCAGAGCAGTTGTTGTCGGCTCGGATTTTTGGCCCGGCCCAGTTGTTCGATATGGGTCAGGCATAATACCAAGCTAAGAAAAACCACCAGCAACAGCATGGTGGAGAGGCCGGAAACACTGAATTTCCAAAGCAGATCCGACCCCAGCATCAGCAGTGCTGCGAGCCAGGCTGATTGCCAATCCAGAATTATGCGGGCGATCAGGAAAGTGAGCCAAACTGCCATGAGCAAAAGCATTTGGTTGAATATGGCGATGTAAAATTCCGGTTTGAACCGCAGAAACCGGCCGCTCTCCGACCAGAACGGTTTTTTTGTTTCCGTCTTCCAACTCATCGGCAGCACTTTCATAAGCCCTGCGAGGACCACGGGATAAACTGGCGCGTTGGCGAGATCGGGGTGTGGCTGGTTGATGTGCGTCGGATCTGCATTGGGAGCAACAGCCTGACCCGGTAGCTGAGCCTCGCTGTGCTTGCGCATCAGATAAAGGCTGAAGGGCCGGAGAAAATCCGTGGTATAACCACGTCCTTCCGCAAGATTGCGGGCGACTTGTGCCGCGTCCATCGCCTCCGGTGCGGCGAAACCGCGATACGCCCACATGTCATACCAGAAGCCAAATGCCAGCACCATCACCGCCAGCGTGGTGGCCCAAACCACCCGGCTGAAAGAGCCGACTTCCAGCTTGTAGATAAAAAATTGAAGCCCGCCTGTCTTCATAACATGATCAAAAACCTTCCAAATGATATGCGTGCAGCTTGCGGTGAAATGTCCGCCGGCTCATGCCGATTTTTTTCGCCGCGTGCGTGCGGTTGCCATCAGTCTCTTTCAGCGCACGGATGATCAATTGTTTCTCCGCATCCTTCACGGTCAAATCCTTTCCGTGTAACAATTTGGTGTCAGGTGCCGCGCCGCCGTGTCGCACCGACGGCGGTAGGTCGCGCAACGTCACCCGCTCGCCCTTGCTCAACACCACTGCATGCTCAATGGCCGTGCGCAGTTCGCGCACGTTGCCCGGCCAGGAGAAATTCATCAATGCTTCCAGCGCGTCCGCCGTGAAATCGTTCACCGGCTTGGAATTTTCCTTGGCGAACTCGCGCAGAAAATTCTGCGCCAACAGCGGTATATCGCCGGTTCGTTCGCGTAACGGCGGCAAATTTATTTCAACCACGCGCAACCTGAAAAACAAATCTTCGCGGAATTTCCCCGCCTTGGCCAGTTCTTCCAAATTTTTATTCGTCGCCGCCACCAGACGCACGTCGGCGGTCAAAGTTTTGTTGGAACCGACCCGCTCGAACGTGCGTTCGCCAAGAAAACGCAGCAATTTCACCTGAATCGTCGCATCAATTTCACCGATTTCATCAAGAAATAAAGTGCCGCCCTGAGCCTGTTCAAACCGCCCGATGCGCCGCTCGTGCGCGCCGGTGAACGCGCCGCGCTCGTGCCCGAACAACTCGCTTTCCAGCAGCGTCGGGGCCAGCGCTGCGCAATGCACGGTCACGAACGGCTGTTTCGCGCGCGGACTCAACTGGTGCAGCGCCTTCGCGATGAGTTCCTTGCCCGTGCCGCTTTCGCCCAGCACCAGAACTGTCGCCCGCGTCGGCGCGACCTGTTGGACGATTTCAAAAATTTCCTGCATCACCGGCGATTCGCCGACGATGTTTTCCAACCCGAACTTGGCGTCGAGCTGTTTGCGCAGCGAAACGTTTTCCACTTCCAAGGTCTGCTGCTTCAGCGCCCGCGCGATCCGCATTTCCAGCTCATCGATCTGCAGGCGGCCTTTGGCGATGTAGTCGTCCGCGCCCTGCTTCATGGCGTTCACCGCCAGTTCCTCCGAGCCATAGGCGGTCATCAAAATGCACACCGGCGGTTTTGGCAGCGACTTCGCCCGGGCGATGAGCTTCATGCCGTCCTCATTCGGCAATCGAAAGTCGGTCAGCATCACATCAAAATTCTCCGACTCCAGCAAATCCGTCGCCGCCTTCGCGTCTTCGGCGATGTAAACGTCGTAGCGTTCCTCCAGTGCGGCGCGCAATCCTTCGCGCGTCGTCTTCTCGTCATCCACGATGAGCAAGGTGGGTTTCATGATTTTTTGTTTTCCAGCAGGCGCGGTTTACGTTCATGCAACGGCAGCCAGATGCGAAACGTCGTGCCTTTGCCGACGTTGCTTTCCAGCTCGATGCGGCCATTGTGGGCGCGAACGATGCGTTGGACGATCATCAAGCCTAGGCCGCTGCCCTTTTTCTTGGTGGTGTAAAACGGCTCGAAAATCCGGTTGAGCTGCTCCTGCGGAATGCCTCCGCCGGTGTCGGCCACGCTCACCCACACGGCGTCGCTGTTTTCACCGGTCTGGAGCGTCAGCGTGCCGCCGGTGGTCATCGCCTGCGACGCATTTTTTAAAAGGTTCACCAGCACCTGTTGGAGTTGCGTCGCGTCAATCGGCGTTGTCGTCAACGCGCGCGCCAGTTTGGTCTTCACCGTGATGCCGCGATTTTCGATTTCCGGCCGCAGCAACTCCAGGGTCTTTTCCACCACATCGTTCAGCGAAGCCATCTTCAGTTGCAACGGGGCCGGCCGGATCGCGCCGAGAAATTGCGTGACGATGTAATCCAGCCGGTTGATCTCGCCTTTGGCTACTTCCAAATAAGTTTCCAGTTTTTTGCCGATCTCCGCTGTGTCGGGTGACGTCTGACGCGCGACGCGTGACGTGCCGCGCTTGTCACCCGCCGCTCGCCACTCGTCATTTTTCAACTTTTTCACCTCACGTTCCATCAGTTGCAGATGGATGTGCAGCGCGTTGAGCGGATTGCCGATTTCGTGCGCCACGCTCGCGGCAAGCAGCGTCAGTGCCTGCACACGTTCACTCTCGATGGCCTCAAAGGTTTTTTGCCGCGCCTCGGTGGCGTCGTGCAAAATCAACGCCACGCCGGAACTGCCCGTGGCTTCGCCATCCAGTGGTGCCGCATAAAGCCGCAGAAAGCGCGGGCGCGGATAAAAAACCTCAAACTCATGCCGCGTCACGTGTGTGCCGCCCGTGCGATCCGCATGGGAAATCTTTTCCCAGTCCACCTCCGGCAAAATTTTGGTGATGTGCAATTCCTCTTCGCCCGACTGCAGTCCGATGAGCTGAGTCACCGCCTGATTGAAATAAATGACGCGGCCCTCTTCGTCCACGACAAGCACGCCGTCTTCAATGGTATTGAAGAGGGTTTCCAGAAAACTCCGCTCCCGGGCGAGTCGTTGGACGACGGTCTGCAACCCTTCGGTGTCCAGCCGCCCGATGCGGCCAAGCACCTTATCGAGAAAACTTGATTTCGTTGCAGCCATTGCAAAACCTGTTTATAACAACAGTAGCACAATGGCACAGTTTAAAAATCCGTCAACCAGAAAAAAGGGCGACTTGTCACAATTGTTTATTGAGCTAAAATAAAAAAGGCGAACGGAGATTTCCGTTCGCCCTTCTCGTTTTTGATTTAAATTCGCTTAGTAGCGGTAGTGTTCGGGCTTGTAGGGGCCATCCTGCGGCACGCCGAGGTAATCGGCCTGCGCCTTGGTCAGCTTGGTCAGCACCACACCGATTTTTTCCAAGTGCAAGCGTGCGACTTCTTCGTCAAGTTTCTTGGACAGACGATAGACGGTCTTCTCGTATTTGTCCTTGTTTTGCCAGAGGTCAATCTGTGCGAGTGTCTGGTTAGTGAAACTGTTGCTCATCACAAAACTCGGATGGCCGGTGGCGCAGCCGAGGTTCACGAGTCGGCCTTCGGCGAGCACATAGATGCTCTTCTTGCCGCCGGGCAGCCAGTAACGGTCGTATTGCGGCTTGATGTTTTCAATGCGCAAACCTTTCACTTTTTTCAGCGCATCAATTTGAATCTCGTTATCGAAGTGGCCGATGTTGCAGACAATGGCCTGGTCTTTCATCGCGAGCATGTGCTTGGCGGTGATGATGTCGCAGTTGCCGGTGGTGGTGACGTAGATGTCGCCGACGCCGAGCGTGCTTTCGACGGTGTTGACTTCAAAACCTTCCATCGCGGCTTGCAAAGCGTTGATCGGATCAATTTCGGTGACGACCACGCGTGAACCGTAGGCGCGGAGCGAATGCGCGCAGCCTTTGCCGACGTCCCCGTAACCGCAGACAACCGCAACTTTGCCCGCAAGCATCACGTCGGTGGCGCGCTTGATGCCGTCCGCGAGCGATTCGCGGCAGCCGTAGAGGTTGTCGAACTTCGACTTGGTGACGGAGTCGTTCACGTTGATGGCGGGCACGAGCAATTTGCCCGCTTCCTTCATCTGATAAAGGCGATGCACGCCGGTGGTGGTCTCCTCGGAAACGCCGCGCCAATCCTTGACGATTTTCGTCCAGAGGCCGGGCTTCTCTTTCGCCAGACGGCGCAGAAGCGCTTTCACGACGGAGACTTCGTGGCTGTCGCCCTTGGTTTCGTAGGCCCACTTGGAACCTTTTTCAAGTTCGTAGCCTTTGTGGATGAGAAGCGTGACGTCACCGCCGTCATCAACGACGAGCTGCGGGCCTTTGTCGCCGGGGAACAAAATCGCCTTGAGCGTGAGTTCCCAATATTCCTCGAGCGTCTCGCCCTTCCACGCGAACACCGGTGTGCCGGTCGCCGCGATGGCGGAGGCCGCGTGATCTTGCGTGGAGAAAATGTTGCAGCTCGCCCAGCGCACGTCCGCACCGATGGCGACGAGCGTTTCGATGAGCACGGCGGTCTGGATCGTCATGTGCAACGAACCGGTGACGCGCACGCCCTTGAGCGGTTTGGACTTCGCGTATTTTTTGCGGACCGACATCAAGCCGGGCATTTCGTTCTCGGCGATGGCGATTTCTTTGCGGCCCCATTCGGCGAGCGTGAAATCGCGGACGATGTAATCTTTGCCCGCCGGTGTTTGCGCGGCGAATTTGGCGAGGTTGGGCAGCGCGGCGCTGACTTCAGCGAGCACGGCAGCGGCAGTGGATTTTTTGGCTTTCGACATAATTTTTTAGATTTTAGAAATATAAAAAGGGTTGGAACTCTTCGCTCCAACCCTTCGATGAATGATTTGTTAGATGGCTTTGAGCAACGTTTCGACTTTGTTCGTCGCTTCCCAAGTGAGATCCATGTCGCTCTTGCCGAAGTGACCGTAGTTGGTGGTCTTGCTGTAAATCGGACGGCGCAGGTTGAGCTGGTCAATGATGTCAGCGGGTTGGAAGCTGAACACCTTGTTGACCGCTTTGATGATTTTGGCGTCATCGACTTTGGCAGTGCCGAAGGTGTCCACGTGCACGCTGACCGGATCAGGATAACCGATGGCGTAGGCGAATTGGATTTCGCAACGTTCGGCGAGCTTCGCGGCGACAATATTCTTCGCGACCCAGCGGCCCATGTAAGCGGCGCTGCGGTCCACCTTCGTCGGATCTTTGCCGGAGAACGCGCCGCCGCCGTGACGGCCCATGCCGCCGTAGCTATCGACGATGATCTTGCGGCCGGTCAAACCGGTGTCGCCTTGAGGTCCGCCGACGACGAAACGGCCGGTAGGATTGATCAGAAATTCAGTTTTGTTCGTCAGCATTTTGGCCGGCAGAACTTTTTTGATGACCTGCTCGATGCAGAATTTTTCGATCTCAGCGTGTTCGACATCCGCCGCGTGCTGCGTGGAAATGACGACGTTGGAGATGGAAACCGGTTTGCCGTTTTCGTAAACGACGGAGACCTGCGACTTCGCATCAGGGCGCAACCACGGCACTTTGCCGCTCTTGCGAATCTTGGTCAGTTCGCGACCGAGACGATGCGCGAACATGATCGGCGCGGGCATCAGCTCGGGCGTTTCGTTGCTGGCATAACCGAACATCAAACCCTGGTCGCCAGCACCCTGCTTCGCGGTTTTCTTGCCCTTGGCTTTCTTGGCGTCCACGCCTTGAGAAATGTCTGGCGACTGCTGGGTCACGATGACATTGACGAAAACAGTATCGGCATGAAACACATCGTCATTGTTCACGTAACCGATTTCGCGGATGGCTTCGCGCGCGAGCTTCACGAAATCCAGCTTGGCCTTCGTGGTGATTTCACCGCCGATAATGGCGATGTTCGACTTCACATAAGTTTCGCAGGCGACGCGGGAAAATTTATCCTGCGATAAACACGCGTCGAGGACGGCGTCAGAAATGGTATCGGCAACTTTGTCCGGATGGCCTTCGCCAACGGATTCGGAAGAAAAGATGTATGAACTCATAATTTATTTGATGGTCACGCCAACAACATATTGACGTATCTGGATAGGATGATATATCTAAACTGAAATGCGTCAAATGGAATTTCTGAAAAAGTTGGACAAGCTAAAATAAAAATGACCTCAACCTTGAAATCTTTGCGTGCTTTGTCCGACCAAACGCGGTTGCGAATTGTCGCGCTGTTGGAGAAAGACGAACTCTCCGTCAACGAATTACAGGAAGTCACGCGCCTCGGCCAGTCACGCATCTCGACGCATCTTGGTTTGCTCGCCGATTGCGCGCTCGTCAAATCGCGGCGCGAGGGTAAACGCACGTTTTACAAACTCAATCCGCAGGCGGATTCCGTCGCGAGCGAATTCATCCAGCTTGCAATCCGTGGCGCGAAAGAACTCGCTGAACATGATGGCGACCAAATCAATTTAAAGCGCGTGCTCGCCCGCCGCAAAGAACAGGCGCAGGTTTTCTTCAATCAAGTCGCCGGCCGTTTCGACCGTGTTTATGGTCCGGGCCGCTCTTGGCAGGCGTTCGGACATTTGCTGCTGCGAATGTTGCCGAGCATCGTCGTCGCCGACTTGGGCGCGGGCGAAGGTCTGTTGAGCGAACTCCTCGCGCGCCGCTGCAAAAAAGTCATCGCCGTGGACAACTCGGAAAAAATCGTCGCGTTCGGCGCGGCCAAGGCGAAGAAGAACGGCCTTAAAAACTTGGAATTTCGTCAGGGGGATTTGCAAAACCCGCCGATTGAAGCGAACAGCGTTGACCTCGTGATTTTGAGCCAGGCGCTGCACCACGCGGAAAATCCGGCGGCGGCGCTCGCCAGCGCGGCGAAATTGTTGAAGCCGCACGGCCAGATTTTGATTCTTGATTTGCTCAAGCACAACTTCGACAAGGCACACGAACTTTACGGCGACCGCTGGCTCGGTTTTGCCGAGAGCGACCTGCACCGCTGGCTCGAAACCGCCGGTTTCAAGAAAATTGAAATCAGCATCGTCGCCGCCGAGGAACAACCCCCGCATTTTCAAACGATTCTTGCGAGCGCGGAAAAATAGTAGCGGCGTCTCGGAAGAACGCCGCAAAGCTTTCAGTTTTATTAGCGGCTTTCTTCCGAAAGCCGCTACGCCACAATCAAATTTACCATCCGCTTCGGCACGATGATGACTTTCTTGACCGCCTTGCCCGCAATGAATTGCTGCACCTTCTCGCTCGCCTTGGCGGCGGCTTCAATGGTTGCATTGTCTGCATCCACGGCCACCTTGATGGTATCGCGGAATTTGCCGTTCACCTGCACCGGCAATTCAATCTCACTCTCGACGAGTAACGCCGGGTCAAACTTCGGCCACGGCACGTAGGCCAGCGACGGCGCGGTTTGGCCGAAAGTGGAATGCAACCGCGCCCAAAGTTCTTCCGCGAGGTGCGGCGCGAACGGCGCGAGCAATTGCAAAAAGGACTTCATCACGGACACCGGCTTGTTCTGCCACGTCATCGCCTCGTTCACGAAAACCATCATCGCGGAGATGGCGGTGTTGAAGCGCATGCCGTCCAAGTCTTCCGTGACTTTCTTGATGCACGCGTGCAGCGCCTTGAGTTGCGCCGGCGTGGCGGCAGTATCGGTGATCGCGCCATCGAGCAAGATCAAATCGAGCAATTCGTTTTTGTTGGGCGCGGTCGTCTCGGCCTGTTCAAACGCAACTTCCGCCTTCTCGTCCACGAACAACCGCCAAACGCGGCCGAGGAAACGATATACGCCCTCGACGCCCTTGGTGTTCCACGGCTTCGTGTCCTGCAACGGTCCCATGAACATCTCGTAAAGTCGGAACGCGTCCGCGCCGTATTCCGCCAGCACATCGTCGGGATTCACCACGTTGCCGCGCGATTTGGACATCTTCTGTCCGTCCTCGCCGAGGATGAGACCTTGATTGACGAGCTTGTAAAACGGTTCGGGTGTCGCAACGTAGCCGAGGTCGAATAAAACCTTGTGCCAAAACCGCGCGTAAAGCAGATGCAACACGGCGTGCTCCGTGCCGCCAACGTAAAGATCGACGCCCGCCGCCTTGCCATTCGACGCCATCCAATAATTGTCCGCATCTTTGCCGACAAACGACTGCGTGTTCTTGGCATCGGTGTAACGCAGATAATACCAGCACGAGCCGGCCCATTGCGGCATGGTGTTTGTCTCGCGCGTCGCGCCGGGGATTTCGTTCAACCAGTCTTTCGCTCGGGCCAACGGCGGCTCGCCGCTCGCAGTCGGCTTGTAATCTTCCAGCGTGGGCGGCAGCACGGGCAACGAACTTTCCGGCAACGCTTCGTGATAAAGATTTCCGGCGGCGTCCTTTTTCCAAACGATCGGAAACGGCTCGCCCCAGTAGCGCTGCCGGCTGAACAACCAGTCGCGCAGCTTGTAATTGATGGTTTTCTTGCCGAGATTTTTTTCTTCCAGCCAGGCGGTGATTTTCTTTTTCGCTTCCGGTGTGGGCAGGCCGGAGATAAAACCGGAATTCACCGCGATGCCGTCATCGGTAAAATTTTGCCAATCGGTTTTGGAGTCGTTCGGCTGAACGACTTGAATGACGGGCAGATTAAATTTCTTTGCAAACTCGAAGTCGCGCGTGTCATGTGCCGGCACGGCCATGATGGCGCCGGTGCCGTAGCTGGCGAGGACGTAGTCGGCAATCCAGATCGGAATCTTCTCGCCGTTCACAGGATTGATGGCGTAAGCGCCGGTGAACACGCCGGATTTTTCCTTCGCCAGTTCCGTGCGTTCGAGATCGCTTTTGCGCGCGGTGTGAGCACGATAATTTTCAACCGCTTCCAATTGCTCCTCGGTGACAATTTCGTCCACCAACCGATGTTCCGGCGCGAGCACCATGTAAGTCGCGCCAAACAAGGTGTCCGGGCGCGTGGTGAATACGCGGATTTTTGAATCCGCAATCGGCAATCCGCAATCGGCAATTTGAAAATCCACTTCCGCGCCTTCGCTGCGGCCGATCCAATTCCGCTGCATTTCCTTGAGCGAATCGCTCCAGTCAATCGTGTCGAGGTCGGCGAGCAGTTTCTCGGCGTAGGCGGTGATGCGAAGCATCCATTGGCGCATCGGCTTGCGGATGACCGGGAAGCCGCCGACTTCGCTCTTGCCGTCAATGACTTCCTCGTTCGCCAAAACCGTGCCGAGTTCCGGACACCAGTTCACCGGCGCTTCGCTGACGTAGGCGAGACGTTTTGAATCAACAAAAGCGCGCAGGCTTTCGCCGGATTCATTTGCGATTTGCGATTTGCGATTTGCGATTAATTCCGCGATCGGACGCGCTGAGTTTTTTCCCGCGTCGAAATAGCTATTGTAAAGCTTCAGGAAAATCCATTGCGTCCACTTGAAGTATTCCACGTCCGTCGTGGCGAGTTCGCGCGACCAATCGTAGCTGAAGCCGAGGCTTTTGATCTGTCGCGTGAAGTTGGCGATGTTCGCCTCGGTGGTCACGCGCGGATGCTGGCCGGTCTTGACCGCGTATTGCTCGGCGGGCAGGCCGAACGAATCCCAGCCCATCGGATGCAGCACGTTGAAGCCGCACGCGCGCCGGTAGCGCGCCAGAATGTCCGTAGCCGTGTAGCCTTCGGGATGCCCGACGTGCAAGCCCGCGCCGCTCGGATACGGAAACATATCGAGGATGTAAAATTTCTTAGGCAACTGCGTTGCGGCCATCTTGCCGGAAAGTCCGTGACGAACAGCAAATGGATGGTTCGCGGGAATTTCCTCGCCCGGATTAAACGCGCGGAAAGCCTGTTGTTGCTCCCAAGTTTGCTGCCACTTGGGTTCGATCAAATGAAACGGATATTGTCTGCGGCTGCTCGACATAGAGCCGAAGATGTTACGCGAAAAAACGCCGGACTCAATCGCGTAATCGGTCAAGCCTTGGGCGTGAAATCCACCGTCACCGCCGCGCGCTCAAACTCATTCGCGGCCATGAGCGGCTGCGGCTTCATCGCGCCGAGCAGCGCCACATAGCGTTCTGGCACGATTTCCAGCCGCGTGTTGTAATGCGTGGCGATCTCGTTGAAATAACTTCGCGCCAGCGCAATCCGCTGTTCGGTGTCCGACAAGGTTTTTTGCAGCGCGAGAAAAGCCTCGTTCGCCTTCAGCTCCGGATAGCGCTCGGCGATGCCGATGACGACGCTGCTCACCGCGCCGCTGTCTGGTCCGGCGACGCCGGGCGGCGTGGCGTTCAACTGTTTTCGCAGCGCGGCGAGTTCCGTCTGCAATTGCGCTTCGTGGTCGCGATAACCTTTCACGCAGTTCACCAGATTTGGAATCAAATCGCAGCGGCATTTCAATTGGATGTCAATCAGCGCCCAGGCCGCCCGCGTGCGCTGGCGCAAATCCACCAGACTGTTGAACACCATCCAAATCCACGCGAGCAAGCCGATGAAAAAATAACCCAATGCAATCGCCGCATAGATGAGCAGGTGTGAATGCGGATCAACATTCAGCGCGCCATCGCGCCAAACCGTGAATCCGACCGCGGCAAGCAAACCAAATAGCGTCCAGCCGCGCGCGCCCCATTTCATCCCGCCGCTCACCTGTTCCTGCGACCGCGTGGAAATCAAGAACAGCGGCGCGGTGTCGTCCGCCGCGATTTCCGGCGCGACGATGTCCTGCCGTTCGCGCGCCTGGCCGACGACAAACAGGTTGGCTTTCAGCGGCAGCGCGGTTTCGACAAACCGCCGGCGCATATCGGAATTCGCCACCGCGCCCGCCGGGCCCTTGCCGTAGTAAAGCGCGTTCAACGGCGTGCAGGTCTCATCAAAAATCTTTACCGGCTCGATTTTTGCGCCGTCGGGCCGGACGAGAATCACGCCGCAATCGTCCCGCAGATAAAACGGAATCATCTCGCCGCCGCTCGCCACCTGCGTCCAGCCGCTTTCGGTGCGCGTGCGGGTCTGCGTGCGCCCCTTGTCGTCGGTGTAAGTTTCCGTGACCGTGCGCGACCAGTGTTCCTCCACCGCCCACGCGTATTGCACGCAGGCCTGCGCCGCGAGAAAACTGGTCAGCGGTTCGGCGGATTCCGCCGCGCCCTTCAACTCCACCAAGCCGATGAACACGCCGGAGGTTTTTGAGGTCGGCAGATTTTCAATCAGCCGCCGCTGCCGGCCGTTACGAAACGCGCAAACCAAACCGACCAGCGCCAGCAGCACGCCGATTACCGGTAAAAATGGGGCGAAGTCGCGCATGAATTATTTTGCGTGCCACACCAATCGCAAGCCTTCCAGCGTCAAATCCGGCGCCACGGCGGAAATTTCCGGCAGCTTGGCCGCAATCAATTTCGCGTAGCCGCCGGTCGCGACGACCGGTAATTTTTTTACGCGCAACTCGCGCTTCAGTTCGCCGATGAGTTCGCGCACAAGGCCGCGATAGCCGTGCACCGCGCCGACGAGCATCGCGTGTTCCGTGCTCTTGCCGACGGCGGATTTGATTTCGCGGATTTCAATCTTTGGCAGCAGCGCCGTCTTTTCGTGCAGATAATCCGTCATCGCCGCCAGCCCCGGCGCGATGATACCGCCGACATAATTGCCGCGAGCATCCACCACGTCGAACGTCACTGCTGTGCCGAAATCCACCACCACCACCGGCGCGCCGAAACGGATTTTCGCCGCGACCGCATTGGCCAGGCGATCCGCGCCGATGGATTTCGGCTTGGGATAATCCACGCCGACGCCGCGCACCGTCGCGCCGTTCAATTCGAGCGCCTCGATTTTCCAAGTCGCGCGGACGAATTTTTCCGCGAACGGCGTCGCGCGCGGGACGACGCTGCACAGCGCCGCACCGGAAATCTTTTCTTTGCCGACAAATTTTTTGACGCGCGCCGCCGCGCCGCCCGCAAACCACGCGAAGGTCGGGATGTCGGTCTGTTTCACGACGCGTTTGCCGTCGGCCAGGCCGAGGTGCGTGTGCGTGTTGCCGATGTCGAAAAGCAGGATCATTTTTCCAAAATCACGTCGCCGCCGATGATGCGTTCCAGATGGCCGTGCTCCGTGCGGACGAGCAAGGCTCCGTCGTCATCCAACGATTCCGCCCGCCCGCGAAATCGGCGTTCGCCCATATGCACCGTCACATTTTTGCCAATGGTCACGCAGGCCGCCTCCCATTCATCAGCCACCTCGGGAAATTTTCCGCCGCAAACGCGGCCATAATCAAAATCCAGCTCGCGTAAGATTTCGGCCGCCAATTCGCCACGGCAAGTTTCTTCGCCCGATTCAATTTTTAGCGACGTAGCAATGGCCCGCAGTTCGGCGGCAAATTCATTTGCGTCCTGATTCACATCCAGTCCGATGCCCAGAATGACGTGGCGCACGCGATCCACTTCCGCGCTCATTTCGGTCAGGATGCCCGCGACTTTTCGGCCGCCCAGCAGCAAATCGTTCGGCCATTTGATGTCCGCAACCAAACCCGTGATTGTTTTGATTGCGCGGCGCAAAGCGGTGGCGGAAATCACCGTCAGTTGCGTTGTTTCCTGTGGGTGAAGGGTGGGCCGCAGCAAAACGGAGAACCAAAGTCCTTTGTGTGTCGGCGACATCCATTTTCGGCCAAGCCGTCCGCGGCCTTTGGTCTGCGATTCGGCGAAAACCACTGCGCCCTCCTTCACGCCGTCGCGCGCGAGTTTTTCAATCAAGTCGTTGGTGGAAGTGGTTTGCTCAAACACCTGGATGTCGCGGCCGACGACCTTGGTTTTGCCCAAGCGGGCGAGCAAATCATCCGAGTGCAGCGCGTCCGGCGAGCCGGTCAGCTTGTAACCAAAATGCGGACTCGCCTCGATGTCGTAGCCAACTTTGCGCAGGTCATCAATCCGCGCCCAAACCGCCGCACGGCTGATGGCGAGCTGTTCGGCCAGTTGCGCGCCGGAAACGCCGTCGGTATTGGTGCGTAAAGCGGAAAGAATTTTGGCGTCCGTGGTCATTCAAAATCCAAGCCGATGTCCACCGCGTGCGCCGAGTGCGTGATCGCGCCGACGGAAATGAAATCCACACCGGTCTGCGCGATGGCGCGGATGGTTTTCAGATTCACGCCTCCGCTGGCCTCGGTCTTTCCGCGACCATGGACAATTTTCACCGCCTGGCGCAAAACGGCCGGCGGCATATTATCGAGCAGGATGATGTCCGCGCCGGCAGCGGCGGCTTGCGCCACTTGCGCCAGCGTGTCGGCCTCGACTTCGACTTTTAGCTTCGGAAATTTTTTGCGCGACCGCGCAACGGCGGCGGCGATGGCATTGGGTTTATCGTTCCGCAACGCAACGAGGTGGTTGTCCTTGATGAGCACCATGTCGAACAGACCGATGCGATGGTTTTTACCACCGCCGCATTTCACAGCGTATTTTTCAAACCGCCGCCAGCCGGGCGTCGTCTTGCGCGTGTCGAGAATTTTGGCGCTTGTGCCTTTGACCAAATCCGCGAACCGCGCAGTGGCCGTAGCCACGCCGGAAAGGCGCTGGACAAAATTCAGCGCCACGCGTTCCGCGCTCAGAATCGCGCGGCTGGAACCGGAAATTTTCAGGAGCGTTTTTCCGGAGGTAACTTTCTGGCCGTCACGCGCGAATCTTTCAATTCTGATTTTCGGCGAAAGTTGCTTGAACGCGGCGGCGGCGAATTCCAGACCGGCGACCGTGAGCGGTTCGCGCGCATTCATCAGTGCGATGGATTTGGCGTTGGCCGGAACGGTGGCGAGCGTGGTCACATCGCCACCGCCGAGGTCTTCGGCAAGCGCGGCGCGAACGGCGCGGCGGATTTCGGCGTCGGTGAGTTCCACGCAGACAAGATGGCGGGCGGCATGAAAAGGAAAAGCAAAAAGGCGCTATTTGACCACGATGGTGAGGAATTCCCGGGAAAGCTGATCCAGACTTTTTTCCGCCTCGCTTTCCGGAGCAACAAGGAGCAGCAGCAGGCATTTGTCCGGCCGCAGAACAAAGCGGAGCCGGCAATATTCAAAGGCCCAAGTGGTCCAGCGTGGTGCAAATCCGGCCAGCAGCTTTTCTTGTTCGGCAAAATGGCCGAGCAGTTTTTCGATCTTTTCGGCGGGATATTTTGTCTCGTCACCAAGGCCGGCACATTTGCCGTTCGGCCGGCGCACGCCGCAGGCCAGCATGCCGGGCACGGCGGGCAAATGGGCGAACCAGGTTTTGAAATTTTCCTTCATGTTTTCCGGTTGCGGTTGCCCAGGCCCACAAAAATCATCCGGTCGGCGCGGGGTTGCAAAATGGCGCGACCATCTGGCAACTGAATCTCCAGCCGGTCCAGTTTGCCAAGCTGGATCTCCGGGATGATTTTACCGGCGTGGCCGGCGACGGCCTGCAGCAGCGCCATCCGGCCGGCGGCATCGGGGCACTGCCATGTGTAAAGCACTTCGCCGGCGCTGCCGCAGATGAGCATTTCTTCAGCCTGATAATCCAGTTCGCCGGAATGATGTCCGGCGTCCCCGGAAGATTGGCCGGTGCCGCTGTGGTCACGGAGGGAATCCAGCTGGCGCGCCGCCGCGCTGAGCAGCGTCTCCCATGTGCGGTTGACGGTGCGTTCCGGCGGCGGTTCAAAGTCGTGCAGTTCAAACGTGCCGGTGAGGATGAAAAGTCTTTGAAACGCGCGTTCGCCGGAAAGTTCGCCGCAGACGGCGTGGATGACCTGGCCTTCTTCGATGTAAATCCGTCCCAAGGATTGCTCGTGGAACAGTTCCAGAACGGATGAGTTGCGCGCCAGACATTCCATCTGGATCAGATCGGCGAGAGCGACACTGTGTCCGCCACTTTCAAAATCCTGCGGCAGCTCCCAGCCGGCCAGTTCGCTGATGTGGGCGAACGCCACCTTCAAGCCTTCCGGCGACAACGGTTTTTCGATGAACATGTCTGCGCCGGCGGCGAGACTGGCGGCACGTTTTTCGTCCGTGACCATAGTGGTCATGACGACTTTCTTTAATTTGAATTGCTGCTGGTCAAAACTGCTCTGGCTGAAGCTGCTCAGCAACAGGGAAACATCCAGCACGGGCGTGTTCACCGCCAGAATGACCAGTTGGGTCTTGCCTTGTTTGGAGATTTGCAGGGCTTCGCCAACGCTGTCGACGGCGTCAATCCGCCAGCGCCCTTCGCTCAAGCTGCGAAATGAATCGACCAAAATGGTCAGATCGTCCCGGTCGTCATCCACGATCAGAACGTGCAGCCCGCTCTCGTTGTTTTTTTCTCGTGTCACAAATGTCAGTTCAAAGCGGCCAGCGCGGTCTGCGCGGCCAGTTGCACCGCCGGGTCGTTGTCCCTGGCCACGGCGGCGAGGACGGTGGCGGCACCCGGTTCGCGCAGCCGGCCAAGCGCCTCGGCGGCAGCCACGCGCAAATTACGGTCACGGTCGAACAGCAAATCCGCCAGAAATGGCAGGGCCATGTGCGGCGGGATGGTTTCGACCGGCTCGGCCGCCTCGGCCTTTGCTTGCGCGGCCAGACTGGCGGCATCCAGATCAAGTTGCTCCAAAAGCACGCGGGCACTGTAGCGCACCCAATAGTCCGGATGCACCAGAGCCGAATGGATGACGGGCAGCGCCTCGGAAATTTTTTCGGACCGTTCCCAGTGTTGGTTCAGTTTCCGCAACGTCGCCTGGGCCAGATTTCGCACGGTGCGTTCGACATCCAACAAAGTTGTGATCAGTGGAACGAGCGCTCGCTGGTCACCCAATTGGCCCAACGCGGCCACGGCGGCTTCGCGCACATCGTGATCGGGATCTTTCACCAATTCACACAGGCCGGGGACGGCGGCCTTGTCGCCGAGGGCGCCCAGCGCCCGCGCCGCCGTGCGGCGGACATCCCAGAACGAATCTTGCAAGGCCTTGGTCAGCACCGTCACCGCGCGTTTCCCGCCGCAGCGCGCCGCCGTTTCAACCGCCGTGGTGCGGACGCTGTGCACGGGGTCATTGAGCATTTTCTCCACCTCGGGATAAGTCTTCGGGTCGGCGATGCGCTCCAGATTGTCGAGCGCTGCGATGCGCACGGAGGGGCTGTCCTTTTGCAACGCCTCCAGCATGGCGCGGGTCAGGCGCGGGTCTTTGATCTGCCCGAGCGTTTTGACGGCGGAGAGCTGCTTGTTCGGCGGGCCGTAACGCATCAGTTCCAAGAGCGGCTCCACCGCTTCCGAGCCGATGGTCAGGAGCATCTGCAGATTTCCCAGCGCCAGCAGTTGTTGAATCTTTTGGTATTCCGTCACCGGGCGCCAGCCGAGCCGTTGCAAACTGCGGGCCGCCACGGCGCGAACGATTTGATCTTGATCCCGGAGCAGCGGCACCAGCCGGTCGATGGCCGCCGGATCGCCAAGTTTGCCGAGCGATTCGGACGCCGCCGCACGAGCGAGCGGCACGGTGTCCTTCAGCATGTCCATCAGCGGCTGAGCCGCGCGGCGGTCTTGAAAACCCACCAACGACTTGGCTGCCGCGCAACGCACCTCAGCATCCTTGTCCTTCAGCGCCAGAACCAACAGGCCGACGGATTTTGGATTTCCTTCGAGGGCGAGTTGATTGACCACCGCCAGCCGGGTTTTCGGGTCGCGGGCGCGCAGTTTCTGATATGTCCACCAAAGCATCAGGGAATCATGAAACGGAAAATTTTCCGCCGATAGATATGACAAATTTGTGACAAACCCTGCGGTTTATCCAGCACGAAATCAAGCGCGGCACCTCGCCCTGACAATGAGATAATGTCGTTCCAGCGCGAAAAAATCCGCACCCGGTTAACCCAGCAACATTTCAAATCGCGCCGCCGCCGCGTCCCATTGCGCGGAGTCCTGCGGCGTGAAGGTGGTCAGTTCAAAAGAATTTCGCACGATTTCGCGTGCCGCCTCGTGCGACTCGACGTCGCCCAGCGCGATGGCTTGGATCAGGATGTTGCCGAGCGCGGCGCATTCCGTCGGGCCGGCCAGCACGGGGATCTTCAGCGCGTTGGCGGTGAACTGGTTGAGCGTCGCATCCTTGCTGCCGCCGCCGACGATGTGCAGCCGCTCGATTTTCTTACCGATGAGCCGCTCGGTGCGCCGCAGCGTGACGCGGTAGAACAGCGCGAGGCTTTCGTAGATGCAGCGCACGCAGGCACCGACATCCGCCGGCACGGGCTGGCCGGTTTCGCGGCAGAAATCGGCGATCTTCTTCGGCATGTCGTCTGGGCTGAGGAAGCGCGGGTCGTCGGGATTGATAAGCGAGGCGAACGGCGCGGCGGCTCCCGCCAGCTTTTCCAGCTCGGCGAACTCATATTTTTTCGCGCCCTTGTTCCAATAGCGCCGCGATTCCTGGATGAGCCAGAGGCCGACGATGTTTTTCAGCAGTCGCACGGAGTTGCCGTAGCCGATTTCGTTCGTGAAGCCGAGGCTGCGGCTCTGGTCGTTGATGACGGGCTGCGGCCATTCGACGCCCATCAGCGACCACGTGCCCGAACTCAAGTAGGCCCAGTTCTCGCCGCTCGCGGGCACCGCCGCGACCGCCGCGCCGGTGTCGTGCGAGCAACTGGCGACGACTTCGATCTGCGGCAGGCCGACTTCCGTCGCGAGATTTTTTTTCATCGGGCCGAGCTTGGTGCCGGACGGGCAGATCGGCGCGAATAAATCCTCGCGCAGACCGAGCGCGGCGAAGAGGCGTTTGGACCAGCGCCGGTAAGTCGGGTTGTAAAGCTGCGTGGTGCTGGCCAGGGAAACCTCGTTGCGTGCGACGCCGGAACAGAAATAGTTGAAGGCGTCGCCGATGAGCAAAAGGTGTTTCGCTTGGGCAAGCCGTGCGGCGGGTTCGGTGGCGATCTGGTAAATCGTGTTCAGCGCCATGAACTGGATGCCGGTGATGGAGTAGATGGTCGGCCAGTCCACTTTGCCCTTCACCAGTTCCACCCCGGCGACGGTTCGCGAATCACGGTAGCACCAGACCGGCAAAATCGGCAGGCCGCGCTCGTCGTAGACCACATAATCCACGCCCCACGAGTCGGTGCTGATGCTGGCGATGGGCAGGTTTTTGGCGGCGGCTTTTTTGAGGCCGGCCTTCAACTCGTTCAACAGCCGGTCGAAATCCCAATGCAGCGCGCCGGCAACCTTGGTTGCGCCGGTCGGAAAGCGGTGCAGTTCTTCCAGTGAAATTTTGCCGCTGGCGAGCGTGCCGAGAATGAGCCGGCCGCTGTCGGCACCGAGGTCGCAGGCGAGATAGTAAGTTGGCATAAAGGAAATCCTGCGCAGTTTAAGCGATGGCGGCGCGGTGTCAAAAAGTTTGCCAACGCGCGCCAGCGGCGTATTTTTGAGGGACTTATTTATGAGCCACCAACTTGATCAGCTAAAGCAATTCACCATCGTCGTCGCCGACACCGGCGATTTCGCCTCCCTCAAGCAATTTGCGCCGCGCGACGCCACCACCAATCCGTCGCTGATTTTCAAGGCCGCGCAGATGCCGGAATATCAGTTCATCGTGGACAAGGCCGTGGCCGACAATCGGGCGAAGTTCGGCGGCGCGCAACTGCTCGCGCATGTTTTGGACGACCTGACGATTTTGTTCGGGCTGGAAATTTTGAAAATCGTCCCCGGGCGCGTCTCGACCGAAGTGGATGCCAATCTTTCCTTTGACGCCGAGGCGCTCATCGCCAAAGGCCGCCACTTCATCTCACTCTACGAGAAGAACGGCATCGCCCGCGAACGCATTCTCATCAAGATCGCCTCGACGTGGGAGGGCATCCGCGCCGCCGAAGTGCTCCAGCGCGAAGGTATAAACTGCAATCTCACGCTTTTGTTCTCGCTGCCGCAGGCGGTCGCGTGTGCCGAGGCGAAGGTGAAGCTGATTTCGCCGTTTGTCGGCCGCATCATGGACTGGTATAAGGCGAAGGAGAAAAAGGATTTTGCGCCGGCCGAAGACCCCGGGGTGCTGTCGGTGAAGGAAATTTACAGCTATTACAAAAAATTCGGCCATGCGACCGAAGTCATGGGGGCGAGTTTCCGCAACGTCGGTGAAATCCAGGAACTGGCCGGCTGCGACCTGCTGACCATCAGCCCGAACCTACTGGCGGAATTGCAGAAGTCCGAGGCGCCGCTGCCGCGCAAGCTGAGCCCGGAACTCGCGCGCCAGAGCAAAATCGAGAAGCTGCCGTTGGACGAAAAGAAGTTCCGCTGGCTGTTCAATGAAAACGCGATGGCCACCGAGAAGACCGCCGAGGGCATCCGCCTGTTCAATGCCGATGCCCAGAAGCTGGCGCAGTTCGTGGCGGCTAAACTTGACTAGGTGCCGCAAAAAAAATAAGCTATCCAGTCTGGTTGGTGGTCGTAGCTCAATGGTAGAGTCCCAGATTGTGATTCTGGCTGTTGCGGGTTCGAATCCCGTCGGCCACCCCACTTTTTAATATCCACAGCATGAAAGGTTTTGCTGGGTAAACAGGTTCCGAACGCCCGCGCCGTCTTCGCTCTTGAAGAAGTGGTGCGGCAGGTTAGCATTCAGCGGCATCTTGAGATTTGACGCATGAGCCGGCTGAAAAATTTTTCCCGCAACCTCGCCACCAGCTATCTGCAACTGGCGGTGAACGTGGGCTATTCACTGGCATCCGTGCCCCTGATTTTGCACTGGCTGCCCAAGGCGGAGTTCGGCCTGTGGGTGGTGCTGGTGCAGTTGATGAGCTACATCTCGCTGGTGGATCTGGGCATCAATCAGGCTATCGCCCGATTTCTGGTGGATCATAAAGACCGGCGGAGCGAGGGTAAATACGGCGCGCTCATCAAAACCTCCGCGCTGGTGAGCGCCGTTCAAGGTTTGATTGTGCTGGGCGTGGTCATGGCGGGTTCGCCGCTGCTGGCGGGGCTGATGAAAATTCCGGCGGAATATCAGGCCACGTTCGTCGTCCTGATGCGGATTCAGGGAGTGATTGCTGCCTTCAATTTCTGCATGAACCCGCTGGCGATCATGTTGAACGCCCATCAGCGCAGTGATCTTGTTTCTCGCCAGAGTATTTACAGCATGGCGTTGCAACTGGGTTTGCTGGTGTTGTTTTTGGTGAAGGGCTGCGGCATTTATGCTTTTGTTTATGCTGGGGCCATCATGTCCGTCGTCATGCCAAGCCAGATGTTCTGGCATTGCCGACGGCTGGGCTTTTGGCCAAGCGCCGGCGAATGGGGCAAAATTTCGTGGCCGCAGTTCAAGGAGGTTTGTCTTTACGGCAAGGATGTTTTTTTGATGGGTGTAGGCGCTCAACTAATTACCACCAGCCAGACCATCATCATTTCACGCGCGCTAGGGCTGGAAGCGGCTGCTGCTTGGTCAGTGGGAACCAAGGTTTTTATGCTGGTTAGACAGATTGTTTTCCAGCCCTACAGTGCCGCCACGGCCGGTTTATGTGAAATGGTGGCCCGGAATGAAACAGTCCAATTAAGGTGCCGCTTCCAGAATTTAGTGGTGTTAATCGCTAGCCTTGGCGTTTTTTTGGGAACAACATTCGCCTTGTGCAACAGCCTCTTCGTCGAGGTTTGGACAGGCGGGAAAATTGTCTGGGCACCTCTGAACGATGTTCTGTTGGCGGTCTGGCTCTTTGTTTCTGCCCTGCAATGCACCCACTGTAATTTTGTCACCGTAACGAAACAAATTGGCGGTATGCGTTATCTGTATTTTTTGGAAGGCTGTAGCTTCATCACCCTTGTGCTCGGGCTGGGTTATCGTTGGAACTTACCGGGGATCATCGTTTGTTCCATTGTCTGCACCATGTTGTTTTCCTACCCCTATGCTTTGTGGCGCAGTCGTCAACACTTCCAGCTTGGGTATTTTAATTTAGTGATCGTCTGGGTGCGCCCAGCCTATACGCTGGCAGGTTTGCTGATTCCCGCCGGTGTCACCATCTGGTTGGGGACCTCGGAATTGCCCGCCATATGGCGACTGTTGATTCATGGAATTGCTGCCACCTTGGGTGGCGGATTTCTTTTTTTGCGCTTTGGCTTGCCGTCAGAAATGATTCGGGATGGAATTGCCAGGGTGCCCCGCTCGGTCATGCGAATTTTGGAGATTTTTGGGCCGCGCGCCTTAAAATATTTTGGCATCTAAGGTGGCATAAAAAGCCAAATTACTAGAATATGATGAACCACACTGAAAAATTGAAAGCCGCGCTTTGGCGCTGCTATGGGCATCCGGACTATCCGGCGGAATGGGATGGCAAGATTCATGGCGGCGGCAAGTTAAGCCAGCGCTTCTGGGAATATCATCAGACGATTGAATTGCTGGAATTGACTCCCGAATCTGTAGTATTAGACATCGGTGGCGGGTCGCCAGCCACGGGCGCGGGTTTTTTTACGCGCGTGATTGCACCTTACGTCAAAGAGGTTCATGTGATGGATGTCAACGTCGGCAATGAAAAGGCGGCAACCGCTAACATCGTATTCCATCGCACCCTCGCCAATTACGAAACGCTCACCAAACTGCTTCAGGAAAATCCCCAGATTACGCATATATCGTGCATTTCTGTTTTTGAACACATCCCCAATGAGGTTCGTTACGGGATGATCAAAGCGGTGAACGAACATTTCTCCGGCGCCATCTTCGCGAGCACACTTGAATATCACGCCAGAGATTGTTTTTTTGAATATCAACTCACGGTCAATACTTTGTCTGGACTCTTTGAAAAATTTACAAATTTTTATCCTGACGAAATCCGCAAATCGCCGGTCTTGGGCGAAATTGCCTATCAAAATTCAAGTTGGGGCCGAAGCTTGATTTGGCATTTTGGGTCTTTGGCAAAGCGCTGGCAAAAAAATGTGGGCGTGCCATTGTGGTATCCGCTCGCTTTAAGGTTTCGTCGGATGACAAAATAGGGCACGGTTTTAAGTGTTTGTTTTTATGCTGAATAACAATTTTTTGAAATGTTTAATGGGCATGAATGGTGCCAGTGTCATCAGAGGTTTGCGCCTCGGTCCTACAGAATTTGTCAGAGGCTCACGGCGTAGTTTTGGAGCCGCTTATCCCCTGCAAAATTCTGGACAAAATCAGATTCGGCGAGCATTAGAGTCCATTCCCAAAATCACGCTCGACGAAATTCTCGGATCTCGAAAAACCCAGATTAAACTGAATGTGCAAAAATATCAGGACGGTATGCTGCCCAGCCATGAAACAATGGCTCTGATGTCAATTCTGACTGCCGAAAATCCCCGAGAAGTTTTGGAGATCGGAACTTTTTTTGGCCACACCACCCGGGCTATGGCGGAAAATCTGCCGAAAGCTATCATTCATACCGTCGATTTACCGCCAGATTTTTCTCCGCAACAGGATGCAAAAGGCAGCCCACCCAAGGATGATTTTCATCTAATTACGCGGCGCGTAGTTGGCTACGAATTTAAGGGGCATCCGGTCGAGCAACGCATCCGTCAGCATTTTGGTGATACTGCTATGATCAATTTTCAGGAAATGGGTCGGCCCACCTTCTTTTTCATTGATGGCTCACACACTTACGAATATTGCAAACTGGACTCGGAAAAATGTTTGGCGTTGTGTGGCGGCACCGGCACTTTTTTGTGGCATGATTGCGACCCAGCGCACCCAGGGGTGCTCCAATTCATTAAGGAATGGCGAGACTTGGGCCGGGATATTACCAGAATTGAAGGCACTGCAATTGCCTATTGGAAAAATGCTTGATGCGGCCGAAAAGCCCACCCTCCATTAAGTAATGCTGTATCAGACCATAAAAAATAAAGTGGTTGATGCCGCCATCAGAGTTGCACCTAATCGGCTGGCACATATTAACAATGCCCGGCTGGGTTTCCCGCCGCGCGTTTATATCGGGGCCGGCGGCATCGGCGATGATTTGCTTTGCACCACGGTTTTCCGGGAACTGAAAAGGCGTGGGGAACCAAAGATTGTTTTTCGCACCGGGCATCCGGAGCTTTTTCGAGGCAATTCGGACGTGGATACAATTTTACGCAAGAAAACACCCATCATTGCCGAGTTGATGATTTACGGCCTGAATTTTTTTCAACTAACTTATTATGTGCCGTTAAAGAATCATTTTCTGGCCAGCATGTGCCGGATGGCCGGAGTTACGGGCGAGGTGGCGCTGCGACCTTATCTTTTCTTAACCCCCGCCGAACTAGCCGCTGGCCGGCTCCATGCCCGGCAGATTGTCATTCAATCCTCCGGTCTGGGTTCAGCCAATCCGATGCGGAACAAGGAATGGTTTCCTGAACGTTTTCAAGCCGTAGCCGATCAGCTTCAATCCCAAGGTCGGTTGATTCAAATGGGCACGCCGTCAGACCCGCTTTTGTCAGGGGCCATTGATTTGCGCGGGAAAACTTTACTGCGCCAGGCGGCGGCCATTCTGGCCAATTCACTGGTCTTTGTCGGTCAGGTAGGCTTCTTGATGCATCTGGCCCGCGCGGTGGATTGCCGTTCAGCCATCGTTTATGGTGGCCGGGAAACGCCGGCCACCACCGGCTACACGGCCAATAAAAATCTTACCGGCCTCACGCCGTGCTCGCCGTGCTGGGAGGAGAACAAATGCGATTACGACCGGGAGTGTATGAAAATGATTTCTGTGGAAGCCTTAGTTGGCGCCGCAATGGAACAGATCGGCCGCCACGGTAGCCCGTTAGAAACTGAGTTGGTTCATCTATGACTTTGATTTTATGGCAAGAATAAGAACTCCCGCGCATCCACTGGCTAGACATCCGCTGGACAATCTATCCGGGGATTTCAAGTGTTCCATGTCGGTCAGCCACCGGCCTTATCTGCACACCCTGATGCTCGAAGCCTCACTAAAACAATGCGGGACTTATGTTAGGGGCGTCACGCTGGATGTCGGCTGCGGACGCAAGCCTTATGAGAAAACATTTTTCGCCGGCGCGGAAAAATATGTCGGCATGGACTACCTTACCGACCGTTCCACGCCGGATGTGGTGGGTTCTGCCACTGACATCCCGCTGGGCGCCGCCAGTTTTGATACTGTTGTCTGCACCGAGGTTTTGGAACATGTGCCAGACCCGTTGAAAGCGCTGAGGGAAATGTTTCGCGTGCTAAAACCCGGCGGCTTTTTGATCTTGAGCACGCCGATGTATTGGCCGCGCCATGAAGTTCCGTATGATTATTTCCGCTATCCCTACGATGGTCTTCTCCATCTGGTCAACACCAGCGGATTTGAACTAGTGCAACTGTTCAACCGCGGCCGTTCCTACGCCTTCGTTGGCCAGGTCATCCAGCAGACGCAGCCTATTGCGGCCCAGCCAGTTAACTGGCTGATTAACCGCTTCTTTCTCTGGTGCGATTTGCATTTGAAGCACGACATCCACACGCTCGGCTGGACATTTGTCGCCAGAAAACCGAAAGCTATCGCGTAGCTTTAGCTGCGTAATTTTGCCGCGATTCTCCGCAAGGCGCGGACTGGCGGGGAAAAATACAGCGGTTTCCGGGTGGCCAGTAAAGGCCGGATTTTCCAGCCGTCCGGCCAACCGCCAATTGTCGGTTTGCCTTGGGGAAAAATGGCCAGCCAGCGGTCGGTCATCGCCGCCACGGAAAATTCCTGCCGCACTCGCGCCCGCGCAGCTAGGGATTTGGCGACCAGTTCGTCCCGGTGGTGGTGCAGATGCAGAATGGCGCGCGCGTAGCCGCCCACGTCCTCCACCGGCACCAGGCAGCCATTGGTGGCGTTCACTACTTCTGGAATGCCGCTTTTCAAATCGCTCACCACGGGCACCAGTCCCTGGCTCATCGCCTCCAGCAAACTTAACGGCAACCCCTCGTAATCGGAGGCCAGCAGAAAGATGTCGTGCTGTTGCAACAATGCCGGCACGGCGGCATAACTCACCCGCCCGGCAAAGGCAACTGTTTGGCTGGGGGCTGGCGATTTCAGATTGGCTTGCAGAAATTCAAGTTCCTCCCCCTCGCCGGCAATCGTCCAGTGAAACGGCTGGCCGCTGGCCGCCAGCCCGCGCAGAATTCCTGGGAACACGTGAACTCGTTTTTGTTCCCGCCACAACCGGCCCAGATAGAGGATGCGCAACGGCGCGGCGGCAGCTCGCGGTGGTAATTTTGCTGCCAGACGCATGGGGACACCGTAGGGCAAATAGTGAACCGGAATTTTTGCCAGCGGCGGTTGTGCCGCCATTTTCTGTCTCATAATTGCGGACACCGCCGCCACCGCGTCAAGGTGGCCGGCATAGTTCGCGATGCCGGGATAAATCCGCGGATCGTCCGATTGGGCCACCGCCACTCGGAAAACCCCCGGCGGCAAATAGCGCAGAACTTCAAACGAGGTGGCGGACAAAGTGGCCAGCACCACCGTGGGCTGGAATCGCCGCAGGGCCGCCAGTGTCATTTGCATCCGGTCTTCAAAAATGCAGCGCCGGTCATCGAAGCAAGTCACCGGAATATGCTGCTGCGCAAAATCGGAAGCTAGGGGATTTTCCTTTTCAAAACTCACCACCTCGGCGGCGATGCCGCGCCGGATCAATTCGCCGGCCAGATTGCACAGGAAAGTGGTGGAGCCGCCCAGCTTCAAGCCGCCGCTAACGAGTGCCACCCGCAAGGAGGTATCAAAAGATTGAATCACAGCGAGCCTTCATCTTATTATCATCACCGAACTGTCGCAAGGCTTCAATCGTTTGCTCGACAAACGGAATCGTGCGCGGGCAACATATAAATTATACCCCAAAAAATACCATGCCGGAAATAACCCTTTTACAACGCATGAGCATGGCCGCGCGGAAATGGCCATGGCTGCGCGCGCTGTTGAAAACCTTTCGGCGGGGCGTGTTGGAAAAAAGCCGGGCGCAGTTGATTGATTTGTGGCGCGTGTTGGCACCAGCGCGGTCGTTCCGATTGGGCCCGCCGAAAGGCTCCTTCTCTATCCTGCAATCGTGGCGGCACGAAAACCGCCGACCCAGCCGCGTGCTGCTAACCGATCAAGGCGTGCCCAACGTGTCGCCGGATTCGTTGCTGATTCTTTCCGGGATGCAGCAGCACACGTGTCAGCCGTGGCCGATTTTCTGGAGTCAGCATCAAAAGGCGCGGCTAGTTTCGCCCTCACTCGCCCTGGTGGACGAGCGGAAAAATCTTTGCCGCGAAGCCGCGTATGGCGATCCGTGCTTCACTGACGATCCGGCGTGGCGCTATTGGACGCTGCCCAAGCCAGTTTATCTCCAGGGCAACTGGACGAGCTTGGTGTCCCGCTGGAATCCCAATGTCCGCAGCATCGCCTTCATGAACTTCACGCACTGGATGCTGGACGCACTGCCCCGGCTGATGATGTTGCCGGAATTTCCGCCGGACACGCGCATTCTCGTCCCATCTGAACTGGCCAGCTACCAGAAGGCGACGCTCACGCTGCTCGGCTTGACCGATCGCGTGCGGCTCACGCCGGAGCCGCATCTGGTGGTCGAAAATTATTACTTCGCCAGCCCGACCTCGATGATTGACTGCTATAACCCGGCGGGCGTGAATTTCCTGCGCGAAAAATTTCTGCCGCTGGCGGATAAAAATTATGCCGGCCCGAAAAAATTTCTCATCCACCGCAGCAACAAGTCGCGCGGTATCGTCAACGAGGCGGAAGTCTATGCCTGGCTCCGCGCACGCGACTGGGATATCGTGGATGCGGAGAAACTGACCTTCCCGCAGCAGATGAAATTATTCAGCGAGGCTGAGGCCATCACCGGCGTCTCCGGCAGCGGTTTCACCAACGTGGCGTGGTGCCGACCCGGTTGTAAGGTGGTGCAACTGGTGGCGGACAGCTGGACGGATGGCTACGCGGAATGCATCACGCAGGCGGTCGGCGCGGAATTTTATTACCGCATTTTTCCTTCCGACCACGCGTTACGGGCGCATATAGACCTGAAAACACTGGCCGAAATATTGGCCGCCGCCGGCCTGTGACATTGACCGCACGGTTTTAACCTTACTCCCAAAGATGGCAATCCCTTATTGAGAATCCTAGTTTAGGTGAATCTCTAAATTGACCGTGCAATTTCAGCGCATCCCAGCCGGACTCGGTTCACTTCCAAATTCGAATCAAGCTGGTTTAACGGCAAAGGTCAACGTGGTGCCTTCGATGCGCCTGGGCTTGAAATTGGATTCCAAAAGATAGCGCATCACATCGGGAGTCTGTGAGCGGAAGTCATGCTAGAGCATCACGCGCCGGGCCGTAACATCCTCCAACCTTTCTCCGAGTCATTGCGGACATATTCATAGACGTGCGCGCCGTCCACAAAAACGGCGTCCATCGTCCCCGCATACGGCGTCTCGTCGAAAGTGGCCGAATCACTCTCTAAAAAAGTCATGCGGGCACGGCAATGGTTCGGAATCAAATCTGCCTTTTCCTTTTGCTGCGCCACTTCCAGATCGCCTGCATGTTTGATGTTAAACTGCATTTGCCGGTTTTGGCGGAGTAGATCCAGAGTGAACACCCGTCCGTTTTCACTGACGTTCAAGGCCAGTTGCGTGGTGGAAACGCCCCGGTTGGTGCCAAATTCAAAGACCCGCCGAGCCTTGACCTTTTGCAGCCAGACGCCGAGAGCCAAGGCTTCCAAAAACATGATTGAATGAGTCACTTCAGGAAAAAGACTGGTGATGACTTCCAAAGGCGCGGCCCCCGGCTCCACGAGTTCCGCCAGCGCGACCGACGGCAGGCGGGAGATGTCCCGTGTTGGCTCCAGATGGTATTCCGCTTCGGCCAGTGCTTGTCCGAAAACCGGTTGCAGCCCGCTGGGTTTTTTTACAGCGATAGTCAGCAGCCGTTTGCCGAGCCATAATAATTTTGAGCCAGTCAAGTCAGCCATGCGTGGGTAAAAACATGGTATGGTGGCTAATTGGCAAGTTTCAGCGCACGCAGCTGGCCGATAAATTCCTGCTCGAAGGATTCAAACGAAAGCGAATTTGCCTCCACCAAAATGTGCGGTTGCCAGTCCGGAGCCAGAATTTTTTTCGCCCACTGGAATACGGCGTCGGCCAGCGCCTGCGGATCGCGGATGGGCACCACTTCGCCGTTCACGCCGGACCGGATCAAATCGCTCGCGCCGGTGTTGGCTGTGGTAATCGCCGGTAGACCGCACGCCAGCGCCTCCGTCACCGTCTGGGCAAAACCGTCTTCCAGCGACGGCAGCAAAAAAATGTCCGCCTCGCGTAGGCGTTCGGCCAGTTGCGCGTGCGGCAACGGCGGCGACCATTCAATCGGCAGGTCGCGGTATTGGGCCAGCACCGGTTTCACATTGTCCTGTACCGCGTCGGTGAGCAGCAGCCGCGCGTCGAGATTTTTTTTTCGCACGAGCCGGAAAGCTTCGAGCAGATACGGCGTGCCCTTGCGCAGCGAGAGGCTGCCGGTGCAGACCAGCGTGAGCGGGCGCGCGACCGGTCGCGGTTCGCGCGCGGGCGCAAAGCAGGACAGGTTGACGGGATAGACATTGCGCAGGATTTGTGTCGGCTTGAAACCGCGCGCCAAAAAAGATTTCGTCACAAACGAACTCGGCGACAGCACAAAATCCACGTCCGCCATCATGGCCAACGCGCGTTCGTAATGGTGTCGCGCCACCGGCGGGTAGGGGCAATGCCAGCGGCGATGTTCTTCGGTGATGATTTCCCAGAAATTTTCCGGGTGCGAATTGCCGCCGTCCAGAAAAGTTTTCCCGCCATTTTTCCGGACAAATTTGAAGCATGCGTTCGCGTAGCCGTAGCTGGAAATAATGTGGTCGCCGGGGCGCAATTGTTTCAACACCCAACGGTCGAACCACGGATGCAGTCGGAAGCGGAAGGCTTCCGCGTAAAAGGGCGTCAGGGTTTTCGCGGTCGTGTAAGCAGCGAGGCCGAACGCGGGCAGCAGTCGGGTTTGTTTGGCCGGCACGCCGGCCGTGCCGCAGCGCGTGCCCAGCGCCAGAAAACGCAACTGGCTGTGACGCGATAGCGCGCGGGCGTTGTCGTCGCACACCGAGCGCGCCGGCGTGGCTACCACAAAACGCGCGTCAGGATTTTCGCAGGCAGGCTTCATACAAATCAAGATGCACTTGGGTCATTTGTTCCACGGTCATGCCGCGTTCGCGGATGGAGCGGGCGGCGGTGCGCCCCAGAGTTTCCCGCCGGGCGTCGTCGTTGATCAATTTTTCCAGCGCGGCGGCGAGTTGCGGAACATTGCCGGCTTCAACCAGCAGCCCCAATTTTTCATCCGCGATGAGTTCGGGAATGCCGCCACTACGACTGCCAATCACCGCGCAACCGCACGCCATCGCTTCCTGCAAGGCCAGCCCGAGCGCCTCCTCGAACGAAGGCTGAACGTAAATGCTGGCGCGCCGCATGAGTGCCAGCACGTCGGCGCGCTCGCCCAAAAGCAAGAGGCGATCTTCCAGCCGGTGAGCCACCGCCAGTTGCTGGATGCGCGCCGAAGTGGTGCCGTCCAAATCTTTGCCCGCCAGTTCCAGCCGCCAGTCGGGATGCCGCGCGGCAATGGTGGCAAACGCCTCAGCCAGCACCGCCTGGCCTTTGCGGCGGGCGAGATGACCGACGTTCAAAATAATTTTTTGCCGGGCCGTTTCCGCGTCGGAGAAATCCGCTGCGTGCAGGCGCGAATGATAAATCTGAACGAACCGCCTCCGCAACGGGGCATACCAGCGGCACAGCTTTTCGTGGTCGTGTCGAGAGACGGCAATCTCGGTGCGGACGTGAAAGAGTTGGTGCATTTTGCCCAGCCACGCTACGGGCAGCAGAAGCAGTTTGAACCAAAACGGCTTTTGCGGGCCGCAAAAACCGTCGAGCAGATGGACGACCAGATGGACGTTGGTCACGCAGGCGATGTCTCGCCGCTGCAGATAAAAAACCGGGCAGCGGAATGGAATGCGGTTGCCGAAACCAAAGGTGCCGCCGAGATGAAAATGCGCAAGTTCGACGCCGGCGGCGGCCAGTTGGTTGGCGAGTTGCCGGGCTTGTTGTCGGGTGGGCTGGTCGGGGTTCCAGTGAAAATGATTTTTGAGCCACCGGCTGATTTCGGAATTTTGCAGGCTGCCTGGCGGATCGGCGGAAACGAGCACCACTTCATGTCCGCGCCGGGAAAATTCCGCCGCCAGCGTCTCCACCAGCACGCTCACGCCACCGCGCAGGGCGATGGGATATTCGAGGCACAGGGCGACTTTCATCTGGGTGGAGGATTGAAGTTTTTTTCCAGGCACTGCCAGAGCGCGGGCGTCAGGCGGTCATACACCGCCGGTTGAAAATGCAGCGCGTCGCGGTAGTCAGCCGGGCCGGGTTTTACGCCGGCGGCCGCCAGCAAATCCACGACGCGGATGTCCGGCTTGTTGACCGGGGTCAGCAGCTCGCGATTTAATCCGGCCACTGCTTCGGCGACGTGCGGATTCCAAAACAACCGACGCTGCCATTCCGGCGGGCCGGGCGGCCAGACCGGCAGAACCAGCACTTTGGTCTGATGGCACTGGGCCTCCTGAATTATGGCCAGCAGATTGGTTTTGGTTTGTTCGATGAGCACCGCCTCCAGTTCGGGGCGCAAGCCCAAAAGTTTCAAATCATTGATGCCGGCCTGCAAGACCAGGAAATCCGGTTTGAATTCATCCAGCAAGGCGGGCAGGCGCAGGCGGAGTTGGGCGGTGGTGGTGCCGCCAATGGCTGCATTGACGAGCCGCATTCCGGGTGGCGGAGCTGGGTTCCAAACAGTTAGCCGCGAATCGCCGAACAGCATCACGGTGGCGGCGAAATGGTTTGTTTCGCCTGTCATGCGCGGCGTGCTGGGCGGGCCGACCGGCGTGATTTGTGCCAGCAGTCGTTCGGCGTAAAAAGCGCGAAGCTGTGACAGCAAAATTACATTGATCAGCAGCGAAACCAGCAGTCCGCCGGACACAATCCAAAGGAATGCAGAATTTTTTTTCATGCAACGTTGCCTATCGTCTGCCGGGCGGCGCTCAGGAAGGGAAATTCAAACCAGCGAAACCACAGGGCACCGACCGGAATGGCCAGCAAGGCGCCTAGCGGCCACCAGAGCACCGGCAAAAAGAAGCAAATAGTAAAAGGTTGTTGCCACAAATAAATCGAGTAGGTGCGTTCGCCCAGCCACCGCAAGGCCTGACCCATCGGCCCCTGCATGGGTTTGTGCAAGGCGTAAGCGAGCCAGCAGGGAATGAGCAGCAAGGCTCCGGGCGCTATCACCAGCAGCTTGCTTTTGAATCCGCACGCCATCGGTAACAGGCTGGCGGCACAAATGCCGATTACCAGCCTAAAAGTCCAGACTGCCAGCTGGTGCGGAAACCGGGAAAACCAGATTTTTTTGTATTCGCAGAAAAACCCGACCATCATGGGCCAGACGGCAAATTCAAAATGATATTTGTAAACCACATCGAAGGGATTGGCTAAAATAATAGGCTCGGCGGCTCCCAGGACCACCAGTAAGACCATCAGGCCGCCAAAAACCGCATTGCGCCGGCCAACTGCTATTCCGCCCCACCAGAAAATCAGCGGTGCCAGCAAATAAAACTGCATCTCGCAGGCCAGACTCCACATTTGCCCTAGCACCGGGGTTGGTGTGGGATAATAATTTATCCAATACAACAACACGCCGGGAATAGTCGGGAAAAAGTAGCTGAACCCATAATCAAAACGGTGGGTGGGCAGACTCAGGCAGAAAAATCTCGCCAGAAAAAAAAAGCCAACATAGGCCAGCAAGGCGGGATAAAGCCGGCGCAGCCGCCGAAACCAAAACGAGCGTGTCCGGCTCCAGACACCAGAATCCCGCGCCGTCGCCAGGGAACGGAACACCAGCACCCCCGAAATGAAGAAAAAGAGATTCACGCCCACGCGCCCCAGTCCGTCCACCCGGCCGCTTTCGTGAAACGCGTGGGCCACGAGCACTAGGACGAGCGCCAGCCCCCGCCACTGATCCAAAGCCAGCGATCCCGGGTGGGGATTTTCAGTTTGCGGCGGAATTTTTATTGCGTGCGCCAAGCGGGAATCTTCAAAATTCCGCAGCGGCGCGTCAACAGCATTGTGCGGCGGTCGGGAAATTTGCTTCCTTCATCCGCCGCGAATCCGCACCATGGCCGCGTGAAAGTCGTCGTGCTCACCACCGACAACCGCGAGCCGTTCAAGCAGTATGAACGGTCGGAGCCGTATTTTGGCACCGCGCCGGAAGCGCTGCTGCAAGGCTTCGCGCAGTGTCCGCGCGTAGTGGAAGTGCACGTCGTCACCTGCACGCGCCGGCCTGTTCGTGCGCCGGAAAAACTGGCGGACAATATTTTTTTTCACAGTTTGCTGGTGCCAAAAATCGGCTGGATGCGGACGCTGTTTCAGGGCTGCATTCGGTCGATCCGCAAAAAAGTCCGGGAAATCCAGCCGGACATCGTGCATGGCCAAGGCTCGGAAACGGAGGCCGCCATCGCTGCGGTTTTTTCCGGCTTTCCGAACGTCATCACCATCCACGGCAACATGGCCGAACTAGCGCGATTATTCCGGTCACCGATTGGCAGTTATGGCTGGCTCGCAGGCAAGTTGGAAAATTTTGCATTGAAACGCACCGCCGGTGTTTTTTGCAATTCGGCCTACACTGAAGCGCTCGTCCGCCCGCGCGCACAAAAAGACTGGCGCGTGCCCAACGCCTTGCGCGCGGAATTTTTCCAACCGCCGACTGCGCCGCCGCCGCCGCGTTGCCAGTTGCTCAACGTCGGCGTCATCTGTCCGCGCAAACGGCAGCTGGAATTGCTCGGCATGGCAGAACAGTTGCGGACACTGGGACTGGATTTTCACTTTCATTTCGTCGGCGAAATTCCGTCCGGCGATGCCTACGCGAAAAATTTTCTGGAAAGAATCCGGCCGTTGCAGGCGGCGGGCGCGGCCAGCCATTCACCGCCGATGGACACAGCGCGGCTGATGACGGAGTTCGACCGCAGCCACGCGCTCGTGCATTTTCCCACCGAAGAAGCATTTGGTCTGGTGGTGGCCGAAGCGCTGGCGCGCGGCGCGAAACTTTTTGGCGCGCGGGTTGGCGGCATCATGGATATCACCGCCGGTGTGGCGGGCGCGGAACTTTTTCCGGCGGATGACTGGTCTGGATTGACCGGTGGTATCGCGGCCTGGCTGCGCGGCGGGTTTGGCCGTTCCACTGAGGGCGCACGCATCATGGAGGAACGCTATCATCCGCAGGTCATCGCGCAACGGCATCTGGAGATTTACCGGGGAGTGCTGGCGGCGAAGCGGGTTTAATCCAGCGCGTAGTGGCTTTTGCCGGGTAACAGCCGGTTGGCGCCGACCACCACGCCGCCGGCGGGAACATCTTTGGTGATCACCGCGTTCGCTCCCACCGTGGCACCGCGGCCGATGCGAACTCCGCCCAGAATTTTTGCGCCCGCGCCGATATACACGCCATCCTCCACCTTGGGTGCCGAGCCTTCCAGGTCGCGCCCGCCCAGCGTCACTTGATGGCCGATGACGACATGGTCGCCAATTTGGGCGCGACCATGGATGATGATTCCCAATGGATGCGGCAAGAAAACATTTTTAGGCAGGGCGACGGTAATGTCGCACCCCAGAAAAAACATATACCAACGGCTCAACAAAGGGATTCGGTGACGCGAACAGAAGATAAGCAGTTCCGCATAACGGCCATTGCTAATCCAGGGATTTTTAGGGTGTTTTTGCATGGCCTGATCAATTGACGCGCCAAACTAGAAACTTTGCACGGGCTTGTAAAACGCAAAAGTCCGCTCCGTCCGAAATTTTCACGAGGCGAATCATCACGCCCGGTTCAGGATTTCCGAGTAGATTTTTTTTAATTCGGCGGCTGTGTCGTCCCAGCTAAAAAGTTTCACGCGCGGGGCGGGGAGTTGCGGCGCGGCGGCATAAAATTGTTTTAGAATTTCCACATTCCCGGCGGTGACGCCGATGCGGGAAAAATAGCGCGCTTCCGCCCCGAGCCGTTCGCGTGACCAGTTTTGATCCTGCACCAGCAGCGGTAATCCGCACGCCGCCGCCTCGTGCGCGGAGAGACACCAGTTTTCAAACGCGCTCATGAACACGAAGCCACGCGCCGCGCGCAGCAGCGCCATCATCTCCGCCTCGCTGCCGACGTGCGGATGATATTTCACCCACTGGCCGTCAATCAGTTTTTCAAATTGCCGCCAGTAAGGATCGTCCAGGTGATACGGTTTGCCGACAAACAGCACCGGCACCTGCGCGGCGTGCGCCAGCTCGGCGAGCACGACGGAATTTTTTCGTTGGGTGATCGTGCCGGTGGTGATGAGGTGGTTTTCGTGGCGGGAGCCGGCACCCGCGTTCAGATAAGCTGCCGACAAACCCAGCGGGACGACGGAAATCTTTTTCGGCGCCACGCGATACACCTGTTGCAACACGCGCCGCTCGGCCTCGAGGCCGACGACGTTGTGCGTGACGCGCGCATACGTCTGCCACGCGAGCTGCTTTTTGAGGCCGCCGCCGAACGGCAGCGTCAGCAGCGCGCGGATGAGCCAACCCTGCCGCGCCAGTTGCGTGGCGGAACGGTTGCATGCCTTGGTGAAAAGTTGGGTGAGCACCACGGGAACCTCGGCGACGCCGGCTTGCTGCAAAAATTCATTGGTGACTTGACCAAAAACATGGATCAAGTCGCCGTTCTGCCGGCCGTCCCACCAGCGCAGCCACTCCACCTGCACGCCGGCGCGTTCCAACGCGGCCTTGGTCTGTTCAATTTGGGTCTGCGCCCCGCCGTGGGCCAGCAGGAAGGGCAGCGGACAGTAAAAAAGAATTTTCATGGCGCGGCAGAAAAAATTTCGGCATCCGGCAAAAACGGACGCTTTCAAATTGCCGGCAATCCGACGGCAATTCCAGCTTCAAATCAAGATGGTTTTCCTAAGCCCGCCCGCAAATGCCGTTCCGCAAACGCCGCGAGCCGGGGCCAGACTTCGGCGGCGGCGAGGTCGCCGAGACAAAACGGTTTTTCGTAGCGGCAATAGTCGGAGCAGGGCTTGTAGGGACAGGCGCGGCCCTCGAACATTTCCGCCGCCGGATGCAGCGGGGCAAACCATTCGGGCACCGACGGCCCGTAGAGCGTGAATGTGGGCACGCCGCAGATGGCCGCGAGGTGGCCGGGGCCGGAGCAGTTGCCGATGAAAATGCCGGCGCGATCCAGTTGGGCGCACAGTTCCGCCACGTTCTGTGGGCAGACGGCGGCTTCACCGCGCTGCTGCCACCAAGTGAGCTGGTCAGCATCGCAGGCGAGGCGCACAGTGAAATTTTGTGCCCGCAGCCGGGCGGCGATCTGCCGGAAATTTTCCAGCGGCCACACGCGGGCCGGCAGCCGTGCGCCGGTGTGGATGAAGGCCACGGACGAGGCCGGTCGCGGCGGCGGCAAAATTTCTTCGCGCCGCGGCACGGCCAGTCCCAGCGCGGTGCCGGCGACACGCCAGTATTCGCTGCGGTGGGCGATGGGGTCGGGGCGAATTAACAGCTGGGTGAGATGTCGCCCGCTGTGGAGTCGGGGAAATCCCAGCCGAGCCGAGGCACCGGAAAATTTCATCAACAAATGGTCGCGCGGATCCCAACGGCCGGAGACGGCATAGTCGAATTTTTCCGCGCGCAAGCGGCGGTGGAGTTGGACAATTTCGGGCCACGCCCAGCGCCAGAGATGATATTTGCTGCGAAAAGCGGTCCACGGCGCGTTGAAGGGAATCACCTCAATCGCCGGCCACAGGCGCGGGTGGAGTTCGAGCGCGTAGGGTTTGGCCAGCAGGGTGACGGAAAATTTTTGCGCCGCCGCGCGAAGGAATGGCGTCGCAATGACCAAATCTCCCAGACCCCATATTTCAACAACAAGAAGTTTCGGTTTCACAAGCAGGGTCATCACACCATCTGGGGTGACGGCAACGGTTTGCTGAGGGATGCCAATGCCGGTTCAGTCATTGGGCCGCGCATTCCGCCGTTCAATGCCACACTGAAGCCAAACACCATGGCAAAAAACCCCACGTCGTTTTGGTAGGCACCAAAGATAAAAAAGAAACCGACCCAGTGGACAATGGTGTAGGCCAATAAAAAACGGTTGATGTTTTTTAGTTCCGGTTCGCAATATTTGCAATTCCGGTAAAGCAGGCGAAAGCCGGCAAGCGTTAACCATAAAAAGGCAATGGCACCCCAAATCCCAAAAGGAATCAAGGTGGACAGAGGTCCGCTATGATAGTCCGAGGAAACGGCTAGACCTGCGGAGGTGGGGTCGAAAGCTTCGGAAGCATTCGCCAAGACGTTGCCTTGGCCAATCATCTCAAAATCTTCCTTGGACAGGCCATAACCTTTGCCCAGCAATAAATATTTTGGAACTTGCGGCCAAAGATATTGCCACATGTTCAGCCGCCAATTCGTGCTGCCTTGGGCATCCATTACAATTTGAGGATCCAAGTTAGTTAGGGGTAAAAAGGCAAGTGAACGTTGCACGGAAAAGGGTAGCTTGCCGGCAAAACACACGACCAATAAGCACGTTATGATCAATCCCATGACAAACACAGGCAATAGCCGCGTGCGGTGCAAGCCTTCAAAAAAAAATAGCAAGCCAAGGATCATTATCAGAGTGATGACACTGCTACGAAAACCGCCAAGGAATGTGATGAAGACAAGCATCAAAAGTAAAGCCAGACGCCATGGGCCTTTGCCGCCGATCATGCCACGGAACCCATGCCGCGCCAGCATGAACATCAATAAGGCATTCCCCGCCGCAGAAAAGCCGCCGAATCGTTTGTAGGCAACTGTTCCGGTATCAGCAATCGCGACAGAGTCCATGCTGTAACCGCTGGGCGGAATGATTAAGTTAATATATTTTAATGGGTAGGGCAGATAAGAAAAGAGATCGGAGACAAAGCTGAGTGCGGTCGGCAGAAAGAAGAGCATGAGATAAAGTCTGCGCTCTTGAGGAGCTATGAATCGGCTGCAAAGGGCATAAAAGGCTGCCACGCCGACAAATATAGTGAGGTATTTTCTACCACCACCAACGACGCCCGAATCACCTCCCAATTGATGAAACCCAATTCCGCCGTTTAACTCGGCGGTGAACATTACCACAAACAGCGTGAACATCAATGGCCAGTTGATGACTGGAACACTGAACCCCCCCTGTTCGCTCCGCAAGATTCGATTTAATATGGCAATGCCCAAGCAAAAAACGATCATGACCGTTGAGAAAGGAGGATTACCTTTCAGGAAAAACAATACGATGGGGCTAGACAAGGAAAACACCATGAGCGGGTAATGCCACCTGATGAAAATTGGGGAAATCACTAAGGCAATTACCAGCCCCAAAAACCCTAACGTGCCATAATCCAGGGGATTCGTCAGTAAAAACCCCACGAGCACGGCCATCGGAATACAGATCATATATGTGATCAGCATTCTCATGGCAGCGGCAGGATTTGTAATCATGTTATCAAACGATTTACTGTCGCGTTAAGATAGGTATCAGGCACAATTACCGCAACCTGATTTCCATAAACGTGTCTCAGTGCAAGCTGGACTAAATCAATAAGAAAAGATTGGCAGCCAACGTAGGATGACGGATGATTTTGCAATAATTGACTTCATGACTAATTCCGGCAAAAAAAAACTGACGCATTATGTTGTCGGCTCCGGTGCTGCGGGCGTCGCCTGCTCGCAAGCACTGTTGGAATGTGGTGCTACCGTGGTGATGCTTGATGCGGGTATTGCTCTAGAAAAATCCCGGCGTGAACTCGTTGCGCGAATGGGTGTGCAGCCGCCGCAAAACTGGAAGGTGGCGCAATTGAAGGATTTCAAAGCCGGTATAAAGGCCGGAGCCAAAGGCATTCCGCTCAAGCTCGCCTATGGCTCTGACTATTCCTACCGCGAAACCGATTTGCACCTGCCGGCGGATTATCTGGGCGTGGCGCTGCGGCCCTCGCTGGGGCGCGGTGGTTTCAGCGCCGTGTGGGGTGCGGCGATGATGCCCTATTCTGAAAAAGACACCGCCGACTGGCCGGTGCGGAGCCGCGATTTGGCGGAACATTATTCAGCAGTGGCCAAGCTGACCGGCTTGTCAGCTGTGCGTGATGATTTGGATAAAATTTTTCCGCTATACGCAGAACCGTCGGCGGTGCTGGCGTTGAGCCGACAGGCGAATATTCTTTACACGCGCCTCGAAAAAAATCGCGTCGCGCTCTTGGCGTCGGGCATTCATTTCGGACGGGCACGCACCGCCGTGCGCGCCGATGAAGACGGCTGCGTCTATTGTGGTCTGTGCATGTATGGTTGTCCTTACGGCTTCATCTACAATTCCGAACAGACGCTCCGCGAACTACAGAAAAATCCAAATTTTACCTACCAGTCCGATGTCATCGTTACCGGCCTGCGGGAAACCCGCAAACACGCTATCATCACCGGTTACGACCGGATAAGCCGCGAACTGCTGGAATTTTCCGCTGATTCCGTCTATCTCGGTGCCGGCGTGGTGGCCACGGCGAAAATCGTGTTGCAATCGCTCGGCCTTTATGATCGGCCGGTGCAGTTGAAGGACAGCCAGTATTATTTGTTTCCGCTGCTGCTCACGCGCAGCGGTGGCGATGTGTCGCACGAGTCGCTGCATACGTTGAGCCAATTGTTTGTGGAAATTTTTGACGAAAGCGTTACGCCGCGCTCTGTGCATCTGCAAATTTACAGCTACAACGACCTTATCGGGCAGGCTGTGCGGCAATCATTCGGGCCACTCGCGAAAGTGCTGGAGCCACTCGCCCGCGCGCTGGAAAAACGTATACTCATCGTGCAGGGCTACCTGCATTCCGACCATTCGTCACAAATTGCGGTGACGCTGAAAAAAGGAAATCCAGACCGACTACAATTATCCGCCGAACTGAATCCAGAAGTGCGCCCGGCCATCCGCCGCGTGCTCCACAAGCTAAGGCGCCACGGACGCCAGTTCGGCGCGTGGCCGCTCGCACCGATGTTACAGGTGGCCCAACCCGGACGCGGTTTTCATAACGGCAGCTCGTTTCCAATGCGCGCCAATCCTGGCGAACTGGAGACGGACACGCTGGGCCGGTTGCGCGGCTGGCGGCGCATTCATCTCGTGGACGCATCAGTGCTGCCGGACATTCCCGCGACCCAAATTACCTTTTCAGTGATGGCCAACGCGCATCGCATCGGCTGGCACACGGCCAACCAACCGGTTTCCGAAAGATGAAAAAAATCTGTGCCATCACCGGCAGCAATGGCTATGTCGGCGGCTGTGTTAAAAATTATTTCGCCGCGCTCGGCTGGGAAATCCGCGAGCTGACACGCCATCCGAAACCGGGCGGGAACACCGTTGCGTTTCAACTCGGCGCGGACGTTGCGTCGGCGGCGCTCGCGGGCGCGACGGCGCTGGTGCATTGCGCATATGATTTCCGGCCGCTGACCAAAAGCGAAATCCACGCGACGAACGTGGCTGGCACGGAAAAATTGTTCCGATCTGCGCACGCGGCCGGCGTGGAAAAGATCGTTTGCATCTCCACCATCAGCGCCTTTGACGGCTGCCGTTCGCGTTACGGCCAGGCGAAACTGGCGATCGAAACAATCGCGCTCGCCCACGGCGCGCAGGTTATCCGCCCCGGCCTCGTTTATGGTGACGAGCCGGGCGGGATGTTTGGCAAGTTGAGGGCGCAGGTGCGGAAATCGTCCATTATTCCGCTCATTGGCGACGGCTCGCAAATCCAGTTTCTTGTGCATCAGGAGGATTTGTGCGCGTTCGTGGAACGCTGTGCCCATGGCGATGTAAAATTTTCCGGCAAAATCCTGACGGCGGCAAACGCTCAGCCGTGGCCGTTCAAAAAGTTGCTGCTGGAAATCGCGCGCAGACAAAACAAAAAAATAAAATTCGTTCCACTGCCGTGGAGGTTGGTGTGGTTGGCGTTAAAATTCGCCGAAAGCTGTGGGCTTAAAACAAATTTTCGTAGCGACAGTTTGTTGAGCTTAATATATCAAAATCCCGCGCCGGATTTTTCACCAAACACAGAGGTGGGGCTGGCGTGCCGGACGTTCTGAGTTGAGGGAACTCCGGGCTTGAATTCGACAGCCATATCGTTATTGGACAGGGTGCGGGCGCAGACACACGAGATAAAGGTGACCTGGTGGAATATATGGATCATAACAGAACGTCACTTGATCAATCAGGTCACAGTCAAAACGTTTGATCCATTGTTCAAGGGACTCTTTTCGCCATATAAGCCAGCGGTCTTCAAATGCAATATAGCGAATTCCTGCAAGTCGCAGTTGATCGGGGGAGTCATCTGGTAAAATCCGTTCGACTTTTAGGCGGCCGAACGGCAATGCCAGCCCGGGTTCAGCTGAATCTCCAGAAGTCGCATAGCCAATAATGGTTTCGCCGGGCGGCAGCGTCTTCAAAAAAATATTGCGGAGGTTTTCAAATGAGGATCGAAAACCGTAAGAATTCTGTAGGGCTAAAATTAGTCTAGAGTTCGGGTATTTTGTCTGTAGTCCGGCGAGGAGGGTTTGAGCTGGAAACAAGGGACGGTGCTGTGACAGGAAGAGCAACGTGGCGGTTATCAACATAACCAAAAATGCTAGTTGCCGCCACCAGCCTCGTCGCAATAATTTTGCCTGCACCGGCAGCACCAAAAAGACCGGAAAGAAAAACACATAATAAGGACCCAGATGTCGTGCGTTTGCCCAGGTTCCAACTTTGGCCATAAATAATAGAAGCAGTAACCATGGCGTCAGGCGCAGTAACCGCAAGTGAACATTGGGATGTCCAGTCAGTGAAACAGTCCCAATCGGTGTCGGTCTGCTGCGCCAGCCTTGTGCGACAAGCGAAATGATGAGTAGTAAACAAATTCCCAAGCCGATGCCGGCGTTTGAATCAGAGATGCTACGCCGCAAATGGCCAAATGCCTCAAATGAGGTAAAGTGTGCGCCGAAGGGGGTTGCAAGGAAATGCTCCATTGCCTGATTCCAATTGTTCGCCCATGGAAAAAATGGTGGCAGCAGATTTTGTATTGGTAGACAGAATGAATTGCCGACAATGCCCCAAATCGGAGAGTGAAGTTCAAAATTATTGATTGGCGGAATGCCCGTCCACGTCCCGACGTGCTTAAGGTTAATGATTATCATGGGAACGGCTGAGACGAGCAAACCGAATACACCAACAGCAAGACTTCCGAGCGGGTTGGCAAGGAACAATTGGCGGCAGGGCCAGGCGGCGATTAGCCAAACCAGTGCCAGCGGAATGTCGGTCTGTTTGACCCCAGTTATCAACGCCGCCGCCAATAACGACAGCCAAAGGTCGCTCAAGTTTTGCCTTTCTCTGGCACGAAGCGCTAAGTCAACTGATGCCAGCGCGTATATCACAGGTAGGCTGTCGTTATGAAATGAGCCGGCCTGCAAGGCATAACACCAGCCCGAAGGCAGCAGCCACATCCACCACCACGCCACGCGACGTGATACTCCCAGTCGGATAAAAACACTAAAAACCAGGCCTGGCAGCATCAGGTAGGAAATCCAATTGAGCAGAAACAAAAACCGATCCGTCTTGGTAAATAAAATCAACGGCGCATAGAGCCATTCAAACCCACACCCGGCAATGTTCATCCGGCAATCGGTTGTGCGAATCCAGTGCCATTGCTCTTGCCAGAGCCAATGCAATACGCGCGGAATCCGGTAGGCCAGTCCGTCGCCGTCCATGGAAACGTATAACAGCCCCCCTGCCAAAGACATCATAGCCAGTGCTAAAAACCCTAGCGGCATGAAGCGCTTGAATCGCCGCAGGAATTTACGGGCTGCCCGAATCAGTTCTTTGCCGGTGACAAATTGTTTGTTTTTTTTGAAAAAAATCCACGCCAGTGCCATGAGTGCAAAGACAATCTTATAACCGATGGGGTTCAACTGATGGCAAGCAGATAAAATCCACCCGGAACCGACCAGCACAGCCGAAAATAAAATCCAAACGCGCACGACTGTTAACATTGGTAATAAAAGTCTAATTATTTGATGGTGGCTGGCGCTTCACGGTCTTTAGTCCCAGCACGCTCATGAAGAAGCTGGAAAAGATGGATTGGATACCGAGCAGCATGAGCGTGGCGGCGGGTATCAGTCGGCGCAAATTTTCTTCAGGCGACGGCAGCAGTCCGAAGTTCGCCTGCTTCCACAGCCACAGCCCGCGCAGCAACATCGCCGCCCCCGCCAGCAAAACCAGCAGGCCGACGAAGATGCCTTTTTCCAGCGTGAAGGTTTTGAACGCGCGCGACAACTTGGGGTCTGGCGGCAACAAGCCTTCAGCAATGGCAAAAACTTTTGTGTAGAACGCAAACGCTACCAGTTGAAATCCGACGACGACGGCCATGCAAGCCATCACCAGCGTGCCGACGTTCAACTGGATGCCGCCTATTTGAATATCTTTAACGGCCAGCACGGCGGAGAAAATGATTCCTAGCGCCGACAGCAGCAATCCCGGCATGAGAAACAACCAGCGCGGCGAGTAGATAAGCATGAAGCGCAGATGCCGCCAGCCGTCGCGCCAGGGCTTCAAGTGCGGCGGCCGGGAACGACCATCCTTGTGCAGCGTGATGGGCACCTCAGCGATGCGAAATCTTTTGAGCGTGGCCTTAATAACCATTTCCGAGGCAAACTCCATGCCGGTGGTTTGCAACTCCATTTTTTCCAACGCGTCTTTCGTGAACGCCCGCAGGCCGGCGTGAAAATCGTGCGCCGGACATTTGAAAAACAGTCGGCCGATGAAGGACAAAACCGGATTGCCAATCCAGCGGTTTTTCCATGGCATGGCACCGGGCATGATTTTTCCGCCGCCGACCGGCAACCGACAGCCCATGACGAGGTCGTAACCTTCCTGAAACTTTTTGACGAACCGATCCGCCTCGGAAAAATCGTAGCTGTCGTCGGCATCGCCCATGAGAATATATTTTCCCTTGGCCGCCGCGATGCCACCGCGCAAGGCGTTGCCGTAGCCCTTCTCTTTCACCGCCACGACGCGGGCACCAAGTTTTTCAGCGATGGCTTGGGAGCCATCTGTGCTGCCGTTGTCGGCGATGAGGATTTCGCCCGTCACGCCGGCGCATTCGATACCGAGTTTGGCCTTTTCAATGCAGCGGCCAATCGTTTCCGCCTCGTTGAGACAAGGCATCAGAATGGTAAGTTGCACAAACTGACTCATAAATAGAAACAAGTTAAACAGTTCGCGGCGCGTTTGGCGATAACGAGTTTTATCGGAGACGCACCAAGCACCAGTCCTGTGCCGTGTTGGCGGCACGCAGGCGTAGGGAAATGGTCTGTGTTACCACGGCGTTCATCTGCGTGAGCCACTGTGCGAGCGAACAATGAAAAAAGAAGTCAAAACCATCGGGGTTTACCAAAATGTATTGGATACCCTGCGTCTTCAAGTCTGCCGGTCGGTCGCCGGGGCAAACATGAATGATGCGCCGCGTACCGAATGGTTGCCACAGGGATGTTTCCGGCCGGTCAAAGGCAATATAGCCGAGTGTGGTGCAATTCGCCGGCAAGGCTGCCAGCGCCGGGGCGAACGCATTAGCACGGTCACGATAAATGGAATAGACATCTTCAATGCGGACAATCAGCGGTTGCGTTGTTTCCAGCGTGTGAATTTTTTTTAGAAATGAATCACGCGGAAATAATGGTCGTGATGGCGAAATGACTAACAGACCCGTTGCCATGACAAAAACGAGCCCTGCCAGTCTGCGCCACCACCTGCAGCGCACCACTGTTTCGTGGCCAACAACGGCCAGAAAAAGTGTGAGCGGTATAATATAATACGCCGCAGACAACCGACCGATGGCGGAGACATTCGATTGGGCCAGTAGTGCGAGAAATGCTAGCGCGGACGCCCAGCGCACTGCCGTCGGCCAGGAAAAATCCCATGTGGCAATCATTTTCCGCCGGTGAACGGCAACTGTGAGCAAACTGATACCGAACAAAAAAGTTAGACCAAAGCCTAATCCAGCGTTTTCTTCTATTTGCATCTGCGGGAGAGGAAACCAGCAGCCGGGTGTCTCAATCAAAGTTTCCAGCTTGTGTGCCAGTGTTGACGGTAGCAGACCTTTCACCAGCCGGTTCCAATAATCGGCCAAAGGAAAAATTGGCGGAACGGTATTTTGAAGCGTGAGGGAAACAGCGTTGGCACCGGTGCGATATATAACCTTGTATTCCATTGCGTCATCGGTCATTCGCGTGCCCAACCAGTTGTCGGTCATTTTCAAATTAAAATAAATCGTAGGTAAAACTGAAGCGCCTATAGCTAGCGCGGCCACAAGCAGTGTCGCAAGCTGGTGGCGGAAAATTATTTTCAAAGACGGCAGAAGCGCGACAAACCACGGCAGAAGCAGCGGCAAATTATTCGTTTTGGCCGAAGTCATTAGGGCGGCGGCGAGCACGGAAGTGAAAAAATTAGTTGGTATCCCACTGTTTCTTGCGCGTAGGGCAAAATCAACCGCCGCGAGGGCGAACACAGTGCCGAATAAATCATTACCAATGCTGCCAGATTGCAGCAAAAAACTATAACCGGTCGGAACCAGCCACATCCAGTTCCACGCTACGTGCCTGCGCACGCTAAGCTGTGTAAAAACACTGAAGACCAAGCCTGGCAATAACAAAAATGAAACAAAATTTATGAGAAATAAAAGTCGGTTGCTGTGTGTCAGCAAAATAATTGGAGTGGAAATCCATTCGATGCCGCATGAACGATTGTTAAGCCGGTCGAATACGGTATGGATCCAATGCCATTGCCCCGTCACGAGCCAGTTCAACACTCGCGGCAGGCGATAGGCCAGCGCGTCATAATTTGTCGGCGGATACAGCGCGCCACCAAGAAATGCCAGCGCCGATAAGATTAAAAAAAATAGTGGAAAGCCGCACCTTAAACGCCGGCGTAGTTTCCGCCAGAGGATTTTTTGAAAAACTACCGCGCCGGTTTTTCTCCGCCAAATCAAGATTATCGCCAGTCCAAGCGCCAAAGAAATAGCATAGCCGTCAGAATTAAGTTGGTGTAGCCACGACAACGTCCAACCAACACAGTTCAGATACGCGCACAGCCAAACCCATAGCACACAAATGCGCATAGCAGCTATTTCCCGGCCAGGAAATTATATTTAAAAATGCACCACAACGCGCGGAAGCCATCGCGCCAGCCGATTTTTTTCCCCTCTGCGTAAGTGCGCCCGTAATAGGAAATCGCCACCTCGTAAATCCGCACCTTGAGCCGCGCCACTTTGGCGGTGATTTCCGGCTCAAAGCCAAAACGATTTTCTTCAATCGGGATTTTCTGGATGATCTCGCGGCGGAAAACCTTGTAGCACGTTTCCATGTCTGTGAGGTTCAAATCCGTCGCCATGTTGGAGCAGAGCGTGAGCACGGTGTTCCCCACCGAGTGCCAGAAATACAAAACGCGATGCGCGCCGGCACCAAGGAAGCGCGAACCGAACACCACGTCCGCCTTGCCAGATAATATCGGCGCGAGCAGCCGGTAATACTCTGCCGGGTCATATTCCAAATCTGCGTCCTGAATGATGATGATGGCTGATGTCGCCTGCGCGATACCCGTGCGCAAAGCTGCGCCCTTGCCTTGGTTCACCTCATGCCGCACCAGCTTGATACGCGGCTCATTTTGGGCGAGCGCCTGGAGCTGGCTCCAAGTGCCATCGGTCGAACAATCATCGACGATGACCAGTTCCTGCACGGGACGTTGGGCGAGGACGTGGCGCACCACTTCAGCGATGGTGGCGGCCTCATTATATACCGGCATGACCGCTGTGAGACATGGTGCCAGGTCGGCGTTGGATTTGGCTTCAGACATTAATAGCTGTCGGATTTGGAGGAAACTGGCAAAAATCCCGCCTCGGTTCAATCTCAAAGCGCGTCACGTTTTGATGACAAAACCAGCGGACTTTCCTAAACTACCGCCATGCCATCATTCGATATCGTTTCGCAGGTCAACTCGATGGAGATCGAGAACGCCGTCAATCAGGCCAAGAAAGAACTCGCCAACCGTTTTGATTTCAAGGGTAGCAAATGGGAAATCCTTTTGGAAAATACGGAAATCAAGCTTACCGCCGACAACGAATTCAAGGTCGCCACCCTGAACGAAATCGTCATCGGCAAGCTCGCCAAGCGCGGCATTAGCACGAAAAGCGTGGAGCAATGCGACCCCGACATCTCGCCGCTGGGCCACGCGCGCCAAAGCATCAAGATCAAGAACGGCATCGAGACCGCCGTCGCCAAGGAAATCACCACCTTCATCCGCGACGGCAAATTTAAAGTGACGACGCAGATCCAAGGCGACGAGGTGCGCGTGAACAGCAAAAGCCGTGATGAATTACAGGCGGTCATCGCCGTCGTGCGCGCCCATGAATTTCCCGTGGCCGTGCAGTTTGTGAATTTCAGGGATTAATTAAATCTCAACTGTCTGCTTATATTCCGGCACGATGATTCCAGCTTTCGGTTTCATCGCGCGCAAAGTCTCGGCATGAGCAAGGCATTGCGTTTCCTCGCCGTGGATGCAGATGATTTTTTTGATGTCGCCGGTGAGCTTCTGGACGTAGACCTTCAGTTCATTTTTGTCCGCGTGGCCGGAATAGGTGTCGAGGGAAACGACTTTTGCTCGGACGTCGCACGGTTCACCGAAGATGTTCACGGGATTTTTGCCGGCGACAATTTGTGCGCCGAGTGTAGCTTCCGCGCAGTAGCCAAGGAAGAGCGCGAGGTTCTTCGGGTCGCCGAGGTTGTTTTTCAAATGATGCCGGATGCGCCCACCTTCGCACATGCCGGACGCGCTGATGATAATCATGGGTTCCTGCCGGTCGTTGAGTTTCTTGGATTCCTCCGCGCTGGCAATGTAAGTGAGATTGCCCATGCCGAACGGATTTTCATTGTTGCACAGCGCGTCTCTGATGCCGGGTCGCAATGATTCGGGATGTTTGTTGTAAATATCCGTGGCGTTCACACTCAACGGGCTGTCCACGAAAATCGGCACGCGTGGCAGCTTGCCGGCGCAGGTCAGTTCGTGCAGCACATAGACAATCTGCTGCGTGCGCCCGACGGAAAAGGCTGGGATGATGATCTTGCCGCGCTGCTTGAGCGTTTCGCCGACGAGCTTGCCGACCAATTCGTCCGCGTCCGGGCGCTGCTCATGGACGCGCGCGGCGTAGGTGGATTCGATCTGGAGATAATCTACATTCTCGACGGGTATCGGGTCGCGCAACAGTTCATCGCCGCCGCGCCCGATGTCGCCGGTGAAGAGATGGCGGAATTTCCGGCCGTTTTCGCGCACGTCCAGAATCACCTGCGCCGAACCGAGGATGTGGCCGGCGTCGCGGAAAGTGATGTTCACGCCAGGAACGACCTCGAATGTTTTTTCGTAATCGTGCGCGATGATCTGGGCCACGCATTTCTGGGCGTCGGCGGTGGTGTAAAGCGGCTCGACCGGCGGCAGGTGTTTTTTTGCACGCACCTTGGAAACAAAAATGGCGTCCTGCTCCTGGATGTGCGCAGAATCCAGCAGCATGATGCCACACAGATCCTTGGTTGCGGAGGTGCAATGGATCGGGCCGTCGTAATTTTTGCACAAGCTGGGCAGTTTGCCGGCATGGTCGAGATGCGAATGGCTCAGGATGGCGGCGTCCACGCGCCGCGTGTCGAAAGGTAAAACTTTATTGAGCTGCTCCGATTCCTGCCGGTGGCCCTGGAACAGGCCGCATTCGAGCAGCAGCGTCTTGCCGTTGACCTCAAGGAGATACATGGAACCGGTGGTGGTGCGCGCTGCGCCGAAGAAGTGGATTTTCATGGGCGCAACTTTAGCCCCGGCTGCGCCCGGAGGGAATATTGATTTTTCGGGCCAGCCGGGTCGGGATGTCAGTTATGTGGATAAAAACACGGTGGACATTCCTGACTGATTGTTTAAATTTTTCACCCTTATGAAATCTGATACGATCACAACGGTCTTGAATTTTGTGCTCGCCGTGCTGGTGATTCTCGGCGTGATGTTCGCGCTGATGACCATCCTTCGCACGAGCGAAATGCGCCGGTTGACCGCCGGTGCGGCCATCGCGAACACGGAACTGATGCGCGCGCAGGGTTTGGCCAACGACACCGCCGCCTTCAACCAGAACGCCAAAAACCCCGATCTCGCCCGCATTTTGCAGTCCGTCCAGAGCAGAAACGCCGCCAGCAAATAATTTTATGACCACCGATTCCAATTCTGAAATCTCCGCCCTGCGTAATCAGGTTTTCGTCCTGTTGATCGCGCTCATCGTCGTCAGCGGCACGCTCACGGTTTACATGTTCCGGCAGGCCAGCCTCATGCGGAAGGACATCGACAGCTTCAAGCAACAGACGCAGCAGGTATTCATGGCCTTTGATAAAAACAAGGCCTTGATGGGAAGTTTTGAGAGCCAACTCGTCGCCTACGGCAAAACGCATCCGGATTTTGTCCCTGTGCTTGTCAAATACGGGCTGGCCCAGCCGGCTGCCCTGCCGAAGAAGTAAACGTCAAGCCACCTTCACGCCGCAGTTCGGACAGAAGTTCGCATGCGGCGGATTTTTTTGCCCGCAACCGGCGCAGACAATCCGCGCCGCCTTGTTCTGCCGGTGGATGACCAGATTCCGGATGTAGGGAATCCAGGTGAAAGCATAGGCAAAAATGAAGACGGAATCCTTCTGATGCAGCGAGTAGCACAACAGCGTGACTGAGCCGACCAGACTCAACCACCAGAACGCCTGCGGCACCACCACCTGCTTCTTTTTTTCGGTGGCATACCATTGCACGAAGAAGCGCGAGAAAAAGACCGCGTTGCCGACCCAGCCGACGATTTTCCAGATGCTCCATTCGATGCCCAGCAGTTTGCCGTCGTGCCAGACCAGATCCGTGAGTGAGTGCATGCCCAGATTAAGCCGCAGCCGGAGCGCGGCGGCAAATCATTTTCCCGCCTCGGTCTTGAGGTAAACGGTCTGGCTCGGGAACGCGAACTCGATTTTTTCCGCATCAAACCGCGCCTTGATCTGCAAATTCAGCTCCTGCATTTCCGCGAAGTGTTGTTTGGCATCCGTGCCATTCCAGACGTGGACGACAAAAAGGTTTAACGCCGAGTCGGCAAATTTATTGAAGCTGATGATGAGGTCCGCCGTCCGCGGGTTGGCGTGGAAAATCTCCTCCAGCAATGTCGTCGCGCGCTTCACTTTTTCCGCCGGGGTGTCGTAGGTCAGGCCGAGGTTCATCTCCGTCTTGATGGTCGGCCGGCGCGTGATGTTGGTGATGATGGCGTTGCCCATCAGTTTATTGGGGATGGTGACATGATGTCCGTCGAGGCTGCGGACACAGGTGCTGCGCAGGCCGATGGTTTCCACCATGCCGTCCACGCCTTCGACCTTGATCCGGTCGCCGATGTGAAACGGCTTGTCCAGGAAAATTGCCACCGCGCCGAACAAATTCGCCACCGTGTCCTGCGCCGCGAGACCGAGCGCGAGGCCGCCGACGGACAGGCCGGCCAGCAGTGTCTTGATGTCCACCCCGAGGTTTTCCGTCGTCAGCAGCACGGCGGCGATGACGAGTGCTGTTTTCACGACCTTGCTGACGAACGGCAGCAGTTGGTCGGCAAACGCCTTGTCCTGCGGTGAAACAATTTTTTCACGCCAGACGCCCAGCAGCAGATCCACGATTTTCAAGGCCAGATACGCCACCGAACCGGCTACCACCAGGATGAAGCCGCGGGTGATGTAATTCTGCGCCCGCTCCGGCCATTCAAAAATGCCCAGCCCGATGTTCAGTAAAATCACGAATGCCACCACCTTCACCGGGCCGCGCAGGAGTTCCAAGATGAGGTCGTCGTATTTCGTCTCCGTCTTCGCCGCCAGTTGCTTGAGCCAGACGTTGACGATCCAGTCCAACAGCTTCGCGACATAAAACGCCAGTGCGATGTAGATCAGCGAGGCCAGATATTTCCACAGCGGCTGTTCCAGCACGGTTTGGTCACGGAGAAAATCGATGCGGTCCAGTCCGAAGGTCAGCGCGTGTTCCGGCAGCTTGATTTTCAGCAGACTAGGCTGACTGGCCGTGGTCGTGACGCTGGCCGCCGCGTTGTTGGTCTCCTGCGCGCCGGCCCAGAGCGTCCAGCACGCAACCACAAACAGCACTGCCAGTCCCAGCCGGTAAATCCATGAAAATCGCCAATTCATATCAAAATAATGCCGAAAAATACCGTGGTTTGACAAGTGCTCCAGCTCAGCCGCCCGCCACAATCTTGACGATTTCCAACCGGTCGCCGGCCTGGAGCTGCCGGCTTGAAAATTCCGATGGCGCGACAGCTTCGCCGTTGTGCTCGACCACTACGCTGCGCGGCGGCAGGTGCTGGGCGACGAGAAAGGCCTCGATCGTGCAGGGCAATTCGGCCGGCAATGGCTTGCCGTTGGCGATGACTGTCGATGCCGTCACCACGCCACGTTAGCAAATCCGGCCCGTGAGCCGATAAAATTTTTCATCGGCGCGGACACCGGCTCTGGCCAAAAGAAAATCGCATTGCTTCCGAAGACATGATTGCCCAGATTGCGGAAATGAAATTCACCCCGGCCCGCTGGTTGTTGGCGTCATGCATCGCTCTTTTGGTCAGTCAATCCAGTCCGGCGGCGGAGACCAATTCGCCGCTCACGCTCTGGTATCAGCAGCCGGCGACCAATTGGATCAGCGCCCTGCCCATCGGCAATGGCCGGCTGGGGGCGATGGTTTTTGGCGGCATCGACCGCGAACATCTGCAACTGAACGAAAGCACGCTCTGGGCCGGCGGCCCCTACGATCCGAATAACACCAACGCGCTTATCGCATTGCCCGAGGCACGGCGGTTGGTGTTCGCCGGCCAATATGACGCGGCGGCAAAATTGATCGGCAGTAACATGATGGCCGTGCCGTTGCGCGAGATGCCCTACCAGACCATGGGTGATCTGTTCTTGGATTTCGGGACGAACACCGCAGTGGAAAATTATCGGCGCGACCTGGATCTCGATACCGCCGTCGCCACGGTCAGTTACACGGCTGGCGGTGTGCATTTCCAGCGCGAGATTTTTTCCAGTCCGGTGGATCAGGTCATCGTGATCCATCTGACCGCCGACAAATGGGGAAAAATTTCATTCACCGCCGGGTTGACCACGCCGCAAAAGGCCGCCGTCACCGTGGAGGTCAACACGAACCTGCCGTTCGTCGGCCGGACCAACAGCGCCACGTTGGTGATGAACGGCGTGAACGGCGATGCGCGCGGCATTGCCGGGGCGTTGAAATTCCAGACGCGGGTGCGGGTCCTGCCGGAGGAGGGCACTGTTTCCGTGACCGCCGACAAAATATCCGTCGCCAACGCCAATCGCGTGACGCTGCTCATCGCCGCCGCGACCAGCTACAAGAATTATCATGATGTCACGGGCAATCCCGAAGCCATCATCCGCAATCAACTCGACGCCGCCTACGCGAAATGGGCGCGGGGCAATGTCGTGGAAGGCGAAGACACCACCCTTGATGACCACATCGCCGCGCATCAGAAGTTGTTCCGGCGGGTCGCGCTCGATCTGGGAACGAGCGACGCGCTGAAGCAGCCGACCGACGTGCGGATCGCGCATTTTGCCGAGGGCAACGATCCGCAACTGGCCACGCTGTATTTTCAGTTCGCGCGCTATCTGCTCATCTGCTGTTCGCGGCCCGGCGGCCAGCCCGCGACATTGCAGGGTTTGTGGAATAATTCCCTGACGCCGCCGTGGGACAGCAAATACACCATCAACATCAACACCGAGATGAATTACTGGCCCGCCGAACCGTGCAACCTCTCCGAATGCGTCGAGCCGCTCACCCAACTGGTTCTGGAAATTGCCGAGACCGGCAAACGCACGGCGAAGGTGATGTATGGCGCGCACGGCTGGGTGGCGCATCACAACACCGATTTGTGGCGCGCCACCGCGCCGGTGGACGGCCCGAATTCCGGGATGTGGCCGCTCGGCGGCGCGTGGCTTTGCCAGAATTTGTGGGAGCATTATCTGTTCACCGAGGATAAAAACTACCTACGCCGGATTTATCCCGCGCTGAAAGGGGCGGCGCAATTCTTTCTCGACACGCTTGTTGACGAGCCGGCGCATCACTGGCTCGTGACGTGCCCCTCGCTTTCGCCAGAAAATGGCAATCCGGCCGCCAAGCACACCAGCATCACCACCGGGCCGACGATGGATTTGGAAATTTTGCGCGATCTGTTCGCCAACTGCATCCGCGCCTCGGAGATTCTGGGCACGGACAAAAAGTTTGCCGCGCAACTGGTTGCGACGAGCGCACGGCTGGCGCCCTTGCAGATCGGTTCAGCGGGCCAGTTGCAGGAATGGCTACAGGATTTGGACTTGAAAGCGCACGAACTGCACCATCGCCATGTCTCGCACCTTTACGGACTGTTTCCGAGCGCGCAGATCGATGTGAACACCACGCCTGAACTCGCCGCCGCCGTGAAAAAATCGCTCGAAATCCGGGGTGATCAGGCGACTGGTTGGGCGACGGCGTGGCGCATCAATCTTTGGGCGCGTTTGCACGACGGCGATCACGCGTTCGGCATTCTGCAATTTTTGTTAAGCCCGGCGCGGACGTATCCCGACATGTTCGACGCGCATCCACCGTTCCAGATCGACGGCAATTTTGGCGGCGCTTCGGGCATCGCGGAGATGCTGCTGCAAAGCCAGAACGGCCAGATTCAATTGTTGCCGGCACTGCCCAAGGCCTGGCCGAACGGCAGTGTGAAAGGCTTGCGCGCGCGCGGCGGTTTCGAGGTGGACATCGCATGGCAGAACGGAATCCTGTCGAGCGCGACGATCCGCTCATTGAACGGTGGCCAGGCCGTGTTGCGCTACGGCCAGACGGTGAAGAACGTCGAGATCAAAAAAGGTGGAACTTTTGAATGGGCCGGAAAATGACCGCCGGTGAATGCCGGGCGGGGTTGCCGAATTAGATCCCATCCATCGCATCGCTTTCGCAGGCGGCGTATTTTTCCAGCAGCTTGTCGTAGATTTTCACGGCCTTTTTGTCCGGCCGGATTTCACTGCCGGGCACCGGCTTGGTAAAGCCGGCGGTCAGCTTGTCCCATTTCGGATTTTTCCCGTTGTGCGTCAGATAACCGTGGGCCGCCTGCAATGCCGCCCCGAGCGCGGCGCTCTTGGAAACCTCGATGCGCAGCACACTGCAATTCATCACGTCGGCGATCACCTGCAGGAGCTGCGGGTTGTTGCTCGCGCCGCCGGTCGCAAAAATCTTTTCCGGGGCGACCGCCATCCACTGCGAGTGCAGCCGCATGGAGAGCGCCTGCGCCTCGAACACGGCGCGGCAGTTGGCGGCGGCGTTTTTTTCGTCGAGATCAAAGCGGTGGATGCCGGGCTTGTTGGTGCGCGGGACGATTTCCGCCTCGAACCACGGTAGCAGCACGCCGCCGTTGTTGCCCACCGGCACGCTCGCGACGAGTTCGCCGAATTTTGTCCAGTCGGAGAGCTTGTAGAGTTCGCGGATTTTTTCGCGGGCGAGCGAACCGTTCTTGAAACAGATCAGCGTCATGTAGCCGCCGGTGGGTGAGCCGAAGACATGCCCTTCGCCGTTCTCGTCGGTGTGGCAAACTTCCATCGTGCCAAAAAAGGTGTCGCTGGTGCCCAGGCTGATGGCGACCTGGCCGGGCTTCACGAGGCCGAGGCCGATGACGCTCGCGGGATTGTCGCCGGTCCAGGCGGTGGCCAGCGCCGCCGGATTGAGGCCGTATCGGGTGACAAAATAGGAGCTGACCGGGCCGATGACCTTGCCGGAGTCTGCGAGCGGCGGCAATTTTTTCACCAGGCTGGGCGCGGTGGCCTTGAGCGCGTCGTGGTTCCAATTTTTCCGGCGGATGTCCATGAGGTTCATGCCCGCGCCGTCGCCGAAATCGATCGGCGCGATCTTTCCCGCGAGCAACGACGCCATGAACGAGCTGACCAGCGCGATGTGCGCGGTCTTTTCGTAGGCCTTCAGGTCGGTCTTGTAAAACTTGCGGATCTGCGGGCCGGTGAAGCGCTCGAACGCGTCCGAGCCGGTGCGTGACGCGGTGAACTTGATGCCGCCAAGTTTTTTGCGGATTTCGGCGCATTCCTTCGTCGTCGAGGAATCCATCCAGATGGGCGAGGTCTTCCGCGCGAACACCCCGTCCAGATTTTCCACCAGGGATTTTTTCGGGTTCAGGTTCGCCAGCGCCTCGGTGATCTTTTCGTTGAGATAAACCGAACCGTGCTGCTGGCCGCTGCCGCTGACGGCGAGCACCTTGTTCAACGCCACCTTGTCTTTTTTCATCTGCGCGAAGAGCAGGTCCAGCGCCGCCGCCCAGAGCAGCGGCGAACTGTGCTTCACCAGGGGATCGCGATTGGGCAGGACACCGTTCCGCGTTTTGAACTCGGGCAGCGACTGGTCGAAGTTGAGCGACTTTTCGTAGATGACCTTGTGCGTGTCGAGGTCGATCACGACGGCGCTCAAGCTTTGCGTGCTGGAATCAAGTCCAAGAAAAAGTTTGGCCATGGCCTTGATATTTAATCAAATCCCCCTGGCGAATGCGAATTAAAACCGCTGGGTTTACGCGGTTTTTGCTTCGTCCGCCGCCGGGTGGCGTATCAATGCGTTTCCAATGCGCGCAGCAGTGCCTGGGCGTCGCCGAAATCCGGTTGGATCTCCAGCGCCCGGCGGGCCGCCGTGCGCGCTTCTTCCGCGCGGCCCAGCCGCATCAGGATGGTGGCGCGGGCGTAGGGAATCGCGGCATCGCGCGGTTCGGTCGATTCGGCGCGGACGAGCGATTGAACGGCTTCGTCCGTTTTGCCGAGCGCATTTTGGGCGAGGCCGAGATTATACCAGGCGCGGGCGTGGCGCGGATCGAGTTCAACGGTTGTCTTGAGTTCCGCCACGGTGCGGCTCAGGTCGCCGAGTTCGTTGCACGCCAGCGCGAGCTGGTAATGCGACTGCGCCTCGCGCGGCGCGAGGCGGACGGCTTCCTCCAGTTGGGCGGCGGCCTCCTTCGTCCGGCCCAGCGAACTGAGCACCACTGCCAGTTCCTGGCGCAGGCCCGGCGAAAACCCGTCCCACGCTACGGCCTTTTGAAAATGTGCCAGCGCGCGTTCCGGTTCCTGTCGCGAAAAATAAAAGGCGCCAAGCTGTAGCTGGCCGGTCGGCTGGTCGGCGTTGAAAGCCAGCATCCGGAGCAGCTCGTTGCCGGCGGGTGAATTGGTGTCGAGCGTCGCGCGCAGCGCCCACGCGGCGGCGATGCGGACATTGCGGAGCGGATCGCCCAGTTTTGGTTGAACCGCCTTGGCCACCGGTTCATTTTCCACCAGCGGTGTCAGTGCGCGCACGCAGGCGCTGCGCACCAGCGCGTTGGTGTCGTTCAAGCCTTGCAGCAGCGCCGGCGTGACGTTTTTGTCCGCCGGCCAGTTGCCGAGCAAATTGGCGGCCACCGCCCGCCAGTAGGGGATTTCCTCCGTCTGGAGCAGGCGCACCAGGTTGGCCGGCGAAGCCGCGTCGCCGGCGCGGGCGCGGGCGATGATCTGGGCGCGTTCGCGGGTGTGACGCTGCATTTTTTCGCCATACCACGAATCAACGCTTTTCAACGCCCAGTCGGCGGATTGATCCGTGTGGCAGCGGTTGCAGGCGTTGGGAATGCCGAATTGTTTTGTCAGCAGCGGGTCGGGAATCGTGAAGCCGTGGTCGTGCCGCGCGTGGCGCTGCATGTAAACCGTCTGCGGCATGTGGCAGTTGGCGCATTCGTTGCCCGCGCTGCCGGCGGCGTGGTGGCTGTGTGCCGTGGGATCGATGGCGGGGGCTTTGGGAAAACCGCCCTTGTGGCATTGCAGGCAAAGCTCGTTACCGTGCAGCTTCGCCATGTGCAGCGAGCGCGGATGGCAGTCCAGGCAGGTCAAGCCGTCGTTGTGCATCTTGCTGCCGAGAAACGCGGACAGCTCGTAATCCTCGTCGTGAATCTGGCCGTCGGGGTAAAACAGCTCGCTGCCATCCACCGTGGTCAGATCGAAATGGTCGTTGAAGTCGTCGCCGGGCTTGAAATCGCCCGTCAAATCCGCGCGCCGCGCGTGGCACGAGGAACACATGTCAAAGACCTGCGCGCGGGAAAGTTTTGGGAAGGCCGGATCTTTCCGGCCGCTGCCGCGATATTTTTTCTCCCAGTCCACATGCGCCTGCAGCGGGCCGTGGCACGCCTCGCAACTGACCGTCGGCTCCGCCATCGCGGTGTGGTAGGTGTCTGCCGTTGCGTCGTAATTTTTCTGCACGCGGGTGTTGTGGCAGGCGGCGCACATGGCATTCCAGTTCATACCGCGCCCGGTCCAGTGGCCCCACTCGCCCGGCTGCCGGTCTTCACTGCCATATACGTTGAACCACAGGTCGCGGCGCGGGTCGTAGGCGGCTTCCTGCACCTGAAACCGTCCGCCGGGAAAGGCGATGAGAAACTGCCGCAACGGATCTTCACCGATCACGCGGGCCACGGTGTCGGTCTCCCAGTTGTGCGCGCGGCCAAAGCCGGCGATCTGCGCCTGACCGTCGCGCCACTGCAAAGAGGTTTTTTGCGTGGCGTGCCGGAATTCGCGCGCCGGATCGAACGCGCTACGGTCGCGGTTGGTTTGCACCAGCCGCTCGGCCTCCGCGTGATGCGAACCCGCCCAGAGTTGGTAGGCCTGCGCGTGACATTCGCGGCAGCTTGCCGAACCGGCGTAACCGGGATTGGCCGTCGGCGCGCTGGCTGGCGTTGCCTCGGGCGTTCTTCCGCAGCCGGTCAGCCAGCTCATGCCCGCCAAAAAAACCGCCAAGCCAAGCAGCAATCGCGCGCGACTGTTATGGTGCTCGCTGCTTGAAGTGGGCGGGGTGGCGTTCACGTTGAGCAACGATTGTGCGCGGAAAACCGGCGGGCGGAAATAAATTTATCAATTTTGGCCGGTCGGCCTGTGCGGGTATCAAGGCAGGTTGAATTTCCGTTGGAACCAGTTATCCTAGCTATGGTTTTGGAAGGGCGGAGAATCGCTCCGGGCGCAAGTCCGGGGAGGAAAGTCCGAACTCCACAGGGCGCGATGCTGCGTAACTCCGGCTGGGCCGGAGATACACGCAGGCGGCACGTTTCAAGACGTGTTGACGGACAGTGCCACAGAAAACAGACAGCCGGGCGCAAGTCCGGTGATGGTGAAAAGGTGCGGTAAGAGCGCACCGCGTGAAGCGTAAGTGACACGGCACGGAAAACCCCATCGGGTGCAAGGCCAAATAGGAAACCGAGGAGCGGCCCGCTCCGCGTCCGCGAAAGCGGCAGGTTTCGGGTATCGGTCGCTGAGACAAATGATTCTCTCCGCCGCAAGGCGCAGACAGAATTCGGCTTACAGCCCTTCCAAAACCAATCTCACTTCTGGCTTTCCATCCACGGCATCAGCGGCGGCAGCGCGGGCTGCGCGTATTTCTGCGCGACGATTTTGGCGAGCGCGGGATTTTCCAAAAGGTTGCGTAGATGATAATGCACTTCGCCGCCGTTGCTGGTCTGCGTGCGCACGGCGTCAATCTGCCGGCCGATTTCGTCGGCAGAGAATTTCGTGCCGACGGCGGCATCGTTCAACGCGGCATAGACGCGCCGGCCCTGCGGATTCTGCGACCGCCACCATTGGAACAAGGTCGCAAAACCGTGCTGGTGCTCAAACGTCGGCCAATAAAGCTGAGGTGCGAGATAATCCACCCAGCCGTTGCGCAGCCACAGCGGCGCATCGGCGTAAAGCTTGGCGTAGGAATCGAGCGCCTTCGGGTCAATACCCGCCGGCACACCCGGCCGCCAGATGCCGAACGGACTGATGCCGAACTGCACCCACGGTTTTGTGGCGTGAACAGATTGTGAAACTTTTTGAACGAACTGGTTGATGTTGTTGCGCCTCCAGTCGTCGTGGCTTGAACCGGATTGTGCGCCAAAATTTTTCCAACTGGCGTTGTCGGGAAAATCTGCCGCCATACCGCCGATTTTTTCCGGATATGGATAGAAATAATCGTCGAAGACAATTCCATCCATGTCGTAGCGTTTCACCACGTCGAGCACGGCGGCGAGCGCGCGGGCTTGCGCCTCCGGTTCGCCGGGATCGCACCACGTTTGCCTGCCATAGTGCCGGATGATTTCTGGATGTGTGCGCGTGACGTGGTTCAGCGCTGCCGGCGATTTGGCTTCAGGGTGGCCGGCGCGGAAGGGATTGAACCACGCGTGCAACTGCAATCCGCGCTTGTGCGCCTCGGTGACGGCGAACGTCAGCGGATCGTAAAACGGCGACGGCATTTTGCCCTGCGTGCCGGTGAGATATTCCGACCACGGTTCCAGCGGCGAGGCATACATCGCGTCGCATACGGAGCGCACTTGAAAAAAAACGGCGTTGAGATGCAGCCGCTGCGCGCAGTCGAGCAGCGAAATCATTTCCGTCTTTTGCTGCGCCACCGGCAGTCCCGGTTTGGACGGCCAGTCAATATTGGCAACGGTGGCAATCCATGCGGCACGGAGTTCGCGCACGGGCGGTGGTGCGGCAACGGGCGCGGCGGAATTGGTTTCCGCCGGCGCAAAAATTCGCGTCGCCAGCAGCAGTGCGGCGGCGCAAAAGATGGTTTTCCGAATCATGCCGGTGCCAAATGAGACGCGGCGGCGGGCGGTTTGGCAACGGTTTTCTTGGCTTATTGAGCGAAATTTGACAGCCGGAGGCATCTGTGATTCAATTGCCATGTTGCAGCCTAAATCCGGCTTCCTTCCTGAAGTCGGATGCGGGGGAACCAAATTCCCAGTGATGGGATGGGGCGAACGCAACCGGGCAACCGGTTGCAAGGCCACTTTCAAGGCCAAGCCCGTCAGCTAACCTCGTCGGCAGTTGGAAGGGCGATCCTCTGGATTCCGCGTGTGCGGAATCATCACGGTCCCCAATTAAAAACGCGCAGTGGCGTGTCGGCGAAACACCGGCGGCAGCTGGGCAAAATGAAATTGGTTATGACATCGAATACATTCGCTGACAGCTATCAACATACGCAGCGTGGCACGGTGATTCTCGCAGTTACGCTTGGCATGGCGGCGCTTTTCATCGGGCTTGGACTGGCCATCGCGGTCGTCAGACCGCTGTGCATTACCGCGCCAATCCTATTGGCGAGCGCGTGGTTGTGTCATTCGCTCACGATTGAAATCGCCGGTGGCGAGTTGCGCTGGCGCTTCGGGCCGGGCTTGATCCGCAAGACCGTGCCGCTGGCGGAAATTATTTCCGCCGAACCGGTGCGGACTGGGCCGAGCTGGGGCATCCATTGGAGCCCGCGCCTCGGCTGGCTTTACAATGTGTCCGGTTGGGACGCCGTGCTCGTGACGCTGCGCAGCGGCAAAAAATTTGCGCTTGGCACCGACGAACCACAGAGCCTCACCGCGCGGTTGGCCGAGGTGATTCGGCAAAATCCGTCTACCGGTTTTAAGGCGTGAATTGGGCCGGCTAATTTGCTTCAATCTTTACCACTCAAATTCATGAACTTTTTTGGTTCAGTAAAAAATCTGGTCATCGGCCGGGCGCACAATCTTTCGGATAAAAGATTGTTTCACAACATGTCACTCATCGCGCTGCTGGCGTGGGTTGGACTTGGTGCGGACGGGCTTTCGTCCTCATGCTACGGCCCCGAAGAAGCATTCAAGGCGTTGGGCGCACACACGCATTTGAGCCTGTTCGTGGCGCTTGCGTCCATCATCACCATCGTCGTCATCTGCGCGAGCTACTCCCAAATCATCGAGCTGTTTCCGACCGGCGGCGGCGGTTATCTCGTCGCGAGCAAACTGCTCTCGCCATCGGCGGGCGTGGTTTCCGGCGCGGCGCTCATCGGCGATTATGTGCTAACCATCGCATTGAGCGTGGCGAGCGGCGCGGACGCGATATTTAGCATGTTGCCGGAGCATTATTTGAAATACAAAGTCACCTTTTCAGCCGGCGCGGTGATTTTTCTCACGGTGCTGAACCTGCGCGGCGTCAAGGAATCGGTTGTCCTCTGGGTGCCGGTATTTTTTGTGTTCGTCGGCACTTACACCTTCGGGATCATCTGGGCAATGGCGACGCACTTCGGCGATTTGCCGGGTATTGTGCACGGCGTGAACATGGACATTCATGCGAACGCCGCCGAAGTCGGTTGGTTTGGAATGCTCGCGGTGATGCTGCGCGCCTACGGTCTCGGCGCCGGCACTTACACGGGCATCGAAGCCGTGAGCAACGCCGTCAACACCCTGCGCGAACCGCGCGTGCAGACCGGCAAACGCACAATGGTTTACATGGCGGTCTCGCTGTCGTTCGTCGTCGGCGGCTTGCTGCTGGCGTATCTGCTGTATCAGGTCGCGCCGGTGGAAGGCAAAACGCTCAACGCCGTGCTGTTTGAAAAACTCACCTCGGCGTGGCCCGCCAATCTTTCCAAAACCTTCGTCATCGCGGCGATGGGTTCCTCGGCGGCGCTGCTGGTCATCGCGGCGCAAACCGGCTTCGTCGGTGGACCGCGCGTGCTGGCGAACATGGCGGTGGACCGCTGGATGCCCACCCGCTTCGCGACGCTGTCTGACCGGCTCGTCACGCAAAACGGCGTGGTGCTGATGGGCTTGGCCGCGCTCATCATCGTGCTCTCGACCTCGGCGGCGGTCAACGTCATGGTCGTGCTTTACAGCATCAACGTCTTTATCACCTTTTCGTTGTCGCAGCTCGGCATGGTGAAGCACTGGTGGCAGGTGCGCGGCAAGGAAACGGTTTGGAAAAAGAAACTTGTCATCAACGGCGTCGGTTTGCTGCTCACCGGCGGCATTCTGGTGTTGCTCTGCGTCGTCAAATTCGACGAAGGCGGCTGGGTGACGCTGCTGGTCACCGGCGCCATCGTTGGTCTGTCGTTCTGGGTGAAAAACCATTACCGCCAGACGCAGAAAAAATTGTTCCGCCTGAACGAACTCGTCGCTGCCGCGCTGGCCGACGACGCGATTGTTCAGGAAAAAACGCCGCCGCCGTGCGACCTGAACGCGCGCACCGCCGTGTTCCTCGTCAACGGTTTCAACGGCCTCGGCCTGCACACGCTGCTCGCCGTCGTGCGGATGTTCCCGAAGGTTTACACGAACTTTGTCTTCGTGCAGGTCGGCGTGCTGGACGCCGGCAATTTCAAGGGCGCGTCCGAGGTGGAAAACCTGCGCGAGCATTCGCAGAAGGAAGTCCAGCGCTTCGTTGACTACATGGGCAAACGCGGTTTTTACGCCGAGGCACACTTGGCGCTTGGCACGGATATCGTCGAGGAAGCGGCGAAATTGTGCGATGTCATCGCCGAAAAATTTCCGCAGGCGCAGTTCTTCGCCGGCCAGTTGGTGTTCAAGGACGAGAGCATGATCACCCGTTGGCTGCACAACCACACCGTCTTTGAACTGCAACGCCGGCTCTACCACACGGGCCGGGCGATGCTCATCTTGCCGATTCAGGTGTGAATCAGCTGACATCTGCGGGCTTGCGCCACGAGCCGAGGCGAGGTAGCACTTGCGCCAGACTGATTATCGGCTAAATTTCACTCGTGAGTTTCGAGCAGCTCAAACGCGAGGTCGCCTTGCTGGATGAACAACAGCAGGCGGATTTGATTGCCTACACCTTGCAGCTGCGTTACGCGCACGATGCCGGTCATCACCGCGAAGTCACCGACCGCCTCAACGACGCCGACAAATCCAACTGGCTCACGCCCGACGAATTTGAGCGCCGCATAGGCAAAAATTAGGTCTCATGCGGGCTTACGCGGTCTTCATCCATGAGCAGGCACTGGCCGCCGCCCCGCGTTCGCGAATGCAACGGGAAGCCGTCATGAGATTTATCCGATCCCTGGCGGACAACCCAAACACCGCCGGAGATTTCACGGAAAAAGACCTCGCCGGCCGCATTGTCCAAGTGAAAGTGATTGGGCGTTACGCCGTCACCTTTTGGGCCGACCACGCCGTTTCCGAAATTAAAGTCACCCACGTAAAATCGGCGGATAAATGAGCGCCGGAATTGCACTACCACACGGTGTTTGAACTGCAACGCCGGCTCTACCATACGGGCCGGGCGATGCTCATCCTGCCGATTCAGGTGTGAACGCGCTTAAAATTGCTTGGACAGGAACTTATGGTCCAAATAGAGTCAAACCATGAATCGAATGGGCGACACAAGCTGTTGCCAATTTGTTGTTAGACAGCACTACGCGCATCATGGAACTACCGCATCGCTACCCCTACAATCCGAAATGGCGTGTCATTTTTGGCTGCATATTGTTCTTCGGTGCTTGTTCCGGATTCATGGCTTACACGGCGATTCACAATAAAGTCGGACTGATTATCAACGGCATCATCACCCTTGAGACCGCTGGAGCCACCTGGTTTTACTGGGCGATTGCCGGCGGAGGCGCAGGGTTTGTGCTCTTGGCATTAATCCTCATTTTGCGGCGCATCGCCTATCCGCAAGTATTGGAGCTTGGGACTGATGCACTCTTGCTGCCTCACGGTTTCATGCAAAGACAAACCACTCGCATTGCTTATTCAGATATCCAAGGATTATCTGAGATTCAGATATCAGGCCAAACGATGCTTTATCTCACCGTGGCCGGACGCAGGTTCACAGTTATCGCATCGGCCTTTCCAGACAAAGACACTTATCTGGCATTTAGAGAGTTTTTACTTTCCCAAGTCCAAGTCGAATTGTCTGCACGCCAAACTTCATAACAGGCTGAATCGTTTCCAAAGCAAAACCGCCCGCAGCCAATGGCCACGGGCGGTTTTTGAATTTCAATCGGCTTACGCCGCCACTTCCGCGCCTTCGAGGAAGCCCTGCAAGTGCCGCACGCGCGTCGGGTGACGCAGCTTGCGCAGCGCCTTCGCCTCAATCTGCCGGATGCGTTCGCGGGTGACGTTATACATCTTGCCGATTTCCTCGAGCGTGCGCTCGTAGCCGTCCGCCAGGCCGAAACGCATTTCCAGAATTTTCCGTTCGCGCTCGGTCAGCGTGGTCAGCACGTCGCCGAGCTTTTCGCGGAGCAAACTGTAGCTGGTCACGTCGGACGGATTTTCCGCCGACTTGTCCTCGATAAAATCGCCGACGCTCACGTCACCGTCGTCGCCCACCGGCGCGTGCAGCGAAACCGGCTGCTGCGCCATCTTGAGCAGCGCGTGTATGCGCGCGACCGGCATATGCATTTCATCGGCCAGTTCTTCCGGCGTGGGTTCGCGACCGAGTTCCTGCGTGAGCTGTTTCTGCGCGCGCCAGAGCTTGTTCATGATCTCAATCATGTGCACCGGAATACGAATGGTGCGCGCCTGATCCGCGATGGAGCGCGTGATGGCCTGGCGAATCCACCAAATTGCGTAGGTGGAAAATTTGTAGCCACGGCGATATTCAAATTTTTCGACGCCCTTCATCAGGCCGATGTTGCCTTCCTGAATCAAGTCGAGGAACGACTGGCCGCGGTTGGTGTATTTCTTGGCGACGGAAACGACGAGGCGCAGATTCGCCTCGGCCATGTGCGTCTTGGCCTTGAGGCCGCGGTCGGCGGCACCTTTCAACGCCTTGAACGCCTTCAAAAACTCCTCGCGCGGCAGGCGCACGAACTGTTCCAGCGTGGCGATTTTCTGCTGCTCGGCCTCAACAGCCGCGCGGCGTTCCGAGGTGTTACGCTGGTTTTCCAGTTCGGCCAGGTGCCGGGTGCTGGCCTGAAACTTTTCGTGGATGTTGCCGGCCACGACGATCATTTCCTCGACGACCTTCTGCTTGTAGAAAAACTTCGCAAAGGTTTCCTGCAGCTTGGCGCTCGCCTTTTTCAGCTCCTTCTCCAGTTTTTCCTTGCGGCCCTTCTGCTGCGCCTTCTGCCAGGCAAAATATTTCGTGTCCACGGCCGCATCCATGGCATGCACCTTCTTGATGAGCTTGCGCAAATCCTTGAGATGGCCTTCGCGGTTGGCGATCTTTTTGTCCACGATGACGCGGTCGAAGCGTTCCTTGGGCGGGTCGGAAAGGATTTTTTCCGCGATGGCGATGTGTTCCTTCGCCGTGAAGCCGAGGCTGTAAACGATGCGCTTCATCTCGACTTCCGCGTCCTCGATCTTCTTGCAGATCTCGACTTCCTGTTCGCGCGTGAGCAAAGGCACCTTGCCCATCTGGTTCATATACATGCGCACCGGGTCGTCCAAAATTTCCAGCCGTGAATCATCTTCGGCTTCCTCCGCCTGCGCCTGTTCCGGCTGCTTGGTGCGTTCGGCGCGTTCGGCCTCGGCCTGATCCATGACGATTTCCACGTCCAAGCCGCGGAGCTTGGTCAGCAAGGCATCAAGATCTTCCGGACTCAAGTTGTCCGGCAAAATGTCGTTGATGTCGTCGTAGGTGATGTAGCCGTGCTCCTGCGAGAGGTGCAGCAAAGTCTTGACCGTTTCCGCCAAATCCACCGACGTGATCGTGCTGACCGCGACCGGGGCGGGCGGCTGAATCTTGGGCGCGGCCGCCGGGGTCGTCCGGGCGGAGTCGTTTTTGACCGCCTTGCTGGAAATGACAAATCTGCGCCGGGCAGGCGGAGCTTTGACTTTGGGGACTTTAGGCGAACTGGCGCGTTTGCTGCGCGGTGCAGACTTAGGAGCCGTTACTTTGCGTTTCAACATAAATTATGAGACTGATAAATACCGCGCCGGTTCAGAAAACTTCACGGACGACCGTAAAATACGGCTTCTGACGAAACACCCGCGTTCATGGCCGTGAAGCTGGAACTGCGAACACCAGAAGACTGACGCGCGTCAATACTAGCCTTTTTGCAGGAAATTACAAGGAAAATCTTGGTTTTTGGGGCCTTGCCAGGGCCAAAATCGGGTTTGAAGCCGGCGGTTTGCAAAACTCCATCAGACCGCCGTGCGCACCGCTGCCACGTCCCGGCCAATCTGCTCGCGCAGTTGCGCCGGAGAGTCAAACCGTTGTTCATCGCGCAATTTCGCGCCGATCTCCAACTCCAGTTCCGCATTATAAAGGTCACCGCTGAAGTCCAACAGGTGTGCCTCCACCCGCAATTGCGGGCCGGTCGCCACCGTCGGTCGCACGCCGATATTCAGCGCGACACGATGAAACTGGCCATTGAATTTGGTGCTGGCGGCATAGACGCCGTTCGGCGGCAGCGCCAAATTGGTCGCATCCAGATTTGCCGTTGGAAAACCAAGTTGCCGGCCCAGCCGGTCGCCCGCGACGATGCGACCGCAAATCGCGTAAGGCCGGCCCAGCATCTGGCTCGCGGCATCGAGTTTGCCAAGCCGGATGGCTTCGCGAATGCGCGTGCTGCTGACCGTTTCGCCATCCAGCGCCACCGCCGCATGGCCGTGAACCTGAAAACCAATTTCCGCGCCCAGCATATTCAACAGCGACACGTCGCCGCTGCGCCGGTGGCCGAAAACAAAATCCGCGCCGACGCAGATGGAAAAAATTTTACCCAAGTCCCGTGCCAGTTCCCGGATGAACATTTCGCCGGACTTCTCGCTGAAAGCTTTGTCGAACGGAATTTCCAACAGCGCATCTGCGCCAAGCGCTTCGATGGCGCGCAGTTTTTGCGGTCGGGAAAAAATTTGCGGCGGTGTTTTTTGTGGGGCGATGACGGCGCTCGGATGCTTGTCAAACGTGACCACCAGCGCCACCGCGTCGTGCTGCCGCGCGTCGGCCACGGTTTGCCGGATGATCTGCTGGTGGCCGAGATGCACACCGTCGAACACGCCGATGGCCAGGCAGACCTTGCGGCTGCCGTTGCCCAACTCATTCGCGGCGCGGATGATCTTCATGTTCAGGCATTGGCGGCGAGCTTCAAAAACGGCATCACCCGCTTTTCCAGTTCCGCCGTGGTCAGCTTCAAAATCGTATCGAGCGGCAGCGCGTCCGCCACGTCAAATTTTCCCGACGCGCTGCGGCGCAAAGCCGTCAGGTGCGCGCCACAGCCGAGTTTCTGGCCGAGGTCGTGCGCGAGGCTGCGGATGTAAGTTCCCTTGGTGCAGGCCACGCGGCATTTGCCGAACGGCTCGGTGTATTCCGTGAAGCGGAAATTGTAGATGTGAATCAGGCGCGGCTCGCGCTCCACCTCGATGCCTTTCCGCGCCAGCTTGTAAAGCGGCACGCCGTCCTTTTTGATCGCGGAAACCATCGGCGGCACCTGCATCAAATCACCGATGAAGGCTGCCGCCTCCGCGTTTAACTGGTCGAGCGTCAGCATCGGCACCGGCAGCGACGCCGTGATTTCGCCGTCGCAATCATAGCTGTCCGTCGTCTCGCCAAACTTGATCGTGCCTTCGTAAACTTTGTCGTCGCCCATGAGCCGCTCGGACAATTTTGTGCCGCGACCGAGCACGATGATGAGCAGGCCGGTGGCGTTCGGGTCGAGCGTGCCGCAGTGGCCGACCTTCTTGATGCCGAACTTGCGGCGGATGGCGTCCACGACATCGTGCGATGTCGGGCCGGCCGGCTTGTCCACGAGAATCGCCCCGTCCAGTGCGGAAAAATCTTGCATGAGAAATTGAAAATTACTTCGCGGCCTTCAGCGCGCGTTTCACGGCGGCGATGACCCTGCGTTGCATGGCCAACGGTTTGCCGGGAATGCGCGCACCCGCCGCCGCCGGATGGCCGCCGCCGCCGAACTGGCCGCAAATTTCGCTGACGTTCACCTGCGGGGTTTTCGAGCGGAGGCTGATGCGGGTGAGTTCCGGTTCCAGTTCCTCGAACACGCAGGCCACCACGACCGGTTCGATCGCGCGCAAATGGTCGATCAAGCCCTCGGTGTCGTCGCTCTCCGCGCCGGTGCGGGTGAAATCTTTTTTCTTCAGCCAGAGCCACGCGATTTTTTCATCGGGCGACAGGCGGAATTTGGAATAGACGTGCTTGAGTAGTTTCGCGCGGGAAAGCGGATACGACTGATAAACCTCGTCGCATATTTTTGCGAGGTTGGCACCGCGTGTGACCAGTTCCGCGCCGGCGTGAAATGTGCCGGGCCGCGTGGTGGCGTATTGAAACGATCCGGTATCCGTCGAGATGGCGGTGAAGAGCAGATCCGCAATCGGCTTGGTGATCGGCCAGCGTGCCACTTTCATCAAACGATAAATCAATTCGCCGGTGGATGGTTCGCGCGGCGAAACCCAGTTCACGTCGGCGTAGCGCGTGTTGCTTTCGTGGTGGTCGATGTTGATGAAAATTTTTCGGCGGCCGATGCAGTCGCCGGCCTTGCCGAGCCGCTCGAAGCTCGCGCAGTCGGTGGCGATGACGCAGTCGAATTTTTCACCGCGCTTCGGTTTTTCGATCAAGCCGTCGCCGACGAGAAATTTGTATTTCAGCGGGATGGTGTCCTGGTTCCAGACTGTGACCTTTTTGCCTTCGTTCCGCAGCGCCAGCGCGAGGCCGAGCTGCGAGCCGATGCAGTCGCCGTCGGGGCGGATGTGACCGACGATGCAAAACGTTTTGTGCTCCCGGATGATTTCGAGAATCCGATCGATGATTTTCGGATAGCTTTTCACGGCTTAGTTTTCGTCCGGCTTCGGCGCGGATTCCTTTTCCAGTTCCTCGATGATCTGCAAAACCTTGTTGCCGCGCACAATCGAATCATCCACGACAAATTTCAGCGTCGGTGTGTATTTCAAGATCACGGACTTGGCCACAAGCCCCTGAATGCGGATTCGGTGTTGCTCCAAAACCTGCAGCGCTTGCTTTTGCTGGGTGGCGTTGCCGAGGATGCTGATGAAGACGACGGCGGACTTCAGATCGCCGCCCACGTCGATGTCGTTGACCGTGATGAGGCCGACGTCATTCACATGAAACTCACGGCGAACGGCCTCGCCGATCGCGCGTTTGAGCAGCTCGCGCACCCGTTCATGTCGCATGGTGGGCATGGGAGAAATGCAACTGGTTGCCATCAAAGTTTGGCGGCGATTTTTTCGAGCGCATAGCACTCGATGACGTCACCCACTTCGAAATCGCCAAAGCCTTCGATGCGGATGCCGCACTCCATGCCGGCGCGCACTTCGTTGACTTCGTCCTGAAAGCGGCGCAACGATTGCGTGACGCCTTCGTAAATAATCTCCTTTTTCCGGCGCACGCGCACCTTGCCGCGCGCCACGCGGCCGCTTGTAACGGAACAGCCGGCCACCGGAATGCCCTTGGACAATTCGAAGATCTGCCGCACTTCCGCTGCGCCCACGACCGTTTCCTTGACGTCGGGATCCAGCAGGCCGGCCATGGAATCCTTCACCTGATCAATCAATTCGTAGATGATCGCGTAAAGTTTGATCTGCACGCCGGCGTGTTTGGCCTTTTCCGAGGCGGTGCTGTCCAGCCGCGTGTGAAAACCGAGAATCACGGCCTTCGACGCCGATGCCAGCGCCACGTCGTTTTCTGTGATGGTGCCGACGTCGCTGTGCAACACTTCAAGCGTGACCTTGTCCGACTCGATTTTCTTGAGCGCCTCGACGATCGCCTCGACAGAACCCTGCGTGTCCGCCTTGACCACCACGCGCAAAACCTTGCTGGCCGCCGCTTCGAGCGAGGCGAACAGATTTTCCAGCGTGACCTTGGAGCGGCTTTCCAAATCCTCGGCCTTGGCGGCCATTTCGCGTTCCTCGGCGAGGGCGCGGGCGGCTTTTTCGTCGTCCACCGAGCTGAATTCCCAACCGGCTTCGGGCACGCCGTTCAGACCGAGCACGCTGACAGCGACCGACGGGCCGGCTTCCTTCAGGCGCTGGCCTTCCTCGTTGATGAGCGCGCGGACCTTGCCGTAAAATTCCCCGCAGATCACCACATCGCCCAAGTGCAGCGTGCCTTTGCGCACGAGCACCGTCGCGGTCGGACCGCCGGGTGAAACACCGGATTCGATGACGTTGCCCTTCGCATTGCGGTTCGGGTTCGCCTTCAACTCCAGCAAGTCGGCCTGGAGCAAAATCATTTCGAGCAGTTTATCGATGCCCTGTTTCGTCAGCGCGGAACACTCGACGAAAATCGTATCGCCGCCCCAATCGTCGGGAACCAGACCTTTTTCCTGCAGCTGCTGGCGAACCTTCAGCGGATTCGCGTTCGGATGATCCATTTTGTTGACGGCCACGAGGATCGGCACCTTCGCCGCTTTCGCGTGCGCGAGCGCTTCCAGCGTTTGCGGCATCACGCCGTCGTTCGCGGCGACGACGAGCACGACGATGTCCGTGACATTCGCGCCGCGGGCGCGCATGGAACTGAACGCCGCGTGGCCGGGCGTGTCGAGGAAAGTAATCTGGGCCAGCTCCTTTTTGCGTTCCGGATGCGGCACGGCAATCGTGTAGGCACCGATGTGCTGCGTGATGCCGCCAGCTTCACCGGCGACGACGTTCGCCTTGCGGATGACGTCGAGCAAACTCGTTTTGCCGTGGTCAACGTGGCCCATGATGGTCACGACCGGCGCGCGGGGCTTGAGATCCTCCGGCTTGTCGTCCACGTCGAGTTCGACTTTTTTCTCCGTGGTGTGAACGACGCCTTCGCCCTTGGCGCGTTTTTCTGCTTCAAATTTAAAGCCGAAATGCGCGGCGACCTGCACGGCGATTTTTTCGTCAATCGTCTGGTTCACCGTCGCCATGACCTTGAGCTTCATCAGCTCGGCGATGATGGCGAAGGGTTTCTGCTTCATCGCCTCGGCCAGCGCACGAACAACGATCGGCGGCTTGATGGTGATGACTTGCGCGTCGGACGGCAGTGAAAATTTCGGCTGTTGCGGCGCGGCGGGGCGCGGCGGCGGCGAACTTTGCATCGGACGCCCATCGCGACCGCGCTGCGGGAATTGTCCGCGACCGTCTCCGCGTTGCGGCGGCTGGCCGGGCCGGCCACCTTGCGGCGGGCGTTGTGGCGGGGCGTTGCGGTCATTGCCACGTTCGCCCGGACGCGAGGAACCGGTGCGTGGAGCCAACTGGATGAAACCTACTTTGTCGCCGATGCGCGGTGCGGGAGGCACGACCGGTTTCGGTGGCGCAGGGGGAACGACCGGCTTGGGCGGTTCGACGGCGGGCGTAGCGGGAGCAATGACTTCTGCAACCGGCTCCGAGCTGGCCTCCGCCACGACGGTTTCCGGTTCCGGTGTTATCTCAACAACGGGTGCCGGCGGCGGTTCTGGCGCGTGGATGATCTGGATTTTTTCCTCGACGGGCGCGGGCTTGGGCTCTTCAACGGGCTTGGGCGCGAACCGCGCGGCGACCGCCGGATTGGTCTTGATGATTTCCTCCTCAAGCCATTCGGCGCTGATTTTATCGAGGGAGCTGGAAGGAACCTTGGCGGCGGCAATGCCCATTTCCTTGGCCTTCGTGAGAATGTCTTTGTTCTCCAGACCAAGTTTCTTCGCAATGTCGTAAATACGAACGGGCATAAATGTTTTTTACCAGCGCCGACCGGGATGTGCAATTTGCCCTCATGGCTCAAATCGCGACGGCAAATTTTGCTCCGGTCTGCACCATAAAATCTTAACGGTTGGCGGTTTCGCCACCCACATTCAACTGGCGGCGGCCCATCTCGGCGCGCGCGGCTTCCAAAATCGCCGCCGCGTTTTCGCCGACCTGCGGGATGTCCGCGATGTCACCGGGTTCCGCCTGCAATAAATCTTCGAGCCGGGTCACGCCGGCATGCACGAGTGCATCGGCCTGTTCGCGGGTGATCCCCGGAATCGCCGCAAACAGCTCGACGGCTTCCGCGACCTTCTCATCAAAGCCCTTGGTGACGATGTGTTCCGCGTCGATATCCACTTCCCAGCCGGTCAAACGGGCCGTCAACCGCGCGTTCTGTCCGCGCTTGCCGATGGCGAGCGACAACTGGTCTTCGCTGACGAGGACATGCAGGCGCTTCTTCACTTCATCGGCCTCGATGCTGCGGATTTTTGCCGGCTCCAGCGCCTTCGTGACGAACGCCTTGATGTCGGACGACCACGGGATCACATCCACCTTTTCGTTGTTCAGCTCGCGGACGATGTTCTTCACGCGCTGGCCGCGCAGGCCGACGCAGGCGCCGACGGGGTCAACTTTTGAATCGCGCGAATAGACCGCCATCTTGGTGCGGAAACCGGGTTCGCGGGCGATGCCCTTGATTTCGATGGTGCCGTCGCCGATCTCGGAAACTTCCAACTGGAACAGCTTCACGATGAACTTCGTGTCGGCGCGGGACAAAATGATTTCGGGGCCGCGCTCGCCTTCCTGCACGGCCTTGATGAGGCAGCGTATGCGTTCGCCGACTTGGTATTCCTCGGTGGGCACGCGCTCCTTGTTCGGCATGACGGCTTCGTATTTGCCGAGGTCGAGAATGACGTCCGACCGGTCGAAACGGCGCACGGTGCCGCTGACGATGTCGCCCACGCGATCCTTGTATTCCGTGAGCAGCATGGCCTTTTCGGCCTGACGGACTTTTTGCATCAGCGCCTGCTTGGCGTATTGCGCCGCGATGCGGCCAAAGCCTTGTGGAGTGACTTCCTTTTCGATTTCATCGCCCACCTTGGCGTCGGCCTTGAGGCGGCGGGCATCGAATACGGAGATTTGGTCGTGCTGCGAAATGACTTTTTCCGCGACGATGAGCTTGGCGAAGGCCTTGATGTCGCCGTTTTTGGAATTCATCTCCACGCGGAGTTCGCGGGCGGGGCCGACGGCCTTCTTGGCCGCCTGCAACAACGCCTCCTCGACGGCAGCCATGAGCACCTCACGGCTGACGCCTTTTTCACGTTCCCAAAATTCCAGTCCGGCTACAAAATCTGCATTCATACGCTATCGCTTTAAAGCGGCGACTATGGCGGCGACATCTGGCGAACAAAAAAGTCGGAAAGACCTTTGTCTCCGACTTTCGCGCGCTGGCGAACCAGCCAATACCACTTTGAACGGATAGGATAAGTTCTCCGCAGCCAACGTCAAGCTCAAAACCATTGCAATCCAAGCGCCTTGCGCCTCCGCAATCCGTGTTTGTCTATGCCCGTTCCTGGTTTAAGCTGTTCGTGTGAAACTGTTCTTCACCGGTCCGGTCGTCAAAACGGAACTGCTCGTCGTCATGCTCGAAAAGCACGGCATTGCCGCTGTGCAGGAATTCGTTGATGCCAGCGCGCCGGACGACGGCGATCTGGATCGGCCGGCCAACGTCCTGGTGTCGGAGACGGATTTTGCGCGTGCCCGAGAATTGTTTTTCACCGAACGCGAGGATGAACTTTGATCCAAAAACAGACGCGCCCAGTGATTTTTACGCCGATTGCGTGAGTCTCACGCGTCGTCGGCAGCCCGTCCGCTTGATTACCCAACAAATTCAGGGTGGCATAACCCGTGCTGAAAGTCCGGCATGAAGCCCGCGAAATCTAGCCTGCCGGCGCGCGCCTTCACGTTGGTGGAGCTGCTGGTGACCATCAGCATCATCGCCATTCTCGCTGCGCTGCTGCTGCCGGCGCTCACGGCCAGCGGATCAAGGGCGAAGCGGATTGCTTGTGAGAGCCAGTTGCACCAGTTGGGCTTGGGCTTCCACACCTTCGCCCAGGATCACAACGGGAAATTTCCGATGGCCGTGCCGGTCGGGGATGGCGGTTCGCTGGAATTTGTCCAGAGCGGCTATCTGGTGAACGGACTGTTCTACTTTGGTTTCCGCCATTTCCAAACCCTCGGCGGCATCCTACAGTCACCCACCATTCTGATCTGCCCGGCCGACCTGCGGTTGCCGGCGGCAAATTTTGCGGCGCTGCAAAATTCCAATGTCAGCTACTTTGTGGGCGTCAACGCCGATGGCTTGCAGCCGATGACCATCCTTGCCGGTGACGGCAACCTCACGAACCGCACCACCATCGTGAATGGTGCGGTCGGCACCCGGCTCGGTTGGACGGAAGCCCAACATCACTTTCAGGGGAATGTGCTGTTTGCCGATGGTCATGTTGAAGAATGGGGGCAAAATCAGCCGGGCGCTCTGGCCGCGAGTGAAAATTTTGTTCTGCCATCGCTCGGCGGCAATGCCGGTTCCGCTCCCCAGAACGGCGGCATGCCCGCCCCACAATCTCCAGCGCCTTCGGTCTCGGCCAGCCCGCCTGCTGCGCCCCCAGCGGCAGCCCCGGCTCCAAGTCCGCCTGACAACTCTTCCAATCCGCCGTCCGCCCGCCCGCCTCCGGCCGCAGGTGCCGCGACGGCTTCGGCCAGCAGTCAGGTTGCCCGGACAACCACGCTCGCCGTGCCGGTCACTTCCGCTCAGCCGGTCGCGGACGGGCTTCAACCCGGAACCAACGCGCCGGCCCAAATCAATTCAGCGGATGAAGAGGAAGACCCGGCCATGTCGCCGTTCAATCGCAAGCTGCTGCACCTGCTGCGCTTGTTGATCAAATGGGGTTTTCTGGCGATGTTGTTGCTGCTCCTGCTCCTGCTGGCGTATCAGATTCACCGCTCACTGCGCAACGCCAAGCGCCGGCGGAGCTGATAATCCGGCTGGCTTAAACCGCGCACTTTCGGTATTTTCCGCCGCCATGTTCGACCTCGTCAAACCACAGATTGCCACCGCCGCAGACAAGCTCACGCACTTGCGGAGGTTTCTTTGACGTCGCCAAATTGAACCAACGCCTCGCCGAACTGGAGGCGCTCATGACCGGCGAAACTTTCTGGAACAACAACGAAACCGCCCAGAAAGTCATCAACGAAGTCAACGACATCAAGGGCAAGCTGGATCCGCTCGCGCGTTTCGGCAAATCGGTCGAGGATTTGCAGGTCATGCTCGAACTCGCCGCCGCCGAGCCGGAGGCCATGCAGCTTCAACTCGAGGCCGAGATGACACGCGACACCGCGAAGCTGCTCGCCGATCTCGACACCTTCGAGCTGAAAACTTTCCTGAGCGGCCCGCATGACAAGTGCAACTGCATCTTCACCATCAACGCCGGCGCCGGTGGCACCGAGGCGCAGGACTGGGCGGAAATGCTCTCGCGCATGTATGGCCGCTGGTTCGATTCGCGCGGTTGGAAATGGGAGGTTACCGACGCGCTGCAAGGCGACACCGCCGGCTTGAAGACCGTCACCTTTCGCGTCGAGGGCGAGAACGCCTATGGCTTCTGTAAGGCGGAACGCGGCGTGCACCGCCTCGTGCGCATTTCGCCGTTCGATTCCAACAAGCGCCGGCACACGAGTTTTTCCAGCGTGGACACCGTCGCCGAATTGAGCGATCTGGTGGAGACGGACATCGTCATTCCGAAGACGGAAATTTTGCGCGACACGTTCCGTTCCGGCGGCAAAGGCGGCCAGAACGTGAACAAGGTGGAAACCGCCGTGCGCCTGACGCACATTCCGACCGGCCTCGTCGCCGCGTCGCAGGCGCAGCGCAGCCAGGTGCAGAACGAAGCCACCGCGATGGCGATGCTGATTTCCAAGCTCTATGCGCTGAAACTTGATCAAGCCAAGAGCGAGATGGAACGTTTTTACGGCGACAAGGGCAGCATCTCGTGGGGCAACCAGATTCGCAGCTATGTTTTCCAGCCTTATCGCATGGTGAAGGATTTGCGGACCGGCGCGCAGGCCAGCGATGTGCAAGCTGTGATGGACGGCGCGCTCGACCCGTTCGTGAACGCGTGGCTCCGCGCCGGCTGCCCGCTCAAGCGGATGCAGGGTGTGAAGGATGATGAAGAATAAATTTTGCCACAGAGGCACAGAGGCACAGAGAGAAAAATGTTGGAATTCCCAGAACAGAGAGATTCGCTGACCGAGCGCATCATCGGATGTGCGATAGAAGTTCACCGCATGCTCGGACCGGGTCTGTTGGAGGCGAGTTACGAAGCAGCGCTGGCGATAGAATTTACGGCGGCCAAACTGGTCTTCCAGCGACAGTTGGTGGTTCCAGTTTTCTATAAAGGCCAGCCCATCGGCGAACACCGGTTGGATTTTCTGGTTGAAGATTCCGTTGTGGTTGAGCTTAAAAGCGTCGAACGCTTCGATCCGATTTTTGAGGCGCAAGTCCTGACTTATCTGCGTTTGAGTGGAAAACATCGCGGCCTGCTGATAAACTTTAACTCGCGTCTCCTAAAAGATGGCGTCAAACGCTTTGTTCTTTAACTCTGTGTCTCTGCGCCTCTGTGGCCAATGAATATTTTAGAAACCATCGTTGAGCAAAAGAAACGCGAAGTCGCGCAACTGCCCGCGCGGCTCATCGCCGCCGGCGATTTGCGCGATGCGATGCTGGAGCACGGCGAGCGGCGCGACTTTATTTCTGCGCTGAAAAATCCGCGCATCGGCAAAATCGGCTTGATTGCCGAAGTCAAAAAGGCCTCGCCTTCGATGGGCCTGATTTGTCCGAACTTCGATCCTGTCCGCATCGCCAAGGAATACGAAGCGGCGGGTGCGAGCTGCCTGTCCGTTTTGACGGACGAACAATTTTTCCAAGGCTCGCTCGATTATCTCCGCCAGATTCGCGCCGCCGTGAAACTACCGCTGCTGCGCAAGGATTTCATCATTGATGAACGCCAGATTCTCGAAGCCATTGAATGGGGCGCAGACGCCATCCTGCTCATCGTCGCCATTCTGACGGACGAACAACTTGTAAAATTTTATTCGCTCGCCGTCGAAGCCGGCCTCGCCGTTTTGGTGGAAGTCCACGACGGGGAAGAATTGAATCGCGCGTTGAAAATTTCGCCGGCATTGCTCGGAGTGAACAACCGCAACTTGAAAACCTTCAAAGTGGATTTGGCGACGACGGAAAATCTCGCGCCGCGCATTCTCCAAAACGGCTCTCTGCTCGTAGCTGAAAGCGGCATCCACACCCGTGCTGACGTGGAGCGCGTTCAGAAATGCGGTGCGGGCGCGATTCTCGTCGGTGAGTCACTCGTGAAGCAAGGCGACATCGGCGCAAAGGTGCGCGAGTTGCTTGGTTAACTCCGGTTCTTCGCCAATTGTTTCGCCAAACGCATTGCCGCAATCATGCTGCCCGGATTCGCGATGCCTTTGCCCGCGATGTCGTAAGCCGTGCCGTGATCAGGTGAGGTGCGGATGAAGGGCAGGCCAAGCGTCCAATTGATGCCGCTGTCGAAGGCCACGGCCTTTAGCGGCGCGAGTCCCTGGTCGTGATACATCGCGACGACGGCGTCAAATTCCCCTTTCAGCGCGTAGTGAAAAACCGTGTCACCGCTCAACGGGCCAACGACATCGAAGCCGCGTATCTGCATTGCCTGAACCGTTGGTGCGATGGTTGTGATTTCCTCGTCGCCAAATTCGCCGCCTTCGCCGGCGTGCGGGTTCAGGCCGGCAACGGCGATTCTGGCGCGAGGTAAACCGAGGTCGCGGCAGGATTGCGCGGCGAGTTCGATGGCGAGCGTGATTTTTTCCGTCGTCAATTTTTCTGGAACGGACTTGATGGAAATATGCACTGTGGCCAGCGCCACGCGCAGCCAACGTCCGCGTTCGTCCGTGCCGAGCAACATCATGGCGGTGCGCTGCGTGCCGGCGAGGGCGGAAAGAAATTCCGTCTGGCCAACGAATTTGTGTCCTGCGCGGATGATGGATTCCTTGTTCACTGGCGCGGTGACGATAGCGTCCAGCTCGCCGCGCCGGCAGCGCTGACCGCCTTCGCGCAGCCACGCAACGGATGCATTGGCGGCGAGCGGTGAACCAGCGGGCAGATTTTCTGGCAATGGTTCTACAAGTGGATTAAAGATGAAGAATTTTCCGGTTTCGCCGTAGTTGAAAAATTTTTGAAGCGGCAACTTTAGTGAAAGCCTTTCATTTAGCCGCGTGAGCAGTTGCTCATCGCCGAGGAGGAGATATTTGCAATCGTCGGCGGAAGCTTCGGCGGCAATGGCCTTGAGGGTGACTTCGGGGCCGACGCCGGTTGCGTCACCGAGGGAAATGCCGATCCAGTCTTTCATCGTGCCCGGAACACGGTGTTTCAGAAGTAGCGGATAAAGGTCTTTTTCTTCAGGCCGTCAATCCACTGTTTTTGCAGTTTGGCCTGTTGCTGGGTGCGCAGAGTTTTTTCGATTTCTTCGCGAACCGAGGCCAGTGGTTTGGCGGCGGCGGCCTTTTTCTCCTCGACCTGCATGAGGTAAATCGTGTCGCCGGCATCAATGGGTTCGCTTACTTGACCGATGGGGAGGGTGAAGGCGACGTCGGCCAGATCCTTGCGGAGCACGGAGCGCTCGACCCAGCCCCAGTCGCCGCCCTGATGCTGCTGCGATCCTTGGGAATAGACGCCGGCCATCTCGGTGAACGTCGCGCCTTCCTTGATCTTGGCCTGAATTTCACGGGCGAGCTTGATGGTGTTGGTATCGTCAGCCGAGGATTTGGTGAGTACGATCATCCGCAACTTGACCTGTTCATCCAGCTTGAACTTATCCGCATTGGCCTCGTAGTAGGTCTGCACCTTGTAGGGGGAAATGATGATTTCGCGCTGGACGTTCTGGTTCCGGAGCGCGGACTCGATGTATTGCTCGCGCACCTGCTTGCGGAACTGCTCAAGGGTCAGGCCTTGCGCCTGAAGAGTTTTCATCAGCGTGACGCGGTCGCCGAAGCGTTCGCGGATGCGGTCCTGAACCAGCCCGTCAATCACGCTGTCCGGCAGTTTGTAACCCTCGGTGTCAAAGCTGTGCAGGATGATCTGGCGTTCGACCAGTTGATCCAGGCTGTCGTTGAGGGTCTCGTTGAGCTTCTGCTGGAAAAGATCAGGCTGTCCGGCGTATTGCCGGCGCAGTGATTCGACGGCCGGGCGGGTGTAGTCCTCGACTTCGGCGAAGGTAATGGCACGGTCATTGACCACGGCTTTGACGCCGTCGGCAACTTCCGCCTGCGTGCACGCTGCCGCAAACAGGGCCAGCACCAAAATGAACCGGAATACTTTCATTGATATTCTGATGGTAGCAACCGCCCTCGCGGGGTCAAGCGCTGCTCACAGCCTGGGTTTGGACAACCACCATAAGACACCCGAAAGAATCACGCCGCAAAACAGCGCCGTGATGATGGCCCAACGCATCATCATCCGTTTCTTGCGCCGGTAGTTCTGCCCGCCCTGGCCGGGCAGCAGATAGAACCGTTCGAGGGGTTTGTCCTTTTTGCCGAATAGCACGGAGCAGTTCTACCAGACCCGACGGCAGACCTCAAGCCGTGTGCTTGCGATTGCCAAAATTTTCGCTACCGTTCCGCCCGTGCAACTCGAAGACCATATTGGCGACATCGTTCGCAAAGCCTGTGCGATGAACGGCATTCCCAACGCGGCAGCGGCCGCCGCTGCGGGAGTGCCCGAAAGCGAATTCATCGCCTTCGGCCAGACCGGTTACCCAGCGGAGAAGATCAATTTCCCCGCGCTCGCCAAACTGGCCGGTTTGAATCCGGCCAAGCTCGAAGCCATCGCCAAGGGCTGGTTACCGGCGGTGAAAGATTTGTCCGCCTGGCGTGAACTGCGTGTCATCACCACCAAAAAAGACGACCTGACTGTCAATTGCTACCTCGTCTGGGACGAAGTCCAGCGCGAGGCCGCGCTTTTCGACACCGGTGTGGACGCGCAACCGGTGCTCGACATGATCGCGGCGGAAGGTTTGCAGCTGCGGCATGTTTTCATCACGCACTCGCATTGGGATCACGTCGAGGCGCTGCCAAAATTGCGCGAAGCGTTCCCGAAGGTGAAACTTCATTCCGGCTCCAAAAACGCGCCGGTGGATCAGCGGAACAAAAATGCCGAGATCATTCACCTCGGCGGCTTGCGCATCACGCACCGCGAGACACCCGGCCATGCGGAGGATGGCGTGACGTATCTCATCGGCAACTGGCAGGAGGATGCGCCGCACGTCGCCATCGTGGGCGACGCGATTTTTGCCGGTTCGATGGGTAACGGCAACGGTCAGTGGGAGTTGGCGAGACAAAAAGTGCGGGAGCAGATTTTATCCCTGCCGGCGGAGACCCTGCTTTGCCCCGGCCATGGGCCGCTCACCACCGTGGCGGAAGAAAAAGAACACAACCCGTTCTTCTGAGGTCAATCGCTAGTTTTCCTGCTGGCTGAAGTCACGGATCATCGCGCGCCACCACGGCGCAAGTTTCTCCTCGGGTCGCACCCACGCCTGCTGATGGAGCCAGACCATCACGCGTTGGTCGGCTAGCACGGTCATGCGTTCGGAGGGTTTCAATTTTTCCGGGCCGCCAGCCAGAAGTTTCTCGCCCAGTTCGCGCACGGCGTCCGTGCCGGCACCGATGCGGGTGAAATGCTCGGCGTAAACGGGGTTCAACTGTTTTTCGCGCAGCAGTGTGACGTGAATGGCATTCACATAAGGATCCAGCACGGCAGCGGCCAGACCGGCATGCGGTCGGCAGCGGTTGGCTTCGTATTCCTCCTCGACCAACTCGTGAATCTTCATCCGCGAACGCAGCGAGACGAGTTCCATCGGCGGCTTGGTCTCCTCCGGCGTCAAAAATAATCCGAGCATCTTCGCCTGCGCCCCGAAATGGCGACGGCTGGTCAGCACGCTCAACGGCACCGAGAATACCATACCCGCTAACACCGGTGTGAACCACCAGAACAAGCCCGGATCCAGTTTCCAGGTGAACCAGCCCCACGCGACGCCGATAAGCGTGTGACCCCAATGGCGTTGTGCGGCATAGAGCCAGCTCGTGCCGTCGGCGTCACGGTTTTGCGTGGTCCAGCCGACGCTGATGCCGGCGATATTTGTCAGCACAAACCGCGTGTGCCAGAGCATGAGCAACGGCGCATGCAGCGTGGAAAAAATCGTTTCGCCGATGACGCCGCCGGTGGCGTTGAGCAGTCCGCCGAACTGCGCGCGGCGCGGCCAGTCGCGCGCCAGATCCACGAGTGACAGAAATTTCGGCAGCATGATGACGACCATGCAGATGACGAAAATCAGAAACGCGTGCGCCGTGCCGCTCCAGTTTTTCAAATAAGGATTGAAAGATTCCACCGGGATGTCCGAGAGGCCGGTGTATTTCTGGTAGCAGTAAATCCAGTTGAACGTGAGCATGAACGCCAGCCACAGCGGACTAGCCACATAGCCGAAAATTCCAAGGATCAAATGCATCCGGCTCACGCCGCGCAGACCTTTCGCGAAAAGGACGAGGCTGTGCTGCAAATTACCCTGACACCAGCGGCGTTCGCGCTGGGCGTTGTCGATCAGCGCCTGCGGTGCCTCCTCGTAACTGCCTTCCAGATCGTAGGCGAGCCACACCTGCCAGTTTTCGCGGAGCATCAGCGCGGCTTCGACGAAATCGTGTGAGAGAATCTGCCCGCCGAACGGCTTGCGCCCCGGCAGTTGCGGCAGATCGCAGAACTGCATGAACGGCTCGGTGCGGATGATGGCGTTGTGGCCCCAATAATTTCCGAAATCGAGCGCCCAAAAATTCAGCCCCGAGATGAACACCGGCGCGTAAAGACGATTGGCAAATTGCTGGATGCGGCCGAACAGCGACTCCGCGTTCACGAGCGCCGGCACGGTCTGGATCAGGCCGACGGTCGAATGCACTTCCATCAATTTCACCAGATCCACGAGCGTTTCACCGCGCATCACGCTGTCGGCGTCGCAGCAGACAAAGTAGCGGTAGCGCTTGCCCCAGGTGTTGAGAAAGTCGCGCACATTGCCGCTCTTGCGCTCCTCGTTGAACAGACGCCGGCGATAATAAATTTTCCCCAGCGCGTCGAGGTCGCGCACCAGTTCGCACCAGTTTTTTTCCTCCTCGACCCAGCGGTCGGGATTCGTCGAGTCACTCAGGATGAAGAAGTCGAATCGGTCAAGCTGGCCAGTGCGTTCGAGCGATTCATAGGTTGCGCGCAACCCTTCGAGCACGCGGACGGAATCCTCGTTGTAAATCGGGAAGATGATGGCGGTGCTGACGCCGTCAATGCTTTGCTGCTTGAACGGCTTCAGCCCGGTGATCCGGCGGTTGCTGCCGAAGATGCGGATAAAAAAACCATAGACGCCGTGCATGCAGCCGATGGCGGTGAGTAGAAACAAAATGATGAACAACACCAGCAGCACCGTGCGTGAAGCGCTCCAGCCGGTGCGCCAGAGCAGGTCGGCGAACAGCATCGAGACTGCGCCGGTCAGCAGCACCGCCGAGGAAAAAAAACAAAACAGCCGCCAGCCGCGGCGCAGGCGCGGCGCGGAGACGGACTCGATGTTCGGTTGGTCGGCCATTTACTTGAACCAGTCCAGCAGCAGTTGAAAATGCTCCTGAAAATAATTTCTTACGGTTTCAAAGCCGCCGTGTGTCAGCCAGAACAGGGCCACCAACGCCAGCGCGTAGCCGGCCCAAACGAGCACGATGCGGACATAGGGGATTTTACCCAGATTGGTGAGGGTCGTGATGGCAACCAGATCCAACGGGCGCGGCGTCATTTTCGACAGCTGGAAATCCGGGCCGGCTCGGAAGAAGCTTTCGCGCATGGCTTCGACAAATTCCTGTGGCCACGGACCGGGGCGCAAGAACTGATCCTGCCACTTGCCGGGCATGTCGGCTAGCAGGAGCGCAAGGCGGCCGCGCGTGGAAAGCGTATGTTCGCTGCCGATCGGCGAAATCTGCAGGACTTCGCCAAACCAGTCGGTGACGATCTTGTCCATCTCCTCGGCGGCGAGCTCGGTGGCGGCGCGGCCGGGTTCGGCGGGCGCGCGGCGCTGGGCGCGTTCCAGCACGCGCAGGACGAGCTGGCCGAGCAACGGCTTGTTGCGGATGCGCAGCGCGTGAAAGTAATTCTCCACCTTCACATACGCCGCGTTCCATTCGTCCAACGAACGTCCGGCGATCTCGCCGGAGACGTCCGGCAGAATTTTCAGGGCGGGCTCCATTGATAGACCCAGGTTTCACCGACCACGTTGGTGCCTTGCTGCAACGAGCAACGCAGATCAATCGCGTCCTTGCTGCCAGCGACCGGCACCATTTTCAGATAGACGCGCCAGGTGCCGAGAAATTCGTTGCGGACGACGTAATTGTCCACGATGCGCGCGCCGCCGCTGCAATTGGCGATGGCCACCGGCGGCTTGTCGGTGGGAATGGCATCGAGCTGCGGCCCGTCAAAATCGATCACGAACTGGCGGCCGCCGAACTGCGCATCCGGTCCGATGCGCGTGGAGACGATGCGGTTTTCCGAACGCTTCAGGTCCGCCTCGCCGCTTTCCCAGTGCAGCGTGTAGCCGAAACGATACGGTGCGAGCGGCGCGGGTTTGTTCTTGGGATCCCAGAAGGCGACAATGTTATCAAGACCTTCGTAAGTCGTGCTCAACTCAACCAAGTGCAGGTCGCCGTCGCCCCAGTTGCCGTCCGGCTCGACCCAGACGCTGGGCACCTGATGGTAAAGATTGAACATGTCCTGATAGGCGGCGAAATTCCGCTCGCGCTGGAGCAGGCCAAAGCCCTTGATGCCGGGTGCGTGGAAAACCTGATGGCGCGTGGCGGGCGGATTGTCGAGCGGTCGCCAGAAAGTTTCACCGTTGCCCATGTGGACGAGCAGGCCGTCGCTGTCGTGAACTTCCGTGCGGTAATCGTCAAATTTCCGTTCCGTGTCCTTGCCGAACCAGAACATGCTGGTCAGCGGTGCGAGGCCGATGGTTTTGATGGGCTTCCGGTTTTTGTCCACGGCGAGCACGTTGTTTGTCTCGCGGAAATACAGAACCGCCTTGATGCTGCAAGTCGTCGTGTCGCCGGGCCGGATGAAAAATTCATAAGCGCCGACGCAGCTCACGCTGTCGAGAATCGCATAGAGACGCAGTTCGTTGTCTTCCTTTTGCGGCTTGCCGAGCCACCAGTCGGTGAAGATGGGAAATTCCTCGCCGCGGTCGCCTTCGCCGGAATCCAAGGCCAGGCCGCGTGCGGATTCACCGTAGCGCAGGTTTTTGCCGAGCAACCGGAAATAGCTCGCGCCGATGAATGCGCCGAGTTCGTCCATTTGATTCGGCTGGTTGAGCGGATAGAGCACCCGGAAACCGGCGTAGCCGGTCCGCGTCGGGATCTGGTTGGCAATGGTCAGTTTGCCATAGTCAAAAAAATCCTGCACGAACCGGATGGGCTGCGTGTGCGTCAGTGTGAATTCATTCACGCGCACCGGTTCCTGATAGATGTAGCCGGGATGAAAAAATTCCACACGGAAAGGCAGCTGGTCCGCCGACCACAGCGCACGTTCGCGACGAAAACGGATTTCGCGGTATTTGTCGTAGTCGAGAAAATCCTGGCGCAGCACCTTCGGTAGGTCAGCACGCGGCGAACGGAACGGCGCCTTGGCGCGCTCCAAGGCGCGTTGCGCGACGTAATCGAGATTCACCTCGGCGGATTCCGCCGCGAGGCCGACCGACGCGGCCAGCAAACCTCCGATCAAAATCAACAAACCACAAGGGCGTCTCATCTTGGGACAAGAAATAACCAAACCGGCTGAATTTGCAAGTGCGGCGCGGCAAAAGCCGGAACGACCATGCCGGAATTGTCAATCCAAAGTTTGCCGGCGACGGGCTTTGCCGGCATACTGGAAAAGTTTTATGGCACAACCGCCCGCCCTCCCGCCCCGCCCCATCTGGATCGGATGTTTGCTCTTGTCGCTCACCATGGCGGCAGCGTTCCTGATGTGGTGGTTACAGGTCAGTCGGAACCTTTCGCCGCTCCGCGTCATCGGTTCCGTCGCGGACTTCACGCTCACCAATCAGGCCGGTCAGGCCGTCTCGCTGGCCGGTTTCAGCAATCAGGTCTGGCTGGCGGATATTGTTTTCACGCGCTGCGCCGGCCCGTGTCCGCGCCTCACCGCGCAGATGAAATTGCTGCAGGACAGGCTGCCGCCTGACCACTCGGCGCGGCTTGTCACGCTCACGACCGATCCGGAATTCGATACGCCGGCAGTATTAAAAAAATATGGCCAGCACTTCGGCGCGGATTTCAACCGGTGGACGTTTCTCACCGGCAGTAAAAGCGAAATCGCCGCGCTTGCCGGCGGCAGCCTGAAATTAAGCGCGCAGCCGGTGAATCCGGCCGAACAGAAAAATACCGCCGACCTGTTCATCCACACCACGATTTTTGTGATCGTGGACAAGCACGCGCGCCTGCGCGGTTTTTTTGAGACCGGCGGCGACGGCGTGGACTGGACAAATGTGGTGCAGCCAAAAATATTGCAGGCCGTCCAACAACTCGCAAACGAACCATGACTCCCTACGATCTGCCCGCCGTCAACGCCATGCTCAACGGCTTGAGTGCGGTATTCCTCACGCTCGGTTTCATTTTCATCAAGCGTGGAAATAAAATCGTGCACCGTAACTGCATGGTGGCGGCGCTTGCCACCTCCGCCATTTTTCTCGCGTCCTACCTCACCTACCATTTCACCGTCAAGACCATCACCCACTTCGTCGAGCCGCAGTGGTTCCGGCCGTTTTATCTGGCGCTGCTGGTGTCGCACACCATTCTGGCGATGGTGATTTTGCCGCTGATCATCGTCACGTTTTTTTTCGCCGCGAAACAAAACTTTGAGCGCCATAAAAAATTCGCCCGCTGGACGTGGCCGCTGTGGATGTATGTTTCCGTGACCGGCGTGCTGGTTTACCTACTGCTCTACCAGATTTTTCCACAAAAATAATCGCCGAACTCGGCCGCAGGGAATAGTTGTCGGCACCAGAATATCGGAATATCGCCCGATGAAGGCTTGCCTCGCGCGTCGGGGAAATTATCATCCCCGCTCTATGAAAAAACTTTTCGTCTTTCTCGCCACCGTTGCCGTGGTTTGCGGCGTGAACCAAACCGCCTGCGCGCAGGCGGACGCCGGATTGATCACCAAATTTTTGAATACCGCCAAAGCAGCTTCCGACGGCCAGCTCGGCGGAATTGCCTCCGAGCTTACCGGCAAAGTTCAGGCGCTGGGCGCAGCCATCGGTGTCAACGACGCCGTCAAGAGCACGCTCGATAACACGCTTAAATCGCTCACTGGTGGCAAAGATGTGGCCGCGCTGACGTCGGCGTTCGACTTGGTGAAGGCCGCCAAGTTGACGCCCGACCAGATCGGTCTCGCCAAGCAGGTCGGGAATTTGGCCTCGGCCTACGTCGTGCAGAAAAACTTCGCGACGCTGGAAGGTGCGGAAGGCGATGTCTCTACCATTGTCAAATCACTGCGGGATGGCAAGGTCGCCGCCGCCGTGCCCGCGCTCAAGAATGTGGCGGGCAACACGCACCTGAGTGACGGCCAGAAAAAGCTCATCAAGACTGTCGCCGACAAATACGCGCCCGGCTGGGAAAAAGCCAAGGGCGCTCTGGATGCCATCAAGAAGCTGCCTAGTTTCTAAAACTGATCTCAGAAAAAAGCGCGGTTGTCCTTCGTGGCAATCGCGCTTTTTTCTTGGTGCTTTGCCTTTGCGCTTGTCAGCGAAAGGTCGAAACTGACAGACTGCCTGACTGCCTGACTGCCCCTTTCACCATCACATTTATGAAATCACCCCTATTGGCATTTGTTTTCATCGGATTCAGCCTCGTTTCCACGGCGTCCGTCTGGTCGGCTGATCCGTTGGAAACCGGTTTCCAGAATCCTCCGGATTCCGCCAAGCCGCAGACGTGGTGGCACTGGATGAACGGCAACATCACGAAGGCGGGCATCACTGCCGACCTTGAGGCGATGAAACAGATCGGCCTCGGCGGGGCCACGATTGTGAATGTGGACTGTGGCATCCCGGCTGGCCCGGTCAAATTCATGAGTCCCGAATGGCGCGACGATTTCAAATTCGCCGTGCAGGAGGCAAGCCGACTGGGACTTGATCTCACCGTGGAAAACTGCGCCGGCTGGTCGAGCAGCGGTGGTCCGTGGAACCTGCCGGAGAACGCGATGCAGCAGGTCGTGTTCAGCGAGGTGCGGTTGAACGGCCCGACCAATTTCTCCGCCGCGCTGCCGCAACCGCCGACGAAACTGGATTGCTATCACGACATCGCTGTGCTGGCGTATCCGATATCGGACGCCGACAGCCTGCGCATGGAGGATTTTTCGCCGGTCGCCTCGGCGAGCGGCAATCCGCCGGCGACCGGCAAAATCATCGATGGCGACAGCAAGAGTTTCATCCGCCTGCCGACGCCCAAGTCCGGCAAACCGCAGTTCGCCCAGTTGACGTTCAAGCAGCCGTTCGCGGCGCGCACGGTTAAAATCGTCTCCGGCTTGGCGATGCCGCAATGCTACGGCGAAGTGCGCGTCTCGGACGACGGTCAGGTGTTTCGCGCGGTGAAAAAATTCGGGTTCGGTCCGCATAACTCCGGCACCTGCCTTGTTTCGTTGGGCAGTGAACCGGTCGCGTCGCGGTTTTGGCGGATCCAGTTCAACGGTCTTGGTGCCGGCGAAAAAAACCGGGAGGCGACGATTCCAGTCGCGGAAATCAACCTCGACCCGCTTGCCTCGGTCGAGGAGCTTGGCAAGAAAATCACGATGGAAGGGGGCGTGGCTTCCGGACAAACCGAGGTGACTTCGGACAGTGCCGCCGGCCTCAATCCGACCGGCGCGGTGCAACGGCGGGACATGATTGACCTCACCTCCAGCCTGACGCCGGACGGGCACTTGAGCTGGCGTGCGCCTGCCGGCAAATGGGTGGTGTTGCGGCTTGGCTACACGCCGACAGGCCGGATGAATCATCCCGCAGCTTATGGTGGTGAAGGGCTGGAATGCGACAAGTTCAGCAAAGGCGCGCTGGATGCGCATTGGGACGGTTTCATGCAGAAGGTGCTTGATGACATCGGGCCGCTGGCTGGCAAGGCGCTCACCACCTCGCTCATCGACAGCTACGAGGTCGGCGGCCAGAACTGGAACAAGGATTTTCGCGCCGAATTCCAGAAACGCCGTGGCTACGACCTGCTGACCTACCTGCCCGCCGTCACCGGTCGCGTCGTGGACAACGCCGCTTCGACCGAGCGTTTTCTCTGGGATTTGCGCCGCACCATCGCCGATCTGTTTGCGGAAAATTACTACGGCCATTTCGCCGAACTCTGCCGCCGTCATGGTTTGCTGAATGCCGTCGAACCTTACACCGGCCCGTTTGAATCCATGCAGAGCGGCGCGCCCGCCGATGTCGTCATGGGCGAATTTTGGAGCGGCAGTCAGGGTCACTCCTCCATCAAGCTCGCCGCGTCTATCGCCCATGTTTACGGCAAGACCATCGTGGGCGCGGAATCATTCACCGCTGCGCCGAGCGCCAAGGCTGGGCGCTGGCAGGATTATCCCTATGCGCTCAAGACGCTCGGCGACCTGATGTATTGCCAGGGCTTGAACCGCTACATCTTCCACCGTTACGCGATGCAGCCGTGGACGAACAGCTGGCCGGGAATGACGATGGGCCAGTGGGGTTTCCATTTCGAGCGCACGGAAACCTGGTGGCATCAGGGCAAGGCGTGGATTGATTACATTTCGCGTTGTGAATTTCTGTTGCAACAGGGCCGTGCCGTGGAGGACGCCGCGTATTTCACGGGCGAAAGTTCGCCGGTGGAGATGCGTGTGGGCAACCCCGCGCTGCCCGATGGCTACGACTATGACGCCATCAATGCCGACGTGTTGCTGCACGGCGCGAGCGTGAAGGCCGGCCGGCTCACGCTGGCCAGCGGGGCGAACTACGCAGCGCTGATTCTGCCCCCGAATGATCCGGATATGACACCGGCGCTGCTGCGTCGGCTCGGTGAACTGGTGCGTGACGGCGCGACTGTCGTCGGGGCGCGCCCGCAACATTCGCCGAGTCTCGCGGATTATCCGCAGGCCGATGCGGCGCTGAAAAATCTGGCCGGCGAACTTTGGGGCAAATGCGACTGCACCAATGTTCTGGAAAATGTCTGTGGTCGGGGTCGCATCGTCTGGGGCAAGCCGCTGGCGGATATTTTTGCGGCGCAAAGTCTGAAGCCGGATTTTGAAGGAATCAACGCGAACGCCGACGCCAAGCTGGCATATGCGCACCGGCGCGCGGGCACGGCGGAGATTTACTTCGTTTCCAACCAGCGTCTGCAGGCGGATTCCGCCGAATGCACCTTCCGCGTCGCCGGAAAAATCCCAGAGCTGTGGCATCCCGATACCGGTGTGATCGAACCCGCGCCGGTTTGGAGCACGGCGGACGGACGCACGAAAGTCCGGCTGGATTTCGACCCGGCCGGCTCGGTGTTCGTCATTTTCCGCCAAGCCGCCGGCAACGCGGATCACCTGATAGCGGCCAGCGGCAGTTTTGCCGCCGAACCGGCGCGCCGGTCCAAGCTGGAAATTCAGCATGCGGTTTACACAGCCATCGATGACGCGGGGGCCATGGATGTGACCGCCAAGCTTTCCGAAATGGTGCATGACGGTCAGTTGACGGTGGTCGTTGATAACAAGGTGTTGGGTCGCGACCCGGCGCTTCTGCACAAAAAAGAATTACGCGTGGATTACCTCCTCGACGGCAAACCCGCCCACTTGACGGCGAATGAAAAAGAAACGGTCAGTTTACGGGCGGGGTCGGACGGCGGCGAGCCGCCGCAGTGGGAAACGAGCGTGGCTGCCGGCGGTTCACCGGTTGTGAAGGCGTGGAGCGACGGTAAGGCCGTGTTATCCACCGCCAGCGGGAAAATCTTGCACGCGGACGCTTCCAGTCTGCCGGCACCGCAGGAAATCACCGGCGGCTGGGATTTGAGTTTTCCGCCGCATTGGGGTGCGCCGGCCTCGGTCAGGCTGGAGAAATTGATTTCCTGGACCGACCACCCGAACGCTGGTGTGCGCTATTTTTCCGGCACGGCGACTTACGAGAAAACGATTGAAGTCTCGGCCGACCGCTTGCAAGCCGGACGTGAACTCTGGCTCGACCTGGGCGTGGTCAAAAATTTCGCGGAGGTTTCGCTCAATGGCCAAAACTTCGGCGTGCTGTGGAAGCCGCCGTTCCGCGTCAATCTTACCGCCGCCGCGAAACCCGGCGCGAACAAGCTGACTGTCAAGGTCACGAATCTCTGGCCCAATCGCCTCATCGGCGACGAGCAGCTACCCGACGACCGCGAGTGGAACGGCAAGCAGCTCAAGGAATGGCCGCAGTGGTTCCTTAATGGCAAGCCCAGCCCGACCGGCCGGCTGACATTCACGACGTGGCATCATTGGAAGAAGGATGACGCGCTGCTGGAGTCGGGACTGCTCGGCCCGGTGATGTTGCGCACGGCGGAACTCATACCCGCCCGCTGAAAGAAATTTACGCCGTCTCAAGGCTTGTTTGCCGCTGCGGATTTGATTTCGTAAACGCGCAGCATGGAGGGCGGCGGCAACGGCCCCTGCCGTGGCCGGTCGCGGTTGGCGTTGAGCGTTTCCCAGCGCAGGATGAATCGCTGATCTGGCTGGTCATCGGTGCCAATGTCTTCCGCCCATTTTGCCGACAGGCCGGGAAAAGTGCCTTGCACCCTGCCTAGTTCGGACGGGGTGCGTTGTTCGCCGCGAGCGGTGCCCAGCGTCCGCAAGGTTTGCGGATCCAACAACCAGGTGCCGCCGCCAAACTTGACGTGGCTGAAAGTTTGTGTCAGCCGGCCATCGCTTTCCAGATGCACTGCACCAAGGTGGATCCCGAATGAAGGCAGCGAGCCACCACCGCTGAATTCCAAGCGATATGGCCAGTCGGTGATCTGGTAAAGTTTCCATATTCCGTCTTCCAGCCGGGCCGTCCACGGTTGCAGGTTGCCCGCCGCGTCGTATTTGTGGTAGCTGATGGTCACGCGGCCGTTCGCATCGAAGCCGATGACCGTGTTGCCGTTGATCATGCCGCCATGCTGCGGCACCGGATCAACAATTTCGGCATCGCTCAGTCGGATTGGCAGGGAAAGTTGCCGGCCACTGCCTGTCTCCCAATGTTTCAAATCCCGGCTTCGCGCGTAGCTCAAATCGTGGCAGGTCGCAGCATCCGGCGACGCCCGCCAGATCCACGTGAGATGATACCAACCGTCCGGCCCGCGCACGGGGCCGACAAAATAGGCGTTGTTCTTGTTTTCACCATCGGTCAGCGGCGTGTCGAGAAAACGCCGCCAGGTTTTGGTCCGGGTATCGTAGATGTTGTAAAGCTGGTTGCCGCTGCCGCTTCGGCCATCGCGATAGGTGAAGATCAGGTCATTGTTGGTGTCCCGCAAAAAGATCGGGTAGGTGCAGCGCGTCTCATTTGTGCCGACCATTTTGTTGAGGGCCTCGAAAGACGTGGCATCCCACGGCTTGCGGGTGCGGAAATATTTCAGCGGCACGACGTGCATGTCCGCGCTCAAATGCAGAAAGCCGTCCTTGTCCGCCGCGAGGGCGATGTAGTTGTGGGAATCCCACCCCGTCGTATCCGGCAATTGGGTGAACGTCCATTTATGTTCGTCCAGCCGCCGCTGCGCCACGGTCAGCTGCCGATGGTCGTCGTAATAGGCTACGAATTGATCGGGCGCGTGCGTGAGCAGCGCGAAGCCGACCGGATGTCCCGCCCATACCGGCGCGATGTCGAGCGAATCGACAATGACGGCCCGTTGATGGCCGGCAGCGACATTGTTGGTCGCTGCCGGTGCACCGAGGCTGGCCGCCAATGAAAAGAGCAGGAGCGCGAGTTTTTTCATGCGTGTTCGCATCACCAGACCAGAATCGCACTCGGCAGGTTACGTCAACCGCGCTTTATGAGATGGCGATAAGGTTCCAGTGCGCTATCGCCAAGCGAATGATCCGTTGAAAATTTTAGCTCAAGATGACGGCTGCTTACTGCGCGGAAAAACTGACGTCATCAAACCAATAGGTGCCCGGAGTGGAAAACTCAAAAAAGATTCCGTAATCCGCCGGTTTGAAATCGGCGGGCAGCGTGAAGGCGGTTGTGTATTCCTGCCAGGCATTTCCCAGATTGGCGATTTTATTGCCAAAAAACTGATAAGGAGGCTTGATGGAACGTAAAAAGACCCTCACGGTGGCGTTCGATTCGGCCTGCGCCCAGTATTTCAGAGTGTAAGCGGCTCCGGCCGTCAGTTTGGGGTTGAACTGGAAGAATTGTAGACCCGGTGAAGTGACGGTAATTTTTGCGGCTTTGGTTCCGGAATGAGGTTTCTCCGAAGCGAATGCCAGGGAACCTTTTGCTGGAGCGGGCGGATAGATGTTCCAGCCGCCAGCGCTTTCAAAGCCCGGATTCACAAGGGCGTCAATCGTTTCTGCGCCAGCGGAAATTTTTCCATCGGGGCCGGTTTCGGATGCGGCTGCCGCCAGTGCGGCCCGTGCCGCCGCAGCGGATGCCTTGCCTGCCCCCAGCGCCGCGCGGACAGAATCGGCCACCTGTTTAGCCTGCATTTTTCTGGCATCTTCTTTGTAGTGGTAGGTGTCGGTCCAAAAGGTGTTTCTGTCGAGGGGATCCATGAGCGCGAAGAGGTCATCAATGGGAATCTGGTTGGCCTGCATGACCCTGCCGGCAATCAGATTGAGTTCTTTGGCCTTCGCGGTTAAGTCCGGAAGCTTGAGCGGAGTGGAGGTCGCCCAGATGATTTTCGCACCTTTGCCCTTCTCCTTGATCAGATTCAACGCGGCCACCAAGCCGCTTTCCCATGCCTTGCGGTCGGTTGACAAGCTGTGCAGGCCATTGTTGAAATGAACCACCTTGTAATCGTATTCCTCCAGCATGAACGAGAGGGACTTCAAATAGGTTGGGTCGGTGACGCATTTGGAGGTCGCATAAAACGAGACATTGGCGGTTCCGGCGAGTTCATCGCGCACAAATGTCTGGTAGCCGTTGCAGATGGAGTCGCCCACGAGCAGCACCCGCGGCAGGCTGGTGTCATTGGCGTTATACGCATAGGTTGTCATCCACTCCGTGCCTTCTCTTGCCAAAGCCAATGCCGATGACATAAATAGAAGCACCAGAATTGACGCCGAACGCAAGCGGCTGCCTAGCGTGGTCCAGTTCGAAATGTTTAAGGCTGTTTTCATAATGATGAGAAGGGTCACTTTTTGGGATCACTGATTTGTCAGTCCGCGCTCGGATTTGAGTTTATTTTTTGTCCGGTGTTTGTCCATGCTCAACTCCCGCCGGCCATCGTGGGATGTGGCAACAAATGGGCTGTCGTTCGGCTGGGCGTTTCAGGTGCCTTTCCGAAACTGTTTCCACGCATCCAATTCGCGCTGCGCCGTTTCAAATTCCGAAAACCGGCTGCTTTCCTGTTCCAGCAAATAAAACTCCACGCCGCCCGTTGCCTCCAGAGCCGCCGTGATTTCCTTCCACGGCGAGACACCTTCGCCGAAGAGCACGCGATAACTTTTTTCATCCGCGCGGCTGCCCGGTGCCCAGTCCTTCAGGTGGGCGATCTTGATGCGGCCCGGATTCGCCTTGATCCAGGCGACCGGATCCGCGCCGGCTTCCACGCAGGTGCCGACGTCCAGTTGCAGCACAAATTCTCTGGGCGTGTTCGCGGCGATGAAATCCATGATGCACATGCTGCCGTCGAGCGGTGCCCATTCGCTCTGATGGTTGTGGAATCCGGCGGACAGGCCGTGCGGTTTCAACTGCTCCACCGCCGCCGTGAACTGGTCGCACAGCTGCTTCCAGGCCTCGAGCCCCTTGGTGCCGCCCGGTTCGCTGGCGATGATGAGATGGCGCACACCGAGAATCTGGTTCAGCTCGATCGCCTTGGCCATCGGGTCGCCCGGCGCGAACGCCTTGATGTTGTTATGCGTCGAGTAACAGCGCAGCCCGATGTCATCCATCAGGCTGCGGATTTCCTTCGCGCGGGGAACGGTCCAGTCAAAATAAGGCGCGTAAAACTCCACCACTTCATAACCCATCCCGGCCACGGTGCGGAGGGTGTTCGGCAGATCGCGGGCAAGTTCGGTCCGCACGGAATAAAGCTCCAGCCCGATCGGATATTTTTTCCGGTCCGCTGGCATGACCGGTTTCGCATCCGCGCTGCCGCCGGTCGCGGCCAGGGTGGCGGTTCGCGCGCCCAAGACGGCCGCCGCAGCGCCGGCGACCGCAAGGAAGTTCCGGCGTGAAATGGGTTTCGGGATGTGTTTCATGATTGGAATTGCGCCAGTGTTTTTGGGAACGGGCCCAGCTTAAGCCCGGCGCGCGGTTATCGCAAAGGGAATGTCCGTCCGTCTCCGTGCCGGTTGCGGCGACCGCCGGACGATTTACACCTCCTGACGCTCATTGCCTGTGGCCTTGATCAATTCAATCCGGCGGGCGAATTCCGCTTCACTGATTTCGCGCGGGATGGCGTGGCAGACTTTCTCGAAGCCGGGAAAATTCCAGAGGTTTGGAAATTCCCGGCACTTCTGCGGTTTCACCGGCTGCACCGCACAGTTTTCGCCTTGGAGAAAAATGCATGAACCGTCGGGGTTTTCTTTCAACGCCAGGCCGCGCCGGTCGGCGCGCAACTTGGCGAACCGCTGGATGAAGTCGTGCTCGCTCAAACTTTTGAACGCCGCGAGCCGCGTGATCTCCGTGTCGCTCAACAAGACCTGCCCCGGCCAGCGGCAGCAGGCCGTGCAGCGTTGACACTCCAGAAAAATCGGCACACGAAAATCACGCCCGCCGCTCTTTGATGCTCGCCAGAATATCCGCCACGACTTCCGCCTTCGGCTTCGCGCCTTGCGGGCCGCCGTGATGGAGGCGCACGGAAACTTGTCCCGCTTCCATGTCGCGACCGCCGATGACCAGCATTGTGTGGACGCGGGTTTTTTCCGCATCGGCGATTTTCGCTTTGAACGGCGTCGCCGAAAAATCCGATTCCACTCGCACCATGTTCGCACGCAGTTCGTTCACGATGCCTTTCGCATACTCAATCAAAGCCGCGTCGTCGTTGAGCGTGATGACGCGCACCTGATCCGGCGCGAGCCACAATGGGAAGTTGCCCGCGTAATGCTCGATGAGGAAGCCGATGAACCGTTCGTGCGTGCCGAGCGGCGCGCGATGGATGCACAACGGCGTCTTGTTCGAGTTGTCCTTGTCGCGGTAGGTCAGGCCGAACTTGGCGGGCACGGCGAAGTCCACCTGATTGGTAGCGATGGTGAATTCGCGGCCGATGGCGCTCCACACCTGCACGTCAATCTTCGGCCCGTAGAACGCCGCCTCGTTGGCGACCTCCACGTAGTTGATGCCAGATTCGATCAACACCTTGCGCACCATGTCCTCGGTCTTCTTCCACAACTCGGGTTCGTTGACGTATTTCTTGCCCATGCCTTCCGCCGCATGCGTGCTGAAGCGCATCTGATATTTTTCGAGGCCGAAGATTTTGAAATACTTCAGATACATGTCGTTCACCGCCTTGAATTCATCGGCGAACTGGTCTTCGGTCAAATAAATGTGGGCGTCGTTCATGTTGAGCGAACGCACGCGCATGAGGCCGAACAACTCGCCGCTCTGCTCGTAACGATAGCAACAGCCGTATTCCGCGAGGCGCAACGGCAAATCGCGGTAACTGCGCGGTTCCGCCGCGAAGATGCGGTGATGGTGCGGACAGTTCATGGCTTTCAAATAGTAACGCTCGCCCAGCAACATTTGCTCCTGCATTGCTGCATCACATTTGGCCGCAAATTCTAAACGCTTGTCTTCGTCTTTTTCTTTGTTCCTCAACTCCGTCAGGTTCGCGATAGCAATTTCAAGGGCGTCTCGTTTTTTCTTGTCCTCTTCTTCAAGCATTTCCATTGGCGGAAACATGCTCTCCGCGTAATACGGCAGATGCCCGGAGGTTTTATACATTTTCTCCTTGGCCAGATGCGGCGTGCGGACGCGGACGTAGCCGGCGGCGAATTCGGTTTCCTTGGCCAGCTTCTCCAGTTCCTCGACGAGCACCGTGCCCTTGGGCAGCCACAGCGGCATGCCCGGCCCGACAAATTCCGTGTCAATCGCGAACAGCCCCATCT
>Ga0208872_1000039_pt1 | contig 133640 bp, 92 predicted proteins | sample CryBogCBH12Aug08_FD_185508 | JGI IMG/M metagenome (GOLD analysis project Ga0208872, IMG submission 185508) | Freshwater microbial communities from Crystal Bog, Wisconsin, USA - CBH12Aug08 (SPAdes) | ecosystem: Environmental > Aquatic > Freshwater > Lake | place: Crystal Bog, Wisconsin, USA...
TCAGACCGCCGCCCGTGCTACCGGGATCCTGCGTAAAGGGCATCACGTTCGTCACCGTGAACGTCACCGTGTCAATCACCGCTCCGCCGGCCTGGATGTAGTTCGTCGCCAGATAACAAATGTTGGTATACAAGGAATTCGTTGCATTAAATGTGGTGCCGGTGTTGGTCACGATTAAATTCCCGTTGCCGCCCGCCGCCACCGTGCCACCGTTGAAGTTCAACACCGAATAGGAGCCGCCCAGGACCAACGATGACACGTTCGTCAGCACGCCACCTGCAAACAGGGTAGCCGTGTTGTTCGTCGCATACAGATCGTTGCCGATGACCAGGCTTCGGTTGCCCAGGTTCCACAAGGACATCCCCGTCCCGCCGCCCAGCGACAGCCGGTTGCTCAGGCAGCCGTTCTGGAAGCCAACCCAGTTGCTGCTACCGCTGCTGAACAATTGGCCGCCGTTGGTGATGATCAGCGCGTTACCCACCGAGTTGCTGTCCGATATTAAACCGCTGTTGCCGCCAATGCCCACCGCGCCCGCATTCGTCACCAAACCGCCGGCGTCAATCCGCAGCGTGTTGTAGTAGTGAGGCTGTAAAACCGAGGACGACCCGCCACCCACCGTCACGTTGAAGGTGGTGCTACCACTGTAGGATGCCAGGCCCACAATGGACTTGTTGCCGCCGGCATCCGTACCACCGACGACGGTGAGGCTGTTTGTACAATTTCTACCGGCGGTGAAGCCGTTAGCAAATACCTGACCACCATTGGTCACATACAAGGCAGTATTGTTCCCGAAGTTAAATACACTGGCGTTGGTGATCATGCCGCCCGCCCCCACCTGCACCCACGAATAGGCACCTTGAGCGCCGTTATTGCCGATGTAGAGGCGGTCGTTCTGGCAATTAAGCACCGACTTGCCACCCGCCGCATTCGTCCCCGCCACGATCAGGCTGTTGTTGGTCCCGACGTTACCAATGATAATGGCTCCCAATCCACTGTCGCCACGGCCTCGCAGGATAAGCTGCCCGCCGTTGGTCACCACCACCTGGTTATTCACCGAATTGGCGCTGACACCAATGGTAACCGGAGTGACCGTCCCGGCGCCATTTTGAAAAGAACCGTTGGTGATGATCACCGACCCGCCGTTGACCATCAGCTGGTTATTCGTCGCCGCGTTGTTGCCCACATAGAGTATGATCTCATTGGTCGCCGCCATCGTCCCCGGCACCGCCAACTGGTGCCACCAGACGGCATTGCTGTTCACGTTGAGTTGCGCGCCGTTCGCGCCGTTGCCAAGCGAAATCGTGCCCGACCCGCCGTTGGTGTTCATGCCCACAATGATGTTCGTGCCGGCATTCGCGTTCCAGATGCCGTTCAGGTTCCAGTTGGCGTTGGACGCCACCAGGAAGTTCGCCGCCAATCCGTTGTTGTTCGAGGTCGTCAGCGTCCCGCCGTTGAAGTTGAATACCGAGTAAGCTGTCGCATTGATGACATTGGTCGCCAGCAGGGTCTTGACCGCGACAACGCCGCCGCTGGACAAGGTGGCCGTGCCCGTCAAACCCGGCTGGGCGCCGATGTTGAGCGTCCCGTTGGTCGAATTGATGACACCGCCGCTGGCAACCGTGACCGTGCCGGCATTGATCGTCGTGTTGCCGCTGTAGCTGTTCGTCCCCGCCAGCGTCGCCGTCCCCGAACCGTTCTTCGTCACCCCGTTCGTCCCGCCCATGTTCGCCTTGATAGTGTAGGCCGCTGAGGCATTATTAAAGTTTACCCCGCCCGGCGATACCACCGTCGTGCCGCTGCTCACGGTCGAATTGGCCACCAGCGTGTCGTCAAACTGCACCGCCAAGCCATCCGCATACTGCACCCCCGCTCCGTTGGTCGCCCAGTTATACGTGGTGGTGTCCCACGTCCCGCTTAGACTCCCCTTCCACGTCAGCGGATTGTTCACCGACGTGCCGCCCGGGTTCACCACCAGTTGCAGGTTGTTTGCGTTCAAACTCACCGCCATGTTGGTCAAGCCGCTCTGCAGCACAAAACTGCCGCCGCCCACATAGCCGTTGCCAAACGTCATCAGCGTGTAGGTCCCCGCCGCCACCGACCCCTGCGGCAGGTTCACGCTCACCGTGTTCACGTTCGTCAGGTAAAGGATGTTCGATACCGCCACCAGATCGTTCGCCGCGGTCGTCAAATCGAAATACAATGTGTTGCCGTTCAGATTCAAATTGTTCGTCAAGGTCAGCGTCCCAACCGCGCTCAACCCGCCCGGCGCCAGACTGGTTCCGCTGCTCAACACCACGTTGCCGCCATTGGTCCCGCTGCCGGCCAGAATGGCTCCACTGGATAGCGTCAGCGTGTTGGTGGCGGCGGAAGCATCGCCATTCACCATAAATTGGCCGCTCCCGGCCACCGTCGTATTGGTCGGATTCCCCGCCAAAAGACCGCCGTTCTGATAGAAGATGGAACCGCCTCCGTTAAAGGTAATCTGCGAGAAATTGGTCAGCATGCCGCCGGGGAAAAGTTTGAGCGTGGTGTTAACCGCGGCGGCGTTGCCGCCGATAGCCAACGAATTCCCCCCCAGATTCCACAAGGCGTTGGTGGTGCCGAAAGCGCCGCCGATGATGACATAGTTGTTAATCCCGTTGGGATAATTGCCCACAGCGCTGGCCTGCGTGCTGAAAACCTGTCCGCCGTTGGTGATGATCAGATAGCAGCCATTGGCGTTGGTATTGTTGCCGACAATAATATTATTGGCATTCGTCACGAGACCACCCTGCCCCACTATCATGTAGTTGTTCGTGGCGGAAATGGCTGCGTCGCCAACTCCAGCAATACTGCCAATGGTAAGCGGACCGCCGGCCCCCAGCCATTTGATCGTAGACGGATTTCCGCTGGCATCCGCCCCTGCCACAATGCAATAGTTGTTGTTGACACCTTCTCGCCCCATGTTGAACGTGGTCCCCGTATTGAGAATAATCTGCCCGCCGTTCGTGACCACCATGGAGCTGTTCACTCCGTAGGTATAAAATCCGCCGGTGCCCAAGTTGGTGATGACGCCGCCGTTTACCACGCACCAGTTGTTGGTGGTCAAGTTGCCCAGAGCTCCGCCCGAGCCGACGTACATACGGCTATTGCCCACATCCAGCAAAGATTTCTGTCCCGCCCCATTGGTTCCCGCCACAATCAAGCCGTTGTTATTGGCATAATTATTACCTACCACAAGCGCTACTGGACCACCGCCAGGAGCTTGATAATTGGCCACATAAACCTGCCCGCCGTTGGTAATGTTCAGCACGTTGTTGCTCGCAGTACTGTTGTAGCCGATATATACCGACAGGAAATTAGTGAGGTTGCCGGGCGTGAGGGGATTACCCGTGCTCCAGACGGCGTTGGACACAGTCGTCGTTGTGTTGGTGACCGAATTGGCAAGGTAAACGAAGCCAAAAGTGGTGCCGTTGGTCTGGACGGTGGAGGTTATGTTGGTGCCGCCGAGCATGCTCCAGTTGCCGTTATTCGTCCAGGAGGCCGCGACCGGAACCAGAATTTCGGCGGCCAGCGCGTTGCCGTTGGACGTCGTCAACGTGCCGCCGTTGAAATTGAAAGTCGATTTCACCCCGGACATCACATTGGTGGATATCAACGTCTGCAGGGCAATCGCAGCTTTGGGCAACAGAGTAAGCGTGGCGGCGTTCGTGGGACCGACATTTAATAGATTGGCGGTGAGGCTGCCGCCGTTGGTCACAATCAGCGTGGCCCCATCAACCAAGTCGCTGTCGGCCGTCGTCCCGTAGGGAGCGCTTAGTATATTTGTGCCGCTCGACCAGTTGGTGGACTGCGCCTGAACGGCGGCGGTGGTTAGCAACGTAGCCGCCAAGGTCACGGTAAGAACAAATGTTTTTTTCATGGATGAAACGGATAAGGGTTGTCTTGCTGTATTTAGTCTGAAAATAAATTGATAATATTCACCATTGGGTTAATCGCTCAAGCAAAAAATGAATTTTCATAACTTCGCTCCCGCCTCGCAAATTTGCAAGTCAATTTTAAGTCTTCCTTTGCAAATCGCATGATTCCGAGTCATTAAATAATGGCTTCAACGGGCAACCGTTTGGATCGCCATCTTTGCCTGCTCGCCTTTATTGGCTGAAAAACACTCAGCTGCCGGCACGATAGATTACTGACGGAAATAAAAAAATCCCTTGTTTATTGAAGCAAATGGTCGGGGCGGGGAGATTTGAACTCCCGACCTCTTGCACCCCAAGCAAGCGCGCTAGCCGGGCTACGCTACGCCCCGAACCATAAATTACTGTGTTATACAAATTACCGGGCGGTGACTGACAATTTGATATTGTCATCCAAAACCGAATTTGTAAAACGGTCAACAACCCACCGAAGAAAGATTCCGTCTGGCAGCAAACACCGTTCGTGAATCTGATTCGCCACAAGCTGTCGTGGGGTATTTTGCCCGATTCAGGTTGAAGGGCAAGGACATTCGCCACGCCGGCAAGAGTCCGAAAAATTGCGGACTTAAAAAGCGTGTACGTATTGCGGATTGCTCCGATTGCTGAAAGTGATACACCACATATCAAGCGGATAAAATGCTCCGGGACATTTGATGTAGCGGGCGCTTCCATCCGTAAAGGCATAGTTCGAACCACCGGCCCCGAAACCGGAAGCGGCGTTTGCGCCGTTTCCGCCGTGGCGGCTTTGCTCGGCCACTTGATCAATGTCATTACCCGCGCCTTCAAGCAAATCCATGTAATAATCCGCGGCCGTGCTGAATTTTTCGCCCAGCACCACGGTGTCACTGCGAAAAACCACGACATTTTCCTTCAGGCCATTCGGGTAAATACCCGCCATGTATTTGCTGGTAAAATCAGGTTCGCCGAGCTGGTCGCTGAAGTAATCGTTCCAGCCATTGATGAGATAGCTGCGCGGTGCGGCGTCGGCCACATTGTTGGACACCGCCCCGGTTTGCGGCATCGGTCCGTTGGCACCGTCGGTTGGACAAAGGAGCATTTTTACATTCTGGCCGTAACCGTCGTAAAACGCGTTCGGCCAGCGATTCGTGCTGGAGCGTGGCGGATAATAACCCTGGTTGTCATCTACATACATGCGCGAAGCCAGGCCCAACTGCCGCAGATTGTTCAGGCACGCAATGCGTTTGGCTGTCTCTTTGGCCCGGCCCAGCGCCGGCAGCAGCATCGCCGCCAGAATCGCAATGATGGCGATGACCACGAGCAGCTCAATCAGCGTGAATGCCACCAGCGCGCATTTTTTTTCATTTCCGCCGAAAGATAAATTTTCCAATATTTTCATAACCAACGATGTGAAGATTACGTCTGATTACCTATTCGACGGACGGCGTGTGCCCGGCGTTACAAAAATTTATGACTAAAAAAAACTGGCTGCTCCTCGCAGTGTTCGCGGTTCTGGCTTTGGTCTATGTGGTTTATTTCACGGCATGGTTTAAGCCCAAGACCGTTCAAATCTATCACACCATGCGGACCCTGCATTTCCGCAAAGCAAAAGCCGGCGCAAGCCCGTCACTCCTTTTTGGAATCAATCAAAAGCTCAAGCTGACGGAAGTCAAGGTCGTCCCCGCCGCCGAATTCCAGACCAACCCCAACACGCTTCCGCTCTGGCATCTCGTGTCCGATTCAAACTCCGTGCCGGTGAATTCATTTTTCTATGGCAAACCCATCCGCGGCATGAAGCCCGCCGTCAAGGGCGCAAATCCGCAGCCGCTCGTCACCAACGTCATTTATCATCTCATGATCACGGCGGGGAAATTCAAGGGCGAGCACGATTTTGAACTGAAATAAAATCAGGCCGGCCTTTCCGCCGTCCATTTCGCAATGCCGCCATCGCCGCGCAGATTCACCTTGCACGCTGGCATCTGGTTGTTACGATGAGGTTAAGATTCATCCGCCGTGTTCGGCGGGTTTTCTTTTTTAACCGGCAGCAACCTTTTTTATCCTGTGAAAATTTTCAGCGGCACAGCCAACGAACCCCTCGCGCAAGCCATTTGCAAATCCATCAACGTCGAGCTGGGCAAATGCACCATCTCACCGTTCCCCGACGGTGAAACCTTTGTGAAGATCGAGGAGAACGTGCGCGGCGAAGACATCTTCATCATCCAGCCGACCTCGCCGCCGACGAACCACAATCTGATGGAATTATTCATCATGATGGACGCCCTGCGCCGCGCCAGCGCCAAGCGCATCACGGCCGTCATGCCGTTCTACGGCTACGCGCGCCAGGACCGCAAAGATCAGCCGCGCGTGCCGATCACCGCAAAGCTGGTGGCGAACCTTTTGGTCGCCGCCGGCGCGAACCGTGTATTGACGATGGATTTGCACGCGCAGCAAATTCAAGGCTTCTTCGATATTCCGGTGGATCACCTCTACGCCGCGCCGGTGATGTACGACTATCTGAAGAAAAAAAATCTGACCAACCTTGTCGTCGTCAGCCCCGATGCCGGCGGCATCAAGATGGCGCACGCCTATTCGCAGACGATGGAAGCCGAACTCGCCATCGTGGCCAAGCGCCGCAAAAGTGCGACGGAAGTCGAGAACATGGCGGTCATCGGCGAGATCGAGGGCAAGAATGTTTTGCTCGTGGATGATCTCACGGAAACCGCCGGCACACTGACGCAGGCGGCGGCGATTTTGAAGACGAAAGGCGCCAAGAACGTCATCGCCTGCGTTTCTCACGCCCTGCTGAGCGACCTGGGCATCGAAAGATTGCGCAAATCAGCTATTGACGAATTGATAACAACTGATACAGTCCAACGCCCTGCGATTGACGGCGTGAAGATTACGACGCTGTCGGTGGCGGGATTGTTGGGCGAGGCGATCAAACGGATCCATAGCAACTCGTCGGTGAATTCACTGTTTGAATTCAAAGGCGGCCGGACCAGTTGAGAGCGCTGTCCGCAAGAACAATTTACTAAAATGAAATCAGTTCCCTTGAAAGCGTTTCCGCGCACGCTCGTGCAGCGCGGTGCGGTTAAAAAACTTCGTGCGTCCGGCCGTGTGCCCGCGACCATTTACGGCGGCCAGACCAAGCCCCAAAATCTGGAAGTCGTTTACGATGATATCACCGAACTCCTGCACCACTCCGTTTCCGAAAACGTGCTGGTGGATTTGTCGGTCGAAAACGATCCCCGCGCCAAGCGCCTCGCGCTGGTGCAGGAAATTCAGCACCATCCGTTGAGCGCCAAAGTGCTGCACGTGGACTTCCATGAAGTCGCCGAAAACGAGAAGGTTACCATTTTTGTTCCCGTTGAAACGATTGGCGAAGCGGTCGGCGTCAAGACCGGCGGTGGCTCGCTGACGCATGTTTTGTTGAAGCTCAAGGTGCGTGCGTTGCCGAAGGATCTGCCCGAGCAGATTGTCGTGGACGTCTCCGCGCTGGAAATCGGCAAATCCATTCACTTGGGCGAAATCGCCGCGCCGTCCGGCGTTGATATCATTGGCGACAAGCATTTGACCGTCGTGGCCGTGGCCGCGCCGCGCGCCGAAGAAGAAGTGGCGGCGACCGCTGCTGCTCCGGCGGCCGGCGACGTCGAAATGACGAAAGAGAAGAAGGAAGAAGGCGCCGAAGGCGCCGCTCCGGCCGCCAAGGGCGATGCGAAAGCACCCGCCGGCGACAAGAAGGCCGAGGCCAAGCCCGAGGCCAAGGCCGAAAAGAAGAAGTAATTTACGCGGCGCAAGCCGCTTCCGCGCATGGAGCCGATGCACCTTATTGTGGGGCTGGGCAATCCCGGCGCGGATTACGCGAAGACGCGGCACAACGCCGGTTTCCTTCTCGTCGAGCAGTTGGCGGCGCGGTGGCAGGCCGGTTGGGACAACGAACGCAAGTTCGCTGCCCGGATGGCGAAAGCCAATCACAGCGGGGAAAAAATTTTGCTGTGCGAGCCGCAAACGTTCATGAATTTGAGCGGTGAAGCGGTGGCGGCGGTGCAGCAGTTTTACCAGTTGCCGCTGGGAAATATTTTGGTCGTCGTGGACGATGCGGATTTGCCCTTGGGCGAAATCCGGTTGCGACCCGGCGGCGGTAGCGGCGGGCATCACGGTCTGGAATCCGTGGCGCAGCATCTCGGTTCGAAGGCCTACGCGAGGCTGCGGATCGGTATCGGGCGCAAGCATGAAGCGCGGCAGATCACCGGCCATGTGCTCGGAAAATTCAGCGCCGACGAAAATGCGCTGCTGGAAAAAGTTTTGGAACGGGCGGTGGGCCAGATTGAATGCTGGTTGACCGCCGGTTTGCCGAAAGCGATGAGTCAATTTAACGGGGCGGTGAGCCCCAACAACGAAGACAATGAATAAATACGAAGGTCTGTTCATCCTGAACACACAAGGCAAGGAAGACGGCGTCAAGGACGCCCTCGACAAGATTTCCGAGGAAATCACCGCCGTTGGCGGCAAGATCGAGACCGTGCAAAAAATGGAGCGCAAGCCGTTTGCGCGGGTCGCCGACAAGCACCACGCGTCCGGCTTCTATGCGAACGTCATTTTCGACGCCACGCCTGCCGTTGTCGCGCAGTTGCAGGGCAAGTTTAAACTCAATAGCGACGTGTTTCGCGTGCTGTTCACGCAGGCGCCAAAACCCAAAGCCGCGAAATAATTCGCGCCAAATTTATGGCCTCCTTCAATAAAGTCATCCTCGTCGGCAACCTGACGCGCGATCCCGAATTGCGCTACACGCCGAAGGGCACCGCCATCGCCAAGATTGGCGTCGCGGTGAACCGCGTCTGGACGAACGAGGCCGGCGAAAAGAAGGAAGAAGTCACCTTTGTGGACGTGGACGTGTTTGGCCGCACGGCTGAGAACGTCGGCCAATACATGCGCAAAGGTCGTCCGATTTTGATTGAAGGCCGCCTTCGTCTCGACCAGTGGGACGACAAGCAGACCGGTCAGAAGAAAAGCAAACTCGGCGTGGTGGCCGAGACCGTGCAATTCCTTGGCAGCGCTCCCGGTGCCGGTGAAGGCGGGGCTCCCGCCGCCCCGCGCGTACAACGCCCGGCCGCTGCCGCGCCGGCCGCTGAACCCGTTGAAGGCGACGGTCCGCCCGAAAGCGACGACGTTCCGTTCTGATTTTTTAAACCCTTTATTTTCAATTTTTTGTATGGCAAAAACTGAGGTTTTTGTCCAGTGAGCAAAAAAACTTCAGTTGATCGTTTTCAACAATCGCAGTCAACATCCCCTGCCCTTTCGACTTTTTGGCTGTGTTCACCGCTCTACTTTAAGCGCCGTGCTTCCAGCGTCTACGGCTCCGTGTTAACCTCCCCTCACGATGTTCCGCGTCATCGCCCATCTCGACATGGACGCCTTCTACGCCTCCGTGGAGCAGCGCGACAGCCCGGCACGATCGGCAGGCCGGTCATCGTCGGCACTCCGCCCACCCATCTAGCGTCGCAAGGTGGCCCATTTCTCTGGTTGCTCGGACGAGAACGCTTGGTCTCACGTCCGCTCCGGCTGCTGGGACTGGGTGTCAGCAGCTTGCGGGAACCAGCGGGAAGGCAGCTGGTGCTGCTGTAGCCAAGGCTTCAAAGACTTCGGAATACCCGTGTTTGAAACTGATTGAAGATTCCGCTCACGGAAACAGTCCGCGCTGCTGCTTGGCTTCATATACCCGGCGAATTCCGATACTTAAGGCCGCCATGCGCATGGGAATTTTATGAGTGCGGCTGAGGGTCAAAACTTGTGTCCAAGCCGTTTCGAGAATGCGAAACAGTTTGTCCGCTATCTCCGTTTCGCTCCAAAAAAAGCTCTGTAAATCCTGCACCCACTCGAAATAGCTCACCACCACGCCACCGGCATTGCAGAGCACGTCGGGGATGATATAGATGTCCGGCCGCTGGTTCAGGATTTCATCCGCCTCCGGCGTAGTTGGGCCATTCGCGGCTTCAGCTAGAATTCGGCACTGAATTCTACCTGCGTTTGCAGCCGTAATTTGTCGTTCCATTGCGGCAGGCACTAAGATGTCACAAGGCAGGAGCAGGAGTTGCTCGTTGGTAATGGGTTCCGCACCGGGAAAGCCGGATACGACCCGGTTTTTGGCGGCGTATTTTTCCACCGCAAACAAATCGAGACCCTTGGCGTTGTAAATGCCCCCCTGCACATCGCTGACCGCAATCACCTTCGCTCCATAGCGTCCCAGCGAATAGGCGGTGACAGAGCCGACGTTGCCGAATCCCTGAATGGCAGCAGTGCACTGGCTGATGTCCAGCCCGAGCGCATCCGTCGCCCGGTTGATAAGATAGGCTGCGCCCCGACCGGTGGCTTCGCGTCGTCCGAGCGAGCCGCCCAATCCGACCGGTTTGCCGGTAACAATGCCCGGAACCGAATTGCCCTCATGCACGGAGTAGGTATCCATGATCCATGCCATTATCTGCTCATTCGTGCCCACGTCGGGAGCCATGACATCCACCTGCGGCCCGATGAACGGAATCAACTCCTGCGTGTAGCGGCGCGTGAGGCGCTCGATTTCCGAGAGCGACATTTTGGCTGGATCGCAGGTGATTCCACCTTTGGCTCCACCGTAGGGCAACCCAGTGAGGGCGCATTTCCAACTCATCCACATGGCGAGCGCGGCGACTTCGCCGAGCGCCACGTCCGGGTGATAGCGCAGTCCGCCCTTCGTGGGGCCGAGCGTAAGGTGATGTTGCACCCGATAGCCGCTGAAGACTTTCGTGGAACCGTCGTCCATGTGAATCGGTAAGGCGACAATCAGGGCGCGCTTGGGAAACTTGAGTCGCTCACGCTCGCCTACGGGGATTTCAAGTTGTTCCGCAACGATGTCCAACTGCTGGCAGGCCATCTGGAAAGTTGGATGTGAGTAAATTTCCATAAGCGAACTGTTTCAAAAGGATTTACCGAACTGGGGGGAACATAGCATTACCAGCGACAGGTTGCCAGCCAATGAACCGCGCAGTGCCCCTGATGATGAATGGTCACTGTCTCAAGACACGGACGGCTGCGCACTACCGAATCTGGCGGCGATCCTGTTGTCAGTACCGAAGAAGGATAATACCTTGGCTCACATGGAAGCCTGCCCAGTGGAAATCTCAACTGCAGCGATCTGGCGAAACGGCGGGGAGGCAGCTGGTACTGCTGTAGGCTAGTGCCTTCCACACCACAGCCAGTGCCACAGCAGCCTGTGCTTCACGTCACCCTGTTGTGCGTTAATCATTTTGCCGGTGAGCAGTGGACAAGATCATCGAATTTGACGACTATTTCTACAAACTTTTCACAGCGTAGTTGGTTATGACCACTCCTTAAACTATGAAGGCAAAGCTAATAATTCTCGGCACTTTCTTATTTTCCGTTCCTCTGCGTTTGAACGCCGGGCCGGTGAGTTTGGAGCCGGATGAAATTTTACAGTTGCGCGCTTTGGTGGCCGCTAATCCAGCAGTGGCAAAGCAGTTTTCATCCATTCACCGATGGGCAGATTCAGCGTTGAGCGCCTCGCCTAATCCCATCGATAAGATTGTTGCGGAAGGGCATCTTGCCAATGACCCACTTGCGATCCGCTCCCGGACATCTCGTGCCGATTTGGGGAAAATCGAAGTGCTGGCGTGGGCTTGGGCAGTAACGGGCGATGTCCGGTATTCCAGCAAGGCACAGGAATTCATTCTGGCATGGGCGAAAATGAATATTTCTGACGGCAACGCCATCAATGAGACACAATTCGAGCCTTTGATTATCGGCTACGATTTGCTGCGCGGCACATTTTCCGAAGCTACCCGGCGGCAAGTGGACGGCTGGTTGCGTAACAAAGCGATAGTGCTTTGGAACAACCCACGCGGGTCGGATGGTAATTTTTTCAGTCACAAGCTGAAAATTATCGGCCTGATTGGGTGGACAATCGGCGATCCGGCATTGGTGGCCGAAACGCTGGACGGATTTCACAGACAGATAAACAGCAACCTTAAGCCGGATGGTACCTCCACCGATTTCATCGGACGCGATGCCCTCCATTATCACCTTTATACCATAGAGCCGTTGCTTACCTATACCATGGCGGCAGAACGGGCTGGCCAACAACTTTTTGATTATACGGCGGCCAATGGGGCGATGCTAAAGAGCGGAGTAGATTTCGTCGTGCCGTTCGCCACGGGCGCGAAAACGCATATGGAATTTGCCAACAGCAAAGTTGCGTTTGATAAAAAGCGCGCCCAGAACGGACAGGCCGAATACCAACATCATCTCTGGGAACCGAAAGCAGCCACAAAAATGTTCAGCCAAGCGGCATGGTTCCGTCCCGAATATGGTGTGCTGGCAGCCAAGCTTGCCGAGCATCCGGGAGAAAAGTTTTTTAGCTGGCAAATGGTAATCAACGCTGTTTCACACCACGCCTCCGTTCCTCCAGCCAAACAATAAACGAGTAGCATTCAGTGCTGGGCGGCTCTGACGCCCGGACGGGACACTCCGGCTACTCGGACGAGAACGCTTGGTGTCGCGCCCGCTCCGGCTGCTGGGGCTGGGTGTGAGCAGCTTGCGGGAACCGCGGGAAGGCAGCTGGTGTTGCTGTAGGCCACGACTCACACATCTTGGCTAAGCAACTAACGGGTGATATGGTTAGCGCGTGAAAATCTTTGGCTGGATTGTTCGACACTGTTGGGTGCTGCTGCTTGTCGGTGGCCTTCTTGCTTACATCGGATTTACTCAAATAAAAGGCAAATGCCCGCTTTGTGTGGTTCTTGATAAACTTGATGCCCAGACAACAAATGAAGCGGCAGTTGGAAAATAACAGCGATCTGGCGAGGGGAGGACTTTCGCGATTGACATTCCCTGATCAGCAAAGTGCTATGCTTGTGCCGGAAAAAAACGAGGGCGGATTGGAAAATGTTGTTGCAAATCTGTGGAGCAGGAAGAAACTCATTAATAAATCACTAGAAAGGCTCACGCCGGTCGCAGGCCAGAAACTAAATGAGAATTCCAGCTAAAGGCACTTCTATTTGGCGCTTTGTTTACCCCATCTCCGCTTTGAAATTTTTCCCTACACTCCTCCTGCTTGTTACGGGGTTCTTGCCCGGGGCTTCAGGTGTGGAGGAACGCGGTGCCCTAGCGCCCTGGCCGAAAGGGCCGCTTCCCCTCTCGGCGGACTTTGCGGTCAAGGTCAACGGCGCTGACATCCCCGTCTACCAGGCCGGTTCCTTCCAGTGTGCTCCCTTTGCTTTCACCGGAAGCGTCACGGTCGAGGTGACCTGCCTCAAGAAGGCAGTCTCCACCGTCCAGATCAACCCCCTCTCCAAGGGGATCACGGCCCGCAGGGTCGGGAACACGATCAACTTTACGCTCGATCGTCCCCGTAAACTCGAGATCCAGATCAACGGCGCCACCAGCCAGGTGAAGGAGGGGGACAAACTTCTCTACCTCTTCGCCGATGCCCCGGAAGCTGATCCTCCGAAACCTGATGACCCCTCGGTGATATATTTTGGTCCTGGCGTCCATGATGTTCCCGGCGGCCAACTGATCGTCGACGACTCTGATCCCCATACGTCGCTCTATGTCGCCCCGGGGGCGCTCTTGAACGCCTCGCTGGAGATCAAGAGGAATACAAAACCGTTCCTAATCCACGGCTTTGGATTCATCCAGAACCCCTCCACTCTGGAAGAGAAAAAGACTAAATCGGCGCATTCATGTCTCAAACTGCGATCATGCCATCACGTGACGGCCAAGGACGTGACCTTCTTTAACTCTGTCTGGTACGCCATCGGGTTCGCAGGGGGAAGTGATAATTCAGTCCAGAACGTCAAAGAGCTTAATGTGTGCGTTAATACGGACGGGATTTCCTTCAGCAGTACATCCAACAATCTTGTTGAGGACAGTTTCATCGTCGGCAATGACAACCTCATCGTGATCGGGGGCGGCGGAAAAACTGGCCCCGATCGCACGCGCGGAGGGCCCGCGAAGAACACCATCCGCGGCTGCACCTTCGTGAAGTCGAGCTACGCGGGGAACTGGACCTTTCCGCAGGGCGACGGACCGATCGGTCCCGGAAACCTGGTCGATGATTGTGACGTCATCCGCGTCAACGGAGAACCCGGTCTCATCAGGGTTGTTTGGGGCAAACTGACCACGATTGATAATCTGGTCTTCCAGAACATTCGCGTCCAATCCTTGGAAGGCTACCGCGCCGATCCCTCAAAAAACGGCAAGAATCGCCAGAACCGCTTCCTTTCCTGCGAGCAGACCGGGTTGAGTTATACGCATACCCCGACGACCGAGGACGCAGCCGCCGACAGGCAATACGCCCGTACCATGACACTCAAAAACATCCAGCTTCCCGTGCTCCTTCCCAGCTGGATTGCTCCCGGCAAATGGACGGTCACCTTCGACCATGTCACGGTCGGCGGTAAGTTGGCGACCTCCGATGAAGATCTGCATCTGACCAAGGGGGAAGGTGTGGTGACACGCTATTTGCCATGACACGGATCGGATCAGTAACCTCTCTTCGCCAAGTGATTCGGAACGATGACCCAGCCAACTCCTAAAAATCATCCGCCAGATATTGGACGAATGAAGGGGCAGGTTTATATCTTTTCAAAGATTAATAGCACTTGCCCGGCTAGCTGTCGGCGTGAGATGACTGCGGATGGCACCGTACTGGCAATAACTGATGAGTCGGTTATGACGCCGAGTTCTTGGTCACCAAGGTCACGTCATCGCCCACCTCGACATGGACGCCTTTTATGCTTTCGTTGAGCAGCGCGACAACCCAGCCCTTTATCGGCAGGGCGGTCATCATCGGCACTCCGCCCACCCAGCTAGCGTCGCAAGGTGGCCCATTTCTCTGGTTGCTCGGACGGGAGCGGCTGGTCTCACGACCGCTACGGCTGCTGGGCCTTGGCGTCAGCAGCCTGCGCGAACCGGTGGGCAGGCCGCTGGTGTTGCTGTAGGACAGCGCCGGGATTCAACCGCTCCCCACCTTTGGCTGCTTTTGAAGTGAATCACATTGGGTTAATTTAATTGAGTCGCCCCCTAACCTCGGCGACTATTTCGTGCTTTTTGCTTGTGAAGCTTTCACTTTATCTGCTGTTCCTGCCAATCTTGTTGTGCCTTGCGGCTGGGATTCAGGCGGCTGGCTTCCCTCAACCGCGCGGCATTTACGCGCTCGACAGTTCGACGGGCTACATCACCAACGGCGTTTCCATGCGCGACGCGAACATCCGCAGCAATGATTTTGTTTCCGGCTACGTGCTGCGCGCGCCGTGGGCGACAATGGAGACAAACCAGAATCAATTCGATTTCACGATCATTGATTGGAACATCCGGCGATTGGCGGCCATCAATAAAAACCTCTCGCTGGAGATCATCAATGTTGACCCGCCGTGGGTGGCGCAAACGCCCGGCGTGACGTCGTGGTATGACACGAATCAGGTGCAGTGGCGCGCGGTGCCGTGGGACGCGTTTCTGCTGGCGCGGGTGGGGATTTTTCTCCATGCGCTGGCCGAACATCAGATTGACGGTGTTAAATTAAAGGATCACCCGGTGCTGACGGTGGTGAACTTCGGGCTGGCGGGGGCGGATTTGGCGATCCGCGACCCGTCGGTTTTGCTGCACAACATGACCAATTACTCCCGCACAGCCCTAACGAACGCCGTGGTGTGCAATCTGCTCGCCACCGTCACGAACTTCCCGTCGAAATTTGTGCAGATCGGATTCTGGCCCATCACCGACAATCAAGCCACGCCGTCGTTATGGGAGTTCGTGCGCGAAAGCATTCTGGCCGAGTTTAACGGCGTGACCGAGCCGCGCATAGGTTTTTGGATGGAAAATCTTTCCGCCAGCCGCACCACGCCGGGAGTTGATCCGCTCACTGGCCGACCCAACACCACTTTTGGCGGGCCGCTGTTTCTCTCGCAGACGAATACTTGGGTGAGTTTTCAGGCGCTTACGTCGTGGAAAAATCCTTTCAATAATTACAATTCTCAAGTCACTAACGCCACGACTGCCGACGGCATGCAATACGCGAACACCAATTTCGGCAGCACCTATTTTGAAATCTATGTCAGCGACATAGACGCTTCCGGCTATCAAGCGAACTTTGAGCAATGGCGGGCGTTCTTGTTTCCACCGGATCAAATTAGTCTGGCCCGAGGAAGTTCCGGCGCAATCCGATTGCAATGGCCAAGCTGGCCGGGCGGCGTGTATCAAGTTGAAACCAGCACCAATCTGTTAAACTGGACAAATTCCGGCACTTCACAGATATCTACCACCAACCTCACCACATGGACAATCAACACGAATCTTCCTGTGCAGTTCTACCGGCTACAAACTTTACCCTAGCTGGAGCTGTAGACATCTATCGGCACTCTCCCACAGGCTACTCGGGCTGGGTGTCAGCAGCCTACGGGACCGTGGCTGCGGGTAAAATGCCGTTCCAAATGTTTTCTGCTTCATCATTCCTAAAGGTTGCATCGCATAAGTTGACGCAATGAGAAAATACTTTCAGCTCCTGATTACGGTGCTAACGACTTGCCTGCCAGCCGCGAAACTTTCCGCAGTTCCAGCTTGGTTCGTCGTGGATACCATGCAGACCAACTGCTACAACACCAGCGGCATCACCAATGCGCCTGTGTTGGGTCAGGGATTTTACGGACAGGACGGCCAAGTATTCGGCAACCAGTCCAGTTTCACATTGAGCGGCGTTGGCAACGAAACTACCAAAGAAATTCGGGAACAGAACACCGGGGTCATTAAAATTGGAGCTGTTAACGACGATGCCGGTCTTCAGGAAGACGATTTCCACCCCTCGGTTCACCGTGTCGCGCAAAGCGTTCATCGAATCGAGCGGGCTTTCCCGGCTCCAGCGGTCACAATCCTCGATTAAAATGGTGTCGCCCGCCTTGACGATTTTAAGCAACGCACCCAACGCGCCTTCACGACGATTATCGCCACGCCATCCTGACACCCCACGGTCAGCAAATGTCTGGTCAACCAGCGTCCGTCCATTTCGCTGGCACCAGTCTTGGGCCATCTGTTCCTGCCGACGCTCAGAGTCGCCCCAACTCTGCGGTTCCGACGACCACCTCATGTAGCTGTATACATTTTTTTCTTTACCTTCAGGTTTTGCCATATACTATGAAGAACTATTTTTTTGAGATAATAATTTACATCTTATGGCAAAAACTGAAGTTATCCTCACGCACAACATCGTCGGCCTCGGCGGTGAATCCGACCAGGTCAAAGTCGCCGCCGGCTACGCGCGAAACTACCTTTTTCCGCAGCACCTCGCCATCCCGGTGAGCGCGGCGAACAAGCGCCATCTCGAAGCGCTCAAGCAGAAGCGCGCCGAGCGCGAAGCGCATGAACTGAACACCATGACCGAGCTTTCCAAGGGGCTGTCCAAGCTCATCTGCGTTATCAAGGTCAAAACCGGCGAGGAAGGCAAGCTGTTCGGCGCCGTCACCGCCGGCATGATTGCCGACGAACTGAAACATCAGTTCGACATTGTGCTCGACAAAAAGAAGATTCACCTCGACCACACCATCCGCGCCACCGGCGAATATGAAATCGAATTGAATCTGCACGCCGATGTCAAAGGCACGTTAAAAGTGCGCGTGGAAAGCACCACGCCGATTGCCGCGCCGGTCGCCGCCGTGATTGAGGAAAAGCCGCGCACGGAGAAGCGCGGCCACCGCGGCGACATTGTCGCCCCCACCACCGCCGAGCTCAAGGCCAAAGCCGAGAAGAAGCCCAAGGCCGAAAAGAAACCGAAAGCTGAATAATTCCACGACTCTTAATTCAGGCCACGGAAAAACCTTCCGTGGCCTTTTTATTGCCCGGATGAGAATTGACGCTGCTTGAAAGAATTGCCATTTTTACCACGACCAAAACTAAATCCATTACTACCATGAAATTCAATAGTCTTATTATCATTCGGAAGTTATCTGCCGGCTTATGCTTCCTGTTCCTGCTGTGTGGCAGCCTCATTCTGACCACCGGGGCAACAGCCGGCAATGCGACCAAACCAGACACCTTAACCGCCATCCCCGAGACCAAAGGTTATCAACTCGTCTATGACCTCGATATTGGCAAGGCGGCCAAAACAATCACCTACGAGGTGGACAACAGCGCGCAAATCACCCGCCCCTTTGACCGGGTGGCCTATCTGCTTGAACTTTCCAAGGATGGTCAGACGCAATGGCTCTATGTTTCGATGGATGCGTTCACCGACGACGTTGGAAAAATCGGCGTCCCCACCTTCGAGTCAAAGGCCGTCTTCCAGCAGTATGTCGCAAACCTGACCGTGCTCTCGAATGTGAAGGAAATATCGACGGGATCGGGTCTCAAGGGAAACCTTGAATTCTGGCCCAATAATTATGGGGCAAAAAACGTTCTGAACATCCCCAATGCCTCATCATCGGTGTTTGATTTTGGCGATCAGATGACACCGACCGGCAACTACGGCTCGATGCAGGTGCATAATTATGAGGCGAAACAGACCCTTTTCGCGTTCAACCATTGGTTGGTGGGCGATGGTTGTGATCTCGGCATCGGCAATGCCCCGGGAGCCAATACCGACTGGACCTTTGCCAAAAATGGGGCTTCTTACGAAACGAAACGTCTGCGCGTGCTGGTGAAAATTGCGCCAGGCTTCCAATTCAAACCCCTCCCGCAGGCCGACGGAACATCTGCCACTGCCACTGCCGTTGCCAGCGCGCCGGTCGCCACGCCGGAAGCGGTTCACCAGAACCTCGCTATCATTCCCGTATCGCGCACGGGTGGCATCACCAATCGCCAGACCCAGGTGCTGCAACGCGCCAAGGACGCGCCCGGCAATTATGACATTGAATTCATCGGCGACTCCATCACCCAGGGCTGGGAACGTTCGGGCTCAAACGTCTGGAATCAATTTTACGGCCAGCGCAAAGTCATTAATATGGGCGTCAGCGGTGACCGCACGGAGCACGTCCTTTGGCGGTTTGAACAAGGCCAGCTTGCCGGCATCAAGGCCAAGGTCGCTGTCGTGATGATCGGCACGAACAATTCCGGCAAAAACAAGGATGGCACGGACGCCTATACCGACGCCGATATCCTCGAAGGCGTCACCGCCATCGTGAAACAAATCCGCGCCCGCCAGCCGGACACAAAAATCATGCTGCTCGCCATTTTCCCGCGCAGCCGAAATTTCAATCCTCAACGCGGCCGGCTTCTGGAAGTCAATCAGGCTCTCGCGCGCCTCGACGACGGCAAACATATTTTCTTTATCGACCTCGGCCCGCAGCTCATCGAGGATGACGGCTCCATCTCCAAAGACATCATGCCCGACGCGCTGCATCCCAACGAAGCCGGCTACCAGATTTGGGCGAAAGCCATCGAGCCGAAGCTCAAGGAATTTCTCGGCGAAAAATAGCCTTTCTCCATCACCCACACTCCCAGCCCGGCCAAAATCTGGCCGGCGCTGGGAGTTTTGGTTTGGAAAAGCCTGATTTGCCGGCGCGATTCCCGCTCGCCACCTGCGTTTAGATGACTTCCTGAGCGCTTTCCGCCAGCGCGGCTACCATCTTCCGCAACTGCGTCCGCGTGGTGCAATACGGCGGCATCAGCACGATCACATCGCCCACCGGCCGTGTCAGCACGCCGCGCCGCGCCATCGCCGCGCACACGCGGATGCCCGCGCGTTCGCGCAGCGCATACGGCGCGCGCGTCCGCCAATCCTTGACCAACTCGATGCCCGCCACCAGCCCGACTTGCCGGATGTCGCCGATATGCGGCAGCACCCAGAGCGATTGCAATTCATCGTGCAACTGCTGCTGCAACTGCCCGCGCTGGCCAATGGATTTCTTGCTTTGCAAAAGCTCCAGGCTGGCCAGTGCCGCCGCCGCGCCAAGTTGATTGCCGGTAAAACTGTGGCCGTGAAAAAATGTTTTGAACTCCTCATATTCGCCAAGAAACGCGTCAAAAATCTCCCGCGTCGTCAGCGTCGCCGCCATCGGCAGATAGCCGCCGGTCAATCCTTTCGCCACGCAGAGGAAGTCCGGCTGCACCCCCTCCTGGTGCGAGGCAAATAAGGTATCCGCTTTCCGCTTTCCGCTTTCCGCCCCAGCCCGGCCGGTTCTTCCAAACCCCGTCATAACTTCATCCGCAATCAACAGGGCGCCGTGACTGCGGGCAATTTCCGCGATTTGCCGGAGCCAGCCGGTTGGTTGCGGAACCATGCCCGCCGCACCCTGCATCAACGGCTCAAAAACAAACGCGGCAAACGGATTTCCCTTATTCTTCTGCGCGGAAAACTTTTGTTCCACCTTGCCGACACATTCCCAGTGGCATTTCCGGTATTCCCGCGCGTCGGCGCGTTCGGGCTTCGCCTGGTTGAACGGGCAGCGGTAGCAATACGGCGACATCACCTTGTCGCTCTTGAACAGCATCCCGCCGTAGGCTTTGTGAAAACGATCAATGTGGCCGAGCGAAACCGCGCCAATCGTGTCACCATGATAAGCGCCCGCAAGCGAGATAAATCTGGGCTGCGGGGATCGCGCGGTCTTGACCGATGGCCGACGGCCCCGCTCCAAAGGCTTGGCGCGGGCGCGGCGGGTGAATTCATAAGCCAGCTTCAGCGCCACCTCGAGCGCCGTCGAACCATCGTCGGAAAAAAAAACCTTGTTCAACCGGCATTCGGCAGGGGAGATGGAATTGGCCGCATTCACCAATTTTCCCGCCAGCCGACTTGCGGGCTCATTGGCCAGGCCCAGCGCGGAGCTGTGCGCGATTTTTTTCAGCTGCCGCTGAATTGCCGCATTGATTTTCGGATGCCGGTGGCCGTGCAGATTGGTCCAGATCGAGGCATTGGCATCAAGAAATTCACGCCCCTTCGCGTCGTGCAGCACCGCGCCCTGCCCTTCAACGATAACCAGCGGCTCACGTCGCAACCAGTCGCGCATCTGCGTGAACGGATGCCAGACAAATTTTTGGTCAAGTTGGGCGAGCTGGTTCATGAGTCCGAAGCCTGAAACCCAACATTCAAATTTTTCAGCGCGTTGGAAAGCTGCCCAATGTCCTCGCGTGTGTGCGCTGCCGTAAGCGTCACGCGCAGCCGCGCCGCACCGCGGGCCACGGTTGGATAACGGATGGCCGGGACAAAAATATTCTGCGCGCGCAGTTTTGCGGCGGCGGAGACCGCCTTGGCTTCATCACCAAGAATCAACGGGATGATGGCGGCAGGCGTTTCTGCATTTTGCTTTCCGCTTTCCGCTTTGAATATCACAACGCCTTGCCGGAGTTGCGCCCGCCGCTTTTCACCTTCACGGGATTTTACCAACTGAATTCCCGCCGTGGCGGCGGCGGCGGCGGCGGGAACCGGTGCGGTGGAGAAAATAAAACTGCGGGCGCGGTTCACCAGAAAATCAACCAGCGCGCGGGAGCCGCAGATGAAGCCGCCGCTCGCGCCGAGCGCCTTGCCCAGCGTGCCCATCTGCACTTCAATTTGCGCGCTGATGCCGAGTTCGTCCGCCAGTCCGCGTCCGTTCGCGCCAAGGATGCCGGTGGCGTGCGCTTCGTCCACCATGAGCCACGCACCGTATTTTTCCTTGAGGGCGACGATTTCGCGCAGCGGCGCCGCATCGCCATCCATGCTGAAGATGGATTCGGTACCGATGAGGATTTCCGCTTTTGTCTTTTTCGCCCATTTCAACTTGTCTTCCAAATCGTCAAGGTCGTTATGGTCGAAGATTCGGAGTTTCGCGCCGGAAAGTCTGGCGGCATCCACCATGCTGGCGTGGATACGTTTGTCGAGAATGATGATGTCTTCCTTGTCGAGCAACGCGGTGATGGTGCCGAGCGCGGCGGCGTAGCCGGTGGCAAAAGTCAGCGCCGCCTCGGTTTTTTTAAACGCGGCCAGACTATCTTCCAAAGCGTGAAACGGCGCGAGCGAGCCGCAGATGAGCCGCGACGCGCCGGCGCCCGCCCCAAATCTTTCCACGGCTTTGATGGCGGCTTCTTTTAACGCGGGGTGGTTTGCGAGGCCGAGATAATCGTTGGACGAAAAATTCAGAAAGGTGTTGCCGCCGGTTTCAATGCGCGGGCCGGGCGCGGAATCCACGCGGCGCAGTTCGCGAAACAGGTTTTGTTCGCGCTGCGCGGCCAGGCGGCGGTTTAATTCGTCAGCGAACGGATTCATCTGGCCCAAGCTAAACACAGATGAACCTCGATGGAAAGAATGGCGTGTTAAACCTGCGGTGAAATCGCCCAGCGGCCTTCAATCAGGCTGGCGGTGACATTCCCGGAATGTTGCAGCACGGCTTCACCGATCCGGGAGGTTTTACCGGTGAACGGAATCGCCACCAGATCGGCACCCGCATTGACCGAGAGTTCACCGATTTCGCCGGCGAGGCCAAGCGCGCGGGCGCCGTTGACGGTGGCCATTTGCAAAATGGTTTCGGGCGAGACGGATTTGTCGGCATCCGCCAGCGCGCGCATTTCGGCGAACATATCCAGTTCCGGCTTTTGTTTTGCCACCTTGCGGGTGGTGGCCAGGCTGTCGGTGCCTAGGCACAGATTCACTCCTGCTTGCGCCAGCCGTTGGCGCTCAAATTTCGGATGTTTGAAATAGTCGTGGCTGCGCGGACAGTGAACCACCGGCGTTTTGCTTTTGGCAAGCAATGTGACGTCGCCGGGCGCAAGGCAGTTGGCGTGGATGGCAAGGACGTTTTCGCCGAGCAATTCCTGCCGGGCGAGATGGGCAACGGGCGAGCCCTGCCCGCAGTCGGAATTGTCGCGGTGATTGCGGGCAAGCCAGTCAAACATTTTGCCGCGGGCGTGCCGGAACATTTCAAACTCCTGCACGGATTCGGCGACGTGGATGCTGGCGCGCCATTTCCTTTTTTGGCAGATGGCGGCGGTGAGTTTCAGCAATTCCGGCCGGGTGGAATACGGCGCGTGCGGCGAGAGGACGGCGCGATTGCGCGGATGCCGAAGCGACTCGATAATCTCGACGGCTTCATGCAAAACGTCCGCCGGCCGCCGGCGGGCGTGAAGGCCGGTCATTTCGAGAAAAGAAAATATCCGCAGGGGCGTGGCGTCCCAGACTTCCGGCAGCAAATCCGGCATCACCTCGATGTCGGCCACCGTTGTCGTGCCGGTCTGCAAAAGTTGTTGCGCGCCGCGCAGCCACGAGCGGGCGTAGTCGGAATAACTCCAGCCCGTCTTGTGCGCCATGATGGCGGCAATCCAATCGGTGAAGGTTTTTGGCACCGGTAGTTCGCCGGCCATGTCGGTGTAATCAAGATGGCAGTGCGCGTTGACGAGGCCGGGCAGCAAAACCACTTCCCCGAGATCAAAAGCCTTTTCGCGCCGGTGCGGGCGCAAATCGCGCCACGGCGCAATGGCGCGGATTTTGTTTCCCGCAATGAAAACCGCGCCGTCCTCGATGGGCGGCGCGGTGATCGGCAGAACGATTTTGGCCCGCAGAATCATGCTTCGCTCTCGCGGCGCGCGCGCTTGAGCTTGATGCCGTCCTTGTGCTTGACGGCTTTCCGCTTGTTGTGGCGCTTGCGGATCTGCTGCTCGATTTTTTTCACGACCAGATCAATGGCCGCATAGAGATCGCTTTCCCGGTCTTCGGCAAACAGATCCGGGCCGCGCACACTCAAACGCACCGAGCAGCCGAACTGTTTCTCCGGCACGCGGGAATGATCGTGCTCCAGCGTGACGCGCGAATCCACAATGTGCTGATCCAGGTGATCCAGCTTGTCCAGCTTGGCAACGATGTGATCTTCAATGGCTTTGGTGAGGGTCACGTTATGCGTGGAAAGAATCAATTTCATGTAAAAAAGATGCAGCCATTTGGCGGAAAAATCCAGTTTTTCCTTTCGGGCATCTCCCGACAGCGAGATTCGTGCCAGTTTAGCTTGAGGTTCGGTCAAGTTGGGCTATGGTAAAACGCACATGGGACTTGGAATGCAACTTTCGCAACGGTTGACGCAATCGCTGGTGCTTGCCCCGCAGCTCCAGCAATCGCTCGCCTTGCTTCAGGCTCCCACGCTGGAACTCAAAGCGCTGGTCGAACAGGAGCTTCAGCAAAACCCGGTGCTGGAGGAAGTGGACGCGCCGGAAACGGAGGCTTCGGAAAAACTCGCCGGCGGCGAGGACGAAACGGCTCCCGCCAACGACCCCGCCGAACCGCCGGAGGATGTTAAATTCGATTCCGCCACCGAAAAAACGACCGAGGCGAATGACAATTTTCAGGCGGAATTTGAACGGATGGTCCAGCTGGATCAGGAATGGCGCGACCGCTTCTCACCGGTCAACACGCCCGTCCGCGCCACCGCCGAAGACGAGGAACGGCGGCAGTTCCTGTTTGATTCGCTCACCGCCGAAACCTCCCTGGCCCAATACCTGGTTGAACAGGTGCGCGACACCAACCTGAACGACGAACTGCGCGCCATCGCCGAATTGCTCATCGGCAACATTGATGATTACGGCCATCTCAATGCGACCGTTGAGGAAATTGCCAGCCTCACCCGGCTGCCGGCGGAAAAAATCTCGGAAGTCCTGAAAGTGATCCAGAGCTTCGACCCGCCCGGCGTGGGCGCGCGCGATTTGCGCGAATGTCTGATGCTCCAGCTTGAGCGCGCCGGCCGGCAGGAAACCCTGGAATACCACATCATCCGCGATTTCATGGATGCGCTGGGCAAACGGCGCATCCCCGAAATCGCCCGCGGCACCGGCCGGAGCATTGAGGACGTGCAGACGGCGCTTGCCCGCATCGCCCAACTGGAACCGCGCCCGGGCCGCAATTTTCTGACCGCCGTCGAGCAATACGTCGCGCCGGAAGTTTTCGTCACGCGCGTCGGTGATGATTATACCGTCACCACCAACGACGAACAGCTGCCGCAGTTGCGCATCAGCAATGTTTATAAGGATTTAATGACCCGTGACGGCGAAAACCCCGAGGTGCGGGACTATATCCGCGAAAAAATCCGCGCGGGAAAATTTCTCATCAAGAGTTTGCAGCAGCGCCAGCAGACCATCGCCAACATTGGCCGCGAAATCGTCAAGCGCCAGCGCGAGTTCATGGAAAAAGGCATCGCGCATCTCAAACCCATGACGATGGCGCAGGTTGCCGAAGTGGTTGGCGTCCACGAAACCACCGTGAGCCGCGCCGTTTCCGGCAAATACATCGAAACTCCGCAGGGGGTGTTTGAGATGAAATATTTTTTCACCGCCGGATTGCAGACGGCCAGCGGCACCGATGTTTCCAATGCCAGCGTCAAGGACATGGTGGCCGAAATCTTCAAAAACGAAAACCCCGCCAGGCCGTTGTCCGATCAGGAAGCCGTGAAGCTGCTCACCGAAAAAGGCATCCACATCGCCCGCCGCACCGTCGCAAAATATCGCGACGAACTGGGCGTCCTGCCGTCAAACCTGCGCAAGGTGTATTAGCGTCCCCTGCCCGGTCGGGAAAAAGTTTGCTCACTTTGCCGCCAGCGCGGCCTCAATGGCCTGGACCACTTCGGGTGAATCGGGTTTCACTTTGGGTTCAAAACGGCTCACGATTTTCCCGTCGCGCCCGACCAAAAACTTGCCGAAGTTCCACTTGATATCGCCCGGAAACGGCGAACCCGGACCGGCCAGCCGGACGTAAAGCGGATGGCGATTTTCGCCATTGACTTCAATCTTCTCAAACATTGGAAAGGTCACATTGTATTTCGAGGTGCAAAAGGTTTTGATCTCCGCCGAAGTGCCCGGCTCCTGCGCATGAAACTGGTTGCACGGAAAACCGCAGATGACCAGCCCCTGGTCCTTATATTTCTCGTAAAGGGCTTCCAGCGCCTTGTATTGCGGCGTGTTGCCGCATTTTGAGGCAACGTTGACAATCAGCAGCAACTTGCCCTGATACGGCTTCAATGACGTGTCCTGGCCGTCAATATTCTTGAGCGGAAGGTCGTAGATGGAATCCGCCGCCAGCAGCGAAGTGGTTTGAATCATCGCGACCGCAGCCAAAAGGATAAATGTGATTTTCATGGTCGCAACCATGCACCAGCCCACACCATCTGTCAAATGGGCGGCGGCAGACCCTCATTTCGGCAGCCAGGGACGCACGCGGTTGGCCAGCAGTTTATATCCGGCGGCATTGAAATGGAGTTTGTCCGACGCAAATAATTCCGCGCGCGGCAACCCGTTCGTGCCCAGCGGCAGGTCGTAGGTCTCAAGGTATTGCAGCCACGCTTTGCCCGCGATATAACTGCCGACGAGGGTGTTCAACTGTTTTTCCTGTTCGTGCTGCTTCCAGCGCGTGGGGGTTGGACTCCAGGAGATGAAAACTATCTTTGCGACCGGCAGCTTCGTGTGGACCGTTTCCGCGAAGTCCTGAAAATCGCCCGCGACCTCTTCCGGCGATTTGCCCGCCCAAAGATCGTTGCCGCCGGACCGAAACAAAATCAGCTTCGGCTGATAGGGAAAAATGATGCGGTCGGCAAAATGCGTCGCGTCCACAATCTGCGAGCCGCCGAAGCCACGGTTCAGGACCGGCAGGCCGGGAAAATCCTTCGCCAGCGTTTTCCAGCGGGAAATGGTCGAGGAACCGGCGAAGACGATGGCATTGGTCGGCGGCGCGTGCTTGATGTCCTGCAATTCAAAGGCGTGGATGGCCTTTTCCCAGCGCGCAAAGTTATGCGGCCGGTTTGTTCCGGTGGCGCAACCCGCCAGGGTGAGCAGGCCCAGGAGCAATGCAATATGTAGTAAACCTTTATTCATGTTAGCCAATAATCCAGAGTCCGAGAAAAGATTACAGATTCAGCGGCGCAGGGAAACCGTATTTGTTTTGGGAAAATCCGCCGGCACGGAAAGGGTCACCGGCCGGCCGGCCAGCCATTGCACCGCGCGCGGAATGATGGTTTGCACCGCCGCGCAACGCAGGGCCGGCGGATTCGTCTCCCCTTTCCAAACGTGGCCGTAAGTGGAAACATAGACGCGCCCCTGGCCGTAAGTCGTCGTCCATTCCACCGGCCACAACAGCCCCTGCCCCGGCTTGGAATCCCTGGCATACGCCAGCACATTCACTTTCTCCGCCGGGCCGCGCGCATAAAAATAAACCTCCAGATCCGGCGTAAGCCACGCGCGCGGCAGGCCGGCATGGATCGCATCATCGCCCCGGCGCGTGACCAGCACATCACCGCGTTTGCCGTGGCTGGTCTTGCCGCCTTCGCCCGGCGGAATCCGCACAAGCGAACCGTCCGCGTTCACGCGGATGGCCGTGCCGTAATCCGCCTGGCGCCAGCAGAGGCCGACCATCTGTTCGTATTCCTTCCATCCCACGAACGCGTTTTCCGCCGAATGAAATATGTAAACGCCCCCGCCCTGCCGGACGAAATCCGCAAACTCCTTTTTCACCGGCTCCGGCCATGACGGGCCGTGGCTGATGTCGTTGCAGGTTTGGATCACCACGTCGCAGTCGGAAAATTGCGGACGCCACGCCGCCCAATCCGCGGCGTTCGTGGTCTGCGGGGTCGTGCTCACGGCAACCGTGAACAATCCCGACGGCTCCAGCAGGCCGCGGAGCAAGGAAGTGGTCTGCCGCCAGTCGTGATTGCTGAACCCGTCCACGATGAGCACGCGGATTTTGGCGTCGGCGGCGTGGGCGGAACTCAACAGCACGGCGAGCAGCCATATCAGCAATGCGAGGCCAGCACGACGGTTCATGCCGCGATGTTAGAAAAAACCCGCGCCGCGGCCAACTTCAATCATGGTCACGGCCGGGTGTCGGGGCGCCGCCCTTATGCTGTCGCCGCCTAGGGCACGGTGATGGTGGCCGGATCACTCCAAGCGCCCTTGCCCGTCTTCTTGCCGCCGACGGCGCGGGCCCGCACTCACAGCTTGGTGCCGCTCACCAGCCGGGTAAAGGTCGTCCGGCTGCCGGAAGAGGTTTCGAGATGCGTCCACGAATCCGGCTTGGTCGGGTCGGTGGTCGATTCATACTCGTAGCTTTGCGCCCCCGCCGTCTTCTTGAGGAAACTTTTCACTTCACAATCCACCCGCCGCCCACGACCAAGTCATCCTGATAAAACACCGCCGCTTGGCCAGGCGTGATGGCGCGCGCGGGCGTGTGCAGTTTCACCCGCACTTTATTTCCCTCCAGCGGCGTGACCGTGGCCGGCGCGCCGGGATGGTTGTAGCGGATCTTCGCCGTGACTTCGATGGGCGCGGTCAGCTTTTCAAACGGATACCAGTTGCAGCGGTCGGCCACAAATTCATCGCGGTCGAGCGCGGCTTCATCGTCCACGACGACGCGGTTGTTCTCCGCGTCGAGTTCCACCACATAGACGGGCTTGGGCGTGGTGATGCCCAGTCCCTTGCGCTGGCCGATGGTGTAAAATTCAATGCCCTCGTGGTGGCCGAGGACGTGGCCGCGGGCATCCACAATCTCGCCGCGATGTTTTTGCACGAGGTTCGCCTGCTGGAGAAAGCCGCCGTAGTTGTTGTCGGGCACGAAACAGATTTCCATGCTCTCCTCCTTGTCGGCGGTCTTGAGCTGGCACTGCCGCGCCACTTCGCGCGTGTCGCTCTTGGTCTTTTCGCCGAGCGGAAACAGGGTGCGCGCGAGCTGGTCCTGACGGAGCGAGAACAGAAAATAACTTTGGTCCTTGCGCATATCGCGTCCGCGCTTGAGCAGCCAGCGCGAGCCGTCAGCGCTCTTTTCCACGCGGGCGAAATGGCCGGTGGCGATGAAGTCCGCGCCCAGCTGGTCCGCACGGTCAATGAGGCGGCCGAACTTCAGGTTTTGGTTGCACATCACGCACGGATTGGGCGTGCGGCCAGCCTTGTATTCGTCGGCGAAATACTGGATGACGTGCTTCTGGAAATCGGCCGATTCGTCCACGAGGTAATACGGCACATCGAGCTTGTCGCAGACGCTGCGCGCATCGGTGACAGCCTGCGGCCCGCAGCATTTGTCCTCGGCGCGGTTCACGCAGTCCTGCGGCCAGAGCTTGAGCGTGATGCCGATGACGTCGTAGCCCTGCTCCAGCAGCAGGGCCGCCGTGGCGGAGGAATCCACGCCCCCGCTCATGCCGCAGATGACGCGCGATTTTTTCTGGCCGTTCACAAGGCGGACAATATATCAGCAATGCGCACGGTGTAAAATGCGTTTGCGCCGGTGCATGAAAAAACCGCCGGAGAAAATCATTTTCATCCGGCGGTTTGGCAAAATTCGTTTTTCGTTTCAGCGCTGGTAATAGCACAGGTAGGCGACATCGGCGATGGCCTCGACCTCGAACTTCACCCCTTTGGGAACGATAAAGAACTGGCCCTGGCCATGGCTCTGCCATTCGCCGCCGGGCAGCTTGGCTTTGAGCGTGCCGCTCACGATGTGCATATGCTCCACGCAATCGGTGCCAAAGCTGTATTTGCCGGGTTCGATCACGCCGACAGTGGCCGGGCCGTCGGCGGTGCTGAGGGCGAGGCTCTGGACTTTGCCTTCGAAATAAGAATTGTGTTTCATGCGGAGAATTTAATGCCTGTTTTCGGCGCGATTATCAATACAAACTGCGGCATCTAATGTGGAAAATATCTCACCCTAATCCGCCGCACTGATTTTTACGGATTTCTAATGTCAAAATCATGGCGAATTTCAAAAACAATGATTGCACAGTTGTGAAAATTGAGTAAAAAATAACGGAACGCGGACTAATTCGTCCCGCGTTCACCAGAAAACAAATGCAGATAGCTAATGACACCGCCACGGTGCGCACCAGTGCGCCACCGAAACAGGGCCTTTATGATCCGCAGTTCGAGCACGACGCGTGCGGACTGGGTTTCGTCGTCAACATGAAGGGCAAGAAGTCCCACCAGCTGGTGTCGGACGCCTTGCAGATTCTTGTCAACCTCGACCATCGCGGCGCCTGCGGCTGCGAGGCCAATACCGGCGACGGCGCGGGCATCCTCATCCAGGTGCCGCATGATCTTTTCGTGACGGAAGCGGCGCGGGTTGGCTTCAAGCTGCCGGCACCCGGCCAATACGGCGTCGGCCAGTTGTTCCTGCCGAAGAACCCGGCGGAACGCGAAGCCATCAAAAGCGAACTGACCAAAATCATTTCCGCAGAAGGTCAGACCGTGCTCGGCTGGCGCGACGTGCCGACGGACAATTCCTCGCTCGGTAAAACCGCCGTGGCGGCGGAGCCGTTCATGGGGCAGGTATTCGTCGGCCGCAACCCGTCCATCAAGGACGACGACGCATTTGAACGGAAACTTTTTGTCATCCGCAAGGTGGCGGAACGGCGCATCCGCTACGGCGACAAATTCGCTGGCGGCAAGATGTTCTATGTCTCCAGCCTGTCGGCGCGCACGCTGATTTACAAGGGGATGTTGATGTCCACGCAGGTGGAAAATTATTACCCCGACCTGCGCAACCCCGCCGTCGTCACGGCGTTGGCGCTGGTGCATTCGCGGTTTTCCACCAATACCTTTCCCAGCTGGGATCGCGCCCACCCGAACCGCTACATTGCGCACAATGGCGAAATCAACACCCTGCGCGGTAATGTGAATTGGATGAAGGCGGCGCAGGCAAATTTCAAGTCCGCCACGCTCGGCAGCGACATCAAAAAAGTCGTGCCCGTCATCAACGAGGACGGCAGCGATTCCGCGCAGTTCGACAACTGCGTCGAGCTGCTGGTCATGGCGGGGCGCGAACTGCCGCACACGATGATGATGATGATTCCCGAGCCATGGGAAAATCACGAGAGCATGGACGCCGAACGCCGCGCGTTCTACGAATTTCATTCCTGCCTCATCGAACCTTGGGACGGCCCGGCTTCGATGGCGTTCACGGACGGCATCCGCATTGGCGCGTGCCTCGACCGCAACGGTCTGCGCCCGTCGCGGTATTACGTCACGAAGGACGACGTGGTCATCATGGCTTCGGAGGCTGGCGTGCTCCCGGTGCCGCCGGAAAACATCCTGGTCAAAGGCCGCCTGCAGCCCGGCAGAATGTTTCTCGTGGACACGCAGGCGGGCCGCATCATTGCCGACGAGGAGCTGAAGAAAAAATACGCCTCCGCGCATCCGTATAAGCAATGGCTGGACGAGCATCACGTTCTTTTGGAAGAACTGCCGGAACCGGCTCATCACACCGATCCGGGACACCGGAAGATTTTGCAGGAACAGCAGGCCTTCGGCTACACTTTCGAAGACTTGCGCTTCATCATCGGCCCGATGGCGCGCGACGGCGTGCAGCCGCTCGGCTCCATGGGCACCGACACGCCGCTGGCGGTTTTGTCCGAGAAACCGCAGCTCCTTTACAATTATTTCAAACAGCTTTTCGCGCAAGTCACCAATCCGCCGATTGACCCCATCCGCGAGGAGATCGTCACCGCCACCCACACGATGGTCGGTTCTCGCGGTGGCCTGCTGAACCCCGGCGCGGAAAGCTGCGCGCTCATCCGGCTCGAACAGCCGATTCTCACCAACGAGGAACTGGACAAGCTGCGGTTCATTGAACGCACCGGTTTCAAATCCGAAACCTTGCCGACTTTGTTCAATGCCGCCGCCGGCACTAAAGGTTTGCAAGCGGCTCTGGAAAAACTGTTTGCCGCCGCCGATGAAGCCATCCGCGATGGGGCGAACATCCTGATCTTGTCCGACCGTGGCGTTTCTCCGGAACTGGCCCCGATTCCCGCGCTGCTGGCGATTTCAGGTTTGAACCATCATCTCATCCGCACCGGCACGCGCGGCCGCACCGGCCTCGTGCTGGAATCCGGCGAACCGCGCGAAGTGCATCATTTTGCGCTGCTCATCGGTTACGGCTGCAGCGCCATCAATCCCTATCTCGCCTACGAGACGATTGACGACCTCATCCACGAAGGTTTGCTGGAAAAAACCGACCACAAGACGGCGGTTAAAAAATATATCAAGGCCGCCATCAAGGGCGTCGTCAAAACCATGGCCAAGATGGGCATCTCGACCGTGCAAAGCTATCGGGGCGCGCAGATTTTTGAAGCCGTCGGCCTCAACAGCGAGGTCGTCGACAAATATTTCACCTGGACGCCTTCGCGCATCCAGGGCGTCGGCCTTGAGGTCATCGCCGGGGAAGCGCTCGCTCGTCACCGCCGCGCTTTCCCGCGCGAATCGGTCAACACGGAACTCGACGCCGGCGGCCAGTATCAATGGCGCGATAGCGGCGAATTTCATTTGTTCAATCCGCAGACGATCCACAAGCTGCAAACCGCCTGCCGGCTCGGCAGCGAAAAGATTTACCGCGAATACGCCGAGCTGGTGAACAACCAGGCGAAAAATCTTTGCACGTTGCGCGGTCTGCTCGATTTCAAGTTTGCGGAGAAACCGTTGCCGCTTGAGGAAGTGGAATCGGTTGAAAGCATTGTGAAGCGTTTCAAGACTGGCGCGATGAGCTACGGCTCGATCAGCAAGGAAGCGCATGAAACGCTCGCCATCGCGATGAACCGGCTCGGCGGTCGCAGCAACACCGGCGAAGGCGGCGAAGCGGCCGAACGTTACACTTGGACGAATGAAAAAGGCGACTCGAAAAATTCCGCGATCAAGCAGGTCGCCAGCGGCCGGTTCGGCGTGACGAGCCATTACCTCGTCAACGCGAAGGAAATTCAAATCAAGATGGCCCAGGGGGCCAAGCCTGGCGAAGGCGGCGAACTGCCCGGCAAAAAAGTGTTTCCGGACATCGCCAAAACGCGCGGCACGACCGCCGGCGTCGGCTTGATTTCGCCGCCGCCGCACCATGACATTTATTCGATTGAGGATTTGGCCGAGTTGATCCACGACCTGAAAAACGCCAACCGCAACGCACGGGTCAGCGTAAAGCTGGTTGCCGAAGTCGGCGTCGGCACGGTCGCGGCGGGCGTTGCCAAGGCGCACGCGGATGTGGTTTTGATTTCCGGCCACGATGGGGGCACGGGCGCTTCGCCGCTGTCTTCCATCAAACATGCTGGCGGCCCGTGGGAACTCGGCTTGGCCGAAGCGCACCAGACGCTGGTGCTGAACAACTTGCGCAGCCGTATTTACGTCGAGGCAGACGGCCAGATGAAAACCGGTCGTGACGTGGCGGTTGCTGCGCTGCTCGGCGCGGAAGAATTTGGTTTTGCCACGGCGCCGCTAGTCGTGATGGGTTGCATCATGATGCGCGTTTGCCATCTGAACACCTGTCCGGTCGGCGTCGCGACGCAAGACCCGCGTTTGCGCAAGCGCTTCGCCGGGGATCCGGATCATGTGGTGAATTTCATGCGCTTCATCGCGCAGGAACTCCGCGAAATCATGGCTAGGCTCGGCTTCCGCAAGCTGAAAGACATGGTCGGCCGCACCGACAAATTGTTTCCGTGGAAAGCGATTGAGCATTGGAAAGCCAATGGTCTCGACCTCACGCCGATTTTGCACCAACCGGAAATGGGCGCGGACGTCGGACGTTTCCGCTCGCAGGCCCAGGATCATGGTTTGGAAAAATCGCTCGACGTGACCAGGCTGCTCGCCATCTGCAAACCGGCGATTGAACGCGGCGAAAAAGTCCGCGCCGAACTGGAGATTCATAACGTGAACCGCGTCGTCGGTACGATTGTTGGCAGTGAAATCACCAGACAGCACGGGCCGGCGGGCTTGCCGGAAGATACGATCCTCCTGAAGTTCAACGGCAGCGCCGGACAAAGCTTTGGCGCATTCATGCCGCGCGGCATGACCCACGAACTCGAAGGTGACGCGAACGATTATTTCGGCAAAGGTCTGAGCGGCGGTAAGCTCATTGTTTATCCGCCGAAAGGTTCAACCTTTGTGCCGGAAGAAAATATCATCATCGGCAACGTGGCGCTTTATGGCGCGACGGCGGGTGAGATTTTTGTGCGCGGCATGGCGGGCGAACGGTTTGCGGTTCGCAACTCCGGCGTCAACGCCGTCGTCGAAGCCGTCGGCGATCATGGCTGCGAATACATGACCGGCGGACGCGTCGTGATTCTCGGCAAGACCGGGCGCAATTTCGCCGCCGGCATGAGCGGCGGGGTGGCTTACATTTTGGACGAAGCGGGCGATTTCGCCACGCGCTGCAACCTGGAACTGGTCGGCCTCGAAAAACTGGAGGACGTCGATGAAATCGAGGAAGTCTGGAAACTGATCCAGCGCCATCAGGCATACACGAAGAGCGAACGCGCCGCGAAGATTCTCGGCGACTGGAAAAATTTTGTGCCGAAGTTTGTCAAAGTCATGCCGCAGGATTACAAGCGTGTTTTGCTGTCGCTGAAGAAAGTGCAGTCGCAAGGCTTGACCGGCGACGAAGCCGTCATGGCCGCCTTCGAGGAAAACGTGAAGGGCGGCCATTGAACCAACCCATGTTTTAATCCACACCACCAAATCAAAATGGGAAAACCCACTGGATTTTTAGAGTTCCAACGCGAAGTGCCTAAGGACCGCTCGCCGCTCGGGCGCGTGGCCGATTGGCAGGAGTTTCACATCCACCTGCCGGAAGCCGACCTGAAAAAACAGGGCGCGCGCTGCATGGATTGCGGCATTCCTTTCTGCCACACCGGCCAGCTTGTCAGCGGCATGGCCAGCGGCTGCCCGATTCACAATTTGATCCCGGAATGGAACGACCTCGTTTATCGCGGTCTCTGGCAGGAGGCGCTCGAACGCCTGCACAAGACTAATAATTTTCCGGAATTTACCGGCCGCGTCTGTCCCGCGCCGTGCGAAGGCTCATGCGTGTTGGGTAAAAGTGATCCCGCCGTCACCATCAAGAACATCGAGTGCGAAATTGCCGATCACGGCTGGCAAAACGGCTGGGTCACGGCGAAACCGCCCGGGAAGCGCACCGGTAAAAAAGTGGCGGTCATTGGCTCTGGGCCCGCGGGCTTGAGCGCCGCCGCCCAATTGAACAAGGCCGGCCATGAAGTCACCGTTTTTGAGCGCGCCGACCGCCCCGGCGGTTTGCTCATGTATGGCATTCCGAACATGAAGCTCGACAAAAAAGAAGTCGTGCTGCGCCGCTTGGAATTGCTCGAAAAAGAAGGCGTAAGATTTGCCTGCAATACCGAGGTCGGGAAAAATTATCCGGCGGAAAAATTATTGCAGGAATTCGACGCCGTGGTGCTCGCGACTGGCGCGACCAAACCCCGCGACTTGCCCATTGAAGGCCGGCAACTCAAGGGCATTCACTTCGCAATGGATTTTCTCACGGCGAATACGAAAAGTGTTTTGGATCAGCACAAAGACGGTAATTTCATTGACGCGGCGGGCAGGGATGTCGTCGTGATCGGCGGCGGCGATACCGGCACGGACTGCGTCGGCACTTCCATCCGGCATGGCTGCAAATCGCTGGTGCAGGTGGAAATTCTGCCCAAACCGCCGCTGGAACGCGCCAAGGACAATCCCTGGCCCGAATGGCCGAAGACCTACAAAATGGATTACGGCCAGGAGGAAGCCGCCGCGAAATTTGGCGCCGACCCGCGCATCTATCTCACCACCGCCACGAAATTTGCAGGCGACGCGCACGGCCAGGTCAAAGCTGTCCACACCGTTCAAGTGGAGTGGACCAAGAATGACCGAGGCCAGTTTATTCCTAAGAATGTTCCCGGCACGGAAAAGGTTCTGCCCGCGCAGCTCGTGCTGCTGGCGATGGGTTTTCTCGGACCGGAACAGCCGCTGCTCGAAGCGCTCAACGTCGAGCGCGACCCGCGCAGCAACGCCAGGGCGGAATTTGAGAAATACACCACGAATATTAAAGGTGTTTTTGCCGCCGGTGATTGCCGTCGCGGACAGAGCCTCGTGGTCTGGGCCTTTAACGAAGGCCGCGGCGCGGCGCGCGAATGCGACCGTTTTCTGATGGGCCAAACCGACCTGCCGTAAGCGGCTTATGCTGCAACCGCTCGCCCTTGTCTTCTACGAACGGCTCATGCCCGGCAGCCAGCTCGTAAACCGGTTGCAGGATTTGAACTACCGCGTTCTCGCAATCAGCAATCCCGCCTTGCTCGCGGCTACTGTAAAACGCGAAACCCCGTTGCTTCTGTTCGTGGATTTGGCGGCGCGCGGTGATATTACCGGGGCCATCGAAAAAATCCGTTCCGATGCTGCCACCAGTCACCTTCCCGTCATCGCCTTTGCGCCGGATAGCCAAACCGGCCTCTTGGCCGCCGCCCGGCAGGCGGGCGCCAATTTGACCGTCGGCGAAAGCGCCTTGGCCGGGCATTTGGAGACGTTGCTGGAACAGGCGTTGCATCTGGATTGATTTAAACTTTCCCTTGACTGCAGCATAAATTGTTTTCATAGTCGCAGCATAACCAGCGCGCATGAAATTTCCGGTGAAGTGATGTTGCACGGACAGGGCTGAACCAGCCTTGTCCGTTTCACGTTTCGCCGGGCGCGCCAATCAGGAGTGCAGTTATGGCCAGCGGCAAAGTGAAGTGGTTCGACAATAAAAAGGGTTTTGGGTTCATCTCGCAGGATGCCGGACCGGACGTGTTCGTGCATCACACCTCCATCCTCGGCGAAGGCTACAAGACGCTCAACGAAGGCGAGCCGGTCACGTTCGAGGCGGCGCCCAGCGACAAGGGCTTGAAGGCCCAGAACGTCCAGCGCGCTAACCCGGCCTGAACTCCGGCGAATTTCTTTCCCGTTGGCGCGCGGCTTCGCTAACCTGAAGCCATGCTGGAATCTCCGTCGGCTCCGGTCACGAGCCTCTACGTCCACGTCCCGTTCTGCGCGCAGAAATGCGAATACTGCGCGTTCTATTCCGAGGCGTCGTCCGGCGACCTCATCAACCGCTATGTCGCCGCGCTCGTGCGCGAACTGGAAATCGTCGCGTCCGACCTCAAGCCGAAAACCATCTTCTTCGGCGGCGGCACGCCGTCGCTTTTGAATCTGCGCCAATGGAAAACCATATTGGGCGCGCTGGAAAAACTGAACCTGCTCGGCGCGGAGGAATTTACCATCGAGAGCAATCCCGCCACCGTCTCCGCCGACAAATGTCAGCTGCTCCGTGATTTCGGCGTCAACCGCCTTTCGCTGGGCGTCCAGTCGCTTGATGAAAAACTGCTCGACCGGCTGGGCCGCATCCACTCGCGCGAACAGGTTTTCAAATCCTTCGATGTTTTGCGGGCCGCCGGTTTTGACAATGTGAATCTCGACCTGATGTTCGCCGTCCCGACGCAGACCATGGACATCTGGCGCGACACCCTGAACGAGGTGATGGCGATGCAAAGCGAGCACCTTTCCAGCTACGAGGTGATTTACGAGGATGACACGCCGCTGTTTGACCAGCTTCAGGCCGGCGAATTTTCGGTGGACGAAAACCTCGCGTGTGAAATGTATGAGGAATTGATTACTACCGCGACCCGCGCCGGTTTTCACCAGTATGAAATCGCCAATTTCGCCCGGAATAACTCCCGACTCCCGTCTCCCATCTCCCATCTCCCATCGCGCGCCTGCCAACACAACATAAATTACTGGCGCGGCGGTTCCTATTACGGACTCGGTCCTAGTGCGACCGGTTATGTCCGCGGCGTGCGCACGAAAAACTGGGCGAACACTCAGCTCTATTGCGACCAGCTTGAACAAGGCAAACGGGCCATCGAATCTAGCGAGGAATTGTCGCCGCTGCGCCGCGCCGGGGAAATTGCCGCGTTCGGCCTGCGCCTGAATGCCGGCTGGCCGTTTGAGAAATTTAAGAGCACGACCGGGTTTGATTTGCGGAACGAATGGGATTCCGAAATGAATCAACTGGCCGAACGCGGCTGGGCGGCACGCGAAGCCGACAGATTTAGCCTTACCCATCAGGGGCTGCGCTTTGCCGATGCCGCCGCGGAAATGTTTCTGCGCTGAACTAAAATCGCTGGGCGAGCACGCTCGCCCCACCAGCCACTACGTCAGCGGCAGCCACACGGTAAAAGTCGTGCCGGCATTTAATACACTCGCCACCTCGATGGTTCCGCCATGCGCCTCGACGATGGCTTTGCAGATGGAGAGCCCGAGGCCGGCGTTGCCGGCGCCGGTGCGCGATTGATCAGCCCGATAAAACCGCTCGAACACCCGCGGCAAATCTTCCGGCGCCATCCCCTGCCCCGTGTCCGCGATTTCCAGAACCGCGAGGCCGTTGGGCGAGGCCATGCTTACGCGCACCTCGCCGCCCGGCTGGTTGTATTGAATCGCGTTGGTCAGCAGGTTCGTGACGACTTGCGCCAGCCGCTCGGCATCGCCGGTGATTTCCCACGGGGTAATTTCAGAAATGATTTTCACGCCGCGTTCCGCCGCAAGTGTCTGCACCAGCTCGATGCTGTCGGAAATGGTTTTGCCAAAATCAAAACGCATCCGCTTCAACCCTTCCTGGCCGGCGTCAAACCGCGCCAGTTCCAGCAGCGACTCGATCAGCTTGCGCATCCGTTGGGCCGCCCGCTGGCAGGCTTCTACGGTCTGCTTGTAGCTCGCGGCATCGCGCTCCCGCGCCAGCGCCGTCTGCGTCTGCGTGAGCACGACGGACACCGGCGTGCGCAACTCGTGCGCCGCGTCGGAGGCGAATTGTTTCTGCTGGGCGAAGGCTGCCTCCAATCTGGCGAAGGTGGAATTTAAAACCGCCGCAAGCTGGCCCAGTTCGCTTTCGGCCTCGTCGACGTTGATGCGCTGCGACAAATCTCCGGCGGAAATCTTCACGGCCGTCGCGCTGATTTCATTGATTGGCTTGATGGCGCGCGCGACCAGCCACCCGCCGCCGGCGAGGCCGAAAAACAAAATGATGCCGCCGACGCCTGTGAGTTTCAAAGCCTTGCGTTGCAGTTCCTTTAGTTCCGGCGCAATCGAGCGACCAACCAGAATCTTCTCGCCCCGTCGTGTGGCTTGAAAAAGCTCACGGAACGCTCCGCGCGTTTGTGGCGGTTGCGGCCCCGGTGAATTCAGGCGCATTGGCACAACCAAATCAACCGGCGTGTTCGTCGAGCGGAAGAGTTCGTTGCCTTCCCGCGACCAGATCACGCAGTAAAAACTATTGGTGTCGTGTTCAACCAGCAACCCTTTCCACGGTGGCTGACGAAAGTTACCCGGCGGACGTGGTTCATCCATCCCGCGGTTAATCAAGGGATGGCCGGAGGGTTGCTCGTCCGGTGGCGGCGGACGGCCTGAGATTGGTTCGCCATTGGGATCAAGTTGACCCCAAAATGATCTTTGCAGTGCGTTGATCAACCCGCCGACGGCATGTTGTATCTCATCATCAATCTGACGGAACTGGCGGTTGCGCTCCAGTTGATACGCGGTGAACCCGAAACCCGCTAGCACGACGACAAGTATCAACCCATACCAGAGTTGCAAGCGCCACTTGATGGATTTGAAGATTTTCATTCGATGCAATAGCCGTGGCCGCGCCGCGTGGTGATGAATTCCGCGCCGAGTTTTTTGCGGACGTTGGAAACGTGGACGTCGAGCAGGTTGGACATCGTGGTGTCATTCTCGTCAAACAGATGCTCGTAAAGCTGCGTGCGCGTGACGACTTCGCTGCGATGCAGCGCCATGAATTCCACCAGCGCGTATTCCCGCGCGGTCAATTCCACCGGCTTGTGCTTGAGCGAAACCGTGCGCGCGGCGGTGTCAACTTTCACATCGCCCATCTCGATGACGTTCGTCGTTTTGTTCGTGCTGCGGCGGATGATGGCGCGCAGCCGGGCAAAAACTTCGTCGAGGTCGAACGGCTTCACCACGTAATCGTCCGCGCCGGTGTCGAGTCCTTTCACGCGGTCGCGCGTCTGGTCGCGCGCGGTGAGCATCAGCACCGGCGTTTTTTTGGTCTTGCGCAGGCGCTTGAGAATTTCCCAGCCGTCCATGCCGGGTAGCATCACGTCAAGGACTATGGCGTCGTAATCCGTGCTCTCGGCATTAAAGAGACCGTCGTCGCCGTTGTCGGCGGTGTCCACGGCGTAGCCTTCCTCGCGCAACGCCTGGGCGAGGCTCGCGAGCAAGTCAGGTTCATCTTCGACAATCAGGATTCTCATACGGCGGCGCGTCCGATTTAACACGAATTCCGGCCGACGTCACTCTCGCAAATGCCATCTTAAGCGGAGATGAAGAGCAAACCATTCCAATCAGTGCGGTTTATGTTTATCTTAATTTATTCTTAAGGTTGGTTCGCTTAAGGTTGTAAATGAAATTTACTGTCAAAATGAAAATTCATTTGCTTGTTGGCTTAACTTTCTCCTGCGCCGCCGCCGTGTCAGCCGACCCGATGCTCACCTCCTGGTTCACCGCCAACAGCGGCAAATACGCCCAGGTCTATACCAGCCCGGCGAACCGGACGGCAGGCATCGCCAGTAACATCTGGAGCAGCACCCTGGCCGCCGGCCAAACCAGCCCGACCTACGCGGGAGTTCACGAAATTGATGCCTCGACGAACTGGGTTTATATCAAAAACACTGGGCTTTCGTCTTTTATCATGGGTCCCTGGAACAACCCTAATTTGCCGAAAAATCAGGGCACGAGCACTTCGGTCTATCGGTTTCCGCGCGGTGTCGCCGGTGTCACCAACAGTTCTTCCAGCACTTCATCCGGCCGGCTCACGGGCATGGGAACCATCGGTTTCCTCGTGGACGGCGTGGCGATTTACAATACTTCGGATGGATATTCCTACTCCCACGCCAATTCGCAGGATGCTGATCCGTTAAACCAATCGGCCATCGACAGCGGCGATGGCATCTGGAATCGCGACGCTTGGACCAATGAGTATGGCTCTTTTGATTACGCCTTGAATCATCCGCAGCCGAGCGGTCAATACCATTCCCACGCCAATCCCATCGCCACGCGTTATCTGCTCGGCGACAATGTTAACTACAGCGGCACCACGAAAATTTACTCCGAGAACATAATCAACCCGAACCTGAAACATTCTCCCATCATCGGCTGGATGAACGACGGGTTGCCGCTCTACGGGCCTTACGGCTATTCCAACCCGACCAATTCCGCCGGCGGCGTGCGCCGGATGGTTTCCGGCTACGTCCTGCGGGATGGCAGTTATGGCAACGCCAATTTGAACGCGGTCGGCCGTACCATTTTGCCGGTCTGGGCGCAAGTGGCCCAAGGCAAGACCGCCTTGACCACCAGCCAATACGGACCCGCCACGACTTACACCAGCAGCGGTTCGGGCGGCAGCCTGACCTACGCTTTGGGCCACTACGCCGAAGATTATGATTATCTCGGCGATCTGGGGTTCGCTCAAGGTGTCACCAACGCTGTTGGCGGCTACACTGCATTTTTTGACCTCAATGAATTCAACGCCCGCTGGTGCGTCACGCCGGATTACCCCAATGGCACCTGGGCCTATTTCGTGACCATCAAGGCCTACGGCACGCCCGCATATCCTTACAACGTCGGTCGCTGGTATTTCGGTAATCCCGCCGGCGGCGGCACCACGACTACCGTGATGAATGCGAACACGCCGCTGACACTTTATTTCAAAGGGGCGACCAATTTGCCGGCCCTGTTGAGCGCGCCCATGGTTAACGCTGGCAACGTCACCCTCACCTGGAGCGCCGTGGAAGGCGGGACGTATCAGGTCAGCGTCTCCACCAATCTCCTTTCAACTTGGACCACCAACATTTCCCTAACCGCGACGGCGACGAACAATTCTGTTTCCAAAACTGAAACCGGAGTCGCCGCCACCAGTTCTATCCGCTTCTACCGCATCGCCCGCACGAGCGTCGCCGCCTTTGACTCGGCGGGCTATTAGACCGTTGCCGCCACATGCCGAAAATGGTTCAACCAACTCTCTCCGCGCTAGCGCTGGTGCTCGCGGTGCAAGCGGCGGCTGCCGCCACGCTGCAAATCGAAATAACGCCGAAAGTTTGCGGCGAAAATCTCCAGCCGGCGTCGCTGCGTTACCAGACCTCCGCTGGCGAAACTTTTTCCATCACCCGCGTCAGCTATCTGGTCAGCGACTTTGCGCTGCAACGCAATGACGGTTCGTGGTTGGAAATCTCCAATTCCGTCGGCTGGCTGGACTTTGATCAAAACCGGAATTCTATCTGGCTCGAAAATGTTCCGGCCGACGGATTCCGCTCCATCCGTTTCACTGTCGGGCTGAACCCGGCCCTCAATCACGCAGACATTTCCAGGTTTTCCGCCGGTCATCCGCTCAACCCGAACCTGAACGGGCTGCATTGGAGCTGGCAGGGCGGATTTATTTTCCTCGCGCTCGAAGGTTTGTGGCGCAACACCGCCGGCGAACTGGACGGCTGGGCCTATCACCTTGCGCGCGACACGAACGCCGCGCGCATCACGCTCTCCGTGCCGCTCGTCGTCACCAACGAAACCAGGCTGGCACTGGATTTTGATCTGGCCGCTTTGCTGAATGCGCCGCGCCCGCTATCCTTTGGCAAAGACGGCTCCTCGACGCACTCGCGCGACGGCGATCCCATTTCTGCTGCGCTCGTGAAAAACCTCGTTGGCGCATTCCGCGTCCGCCAAATCAGTTCGCTGACCGATGTGGAAATCGCCATAACCCGTCCGCAGCCTCTGTATCTGCCCGGAAAATTCACCCCTTATCAATTCCAGATGAGTGCCACGTTCCCGATTCCCGATCTGCCGCGCGACAATCCGCTGCTCGTCGAGCGCGTCGCGCTGGGAAGATTTTTGTTTTTCGACAAACAACTTTCCATCAACAACGCGCAGTCCTGCGCCGATTGTCATTCGCCGGAAAAGGCGTTCACCGATGGCAGAAAAACGGCGCGGGGCGCGGAAGGCCTACTCGGCCCGCGCAACACGATGCCGCTCTTTAATCTTGCGTGGAAAAGCGAATACTTCTGGGACGGCCGCGCAAAAAGTTTGCGCGCACAGGTTTTGCAGCCGATTCAAAATCCGATTGAGCTGCACCAGACGCTGACAAACCTTTGTGACAAACTTCACGTGGCGGTCAAAGCCCATTACGATGGGCTGTTCATCGCCGCTTTCGGCTCGCCGGAAATCACCGCGGAAAAGATTTCGCTGGCGCTGGAAAATTATCTGTTCACCCTCACGTCGTACAACGCAAAATTCGACCGCGTGCTGCGGGGTGAGGAAAAATTCACACCGGCGGAGCAGCGCGGGTTTGAACTTTTTTCCACTGAATACGATCCGCGTCGCGGTCAGTTCGGTGCGGATTGTTTTCACTGCCACGGCGGGTCGTTGTTCCAGAGCCAGTCCTTTGCCAACAATGGCTTGGACGGCGCGTTCAAGGACATCGGCCGTGAGAAAATCACGGGCCGGATTTGGGACCGCGGCAAGTTTGCCGTGCCGTCTCTGCGCAATGTGGCCTTGACCGCCCCCTACATGCACGATGGGCGGTTTCTGACTCTGGAAGAAGTCGTCGAGCATTATTCAACGGGTGTCATCCGCAGCGCGACGCTCGATCCGAACCTCGCCAAGCATCCCGACGGCGGCGTGCCGTTAAGCGGCGTGGACAAAGAGGCTTTGGTGGCGTTTCTTCACACGCTGACCGACACTCATTTCACCGCGAAAAAATAATTTCAGTGATTCTTTCGCCTTAACGTTTGCTTAAGGTTGCTTCAGGTAAATTGGACTCATGAAAAGTGAGAGCACACGCAAGCCGTTACGAATTGCCCGCGGCAGCGAAGAGTTGCTGGAGTTAGCCGTGCGCGTGACTGTCATAAATATACTGGAGGCAAAATGAACTCAACCTTTGCTCAAACTGAAAACCGGCGCTGGATGTTGGTGGATGACAATGCCGAAGTCCTGTTGTTGCTTTCCGCCGCCATCGAAATGATGGCCGGCGTGGAAACTGAATGTTTCAACTCGCCCTGGTCCGCGCTGGCGGCGTTTGCGTCCGCGCCGGAAAAATACGAATTGGTCATCACGGATTTTGAGATGCCGGGCATGGATGGCGTCGAGCTTTGCCGGCGAATGCTCGCGCCGGCGCCGGCGCTGAAAGTTTTCCTCACCACCGGCAACGGATTTATTACCGGGACCGCAGCGGCAAATGCCGGTTTTCTGGGACTGTTGCACAAGCCGTTCCAACTCGAAACGCTCCGCAGTATGCTGGCCGCTGCGGAAATCCAGTTCCATGAACCCGTCGCTGCGTAGATTTTACACCCACCAACAACCAAATGACAAAACTATGAAAACTAAAACAACCGTTAGCTTACTGGCCGTGCTCGGAGCCCTCGCGCTCGCGGCCAGTGCCCAGGAAAACCCGCCGCCCGCGGGCGGCCCGCCATCCGACGGTCAACCTTCCGCCCAACGCACGGGCGGTCCCGGGGGCCAGCGCGGCTTCCATCTGTTGCCACCACCCGCTGTGGAACAGCTCAAACTTACGGATGACCAGAAAAAACAGCTCGCCGCGCTCGAAACTGAAACGAAGGCCAAGCTGGAAAAAATTCTGACCGCCGACCAGCTCCAACAGTTGAAAAACTTTCGCCCGCCGATGCGCGGTGGCATGAATCGCAACAAAAGCAACGGCCCTGAAGGCGGCGATAACGCGATGCCGCCCGGCCAGCCGCCCGGTGAAGGCGACAACAACAATCCGCCGGCGGGAAAGCCGCCCGGCGACAAGTAAACAGCTTCCGTTCGTGTGAACGGCAAGGCGGCGGACTGGCGAAAACCGGGTGTGAAAAGCCAGTCTGCCGCTCCATTTTTTATTTGGCGACGAGCCGCACCGCTGCCAGCAGCGCGGCCAGAATGGAAATTCCGCCGCAGACGACATACGGCAACATCGGCACGTGGAAATATAGCGACGCGGCGAACAGCGGGCCGACAATGCGTGCCAGCGCGCCGGCGCTTTGACAGATGCCGATGGTCGCGCCCTGTTCGCTGGCCGGCGCGAGATTTGAGAGCAGCCCGAACAGCGGCGCTCGCGTGAGGCTGGAACCGATGGCCAGCAGCGCCAGCGCGAGCAGCATTTTGATCCACGGCCAGTCCGCTGCGCTCAGGACCGCCGACCATTTCAGTACACCGTCGCCCTTGATGAACGGCAGCAGCACCAGCGCGCTGCCGGTGAACAGCAGGCTTGCGGCAATCAGCTTCGGCTCGCCGATTTTTTTCACCAGCCGGCCAATCGCGCCGCCCTGAATGAATGCGCCAATCACGCCGCAAAAGACAAACAGCGAAATGACGCTGCTGACTGGCGCGGTTTCACTTTGGGTGAGCCCAAGCTTGAAATTGTCGCTGACGAGCAGCGGCAGCGTGCTTTCAAAGCAGCTGAAAGCAAACGTGGCGAGGAAGAAAATCAGGATCAGCAGCCCGATCTTGGGCTGCGACAAGGTGTGCGCCCATTGATCCAGGTGCGGACGGCTGTTGGCGTGGCCGGAGTTGGGTTTCAGACTTTCGGCGAGAATGGCATACGCGAGCAGAAAATTTGCGGCGCAAAGCGCTGCCGCCGCCCAGCCGGGCGCGGTGGCCCCTCCAACTTTATACGCAACGCCGCCGATGGCCGGGCCGAAGATGAAGCCGAGGCCGAATGCCATGCCGATAAGTCCCATCCTTTTGGAACGATGTTCCGGCGGCGTGATGTCGGCGATGTAGGCCTGGGCGACGGTGATGTTGCCGCCGCACGCGCCGGCAAAGATGCGCGAGACGAGCAGCGCCCCCAGTGCGACGGCATGATTTTCAAATCCCGAGCCGATGGCGAACAGCCCATAAGATAAAGCTGCGCCGGCGGTGCTGATGAGCAGGATCGGGCGGCGGCCGTGGCGGTCGGAAAGTTTGCCCCAGATGGGCGAAAAAATGAACTGCATCGCCGAGAACGACGCGATGATGACGCCGATAAGCCAGCCGCTGGCGCCGTAATGCCGGCTGTAAAGCGGCACGAGCGGCACAACGATGCCAAAGCCGATAAGGTCAATGAAGACCGTGAGAAAAACCACGAGCATGGACGGTTTGCGATTCATTTTCAATAAAGCTCCGTGAGTTTAGCCCTGAAAACCGGCGAGTCAAATTTGTTAGCAATAATGCGGTGTTAACCGACGCCTCTTGACCCGGTTCTTCTTTTCCTCCTCGCCGCAGATAAAACCGGTTTATTTCTTTTGTGTATTTCGTGATGAAAAAATGACTTGCTTCGCCGTGTTCGCGTCCTTCCTGCGACGATTCCGCACTAAAAACTTGAGATGACAGAAATGATGTGGGGCTTCGGAGCAAAGATTTTTGATAATTTCACTAGCCATGTATGTACTAATATGTATATATACAGATTGTTCGACGGCCCGGCTTGGGTTCTGCCTCTCGCCGGCTGACGGTATCTCTGGCGCTGCCTTGCCGGCGGCGGGTGGAGTTTCTGTGCGACGTGCGTGGCCGTTCTTTGACATCCGGATTTTGTCCCGCCGCCCGTTATGGGTTGCCCGGGTGGGGCGTGCCCGCTTCGCGCCTTTGGTAAATTCAGGTTTCAGTTCTCAAATCTCAGATTTTTGCTGTTTCCGGTCCGGTTTGGTCTGGTTTGGTCTGGTTTGGTTCGGTCGTGCCCCGCAACGTCGCCATCTTCGCCCGACCAGCTGCCAGGCTCAGCATCCCGCCTTCGTGCCTTGGTGGTTAAAAAATTGACTTACTTCACCGCCTTCGCGTCTTTCGCGCGACCATACGCCATCTGCCACTTTTAGCAGCGAGCAACCTGAATCCAGTTTTTTTAACCTTTTGTTAAATTTTTGCATTTTAAAAACAGAGTATCAAAACGGCACAAAAAGTATCAACGGCACTAAAAAGCAACATCCGGCCAGTTCATGGCGGCGAGGGTTAAAATTAGAACCATGAAAAGCTGCACCCGGGAATAACCGGTGAAAAAGAATTATTATCTTTGGCTTGAAGCGGCCTCGTTAAAAGCGAAAATCCACACCTCATGATTGATTCCGTTTCCGATCCGTTGTCCGGCGGTTCCGCCGACGCGGGAGCTGATTTAAAAAAATCGCGCCGGCCAAAAGGCGACCGCCGTTCGCCCTCCGCGCCCACGCTCGACCGCTTGCCGCCGCATTCAACCGAGGCGGAGATGGGCGTGCTGGGTTGCGCGCTGCTCGACCCGAACCAGTGCATCGGCGAGTGCATCGAGAAGCTCAAGGACGATGGCAAGTCGGCGTTTTACGATCTCCGGCACCAGACGATTTACGAAACGCTGGCGGAAATGTTCAATGCGCGGGTGGCGATTGACCTCATCACGGTGCAGCAAAATTTGAAAGACCGGCAGCTTTTGGACCAGGTCGGCGGCATCGCCTACTTGAGCCAGTTGCAGGATGCAGTGCCGAGCGCGGCCAACCTGTCCTATTACCTTGAAATCGTCCGTGAAAAATATCTGCTGCGAAAGCTCATTACGACCTGCTCCGGCGTGGTGGGCAAAGTCTATGACTACGAGGGCGAAGTCGAGGCGTTGCTGGACGAGGTCGAGAAGGAAATTCTCCGCGTCAACGAGTCGCGGGCGCAGACGGGCATGCTGCCCATCAACACGCTGGTGCATGACGCGATCGCGACCATTGAAAATTATTTTGGCCGGCAGGGTCAGCTCGGCGGTATTTCAACCGGCTTCGTGGATTTGGACAAGATGACGGACGGGCTGCACGGCGGCGAAATGATCATCATTGCGGCGCGGCCCTCGATGGGCAAGACGTCGCTGGCGATGAATATCGCGGAACATGTCGCGATGGAGCTTAAGCTGCCGGTGGGCGTGTTCAGTCTGGAAATGAGCGCGGCGTCGCTGATCCTGCGCATGATGTGCTCGCTGGCGCGGGTGAACCTGCGGAGCATCCGCGAAGGTTTCATGGGTGAGTCGGATTTTCCCAAGCTGACGAACGCGGCGGGGCGGTTGTCGGCGTCGAAGCTGTTCATTGACGACACGGCGGGGCTTTCGATTTTGCAGTTGCGGGCGCGGGCGCGGCGCATGGCCCAGCAGCATGGCATCAAGCTCTTTGTCATTGACTATTTGCAGCTTTGTAACTCTACTGCACGGCGGGCGCAAGAGAATCGGCAGCAGGAAATCGCCGACATTTCGAGCGGTATCAAGGCGCTGGCGAAAGAGTTGAACGTGCCAATCATTGTGCTGTCCCAGCTGAACCGCGAACTGGAGAAGGACAAGAGCCGGAAACCGCGGTTGAGCGACTTGCGCGAGTCGGGTTCCATCGAGCAGGACGCGGATCTGGTCGGGCTGCTTTACAAGCCGAACGCCGGTGACGACGAGGACGGCGCGGCGGTGGAAGAAAGTGACGGGATACCGGTGAATTTTCTGATCGCCAAACAGCGCAACGGCCCGACTGGCGATGTCCACCTGACATTCTTGAAACCATATACACGATTTGAAAGCGCAGCAAAATTTAGCGATGAAGATGTGCCGACGGACCGATAAAAAAATGAAATCTATCATTCGACCCCTGGGTGTTTCCCTTGTCTTGGGCTGCGCGGCCGCCGCCATGGCGCAGAGCGTGGGACCGAAAATTGACCGCGTGGACATCAAGTTTGTCGGACCGGCCTCGGTCAGCGAGGATTTTATCCGCTCCAACATCAAGCTTAAAAACGGCGCGACGTATCTGCCGGGAATAACGCAGGACGACGTCCATTCGCTGTACGGCACCGGCCAGTTCTACAACATCCGCGTCTCGGTGGATCAGGCCAATGATGGCGGCGTGGTGTTGACCTACATTATCCAGGTGCGGCCGCGAATCACGGACATCAAAATTGAAGGCAACAAGGAATTGAGCGATTCCAAGCTCAAGAAAAAAGTCACCGTCAAGACCGGCGAGGCGCTGGATGAGCAGAAGCTGTTCACGATCGTGCAGGAAATGAAGAAGCTGTATGAAAAATACGGTCTCGCCGACACGCAGGTGAAATATGTGCTGAACATTGAGGAAGCCACCGGCCATGGCACGGTGACTTTTCACATCGTGGAAAGCCCCAAGGTTAAGATCACCAACGTCGAGTTTCTCGGGAGCACCATTTTCCCGCAAAAGGAACTGCGCTCGGAAATCAAAACTTCGCGGCGCTGGGCTTTTTCCTGGTTGACCGGTAGCGGCTATTTCCAACAGGAGGATTTTGACGGTGACCGCGACCGCTTGTCGGAATTTTACCGCAACCACGGCTATCTTGATTTTGAAATCAAGGACGTGAAGCTGGATCGGCCCACGACCAATACCATGAAGGTAAAGTTCTACGTTTTTGAAGGCCGCCAGTACAAGCTCGGCTCCGTCAAATTGACCGGAAATAAAATTTTCCCGGACGCGGAAATCATCAAGGGACTGCAGTTCATCCACGACTACCAGCATTCCAAGGCCAAGCTCGGACCCAACGGCCTGCCGATGGATGTCGGTAATGTTTTTACTCCTGGCGGCCTTACCAAGGACACCGAGGCAATCCAGGATTTTTACGGCAGCCGGGGTTACATCGAGATTTCGGAAGGCCAGGCGTTGCATGTGTTGCGCGTGCCCAACACCGAAAAGAGCACGATGGATCTGGAATTTCAGGTCGCCGACTGCCAGAAATCCTACGTCCAGAAAATTGAGATTCGCGGCAACCTCAAGACCAAGGACAAGGTGCTTCGCCGCGAGCTGGCGATCTCCCCCGGCGACGTGCTGGACATGGTGCGCGTCAAAATCAGCAAGCAGCGCCTCGAAGGCTTGCAGTTTTTTGAAAAGGTGGATATCCGCCCCGAACCGACCGACCCGCCGATCCCCGGCCGCAAAAACCTCGCCGTCAGCGTCACCGAACAAAACACCGGTAACTTCACCCTCGGTGCCGGGTTCAGTTCCGTGGACGCGCTGGTCGGCTACGCTGAAGTTTCGCAAAATAATTTCGACCTGTTCAAACCGCCTTACTTCACCGGCGGCGGCGAGAAAATCCGTCTGCGCGTCCAGATCGGTACCCTGCGCCAGGACTACGAAATCTCCTTCATTGAACCGTGGTTTCTGGATCGCAAACTCTCACTCGGAGTTGATCTTTACCGCCACCAGCTTGACTTTGAAAGCCCGAACAACATTTACAACGAAACCCGCACCGGTGCCAAGGTAAGCCTCACCCGCGCGCTCGGCAGCGACTTTCTCATCGGCAGCGTCCATTATGCCGTGGAAGACGTCGGTATCTCGCTGAACAGTGGCTGGCATGATGCCATTTTAAATGGTGCAAATCCTCCAAATCCTAGCGATGCGCGCAATGTGCCTAATGCCATTCTCAACGAAAAAGGCGACCACCTATATCAACGCGTTGGCGCATCACTGGCCTACGACACGCGCAACAGCGTGCAACTGCCCAACCACGGCCAGCGAAGTGAATTGACCGGCGAGGTTTCCAGTGGCGACAGCAGTTTTTACAAGGTTGAACTGACCTCTTCCTGGTATTTCCCCGGACTCTTAAAAGGCCATGTCATCGAGGTCGGCGGACGCACCGGTGTGGCTGACAGTCTGGAAGGCGGCGACGTGCCGTTTTACGACCGTTACTACTTGGGCGGCTTGTATTCGCTCCGTGGCTTCAAGTTCCGCAACATTTCCCCGCGCGAGCCATCTGATCCAAATGCTAGTGTTGTAAACGAGCCCATCGGTGGTGACACCTACTGGTTCGGCTCTTTGGAATACAGCGTCCCGATTTTTGAAAAAGATGGCGGTGTGGGCGTGCGTTTTGCCTTGTTCTATGACATCGGCGCGGTCAGCGCCTCGCCTTATACCATTGATACCAGTTACAGCGACAACTGGGGCTTGGGGATGCGGCTGAACATTCCGCACCTTGGCCCGCTGCGTCTTGATTACGGCATCCCGATCACCGCCGACAAATATAACGGCAGCAGTGGACAATTTCAATTTGGCGTCGGCTATACCCGGCAATTTTAAGACGGATCCTTTTATGAAAAAGTTTTTAGAAACCAGCCTGGCTATTGGCCTTGGCCTCTTGGGGATCACCGCCCAAGCGGCTTTCAATCTCGGCAACATGCCGCTGTGCTTTGAGGCCAATCGCGGTCAAGCCACCGGCGACGCCTTCATCGCCCACGGCCAGGACTCGGAATTTTTACTCTCGGCCGCCGGCGCGCAGTTTGTTTTGCGCAAAGCCTCCGGCGAAACCGCCACCACCCGGATGCAATTCGTAGGGGCAAATCCGGCGGCATCGGTTTCCGGTCAGCAGCAATTGCCCGGCAAAATCAATTATCTGGTCGGTAATAATCCGTCACAATGGCAATCCGGCGTGCCAACCTTTGGGCAAGTTCGCGTGGATGCGGTTTATCCCGGCGTCAACGTCGTTTATTACGGCAACGGGCGGCAATTGGAATATGACTTTGACCTCGCGGCGGGAGTTGATCCGCGAACGATTGCCCTCCGCTTCGATGGAGCCAAAAAAATTGCCGTAAATGATCAGGGTGAACTCGTGGTCAGCCTGAACGGCGGTGAAGTCATCCAGCATCAGCCGGTGATTTACCAAACCATCGGTGGAACGCGCCATGAAATCAGCGGTGGCTATAAGATTTTAAACGGACACACCGTAGCATTTGAGGTCGGCAGCTATGATCATTGCCAACCACTGGTGATTGATCCAATTTTAAGTTATTCCACTTACTTTGGCGACAACCACGGAGCCATCGCCCACGCCATCGCGGTGGATACCAATGGCTGCGTTTATATTGCTGGTGAGACGCTTTCAACAATTTTCTCCAACGCGCCTGCTGGCGGGTTTCAGACCAATTTTCATGGTGGAACAATTAATGGTGACGCGTTTGTCGCCAAATTCAACCCCGCAAGCAGCAATCTGGTTTATTTTACTTATCTTGGCGGCAGTGCTGATGATAAGGCCAATGGTTTGGCCGTGGACAATTCCGGAAATGCCTATGTCACGGGAGGCACAGCTTCGCATGATTTTCCAACCAATCATGCTTTGTTTGGATATAAACCGGGACAGTATCCGCTAGAGACATTTGTAACCGAATTAAATACCAATGGCTCCCAATTGGTTTTTTCCACCTATTTGGGCGGTGGCGGACCGGACGCTGGCTATGCCATCGCGGTTGACGCCGGACACAATTCGTATATTGCGGGTTATACCTGCTCTACTAATTTAACCGTGACCAATGCCTATGCTCTGCGAAAAACCCTGCAATGCACCAATGCATTTTACTTTAATGCCAATGGGTTTGTCGCGGAAATCTCCAGTAACGGAACAAGTCTGCTATATTCCTCCTATCTTGGTGGCACAAATTATGACTTCGCCACCGGCATTGCGTTGGATACCAACGGCTATGTTTATGTGACCGGGTATACTGCTTCCACCAACTTTCCGACGACCAACGCTCTGCCAAACCTTGGTATTTTGAATGGTTCCACCAATGGAAACCGCGCCTATGATGCGTTTGTGACCAAATTCAAACCGGGCTTTACCAACTTGGTTTATTCCACCTTCCTTGGCGGCACGAACAATGACGCGGCCACGCAAATTGCCTGCGACAACGCCGGCAACGCCTATGTCACCGGCTGGACGATTTCACCCAATTTCCCCGGAAGATCCACAAATGATTCGTTTTCCGCCGCCAACATCATCACCAATTCCCTGACCAATAACTTTGTGCTCATCACCAACGCGTTCCTCACGGAAATCGGCTTCAACGGCACGAATGCAACTTTCATGCATTCCGCCGTGTTTGGCGGAAATATCAGCACTGTCGCCAACGGGGTGGCGCTGGATACCGCTGGCAACATTTATGTCGTGGGGGCCACATCCTCGACCAATTTCCCGGCGACCACCAACCTTTCGGGCTTTTTAAGTCAGACCAATTCCGGCGGCGGCGATGTTTTTATTACCGTCTTTCCGAATAACTGGACGAATTTGATCTACTCGGCATATGTCGGCGGCTTTGCCAATGATGCCGCCAACGCCATCGCCGTGGACATTGCTGGCAATGCCTTTATCACCGGTCAGACGCTTTCGACTAATTTCGCCCGGTCAACCACTCACAGCACTGCTTACAATACCATCAATGCTTTTTTGGTTGAAATCTTGCCTGACCTCGTTCCGCAACTGGTGCTGACACCCCACACTATCACCTCTTCCTTGACTTCAAAGGTCGTCTCTGGAACCCCCGGCACTCCCAGCACTCCTGGATTGCTACTGAAATGGCAAAAGACACCTTCGGTTTATGTTCTGGAATCAACCACCAACCCTCTGCTTGCCGCTGCTTGGCATACGGCCTCGCAAACACCCCAATTTACCAACGGCTGGTATAACCTCAACCTTTCACCGACAAACCAAAACCTGTTTTTCCGGCTGCACAAGCAATAGAAAAAATATTTTGTGCTGACATCCTGAAGAAAATTTGTTTTCTTTTACTGCTATGAGAAAATTGTGCCTGACCATTTTAACCGTTTGCCTGTTGGCCGTGATGACCGTTTCCGCCTCCGCCCAGACCAAGATCGTCTCGGTGGACATGAAAAAGCTGTTCGACAGTTACTGGAAAACCAAGCAAGCCCAATCCGCTCTCGAAAGCCGCTTGACCGAGCTGCGCAAGGAAATCAAGGACATGACCGACGGACTCGAAAAGACTCAAAATGAATACAAGCAGCTTCTGGATCAGGCCACGGATCAGGCCATCTCCCCGGACGAACGCGAAAAACGCAAGCAGTCCGCCGGCGACAAGGCCAAGGAAATGAGCAATTCCAAAATCGCCCTCGACCAATTTCAGCGCCAGGCCGAAGCCCAGCTCGCCGACCAAAAGCAGCGCATGAGCAGCAACATCACCACCGAAATCCGCAATGTGGTGACGGCCCAGGCCAAAGCCAGCGGCGCGACGGTTGTGCTTAACGCCAACATCACCGACATCATCGTCTTCACCGACCCCGCCACCGACATCACCGATAACGTGCTCAAGCAACTCAACGCCGGCGCCCCGATTGATGTGACCAAGCCGGTCGCCGGCCTGCCGCTAAACATCAGCACCAAAGCGCCGTAAGCAACGGATTTAATTCAAATTCAAGCTTGCCCCAACGGGTGCGGACCGATATAGTTCGCGCTCTTTTTCATAACTAATTTATTTATGCGTCGTCCTAAAGGCATCAAGACCAAGAAAGCCGCGTCGAAGCGGTTTAAAATCACCGCCACCGGCAAAGTCCTGCGCCACCGCGCCGGTCGCCGCCATCTGGCTCAATCCAAAAACGCCAAGCGCCGCCGCCGCCTCGGCAAGGCCGCCACGCTTGATTCCACCGACATGTATCGCATCACCCAAAGCATGCCGTTCAGCCACCGCGGCTGATTTCATCCGTCAAAATTTTACCCCTGAACTAAAATGCGTGTTACCAACTCACCCGCTTCCCGCAAACGTCGTGGAAGAATGCTGACAGCCGCCAAGGGCTACCGCCTTAAGCGCTCCAAACTTTACCGCTACGCGTCCGATGCCGTGGATCATGGCCGGCAGTATGCCTACCGCGACCGCAAGACCAAGAAGCGGAATTACCGCTACCTCTGGCAGATCCGCATCAACGCCGCCGTCCGCGAAGCCGGTCTGACCTACAGCCGTTTCATCGAAGGCCTCAAGGCCGCCAAATGCGCGCTCGACCGCAAGGTGCTGGCCGACCTCGCCGCCACCGACACCGCCGCGTTTGCCGAAGTGGTGAACATCGCCAAGAAAGCGCTGAAAGCCAAGCCCGCCGCCACCCTGGCCAAGGCTTGATCGGATCCAAATAATTCCCGACGGGCGGCCAGCAATGGCCGCCCGTTTTTCTTTTCTTCCACCAGCCATCGGGTATTCTTGTTCTTCAAATCTATGGGATTTCTGAACGACATTGAGCCGCTCAAGCAAACCGCGCTGACCGAATTAAACGCCGCGCCCGACCTCGCCGCGCTGGAACAGACCAAAGGCGCGTGGATCGGGCCGAACGGCAAGTTCACCGCGCTGATGAAACAGCTCGGCACGCTCTCCAAGGAAGAAAAGCCCGCCGCCGGCAAGCTCATCAACGCCGCCAAGATGGAACTGGAAGCCGCGCTCGCCTCGCGCCGCGAGGAACTGGAACTCAAAGCCGCGCTGCCAAAGGATCCGACTGATTTCACGCTGCCCGGACGCCGCCGCTCGCTCGGCAAACTGCATCCGCTCACGCAGGTCACCGACGACATCGTCCGCGCGTTCCGCAAGATTGGTTTCGCCGTCGCCGACGGGCCGGAGATCGAGGACGAGTATCATTGTTTCGACGCGCTCAACACGCCCGCCGACCATCCCGCGCGGGATTCGCAGGACACGTTTTATCTCAACACCACGGACAAGCGCCTCTTGCGCACCCACACCTCATCCGTGCAGATCCGCGTGATGGAGAAGCAGGCGCCGCCCGTGCGCATCATCGTGCCGGGCCGCGTATATCGCCGCGACAACGCCGACGCCACGCACAATCCCACCTTCCACCAGATCGAGGGGCTTTACGTGGACAAGAACGTCACCGTGGGCGACCTCAAGGGCACGGTGGAATTCGTCTTCCGCGAACTCATGGGCAGCGACGTGAAGATCCGGTTCCGACCGCATTATTTCAGCTACACCGAACCGAGCTATGAGATTGATTTCACCAACGCGCTCGTCAAGAAGATGGGCAAGGACTGGCTGGAGATTGCCGGCTGCGGCATGGTACATCCACAGGTGTTCGAGACCGTGGGCTACGATCCCAAGGAATGGACCGGCTGGGCTTTCGGCTTCGGCATCGAACGCATCGCCATGCTCCGCTACGGCATCAACGACATCCGCCTCTTCTACGAAAACGACGCGCGGTTCTTGAAACAGTTTTAATTCGCCATTTGTGTCCATCTGTGGCTAAAAAATATTTCGGTAAATGAAAGAAACTCTTACCTGATGACAAAATTAAAAACATTTTTGCTGCTGGCGACGTTGCTGGTTTGCCAGGGGATTGGGTTCGCTGCCTTCGGGCGGCAGGTGCAATACGTTTTCATCATCAGCTTTGACCAGGGCGACCCGGACTTGATCCAGCAAAGCGAGATGCCGGTGTTTCACCAGATGGCCGCGGCCGGCGCGCATTCTTGGAACGCCTTCACCATCGTGCCCAGCCTCACCCTGCCCTCGCACACCTCGATGCTCACGGGCGTGGGACCGCAGGCGCACCAGATTCTTTGGAATGATTACGAGCCGGCCAAGGGCGTGGTGAAGGTGCCGACGATTTTCAGCCTCGCTAAAGCGCGCGGCTTGAAAACGGCGATGTTCGTGGGCAAGGAAAAGTTCAAGCATCTCAATTTGCCCGGCAGCGTGGACGTTTTTGTCTGGCCGCAACCGGAGGACGGCGCGTTGGCCGTGGCCAGGGCCTTTGCCGCGCAGGTGAAAACCTTGCAGCCGAACCTGTGTTTCATCCATTTCCGCGATCCCGACACCGAGGGTCACAAATACGGCTCGCATTCTCCGGAAAAGAAAAAGGCGCTGGCGGATTGCGATCAGGCGCTGGCCATCATCAAGAACGCCATCGCCGAGGCCGGCTTGGCCAATAGTGTCATCATCCTGACCGCCGACCACGGCTCGCACGATTTCAAGGACAAGGATGGAATCACCCGCGGCACCCACGGCTCGGCGGACACCTCCGACGTGACCATTCCGTGGATTGTCTGGGGCAAGGGCGTGAAGAAAGATTTCATCATCACCGCCCCGGTCATTCAATATGACACCGCCGCCACGGCGCTCTGGCTGCTGGATGTGCCGTTGCCGGAACCTTTTTGGGGCCACCCCGTCACCAGCGCCTTTGAGGTCGCCCCGCCGGCAAAATAATCCAACCGATTTTATCCCATGAAAGTCACTCTGAACTGGCTCAAACAATACGTCGATTTCAACTGGTCGACCGAGGAATTGACCGAGCGGCTCACCATGCTCGGCCTCGAAGTCGAGGGAGTGCAGAAAATCTGCGGCGCGTTCGACGGCATCGTCGTGGCACAGGTCCTCACGCGCGACAAGCATCCGGGCGCGGACAAGCTTTCGCTCTGCCGCGTCAACGACGGCAACGGCGAGCGCCAGATCGTCTGCGGCGCGCAGAATTTCAAGGCCGGCGACAAAGTGCCGCTCATCCTGCCCGGCGCGTCGCTGCCCCTGAAGCCCGGCGACAAGGAGCCGTTCACCATCAAGGTCGGCAAAATCCGCGGCGTGGAATCACACGGCATGATGTGCTCGCACGAGGAACTGCTGCTGGACCCCGAAAGCATCGGCCACAAAAAGGAAGATGGCTTGCTCATTTTGCGCGAAGACGCAAAGGTGGGCCAGCCGTTCGGCGAATACCTTGGCCGCAGCGGCAGCGACGTGGTTTATGACCTCGAAGTCACGCCGAACCGCCCGGACCTGAACAGCGTCATCGGCATCGCGCGCGAAATCGCGGCGGTGACGGGCAATCCGCTCCGCGTGCCGGCTGTCACGGCAGGGCAGCAGTGCTCCGCTGCCTCCCCGGACGCGCAGCAACGCGTTCCTACCAGCGACCTTGTTTCCGTCCGCATCGAGGACGCGGAGCTTTGCCCGCGCTACACCGCGCGCGTCATCAAAGGCGTAAAAGTCGGTCCCAGCCCGGCGTGGTTGCGCGACACGCTGGAAAAAGTCGGCATCCGCAGCATCAGCAATGTAGTGGACGTCACGAATTACGTCATGCTCGAAAGCGGCCAGCCGCTCCACGCGTTTGATTATCACCTCATCGGCAAGGGCGCGGACGGCAAGCCGACCATCGTCGTGCGTCGCGCCGCCGCCGGTGAAAAATTCAAGACGCTCGACAATCAGGAACGCACGCTGACGAACGAAACGCTGTTGATCGCGGATGAAACCAAGGGCATCGCGCTCGCTGGCGTCATGGGCGGCGCAAACACGGAGATCAACACCTCGACCGTGGATGTGCTCATCGAGAGCGCGCATTTCGCGCCGGTGAACATTCGCCGCACCAGCAAGCTGCTCGGCTTGCGCAGCGAATCGTCTTACCGTTTCGAACGCGGCGCAGACGTGGGCATCTGCGATTGGGCGAGCCAGCGCGCGGCGCAGTTGATTCTGGAAACCGCCGGCGGCCAGTCAGCCGAAGGCGTCGTGGATGTTTATCCGTCCCCTGCCCAACCTAAGGAACTCACGCTGCATTTCGCGCACTCGAAAGATTTGCTCGGCGTCAGCATTTCGCACGCCGATCAAGTGGCGTATCTGAACAAGCTCGGCTTGGAAACCGTTTCGCAACAGCCTGGCGAAACCACATTCCACGCGCCTTCTTGGCGGGTGGATTTGAAGCGCGAAGTTGATCTGATAGAGGAAGTCGGCCGTCTCTACGGCATTGAAAAAATTCCCAGCACGCCGCCGCGCGGTGCGCTCGGTTCAAATGCGTTTGATTCGGTTTACGATCAGATCGGCGAAGTCCGGCGCATTCTCGCCGGCCTCGGCTTGAATGAAGCCCAAGGCCAGACGCTTATCTCCAAAACCGAAGTGCGCGACATCAATGAAACCGACATCGTCGCACTGGCCAATCCGCTGAGCAGCGACATGGACGTGCTGCGACCTTCTCTGTTGCCGGGATTGATCCATTCGCTGCGGCACAATGTCAGCCGGAAGAATTACGACGTGGCGCTGTTCGAAATCGGTCGCGTGTTCACCAATATCAACGGCCAGACCAAGGAAAACCGCAGCGTGGCCATCGCCATCACCGGTCAGCGCGCCCTGCCCTTCTGGAGCGGTGACGAACGCGACGCAAAATTTGACACCTACGACTTGAAAGGGCTCGTTGAAGAGTTCATCGAGCAATTTGGTTTGCGCGGCGTGACGTTCGGCAAACGTGCCGAAAGCACGGCGCTCTTCCTTGAATCCGCCGCCGTGACGCTCGGCGGGAAACTGCCGCTCGGCGCATTCGGCCAGTTGCTACCGGCCCTCGCCAAAAAATATGATTTGCGCGACGCCACTTTTCTCGCGGAATTTAATTTGGACGCGCTGCTATCAAAGCGCAATCCGGCGAAGTCCTTCAAGCCGTTGCCGCAGTTCCCATCCAGCCGCCGCGATGTGGCGATGCTGGTGCCTGAAGCGACAACTCATGAAGCCGTCTTGCAGACCGTCAAGCAGGCCAAGGCCGCGAATCTGGAGAGCGTGGAGTTGTTTGACGTGTTCCGCGGCAAGGGCATTCCCGAAGGACAGAAGAGCCTGGCATATGCCTTTACCTATCGTGCGGCCGACAAAACGCTGACGGATTCCGACGTGAACAACGCCCACGCCAAGGTCATGGAAGCGCTCAAAACGCAGTTGAAGGCGGAAATGCGCGCTTAATTATTCACCCACGCCCAGCGGCGGCATGGGGCAATCCAGCGTGTCGGCCACCGCGCGCAGCAATTCAGCCTCCGCTTCCAGAATCACGCCATCCGCGCCAACCACGCGGGCGGCGGCTTCGAGCAGATTTTTCCTGATGATGGGCACGGCCAGCGCCAGCCGGTTCAACGCGGTGTCAATCTGGTCAACCCCGCAATTTTCGCGCGGCAACAATTCCAGCGGCATATCGGCGGGCGCGCGGAGAAATGGCGCGCCGACGGTAAAAGCCTTCTGAATTTCTCTATCGTCACTGCTGCCGACGTTGGCCAGCGCGGACAAAACCACCGCGCAATCCGGCACGAGCGGTTTGAGCGTGTAAAATTGCACCGGTGCCGGACGCGCATCGCCAAACTTCGTTGCCAGGTGGCGGAGGATGATTTTTTGCAGGACGAATTCAAAAAGCTCAACTTTCCCGTCGCTGCCGACGAGCCATTCCAGCGTATCCGCAAATTGCTTGAATTGATCCGCCCTCAAATTGCGCAGCGCGCCATTGGCCAGATTGACCAGCGGCAGGCGGGCACGCCGGGCGACTACGGCAACTTCCGGGTACAGCGCGGCGGTTTTTTCGGTGATGGCAACCGAAGTGCGTTTTGCAATTTCCGCGATCTGTTCCGCGCGGAGTTTTTCTCCGGCGTCCAGCAGGAGCGCGTAAATGAGGGCGGTGGCGTCCAGCGGGTCGCGGGCGGCGGCGCGGAGGTTTTCCGGCAGCGCATCGCGTAAGTCTTCGGCGTATTTCAGGTGCAGCGTGGAAACGGTGCCGATGCTGGGCAAAACGGAGTTGGTGCGAATGACCGGCGGACGCGCGGCGTCTTCCAGCACCGCCGCACCGGTCAAGGCCGTACCAACGTTCCGCAGAATTTCCGGCATGGGCGAGGAACGCAGCTCGCCGAACGCGGCGCGCTTGACGGTTTCCACCTGCTCCGGTTTCAGCGGCGGAAATTTGCCGTCCCACATCGGATCAATCGCGCGGATGCGTTCGGGAATCGGCGGATGCGTGGCCATCGCGCCAAAAAGCGATTCGCCCAGGCCGTTGCCGAAAAACATATGGCACAGGTCCGGCGCGTGTTCGGATTCCAGTTTAGAACCAAAACCGTAGCGGCCGATCTTCTGCAGCGCGCCGGAGAGTCCGCCGGGATTGCGCGTGAATTGCACAGACGAGGCATCGGCGAGAAATTCGCGCTGGCGGCTCACCGCCGCCTGAATCAGCCGGCCGAAGAAAACCCCGATGGCACCGAGCGCAATCAAGGCAAGGCCGAGCAGCGGCAGCGGATTTTTTTCGCGGCTGTTGCTGCTGCGGGCGTAAAGCAGAACCCGGCCAATCGTGGCGATGCAGAGCAAACCGAAGATGATGCCGATGAGCCGGAGGTTCAGCCTCATGTCGCCGTTGAGAATGTGGCTGAACTCGTGACCGATGACGCCCTGTAATTCGTCGCGCGACAGCATTTCGATGCAACCGCGCGTCACGCCGATGGCGGCGTCGCCGGTGGAATGGCCGGCGGCGAAAGCGTTAATCCCGCGCTCGTCTTCCAAGACATAGACCTGCGGCATCGGCACACCGGCGGCTATGGACATTTCCTCGACGACATTGAGCAGTTTGCGCTCGTTCGTGTCGGTGGTTTTTTGATTCACGAGCCGGCCGCCCATCAGCGTGGCCACGGCGCTGCCGCCGGCGGAAAGCTCGTTGGTCTTGTAGGCGCTGCCCAGAAAAATCACCGCCAGCACGCCCACGGTCGCGCCGAAAAAGATTTTTGGATTCCACAAGGCCAGTTGAAACGGCGCGCCGTCATAGCCGTGATGCGCCTTGGTCTGCATGCCGGTGAAGGCGACAAGTACGACGAAATAAACCGCGATGGTAAGCAACGCCACGGCGAGGATAAAATATAGCACCAGCCACTTCGTTTTGCGGCGGGCCTGGTCTTGTCGCGCGAAGAAATCCATCTGGATTTACGATTTTAGATTTGCGATTTTCGATTTAACCGCAGCGCGTAAATCGCAAATTTCACGAGAAGGAAACCTTGGGCGCGTCCTTCTGCTCCGGCTTGTCCACGACAAACAGTTCCGCCGCCGTGAAGTTGAACGTGTTGGCGATAAGATTGCTTGGAAATACTTCGCGGTCGGTGTTGTAGGTCATCACGGAATCGTTGTAGGCCTGCCGCGCGAAGGAGATTTTGTTTTCCGTCGAGGTCAGTTCCTCGGTGAGTTGCATCATGTTCTGGTTCGCCTTCAGGTCGGGATACTGCTCGCTCACCATCATCAACCGGCTCAACGTGCCGCCAAGTCCGGATTCGGCAACGGTCAGATTTTTCATCGCGGCGGCATCGCCGGGATTCGCGGCGGCGGCTTTGGACGCGGCGTAGGCGATGTTGCGCGCGGCGGTTACGGCTTCAAGTGTGCCCCGCTCGTGCGCCATATAGCCCTTGGCCGTCTCGACAAGATTGGGAATGAGGTCGTAACGGCGTTTGAGCTGCACGTCAATCTGCGCGTAGGCGTTCTTGTAGCGGTTGCGCATCGTGACGAGCTTGTTGTAAATACCAATGACGAATACGGCGACAATGATGACTAGGAGCACGAGAACTCCGAGAGCGATAAGTATTGGAATCATATTTTTTCTTTGTTTAAGTTCACTGACAGTTTTACCGAATCACGCCGCCGGGCAATGATAATTTGCGGCCAAATTTGGAATCGACTTGGTGGGAGGATCGTCCCGCCAAATTCACAGGACAACTTCCACCGGCATTCCGACCCACACGAGTTTTAACAGATATTCCGCGTCCCAGTTCGCGAGCCGGAAGCAGCCGTGTGATTCCGTGCGCCCCACCTGCTCCGGCGACGGCGTGCCGTGCATCCCGTAACCCGGCCGGTCCAAGCCGATCCACGCAACGCCGACGGGATTGTTCGGCCCCGGCTGCAAAATCAATTTGTGGCCGATGGACTGCAATACGGCAGATTCGGGAAACAACTCTGGATTCACTGTGTAGTTCGGATGCGGCGCAACGACGGCGACGTGCAATTCGCCGACCGGCCGCTTTTCAACTTTCGCCGCGATGCTGCACGGGCAATGTAACAGCAGATTGGTCTCCGCCCCGAATGCCTCCAGATATTTGCCCGACAAATGAATAACCACGAACGCCGCCTTCTCCGCCGGCTCCGGATAATCCACGTCGGGAATTTTCAGAACGGTGCCGGCGATTACATTTGTCCAGTTCACAATGGGATTGAGTTTTTGGATCAGCAGCGGATGCGAGTGCGCCGTTTCCGCGACGAGTTCCAAAATTGTCTCATATTCCAGCGCCGTCTGCTCCGACTTGGCGAGCCAGGTTTTGCCGAGCGGCTGGAGCCGCGCGAGGTCGTTCGTTGTCACGGTGTAGCTGACCAGCAGCGGCGCGGCCAGCGTGAGCAAAGGCCGCGTGTTCGTATCCAGCACGGCAGTCTCGGATATTTTCTGCCCGCGCTGAAACGCCGCGATGGCCGCCCGCGTCTGCGAGCCGATGGCGGCGTCCAGCGAACCCGGTGAAATCGCGCGCCGCGCCAGCGCGACCTGCGCCTCGAACCCGTCGCGCGCCGGGCGCGGAAAATCCCCCGCGGATTGCGGCGCAATGACGATGGGTTTTAATTCCTGCTTCGGTTTGGGTTTGACGGTCGGAGCCGGTGTAACGGCGGCCGCCGGAGTTTTGCGTTTTGAAGTTTTTTGCGCTGCCCGAGCATGCCACCAAAGCCAGATTCCACCACCCACCACCGCCGCCAACAGCAGCACGGCCAGAAAATCGCCCGCGGGACGGCGGCGACGGACGGAAGCTTTTTCCAGAATCGGCACGAAATCAATTTAACCGCCGCAAGCCGTCAGCCCAAGCGTGAATTCACGAGCCGAGCCGCAGTACCGCCTCACCAATCAGCTTGGCCGCATGATCGTAACCAACCCGGCTGGTGTTGATGATCAGATGATAGTTCACCGGGTCGTTGATGTCGGCGTTGAAATAGGTCTTGAGGTAGCGCGCCCGTGATTGTTCCTCTTCGAGGCAGAACTTCCGCGCCTCGGCGGGCGATTTATTGTCATCGCGGCAGATGCGCTCGATGCGTTCCTCCAGCGGGGCGACCAGCCGGATATGCAAAACATGCGGCAGCCTGGCCGTGATGATGTTGCCCCCGCGCCCGATGAGAATGACGCCGCCCAGCTCGGCAAATTTCAACACCGTTTCCGCCGTCTGCTGCACCATGGCCTGAACGGTTGGCCGCACGCCAAAAATATCCGCCAGCGTGTCTTCAATCGCCGAGATGCGGTCTTCCGGCAGATATTGGGCGAGATACGCCGGCAGCTTGTGATCCGCCAGCACCTTGTCCATCAGGTCGCGGTCAAAAATCGTCCACGGCGCATTGGCCGGCGGCGCGTGCTGCTGGAGGTAAGCCGCCAGTTTTTCCGCGACATGCACCGCGCCGCACCCGGCTTGACGCGAGATGGTCACCGCGCGCCGCACTCCGGTGTGCTCCCCGGCGGCTTTGGCCGTGGTAGACTGGCTGTTGATGAAGGAGAAACAACGTTCGAGACTTGCGTTAATCATATATCACCTCGTGCTTTCTTAACCCACCTTACGCCTCTCGTTTGGAAAAATTCAAGCCCTAACCGGCGATTTTAATAAATCTGCTTTTAAAAGTTAAACCGGTTAACGCCTCAACATTTTATCATAGGCCTTGGCCAGCCGGCCAACCAGCGGCGAGGATGCCACCGGCACACCGTCCAGCGCCGTCACCGGGATGATCCCCAGCGCGCTCTGCGTCACGAACATCCCTTCAACCTGGCGCAACTGCTCCGGCTTGATGAAGGACTGGCCGGTTGGCAGACCCAGGTCCTGGCAGATTTCCAGCACCACCGCGCGCGCGATGCCCGGCAACAGGCCTCCATCCAGCGACACGGTGCAGATTTTGCCCTGATCAATCCAAAACAGGTTTCCGCTCGCCGTCTCCGCCACCTCACCGTTCGTGTTCAGCAGCAACGCCTCATCCGCCCCCTGCTCCTCCGCCTCGGCGCGCGCCAGCACATTGGCCAGCTTGCTCGTGGACTTGAACGCCGCCAGCTTGTCGCCCGCCGGAATGCGGCAGGACGCCGTGACCAGTTTCCATCCGGCCGGCGCCGGCGGCAGCGGATGCAGCGTCATGGCCAGCGTGGGCCGGTCGGCGCCCTGGATGGAATAGCCGCGCGCACCCGAACCCCGCGTCAGCGTCAGGCGCAGGAGCGATTCCGGCATTTGATTTTTTTCGATGAGCTGCGCGGCCATCGGTTGCAGCTCCGCCGGAGTGAACGGCAGCTTGGTTCTTAGAAAAGCCGCCCCCTGCGCCAGCCGTTCCATATGTTGCGCGAAACGGAACAGCCGCCCGCCCGCCACGCGGAAGGTTTCAAACAAGCCGTCGCCCAGCAGAAAACCCCGGTCGCTCACCGGCACGACCGCTTCGGCTTCCGGCAAAAATTTTCCGTTGAGAAAGGCGATCATGGATTTTTCATGGTTCCAAACACTATTTACGAAACCCGCCAAACATCCGCGAGTAGAAAAGCTAGGCTCCTAATCCTTGCCGGGCCAGTCATCATCCGATTGTAGGCGACGAAGTGACGAGTTTCATTTTAGGCCCTGCGCCCCGCGCCCTACCTGCCCCAACTTCCAACTCCCATCTGCTATCTTCTATGGCGACGGCACCGGGCCCATGGAGACGGTGTTGCTGGATGGGGTAAGCGGGTTGTTGCTGCTGTCCAAGCCGCAAACATAGATCTGCCACCATTGCGCGCCGGGGGGGGGCATCAGGCCGATGTCATTCACCGGAAAGTTCGCCGGGAGTATATAATGCCGTGTTGCTGTTCTGTCTTTCCGTTCAACCCGGAAGGAATCCGTCCCGAACCAAGACACCAGCCGCCAAAATATACTGCGCTTCGGTTCAACAGGAACGTGATTTTGTTCGTCAGGAAGGCCTTTCGGACGGTCATAACCGCGTTTCGAACAGTCATAACCGCGTTTCGAACAATCATAAACGCTCTTTGAACGGTCATAAACGCACATCTTTTTAACAGAAATGGCCATTTTAACGGCTTTTACGCCCAAATACGGTCGGAAAAAGCGGTGGAGGGCCACCGCACTCCAAAACGCTGGCGCGTTGGCCGAGAGCAACCGCAGGCGCAAAGCGTCGTGGAGTACGCCAGCCCTCTGGCGCTTTGGGCAGGAGACGGAATTCAACGCCAAGGCGCAAAGGAGCAATGACGCAAGGGACAAGAATTCTCTGCGCCTTCGGGTCTTGGCGTCTTTGCGTTAAATTGGATAGCCGACCCGGGTTCAGGGTTCATTTGCCGATAAAAGAAGGTTGGACATCCATTTGCGTCCAGAATAGTTTTCAACCATGAACCAGATAGGCCACAAACAAGTCAAACCAAGTTGGCCGACCTAGATGTTAGACCCCTCCTATGACAAACACCGTCTCGCAAATCGTCCTCCGCAATGTAATCGGACCGGACTCGGCTTGGTTCTGGACCATGATCCAGGGGATAGCAGTAACCATCACTCTCATTTTGATCTATCGGCAGCTGGTCGCCCAGCGTTTCAGCAATATACTCAGCTCGGTTGCGACTCTCGATGAGCGATGGAATGCCCCGGAGATGCGTAAGACCCGAAAGGCGCTGTGTGCGAAGCACGGAGGGAAGGACCGTTCGATTAGCCAGCAGGACGGTCTGGTCTTGGACTTTTTCGAACAGATGGGACTGTACCTCAAAAAGGGTGTATTTACAGTGGACATTCTCTGGGATCTCTACAGTTACTACGTGGAGCATTACTGGCAGATCGCGGAGCCGCTGATCACTGAGTATAGGTCCCACACCAAAGACAAGACGTGGTATACGGCGTTCGAGTCTTTGCGGGACCGACTACAGAAGGAAAGTCAGCGACGTGGCGTTAGGATTGAGAGCAAGACCCAGGAGGAAATTAAACAGTTCATCAAAGGGGAGAATGAAAAGGTATGAGGGGTCTAATACGGAGATAGGCTGCAAAGCTGGTTCCAGTTTCCCGGCTTAGACTTCCCGGTTGCCTGCCAGTTTGGCCGCCGTTTCCTTCGCGCCGCGCAGGTCCAGCTTGCCAAGTTAGGCAGCACTGCGCTTATGTTTTCAAAGACACGGAAACCGCAAAGCCCTCTCTTTGGGGAGAGGGTTTGGGTGAGGGAGGACGGTCAAACCCATTTTTGTTCATCACCCGCCCTCACCTGTGTCCTAACCTCTGATGGTTTTTACACTGTTCTTCAGAAGAAGGTAGGTGTGAATAGGTTATGTCGATTTCGCCATCACCGATAACGACTTTTTCGATGATGGCTTCGACGATTTTCCGCTTCTCCGACACCTCCATCTTCGGCCAACGGCTATCCAGACATTGAAGTGTATTTTTATACGAAAGGGAAGCGACCATTGAAGACATGTCTATGCTAACTCGCCAATGGGGAAGCGTCAACGAAGCGGCTATTTATCCTTATTCAGAATCCCGAAAAATCGCAGCAGGCGCATGGCGATTTCTTGCACTTCATCATCCGTCAATGTTTCCCCGAATTCCTCCTGATAAATAGCTTTGAAGGACTCTATGGCCTCGCGGCTTAATTGATTTGGTGTTTTCATGCGACCACCATATCGCCAGAAAGCAACAAGACACAGGCGGCAGAACTTGCCAAATCTGGCAAGCCAGATCTTGCCTCCAATTTGACTAAAAGCGAATATTGTGCTGTAATAATGCCGCGAAAATGAGCCGGTTGTCGGTCCGGTGTTTTTCAGAAACTTGCCAGATTTGGCAAGTTTAGCCCCCGCCCAAATTCTACTCTCTCGGCATATTCTATGCCCTGAACTCATAGAGAGTTCGCTTCATATGGCCTCACTTTCTAATTACCTACGCACCCATAGAAAACGGTCGGCACTTTCACAGGAGGAAGTGGCTTTTCTTGTGGGCACAAAGGGAATGGAGAAAGGTATCAAAGTAAGTCGTGATGAAAACAATGCCCGCGAGCCAAGCCTGCAAACGGCCTTGGCGTATGAGGCCATCTACGGCATACCAGTTTGTGAACTCTTTGCCGGCCTGTATGAGCAGGTAGAACGGCAAGTTGGTGAACGGGCCAAGATTCTCCGTCATCGCAAGACGGGAAAGCCCAAGCCAAAGCGTGATGAAGTCATTACTAACCTCGTATCAAAAGTAACAATTTAATTAAACAACATGAATCAAACATCAAAACAATCTCGTGTCGTGGCCGTCTCGCTTTCCAATCGTGGATTTGGGTATGCTGTCATGGAGAATGAAAAGTCGCTCGTTGGATACGGAAAGCGGCGTATAACAGGCGACAAGCACAAGGCTTCGCTCAAAGGCATTGAGAAGCTGATTGTCAGCAACCAGCCAGATTGTCTTGTGCTGCAAGACGTAAACAAGGCCAAGGGGACTATACGTGTTGATCGAATCAAAAGATTGCACCGTGGAATTGTGGCGTTGGCGAAAAAGCAAAAGCTCAAGGTGGCAATTATTTCAGGATGGAAAATCCGCTCCGTATTGCTTGGTAATGAAAAGGGAACAAAACAGGAACTGGCGGAATTGTTAGCCAACATGTTTCCTGACGAATTGGCATCCCGACTGCCGCCGAAACGCAAAACGTGGATGAATCCAGATGACCGCATGGACATCTTTGATGCGGTGGGATTGGCGATGGTGTTTTGGATGAAATAAACGAACCGAAAGATTCTATTTCAATTGAGTTGTCACGCTAACAGTTTTTGTCACGTCGGCCAGTTTACCACCGTCCAGCACAACTCGGCTAAATGAAATTTGTGCTGTCAGATTGGTCGTCGTAAACGGGTGTGGACTGGTGATGACAAAATTGTAGGTGGTGCCCGCTTTAGGGGGCAAGGCTGGCCGATCTTTGCTTCCGCCGATTACCCATTTAGCAGATTGCCCGACCATTTTGCCTTGCTCGTCCATGAGAAAGCAAATGGCTCGGGCGGATTCCACCGACTCGGCAAGATTGTTGGTCATCGCCAGTGGCACGACGGCTTTTTGGCCAGTGATTTTCGACGGTAAAATGGTAACGGCAAGTTGTGCGGTCGCCAATAGCGGACAGAGCAACGCAACGATTAATAAAGTTTTCATTGCCGTGGTGACGATGTAAGGCCAAGTCGTTGAGCTAAATCCTCAATCCCAGCCTTCCATTTTGTGGCATCGCCTTCCTCCCATAAATCTTTCAATTCCGAGTTGGTCTTCACAATGCTTACCGCCTTTTGCGCAAGCGAAACGAGGCCTGGTTCAAATGAAGATGCGTGTTGCTGTAACCATGTTTTGAGGTTATCCGGCAAATTCGCAGATGGATGTTTATGCCAAGCGGCTACAACTTCCGCAGCAGCCAACGCCTGTGAAGCGACACCTGCCGTCAGCCAATCGGTGCGGCGGCGGCGACCAAACAATCTTTCGATAAAAGAGGCTGAAGATTGCTTTGTCCCGCCGTGTTTTACAACGCGGCTTAATGCTGCATAAACCAAAGAAGCGTCACCTTGCTCACAAAGGTCGGCAAGCCAATCGAGTGCGCTGTCATTTTGAAAGCTACTGGCTCCCCATGTTCCCATAAAGCCTCCATTTACATAGTATTGTTGCTGTAATCATACGATTTATCATTCTTGTAACTATTGCATACAAAGTCCTAGTTTCCTTCCAGTCGTCGTTACCTTTTAGTGCCGAGCACTCCAGAGGTATATGCGCTACCAATCATCGTGCCACTGATGCCATTATTAACAGTGGTGTCAAAAATGAAATCAGAAAACCGTGCATCGCTCATTGACCGAATGTCATTGGACAATGGCGTAAATGGGTCTTGCGTTCTCGCACCGCCATTGGCTGTGATTTGAAACTGTTCCATAAAATCGAGATTATCGCCAGGATTTGCACCACTTACCTGTTGAAAATTAAATTGGGAATTTGGATTTGCATCAGCATGTTCGCCCTGTCTAGCTGCGTATCTTGTTTCATTCTGAGCTTGGCCGTAATAATCACCAAGATTCCCGCTGGCATCCGTTCGCTGATAAACAACTCCTTGTCCGGCTCGGACTGCACCATAGGTAACAGCACCAAAGGCTGCACCACCGACAGTTGAAGTCCCCATGTAGGTTAAATCGCTTCCAACTGTGCCGTTATACGGGATGCCTGCTGTTGCATCGCCCACCCTTTGCACCGCCACGTCAACCGTCGAAGCCGATAGCCCAGCAGCCGCACCGCTGCCGATATACATCAATGCAGGAGAACCAGCCGCAACCAAAACTCGCCCCGCTATTGGAGCAATGACTCCGCCTGTTACAACTGCGGCCGTTGCTGCGCCTGTATTTATAGCCATTCCAGCATAAAGCTGTCCGTCACTAATTTCACCGGCCAAGTTTCTATCCACCAAATTGTCGTTTCTGCCAAAGCTGCCGACCGAAAATGCGTTGAGAGCAGTCATTCCAAATGAAATACCATACGCAGCAGTGTTGTTCCAAAACCCACCACTGTTAATCAGATATTGTTGTGTTTGTTGCCACGCTTGAATAACAGCTCTTCCGTTAGCATCAAATCCGTTGACAGGATCACCTCCCGCAAACGAATAGTAATTCGGGTCGCGGTCGTTCCAAACCGAGTCATACGTCAACCATCGGCCTGAAATCGAATCATAAGACCGCAAGCCGATTTGATGATAGCCAGTGATGTCTACCCAGTGTCCACGCCATGCGGACGAAAGCGAAATGTCAGCGCCGTTGCCTAAAGCCAGAGGCCGGTAGCCCGCCACGGAGCCGTAGCCGGAAGGCCGGGCCGGACTCCAGGCCACAGCGCCATTCGTCACCGTGCCGATGATGTTGCCGCGAAAATCGCTGATGACCGGCGTAAACAGATTCAGATACGGCGAAAAGCCATCAAAGCCGCCGGTGCCATTCAAACCGCCATAACGGCCATTCATGTCCGGGCCGTAGAGTTTCCAGACGGTCTGATTGTTGTAAGCAACGCCAAGCTCCAAAAATTCCACCTGCGGGTCGTAATATTGATTGATGGTCTTGGGCTGGTAACTGAACGCCACGCCATTGGTAACGAGGATAGACGTTGTCGAAAGCCGCCGATTCGCTCCGTCGTAAATTGCCGTCCAGTTGTAGCCGGAATTGTTCGCATCGCGTTCGATCACGGAATGCAACCGTCCGCGAGCGTCCCAAGACAGGGTTTGAATCTTGTTCGTGGTGCCATTCGCATTTTTCCAAACGCGCTGGGTGATGTTGCCAACATTGTCAAATGTGTCGCCGGTCGTCTGGTAGGCAATGCTGTTGGTGAAAGTGTTGGTCGTCCAAGCGGTGAACTGTCCGCTGGGATGGGCGGCAGCAAGTTTCAATTGATGCGTCCCAGCCGAAAGCTCCATCAACGCCCGCCACTGCATCGCATTGGTGCCGATGCCCGTCACTGTGACTGGCTGGCCATCCAGCCATGCGCTCAAAGTGGATTGGCCGTTGACGTGGCCGTAGGCTGCGTAGGAAATCATGTTGTTGGTTTCAGTTTGCACGCGAGAGAAGACATCGGCAACGCCATTCCATAAACTCGCGCCTTGCCCGGCAGATGTGAGTGCGCCCGGCCCAGAAGCAGCACCGTTGTCGTAAGTGAAGTTGTTCGTCCAGGCCGTGCTGCCGTTCAAATTCAACTGTTCCTGCGTCAAACGGCGGCTCAAGTTCGCATAAGAATACGAACGTGAATCCGTGAAATCGGGGCGGTAAAGCGTGTGGCTCGCCATCAGGCTGTCGCCATACCAACCCATTGTTTCAATCAGATACGTCACACCATTGATGGCCGTGTAGATTGTGTAGGGTTTTCCTTCGCCATCGCGCGACGAGATGCTGGTGGTGCGCGATCCCACCGTGCGGCTGGTCAGCAAACCAGCGGTGTCGAACGTATAGCTGCCATTGCCAGTCGGGTCGCTGGCCGCAACCAGATTGCCGTCCGCGCGCCAGCCATAGCCATAGCCTGCGCCGCCAATGGTTAATTGCGTGCGCCGTCCGGCCGCATCCCAACTTTGACCGCTGCTGTAGCCAAACGAACCGCCATTGACGGATTCGCCGGACAGTTGGCCGTAAGGGTCAAATGTGCGCGTAACTGAAGTGGCCGGGCCGGTGTTGGTGCTGGCGAACTGTTCGGTGATGCCCGTCAGCAGCCCGCGCGGTTCAAACTGGTAGGCGGTCGTCAGGTTTTGTTCCGCCAGCGAGCCGTTGTAAGCCAGATTGGTGGCACGGAGCCAGTCATCGTAGCTGTAAGCGCAAGTTACGCCGCGTCCGTCGGTCTTGGTTTGGAGTAGACCTGCGAACGGACTGCCACCGGCAAAGTAAGTGTAGGCGTTGGTGCGCGTGCCGCTGCCACCGGCCTGATTCCAATCCTGCAACATCTGGCCGGCGTTGTTGAATGTCGCCCGCCATTGCAGACTGCCAGGCATGGAGCGGTTGACGACGTTACCCATTGCATCCAGCGCATAAGTGGTGGTGGCATTGTCACGGTCAACCTTGCTGGTGGTGCGGTTCAAACCGTCATGTGTGAACGTGGTTTGTGTGTAGATATATGTCGAACCACTGAACGAAGCGTCATGCTCCGTGTAATCCAGATTACCGGACAAATCAAAATCGTTCCGAGTAAATTCCAAAATGCCGGAAGCGGGATAGGCGACGGACAATACCGTGTGGCCATCGTTGTCGGTGTAAGCGGTGCTGGCGATGGTGGAACCACCGGAGCCGTCCGTGACGGTGACGCTGTTGTGGTCGGCGGAATAATTGAAATATTTTTCCCGCACGAGCGAGCCGGATGCACTGTAGACCAGAGTGCTGGTGGTGCGCCCGATGGCGTCCAGTGAAGTGACGGTCTTTTCACCGAGCGCATTGACACTGGTAACAGAACGGTTGGCCGCGTCGTAGAAATTCGTGCTGACCTGCTGCAAGACATTGGTAGCGTAGCCGGTGATGTTGCCGGTGAGGTCTTGGATGCTTCTCACGGTGACAATCGCCGGACCAGCCGAAGTTTTCACCCGATCCAAATCATCAAAGGACGTGGTAAAGACATTGCCTCCGGCGTCAATGCGCTGAATGACATTGCCGCGCCGGTCAACCTGCGTGGAAGTGGTCGCCAATGCCGTGCCTGCCGCCGAATAGAAAACGCGCGTGGTGACGCGGTTCACGTCGTCATAGGTTGTCTGCCAATACGAGCCATTGCCCTGGGTTTCGCGTTTGATGCGGCCATCGAGATAATATCGCCAGCCGTTGGTTGAACCGTCCGGGTTGCTGCGGAACTCCGGTCTGCCGGTCGTGGTGTAGAGCGTGGTGGTGACGCCGCCCAGAGCGTTGGTGTAAAACTTTACCTGCCCGCCGGGTTCGTAGCCGAAGCCCTCCGTGCTCAACAATGTCCCGCCGTCTGTGTCGAGGTGTTTGCGCTGCACCAGCCGGGCAATGGCGTCATACGAATTGGTAGTGATGGCACCGCGCGGATCAACGGCCATGGTGAGATTTCCGAGCGGGTCATATTGATAAAACGACTGCGCATAGAGATTGTAACCGGACGGTGCCTGCACGCCGGTTCCGTCGCCCTTGGCCTGTGAACGCCAATGGATTTCCGTGCTGCGGCGTCCAGCGCCGTCATAATCGAAGAACACATAATCTTCGGGGTTGTAACGCGGGCCATCCGTCCAGGAAAGCTCGCCGTTGTCGTTGTAATAATTGAAATTCCAGGACAGGGCGTTGCCGTTCTCGTCGAAATTCTCCTGCTCGGTTGGCCGATTGAGCGCGTCGTAGTCGAAGAACGTGGCCGCGCCCAAAGCGTCAACCTTGTTCACCATCTGGCCACGCTCATTGTAATAAAATGTGGTGACAAGGTTGGGGTCAGCGGTGCCGGTGTAACGGATGGATTGGGTGACGAATCCGTTACCATTGTAGGCCAGGTCGTTCGTGGCTGCGTCGGCTGAACCATAAGCCCGTATCTGGCGGATTGGCAGACCAAACGCCACGTTGGTCTGCGAGACACTGCCATTGATGACAACATTGGTGGCGTTGCCGTAAATCGTGTAGCTGGTGCTGACGGGCGTGGCTCCGGCATAGCGGGTAGTTTGCTGTGGAAGGAAACTGAACACCGGATCATAAACAATCACCACGCTGTTGCCGACGGTGTCGGTGATTTGCACCGGCAAACTGTTGGTGTTGTAAATGGCCGTGCTGGTGGCTGTCTGTGAAGTGATGCCGTCACCGGTCAGATCGCCGATGGTGACGGTGTTGGTGATGTTCCCGTTGACATCATATAAAAATTGATTGGTCATGCCGCGCTTGTCCACGACCTGCGACAAACTGCGCGGATAGCCGGGCACGGTGGCATTGTCAGCATACCAGGTCTGCTGGATGGTCTGGCCCAGCGGGTCGGTGATCTTGGTAATGAGACTGTTGGTGTAATCGTAGCGGTTGGTGCGGCCATTGCCGTCCACGATGACCGTGTAGCCGCTGATCTTGTTCGTCCACGAATTGGTGTAGGCGAAATTGTTGGAATAGACGAAAGTCGCCGTGCGGATGGGCGTCAGGTCAAGGCCGGCGGTGGACAACTGGTTGGTGACGCGCCGCTGTGAATCGTAGGCATTCTGCAACACGCGGCCATCCGGTTTATCCTCCTCGATTAGCAGGTGCGTGGAATACCAGGCGCTGCCGTTGGTGACGGCCTGCGTCAAATGCTGATAGACATAAGAGCGAGTGGTGGCGTCCGGCAGCGTGACGGCCACGAGGTCGCCGTAATCATCATAATCATAATACATCCGGCGTCCGTCGCCACAGTAGGCTTCGATGATGTGACCGTAAATGTCATAGTAAAAACCAAGGTAATTGCCGTTGCTGGATTGAATGCGGCGCACCTGTCCAAAATCGTTCTGCGTGGAGTTCGTTCCATAGCTGAACGTGTAGAAATTGCCCTGGCTGTCCTTCCATTGGAGCAGATACGGGCGCGAATTCGTCACCACACCGGCATTGGTGAAATTCAGCCATTGGAACGCGCGCACACTGCCGTCCGATCCATACAGCGTGTAATTGGTGATGGAGCCGTTGACGGTCTGCACCAGCCGGTCGCGCAGCCGGTTGGCGAGCGCGCCGACACCGGCGGTCGTGTCGTTGTTCAACATCGGATTGGCCGTCACGGTGGGCATCCAGACATTGGTGCTGATATTGGTGCGGACATAGGCCAGCACCGCACCGTCCATGTCGGCGACGTAGATGTTCGTGCCGCCCTTGGCGATGCACAGGTAGGGCATGAGGCTTAATTTCCAGCCGGTGCCAAACTGGTTGTCGGATGCGTTCTGGCTGGAATAGTTCCGGCGCAATGAAAGCGGCAGCGGGCCGGGTAACTGCAAATCCGTTTCATCAACGTAAAATTCGCCGGTGACGGCGTGAACTGGGTCCAGCACGGTGGACATGAAGGTGGAACCGCCGTCGTCAGTCCTGCCCAAATCACCAAATTGCGATGTGAACGAGAAGGCCGTCGAGTATTGCTGGTTGGCCGTGCCGCCGCTGGAAAGGCCGTAGTTCAGAAGGGAACTGCTGCTCCAGCTTTGCTGGAATGAATCCATGGTGAAGGTGCCAGCCAGGATTTGATTGTTGTAGGTGGCGAAATTAAAACTTGGTGTGGAATCCTGAATCAGCGTGGCGCCGCTGACAAGCGGGTTCAACGAAATGGTGTAGGTGTCACTGCCGCCATTATTGCCACCATCGGTCAGGTAGAACGCGGGAGTATTGCCGGCGGTGAAAGTATAGGGCGGAAGATATGAGCCGAACGCGCCATTCATGCTGCTGGGGGTGATGAGCGCCTGCCACTTGCTCCAGCCCAAAATCAACGCCCCCATTCCCTTGTAGGCGGAATTGGTCATCGGGCCGGGCGTGACATAGGCCGTGACAAAATTGCCATCGGAGGAATTTTGAAACGCCGTCGCCACCTGCGTCCACAAGCTGGTGTCCCAATTTTGCAAGGGCGTCCCCTGATAGCTGGTCTGACCCTGGCTCACATAATTATTGATGTTCAAGGACACAATGCCTGCACCGCTGCTTTGCGCCAGTTGCAGCAAACGGACGGTGGAAACCGCATTGGACTGCTGATAAAAACGGTTGAGGGTCTGGTGTTCCTCGGCGGAAACGTCGGCGATGCCAATCAGGTTGTAGTTTTGTCCGACCATCTGGAACGTCTGGCCGGAATCGGGCCGCACCGTGCCGTTGCCAACGAACGCCGTTTCGTAAAAGAACATGTCCACATTGGGCAGCACCGGATCGGTGCCATTGGTCAGGCTGCCCGAACTGTCACGCGCCGGGCTGATTTTGGACAAACCAATCGCCCACTTTGAAAACGTGTTCATTTTGTGCAGGTTTTGGTTCAACTGGTCGAACTCGCCAACTTTCTCGTAGTAGGTCATCCCCGCCAGATACATCGTCGCGCCTTCATACACATCCGGCGACACGCTGTTGGTCGCGGACTTGTTGGCCCTCACTGCCGCCTCCATTTGCCAAAGATCAGTGGCGTGAGGCAGGAGCATGGCACGAGTCACTTGGCCGTAGCTCATACAGATCGCCGCCTGGTCGCCCTTGCGGAGCGGTCGTTCGATGTCCATTTCTTCCGTGCCGTTGAAACTCAAAAACGCCAAGGTCGGATCAATCGCATAAGCCGGGGTCAAGGCGCGATGACGGCGGCTGTGGAATCGGATATTCAACTGGTCGTCGAACTGGTCGAGCGTGAGCGAAAGCGTTTCGCGCGACAGCAAGTTGGTGTCATTGGAAAACGCCGCCGTCGTGGTGATGTTGGTGCGGTAGGGCAGCAACACCAGATTCAGCAAGACCTGCGTGGAATTGGTGACGGTCTGGTAAACGTAAAATTCGCGGTTGTGCAAATCGCACAAACGCATGTCGCCGGTCTGGATGTCCTTGCTGGGGTCGTTCGCGCTGTAAATCTCGACGCTCAACGTGTCGAATAAATTCGTCAGCGTCGGGCTGATGTTGGTGATGGCGCTGGATGTCAGGTTTTCAAGCGTGTAGCTGAAATTGGTGACGGCGGTGGGCGTCGGGAAATCCTGCCAGCGGGAATAATAATGACGGCGGTTCAGAATCTTAACTCCCAAGTCATCCACGGAAACGCCCGGATGATTCTGCTGCAAAGTCTGTTTCAGGAACGCCGGAAAGATGACACGCGGCGTGTTGTCACCGCTCACAGCCAGCGACATGAGGTTGGTGTTGCCGTAAATGTAATCCCGCACCCACGGATAGGCGTTGGGATAATTGCTGGGCATGTAATCGTAGAGGTCAAAGCCCTCGGTGATTTCGTAGTCCTTCAACCACGGAAAAATGTGAACCCAGTTCGTGCCGATGTAGGCCGCCACCCACGGATAATTCACCGGGATCATGGTGTTGGTGGTGTAAGTTTGGCCGGCTTCGCTATATCCGCCATGCACCTGAAACTTCAACATCCGGCTCAGGCGCGCGTCCAAAATCTGCATTCCGTTGCGCGGTGCGAATTCATACACCGCCGGAACACCAGCCTGCCGCAACAAATAAACCAGCAGGGCGCATTGCTCGATGGGCGAACCCTGTTTTTCCAAGAAGGCACCCAATGCCCCACGGCTGACACCGGGCGGATTGATGGCCTGTTCGGCGACGTTGCCGTTGTCGCTGTAATCCATCGGGTCGGTCAAGTCCACTTCGTTGATGACGTAATTGGCGAGCGCAATCGGGTCGTTGCCCATGTCGGCAACAAACTGGTCAAGGGCCGGATGTCGTCGCAATTCGGGGCTGTTGTCCAGATTGGTCGCGGTGGTCGGGGTGAGGCTCACAAGATTTGTGACCGCCGGGGTGTTGGTCAGCATTTCACTCAACGTCATGCCCGCGTAGAACGGCGGCAACGGCTGGCCGTCAAAGTGCGGCTGGTCAAGGAACACGGAACGCCATGTCGGACGGGTTTCAAATTCGAGCGTGTAGAGCATCGAGGGCGCAACCTCGGCGTTGGTAGTAAGCTCCACCATGGGTGCGTTGGGGATGCCGAGATAACCGTAGGACACCACCATATAATAATAGTTGGTAGACTGACTGCTCGCGGTGTGCGTGAGAACATAGGCTCCGCCCAAATTTTGTCCCCAAGCCTTGGCACCCCAAGTCATGCCGGGGGACGATGACATGGTGGTCGTCAGGCCGAACGCATTGGTGGTGACGGTGAAACCGTTGGTGGTATAAGCATTCCAAGAACTGCTGGCATTGTAATTAGGCGGATAGAGGTTGATCGAACCAACAGGCTGGCCGCTGGTCAGATAATTACTTCGTGCATAAACGTAAATCTGAACCGGTTGCTGCGCCGGCATCAAGTCTCCGGCATAGACCCCGAAGCTGTAAGACTGGCTGGTATAAAGTGGCGAGCCGCCCACCCGTTCGCCAAAGGCGACAATCGGATTGTTGAATGCGATGCGGTTTGCGGTATTGGTCTGCGGGAGCGAGTTGGTGGCATTGTAATGGTAGAAGGTGTTGCCGCTCCAAGCCGAAAGACTGTAAAGGTTGTAAGCGTTGCCAAAAAGATTGTCATAGGGCACACCCTTCTCGTAATCCAACGGCACTACGCTTGACCAATAAGCAGGATCGCCACCACTGCCGCGCCAATACCGGCCAACGGGTGATGCCACGGAATTGGTGGTGGAACTGGCGGGCAGCAAAACGACAACAGCATTGGTCGTCAAACCCGGCATGTAAAACGCATTGGTAAGCAGTCCAAGCACCACGGTCTTGGCGCTGGTGATGAGGTTTGTGGTAATCGTCACTGTCAGGTTGGTGCTGGCGACGCCTGCCGCCAACGTAATGTTGGTTGTAATGGCAATGTAGTCGGTGCCGGGAACCGCCGTGCCGCTGACAAACAACTTCACATTGAGGTTGGTTTCCAATCCGCTACTGCGCGCGATGGTGAACTGGCCACCGGAGGTGTTGCCTTGATAGGCCACGTTCACCGGGGCGGTGACATTGATGATGGGTGTGTCATTGATAATCCCCAGAGTAGCCGTGCCTTGACCAGAAATGATGCTGTTCGTGCTGTTGCTGTTCAAGGTGACGGTCAGCGTCTTGGTGCCGGTATTGGTCGAGTTGTAGTAGGTGGTGATGGGCACCAGCACATAATTAGAGCCTTGCGGGATTGTGGCGCTGCCGCTCAAGGTGGCGTAGTCCTTTCCACCTACCGCCGTGCCGCTGACCTGATAAGTAACCGGACAGGCTGCCGAAACATTATAAACCACATTTGTCCTTTGAATCACCAGCGTCGAGGACTGTCCTTCCGTCACGGATGAATTGAAAAAGTAAGTTTGCAACTGCGGCGTGTCGTTCAGAATTTGCAGGGTGGAAGAACCGAAACCTGGATAAATAATGTCCTCCGCCGTCAGGGATACGATGAAGGTCTCGGTGGGTTCCACCAAGTTGTCCAGTAACGCCCGGACTGAAATGGCAACCTGATTGGTATAGGCCGGAATGCTAATCTGGCCGCCACTCAACGGAGTCGAAAGACTGTAATCCGAACTGCTCGCGGTTCCGCCGATGGTGTAATAGACAATTTGACCGACTGAATACGTCTGAGCGGACCAAAAAACCAGATAGGCGGTGTCAGAACCGGACACACCGCCTTCAAGCACCGAATAATTCGTGTAGGCACCGCCCAGCGGTGTGTTGGAAAAATAGACGGCCATGCCTTGTGACAGTGCCGTGGAACTGGTCAGACACAGCGATAAAAATAAAAACAGTCCACCCGTATATTTGACAGCGGTAGAGTGCATTTTTTGCCCAAATGATTTTGATTTCATAAGCCAGAATTGAAGTGATTGCGTCCCCTGAAATTATTGCGTGAGATTGCTGCCGTTAACTGGGCTGTCAATGAACACGGCTAAATATCCGGCACCTGGGTTGCTGGGGTCTGCTGCCGCCCAAATTGGCACGCCGTTGGTGTCCACCACCGCCCGGTAGAAACTGGTTGGATAAAGCATGGTCACGGTAAAATTGGTCTGGCCGTTGGTGCCAATCACCGCCGCCGTCCAAGGATAATTCACGGTGTCACCCAAAACCGGCGTCGTGTAGATGTCATAGTTGGTCGCGGTAACGCCATTGATGATGGTGATCAAAAGCTGGTTAGTCCCGGTCGAGGCGATGGTCAAAATGGGCGGCCCGTTGGGATCCATGACTTTGGGCTTAATCATGCTGGAACTCGAAACGGCCATCGCTTTTGCCCCGGTGGTCGTCGCTGTGGCTTGGGTCGCCGCCGCCGTGTAGTCAAAATTCAGGTCGTTCAAAAGGTAGAAGCCGTTCATTTGCCAGGCTGGCAGCCCGTGCATATCGCCCGGCAACGGCGGCCAATTGGGATGCTGCAACGAATAAAAGGTTCCGCTCATTCCCCTGCGTGGCAGGGCATTTGTTGAAAGCTGTGGAGTAACGGAAAGTTCACCTAAAAACACTTCCAGTTGCGGATCGGTCAGTTGAAAAAGCTCATGTAAATCACCCGGATTTATGGTGATCGGCTCGTATGGAACCGTCCCGACGGGGTTGAGCGTCATCCCAGCAAATGGGGCTTGTTCCAGGGCAACCCCCGATTTTAGCCCGCCGCCATTGACTACAACCGCCAAAGTCAACAGGCCGGCGGCAATCCAGTTTTTTGTATTCATATTTATCCTAAATGCGAAAAACCATTTCGGAATGTTTTGCAATGCCCGATATATTTGAGGGCAAGTTTGATTGGGTATTCATTTTTAATCCTTGATTATTCTTGCGGGGAAATTCTTGGCTGGAACCGGCCTCCAATCCGTTCAGCAAATTGCGGGAAGTCCTCTGGCAAGGCCTCATGCTTCCGATTAGCGTGGCTGCTTTATCGTCCCACATACAATCTTATCGAAAATCCCCCTGGTGATGGCAAGCGTAAAATCCGCCAAATACCAACTGGCGGTTGGTAGTCCATTCTTGCAATTGTGGTTTCATGGAACACTGTGGATTCTTACTCGCGCAAAATTTATCGTGCTGTGGGCGCGTCTGTCCGTGCCAGACGGGAAAAACTCGGCATGAGTCAGGAGCAACTGGCCGAAAAGGCTGACATGACGCGGAATTACATTGGTAACATCGAACGCGCGGAAAGAAAAACCACTCTCGAAGCACTGGCAAAACTCGCCAAAGCTCTCAAATGTCGCGTGCGTGATTTGGCTTGGCATGTTTAATAATGCACGGTTTGAATGCTGATTCTGTCCGGCGGATGAAGTGGAACCTTTCAAATTATCTCCCCGTGACCATGGCCGTCTCGCTGGTTTCAGCCGGTGAAATATAGTGCGCAACCCGCTCCATGAAATCGTCAACGATGAACGGCTTGGCAATAAAGTCCATCGCGCCAAGCCAACGGTTGTTAAAACAGAGAACCAGCAAACCCCTCATTGCTAGTCTTTATTATGGAAAAGATACGTTCAAAAAACGAAAATCTTTTAAATTTTTTATCTCTTCCGCACGTTGTCAACCACATGCTTGTTTATTGGCAGCGGTTGTATAAAAAAATATGACGGTGATCGAAAATTTATCAATCACCGCAAAACACCGCCGATTAAATCTGGTCAGGAATATCCCGCTTGGCGTTCACCAAGAGATTGCGGGGCAAACGGACAATTCTTTCATCAGGCCCACAACCGGCGGTCGGTGGCAGCTTCGGCGCGGCAACATTCGTGATGTCAATGCCGATGATGGCAAAGTCGCCGCCTTCTAGTTCCCAGATGTCGGGGCAGCCACGGCAGGCGACGGTTTGCGCTCCATTCTCGTGCGGATCGGGGCCAATGCGTTTAAGAAACATAAGCTGTGTATTCATGTTGCAACGACAATCGCGGGAGTGCGGGAAAAATGCAAGAAAAAAATACAGTGCATATACGGTAGTCCATATATGCGGTTTCAGGTTTCCTTGTGATTGTGAGAATCCCTAAATACCGCAAGATCCTTGGCGAAAATATTCGCACGCATCGTCGGAACATGGGGTGGAGTCAGGAAAAACTGGCCGAAAAGTCTGACCTGCACCACAACTACATCGGCGACATCGAGCGAGGTGAGGAAAACGTGTCGGTGGACGCATTGCGTCGAATCGCAGTCGCCTTGGGTGTCCGGCTCACTGACTTGGTGCGCGACGTGTAAGGTTTATCCCCAAAGCCGGTGTCCGTCCAAATCTGGGCATGATAGAATTGCTGCATGGGAATTGGGGAATGGCTTTCACAAAATATTTTTAATCTTTTCAGTGCTGTCGGCATCATTGGTGGTCTGTGGTTTACGGCTGTCTCTCTCCGTTCGGAAACCAGAACGAGGCGCATTGCCAATCTGCTCACCGTCACCTCAAATTACCGTGAAATATGGAAGGAGTATTTCAATAACCCTGAATTAGTTCGCGTGCTTGATCCTGCCGCCGATGTAAAAAGCAAACCTATCACTCCCGCAGAAGAACTTTTCGTGGGCCAAATCATTTTTCATATCAGCAATGTTTTCTACGCCATGAAAGATGATTTATTCATTGCACAGGATGGTTCTCGCAAGGACATAGCTCAATTTTTCACCCTGCCAGTCCCGAAAGCAGTTTGGACCAAAACCAAACTGCTGCAAAATCTTGATTTTGCAGCCTTTATTGATTCTTCGTTGAAAAAATAATTCCGACTGAAACATTTCACTTTGCGGCGATTTCAAAATTTAATCCCGCGTATTGAATTGTAGTGTTTCTGTCAACTTCGACAGTTGACGCCCGAAGCCGTATTGTTACAGTTGCGAAAGGTTCATAAAATGAAGCCGCAAATTTTTCCAGACATGGCAACCTGCCGAGTCAAACCGAGCGAAATAGATAACTTTCTTGATTGTTTGAGTTCCTGGGCGAGCCAATGTCCTCATAGCGTGCATTTGGGAATGAAGTGTTTTTGTCGTTGCCCGCAGACATCAGATATTTTGATTTTGACGGAACGAGAATCAAATGAAACACTGATGCTTCACCCAACGTCACGATGATTTCAAACGAAAGCCGCCCGCCGTTTCAACGCCAGTCATATCATCAACCATACGGATTACAGTCGCCCCGTCCGTTTGTTCAGGAAGACACATTGAAATCCGGCGAGCTTCAGATTGAGCGCAAGTTTTTCGTCCTGACGCTGAAAGAAAATCCCCGCGGCCGGTTTCTGCGTATTTCCGAAGAGGTTGGCGGCAAGCGAAATTCCATCATCATTCCTTCAACCGGTCTGGCTGAATTCAAGAAGTTGCTGGATGAAATGGTCAAAGCCGACAGCGAAATTCCGGTCAAAAGCGAGCCTGACGGGAATATCGGTTGACGTTCACAACAACTCGCAACTCGTCAAGTTCCAGGATAGCCATTGCAGGATAAAAGTCTCGCCAAGATCTCCAATTGTTGACTGCTTGGCAGGGAACGATCACGCTACTATCGTCCAAGCCAATACATGTGGGTAGCCCCGTTGCTTTTGAAAGCTGCTGGTGCGTCAGACAAGCTTGCATGCGAGCAGCGCCAATAGCATCACCCAATGTTCCGGTAGGATTTAGCTTTTCATGGCGGCAAACTTCTGATTTCTTGGGCAAAATCACACGAATTGTCCTCTGTGAAATTGTCCAATGAGCCAAACACAGCACTGAGCCAACATCAATGAATGTAGAATGAAGAAGGCAGAAGCAAATGACCGGCGGCGTGGCTCAGCTTTTGGTCGTTGGCTGCTTGCGCGAGCGACGATTTTTGATGTCATGGTATAACTCGACCAGCGAATATGGAGCATACAGATCATCCTCTATCTGCCGTTGCCGTATTACTGCTCGGATTTCTCGGAGCACTTGCGCCAGAGATTTGCCGACTTTACCGGCTACGCGGGCGATTGCATTTGATGAAGTTTTCACGATGGTATTTTGGTATCAGTGTTTTGTATGCGTTACTTGGTGGCGTGGTTTCTTGGATATTACCAGCCGTCAATTATTATGCGGCGTTTTACGCCGGCGTCACTTGGCCGGTGATGGTGACAGCCGCTTTGCATCGTCGAGAGCGTTCCGACGAAAGCATCGCGCTCGCAAACTCGAAGCCGCAGTTTGCAAACGAGGACATGATGGGATTTCAAGTGATTGAGACGCCGCAGCGTCGATCCATAGCACAGTTGTTGCGAGACCATGCAGATGGATTGTTTTAAGCCATGAATACGCAGCCTAACCCAGCACCGGAACCAACTGCCGTTGGCGCTTACCGTTCCACTGTCGCGGTTCACGTCGCGAGTCGGCGGCGGTTCAGTTTTTTTCGTTAGGCAGCACTGCTTATGAACACATTCCAGCGTTCAGTTGAGTGGCAGCGGAAAGCGATTCGACTGGCTTTGGATACTATGCCGAACCGAGGGTTGCAGGAGTTTCCGGTTTATGACCATTGCGAGCAGCTTCTATCGCGTTCCACCATTCGAGAGCAGGTTGAATCTGCGGAGGGTATCGCCAGACATGATGCAGCAAGGTCAGTCGGGCGATGGGCCAGAACAGGAAAATGGCCACGCGTGTCAAGACGCGCCGCATTTTTTCTCGAAGAGGCGCTCCGGGAGGCGCTGCCCCGATGTTCGGGCGTTTCCGCATCAGGAAATATAGCGGCAAATTTTCATGTCCCGCCCTGGAGCAAAGATGACTCAGCCTGGCTATCTGCACTCGTATTGACGGAATGGGATTTTGCTGGGTGGTTGAGACGTTGGGTTGACCAAGAGTATCAGAGCCAAGAGAGGACTTTTCGTTCATATAATTTATGAGTTATTCGACGTGCTAACCATTCGCTGAAGCTGTCAGCAGTCTGTTTATAAGCCATCAGAAATTATGTCAAATTCGTGGGTTGGCTAATGGGGCTTTTAAAAAGTTTGGCATCGAAGTTCATAACCGACGCCAAAATTCTCAACTGCTGATTGTCTGGCTGCTGCACATCGGTTTCCCACGCGTAAACCAAGGATGTTGCAATACCCATTTTCGCCGCCACATGGCCGAGTGTGAGGTTTTTTTCAAGCCGTTTGACTTTGAGCCAATCGCCAGCCGTTTTCATGTTTAATTTCAATACGTTAGCTTGCTTTTGATTCCTCGAATTTACTGGATATTTTACGTTCACCGACCTTTGTGCAATACCCAACAGAGCTACTCTCCCCCGGGAGAGGATTTTACCAACCACGCGACGGGTCCATTTGTCAGCCGGTTCATCCCCGGCCTCAGTCCCGGTGATTGTCAGCCTTACGCCGGCTGGCCCGCTGCCGGCAGCTTGGCCGCCGTTTCCTTCGCGCCGCGCAGGTCCAGCTTGCCGGTGCCGAGCATTGGGAAGTTGTCCACGCGGTAAAAGGCGTCGGCCTTGGGCTTCCATAAATTCGGCAGGTCGCACGCGGCGAATTTCTCCAGCAGCGCCGGCAGGGTTTCTTCTGAAATCTTGTGCAGGACCACGAGGCGTTCGCCTTTTTTCTCGTCGGGCAGGCCCAGCACTACAAACGCCACTTCCGCCACGCCGGCGAGTTCCTGCAATTTCTCCTCGATCTTCAAATGCGGCACCATCTCGCCGCCGAGCTTGCTGAAGCGGTTCAGGCGGCCGGTGATCTGCAGAAAGCCGTCCTCGTCCAGCACCGCCATGTCGCCGGTGCAATACCAGCCGTCGCGCAGCACTTCGGCGGTCTTGGCCGGCTGGCCGAGGTAGCCGAGCATGATGTTGGGCCCGCGCACCAGCAGCATGCCCGCCTCGCCGGGCGGCAGGATCCGGCCGCTCCACGGCTGGTCCGCGTCGGCGATGCGCACGCACATGCCGGGCACCGGCTGGCCGATCTTGCCGTGCTTGCCGCCGACCTGATAAAACCCGGCGGCGCGATAATCCCAGGTGTTCACGGCCACGGCGGGCGCGCATTCGGTGCAGCCGTAGCCCTCGAAGGGCCGGATGCCAAAGCGTTCCTCGAACGCGGCGGCGAGGCGCTCGGGCAGTTTTTCCGCGCCGGTGACGATGAGCCGCAGGCTGCCAAAATCCTCCGGCGCGGTGGCGCGCAGATAGATCTGCAGAAACGTCGCCGTGGCAAGCATCACGGTGACCTCGTGTTCGCGCACGGCCGCGCCCACGCCCCGGGCATCCAGCGGGTTCGGATAAAAGACGACGCCGGTGCCCAGCACCACCGGCAGGCAGAGCGTGACGGTGAAGCCGAAGGAATGGAAGAACGGCAGGATGCCCAGCAGCCGCTGCGATTCGTCGAGGGCGATGACTTCGCCGCATTGCTCGATGTTGGCCAGGAGGTTGAACTGCGAGAGCATCACGCCCTTCGGCTCGCCGGTGCTGCCGCTGGAAAAGATGATCGTCGCCAGAGCGTCCAGAGAGTTTTTGGTTTTTAATTTTGAGTTTTCAGTTGAGAACAAAATCGTTTCCAACAGGCGGGCCGGGAAAAACTTTGCCAGCACAAACGCCGCGAGCTTTTCGGGCAGCGACGGTTTCGCGGCGAGGTCTTCGAGGTAGATCAATTCGCCCGGCGGCGTGAGCTTGAGCTTCTCCAGAAATTTGCGCGAGGTGACGATGGTCTTGAGGTCGCACTGCTGTACGCAGTCGGCGAGCGTGGCGGCGGCGAGCGTGTAGTTCAGATTCACCGGCACCTTGCCGCTGAGGAACGCGGCGTAGTTCACCAGCGTCCCCGGCACGCTCGGCGGCAGGAATATGCCGACCAGGTTATGGCCGCGCCAGATTCGCTTCAACCGGCGGGCGAGAAAAATGGTTTTCACCAGCGTGGTGCCGAAGGAGATTCTCGGCGTCTGCGGATCCGCGAACGCGAAGCGGTGCGGATGTTCGCGGGCCATGCGGATGAGCCGCCGGTGCAAGGGCACCATCCGGTCGCGCCGCAGCTGCCATGCGGCCACCTGCAATCCCTGCACCGCCTCGCGCACGACGAAGGGGGTGGTGTTCGCCGGCAGCGGCTGGCCAAAGCTCACCGTCACCGGATGCGGGCATCGCGCCGTGAACAAATGAATCAGCTTGCCGCGCCGGAAGCTCAGCGGCCCGCCCAGCACGCCGTCGAGCGCAACGGGCACAATGGGCGCGGCCACGTCTTTCATGATGCGCTCCATGCCGCGCCGGAACGGCAACAGCTGCCCGATGCGCGTGATCTGACCCTCGGCAAAGATGCAGACGACCTCGCCGTTGCGGATGGCGTCGCTGGCGGTTTGCAGCGCGTGCAGCAGTTCGCGCGGCCGCTGTTCGGACGAGACGGGAATGACGCGGAGGATTTTGGCGAACGGTTTCACCCAGGCTTTTTCATAGATGTCCTTGAACATCAGAAAGCGCACGGAGCGGTCGGTGGCGGCGAGCAGCAGCAAGGCGTCCACGTAGGAAACGTGATTGCAGACAAACAGCGCGCCGCCCTTTTCGGGAATATGATCGCGGCCGGCCACGCGAATCCGGTAAATCGAATGCGTCACGAGCCACAGGACGAAACGGAGCAAAGAGTCCGGCAGCAGGAACAAAACATAGACCGCGCCGAACAGCGTCAGCACTCCGCCCACGAGGAAAATGCCGCGCGGCGTGAGGTGCAGTTGCTGCGCCAGGAGCCAGTGCGCGCCGGACGCCAGGAACACGCCAACGAAGGAACACCAGTTCGCCGTGGCCTGCACCTGGCCCTTGTCCTCGCGGGCCGGGCGATGCTGCAACAGCGCGGCGATGGGCACGATGAAGAATCCGCCGGAGAAACCGAGCAGTGCCAGCAGCCCGTAGGATTCATTCAACGATGCCGCTGGGAGCGCGAGCAGCGAGGAGAAGATGGCCAGGCCGAACGCGCCGAGCGGCACCAGGCCGTATTCAATCTTGCCGCCGGAGAGATAGCCCGCCGCAACGCTGCCGAGGCCGATGCCCAGCGCGAGCGCGACGTTCAGCAGGCCGATGTGCGTCTCGGTGACATGCAAGGTTTCGGTGCCGTAAAAAAACAGGTTCAGCAGCAGCAGCATGCCGAGGAAGTTGAAATAGGTGTTGCCGACCAGTGCGAGCCAGAGCGGGCGGTCGCCGCGCATGGTGCGGATCTGCCGCCAGATCTCAGCGGGGAAATTGGGGTTGAACTGCTTCCGCGGATTCGCCGCCGGCACGCAGGTGATGCCGAGGCACGAAAAAAAACCGGCAACCGCCAGGGCGACGAGCACCACGCCCGAATACCATTGGTGCCCGCGGAAATGTTCCGCCATCAGCGCGGCAACGACGGTGCCGAGGATGATGGCCATGAACGTGCCGAGTTCCAGGATGCCGTTGCCCCACGACAGTTTCCGTTCCGGCAGCAGCTCCGGCAGCGAGCCGTATTTCGAGGGGCCGAAGATGGCGCTGTGCGTGCCCATGAAAAAGACGCTCAGGAGCAAAAGGTTTTTGTCCCAGCGCCACAGGCTGGCGAACACGAGCGTCATGATGAGCAGCTCGAAGATTTTCACGCCCAGCATCACGCTCCGCTTGCTGAAACGGTCGGCCAGAAAACCGCCGGCCATGGAAAACAAGATGAACGGCAGCGCAAACAGCGCGCCGATGCTTTCGCCGTAGCCGTTCTTCTCCGCGAGCGACATGCCGGTGCCGAAGAGCGCAACAAAGATGACGAGGTTTTTGACGACATTGTCGCTGAACGCGCCCTGGAACTGCGTGACGATAAGCGCCCAGAATCCGCGCGTGGCGGCTGGCGGCTGGCGGATTTCGGATTTCAGATTGTCGCCGGTCACACGTTCAAGCTAATCAATCATGCGGCAAAGTGGGAATTGAAAAACTTTTACCAGCATCAGGCAAAACGATGCGAACGCCGGTCACTTGAGCAAAACGGCGATCTGCTCGTGAATCTTGCCGCCCAAGATTTCATAGCCGGCAGCGTTGACATGGACGCCGTCCTTGAACAGCGACGCATCCACGCGGCCATCGGCCTGGCGGAACAAATCGCCGAAATCACAAAAGGTGAGCCAGGAAATCTTGCCAAGCCGGGCTTGCAACAATTGGTTAACCCGGTCGGTGATGACCGGCCGCGGCGGCTTTTCATCGCGGCGTGGCAGGATGCCGAGCAGCAGGATTTTGGCGGCGGGCTGCTGCTTGTGCGCCTTCGCACAGACCGCCTCGATGCCGGCGGCGATATCCTCGGCGGTGTTGAGACCGGTGTTGTTGGTGCCGATTTTGATGATGATGAGCTTGGGTTTGATGCCGGCGAGTTCACCGTGTTCGAGGCGCCACAAAACATTTTCCGTGCGGTCCCAGCCAAAGCCGAGGTTTTCCACCGCGACGCCGAAAAAGGCGTTGTCCCACGCGGACTGCGCCCACACGTGCGGCGCGACCGGTTCGCCGCCCCAATAATGGATGATGGAATCGCCAATGATGACCACATCGGGATGATGTGTCTGGTTGTATTCGAGAATCTCCGCATGCCGCGTCTGCCAGTCATAGATCGCGTGGTCGCGGTTTTGCGTGACCGGCTTCGTCGTGGGCAAGCCCGGCCGCACCGCAGGCACCGACGCGCAGCCGGCGGCCAAAAGACAAGCGACAGCAAGGGTCGAAAATATATGTTTCATGGGTTGCTCCATTGGGGTTGGTTGCCATTTAAATTAAACCGATGATATTCCTTTGTCACGCCGGATGGCGGCGACCACGGAAAATCAACGACGGCCGTCATACCATAAATGCGCCGCTTCGCGGCTGGCCAGCATCCGGCGCTGATCAAACAGGACGCGGACGATAAACCGCAGATGTTCGCGCGGTGTGTAGAGCTTCATTTTGCGCGCCGAGGTTCGCAACGGATGCCGGTGCAATATCACGATTCCTCTGCCCGTTCCCCGGGCAAACTGCTTGAGCCGTTTGCTCAAGTCCAGCTCCTCCGCCGCAAACAGTTCATGGCTGAAGCCACCGACCTGACGGAACACCGCCGCCTCGACAAAGATGAACGATCCGGCCAGCAACCGCCGCCACCGGCTGGCAAAATTCCACAGCCGCGTAATGAGGCTGGCGACAATAAAATGCTCGTCGAGCCGGATGGTTGCGCCGCCGGCAAGACAGCGACCGGAAAGAATCTGTTCCACCACATCGGCGAAAAGTCCGGCACTGGGATGCGAATCGGCGTCCACAAAAACCAGCCAGTCGCCGGTGGCGGCGGCGGCACCTGTGTTGCGGGCGCGGGCAATCTGGTTGACCGGTTCAAAAACGACTTTGGCCCCGGTTGCACGGGCGATATCGGCGGTGCGGTCGGTGGAATTGTTGTCGCAAACGATGAGTTCGACCGGCCAGCCACGCGCCGTAAAAACGGAAGCGGCGGACTTGATTTCCGCCAGCGAGGTGCCGAGGAGTTTTTCCTCGTTAAAAGCGGGAACGATGACGGAAATTTTCACGCGCATAAGCTAAACGGCAAACTCTGAAGCCCAAAGCCCAAAGTCACGTCCCTCGGCCATCCGCCCTGGAGTGCAATTTTCGTCGTGCATTTTTCGCGGCATGATTTTTAATGGCGGCATGACCATTTGGATACTGGCTTTGGCGTTGATGGCGGCAGGCGCCAGTTCGGGCCACCGGCTAGGCGCGATTCGCGCGGCGTTTTCCTTTGTGGGAATCTGGGCGGGCATACTGCTGGCGTTGCCGATCGGCCGCTTTCTCCAGTCGCTGCTTGCGGAGACAGGTGCCGGCAATCCGCTGCTGGCCTGGGTGCTGGCGCCCTTGACGGGTTTTGTGATTGTTTCCATAGCGTTCAAAATTGCGGCAGCCGGGGTGCATCGGAAGGTGGAAATGTTTTACAGATATCGGGCTGGCGAGCGGCGGCAGAAATTATGGGAGCGCCTCAATGCGCAACTGGGACTTTGTCTCGGGCTGGCGAACGGCGCAATGTATCTGGTTTTGTGCAGCTTCTTGATTTTCAACCTGACCTATTGGACAACCCAAATGGCCGCGGCGAAGGAACAGCCAATATTAATCAAATTGGTGAACCGGCTGGGAAACGACCTTCAAAACACCGGCGTAGCAAAGACCGTTGGCGTCGTGGGAACATTGCCCAAAACCTATTACCAGCTGGCAGATTTATCAGGGCTGCTTTTACAAAACCCGCAAGTCGGCCCAAGGCTGGCAAAATATCCGGCGCTGACTTCATTGTGGGAACGCGATGATATGCAGGCTTTGATGCAAAGCCCCACGGTGACCAACGCACTGGCCAGCGGCGCTTCGCTGGGAGACATCATACATGATCCCGCCGTGCAGAAATTTTTCGCAAGCCAAACCCAGACGCATCTGATCCTGGAAATTTTGCAGACAAACCTGGATGACCTTTACACCTATTTGGAAACGGGCAAATCCGTAAAATACGACAGCGAAAAAATCCTGGGCCAGTGGGAATTCAACGCCGCCGTGACGACGGCCTTGATACGCCAGTCACGTCCCCAAATGACCGCCAACGAGACGCGCACCGCCATCGCATCGCTGTCCAAGGCTTATTCGCAAACACGGCTGCTGTTCACCGGCGACAACAAACTTTTCATCAAAAACCTGCCCAAATTCAAAACCGAAGCCGGCCAGCCGCCCACCATTGAATTGATCAATTGGAAAGGCGGCTGGAGCCACGGCGATGCGGGTTACGCCTTGCATGCCACGGCCGGTGCCGATGAAAAAAAATGGAGCGCAATGCTTGAGGATTCACGGCTGACAATTACGGACGGCAACAACCGATTGATTTTCGACCACGCAGGCTAATTTTAGGACGCAGCCCCCGTTTTTTGGACACCCGCGATAGCAAAAGTCCATAAATTTCAAGATTTTTACTCGGCCCGATTCTTGCTTCAAATTAGGCATGGGAATTTCACAAATCATTTCTGTTGTTGCCCTGTCACTGACCGGACTGCTGCCGGCAAGCTGTCACAAGACAGCTTCCCAGCAAAAATCTTCGCCCCCCGCGACCGTTGCCCAATCAAAAACCAATGACATTTTGCATAACCTCGGCGAAGTGGAGCTGACCAACCATTATGAAACCTGTGTGCAGCTCGGCGGAGGTAAAAATTGCACCCTGACCCCCAAGATGCTCGACCAGAAAAACGTGCAAATCACCCTGTCAATTGAATCTAAAACCGCGGCGGGCAAAACCCACGACCTGTCGGTCACACAAATCGTCACGCGCACGGGCAAGCCACTGGAAGTTGCCGTTGGTGATTTCGAACTATCCCTCACGCCCCGGGTCAATTTGGAATAAGCCTGCCAATTTAAAGCCCCACGGTTTCAGCCAAGAATAAACCATGCCGGTAAAAAACTTCGCGGTGCACTGGGTGATTGAAAGTGGTGCCCCGGCACGGACTTGAACCGTGAACAAACAGATTAAGAGTCTGCTGCTCTACCAATTGAGCTACCGAGGCATACGCCAGAAAACATCGACGGTTGTACGTTTCTTGCCTTCTGCGATTTCGTTTTTCATACCACAATTTGATACCGTAAGCTCTTGGTGCTTATAATCATCACAAACAGCACTAAAACGGCGGCTGCAAAAACGAGACTTAAATTTACTAGAATCAGCGCAGACGGCAAGAGTAAACCATTCTAGGGTCAGCTGGGCCAATGCAATACGTCCCTAATCGGCTCGTCAATGGGTTTTGGTGCCTCTCTCAGTCGAATCCATGCAGTTGCTTGATCACGATTGAGACAGCATCCGACCGGCTTAAATCTTTATTCCCGACCGCAAACCGGTATTCTCATATTCTCAAACGCTCAAAAAACCATGAAAAAAATTATTGCCCTTAAAATTCTGGTGACAGCCTTGACAATATTGGCCGGCAATTTATGCGCGGCCGATGAGCCGGATTATGCCCGTTTTGTCAATCCCATGATTGGCACGGCCGCCAGCGGACATACCTATCCGGGGGCCACCCTGCCCTTTGGCTTTGTGCAAGTCAGTCCCGACACCGGCAATGCGGGTTGGAATTATTGTTCCGGGTATCGCTACGAAGATTCCGAAATCATCGGGTTTTCACACACCCACTTGAGTGGAACCGGCTGGATGGACTTGGGTGACGTTCTCCTGCTTCCTTTCACCGGCGATGTGCTTCAGAAACAATATAAAAGCAAGTTCTCCCATCAGGAGGAGACTGCCCGGCCGGGTTATTATTCAGTGCAGTTAAAAGACTATGGCGTCAAGGCAGAGTTGACCGCTAGGCAGCGCTGCGCTTTTCACCGCTACACGTTTGCCACCACCAATGCGGGGCATCTTTTGATTGATTTGCAGGCAGGCTTCGTGCCCAACCCAAAGGAGCTTGACCGCCACGTTCTCAAGAGCGAGATCCACCTCGAAGATCCGCACACCGTTTCCGGATACCGGATCACGCAAGGCTGGGGCGGCAAGCGGCATATTTATTTTGTGATGCGTTTCCAAGAACCGATTGCTTCAACCACCTGGCTGGCCGGCGAAAAAGTGGGAAGAAACCAGAAACTGGTTCTCAATTTCACGAGTCCAAGCAAATTAGTCATCAACGCGAAGGTCGCGATTTCGACAGTTGATATTGCCGGCGCCAAAGCCAACCTTGAGGCTGAGATGCCGGCTAACGATGAATCTTGGAAATCACATGATGGCTGGAATTTTGAAAAAGTGGCCGATGCGGCCTACGCGCAGTGGAATCGAGTTTTTTCAAAAATGAAAGTGGAAGCCTCGCGCCAGGATTTGGAGACATTCTACACGGCTCTCTATCACACCATGGTGGCACCCAACAATATCACCGATACTGACGGGCGTTACCGGGGGGCGGACAATCAGATTTATAAGTCTGCCGACAAAACTTACTACTCCTCGCTTTCCCTGTGGGACATTCATCGCGCATCCGTCCCGCTTTTTTCAATTCTTTGTCCCGATGTGATCAACAAACTGACGGACACCTTTTTGCGTCATTACGAGATTGTCGGCTACCTGCCCATGTGGACGCTGTGGGGACACGAGAACAACTGCATGATCGGCAATCCCAGCATTCCAGTGATCGCCGAAGCCTATTTGCAAGGCATCATCAGTACTTCCGCCGCACAGAAAGCCTACGAAGCAGTGAAAATCTCCTCCACGTTAAATCACCCCAAAGCCGATTGGACCAGTTATATGCGCTATGGCTATCTGCCTTCGGACATTGTAAAAGAGGAGGCGGTTTCGCGGACGCTGGAGTTCGCTTTCGATGACTGGTGCGTCGCCGCCATGGCCAAAGCCATGGGAAACACAAACGATCAGGCTTTCTTCTCCCGGCGCTCAAATTTTTATAAAAACGTGTTTGATCCTTCCACGGGATTGATGCGCGGAAGGACGACGAATGGCAAGTGGGTCACTCCGTTTGACACGCTAAAATTATCCCATGCCGGAGACGCGGGAGGAGACTATACCGAGGGCAACGCATGGCAATATACCTGGCATGTGCAGCAGGATCCGACTGGCTTGATCAAGCTGATGGGCGGCGATACGAAGTTTGCCGCCAAACTCGACACGTTATTTTCACTTCCTCCCACGGTCACAGGCGAAGTAACGGTGGATGTGACCGGACTCATCGGGCAATACGTCCAAGGCAACGAACCATCCCATCATGTGGCCTATTTTTACAACTATGCGGGGATGCCGTGGAAAACCCAGGAACGCATCCATCAGATCATGACCACGCTGTTTGACAATTCCCCCGCCGGCATGTGCGGCAATGACGATTGCGGGCAGATGAGCGCTTGGTATGTCCTTTCCGCGATGGGATTCTATCCGGTCAATCCTGCCAACGGTATTTTTGTGATTGGAACGCCAAAGTTTCATAAACTGAGCGTCGAAGTCGGGAATGGCAAGGTCTTTACCGTCGAAACCGTGCGGAAAAACTCAAGTGAGTTTTATATCGAACACATTGAACATGATGGCCAATCTTATCCCTACAGCTATATCGCCTATCAGGACATCATGAACGGTGGAAAGTTCAAATTCTTCATGGCGTCCAAGCCAAATAAAGCTTTTGGCAGGTCAGCCGAATACCGTCCGCAAGCCGCCTTTGAATAGGCGGCCGAAAAATAGTTGACCCATAAACATGATTAAAAATCAAATCATGAATAGAATCCGGCAGGTTATGGTTTTACTAACCGCAGCTTTTTGGTCTGGCGCCTGCTGTTTTGGCGCTTGCGGTCCAGAAGGCGTCGAGCGACAAAGCTTCTCGCTGGATGGAAGCTGGAAATTGAGCTATGGGCCGCAACTACCTGACGGGCCGCGCTGGCCGACAGATTTAGCCAAATCCGGCTGGCCAACCATCGCAGCGACCGTGCCGGGCAATGTTGAATTGGACCTGATTAAGGCCGGCAAACTTCCTGAACTGTCCGTCGGCACCAACATCTACCGATTGCGCGAACTGGAAGGAAACCAGTGGTGGTATCAGCGTAAGTTTCCAACGCCAAAACGACCGGCGAACACCCGCGTCGAGCTGGTCTTTGAAGGGATTGATTGCCTCGGCACGATTTTCTTCAACGGACGAGAAATCGGGCAAGCCCACAATATGTTCATCGCCCACCGCTTTGACGTCACTGAATGCTTGCGCGGTGATGGCGGTGAAAACGAACTAGCCGTCCGGCTCGATTCCGCCCTGCTCGCAGGGCGCCAGCACCAGCCCACTGCGCTGGAAGGCGCATTCCATGCAAATTGGGAATCGCTCTCCATTCGCAAGGCCCCGCATATGTATGGATGGGATATATCACCTCGACTCGTATCGGCCGGACTGTGGCGAAGCGTGCGACTGGAATTGATACCGCCCACACGGCTGACCGATGTCTACTTCACAACGCTGCGCCTGGATTCCAACCACCAAAAAGCGCAAGTCCTGGTGGATTATAATTTTACAACGGACTGTTTTACGATTGATCACTGGCAGGTTCGCGTAGCCTTGGAACACGCCGGCCAAAAGATCCTGCAAAAGATATTCCCGGTGTTTGGCTCCCATGAGCGCCAGAAGCTGGAGGTGACAAACCCTGATTTATGGTGGCCGCGAGGATATGGCGCACAACCGCTTTACGGGCTAACCCTCGAACTTTTAAACGGCGACGGCAAGGTTTTGGATACTTGGCATCAACGAGTCGGCATCCGCACCATCAAGCTGGTTCGCACGGACATCACCACCCCGGAAAAGCCCGGCGAATTTGTGTTTATGGTCAATGGCGAAAAGATATTTGTGAAAGGCAGCAACTGGGTGCCGCTCGACAGCCTCCATAGCCGGGATAAACAGCACCTGGCGTCGGCGTTTGACATGCTCGTGGATTTAAATTGCAACATGCTTCGTTGCTGGGGCGGCAATGTTTACGAAGACCATGATTTCTTTGAATTATGCGATCAACGCGGCTTGCTGGTCTGGCAGGATTTCGCGCTCGCCTGCGCCATCTATCCGCAGACCGATGCTTTTGCCGCCGAGATTCGAGACGAAGCCACGGCGGTGGTGCAGAAATTACGCAATCACCCCAGTCTCGCCCTCTGGGCCGGCAATAACGAGATTGATCAGGCTTACACCGGCTGGTTCGGCGTTCCGCTCGATCCCAACACCGACCGATTGAGCCGCCAGGTTTTGCCCGAAGTAGTTCGCCAATCTGATCCCATTCGTGATTATCTGCCCAGTTCACCGTATTACAGCCCGGAGTTGATCAAGGCGGGAAACCGAAGCGAGAACCGGCCGGAAGATCATCTGTGGGGTCCGCGGGATGACTTCAAGGGCAAGTTTTACACTTCCTCGCCCGCCCATTTCGTCAGCGAGACAGGCTATCATGGCTGTCCTGACCGCCGCAGTTTGGAAGAGATGATGGAGCCGGCTTTTCTCTGGCCCTGGCAAAACAATGAACAATGGCTAACGCATGCCGTCCGGCCACATCCCAATCTGCCCGACTACAATTACCGGATTCCGCTCATGGCCAAGCAGACCGCGGTCTTGTTCGGCTCGGTGCCGGAGAATATTGATGACTTCATCCTCGCCTCGCAAATCAGCCAGGCCGAGGCGGACAAGTTTTTCATCGAATTGGCCCGGATGCGCAAATGGCAACGCACCGGCATTCTGTGGTGGAATTTGCGCGATGGCTGGCCGGTTATTTCCGATGCCGTTGTGGATTACTACGGCCGTAAAAAACTGGCCTATCAATACATCAAACAGGTGCAAACCGACGTGTGCGCGATGTGCGGCGAACCTGAAAAAGGCCGTCAGCCGCTGATTATGGCAAATGACACATTAGCCGAAGTTGGCGGACATGTTGTCGTCCGCGAGTTGGACAGCCATAAAATTCTCTTCGAATCGGACTATCAGGTGAGCCGCAATGGACGAGCGTTAGTCGGCTTTGTTCCGCCAGCCGACAAATCCGCCATGTGGGTGATTGAATGGACACAGGGAAATCAAAAATTATCCAATCACTATTTGGCAGGCCCGCGTCCCTTCAAACTGGATGATTACAAACGCTGGCTAAAATCCCTGTAAATAAAACCCCATTTTACTTATGAGTACGATGGCGGGTGGGTATGTTGAAATGATTCAAGCATGATTGATTCAAATATATGAAAACCAAACTAAACCGGTTCGGCTTTTTTTCCTCGGTATCATTGACCCTGATTGCCGGATGTTTATCTTGCGCAGCAGAACGCGTGTCGCTCGATGAAAACTGGCGCTTTAATCTCGGCGACATCCCCTTCCCATCGGTCTACGGCCAAGACGCATCCTACCACCACGCCAAGGCGGGCAGCGCCCAAGGCGCGGCGGCGGTAAAGTTTGATGATAGCGGCTGGCGCGAAGTCAGGCTGCCACATGACTGGGCGATCGAATTGCCGGTCGCCAAAACCAACAATCTCGCGGAGGGATTCCGCACCCGCGGCATCGGCTGGTATCGGCGGCAATTTAAACTCGATCCCGCTGATGCCGGCCGTAACCTTGAGCTTCAGTTTGACGGCGTGGCCACGTTCTGCACGGTGTGGGTGAATGGCCTGGTGGTCCACCGCAACTGGTGCGGTTACACGTCGTTCAACGTGGACATCACACCCTTTGCGCGCTACGGAAACGAGCTTAACACGATAGCCGTGCGCGTGGATGCCAACGAACAGGAGGGCTGGTGGTTTGAGGGCGCGGGGATTTACCGGCATACCTGGCTGGTGAAACGCAATCCCACGCACATCGCCACTGACGGAGTTTTTGCAAACCCGGTGCGGCAGCCGGACGGTCGCTGGAGCATTCCAATCGAGGTCACACTGGACAATTCCGGGGCAGAAACCTCCCCGGTGGAGGTTGAATCCACGTTGTTTGACCCGGAAGGCAAGCCTATCGGTCAGGCACGTTCCAAACTCACCGCCGCCCCCTTCGAACAGCCGGTGGCTAAATATAAAATCGCCGTGTCATCGCCCCGCCGATGGTCGGTGGATCAGCCGGTGCTATACAAGGTGCGCACGGTGGCGCGCAGCAATGGGACGACACTGGATGAAGCCACCACGAGCTGCGGCTTCCGCACGATCCGTTTTGATCCGGACCAGGGATTCTTTTTGAATGACCAGCCCATGAAAATCAAGGGCACCTGCAATCACCAGGATCACGCCGGCGTCGGTGTGGCCATGCCGGATTCACTGTGGGAATTTCGCATCCGCAAGCTCAAGGAAATGGGAGCGAATGCCTACCGGTGCTCACATAACCCGCCAGCAGCTGAGTTTCTTGAGCTCTGCGACCGGCTCGGCCTGCTGGTCATGGACGAAAACCGTAACTTTAACACTTCACCGGAATACCAGCGGCAGCTGGAATGGCTGGTGCGCCGCGACCGCAATCATCCCTGCATCATCCTCTGGTCGGTCTTCAACGAAGAGCCGATGCAGGGCAGCCGGCAGGGTTATGAAATGGTTCGCAAGCTGGCGGGGATTGTAAAACAACTGGATCGCACCCGGCCCGTTACCGCCGCGCAAAGCGACTCGATGCTAAAAGATTGGAATGCATCCAAGGCCGCCGACGTGGCCGGTTTCAATTACCAGCCGGGAGCTTACGATTCTTATCATCAGGCCAACCCGACCAAGCCAATCACCAGCTCCGAGGACACCTCGGCGGTGATGACGCGCGGCGAATATTTCACCGACCGCACAAACTCCATCCTCGCCTCATATGACACGGAGTGGCAGCCATGGGGCTTGTCCCACCACGAGGCATGGAATCGCATCGCGGAGCGCCCGTTCGTGGCGGGTGGATTTATCTGGACCGGCTTCGATTATCACGGCGAGCCGCAACCGCTGGAATGGCCGGCAACCGCATCGTCATTTGGCTGCATGGATCTTTGTGGCTTTCCCAAGACCGCGTTTTACCTTCACCAGGCGGAATGGATCACAAACCGCCCGGTGCTTCAGCTCGTGCCGCATTGGAACTGGCCGGGACGCGAAGGCCAGCCCGTCAAGGTCATGGCCTTGAGCAATCTTGAAAAAGTCCGCTTGAGCCTTAACGGCCAGCAGCTCGGCGAAAAACCCGTGGATAAATATAAAATGGTTTCCTGGGACGTGCCGTATGCAGCGGGCAAACTGGAAGCCATCGGCCTCCAAAATGGAAAGGAAATCATCCGCACCACGGTTGAGACCACGGGCGAGCCAGTCGCTTTGCAGCTTGTCCCGGATCGTTCCACCCTGACCGGCGATGGCAGCGACGCGCAGCCAATCACCGTGCAAGCGGTGGATGCCCGTGGACGAGTGGCACCGCTGGCAGGTCAGCTCGTATCATTTGAACTTACCGGTCCGGGAGAAATCATCGGCGTTGGCAACGGGAACCCATTGTGTCATGAGCCTGAAAAAATAGCAGCAACGGCTGCCCCCTCCTCCGCGAGCTGGCAACGCAGCCTCTATAACGGACTGGCGCAGGTGATACTGCAATCCAGTCGCGCAACGGAAGGGACACTAAGGCTCAAAGCAACCGCCCCCGGACTAAAGCCGGCGGAAATATCGATTGGCATTTCGAAATAGTCGGACCGGCGAAACTTGCACCGCTGATGTTTCCAGAATTCAACTGATGTTTCTTTGTTGAAATAAAAAAGTGGCGGTGCCGCAGCATCGCCACTTTTCTTGAAACGGATCTGCCCTACCAGAACTTGAGGTAAAACAGGACCACGCAGGCGACAACAATCAAGCTGAGGGTGATGTCCACCGCATTCCAACTTTCGCGCGTGGCGGTTTTTTCCTCAGCCGTGGCGCCATACCAGGTGAATTTCAGGGTCTTCGGATCCGGCGCTTTGGTCATCAGGCTGATAATGATCATCAGCACGGCCGTAAGGACAAACAGGCCTTCGCAATAATAAAGCCAGTGAATGTTCCAGAAGTCGAACATGATGGCATTGTGCGCGGCACGAATGGGCGCGATGCCGGCGTTGTATTGATCCAAGCTGATGACCTTGTGGTAGAGATCGCCTTTGAGCTTAGACACGGCATCTGCGTCATTGTGCATGACAAGATCCGCCGCCAGCCGGGCGAAACCGCCCACCATGCCGATGACGAAAGCCCACAGCGCGGCGGGAGCCGTGGCGCGCTTCCAGAAAACGCCCATGCCGAACAGCACGGCAATGGCCGGCGAGAGATAGCCCTGAACATTCTGGAGATACAGGTAAAGCGGCATGTGAAGATTCTTGATCACCAGCACCCAGCAGATGCCGATGAAAACAATAACCGCCGTGGCGATGCGGCCGACGATCACTTCGGTCTTGCCGGAGGCATTCGGATGCCATTCGCGGTAGAAGTCCATGGTGAACAAGGTGGCCGAGGCGTTGAACTTGGACCCCAGCGACGCCATGAGCGCAACGATCATGCCACAAGCCACCATGCCGCGCAGGCCATGCGGCAGGATTTGCGCGACTAGTGAAGTGTAGGCGGCGTCACCATTGGTGCTAAAACCAACACCAGGAGTCTTCGTCAGGGCAAAGGCAATCATGCCGGGCACGAGAAAAATGAAAACCGGGGTGAGCTTGAAGAAGCCGGCAAGGATCGTGCCGCGACGGGATTCCTGCTGATTTTTACCAGCCAGCACGCGCTGGACAATGTATTGGTCGGTGCACCAATACCAGAAACCGATGATGGCCGAGCCGGGCAGAATCGCGAGCCAGGGCCAGTCTGGATCATTGATGGAGCGGACGAGATGGACATTGTCGCCAACCGTCGTGAGCGTCGCATGCCAGCCGTCAATCAGGCTGCCATGACCCAACACGCGCAGCCCCATGTAAAGGATGCAGACGGAACCGAAGATCAGCACCGGCGCCTGCAACACGGCAGTATACATGATCACCCGCATCCCGCCAAACACCGTGTAAAGACCGGTGGTGAACGCCAGCCCCAGCGCGATGGCCCAGAACACATCAATGTGATGGCCAAAGAGATCAATGTGATCCACGTTCAACAGCGTGCGGATGACAACGTCGCCGGCGTAGATGGTGGCGGCAATCTTGGTCAGCACCAGACTCGCCATCGTCAGCAGGCTCAGGACATTTCGCGAACCGCGGCTGAAGCGCAGTTCCAGAAATTCCGGCATGGTGAAAACTTTCATGCGGTCGTAGAGCGGCACAAAGGCCCAGCCAAGGATAAGAATCCAGTAAGCATGCATTTCCCAATGCGCCATCGCCATGCCGGTGGCAAAACCCGCGCCAGCCAAACCGACGAGATGCTCGGAACCGATGTTTGAAGAAAAAATTGAGGAGCCGATCTGCAGCCAGTTTGCATCGCGGCCAGACAGGAAGTAGTCCTTGCCGGACTCGTTCTTCTTGCGCATCGAGAACCACACGGTCACGATCATGCCGATGGCAAAGAAGATGATTACGGCCAAATCCAAGCCGTTGAACACCGTGCCGTTCAATCCCCCGGCGACCGCCGTGGCGGCGAGATTATTGGTGGTCACCGCTACATTATTGGTTATTTCATTCATGGCAGATTTATTCCGAATGAATTATTTCACGCTGAATTTATAAACAATCTTGTTATGGAAAGTCTGCCCCGGCTTAAGTTCCACTGACGGGAAATTCGCCTTGTTTGGCGAATCGGGATAATGCTGCGGCTCCAAACAAAAGCCGGTGCGGCGCTGATAGACTGCTCCGCCTTTTCCCTTAATGGTGCCGTCCAGGAAATTGCCGGCATAAAATTGCACCCCGGGCTCATCGCTCCACACCTCCAGCACCCGACCGCTGGCGGGCTCTTCCACACGCGCCTGCAATCCGTATGTACCAAGCGGTTTGCTGATGACCCAGTTATGGTCATAGCCGGGGCCGTATTGCAGTACTTTGTCCGGATCATTGATGCGAGCACCAATGGCCGTCGGCTTGCGAAAATCAAACGGCGTGCCGGTCACATCGATAATTTCGCCGGTCGTGATGAGGTTGCTATCCACCGGGGTGGTTTTATCGGAATTGATGTAAACGATGTGACCAAGAATGTCACCCTTGCCCTGCCCCGCCAGGTTGAAATAGGAATGATGCGTGAGATTGCAAACGGTCGGTTTGTCGGTCGTGGCGGAACACTCAATTTTCAACTCATTATTCTCGGTCAAAGTGTAAATGGCCGTCACTTCCAGAAAACCGGGGAAACCCTCATCGCCATCCCTGCTTACATGGGTGAGAATCAAAGCAGGACCATGCGTCGTCGGCATCGGACGCGCCACCCATACAACCTTGTCAAAACCTTTCAAACCGCCGTGCAACGAGTTGGGACCGTTGTTCGCCGCCAGCGTATAGGTCTGCCCGGCCAACGTAAATTTTGCGCCGCCAATGCGGTTGCCATAACGGCCGATGAGCGCGCCAAAATAGGGGCTGTTCGTCAAGTAACCGTCCAGCGTGTCATATCCGAGCACGATGTCCTCATATTTGCCATGTTTGTCCGGCATGGACAACGACTGCACGATGCCGCCGTAAGTCATGATGCGCGCTTCGGCGCCTTTAGAATTACGAAGCGTGTAGATTTCGACCGACTGACCATCGGCGGTCCTGCCAAAGTCAGCCTGGGTGATTGAGCCTTCTGGTGTTTTCATAGTTTTACAGCCGGAGAACATCGTCGCCGCCAAACCGACAGATACGATTCCCCCCAATTGGATGAGCTTGTGGATGTTCATATGGATTAGCATGTGGTTGGAAAATTATTTCTGCCCATAATAAGCATTTGCCCCGTGCTTGCGAAGAAAATGTTTATCCAGCAACGCCGCCTGCATCGGCTTCAGCTTCGGATTGATACGCAACGTTTCGTTGTTCAATTTCGCGATAAATTCCAGCACGCTCGCGTTGTGGACAGCATCATGCACGTCCTGGCCCCAGGTGAACGGCCCGTGGCTCGCCACCAGCACAGCCGGATGTTGCAGCGGATCATATTTCAATTTCTGGAACGTCTCCACGATGACGTCGCCCGTGTTAGCCTCGTAATCGGTTTTGATTTCCGAGGCCGACAGCTTGCGCGTGCAGGGCACGGCGCCATACCAATAATCCGCCTGGGTCGTGCCGTAGGCCGGCAGCGGCTGGCACGCCTGCGCCCACGCCGTCGCGAACAAACTGTGCGTGTGCACCACGCCGCCGATTTTCGGGAACGCACGATAAAGAATCAAGTGCGTGTCGGTGTCCGAGCTCGGCTTGAGCTTACCCTCGACCACCTTGCCTGTTTTCAGCGACACGCACACCATGTGCTGGGGCTTCAGCTCCGAATACGGCACGCCGCTCGGCTTGATAACCATCACGCCGCTCCCACGATCCACCGCGCTGGCATTGCCCCACGTCTGGATGACCAAACCTTCGGCGACCAGATCCAGATTCGCCTGACACACTTCAGCTTTTAATTTTTTGAGCATAACAAAAACTACCCGGTATTATTTCAACTCCAAAACGACCACCGATTTTGGTGGCAAATTGGCGGTAAATCCATTTCCACTGAGTTGCGCATCGTCAAAAGGTGCCGGCTTGAGGTTGTTTGGCTGATCAAAGGTATTGTGAGCGGTCATATCTTTAGCCGTAAGCATGCGACCCGAAATGCCTTTTGGCGCGGCGCCCTGAAACTCACAATTGATTTTGGCCGGGCGCGTCGGGTTGAGGTTGCACAAGGTCACATGAATCGCGCCGGACTTGTCCTTGGAAGCCGACGCACTCACACCGGGAATCTTCCGTCTACCGAACACGTAATCCTCGCAGCTCAAATCGGACGGCAACAGGGTTGCATCTTGATGCGGTGTGAACATTTCAAAGACGTGATAAGTGGGGGTCAAAATCATTTTTTCTTTGTCAGTCAGTATCATGGCCTGTAGGACGTTGATCGTCTGGGCGATGTTTGCCATTTTCACACGGTCGGCGTGCCGGTTAAAGATGTTGAGCGTAATTCCGGCCACCAATGCATCGCGCAAGGTGTTTTGCTGGTAGAGAAATGCAGGATTCGTGTCTGGCTCGACGTCGAACCACGTGCCCCATTCGTCAACGATCAAACCGACCTTCTTGGCGGGATCGGTCTTGTCCATAATCTCCGAATGGCGGGCGATCAGATTTTCCATTTGGAGGGCTTTACCCATCGTTAGCGCCCATTCCGCCTCGTCAAAGCGGGTGGCATTACCTTGGTCGCGCGTCTTCGAATGCACCGATGCGTAGTAATGAAGCGAGAGGCCGTTCATGCGATTGGCCGCGTTGGTCATAAGCACTTCCGTCCAACGGTAGTCCTCACCGCTCGGCCCGCAGGCGATGCGATAAAGTCTGTTGGGGGCATAATCCTTCACGAACTTGTTATAGCGCTTGTAATTGTCCGCGTAGAACTCGGGCGTCATGTTGCCGCCGCAACCCCAGCTTTCGTTACCCACTCCGAAGCATTTCAGCTTCCACGCCTGCTCGTGTCCGTTGGCGCGACGCAAGTTGGCCATCGGCGAACTGGCGCTACTCGTCATGTATTCGACCCATTCCATCATCTCTTGAACCGAACCGCTGCCGAGGTTGCCGCAAATATAGGGCTCGGCACCCAGTTGCTCACAGAGATCCATGAATTCGTGCGTGCCGAAATGGTTGTTCTCCAAGACACCTCCCCATTGGGTATTGATCATCGCGGGCCGCTTTTCGCGCGGGCCGATGCCGTCTTTCCAATGATACTGGTCAGCAAAACACCCGCCCGGCCAGCGCAGCACGGGCACTTTAATCTTCTTCAGGGCTTCGACCACATCGTTACGAATGCCGCGCGTGTTCGGGATGGAACTGTCCTCGCCAACCCAAATACCTTCGTAAATACCGCGCCCGAGATGCTCAGAGAACTGACCGTAAATGTCGCGGTTAATCGTCGGACCCGTTTCCCCCGATCGGATGACCAGTGAATTAGTGGTCGCATTCTGAGCCGCGGCAGAAATTTCCGAGAGCATTGCGACCAAGGTAAGAATGATTCCTGCCGATAGAACATGTTTGTTTTTCATGGTTATATTGGTGGATTTATTTGCGAACTTTACTGCGGATTTCGATAAGCTTTTTCATTACATCATACAGATTGCCATTCCACTGCTTCGTGCCGAAGGCGTCGTGGAGTTGCTTGTAGAGCGCGTAAAGCTCCTTGTAAACCGCGTGCGCCTTCGGGTTCGGTTTGTAAACCGTCGGCTTGAGGCCGGTCATCTTCTTCTGCGCGGTGGCAAAATCCTTGTGCGCGCCTGCAACCACCGTCGCTGCGATGGCCGAACCAAGCGCGCAGGTCTGCGCCGAGCGACTGATCTTCATCGGCCGGCCCGTGATGTCCGCGTAAGTCTGCATGACGAGCGGGCTCTTTTCCGCGATGCCGCCGCAGTTCACCACTTCGGAAATCTTCACGCCGTATTCCTCGTAACGGTTGATGATGGTCAAAGCGCCGTAAGCCGTCGCCTCGATGAGCGCGCGATAAACTTCCGCCGGCGCCGTGTAGAGCGTCTGACCGACGAGCAGGCCGGTAAGCTGCTGGTCCACGAGCACGGTGCGATTGCCATTGTTCCAATCGAGTGCGAGCAGGCCACTTTCGCCGGGTTGTAGTTTCAACGCGCCTTTCGTGAGTTCTTCGTGCGAGCCCGCGACCTTGCCGCCGGGCTGAATGTAATTCACCAGCCAGTTGAACATGTCGCCGACGGCCGACTGACCGGCCTCGATGCCGAAGTAACCGGGAACAACGCTGCCGTCCACGATGCCGCACACGCCAGGAATGTCCGCGAGCTTGGCGGTGTTCACGCGCACGCTGATGTCGCAGGTGCTCGTGCCGATAATCTTCACTAACGTGCCAGGCTTCACGCCCGCGCCGATCGCGCCGGTGTGCGCATCGAACGCACCGACCGTCACGGGAATGCCCGCCGACAGACCGGTGCGCCTGGCCCATTCCGCCGTGAGCGTGCCAACAGCAGAATCCACCGCGAGCACTCGCTTTGGCAGATGGTCGCGGAGCGCGCCAAGTTCCGGATCAAGCTTGGAGAGAAACGTTTTGTCAGGGTAGCCGCCCCACTTGGCGTTATACATCGCCTTGTGACCAGCGGCGCAGATGCCGGCGACAAATTTGTCCGGATGCAACGTGTCGGTCAGCGCAGCGGGAACGAAATCGGAGAGTTCGATCCACGAATGTGCGGCGTCGAACACTTCCGGAGAACTGCGGAGGCACTTGAGAATCTTGCTGAAAAACCATTCGCTCGAATATGTGCCGCCGCACTTGGCCAGATATTGCGGGCGTATTTTCTTGGCGAGCGCGGTGATCTCGGCGGCTTCGGCGATACCGGTGTGGTCTTTCCACAGCCACGCCATAGCGGCAGGGTTGTTCGCGAATTTTTTCTGGAACACCAGCGGCTGGCCGTTCGCATCCACGGGCAGCGGCGTGCTGCCCGTAGTGTCCACGCCTATGCCAATGACCTGTTCCGGCTTGAAGCCTTTGACAGTTTTCTTCGCCGTGGCGAGCGCCTGCTTGATGGTGATTTCTGCGCCGGTGAGATAATCCGCCGGATGCTGCCGCGCGAGGTTTGGGTCGCGGCTGAGGATGACGCCCGCCGTGCCGTGCGAATAACCCCAAACGGCAGTGGCCACTTCCGCGCCGTTGTCGACGTTGACGATGAGAGCGCGAACCGAGTTCGTGCCGTAGTCGAGACCGATGGTGTATTGCGTGCTCATTGCTTTGAATTGGTTTGGGCTTTTAAAATTCGGACACCAAAAACGCCGCCGGCTCTATTGCCAGTGTGCGCCACAAATTTCACCACGGCGGTGTTTTTGCCATTCGTGAATTCGACAGGAATCGGATAGGTCGCTTCAAAGAATTCTCCCGGCCGTTCTTTTTTCAATTGTTGCGTGGCGATGATTTTGCCATCCACCAGCACATCAAATTCGCGGTGACCACCATCACTGCCCCAAAACGTGCAGGCCAATTTCTGCGGTTGGTCAGGCAGGATTCTCAATTCGTAGCTGAACCAATCGCTCGCATCGCGCCATTTGCGGTTCTTGAAATCGCCGCTGTGCGTGTCGCCGCCCTGAAAATGATGATCGGTCTCCGATTGTGATTCACCGGGGTTGACGGAATCGACCACACGGGCTTCATCCGCAATTCGCCGCGCTTCCGCAGCCGCCAGTTCCACCTGATGCGCCTGCCATGCGGTTTCAGAAAGTTGTTTCCAATAAACCGAATACCGTTCCCGGTGCATCCGATAAAACGGAATCAGGGTCACGTCTTCTGGCCGGCCAATCCCCTGCGTGCGAAACGTCAACGTCTGGCCGGACACCGGCTGGACATGTTCGAGCAATTTTTCAGCTTCGCAAACGAACACCGGCGCCGCCGGCGCGGGAAGCCGGCTCAATTCAGTCTGGCGCTTGATGAAGGGACTCGGCATCGCATTCGTGCCCATCTTGCCGGCCAACACAATCGGACCATAGAGCAAGGCCACTTCATTGCTCACGCCCGGCAACGGTTCGGTGTGCAGCCGCATCGGCAGGCGGATTTCAATTCTGTCCCCGTCACGCCATTCACGCGACACGGTGAAATAACTTCCCGGCGAAGATTTCATCGGTTGTTTCTCTCCGTTGATGGCAAGGAACAGACCATCAACCGCCCAAGCGGGCTGCCGGATTTTCAACGCAAAACTCACCGGCTTCTCCGCCTTGAGCTTCAGCGTTGTCGTGTCGTTTTCGGGAAACCCGGTTTCCTGTCGGATCACCAATCCTTTTTCTTTCCACGACAATTCAGACGCGATGAACAGGTTGACGTAAAGCGAATCCGCCGCGTGAAAATAAATCGTTTCACCATATTTGGAATGGTTTTCCATGCCGGTGCCGACACAGCACCAGAAGGAATCTTCCGGCTTGGAATACACCTTGAAGTGCCCGGGCTTCAGCGACGGAAAATAGACGAACATGCCGGTCTCCGGATCCTGCGACGCAAGGATGTGGTTGAAAAGCGCGCGTTCATAAAAATCCATCTTTGCCGGCTCCGGCTGGAGGGCGAACAGCTCGCGCGTGAGCTTGAGCATGTTGTAGGTGTTGCACGTCTCGCAGGTCTCCGGACTGAGATGATTGGCAAAATCATTGGTCGAGAAGAAATGCTCGTGGTCGCTATGACCGCCGATGACGTAGGCGCGACGCAAGGCGACAGAATCCCAAAACGTGTTGGCCACCGTCAGAAACTGCGGATCACCGGTGAGTTCGTATTCGCGCTCCGCGCCGATGATTTTTGGAATCTGCGTGTTCGCGTGGATGCCATCAAGCCGGTCTTCGCCGTGCGCCAGCGGATCCAGAACTTTCTCGTGGTTGAAGGCGGCGGAAAGCGCGAGATAATTGGTGTTGCCGGTCACGGCATACAGATTGGCCAGCACTTCATTCATGCCGCCATGCTCGGTGTCGAGCGACTTCTGCATCTGCTCATGCGACAGCCGATCCACCCGGAACTTCACCCAGTTAGCCATGTTAGCGAGGACTTCCAGCGCCTGCGTATTGCCACACAGCCGGTTTGCGTCGAACAAGCCGGCCATGATTTTGTGCAGCGTATACCACGGGGCCCAGACTTTCTGTCTCTGCTCAACCCGGACAATGAATGATTCAGGAAATGCGGACAAATATCCTTCATGAAAACCCGCGCTGACGGAATGGCTCTGGCAGATCGCCAGTTCGGCAATAATATGATCAACACGCCGCTTAAATGCCCCATCACCCGTGCTGGCATACATCAGCGATAATGCCGACAGGTAATGACCGAGACTGTGGCCGCGCAATTCGCATTTCGGCTCCTCCCAGCCACCGAGCGGCTGGGCGCTGGATGGCAGGCCGACATTCAGACGAAACGTATGCAGCAATCGATCCGGATCCAGGCTCAACAAATATTTTTGGTCGCGCAACATTGCATCGCGGAACGGCCCGTCGAGCAAGCGCACATCCGACAGCGGAAACGGCTCCACAACATGCGGAACCTTGAGCGCTGGCACATCCGCCCATCCCGAAATGGCCGACAAGGCAACCGCGACAACAACAATTTTTAGCTTCATTGCGTGGAGATGTTTGGTTTGAGATTGATTTATCCGTTTAGGAAACCCAGCCACTTTTCAAACCGTAAGCGCAGTCGTTCCAGACGAGTTCCTGTTTGAACTGGCGCAGCTTCGTATCCGCATCAATCACCACGGCTTCGAGACCAGCAATCGCCGCAAAGTCTTCGAGCATTTCCGTCGTCACCGCCTGACTAAAGCCGGTGTGATGCGCGCCGCCCGCGTAAATCCATGCCGCGCACGCGTCCTCGAAATTCGGACGGCACTCCCAAACCGCCTGCGCCACCGGCAGCTTCGGCATCGGCTGTTCCGGTTTGACGACATCCACTTCGTTGATGAGCAGACGGAAGCGGTTGCCGAAATCCATCAGCGCCGCATTCACCGCCGGGCCGGCCGGCGTGTTGAAAACCAGTCGCGCCGGATCAGCCTTGCCGCCGATGCCGAGCGGATGCACCTGCAACGACGCCTTACCATCCGCGATGCTCGGACAAATCTCCAGCATGTGCGCGCCGAGCACGACTTTGTTGCCGGGCGCGAGATGATAGGTGTAATCCTCCATGAACGATGTGCCGCCCTTGAGACCGCTGGCCATGACTTTCATCGCGCGGACGAGCGCGGCGGTTTTCCAATCGCCTTCGCCAGCGAAGCCGTAGCCATCGGCCATCAACCGCTGCGGCGCGAGGCCGGGCAATTGCACGAGGCCATGCAGATCTTCAAACGTCGTGGTGAAGCCCTTGAAATTTCCGTCAGCCAGAAATTTCCGCAAACCGAGTTCGATGCGCGCGGCTTCGCGGATGGATTTGTGGCGCTTGCCGCCCTTCTTCAAATCGCCGGCCACTTCATAAACGGCTTCGTAGGTTTTGCAGAGCGCATCCACTTCATTTTCGGAAATGCCGCCGATGACTTTTACCAAATCGCCCACGCCGTGCGTGTTGACCGAATAGCCGAATTTGATCTGCGCGGAAACCTTGTCGCCTTCGGTCACGGCCACTTCACGCATGTTGTCACCGAAACGAACGAACTTTGCCGTCTGCCAGTCGGCCCACGCGGCGGCGGCGCGCGCCCACGCGCCGAGTTTTTCCTGCGTGGATTTTTCCTGCCAAAAACCGACGACCACCTTGCGGGCCAGACGTAGCCGGCTCCAAATAAAACCGTGTTCGCGGTCGCCGTGAGCGGCCTGGTTCAGGTTCATGAAATCCATGTCAATCGTCGCCCACGGAATGTCGCGATTATACTGGGTGTGCAGGTGGGCGACGGGCTTGCGGAGCTGCTTGAGGCCGTTGATCCACATCTTCGAAGGCGAGAACGTGTGGCACCAGGTGATGAGGCCGATGCATTTCGCAGCATTGTTCGCCGCCTGACAAAGTCCGGTCACCGCGTCCGGTGAAACCATTACGGGTTTGAAAATTACTTTCACGGGAATCGCCGGCGAGACATTGAGCGCCCGGGCGATTTCCTGCGAATGTTCGGCGACTTTTTCCAAGGTTTCCGGTCCGTAAAGATGCTGGCTGCCGGTGACGAACCAGACTTCGTATTGTTTTAAGTTAATCATATGGTTTATCCGATCAGGTGTTTGTTATGCATTTAGAACAATTTGGCGACTCTGAAAATACTTTAGGACCGGCGGATAACCTGGATGTTTTCATCCTGGCCAGATATCGGGATGACCAGCCGGTCAATTCCCACGGCTACCAATCCCGCCATGCGACGCCGCGTCGCGCTAGTACATTCAATTTTTCCAAAGCGCGCCCACATGGCGCCGTTCCGAATCGCCTGCGAAAGATATTCCATCACCGCCGGCGACAGTTCCGTAAGGCTGCCGGTGATGACAACCCGACGCAACCCCATCACATTCATCGCACCGGCAATCGTGGTAGCGACGGCATCCAACGCTTGAGCAAGCCAGGGCGTCACACCGCTTTTGTGAATATGCCGGACCAACATCGGCCAAGTGCGCGATTTTCCCGGCTGCGCGGCAGCAAAGCTTGCCAGCAGACCACGCCGCGATACGAGCGTCTCCACACAGCCAAGCGCGCCGCAACCGCAAGGACGACGGTTGCCAAGCACCGGCGTATGCCCAAGTTCGCCGCTGATCGGCAACGGACTCGCGTAGAGCTTGCCCTGCACAATCATCGCGCCCCCCACACCGTCGCCAAAATCCACAAGAAGAAAATCCTCGGTGTAAGGATTGGCCAATTGATGGCCCAATGCCAATGCGCGCTCTTCCTGCACGAGCAGCACCGGCACATTCCAGATTTTCCGGATAAGCTGCGGCAAATCAGCCGACTCGATCCAGCGAAGATTAGGCGAAAACACCACGCGATTAGCCGGCTCGTCCACGATGCCGGGCACGCTCACCAGCACGCCCCAAAGATTTTTACAGGGAAGTTGCCGGGCGACGGTCTTAAGCCGCCGCAGCCACTGTCCGACTGAGCGAAATTGCTTTTGCGGTGTGGAAAAATGAACCGACCACCGATCTTCACCCGCAATACCCGCCGGCAATCCCGCCAACCGCGTTTCGGTGACACCCAGTTGAATTCCTAAAAACCGAGGATGCACCCGATCCAGTTGCAGCAACCGCCCCGGTCGACCGGGGCGCAAACCGGACATTTTACCTTCCATCCCGCCAGCGGTTTCGGTTAGCGGGGATTCCACCTCCTCCAGCACACCCTGGATCAGTAATTCATCCACGATTTTCCCCACGGTCGGCTGGCTCATGCCCAGCGACTTGGACAGGGCGGCGCGCGACGCGCGACCGGATTTTTGCAACTGCCCCAAAAGCGATCGCTTGTTCCAGCGCCCCATCTTGGCGGGGGAAAGAGTCATATTATTTAATTAAGCTAAATAAATAAACACAGTCAAGCGAATAACTACAGCGCAGCCGACCGCTGAATTCCTTACAGTGCAAGGGGGCGAAAAATACACCGTTTGATTTTTATTCTCCGCATTGGCAGAGACAGGCTGCTGGGAGGCGAACCAAAAAACATGCTGAATTCCCCAGCACTTGACCTGCAGCCGTCATTTATCTGGCAACCAAAACCTTGCCCAGCACATACCAACCATTGACTTGCGGCAACTCGGTGCCGAGGCGAATAAATGATTTTGCTTCGCCGGATGCCGGGGTGATGACAAGCGCCAGCCGATATTCCCCGGCGCGAACATCGGCAAACTTCGCCGCCGCCATTTCAACCGTGGTTTTGTCCGGCATCCATCGCTTGGGATCCATTCCATTAAGGCGGATTGTTGAAACACGCGCACCCTGATCATCAATCAAGGCCAGCGCGACGGCACAGGGAAGATAAATCGGCGCCACACCCTGATTGCGCCAGGATAATTCAATATTACAGACATCACCGAACCGCCGTGGAAACACGGCTCGCTGGAGATGAAAGTGATAACCGATGCGATTGGTCAGGCGCTCGATCAACGGACGATTTTCTTGCAGCATCCGCAGGCCGGATTTTCCACCACATAAATCCACCCACGTCGGCTTGCCGTTCTCAATGCAATCCTCGAGGCGAAAGCCCATGCCGCTCTTGTCCTTCACTCCGTTCCACCAACCGTGTTCCTTTATCATTTCATAGGCGCCATACAATTCAAAAACCCCCGGTGCGATACCGAGTCCGATTGCCGTCTCCCTGCCATCGCTGTTGCCGCAAATACCATCGCGGCGGGGCGCGATGTGCTTTACCTGCACGGCCCAGTCAAAGACTTCCTTGAGCGGACCAAATTTACCGAGATGGCTGTTGCGCGAAAGACAGAGCTGGGTGTGTTTGAACGCATCAAGATACATCTGCACCAATTCACGAAACTTTTCCGGGGCGATGTCCGGAACCTTAAACGGACTCATGTGCGCCTCGCCCCAATTGCCATACGAACGGATGTCGAGCACTGCAATACGCGGATCGCCGTCATAGCGCTTCGCAAAGGCCTGCACGAAATTGCGCAGCTTTGCCACGAATACCGGATCATCAAACACCGGCGCAATCTTATGACCCGGCGTGCCGCTCGTTGGCATCTTGGGAACAAGGTCAATTTCGTTCTTTTTTGCGCCGGCATCAAAAACCCATTTTGGCGTCACATAGCCACCGGGCAGGCGGCTGTGCGTGCTCGCACACATGACCCCAAGGTTGCAAACCCTGCCCACTTGCGCCCAGTCCGAGAGCGCATCGTCCACCGGCTTCCAATTATACCGTCCCTCCTGCGGTTCCAGCTCCGCCCAAGCCAAGCGCACAACGCCCATTCCCACCATATCGAGCACCTCCTTTGGCTGCGATTTTACAAAACCGTGCGCCGACCAACCTTTGCCAGGATTGAGCAGCACACCTGCGCTCGGCTTGGGTTCGATCGTGATGGATTCAATGGCGGCGCGCGAAGCTATCGGCGAGGCGCAATGGACCCAGAAAAGGGCAAGAACAGCAATCAAAAGAATTCTTTGATTCATGATGAGATTCCAGAATATTTGATTTATATCCGCAGGAAGATTTTGCGACGGAACATCCAGAACAGGATCAGCCAAAAGACCAGCAACACCGCCGCGCCGTGCAGCAAGGGCTCGTAGGCATGGCCGCAGATTTGAAAAAGGCTAGTCCCCATGTGGGTATAAAGATTCTTGGCAATGAAGCCTTCAAAGAGATGGGCGATGCAGTAGGCCGCAATGGAATTCATGCCGATGACCACCAGCGGGAACGACCAAGCTTTCCAGCCACGCCAATCCAGCGCCGCATAGGCCGCCGCCAGCAACAGCAGGCACCAGCCACCACTGAACAACACCCAGCTTGGGGTCCAGATGCGTTTTACAACGGGACAAATCCCCAACCAGCCGAGCAACGCGCCGACGGCAAAACAAACAACTCCGGCAATGGTCAACCACCGCACTTTGGCCAATGACGTTCGCTCGCTTCGCAATACGCCACCCGCCAGCAGACCGAGGATCATCGTCGCCAGCGTTGGGATGAAACTTAGCGTCGCGTAACCACCACCGTTGCTGGTGAACGGCTTGGCGCGGGAAAAGAGATTCAAGAACGAAGTGTCGAAAGCCCAGGCCGGATTGGTATTCTTGTTCCAGTGCGCCGCAAAACCATCGAGATTGCCCGGCCAATCGGGAGTAACACCGGCTGATTTCCAATCAAAATTCGCACCAGGCAACGGCCAGGCGGCGAACAGCGCCCAGTAACCGACCAGCAGTCCCACAAAGGCGAGCCATTGATCCCGCACCGGGCGGAAACCCAGCAGGAACAGAAAACCGTAGCCAAGGCCGATTTGCGTAAGCGTGTCTTCAAACGTCCAGTTGGTTTGAGTGCTTCCCGTAGATCGAAGAAACACACCGAGCAGCACCAGGAGCAGCGCGCGCCAGAAGGCATGCAGCGACAAACGCCATTGGGCCTGCCCGCGCGCCAGCCGGCCGGCGATGGAAAACGGCAGGGCGACGCCGACAATGAATGAGAACGAAGGCTGAATCAAATCATGCAAGGAACAACCGACCCATTCGACGTGCGATTGATGATGACAAAGGAATTTCCAGAAACCGTTATCCGGCAACGCTGCCGACACATTTTTGAAATTTAGCACCTCACCCATCATCAGCAGCATGACAAATCCCCGATAGGCGTCGAGTGACGTGAGTCGTTGCGGCAGATTGGGTGCGGGCGAGTTATTCATGCGAACTATATTCGTTTAGAACTTAACGCGGCGGCAGCTTGCTGCCGCCATGGAAAATCTGAATTGTTACCGCTCATATCCATTCAATGCCTGGGTGCAACATCTTCAAATTTGGCGCGCTCGTTGCCAATCTTTATATCGGTCACATAGATGATTATATTCATCGCGACAGGAGTTTCTTTATCGAAGGCTTCCCGCCGGCCATCTTTGTCGAGATGCCATTCAGGATGGTAGATGCCGGTTTTGAGATAAGGAGTGTATTCCACGCCAATCGTCGAATAGACATTGGTTCCCTTGGCATCCATAACCAGTTTGCCATCCTTCCAGATTTGGAGAAGGCCGGCGGCATCGGGCGACCATTTGGCGTGAATCACCCACGAAACCCAGGCGCCCCGTTGCACCGGGTCAGCCAGGATTTTTTGGGTGCGGGTGGGCCGGGTCTGGGCGCAGCCATAACTTTGGCGGATGAACCAATTGGTGTTGCCGATGGAGATTTCCAGGTTGGGAAAGGTGGCGCGCCAGTTGCCGCGCACGGCATGCCATTGCAGGACGATGGATACGGCCCGGTTGGGATCGAACACCCAGTCGTTGGGAACAAATATCCGCTCGCCATACCAACGCTCATGAAAACCCGGTTCAGAAGGCAGGCTGATTTCCGAGCGAAATGAATTGGGCGCCCGCCGCACGGCAAACCGCACCGCCTTGCGCCCACCGCCCAAGCCGGGCGCATCCACGATTTTGATCCGCTCAGGATTTTCGTGAACAATCTCGTAGTTGTCGTTTTCCGAAAATGTCCACTTATCAAACTGGCCGGACTGGAAATCATCCTGAAACACCACCGGCTGCCGGTCAACGAACACCTCCCCGGCCGTCAAACGACGGACCTTTGCTTCCGCCGGCGCCGCCAGGCCCGAGGATTCGGCGGCATTCAGCCAAGCCCACAGCGAGACAAAAAACACGAGTTTGGAAATCATAGATTTGCCAGTCAACCATTGGCCGTGCCGGCGGCTTTCTTTTCCGGACCCGGCGGTTCAGGCGTCGCCGTCGGCTGAAACAGATTGAAGTATGGAATCCGGCGCCGATCCAATTCATGCAGAAACACGCGAACTCGCGCCAAGAACTCACCTGGATCTTTGGCCGAGGCCGGAGTCCAGCCAGCTTCCGCCAATGCCGCCAACCGGGGATAGGTCATGAACGCCAGCCGGTCGCGATTTTGAATCCGCTCGGTCCACAAACAAGCTTCGACACCCATCACATTTGATTCCTTCCCGGATGGAATCAATCCATTGATCACCGGCTCGGGAAAATTGTAAACACCCGCCAAGGTATTAAACCCGCCTTTCCAGCGCCGGCCCTGCTGATGCGAGGCGTCCTGGACGAAATCAAAATAGCAGGGCAAACGCGGACAAAGCACGACATGATAATCCCTGGCCAACAACTGATGCAAAACATCGGTTTTATCGTGCCGCCACCACATTACTGCCGTCTGCGCAAACGGCACGTCCGCATCGGCAATTTCATCCCAACCCAACGTGGTCTTGCCGAGTTTATTGACGACTCCGGCCATGCGACGGATAAAATACCGTTCCAGACCGGCGGCATTGGTCAGTCCATGATCTTGTGTGAATTTCACAATTTCCGGATCGGTGCTCCAGGATTGATTGCCATAATGCACCTCGTCCCCGCCGAGATGAATATACGGTCCAGGAAACAGCGAGATGATTTCCTTGAGCACATTCTTCAAAAACTGATAAGTCTCCTCCTTCGCCGGATTAAACGTAAATCCTTTCCATTGCCCCGTGCCACCACCGGAATATTCGGGATAAGCGCGCATCGCCGCCGTCGCATGACCGGGCATATCAATCTCCGGAATGACCATGATGTGCCGTTGCCACGCATATTCGACAATCTCCCGAATATCGGCCTGCGTGTAAAACGCGGCGGGCGCTTGCGGGTCCGCCCAGTTCCCCTGCCCGCCAATTTGGGTTAGCTTGGGATACTTTTTGATTTCAATACGCCAGCCCGGTTCATCGGTAAGATGCCAGTGAAAGCGGTTCAGCTTAAGATACGCCATTGTGTCAAGCAGCTCCTCCACTGTCTGTTTGCCAAAAAAACACCGCGACTCGTCGAGCATCAAGCCGCGCCATTCAAAGCGCGGCGCATCGACAATATTCATAGCCGGCAGGGACAAAGCCTTTCCCGCCGCTGCGCCTTGCGCGTCCGCCATCTGCAAGAGCGATTGCACCCCGTAAAACAGCCCGGCGTCCGAACTGGCGCGCAAACGCACGCCGGCGGACGAAACTTCCAGCGCATAGCCTTCGTCATTATTCTTTCCCGCCGGCACAAGTTCCAACCGGATGCCACTGGTCATATTATTACCAGGCCGGACCAGTTTGATTTCCAGCCCGGTGCGCGCCATTAAACCAGTTTGAAGAAATCGGGCCGCTTCTGCCTCCGTTCCCTTGCGGCAGATGATTTCCGTCTGCGCACTTACGGCAAAACTGCCCGTCGCCAACTCAAATTTCGCCGGGGCTGGAATGATGCCCGCGCCAGCAACCAATGTGGCGTCAGCTTGAACACAGGAAGAGCATGCCATCACCACCCAGATGACAGTGGTGTAGGAGATCGATTTCATGTTCATATTATTGACGATACCAAACTCATCGGATGGCATAACCAAGAAACCTCAAATTCCCCAACTCCGCACCAACTGAATATTTTCAGGCGATGCCGGCCTTTTTCAACACGAGTTCAAAATCATATTCCGGCTTGCGCGCTTTGCGGCTGCGTAACGCGTTTGCCGCCGCATTGCCAACAAACATTTCCGCGGCCGTGTCCCAGGTCAGCTTGCGCTTGAGTTTCATGCTAATCCAAGCGGCGGCGCAGGCTTCCAGACTGCGCGCGGATTGCTCAATGGGCGCGATCGGCGGACGGTTGGCGATGATGCTTTCAAGCCAGTTGCCGTGATGCGATTTGCTCGGCATCCAGCGGATGGCGTCGCCCTTGAGCGGAGCAAGCATGGCTTTGTCGCTGGCGCGCAGAGGCGGCCGCGCGTCTTCGTTGTCCTCGCCGCGGGTACAAAAAATCCAGCCTTCGTCTCCCTCAAACTGAATGCCCGTGGAAAATTTATTGTCCAAAATCACCTGTACGTTGGCCGGATAAAGCATTTCAACGTGGTAGGTGGTGTGCACTGTCCACACATCATTTTTCATGAATTGGGCATGCGCCTCAACCGTCAGCGGCCCGCCCAGTTCCTGTCCCATCGCCCAATGCGCTATGTCGACATGATGCGCCCCCCAATTGGTGATCATGCCCAGCCCAAAATCCTCCGTGGTGATCCAGCCGGGACGCCCCGTGGGATCGTTTTGCGGATGCACGCGGCCCTCCATGTAAGGCTGCTCCGGCGCGGCACCGAGCCAGCGTTCGTAGTCGAGATTTTCCGGCACGGCCATCGGCGCGGGCTGGTGGCCGCTGGGCTTGTCCAGCCCGATGCCGATTTTGACCTGCTTCAACCGGCCGATGCGCCCGTTGCGAACGGCTTCGCTCGCGATGCGAAAACTATGCCATGGATGCTCGGAGCGCTGCTGCGACCCGGTCTGTAGAATGATTTTCTTCGCCTCAACCGCCCGCCGCAGGCCAATGGCCTCGGCAATGGAATAAGTCACCGGCTTCTGGACATAAACATGCTTGCCCGCGATGGCCGCCTCGATGGCCACCAGCGCATGCCAGTGATCCGGCACCGTAATCACCACCGCGTCAATTTCCGGCGAAGCGAGAACGTCCCGATAATCGTGGAATGTCTTCACCTTCACGCCGGCCTCGCCGCGCGCCGAATAATAATCCTCCACCAGTTTTTTGCCGGCGGCAAGACGCCTGGAATCCAGGTCGCACACCGCGACCAGGCGGGCAAGCGGCTCGTTCATGACACTCAACAGGTCGCTGTGCCCCATGCGGCCGCAGCCAATCTGCGCGACTTGGATTTTTTTACCGGGCGAGTCCGCGCTCAGCAGCCGCGCGGGCAGGATGTCCGGCAGCAGAACCAAGCCGGCGGCACCCAGCGAAGTTTTGAGAAAAGCACGGCGCGTTTGATTTTTCGCCTGCTGAAAAATCATCTTCATGCCAATGCCGGACTCAATGCTTAAAGCCTGCCAGCTTTACAGCTTGTAGAACTGCTCCCAGCCCTTGCGCGGCGGCACACCGGCGAGCAGCTCGTTCGCGAGCTTGTGATTGGTGATCTGCTTCGTCGCCGGATTGAATTCCAGCTTGGCGTTCACCCGCTGCGCAATGACGCCGAGCGCCATCGTCTGGCACAGCGGCCCGGCCACGCCGAAGTTGGAGTGGCATTTTTCCTCGCCCTTGCAGGCGCGGAGAAAATTGACGTAATGGTTCCCGGGACTCTTCGGCACCACCGGAAGTTTGGATTCCATTTCCTTGGCCTTGGCCTCGGGAATGATTTTCAGCGTCGTGGCGTGCGAGCCGCCCTTGAAGGTCAGGCCTTCGCCGTAAATCACCTTGCCCGGCGGACGTTTCTTGGTGTCAATCGCGCCCTTGGACGGCGGCGGAATGTTGCCATCCACCACGGAGTCGCCCATGTCGTCCGGCAGCGGCGGCAGATTGTTCTGACCGTCATACCACGTGAGTTCCAGCGGCGGCTGCGTGCCCCGCGCGGGGAAACGGAACGCCAGCGTCGAAGCCTGCGGGAAAATGAACGGGCTGTAGCCATCGAGCTTCAACGCCTCGACTTCCGTCGGCAGGCCGAGCTGCAAAAATTCATGCGCGGTGTCGAAGATGTGCGCACCCCAGTCGCCGAGCGCACCGTTGCCGAAATCAAACCATGAGCGCCATTCGCCGTTGACGTAGCCCTTGTTGTAGGCGTGCTGCTGCGCGGTCGTCAGCCAGCAATCCCAGTCGAGCGATTCGGGCACCGGCTGTTCGGGCAACAGGCCGTCCACCTTCATGCCGTGCCAGCGCCGGACGCTGTTCATAAAGGCGGTGATCTTGGTGACATTCTTGATGATGCCCGCCTCGGTCCACGCCTTGAACTGGAAATAATTCGCCTCGGAATGTCCCTGATTGCCCATCTGCGCGGCCACCTTGTATTTCTTTTCCGCCGCCATCATCAGCTCGATCTGACGGAAGCTGTGGCCCATCGGCTTCTCGCAATAGACGTGCTTGCCCAGCGACATCGCCAGCATCGCAATCGAAAAATGCGCAAAGTCCGGCGTGCCGATGCACACGGCGTCGATGTCCTTGCCCATCTTGTCGAACATCTTCCGGAAATCCTGGAAGCGCGGCGCGTCCGGGATCAACTTCAAGGTCTTTTGCGTGTGCGGCGCGCCCATATCCGTGTCGCACAGCGCCACGAAATTCACCATGCCGGTCTTGTGAAACATCGCGATGTCCTCCGCGCCGCGATTGCCGATGCCGATGCAGGCGAGGTTGACCTTGTCCGTCGTCGGCGCCCCGAACACCAGGCGCGGCGCAAACATCGAAGCGGCACCCGTGGCCAGAACGCCCTTGAGAAACGCGCGGCGGCGCAACTGCGCCACGGCCGCGGCTTGAATGTGGTTTGATTTCATATCGATTGATTTAGTTAAGGTTTAGTTGGCCGGCAGTTCGCGGAGCTTGACGTTGCGGAAGAAAACTTCATTGCCATGGTCCTGCAGCAGGATATGGCCGTCCGCCCATTCGCCGAAATCGGGGATGTTCTTGAACTTGCTCGCCGCGACCGCCGCGCGGAATTCCGCCGAGCCGCGTTCGGTTTCCACTGTCTTCTGGCCGTTCAGCCAGAACGTGACGTGCTTGCCCTGCGACAAAATCCGCGCGTGGTTCCATTCGCCGATGGGCAGGACCTTTTTGTCCTTCGGCGCGGGAATGATATCGTAAAGCGAGCCGATGGTGCGGTCGCCCTCGTGGCCCAGCTTGGCGTCGGGATGCTTCACGTCATCGAGAATCTGGAATTCCATGCCGATGGCCGAGCCCTTGCCCGTGGGTTTGCCGGTCTTCTTGTCAATCGGCGAAAGGTTGGGCTGCACGAAAATTTTGATGCCGCTGTTCGCGCCGGGCGTGATCTTGAAATCCGCCGTCAGCTCGAAATTCGCGTAGCGCTTGCGCGTGATGATGTCGCCGGCGGCGGCGGATTCTTCGCCACCATTCTCGTGGACGGCCAGCACGCCGTCGTGCATCGTCCAGCCGGACTTGGGAAACTCCTCCGACTTGGCGCTGCGCCAGCCTTCGGAAGTCTTGCCGTCCCAGAGCAACTTCCAGCCGTCGGCTTTTTCCTTGACCGTCAAAGTGTTCAGCGCGACCGTCGCCGCCTTGGGTTCCACATAGCGCGGATTCGAATAAGCGCCGGGGGCGGCCGTCTGGATGTTCGGCGTCACGTCCGCCGAAACTTCGCCGAGCGCCCATTTGACGCCACCGACGAGGATTTGCTGGAAGGTCGGGTTGGTCCACACATCTTCGCGATGGCCCATCGAGGTATACCAGACGCGGCCCTTGCCCTCCATGCGCGCCCAGGTGTTCGGATACGGCGGGCGCTCATACATCGTGCCCTTCATGTGCGGCGCGTCGATCACCGTCAGGCAATGATCGTCCGGCGCAAAATCCTTGAGCGAATACCACTCTTCCATGAACGCAAAACTGTCGCCCGCGGTTTCAAAACCGGGGAACTTCGGGTCAATCACCTTGTTCGTCGCCACCTGCTGCGCGCCGTGGATGATGAACTCGCCGCCGATGAAACACACATACGGATCGGCGTTCTTGCCGTGGTTCACATAACGGTCAGGCCCCTTTTGCATCTCATTGGCCGTGTGGAAAGTATCGTCGGCGGCGTGCGTGCCGACGAAGCCTTTGCCTCCACGCACATAATCAAAGAGCGCCTGCTTGCCGGCCGCCGACATCGGCGGCTGCTTGTCGGTGCCTTCCGTGCACAGATCGCCGGTGGTGTAGAAGAACACCGCGTCAAACTGCGCCAGATACTCTGGGCTGAACTTTGAGCCGTCTTTGGAGAAGGTGAACTCCCAGCCGTGCTGCTGGCCGAGGTCCAGCAGCACCTTTTCGGCGAAACTGGGCTGGCCGTTCTTCCACGAGATGACCGCGTGCTCATAACCGCTGGATTTGGTGAAGAACAGGATCTTCTTGGGCGCCGCCGAGGCCGTGAACGCCGCCACAAGGAGCAGCAGGGTGAGAGTGGATGCGAGTGAAAACAGTTTTGTTGATTTCATTTGAATGAGGATTTGACGCAGTATGCCCCAGCTCGGTTACAAAACAATGAAAAATGAGGTTCAGAGTGTGCGCGATAATTTGATTCATTTCATGGTGGCACTGCGGTTCTCTTTGGTGAAGGTCACCACGGCCTGGGTGCTGGCCGTTCCCCGGCGGGCAGTGATGCGGTATTAGCCGTAAAAGCCGCGCAGGGTGCAATCGCCCGCGGCGGAACTTTTGCCCTGCGCCCTGGTCCACCAGTCGCGGAATACGAGATCGAGATACGCCTGGCCGCCGGGTTTGATGCTCCAATCCTTCCGCCAGAGCGCGGCCGCCGGTTTCCAATGGTCGCCCTCCCAAAATCCCCATTGCTCGATGCCCGTGACGGCGGGATGGCTGAAAGCCACGGTCAGAAAGTCGCGCAGGTAATCGGCCTGCACGGCTTCGTCGGCGATGACAGCGCCAACAGCGGTTGACTCCGGCGAATCCACACTCAAAACCACTCTCTAAACCATTGACCATATCGTTAGACGTGTTAATGTTTATATTAAAGGCTTTAATGTCCAGACATGAGGATGGCGTCTAACAACAGACCTCAGATTAGCGAGGAGGAAATGAAGCGCAGACAACTGCTGTTGAAGCAGCATCTGAACGAGGAGCGCTTAAAAAAACGGGAACAACTTTACCGCAAGCTAGCCAATGATTTGCGAAAGTTTCTTTCCATTATCTTGACAGCAACCTGTATTTTGCTTGCGTTCTCACATCGAACTTTGATTGCAAACAAGATATCCCAGGTAATAACCAAAACACAAAACAATGCTAAAAACAGCCAGCTTCGACAGGGCGCTTTGAAACACGAAGAGGAAATTGACCAGATTGCAAAGTGATTCTCTCCGATCGGCAATTACAGAATATAATTTCATTCAACACATCTATCCGTCCCCGCCAAGCCACTTTGGCCGCTGGCACGTTTTGTTTGCCAGTCAGTATGTTTGCAGTTATCTGATAACGAAGATTGAAAGTGCAGGCTCATAAATATGAGCCCCGGCGCAATGCAAACAATGTTTAAAGCAAAAAAACAGCGGTCAGCCTGTTTTCAAAGCCCGCAGGCTGGCCATTTTTTTGGCAATGTGGGTGGATATGTTTAAGGAAAGCGTACGCCGACTAAATCAAAGGGGAATACGCCGTTGAAACATGATGCACTACACCTTTATTTGCTCACAGCCTGGGAATAATTTAAGGCATCTCGGCTTTCAAAGAATTATTAAGCCCTTTGAAAACAAGGGCTTTTATTCAAATTGGTGCCGGTGGTGGGACTCGAACCCACACGACTTTTTACAGTCCCAGGATTTTAAGTCCTGTGCGTCTGCCATTTCGCCACACCGGCTATTTATGACCAACGGCTTACAAATGATCGCTTGAACCCGCTTGGTCTTTGCCTGTCGACTATTCCGCGCCAACTATTTCAGAAAAAGGCATCAATTCCTAGAAAATTGAGGATCAAATTACTAAAATTGCCGGTAAAGCTACAGGGCCAACCCACTTCCTCCAATCGAGAAGAACTAGATTGCTCATTTGATGGTAATGGCATATTTTATATTTTAACCAATGATTGCTTAAACTCATGTGCCGTTTTTTAACCGCTAAACGCAATCGCCTTTGCTTCTTTGCAGCCGTATGCGCAGTGCTTGCCGGTACCTGCCAAACCTCCGCTCAAGTGAATTACAGCGGCGGGAACTACCAGCAGAATTTTGACTCCCTGCCGGCCACCGGCAGTTCGATTTCCTGGGCGGACAATTCGACATTGCCGGGGTGGTATGCCTGGATCAGCGCGCTCAATTCGTCTCCCGGCACGATCAATGTTGATACCGGCACCAGCACCACTTCAACGGTGTTGCATGATTACGGTCTCGCCGGTTCGACCAACCGCGCGCTGGGCCTGTATTCCTATTCGTACACTTCCGGTGACGTGATGGTGGGGCTGCGGCTGCACAACAGCAGTGCCGTGACTTACAATTCTTTCACGATCACTTTCGATGGCGAGCAGTGGCGTTGCAGCAGCGCGGCCGTGCATGCGCTGACGTTCGCTTTCACCACGAACACGCCAGCCAACTTGGGCGACCTCAATGCCAACTGGCAATGCAACGGTCAGCTGAACTTTTGCTCGCCGGTGACGAGCAGCAACAGCTTTGCTCTGGACGGAACCGTGGCTTCGAACCGCACAGCGGGTATCACGGCCATTGTGGGCGGTTTTTCCTGGGAGCCGGGGACGGATCTATGGATCCGCTTCGACAATCCCAACAACTCGCTGCCAGGTTCTCAAGGCATTGCGCTGGATAATTTTGTTTTTTCGGCCAGCACCAACGCCGTCTCCGGCGCGGCCAATGTTCCGTTCCTTTTTTACCATCAGGCGATCGGCTCGGTCAATTCGCTCGACTACCAATTGCTGGGCGGCGGCACTTCCCTTGCCGTGCAACAATTGACCGAAGCCGCCTATTATGCGCTGGCACTCGATTATCCCGATCCCGTCACCGCCGCTACCAAGGCGCAATCGTATATCAATCTGATTTTCACGAAACAGGAAACGAATCCCGCCAGCTACTACTACGGACAATTGTTTTGGAACTTTACCGACACCAATGTGGTTGACTCAAACTCCCTCGAGTTCACTTTTAAGTCGCTGGGGCCGCTTATGAAGCGCTATGCCGGCAAACTGGGTACCAACTACGTCAACAGCATCCGACCGATGATCACCAATTGCCTCGCCGCCTCACGTCGCCGCGGCGTGAATACCAACTATTCGAACATCTATACGATGCGCATTTGCAACTGGCTAACGCTGGGTGAGGCGTTGTCCGACACCAACAGCTTGAATGCCGGATTGAATGCACTGGGCAACTGGATCACGGATTTGGGCCAAGAAACCATCCATGAATACGATTCTGCCACTTATTCCATTGTCACCTATAACAACCTGATCATCGCCGCCAATAATGTCACCAACACGGTGGCGGCGGACAAGTTGCGGGCGCTCGCCAATTATCTGGCGGCCGATTTGTCAGCGAACTTCTTCAAAGGACAGCTGCGACTGGGCGGCTCGCACAGCCGAGATTATGACTTCATGTATGGCAAGGGCGCAGTGGACAACTACTACTATTTCGCCGGAGTGCAGACCAACCTGCCGGCTCTGGGATTACTGAATGAGGGTATCTATGATTATCTTAATGTGGTTGAAAACGGCAACCTGCCGCCCCTGGACGTGGCGGCATGGGGATATTCCTGGTCGAACCGTATCATCAAGTCCGTATGGGGTCCGACCAACATTCCCGGTCAGGACCGCTACAACTACATCACGCCTGATTTCAGCATCGGCTGTTCAGGCATGTATTATGGCGTCACGCAGGACAAGGCCATCGCCGCTGATTTCAATTCCACCTCCTCGTTGCCGCAAGTCAGCCTGGTTTTTGATCCCTACGACGCGCCCTACGGCACCATCAAAATTCTCGAAACTGGCTCCGGCCACTTGAAGCAAAACCATCTCTACTTTTATTCCGCAAATATGCAGGATAGAGGCACGATTCTCGGACTGGCCTCTTTGGCACCTAACTTCAGCATCACCACGAATTGGCTTGGCCCCTATACCAACGTCTCCAGCGCGGTCGTTTTTCCGGCACAAGCTGATGTCATCTACCTTGATGGCATCGCGGTGAATACCAACACCGCCTATGCCGCCACCAGCGGCTCGGTGGTCGGCATCCAGGAGGGAAATGCGGTGATCGCCGCGCGGTTTTATCGCGTGGACGGCCTTAACGGCTATACGCCCACTTATGCCGTCAAGTTCGATGGCGGCGCGGCCGCGCGGTTTGTGGCCTACCATTACCAAGGGGCTGCGACAACATTTAATAACGCCTATGCCTCAAACCGACCGGTGGTCGGCACCATCATCACAGCACGGCTATGCACCAACGCGGTCGCCGTGACCAATTTTCTCAACGAGGTGAAAACGGCCGTGGTCACGCTAACCACCAATGGCAACCAATCCTCGGCCAGTGTAACCATCGGCGGCACGCCGCTCGCCTCGACGCTCGACGCCAATTCGGGCGCGGTTGTTTCCCGAATGGTTTACGGCACCAACTACCTGCCGCAGATGTTCATGGTGAGCGACACCAACTCAAACAGCCGCGATCTTTTCAACGAGCGTTACCAGCGCATGCTCGGCTCGGGCTGGATCTGGACACCGTTGAGCAGCGTAACCAACGCTGGCGCCACTTATAACACCAATGGCGCGGCACCGAACACCACGGTGACCAGCGGCGACGCCTTGACCACAACGCCGGATGCCGGAGTATTGGTGCACCGCGCTTTCACCGGCGATGCGGAGGTTTACACCCGCATCAACCAACAGAGCGACACATCCGCCACCAGTCTCGGCGGCGTGGCGCTGCGCGAAACTTTGAATGCCGGAGCGAGCGGGGCGGTTCTCGGATTCAGCGGCAGTTCCGGCGTACGCTATCTTTGGCGGGCGACGAATTCCGGCCCGATCTTGTCCGTCACGAACGCCTCGTTCACCAGTCCGGGCTGGCTGCGCCTCCGCCGGGCCGGCAATGTGGTTTCCGCCGCCTACCGAACCGATGCCGGAAGCTGGCAGCCCGTGGCCGTCGATCAAACCATTGTGATGAATGCCACCATTTACGGCGGTCTGGCCGCCGCTGGTGGCACCACGCTCGCGCCTGCCTCCACGGTATTCTCCAATGCTGTCGGCAATACCATCCTTTCGCCCGCCTCGACGACCACCCTCGCCCGCCATGCCGGCACAGGCACGAGCAGCACTTATGGAGACGCCTTGCAGTTTGATGTGACGGTTTCACCGACGAACGCCAGCGGCCTGGTGGTTGTCAGGGACGGCGGGCAATTCGGAATCGACTTGGGCACCGGCTATTTGCCAGCGGGAGCGACCAACACGGCAACGGTGACCATAACGGCACTGAACGCGCTGACCGCGGGAGCGCACCCGAATATTGTGGCGTTCTATTACGGCGACAACACCTATCTCCCCAGCGTGTCCGCCGCCTTGTCTGCGCAGACAGTCGGGCAGAAGAACCTGACTTTAGCGAGTCCGGTTGCCAGCAACAAATCATACGACGGCACCACCGCAGCCAACGTCACCGGCACTTTGAACGGGGTCGTGAGCGGCGACGTGGCGGGGGTGGATGTTTATGTGTCGGGCTATTTTGCCAATGCCGGTCCGGGCACCAATATTGCCGTCTCCAGTTTCTTTCTGGGCGGTAACGCGGCGGCGAATTATTCCCTGACGCCGCCCGGCGGCCTAGCAGCGGACATCGTGACCACGGCCATCTGGAACACCGCGGCCACCGGTCGGAACTGGAGCACGGCGACCAACTGGGTGGACAACGCGATTGGCGACGGGCCGCTGGCGGCGGTGGATTTCAAGTCGGTCAACATTACCAACGATCCCACGGTGGTCTATCTGGATTCCTCGCGCACGCTGCAAACGCTCATATTTGGCGACACGAACACCGCGAGCGCCGCCGGCTGGCTTTTGGACAACAATGGCGTGACGGCCAACATCCTGACCCTGGCCGGCACGGCGCCACAAATCACCGTCAGCAACCTGGCCGCCGGAAGGGCGGCAACCATCAACGCAGTGGTGGCAGGCACATCCGGTTTGACCAAGGCCGGCAACGGCACTTTGATTATGGCCAACAGCAGCACCTACACCGGCGGCACCAAGATTTCCGCCGGCACCTTGCAAATTGGCACCGGCATCACTCCCGTCACCATTGACAGCGGCAACATCACCAACAACGGCGTCCTGGTTTTTAATCGTCCCGATAATGTGCTGGTGCCAAACAATATTTCCGGCAGCGGCAGCCTCGTCCAGGGAAGCATCAGTGCGCTGACTTTGTCGGGAACGAACACCTACACCGGCGGGACGACCGTGACCAACCTCGGCTATCTGGCAGTCTCAAATTCAAGCGCCCTTGGCACCGGCGCGGTCAATTTGCAATCGCAGGCCACCGGCCCTTCAGCCTCCTTCCAAGTTGGCGGCGGTATCAACATCACCAACGCCATCAACATGGATTCGACCACCGGCCGGGAGCTGATCAATTCCATCGGCGGCAACAACATCCTGAGCGGCCCCGTCACCATCACCGGTAATAGTAGCCCCGCCGTGGTTTTTCAGAATACGGATCCGGTCAATTCCGGCACAACACTCACCTTCTCCAACACCATCACGGCTTCAAACTTTACCGGCAGCATTTCACTCCGCGGCAACACGGGAAATTTCGGCCGACTGGCCGCGGCAGTGTATGCACCGAACATGAACTTGGATTTTAATGGCAACGCCAATTGGATCATCACGGCGACAAACAATTCGTGGAAATACCTCGACTTTGCCACCGCCGCAATCAATGGCGGAAATCTGATTTGTGGAGCGGTGAATTGCCTGCCGTCCGGTATAAAAGTGAATTGGGGCTCCGGTTCGAGCAATATTCTGGATCTGGCCGGTTTCAACCAGACCATCGGCGGCCTGGATTGCACCACCACCACCAGCACACCGGTGGTGACCAACAGCAGCGCCACGAGCGACGCGATGCTGACCATCAATTCGGGTTTGATCAGCTACACCTTTGCCGGGGCGATCAAAAACGGCACAACCCACAGGCTGGCCCTGACGATATCGGGCGGCACCAATACGCTGTCCGGCACCAACACCTACAGCGGCAACACCATCGTGGGCCGGGGCAAACTGATTATCCAACAACCCAGCTTGGATATAAACTCAACGGTCATCGTGTCCAACAGCGCCGTATTGCAGTTGGGCTTTGCGGTAACCAATCAGATTGGTGCGCTGGTGATCAACGGCACCAACAAGCCGTTGGGCGTCTACAATAACACCACCGACCCCAACTATCTTACCGGCACCGGCAGCTTGCTGGTGGGTGGGGTGTATTGGCCAACCATCAATGCCTCAACGACGTTCACGAACTTCATCACTAGCTATGGCCTGGCTTCAGCGGCACAGGCTTTCCCGGTCACCGGAACAAATTTGACGAACGACATCACCGCCACGGCGGCACCCGGCTTTGAAGTTTCCACCAACAACAGCACTGCTTACACCAACACGGCCACCATTCCCAATGTGGGCGGCAGTGCGAGTGGAAGCATTTACATCCGCCTTTCGGCGGCAGCGACCGCCGGCAGCTACAACTCATCCAACATGGTTGTGTTAACCAGCTTGTGGGCAGCCAACGTCACCGCCACGACCACCAGCAGCGGCAACGTGGTAAATCAAGCAGCGCCGGCGCTGACGGTGAATACGACCCCAATCACCTACGGCCAGACGCTGACGAATTCAAGCCTGGCGGGCAGCACAGCGACGAATGTGAACAATAACGCTCAAGTATTGGGCGGCTTTTCCTTTGCGACGCCGACGATTGTGCCGAACTTAGGCGTAACCAATGTAGCAGTTGTCTTCACGCCGATTGATTCAGTAAATTACACCACCGCCAACACCAACGTAACCGTGACCGTCAATAAGCCAACAGCTACTATCATATTTAGCAATTTGCGTCAGCCGTATGACGGAACGGCCAAGCCGGTAAGCGTAAGCACGATTCCGCCCGGGTTAGGGGTTAGCCTGACCTACAGCAACGCAAATTATAGCATCAGAGCCAACGCACCAACAAATTCGGGCAGTTACACCGTGGCCGGCACCATCACCGATCCGAATTATTATGGCAGCGCAACGGGAACACTGATAATCGGGACGGCTACGCTGTATTGGGCGGTCGACGACGGCAACTGGGATGCGAACACCAGCCTGAACTGGAAAGATACTCCCGCCACCGGCGTGACCAATGGTTATTACCTTGATGGTGATTCGGTCGTATTTGATGACAGTGCGAGCGGGGTATCACCAATCAATGTGACAAGCGCGGTGGCGGTGGCGCCGGCCAGCATCCTCGTCAATGTGACGAACTTGAGTTACAACCTCTCCGGCAACCCCATCACCGGCAACGCCACATTGACCAAGAACGGTCCGAGCAGCCTAACCCTGGCTGGGGCCAACAGCTACAGCGGCAACACGACGATCAACGGCGGGATGCTGTCGGTAATAGGCGGTGGCGCGATCAATTCGCCGCTGGCAACGCTCAATATCGGAGCTCTGGCCGGTATAGCCGGCACACTGACCCTGTCCAACTACACCAGCGTCATTACTGTCAAAACGCTGTTGGCAACCAACGCAATCTGCGGCGGCCCCACTAATTCCATTTTCAACTTTAACGGCGGAACGCTGACCACCTCAAATAACAACGGTCTGGCGGCCAGTATTTTGCTGGCATCCAACGCCAATTGGACGATCAACGGCAACTGGACCATGAACGGCGGCACCAACCGCATCAGCAACGTGGCGACCAACAGCAATTCTACCGCCTTTGTGTATGTGGGCAGCGGAACCAACAACGTACAGGTCAACGTGAATTCAAACGCCGTCTGGTGGCTGGCCATTCCGACCAACAGCCTTTCGACAAATACGCTGTTCTTGCAGATCGGGGCCAACAGTGCGACGAACAACATGCTGATCGTCAACGGCGGCACCTTGATTGTGACCAACAATGGCCGGGATAATCCCGGGCAGATTCAAGTGGGTGCTTCTGCCGCTTCGACCGGCAACCAGCTGATCATCACCAATGGCGGGCAGGTTTTCAACCGGGCCGACAGTGCCGCCGGTGCCAACGTAGGTCTCGTGGGTCCCAATGGCAGTTCCAACAGTGCGCTGGTGGCGGGCACGAATGGAGCCGGCCAGAAGGCGACGTGGAATCTCGGCTTGGATCGCCTGGTCATTGGTACCGCCAACGCCGCCTATTCCAACAACACGGTAGTGGTGGGTTCGGGCGGATTTATCACCAATGCGAACATCTACATCTACGGCTACAACAACACGTTGACGGTGACCAACGGCGGGCAAATAAATGCGATGGGTCTGACGGTGGGTCGTCAGGGCTTTAATAGCTGCAGCCTTTATGTCGGCGGCGCGGACAGTGCGGGCAAAGCCACGGTATTCTTCCCGCGCGGCACCGATAATATGATAGTCGGCGGCGGTCAAGCCTCACCCGGGGCACCCAACCCTGGCACGAACTGTTTTGCCACGATTGATGCCAATGGCGTGGTGACAAATGTGAACATCGTCTATATCGGTGGCGGCAACATAACTAATGACGTTTACTGTGTGGGGAACCGGCTAGTGATCACCAATGGCGGTCAACTGTTCAGCCGGTCGGGCAGTTATATCGGCGGGAACACCAACTGCGACAACAACTATGTGACGGTGGGCGGGGGCGGCGGGCAGTCACTGTGGAGCCTGAGTAATGCGACGCTGACGATGGGCGCAAAGACGGTGAATGGGGTCATCGTCTCCGGGTCTGGCAACTATTTGACATTGTTGAGCGGTGGCGTGGTAACGAATGTGTCGAGCGTCATTTTGGACGGGACCAACTCGATATTTAACTTCAACGGCGGGACGCTGGCGGCGGGCGGCAACGGCTTCCTGCTCAACACGAACACGACGACCATCAATGCGACCAACTTTGTGCAGGCTGGAGGTGCGGTCATTGACGCCGTCAGCTACAACGTCACGAACCGGTTGCCGCTGCTGCAGGATTCGAACAGCCCGGGCGGCGGCTTGACCAAGCTGGGCAGCGGCACGCTGACGCTGGCCGCCGGCAACAGCTACACCGGCAACACGACGGTCAGCGCGGGCACGCTGCGACTGGTGCAGGCGACGTTGGGAACCAACTCGACAGTGACAGTGAGCAACGGGGCGGTGTTGAATCTGGGCTTTGCGGCGACCAATCCGGTGGCCAATCTGGTATTGAACGGTGTCAGCCAGCCCTCGGGCGTTTACAACAGCACCACCGCCGCACCTTTTATCACCGGCGCCGGCAGCCTGCTGGTGACCGGAGGTGCCGTAGTGAACCCGGCCATCAGCGGTTCCACCACGTTCACAAACTTTATCACAACCTACGGTGCCGCCTCGGCGGCGCAAAGTTTCCCGGTCACGGGAGTGAATTTGACGACGAACATCACCGGCACAGCGGCGCCGGGCTTTGAAGTTTCGACCAACAGCAGCACGGCCTATGGCGGCACGGTGGTCATCACCAATGTGGGTGGCAATGCCAGTGGCACGGTGTATATCCGTCTGTCGGCGACGGCGACGGCCGGCAGTTACAATTCGTCCAATCTGGTTGTGCTAACCAGCGCGGGAGCTATCAGCGTCACCAACACCAGCACAAGCAGTGGCAACGTGGTGAACCAGGCCACGCCGGTGTTGACGGTCAATCCGGCCGCCATCACCTACGGTCAGGCGCTGACGAATTCCAGCCTGGCCGGGAGCGTGGCAACGAATGCCAACAACAATGCCCAGGTGTTGGGCGGCTTCACCATGGCAGCGGCAACGAATGTGCCGAACGCGGGCATAACGAATGTGACGGTGAGTTTGACACCGGTTGATACGACCAATTACACACTCGCCAGCACCAATGTGAATGTGGTGGTCAATCCCGGGGTATTGGTGGTGACGGCATTGAGCACGAACAAGGTGTATGGGACGGCCCTGAATTTGGGGACGAACGCGTTTATGGCAGTGGGCTTGACGAACGGGGATAACGTGGCCGGGGTGCTGCTGAGCAGCGCGGGAACGGTGTTGGGGGCGCCGGTGGGGAGCTATGGGATCATCCCGACGAACGCGGCGGGGATGGGGCTGACCAACTACAACATCAGTTACAATAACGGTCTGCTGACGGTGACGCGCGGGGTATACACGATGGCCTGGACGAACCCGGCGAACATTGTTTACGGGACGGCGTTGGGAACCAACCAGAATGCGGCGGTGGCGAGCATCGGGGGCGGTTACAGCTACAACCCGACGAACGGGACGGTGCTGCCGGCGGGGACGAACACGCTGAACGTGGTGTTCACGCCGGGCGACACGAACTATGCGGCGACGAATCTGAGCGTGACGCAGGTGGTCAATCCTGCGGCGCTGGTGGTGACGGCATTGAGCACGAACAAGGTGTATGGGACGGCCCTGAATTTGGGGACCAACGCGTATACGGCAGTGGGCTTGACGAACGGGGATAACGTGGCCGGGGTGCTGCTGAGCAGCGCGGGAACGGTGTTGGGGGCGCCGGTGGGGAGCTATGGGATCATCCCGACGAACGCGGCGGGGATGGGGCTGACCAACTACAACATCAGTTACAATAACGGTCTGCTGACGGTGACGCGCGGGGTATACACGATGGCCTGGACGAACCCGGCGAACATTGTTTACGGGACGGCGTTGGGAACCAACCAGAATGCGGCGGTGGCGAGCATCGGGGGCGGTTACAGCTACAACCCGACGAACGGGACGGTGCTGCCGGCGGGGACGAACACGCTGAACGTGGTGTTCACGCCGGGCGACACGAACTATGCGGCGACGAATCTGAGCGTGACGCAGGTGGTCAATCCTGCGGCGCTGGTGGTGACGGCATTGAGCACGAACAAGGTGTATGGGACGGCCCTGAATTTGGGGACCAACGCGTATACGGCAGTGGGCTTGACGAACGGGGATAACGTGGCCGGGGTGCTGCTGAGCAGCGCGGGAACGGTGTTGGGGGCGCCGGTGGGGAGCTATGGGATCATCCCGACGAACGCGGCGGGGATGGGGCTGACCAACTACAACATCAGTTACAATAACGGTCTGCTGACGGTGACGCGCGGGGTATACACGATGGCCTGGACGAACCCGGCGAACATTGTTTACGGGACGGCGTTGGGAACCAACCAGAATGCGGCGGTGGCGAGCATCGGGGGCGGTTACAGCTACAACCCGACGAACGGGACGGTGCTGCCGGCGGGGACGAACACGCTGAACGTGGTGTTCACGCCGGGCGACACGAACTATGCGGCGACGAATCTGAGCGTGACGCAGGTGGTGGATTATTCCACAAATGCCTATCTGGCATCACTGGTGTTGAGCCCGGCAGGCAGCTTGTCGCCCAGTTTCAGCAGCAACCAGTTCAGCTACACCACGACGGAAGCTTACAGCAACTCGCCCACCGTGACGGCGAACAACGCCGACCTTAATGCCGCCAGCCAGCTGATTTACAACGGCAATACCAACCTGCTGGTTTCAGGCACGGCCAGCGGAGCGCTG
>Ga0208872_1000042_pt1 | contig 129118 bp, 86 predicted proteins | sample CryBogCBH12Aug08_FD_185508 | JGI IMG/M metagenome (GOLD analysis project Ga0208872, IMG submission 185508) | Freshwater microbial communities from Crystal Bog, Wisconsin, USA - CBH12Aug08 (SPAdes) | ecosystem: Environmental > Aquatic > Freshwater > Lake | place: Crystal Bog, Wisconsin, USA...
GGTATGCTGCAGATGCACACTATAAGTTAACTCAGGATGGTAAGTTTTATGATTTAAGTGATGCTCCTTTCGCAGAAAAACTGATTCCTGCTGATACCAAAGATCCTCAAGCAATTGCAGCGAAAGAAAAACTTGCTGCTGTTCTCTCACGTTTAAATCCTGCAGCAGGGCATATGGATGACGGAGATGGTACAGGCCGTCATGCAAATAAGAAGATGAATAAGAGAGCTAAAAAAACTAACGAGTAATTTTTGTTTCTCGAGTTAAAGCTACATACGTGTATTAGTATGTGGCTATGAAACGGATCGCTTTACTTTTTAACGTTTTTAGTTTGGTTGTGTTTACTATGGCAAGTGGACTAAAGGCTGATACAACCAAATCGACCCCTAAGAATTACGGTATCGTTATTCATGGAGGTGCAGGTGTGATTTTGCGCTCCAATATGACGCCAGAGATGGAGGCGCAGTATACACATGCATTAACTGTAGCACGTGATACAGGATATGCTGTTTTGGAGCAGGGAGGAACTTCCCTTGATGCGGTAGTTGCAGCGATTAAAGTCTTAGAGGACGATCCACTCTTTAATGCAGGTAAGGGTGCAGTTCTTAATTCCGAAGGTTACTGTGAATTAGATTCGGCAATTATGAATGGTAAGACGCTTAGCGCAGGTGCAGTTGCTGGACTTAAGCATATTAAAAATCCAATCACTTTAGCTCGCGATGTAATGGATAAATCTGCTCATGTTTTTATGGTTGGAGAAGGAGCTGAAGCCTTTGCATCAAAGCTTGGATATTCTTTTGTAGATAATACTTATTTTCAAACTGACTTAAGAAAAAAGCAGCTGCTTCGTGCCAAGGAAATTGAAGTTGAAAAGAAAACAAGTTCTACCGCTACAGCCCATGAAAAAGCAGGGTTCGTAACTGTACCAGACGGTTATTTTATTAAAACATCTCATTATGGAACTGTAGGGTGTGTAGCCCTAGACAAGGCTGGTAATCTTGCTGCAGGTACATCTACAGGTGGAATGACTAACAAAAAATTTGGACGTGTAGGTGACTCACCGATTATTGGTGCAGGCACGTATGCAAATAATGCCACGTGTGCTGTAAGTGCTACAGGTTGGGGCGAGTATTTTATTCGTGTTGTGGTCGCACGAGATATTGCCGCTCAAATGGAATATAGAGGTACACCGGTAGCTGAAGCTGCTCAGAATTCATTAAATAAAGTTGCTCAGCTTGGAGGCGACGGTGGTCTTATTGCAATCGACCATGATGGTAACATTGCCATGCCTTTTAACTCTCCAGGTATGTACCGCGGATACAAAATGTCAGACGGTCGAAATGCTATCGCAATTTTCGACAAGTAATACTTAAGGTACCTCGTAAACTTCAATTAAAGTTGTACCAGCTGTTCCGGTAGCGCTAGTTGCTTGTGCTGTATAAGAGCCTGGCGCTAAGGTAATCAGAACTGCTGAGTCTTTACTTGTAGTACTTTGGTAAGGGAAAGCACCTACAGCATTCATTGCGTTTGAGATTGAGGAATCGCCCATCCATCCTGCATTTGTTGCTATTACTGTACTGCCAGAAAATACACTAAGCTGAGGATCTGGCATCACGTTTTGTACACCGTAAGTAGTCAATGCTGGGCCGGATGCGCGGATAAGTACTGTTTTTGAAGTAGAACCACTGATAACAAAACCTGCGGTTAGCATACCATTTGCAACCACTTGTTGGCGGCAGGATAGGTTTACTAGATGAGGTGATGTTGCGCTATAGGTTGAAGTGTTGTCGTATACTTCAGCAATGGCTTTACCTACACCAGTGCCATTACCTGCAACTTGCACGGTATAACTTCCTTGAGGCAGTACTTGTACTATGGCTGCATCTAAACTGGTTGTAGGAGTCAGTGCGAACGCACCGGTTTGTGCTTCGGCGTTATTTACTGCCGTGATATTTGCTGCGGTAGAACCCCAGTTATCGTTGTATGCAATACTGCTACTTCCTTGATAAAGTGTGAGCGTTGGATCGCTTAATACATTTTGAACTTGGAATGCGCTTAAAGCAGGACCAGCAGCGCGTATTAAGAGAGATTGTGTTCCTGTTGAGTTAGCGCCTCCGTTTACAAATCCAAGGGTCAGCATTTGATCTGCTGGTCCATCTAAAGTCAGAACCGATAGGTTTACTAAGCGGCCTGGGTTAGTTGTACTGATTAAGTTAAGTTGTGCTGCTGCTGTTGTGACAGATCCTACGGCATTTGTGATTAAGCAGGTATAGGTGCCACTATTCACCGCTGTCACTGCTTGGATCATTAATGTGGAGTTTGTTGCGCCTGATATGAGTGTACCATTTTTATACCACTGATAAGTTACTCCGCTTGGGGTTGTAACAGTAGTTGAAAAGACAACGGTACTGCCTGCTGTAACTGTTTGAGAGGACGGTTGTGTTATTATAGCTGGTGCATTTGCAGCGACTACATAGTTAAAACTGCCCTGTACTATATTACCGTTTGTATCACTTGCTGTTATAGTAATTGCAGTGGTGCCAACTACACCTGGAGTAATTGTTAGTTTTGAACCGCTGATAGCTGCGGAACCAACATTAGGGTTGCTTGAATTTACGCTCCATCCAATTACGGAAGTTGAGCTAGTTGTTGTAGGATATACGGGAATTTGAGTAATTGAATTTACGATAACCAAATTTGCTACAGTAAGACTACCTGAAGTGTTATAGTTGTATACAGGTAGATTAGGAAATTGTCCTCCGTTTACATTATAAACAGGAAGTGCTGCTATGGCATTTACAACATTCATGCCCGTTCCAAGTATCCGACCAAAAACAGTATAGCCACCACCGTTGGATGTATCGAGGGTTGTTGAATTATCTACGGTATTTATGTACCATGCACTTGTTGCACTATTTAAAACACTTGTTCTAGCTGCTGCTAAAGTGCCATATGCGTTAGGTAGATTATATTCTAAAACGACGGGAGCTTGCGTTGGTATTGCTGCTATAGAGCCTGAAACGATATCATAGCTACCACCTTGAACAACAAAACCTGGAACAGAACGGTCAATAAAGGAATTTGTGTAGCTACCTGCGTTCACGTAGCTAAGGAAATTATTTGCGTTGATAGGGGCTGCGCTTGTGTAAAGTTCAGCATTATATTTACCAAGAACGGTATTAAACTGAACCACTGGACCAGTAACTGTTGGGATAGAAAAGTAACTGGTTAAGTCTAACGTATAAGGGGTAGCACCTAACTTTACTGTAGTGTCAGGTAAAGCAGTACTTAAAGTAGGTACGGTAGCTGTTTGAGCACAAAGTATAGCACCTAGATAAAGTGAAAAACCTGATACTAAAAGTAAGCGGAAAATTGAGCGCATGAATACGTAGGCTAAAGCTCTAGCCTATTAAATCGCAATGCGTTAATCGCTTACTCTGCTACGACTTTACTTTATTTTAACGGAGGTAGTAGGTGCTTTTGAACTTTCCCAAGTGCGGTTCTTGGGAGGGCGTCTACTCTTACAAACGCCTTCGGTAGCTTAAACGAAGCAAGCTGTGTAGCAAGGCGAGGTTTTAAGGTAGCTTCATCCCAGGTCTTTTCATCCGCCACTACATATGCTACTGGTACCTCTCCTCGAATCGGATCTGCTACACCTACTACGGTTGCTTCTTTAATGCCAGGTTGTTCTAGAAGTAGTTCTTCGATTTCACGTGGATAAATATTGAAGCCTCCAGATATAATTAAATCACTACGTCTACCTTGAAGTGTGATATAGCCATCGTTAGCACGAATTGCGATATCACCCGTTTTAAACCAGCCGTCTACCCATGCCTGTGCTGTTGCTTCAGGTCTTCCCCAGTAACCTGAACAAACATTTGGTCCTTTGACCCATAATTCTCCTGTTACGTTATCACCGACAGGGTCTCCCTTTTCATCACAAATTTTTGTTTGTACGTGTTTAAGTGGGAGTCCAACTGTTCCAGGTCTTCTTTCACCCACATAGGGATTACTCACATTCATGAGTGTCTCTGTCATCCCGTAGCGTTCAAGAATAACAGAACCAAATTTTGCGCGAAACTTTTCATGAATTTCAGCTGGGAGTGGGGCAGATCCTGAAACGGCAAGACGTAATTTATCGCCGATTGCTTTTGCTGCAGCGTCTGGAATTTCCAAAAGACGTATAAACATGGCGGGTACACCAAAGAAGACGGTAGGCTTGTAATCTTCAAACCAAGCCTGTGCTTGAGAGTGCTCAAAACGTTCGGTTAGACGCATATGGCATCCGCTCATAAGCCAACAATGTACGCCGTTGCCTAATCCGTGTACATGAAAGAGTGGAAGCGTTGCTAAGTAGCGATCGTTTTCAGTAAATTGCCAGTCGTTTACAAGGGCTTGTCCATTTGCTAAAAAGTTTCCTTGAGTCAGCACAGCACCTTTCGATGCGCCAGTAGTGCCGGATGTGTATATAAGAGATAAGGGTGTGTTTTCAGTAATTGTATTTATGATACGTTCCGATGATTGACTGCTCGCTTCGTGGCTTAAGTCTTCTACATTCCATACAGTAATTCCTGAAGGTATCCAGGTAGCCATATCTGATGATGTAATCACTGCTTTTGGACTAGCATCATTTAAAATATGTTTAAGTTCTCGCTCGCGGTATAGTACGTTAACAGGAACAACTACGAGTCCTAATTTAACTCCTGCAATCCATAAATCGATTACTTCAATTCTGTTTTGAAGGAAAAATGAAATGCGATCGCCCGGTTTTAACCCTTTTTTAGTTAGGAGATGAGCGAGTTGATTGCTGCGTTTTTCAAGGTCGCCGAATGTATAACTTTTGCCGTTAAAATCGACTGCTTGCTTAGACGCTAGTTTGAGTAAGGACTTATCGAATGCAGAGAGAAGTTTCATTTATGCTGAAAAAGTTTGGCTAAATTAAGTCTACAAAGACGTGAATGTAATGCGCTGATTAATCTTATTATATCAAAAAAAGTGAACTGTCCGATTATACACCTCTTGTAGGAGAATTAATATCGTGTTTTAGTCAATAGTGTACACCTATTTACTTGTATCATGAAATTTATAAAACCTACGTTTGTTGTATTCGTTTTTTTCTTTAGCGCTATATTTTTGAGGGCTGAAGATCCCTATGCAAATTTACCACAAGGTGCTGATCCTAAAGATGTAGGTGCTCGTATTGTAGATAATTATCTGAAACGTCCGATCGATAGGCACCAGTCTGGAATTATATATCCAGAAATATGTGCATGGTACGGTGCTTTATCCTATGCAAAACTAGCGTCTGATGGTGCACGCACGGAAAAACTAATTCGCCGATTTGATCCTGTATTGGCAGTAGCTTCTCAAGAGGCGAAGGTTATTGCAGACCCCTCTCAGCAGGCTCCTTCTGCAACAAGTTCAAAGGTAACGCATGAATCTGCACCATACCCAATTAGAATCGCTCCCAATGCGCATGTTGATTTTCGTGTTTTTGGTGTCGTACCTTTAGAGTTATATATACAAACACATAATCCTGTTTATTTGGCCCTAGGTAAAAAATTTGCCGATGCGCAGTGGAAAAATCCAACGGCTGATGGGATTACCGATGAAGCGCGTTACTGGGTTGATGACATGTACATGATTCCTGCGCTACAGATGCAGGCGTACCGTGCAACAGGTGATGTGATCTATATGAATAGGGCTGCTTTAACAGCTGCTTCTTATTTAGAAAAATTACAGCAGCCTAATGGCTTATTTATGCATGCTTCAGATTCACCATTCTACTGGGGTAGAGGTAACGGATGGTTTGCAGCTGGCATGGCTGAGATTTTACGCGATTTACCAGAAAACAATCCAAACTATGCTCGTATAAAATCGGGATATCTTAAAATGATGGAGGCTCTTCTCAAGTATCAGTCACCAAATGGTCTGTGGCGTCAACTCGTGGATGTGCCTGAGTCTTGGACTGAAACTTCAGGTTCTGGGATGTTTACTTTTGCAATGGTAACGGGCGTAAAAAATCATTGGTTGGATTCAACTACTTATGGTTTAGCGTCACGTAAGGCGTGGTTAGCTTTAGTGGCAGCGTTAGATAAGAATAATAATTTAACAGGTGTTTGTGTGGGTACCAATAAAGGCAAAATGATGGTAGGGGATGATGTGAATAAACAACGCGAATATTATCTAGCAAGAGATCGTAAAAGTGGTGATCTGCATGGGCAGTCGCCGATGCTGTGGACTGCAAGTGCTTTATTGAGATAATTATATTTATAGTAATTATTGTATAACTATATAATTAGTAAACGTTTAGTAGTATTATATGCATGGTATGCATATAATACTTTTAGACAATAAATAGCGCTATTTTAGCCTATATCTTAGTAAACCCTTGGGGCCTAAAATTATTAGGTCCATGAAACACCACACCTATGAAAATTGATATGACTAAGTTATTATGTTATCTTCGTATAACGGCAAAACTTGCTGCTTTATGCGTTGTAATTTCTGTTTGTGCTAAGGCTCAAACTGCCGCTAAAGCAAACTCTGGCAGCGATTCTGCATCTAAGGAAATGACTCAAGCTGCAGTTTCGGATGTTGTTTCATTGAATCCTTTCGAAGTTCAGGCTGATTCTTCCAACAGTTATAATACGTTAAATTCTAATTCGATTACTCGTTTTAATGTAGAGCTAGATAAAATGCCGCTTTCGGCTGATATTTTCGATCAAGCTTTCATGGATGACGTAGGTGCAACGGGTATTGAAAGTATGATTCAGTCATATTCTGCAGGAGCTGGCTTCAGTGGTAATGATCCAGGATCAACAGCTTCGGCCTCAACGGGAGATCATACTGGCCATGCAAATATGCAGTTACGCGGTTTTACTGTGCCTTACATGATGCGCGACAGCTTGATGCCTGTAGGTTCTTTTTTTAACCCTGGTTCAACAGGATCAAATTATACAAGTAACTTTGATATCGAGCGTGCTGAAGTAATTGAAGGACCGCAGTCATTACTTTACAGTAGTGGTGGTGGCGGTGGTGTAATTAACGTAGTTTCTAAACAAGCACGATTTGGGCAGCCAGCAACTGGTTCTTTAAAGTTTCAGTTAGATCAATATGGCTCCAAACAAGAACAGTTTGACTATGGATTTGGTACTAAGAATTTCGCTATACGTGTTGCAGCAATTCAGTCCAATATGGATACACGTCGTGTAAATCTAAGCGGTTCCTTAGAGGGATATTATGTTCAGGCTGCTGTTAAAGTTCCTGGTAACACTACAATACGCATTACTGGTGAACAAACTACATTTAATCAGTTATTAGGTACCAATCCTACTTTATCAGCAGCGAGTACTACTGCCGATAGTCGTAATGGCCAATATCTATCTTATCTTTTAGCTACAAATCAAACGGGTGCTAATACTGTTAACGCAGCTGGAGTAGCTAATGCTTCAGGAGCAATCGACAATGGTTATTTGAACTGGAGTAACGTCAACTCCTATGGTGGTTGGCAGGATGATAATCTTACAAGAAATACGTTTGTATTAGGTGAAGCTGATACAAAGTGGAATGACTGGCTATCAACTCAAGTGTCTGCTGGTTACAATGATTTCTACTATGATTTGTCGACACCTAGCGTTTCCTTTTATGCACCTACAAATGCATCAAATCCTAACCAGGGCTCATGGACAGCTGGTATGACACCAGGTGATTTGGCAGAACCAGGTCGTGCTAAAGCCGTGCGTTTTGTAGCACTTGCAACAAATAATTTCTTAAACGGTAAAGCTAAGAGTCAGACTATTGTAGGTGGAGATTTTCTTCGTCAAGACGCTGCTCAATTACAATATGCCTACGTCCAAGCAGATAGTAATTTTAATCCAATCATAAGTCCTACGGTTACTACGCTTGGCGGTCGTACGCTTATGGCTAAACAGTACTTTACTATCAATAATGGTATTGTTCCTTATACATTCTTTGGCCCTCGTAGCCCTCAGGTTTCTTTGGGCGGAGTAAATTATGTAAGACAGTTAGAAAATATAGTTAATCCAGCACTTGTTACGGCAGCTAATCCTATGGGTACCATTGGAACATCAGGTACGTATGAAATAGCTAAAGCTTTTAACAAAGGATGGTTTGCTGTAAACAATACTCAGTGGTTCGATGGCAAACTTGATACACTCTTAGGCTTAAGATTTGCGAATTTCTTCACACAAACTCAAACAGCTAGTACAGCAGATAGCTTAAGACCACATACGCACAATATCGATTTTGATGTTGGCTTAGATTACGCTTTGGTAAATGGCTTCAGGGTTTATGTTTCTGGATCAAATACGTATTATCCTCCTGAGCAAAAAGGTAATACACCGCTCGGTCAGCCAACACAAACATCCTCTGCTACATCTGAGGAAGCTGGTCTAAAATGGTCATCTCCAGATGGAAGATTTTCGGGTTCATTGTCTGTTTATCATGACTCAGGTAAAAATGAGCAATATTCCGCAAGTTCAACCATTGAATATGATATAAACCCATCGGGCTTAAATGGATTAACTGGCACTTCTCCTAGCAACTTCGTTTATGTTAATCGTAAAGCGCAAGGTGTTAATTTAACTCTTACTGCTAATCCAACACCTAATTGGAGAATGCGTTTATCAGCAGCTGATGTAGGTGGTACAGTTGAAACTTCAACAAGTTTTAATCAGGTCTATAACGATCAGTTCCATGAGAACTCATCGGGCCAAGTAACTTATGCCGATGGCACTCTTGTTTATGTACCAGCAACGTATAATTCAAAAGCGCCTACAGTCACGTCAACAACAGCTGGTGCTGTTCCTTTGACTGTTTCGATGATGAACAGTCCATCGAGCGTGTATTATGCTAATCCGATTAATCCATCAGGTGCAATCAGCCCTTCGTCAGCTGTGTTTACAGTATTGAAGACAGTCGACCCAGTGCATGGTTCAATTACTACTGGAGTTAATGGACTTCCAATCAGTTCTATTCAAATTACACCATCCTTTACGGTTCCAGGTGTTATCAATGTAACTCAAGCTGGTGATAAGACTGTGGGATTCCCACAATTGAGTGCTAACTTCACTAATATTTATACTATTTCAACAGGTGCATTTAAAGGTGTTGAATTAGGTGGTACGCTTGCTGGTCAATGGAAGTACGCTGAGTACTATTATTATCCATTAGGTGTTACAAATTCGATTCAACGTTCACTCTACTCATTACCAGGAGGAGGTCGCTTTGATTTAATCGTTGGGTATACCCATAAATTCCGCCGTGTTACATTTGCTACACAGTTAAATATATTCAATATGACAAATCACTATTCGATTATTGTATTACCAAGTGAAACAAATGGTTGGGCTACATTAACTTCGCTACAGGCGCGTTATTCTCAAAATCCACGCTCCTATACTTGGTCTAGCGCAATTAAGTTCTAACATAAGCACTAGCTTAAAGCTGGTGCTTTAAGTTAGTGTTTTATATAGTTGTTGTCCGTGATATCGGAAACACAACGACAATATTTTAAAATGGCGGCGATAATCATCGTCGCCATTTTTGCGTATGCAAATAGCATAACAGGTGCTTTTGTATTCGATGATAATGTCGCCATTGTGACAAATCCTACACTGCGGCATTTAGATCATGTCAGCCAAGTATTAAGTCCTCCTTCGCATAGTGGAAACACAGTCAGTGGTCGGCCTATAGTTAATCTATCTTTAGCTATCAATTATGCTATTAGTTTAGACAGAGTATGGAGCTATCACGTTGTTAATATTCTGATTCACTGTGTAAATGCCTGTTTACTTTTTGGGATTTTACAGGCGACATTTCGATTAATTAAGAAAGGGTACTTAGAGTCGTTGGCTATATGGATAGCAATGCTTTGGGCAATACACCCATTACAGACTGAATCAGTTACATATGTTGTTCAAAGAGCAGAGTCTCTAATGACACTGTTTTATCTTTTAACGCTTTATGCGTTTATTAGATCAAACCAAACAACATATTCTCGTCTTTGGCTTTTTATATCTGTGATTGCTTGTGCAGCAGGTATGGCGACGAAAGAAGTTATGGTAAGCGCCCCTTTTATTGTCATCGCTTACGATAGAACATTTATTAGTGGTACGTTTAAAGAAGCCTTTAGACGCTATACTAGATATTACTTATGTTTGGCTAGTACTTGGATTATACTTGTTGATTTGGTAGCTACAACACAGGGCAGGGGCCATACGGTGGGTTTTAATCTAGGTATCCCACTGAATTTGTATATATTTATACAAGGTAAGGCTATTGCGCTTTATTTGTACAAAGCAGCATGGCCAAATCCGCTTGTTTTTGACTACGGTCCTGCACGGCCTGATATGATAAAGGGGGCTTTTATTCCCTCTTTATTTATTTTATTTATCCTAGCTTTAAGTATTTGGGCATTTACTGGTAAACGTTTTGAAGTGCGAGCGTTTGGATTTCTAGGAATTTCTTTTTTCGGTATTTTATCTGCTTCTTCAAGCTTCGTGCCGATAGCATCTGAAGCCATGGCCGAGCATCGTATGTATTTAGGATTGGCTACTTTTATCACTGTCTTAGCGATTGGTGTGTATCAACTAATTTTACACCGTAGTTGGGTTGTTTTTGTAGGTTTAAGTCTGGTTTATCTTATATTAACTTATCGACGTAATGAGGTGTATCACTCTGCTTTGAATATATGGGAGAATACAGTAAAATATTGCCCCGATAATCCACGCGCACATTTTAATTATGCGGTAGAGTTGTCGCGCGATGCTGCAAGTAATCCTAAAGCAATTCAAGAGTATGAGATTGCACTACATTTAGACCCTAATTACGCACAGGCATGTAGTAATTTAGGAGCTGTTTTAGTCAAAAATCCGGCCCGGTTGAATGAGGGGCTAGGTTTTTTACGCAAAGCTGTCTTGTTAGATCCAGAAGATCCTCAAGCGCAATATAATTTAGGAGCAGAGTTGGCTAAGTATCCAGATAGGCAGTCAGAGGCCTTATTTCATGAAAGAGAGGCTTTGCGATTTAGTCCCGATTTTGCAGAGGCTCATAATGGTTTAGGAGTATTACTTTTAAATTTTGGTGGAAATAATCGCGATGCGATTGATGAATTTAGGACAGCCATACGTTTAAAGCCTGATTTTGCTGATCCTCATTGTAACTTAGCAGTTCAGTTATCTAAGAATCCTGACCTACGTGAAGAAGCCTTAAATGAGTACAAGACTGCTATACGTTTGGATCCTCGCTATGTTATGGCTCATTATAACTATGCTAGTGAACTAGCTAAAAACCCGCAGGATTTAAATCTAGCAATAAATGAGTATGAATACGCATTAACATTAAATCCCAATTTTGTTGAAGCACATGTTAATATCGCAGTTTGTTATGCGAAAAAAAACCTTATTTCAGAGGCAATAAAACATTTAGAATTGGCCTTAGAGCTGAATCCAAATCAGCCGGCTGTTAGAGGTGTGTTAGATTTACTTAAGTACGGTAAATAAATCTAGTTTCAAGCAGTGTTTGCATTTAGTGATAAGCATTAGTTTCCTATTTATACGCATGAAGGATGACTTTACTCCTATATTTTCGGGTAAGAAATTGGTTGTTTTTGGGTGCGGTTATATAGGAATGCATTTGGCAAGACTTGCGGTTAAGGCTGGAGCCGAAGTCGTCGCTTTAACAAGGAATGTAGCTAAGGCCGAAATTCTAAAAGCTGAAGGCATGCAAGTTGTAATCGCTAAGTTAAGCCAGATTGAATGGCATAGCGCTATTGAAGGCTATTATGATTATGCTGTTAATTGTGTAGGTTCCTCAGGAAACGGCTTACATGGATATGAAGAAAGTTATGTTTTGGGTATGCAGTCCATTTGTAGCTGGAATCAAAAGAATCCAATAGGGACATTTGTTTATACTAGTAGTACTTCAATATATCCTCAAACAGGTGGAGTTTTAGTAGATGAGTTTGCATCTAGTGAAGGAGTTGGTGAACGAGGTAAGATACTACAACACGCAGAAAACTTAATACATAATGCTTCAGATGATCGTGATAAAATGAGTCGTTATTTTATACTCAGACTTGCAGGTATTTACGGTCCATTAAGGCATTATCTTTTGGATCAAATTAAAAGCGGATTCGTTAATGCACCGCTCGATAACTATCTGAATTTAATATACCGTGATGATGTTGTTTCAGCCATAGTGGCCTGTTTGGCTGCACCAGAAAAGATTGGGAGTTCTACTTTTAATTGCTCAGATAACAATCCTGCTAGTAAGAGAGAAGTTATAGAGTGGATCTGTAATCAACTTAAAATCGAATTTCCTCAACTTGTAGTTTCGGCAGCATCAGAACGCTCAAGGGAGGGTTTAAATAGGCGTATTAATTCTCGATCCATTATGGATAAGTTGGATTGGAAGCCTGGATTTAGTGATTACAAGCAAGGTTACTTAACTCTACTTAATACTAATTTAGTATAAGTGCATATAACCTTTGGTTATTGATATTACTTCAACTTTTAGGACAGGTGTAGCAGTTGATCGGAAATAAATTTTAGGAAATGTAGATTTGTAGTGTTCAGTAGCTTATGTAGTTAAACGCTTTTATTCTATATTAGCGTATTAACGCTATACTCTTTGAGTTATATTTATTTATTCAAATCAGATGATCGACAAGGAAAACAAAATCGTTCACGAGTATTTGTATTGTTTGTGATAAAACATCCCCTTTTTTTCACAAAATGATTTTATATGCTCTTGGTTAGTTTCTATTTAAAGCTATGTTACGCTATTTAGGTTACGGTTTTAGACAGTTTGGTTTATATCCTCTTGTATCAAAACCAAGAGTGAATTGGGAATTTTATGCTGTAGTTAAAGGGCAATGTGCACCTGTACTAAGAAAAAACATTACTCCGCGTTTTTCTAAATTAAAATTTTGGATATTTCGTCCGGGCAGTAGTCATGGCTGGGCTGGCATAGGAGATAAGAAAGCTTATGTTGCGTCTTTCCATTTCGGTTCGGTGCCCTCGCAGTTAGATAATTTAGTAAAACTAGAATCGCCATTAGAGTTGGATCTTACAACAGGTGAGGCTGATCGTATTGTAGCGCTTGCTAAGGAATTAGAGCCTCAGTTTAAAAAACGTACTAATTTAAGTAATTTAATTTTTCAGGCCGCTGTTACTGAATTGTCGTTGCTAGCACTTCGCAAAATACCGGATCAGGTTGAACTATCACCAGATAATGAAGCAGAGCATACAGTCGAGTTGGCAACAAAGTGGTTTTCCGATCGGGTGCATCTTAATCCACCTATAGCTGAGGTGGCTCGTGAAATGCATGTTTCGGTAAGTACTTTGCGTAGACGCTTCCATCAAGTAAGGCAGGCAAGTCCTGCCGATGTATTCGAAAAAATAAGAATTGGTTTAGCAATGCAGCTCATGACGCGAGGCAATTCCAAGCTCGATGCGATCGCGATCGAATGTGGATATTCATGTACCAGTGATTTTTGCAGGGCTTTTAAAGCGTTTACGAATATAACGCCCAATGTTTGGAGGCAGACATTAATAGGTCCTCCAACAGCAGCGGTATAGGTTTGCATGCTGGTTACATGTTAAAACTGATTTAGGCTAAAATTTCATAAAATAATGTATTGTAATAGTTTATAAAATTAGTGTACCTGCAGAATAGAGTATTTTGTTTTAGCAGGGTGGAGCTTCGATGTGTTTATTATGAGTATTATTAAGGTCTATAAAGCATGCGCTTTTAATGAACGATTTTGTATATTCGTTGATTAATCTTACACATGAAAAACTATAGCTATTATGTATATTGGCCTATTATGCTTATTGATAACAATTTAGTACTTTAATACCCTAAGTATACCCTTGTTAAAAACCCTAGCTATGAACTACCTATCAATGCGTAAGTGTGTATGGACACTGACTGCTCTAATGGCAGCTTTATTAATTAACGTATCGCTTTATGCTGATACTTCTACTGGATCGGTAATTGGCCGAGTTCAGAATGCTGAAACTGAAGAATATATTTACGGAGCACGCGTACAAGTTGTCTCAACAACGGGTTCGATTAATGGAGCACGCGTAGAAATTACTGATCAGTCAGGTGCATTTCACGTTGATGGGTTACCAGAAGGCCAAGTGACATTAGCAATTAGCTATCTTGGTATGCCAACGAAGACCGTTACTGCAACGGTTCAAGCAGGTAAGGAAGTTGCTATAGCTGATGTTGAATTACGTCATAATAGAACTGGTAATGAGATTGTTAAGCTTGATGCTTTCCAAGTTAGCGTAGCTAAGGATATGAGTAATCGTGAAATCGCGATTAATAGTCAGCGCTATGCAGATAATTTAAAGTCGGTCGTATCTGTGGATGATTTAGGATTTATTGCCGATGGTAGTATCGCTAATGCGATGAAATTTATCCCAGGTGTTGATATGGAAACAGATCAATATGGATACGGTGCTACGATTTCAATGTCAGGTGCTCCAAGTTCAAGTGTCCCTATTACGTTTAGTGGTTTTGCGATGACTACGTCATCTGATAACAGCCAAGGTATCAACGGAGCAGGTAGCCCTGGTACCGGCAGTCCAGGTAACGGTGGATCGGCCTCTGTTCGTTCTACACAGCTCATGACGCTTTCCCTGAATAATATTTCTCGAATTGAAGTTAATCACACAACATTACCAGATGATCCAGGCAGCGCTTTAGCAGGTTCCGTTAACTTTATTCCTAAGAGCGCTTTCGAGTTATCTAAACCAGAATATCAATTCGCACTTTATGGTGCTGCTGAAAAGAATGAAATTACTAATCGTAAATTCTGGGGACCAACTTTTAAGACAATCAGCACAAAGTTTCCTGGGTTTAATTATTCTGCTATCGTACCTGTAAATAAGAAATTCGGTTTCTCAGTTAACTTTAGCAGTAATTCAGTACCTAAATATACGCAGAAGCAAAATCTGTACTGGAATTCAGATTATAACACGACAACGGCTTCTTATAAGAGCACTCCATTAAACCCTGATCACTATTTCTTAAACTACGATGCGGTAGACAATGTTATGTCTGTATACAACAAGACTAACATTAATTTAACTGCAGATTACAAGGTCTCGGATCACGGTACAATTTCCGCTACATTTACTCAGGGCTATAACGTTATGGCTTGGTCGGATAATCAATTACGTTGGGGTTCTACTAACGATATTAATCTAACTACATCAACCCTAGCTAATGAAATTGGTACTTACACATTAGGTACGGCGGTAGCTCCTGTAAATGGAGTGCTAACCACGTTTACAAACGTAAACACCAACTCTCAAGATGGTGTAGCTAATAACGTTAGTAGCTGGATTAGAGATGATGCTAATAAGCAAATGACACTTACGTACCGCTACGATTATAATGGATGGAAATTCCATTTAGGTAACAGCTATGGTGCATCGAGACAGCAAAATCGTAATTTAGACGCAAATACTCCTGAAGTATTTAACTCGTTCTATAACTTACGTCCACTCGCAGCATTTGAACTATACGGAGTAAACTCACATGGGTTCTCTGGTTTTAAAGCAACATCCACCAACGGAACTCAAATTAATCCTGTAGATGTAAATACTTTTGCTGCTGCTGGCGGCTTTGGTACAAGTTACACATATCAAAACGGCGTTAGCACAGCTACGCAGTATTTTAGCTTACCTCCTGAACGTGTTAAACCTCTTTGGGCTTCTGATCATACCTTCCAATCCCAAGGTGACGTTTCTAGATACTTTAATTTACCTATAGCTCCTACATCTGTGAAGATAGGCTATGACTATAAGCAATATAGCCGTGAACAAAGACTAGATCCTACACTTGGAAATAACGGTCAAGGTTTCATGTATTTAGGAAATCTTCCACTGTCTTCGTTTACATCACCATATCCTAACACATATATCGGAGGATTTGGTGGCCAAGGCTATAGCGCAATTAACAACGTAGCAGTGGGTGAATATTTCGTAACAAATCCAAATCAGTTCGCTGCTGGTCGCCCATATTCTGACTTTAGTGCAAATATTCAGTACAATAATCGTATTGCTGAACGCATTGCAGCTTCATACGTACGTTTCGATACTTCGCTTCTCAAAGGTCGTTTGAAGATCGCTTACGGTTTACGTGTTGAAAAAACCATTGATAACGGTGCAGGTGCTTTAATTAAAAACGGTGGTGCGCAATCGTACATTACTAATAGTGCTGGCCAGATCCTCGATCAGCAATCTGGTGCTGTATATGTTGCTAATACTTACGATCCAGTTACCAATACACCTGAAACTCCTGCTATTAATCCTAAGACTAATACAGTAGCTTGGGCTCAAACGGTATTTACACAGTTGGCTTCCTTCTCGAAGCATACTTATACCAACTATTTCCCAAGTGCTACAGCGAGCTATAATGTAACTAATGATATTATCGCACGTGTTTCCTTCTCAGAAACAATCGGTCGTCCTGATTATAATACATTATATCCATCCTTACAGACACCTGATCCAACCGTAGCTCCAACACCAAATTCTAATGAATTTATTTTAAACAATATAGGTTTAAAACCATGGGTATCTCATAACTATGGTCTGTCATTGGAGTATTATTCACCAGATGGACTTTGGAACGTAACACTTAGAGCTTATAGACGTTTTGTTTCAGATCCATGGAACACTAACGTTGTGCTCAGTCCTGCACAGGGTGCCGTTATTTTGGCTCAATATAATATTAATCCTGTACAGTGGCCAGGTTTCTACATTCAAACAGCTTCAAATGAGCCAGGCGTTATTACAACTTCTGGCTATGAACTAAGTGGTAACTATAGCTTTGATAAAATTCTACCAAATTGGGCTCGTGGTATTGGCTTAAAGTACGGTGCAACACGTGCAACACAAACTGGTGGTGGAATTGAGGCTGTAGCCTTCACAGCTCAGAATTTAGCCCTAGTTCCTTGGAGCGTTGGTGGTGGTGTATCGTTTACTCGTTCTCGCTACCAAATTTCAGTTAATGGAAAATGGGATTCAACAGAACGTCTAACCTATAACGATTGGACTACAGGTAGCGGTCAGTACGATCCAGGTACCTATACCTATCAACAGCCAACGCTACACGTGGACTTAGATATGAGTATACGTTTAACAAAAGCAGTATCATTCTTTATTAATGGTAGAGATGTAAACGGCTATCATTTACAAACTCAGATCTATAGTCCTTCTACTCCAGACTATGCTAAGAATAACGTCCTTTATCAGTATCAGCCTGTATGGACAGCAGGTATTAAAGCAAAATTCTAATTGGGTTAGGTAATTCAATCTTGAAGCCACTCCTTTTCATCGAGGAGTGGCTTTTTGTTATATGGAACATAGATGACGTTTCCTAGTATGATTGATTGTGTATATTATGTGGGTGAAGGTAAGTATCATTAATATTTGATTGTTTCTGTGCTAATATGGCATATTAATAGGTATTAAATTTACCCCCCTAAATTTACTTAATTTAGACTTTTACCCAATAACCCCCCGTGAAAATGATACAGAAAAAAATATATACTTGGATTGTGCTCACTGTAGTCGCTTTGTTTGCTACAGTGGTACGTGCGGAATCACTGACTGGTTCCGTGGTAGGACGTGTTCAAAATGCTGAAACTGAAGAGTACATTTATGGTGCTCGTGTTCAGGTTGTAGCTGTTGCAGATGCTCAAACAGGGCAATCAATTGCCTATACCTCTACAAAGGTTGCTCAAACAGATGAGTCTGGTGCTTTCCGCATAGATGGACTTCCTGCAGGGCAAGTAACGCTATCTGTTTCGTATTTGGGTATGCCTACTCATACCGAATCAGTATTAGTTAAATCAGGTGCAGAGGTTAGTGTGGCAGATGTTCAATTACGTCATACACGCACAGGTAATGAGGTTGTAAAGCTGGATGCATATGAAGTCAGTGTAGCTAAAGATATGAGCAACCGTGAAATTGCTATTAATACCCAAAAATATGCAGACAATTTTAAGTCAGTAGTATCGGTAAACGATCTAGGCTTTATTGCAGATGGTAGTATTGCAAACGCAATGAAGTATATGCCAGGTGTCGAAATGGAAACAGATGCTTATGGTTATGGTACTTCTATTTCTATGTCAGGTGCTCCTAGTTCGAGTGTGCCTATTACTTTCGGCGGTTTTTCCATGACAACATCTTCTGATAATAATCAAGGTGTTAATAATTCAGGTGGATCATCTGCAGTTCGTACTACACAACTGATGACGCTTTCTTTAAATAATATTTCTCGTATCGAAGTTAACCACACCACACTGCCTGATGATCCAGGTTCGGCATTAGCGGGTTCAGTAAACTTTGTTCCTAAGAACGCTTTTGAAGTATCTAAGGCACAATATGAACTGGTTGCTTATGGTGCATCAGAGCAAAATGAAATTGGTAAGACTTCATTTTTCGGTCCTACTTTTAAGAATACACAAAACAGATTTCCTGGATTTAATTTATCTGCGATTGTGCCAGTTAATAAAAAATTAGGTTTTTCAGTGAATTTTAGTACGAACACTGTTCCTAAGTATATTCAGAAGCAGGGCTTTTACTGGAATGCTGACTACAATACAACGACTGGGGCTTATCTAAGTACTCCGCTTAATCCAGATCACTACTTTTTAAATTTCCTATCTTATGATAATGTTCAGTCTATCTATCAAAAGACTAATATTAATTTTACCGTAGATTATAAGGTATCAGATCACGGAACACTCAGTGCAAGTTTCACGCAGGCTTATAATACAATGCAGTGGTCTGATCACCAAGTGCGTTGGGGTTCTACAGGTGATGTTAATTTAACTACATCAAGCTTAGCTACCGAATACGGACTTTATACGCTGGGTAGTCAGACTGTCCCTGCCTATGCAGGTGGACCATTAACTACGTATACGAATGTAAATACTAGTTCACAAATAGGTGTAGCCAATATCGTTCAAAGTTGGATCCAAAACGATGCTAATAGACAGCTGACACTTAACTATCGCTATGATTATCAGGGTTGGAAAATTAACTTTGGTAATAGCTATGGTAATTCGCGTAAACAGGCTAGAAACTTGGATGCGAATACTCCTGAGATTTTTAATGCTCAGTACAATATGCGTCCACTCGCTCAATTAGAGTTTTATGGCGTAGGATCTAACGGATTTTCTGGTGTGACTGCTAAAGCAACCAACGGAGCAAGTATTAATCCACTCGATATTAATACCTTTGCTGCAGCTGGTGGATTTAATACTACATGGACTTACCAAAATGGACAGTCTTCACCTTCTTACTGGTCAACTTTACCTGCGGTGCGTATTAAGCCTACATGGGCTTCAGATCACACCTTCCAATCTAAAGGTGATATTTCTAAGGATCTTAATTTAGACGGGTCAGTATTTAAGGACATACCAACAACGGTCAAAATTGGTTACGATTTTAAGCAATATAGCCGTGAACAGCGCCTTGCTTTAAATTTAGGTACCAATGGTCAAGGCTATGTATACACAGGGCCTAATTCCTTATCCTATTACACGTCACCCTATCCAAATACATTTGTGGGTGGATTAGGTGGCGGAACAGCTACGGCAATTAACAACGTAACAATTGCGCAAGATTTCTTAGCAAATCCAGGTAACTATCAAGAAAATCGCCCTTGGGCTGATTTCAGTGGTGGTGTTAACTACGATAATCGAATCATGGAGCGTGTAGCTGCTTCCTATATTCGTTTTGATTCAAAATTCCTAAACGGAAGATTAAAATTGGCATATGGTATTCGTCTTGAGCGTACTATGGATAACGGTGCTGGCTTAAAGATTAACGGATATCTAAAGTATCCTACTAATTCCCTTGGTCAGGTGTTAGATACAAAGGGTTATCCGCTTAGTACCTCGGGAACAGATCCTGATGGGTCTGCTCAGATTTTTACACCACTACCAAGCTCAAGTACTGTTGCCTATGCACAGTCAATCTATACGGCTTTAGGATCTAAATCGAATCATAACTATAACAACTGGTTCCCTAGTGCTACAGCGAGTTATAATGTAACAAATGATTTGATAGCTCGTGTTTCCGTTTCTCAAACTGTCGGCCGACCAGATTTTGGTCAGTTGTATCCAAGCTTAACAACTCCTGATCCAACACAGCCACCTAGTCCTACTGGTCAGCAGATAACATTCACTAATACGGGACTACTGCCATGGGTTTCACATAATTATGGTGCATCACTTGAATACTATGCGCCAGATGCAGCATGGAATGTAACCTTACGTGCTTATCGTCGTTTTGTTTCACATCCATGGAATCCTAATCAGATCATTCCTCCTGCTCAAGCGGCTGCTCTCTTGGCATCTTATAATATTAATCAATCTGATTGGCCTAATAGCTATGTCGTTACCTCTATCAATGAACCAGGTGTCATTGTAACATCGGGCTTTGAACTGAGTGGTAATTATAGCTTCGACAAAATTGTTCCTAACTGGGCTCGTGGTTTAGGCCTACGCTATACCGCTACACGTGCAACACAAACAGGTGGTGGTGTTGAAGCGGTTCAGTTCGTTTCTCAAAATCTAGCTCAGATTCCATGGAGTGCAGGTGCTGGTATATCGCTTACCCGCTCACGCTTCCAGTTAATGGTTAATGGTAAATGGGATTCTACTCAGCGTCTCAGTTATGACGATTATACGACCAATGGTGGTAGATATGATCCACTAACTTATACTTATTTATTACCTACCGTTCACGTTGATATGGATCTAAGTATCTATCTCACCCATGGTATTTCATTATTCATTAATGGTCGTGATATTAATAAGTACAAATATCAGCTTCAGGCTTACAGCCCAGCTACTCCACAATATGCTACTAATCTAGAAAAAGATTATTATCAGCCTGTGTGGACAGCAGGTATTAAAGCGAAGTTCTAATCACACAGTTAACTTTTATAGTTATCAAAGCCGCCTAATTAGGCGGCTTTTTTATTTTCATATTTGTACTGTCTGTAAGTTAGTCTAAAAGTAGCATTAGTCTGTAACGCAACCTTAGTACAAAGTATTAAAAATTTATGCATTTTATGAATCGTCTATTTTTACTTTCAGTCATCTTCGTTGTAACGAATGTTCTTTCGAATGCAGCTGAGCAGGGCATGCCTCACTTATATATTTGCGGAGATTCAACCGCTGCTAAAAATAAATTACCAATTATTGGTTGGGGTGAAATGTTAAAGGATTATTTAGATACCTCACACGTACAGATCGAAAATCGTGCAAGAGGTGGAAGAAGTGCACGTACATATATTACCGAAGGACTGTGGGAAGCGGTGCATAATCAATTAAAGCCAGGCGACATAGTGATTATACAGTTTGGCCATAATGATGGTTACAGTAAGATTAGTGCGGCTAGATACGACCTACCAGGATTGGGTGAAGAAACTCAGCAAATCGAAGATCCTAAAACCAAAAAGCCGTTTGTTTTACATACCTATGGTTACTACATGCGTACGATGGTTTCTGAAGCTAAGGAATCAGGAGCAAAAGTAATTGTTCTAGGATCTGTTCCACGTTGTAGTTGGAAGGATAAGCACATCGTACGTGATGAAGCTCAACATGTGACCTGGGCAAAAAATGTTGCATCACAACAATCAGTTCTATTTTGGGACGATAATGATGCTATAGCGCGTGTCTACGATGGCTTAGGTGCCGAAAGAACTAAAAAACGTTATTTCCCTCAGGATAATACCCATACAAATCCGGATGGAGCTAAGTTAAGTGCGGCTATAATAACTATGGGGTTAGCCTCACTCAACGAGCCGTCACTGAAGAGCTTTGTAACTGCAGATTCACTAACGAAAGCAAGGTCTGTGGTAGAATCGGCAGAAACGTTAAAAGACTAATTTAGTCTAGTTTTTAATTTTTGCGGGTAACATTCCAGCTACCATCGTTTGAATTTTCGTCAGGGCTGTTACTTAAAGTACCGCTAATTTTGGCATTCTCTAATGTGCCGGTTAACTTGGTGGTGCCGTGTGTTGACTGGATATCCCAGCTGATGAGAACAGCAATTTGACTATCTTTAACCGTTACTGATTCAGTTTTTGCATGGATGCTCGTTCCACTATACATAAAACTAACATCTGCAGTAAGTTGGTTATTAGGTAATTGGGTTATATCTAAGAACAATTTGCCTGCGCCATCTTGTGAACCCCAGCGACCTTCATATTTTCCTACAAAAGGAGATACGCTTGGTGAAGTAAATGAGGCACAGGCTGTTAGAAATGCGAAAATCAATAGGGTAGGTAGGTATTTCATAAGAATTGGATAAATGTAAATTTGAATGCTGCCATCGGTCAATGCGTCAATTTCGTCCTGTGACGTATAAGTATAGTTCTACCGTAAGTATAAAATAAGGCTCATTCGATATAGATTGCGGCACAATTCTGGAGGGCTACCTTATCTTATAAGATCTTACTATTCTCATTGCCCTTCATGAAACTAAAAATGCGTTTTCTTTGTGTATTAGCTTTGGCCCTGTGCTCTTACTTAGTTATGGGTCAGTCTGCCCTTGTTAAATCAGATGCTGCTAAGCCTGCAGCTGCTAAAGTTCGTATTCCGCTAATGGAAGATCTAGGTGATTTAAAGTCAGGCTCTGCTGTTCCAGATTTTGATGTTACAACATTAGATGGAAAAAATGCTAAGTTTTATGACTACGCAAAAGGTAAGGTAACGATTTTTGCACTTTGGCCAGCATCTGGAGGCCCTACAGAAAAATTACTCCAAATGTTAAACAAGATATCAACTAAGTATGCTGCATCTAATGTTCAGTTACTTGGTATCGGTGTTTATGGAACAAAAGAAAACATGATTGCTTGGAAGCAAAAAAATGAAGGAAAATTTTCATTTCCTTTGGTTGTGGATCCTTCAGGTAAGTATCAACCAGCATCAAAGACCCGTGATAAAATGACGGTAGATGAGCTGAAGGCAGAAAAAGCGCGATTTAATGAATTTTATAGTAAAACGATTTCGATGCGTCTAGGTGGCAAATTAACTCCTGTACCAACTTTAGTTGTTGTTGGTTCTGACGGTAAGCTCGTTGGATGGACGCTTGGTATGCTACCTAATGTAAGTGATGGAATAGGTAATTTATTACTACGAGCTGGTGTTAAATTAGATTCTGAGGATATGCCAACTAAGGTATATACTTCAGATGAAACAAAGGCTCCTGTTGCTAAACCTGCTTTAACACGACTCTTGCAGCCAGGAGATAAGGCGCCAGATTTCACAGTGATTGATGTAGATAATCATCCTGTAAAACTCTCTGATTACTTAGGTAAAGTGGTGATTGTTGATTTTTGGGCAACCTGGTGTGGACCATGTTTAGCTTCAATGCCCCATACGAATGAAGTTGCTAAAGTATACAAAGATCAGGGTGTTGTAATCCTTGGATGTTGTACAAGTGATACCCGTGAAAATTTTGTGAAGTGGATTAAGGCAAATCAGTCTAAATATCCTAATTTTATTTTCGCTCATGATCCAATCGGCCGCTCTGCAACTACACTTGCTATGAAGCTTTATGGTGTATCTATGATTCCTCAGCAATTTATCGTGGATCGTGCTGGTATGATCGTAGGTCACTGTTCAGGTTATCTCCCAGGAGAGGTACTCTTAGAAGCTCAGCTTTCATTAGCTGGCGTAAAAGTTGATCCTGCTATTCTTGCGAAAGCTAAAGTAGATCAACAAAAGCGTGATCTAGACCACTAAGAAGAACGTAGATATAGCTGACTTGACCGTATTAAGGGGCTTAGCGCATGATGTGGTGTTATGCCCCAGCTTGATACGGTATTAAAGAGGCTTAGGTTTTGGACTATATTACAAGCCTTAGGTATTATTTGCGCGGGTATCTATGTATATTTACCTGCGATTCATGGTGGTTGGCTTTGGGATGATTCAGCAGAAATTACTGCGAACATTTTACTGCGAACTTGGCAGGGGCTAGGCAAAATTTGGTTTTCGACAGTAGAGTTAGATTATTTTCCTCTCAAAAGCACAGTGCAGTGGTTTGCTTGGCAGTGTGTTGGTGAAAATCCAACTTTTTATCATAGTTTAAATATTATAACCCATATTGTTTCAGCCTTACTGATATGGAGAATTTTAGTCTTATTGGGTGTTAAACATGGGTGGATAGGCGGGGTGCTTTTTTCGATCCATCCTTTGTCACAAGAATCAGTGGGTTGGATATCGGAGTTAAAGAACACGTTATCTCTTAATTTTCTTCTACTCGCTTTTCGTGAAATAATAATTTTCGAAGAGAGTTCAGATACTCGTAGATCAAGGTACTTTTCTTCTTTGATTTTATTTGTAGCTGCAATGTTGTGCAAAAGTTCCGTAGTTATGTTTCCGGCGGTTGTAGTTCTTTTTTATTGGTACAAACGAGGTAAATTAACAAAACGGATAATAACATTAAGTATTCCGTTTTATTTGGTATCGCTCGTCTTGGGGTTAATTACGATTTGGTTTCAGCTAAACCGAGCTATTGCAGGTATGGTTTTACCAAAGGTTTCTTTACCTTTGAAACTAGTACATGCTGGTGAGGTTGTATTATTTTATCTCTCTAAATCGATACTACCGATTAATTTAAGTCCTATGTACCCGCGTCTACATGACGCTGCATTTGTAAGTAATGTATATATAGCAGGGGTGGTCTTAATTTTATCCTTAGTTTGCTTTTTATTGATTCGCAGATGCTACGTAAAAGCAGCGCTATTTTTAGTAGGAAGCTTTGTTTTAAACTGTGTTCCAGTGCTGGGTTTTATTCCCATGTCCTATTTTAAAATATCAGAAGTGGCTGATCACTTCGCTTATTTACCTTTGGTGAGTGTCGTTTGTCTTATCGCTTCAGGTCTAAGTTTATTTTATGAATCGATACGACTTAAAAGTTTAATTCTAAAAATAAGCTACTTAGTTGCCGCATCGGTACTTTTTATTTGGATCATTTTTACTTCTCATCAAAGGGCTAAAATTTTTGAGAATTCAGAGAGTTACTGGAAATATACATTGCAGATGAATCCAACTGCATGGGGAGCAGATTATAATCTGGGGTGGTATTATACCTCAAAGCCTAATCATCTTCTTGATGCTATTCACTACTACGAGAAATCACTAACAGTAAAACCTGACTTTTTTGAAGCCGAAGAAAATCTGGCGGGTATATTAGCTCTCATGCCTGGAAAAATGAGGGAAAGTGAAAGTCATTTTAAAAAAGCAATAGTATGTAGGCCAAATGACGCGGAAGTGCATAATAACTATGGTGCACTGCTCATGAATGAGCCCAGTCGATTAACAGAAGCTGTTGAGCAATTTAAAACGGCAATTGATCTGAGACCTTCCTATGCCGAAGCTCATGATAATTTAGCAATAGCTTTTTCAAATTCTAGAGATTTTGTTTATCTAGCACTTCAAGAAAGTGAAATTGCTGCACGTTTAGATCCAACTAACCCTAAAATACAGGGTAATTACGCTAATATGCTTTCGCATATATCAGGAAGATTAGAAGATGCGTTAACCCAATATGAGATTGCAATTAAGCTTAGCCCAGATCTCGCGCAAACGCATTTTAACTATGCTAATAAACTTATAAGTATACCAGGTCGTTTTGAGGAAGGATTAAAACAATACGAAGTAGCCTTAAAAATTAAACCGGATTTTGCCGAAGCTCATAATAATTTAGCCTTAAATCTAGCTACTTTGCAGGCAAGAAAAGAGGAGGCGCTTAAGCATTTTGAAGAAGCAATTAGTTTGAAACCTAACTATGCCGAAGCGCATTTCAATTACGCTGAAGCGCTAGTTAATTATCCAAATCGTTTGAGTGATGCGATTGCTCATTATGTGATAGCTGTTGAATTACGGCCTGATCACTACGAATTGTATTATAAAATTGCAGTTTTAAATGCAAAATTGGGACGCTATCCTGAAGCACTTGATGCTATAACTCAGCTTAGAAAATATGACCCGCAGTCAGTACAAGCACGGGAGCTCTACACTAAAATCATGTCAGTTATGGTTGATCATTAATTTTATAGATTGGCTTAGATCTCTAATTGGCTGCATACTATGGATGTTTTTCTTCTGTAACCGTTTTATGATGACACGTATTCTTTTTGCTTTAATTTTAATTTCTCGGGTTTCACTTATGGCTTCGACTCAAACGCATGATGCGCTTCAGGCTATTGTAGATAAAGCGGTTGCTGAAACACATAAGCAGTTTCAAAAACCTGAACTTAAACAGGATCAATTAGCAGTTACAGTCATACATCTTGATGCAAAGTCCTTGGTTCAGGCTTCTATTAATGGCGATGTACGCTTTTATCCGGCGAGTGTAGTAAAATTATTTTATCTGGCGGCTGCACATCGTTGGCTAGAAGATAAAAAACTAGAAGATACGAATGAACTGCGACGTGCAATGCACGATATGATCGTTGATTCATCTAATGATGCTACAGCATATATCGTTGACCTTTTATCGGGTACAACAGGTGGACCAGAGCTTTCGCCAGACGAATTAGAATTGTGGAGTAAAAAACGAGATATAGTAACGCTATATTATCAATCTCTTGGCTATGTTAATGTTAACGCAAATCGGAAGCCTTGGGGTGATGGTCCCTTTGGTCGTGAGTCTCAGGCTCAAAAAGTACATGCTCCACAAAATAACTATCTTTCTACTAACGACACGGCTCGACTATTTTCTGATATAGCACTTCTTCGGTGCATAACTGAAGAAAGATCTAAGCAAATGTTAGAACTTCTTGATAGGGAAGTGTACAGAAAGAATCATATTACAAATTTTCAGGCCACTGCTTTTTCTGCTGCTGGTTTGCCGCCTGGCACAAAACTATGGTCTAAGGCAGGATGGACGAGTAGTGTACGCCACGATGCTATATTAATTGAATTACCCAATTCAGAGCGGTACATCATCGTTACCTTTACCTCTGGTAAAGAGCATGCAAATAACCGCGATATTATTCCTGCTCTTGTAAAACGTATTGTATCGGAATTAAATCGGTGACTACTGATTCTTAATGATGCATGCTAACTTTGCTCATTTATGAACGAAGGTGACTTTACAGATCAAGCAGTATGGTTTGAGACTGAAGTTCAACCGCATGCACGTGCTTTAAGAGCGTGGTTATTAGTAAGATTCCCAACGCTTCCTGATGTCGATGACCTTGTGCAAGAGAGTTTTACAAGAATTCTTAAAGTGAGAGTAAAAGGGCCAATAAATTCATCACGTGCATTACTCTTTACCATAGCACGTAACTTAGCGCTAGATGCTGTCAGAAGACAAAAAGTGATTAATTTCGAACCTATTACGGAAGATACTCCTTCATACGTCTTATTAGATGAGACTGATATTATTGAAAGTATCAGTAAACAACAGGAGCTAGAACATTTGACCCAAGTTATACAGTCCCTCCCAAGTCGATGTCGCCGAGTTTTTACTCTGCGTACGGCCTACGGCATGACTCTAAATGAGATAGCTGAACAGCTAGGTGTTTCACTTAGTACTGTAGAAAAAGCAATGGCCCAGGGTACACGTTTGTGTGCGCAGTATTTTGCTAAAAGACGTTAAAGAACGAGTAATCTCATGCACTCCAACGATTCTTTTTCAGATAAAACGGCACAACGCATCAATGAGGAGGCTGCATTGTGGCTTGCAAAAAGAGATCGAGGATTAACCCCTGAAGAGCAGGATTTATATTTGCAGTGGTTGCGCGCTGATTTACATCATGCTTCGGCTATGAGGCAACAAGCAGCTGTGTTAGAGCGTATGATGCAACTCTATAACTGGCAACCTGGTCAGAGTTCATCGCCTAATGCTGATTTATTTAAGCCAAAGCAAAAACGCAAAGGGTTACTTATCTCATTTGGTTTAATCGCTGCTGCGGCTTTATTAGTTATTGGGTTTTTTGTTTTTGAATCCAATCAATCTAGTGACCAACTTTTAGAAGCCAATAAGAGTTATCTTAAATTGAATCAGGAGATGATTTTATCTGACGGTTCTCGCGTTCAGTTAAAAGATGGCAGTAATGTGATTGTTAATTATACGCCACAAGAGAGACGAGTTCGTCTGACAGGCGGGGAGGCTCAATTTAATGTATCCAAAGATCAGGCTAGACCTTTTTATGTAGAAGTTGCTGGTATTCAGGTAAGAGCTGTAGGAACTGCGTTTAATGTTAAACTGGATGATAGTGCGGTTGAGGTTTTGGTGACGGAAGGTAAAGTTAAGGTGCTCTCGCAATCACATTTAAATACAGATAATAAAATATTAGTGCCTATGTTAGCAGCCGGTGAGAAAGCGGTCGTGCAACTAGCAAATTTAACTTCTGTATCCCGTCCTGTTGTTACTCCGTTGACTCAAGACGAGGTCAATAGGCAATTGGACTGGCAGGCACCGAGACTGAACTTTCATGAAACAACTTTAGCTGATGCTGTAGCTGAATTTAATCGTCTAAATATACATAGACAAATCGTGATCGCAGATCCGTCTATTAATACCATTAAGATTGGTGGGACGTTTCGCTCGGATAATGTTGAGGGATTTGTCCGTTTGTTGAATACAACATTAGGCATCAAATCGGATATGTCCCAGAAGGATAGGGTTAGTTTAAGTCGTTGAATGATAGATATTTAAAATGATTATTAGAGCAGCAGTGTGGTCTTAGATAGTGTTGGTTATAATTACGTAAAAATATTACGTCTTATTTGCTCAGGTTCGTCTTACTTATAGGACCTGTTTTCAAGGTCTTATATCAAACAAACCTACACACTATGAGTAAACTATCCCGCTTAGGCGGTACTATCTGCTTACTGGCAGTATTAATCAGCTCCTTGTATGCCTCTGATGCTGCAATTAAGGCTTATAATCTTCCTAGCGGAGATGCTGCTACTGTACTTAAACAGTTCTCTGAAATGTCAGGAAGAGAAACACTGTTCGCTGCGGAGGTAGTTCGCGGTGTTACAACCCACGAAGTAAAAGGCGACTTCACAGCTCAAGAAGCTATTGCACGTTTATTATCAGGCACCGGTCTGAGTGTCGTTGTTGATGAGAAGACAGGCGCTTTTGCTATTCGCTCTGCTCTTCAGTCAGACAAAGTAAGCGAAAATTCTACTCAGATTCCTGTCGAAAACACTCCTGCTAAGGAACAAAAGGCTGTAAGACTTAAGCAATATGAAGTTCTTGGAACTCGTATTAGCCAAACCGATGTTCAAGGACCTTCACCTATTTCGACTTATAGTTCTGAGATGATTGAATCAAGTGGTGCTTTAACGCTTTCAGACTTTTTAGCAACAGTACCGCAAACGTATGGTGGCATAAGCGTTGGTCGTAATAGTGCTCCAAATGATCTTAATTTAACTTTCGGTCAACGTAGTGAAACCACTATTCCACTTGCTCCAGCTCCAGGATCTAGTCCTACAGCAGTTGCTCCTGGTCAAACAGGCGTTTCAGGTGTTGGTCTAAGAAGCCTTGGTGCTGCATCAACATTAGTTTTGGTTGATGGTCAGCGTATGGCTCAGTCGCCTAGCGGTAATCGTGATACAGCTTCTGGCCAAGGATTTGTTGATATTAATTTAATACCACTTGGTTTGATTGATCACGTTGAAATCATTACAGACGGTGCATCAGCTATCTATGGCTCTGATGCTGTTGCTGGTGTTATAAACATCGTGCTTAAGAAAAACTGGTCAGGTGCCGAACTGAGCGGAAGTGTTAAAAACACAGAACACGGTGGTGCAAATGAACGTCAATCTACATTAGTTGTTGGATTTTCTGCTTTAAAAGGAAAGTTTAGCGGCACCGTTGCTGTAAATTACTACGAAAGAGATAAGCTCATGGCTTCGCAGCGTGATTTCTCCAGTAATTTGAATCACTCATCGATCATCAAAGGTTATAACCCAACTACAGGTGCACCTATTTATGGTTATGATCTACGTCTACAGTATGGTTACCCAGCTACAGTATATGCTTCCGGTGGTTTCACAGCATTACCTGGTGTTTCCTACGCTGTTACACCTTCTGGCTATGCTTCAACACCAACTGTTAGCCAATTTATTCCTAAAACAACAATCGCTCCAGGTCAGACTACACTGAGTGGTCAGGGACAGAATATTTTTAACGAAGCTCCATATGTTGAAATGGTGCCATGGTCATCACGTCATGGTTTTATCAGTAATTTCAACTATACGCTTTGGCATGATATTCAAATGTATGCATCAGTAGGTGCTACTGATAACCGTGGCATCGCAACAACCATGTTGCAGTATGTTGCTCCAAGTACGCTGTATGCAGTGCCTACAGCTTATAATCCATTCAATCAGAGTGTACAAATTGGTATGGCGTTCCCAACGTTTGGACCTTTGACCCAACGTACGCATTCTGTTGATACAAATGCTACAGCAGGAATTAAAGGTAAGGTAGGTTCAACTTGGCAGTGGGATGGAAGTCTTCGCTGGGATAGACAAGTTATCAATCAGATGAACCGTAATTTTAATACAGGTATGTTAACAGCTGATTTAGCTAACGGTACCTTTAATCCATTTATTGATGCTTACGCACCTGGAGCACCAAGTTTTGCAGCAATATCTGAAAGTTTTGCAATATATCCATATATCCAATCTAGCTCGAGTATTAAGCAGGGTAGCTTCTCTGCTAATGGTGAATTGTTCAATTTGCCAGCTGGTGCAGTAAAAATGGCTTTTGGTGGCACTATGGAGTTAGATTACGATCTATTTACATCAGTTGCAGTGAGTGCAGCAGCTACTCCTGTTTCTACTACAACGGTATATCAGACATTACAGCGTATTGATGCTCTTTATGCTGAATTGAGTGTTCCGATTTTAGGTAAATCGAATAACATTCCTCTTTTTAATCGCCTAGATTTTAATACAGCAGAACGCTATGAGTATCAAAATTTACACGTCGGCAGTAAAACAGTGCCAAAGTATGGTTTTACATGGGCACCTGTAGATTCGATCCTATTTAGAGGTAGTATTTCTGATGGTTGGAGACCACCATCCCCAACTGAAAATCGTGCTGTAACGCAAGTAATAGCTACATCAGGAGCTGATCCTGCACGTGGTAATGTTGTATCACCTTACAATCAAATCCGTGGACCAAACCCAGACCTTAAAGCTGAAACTTCAAAGACCAAATTTATTGGATTAGTTTATAATCCTAAATTCGTAAAAGGTCTCAGTTTAAATGTAAATTGGTATAGCACTACGCAGAAGAATGCCATTCAGACAATTACATCAGCAATTGTACTAGCTAACCCTACATTATTTCCAAACGCTATTGTGCGTGCTGCACCTACAGCAGCTGACACTGCAGCTGGTCAACCAGGTGCCTTGATTAGTGTAGCAAATTATATGGAAAATTTCGGAACACTCAGAAACGACAGTGTCGACTATGGAGCAGAGTATGAATTTCCATGGAAGCGTTTTGGTAATTGGAAGTTAACCGCTGATTCATCACACACGCTCAAAGCGATACGTGCACTAACTCCTGGCCAAGCCCTTATTAACGATATTGGTGATACTTACGGTGGTCCTAAGTGGAAGATTAACAGCGGTCTATTCTGGACGAGTGGATCCTGGAAAGCTTCCTTGTTGTACAGCTACCTGAGTGGCTTTAATACAAACTTGGCTGACGTAAATTATCTTGCTTGGAATCAAGCTACACCAGCTGTTTATAAAATTGATACGACTGTTGGCTACCGCTTCAAAAACGGTGTATGGCGTGGCTATGCTAAGAATCTCCAAGTCAATTTCGGTATAAGTAACTTACTCGATAAAGCTCCTCCATTCTCTGATACGATCTATTCGTATGATCCTGCTTTACACAGTGAGTATGTCTTTGGACGTACTTTTCAGCTATCGTTTAAATTACCACTCTGATTTTAGTCTGATAGTTTAACAAACGTGAACCCTTAGTAGTTAATGCTACTAGGGGTTTATTTTTAAATCTTATGTAGATGTGGCTTTAACTATAATAGTTACTTAAGAAGGAATTATTGTTTTCACAAAAGCTACTCCTTATGTAGCATAAAAAAGACTTTCAAATTACAACTTTGCCAGTCATTCCATTAATTTTATCCAAGCAATGAACCCTGGCGAAACTCGATCTGATTTAGCTATATACTCAAAAAAATTTGAAACGCTAAAGGGTTTAATTGGAAATACCCCATTAGTAGCTATTACCCTAAGTTATAAGGCTCGTACTTATACTATCTATGCTAAAGCCGAGTATTATAATTATACTGGGAGTATAAAGGATAGGATTGCCTTACATATACTTAAGAGTTCATTCAGAGCAGGCCTAATCCAGCCGCATTATGAAATAGCTGAAGCTACGAGTGGAAATACGGGAATAGCATTTTCAGCTTTAGGCAGACTACTAGGGCATAACGTAAACATTTTTATGCCGAATTGGATGAGTCGTGAGCGTGTAGCTATGATTCAGGGTTATGGAGCTAATGTAATAAGCATATCACCAGAACAGGGAGGTTTTTTAGGAAGTATAAGTCACTGTGAAGACTATGCAAAATCACATCCATATGTATTTTTGCCTCGGCAGTTTTCCAATAAACTTAATTCTGAAGCTCATTACTTAACAACTGGCCCTGAAATTCATCGCCAGCTTATTAAGGGCTACAGTAAGTCGCTAAATGGGTTTGTAGCTGGTGTAGGTACTGGTGGAACAGTCATGGGGGTAGGTAAATATTTTAAATCACTAGACTCTAAAATAAATATTATTCCAGTTGAACCTGCAGAATCCCCAACTTTATCTACTGGTTATAAAGTTGGTAAACATCGTATCCAGGGAATCTCTGATGAATTTATTCCGGATTTGTTAGATTTAAAATCTCTAGATCCAATTTGTGCTATACCTGATGGAGACGCTATTCTTATGGCACAAAAATTGTCGCGAGATTTGGGTCTTGGTGTTGGTATTTCATCTGGGGCTAACATCCTGGCGGCTCTTAAACTCAATGAACAACTAGGAACTGATGCGGTTGTTGCTACGATTCTATGTGACGATAACAAAAAGTATTTAAGTACGGATTTAATGAAAAATGAACCAGTTAAGGAAGACTACTTAAGTCCGCAGGTTCAGTTGCTTGATATGCAGTAATGACTAAGTCTGACGAAATTACTCCATAGGGAAGGTTTCTTGGGTAGTATCTGTTTTATTTAATTGTAAAAGGATATGGTAAAAGTTCATTTTGGGTGAAGTTAGCTTACCCCTATGAATCAATTAAATAAAATCGTCGCGTTATCTGCGTCTATACTCATTTCAATTACTGGATATGCAGCCTCACTTGAGGACTATGTTCTAAAAGCTCCCTTTAAGATGGGAAAAATTGAGGCGCCTGTTTTTCCTGACACTAATTTTTCAATTAAGGATTATGGTGCTAAAGGCGATGGACATAGCTTAAACACAGCTGCTTTTGAGGCCGCGATTGAGGCATGTGCAAAGGCGGGTGGTGGACATGTTATTGTACCAGCGGGAATATGGCTAACTGGACCAATCGTTTTAAGAAGTAATGTGGATTTGCACACAGAGCGTGGTGCTTTTATCCAGTTTACCTCTGATCATACGGCTTATCCTATTATTAAACGAGGATCTCGTGGTTTTGGAGTCCAGTCACCACTTTCGGGATCAGGACTTACAAATGTCGCTGTAACAGGAGAGGGTATATTTGATGGAGCAGGTGAAACGTGGCGCCCTTTAAAACGAGGCAAAGCAACTGAAGCCCAGTGGAAGGCAATCTTAGCTAATGGTGGTGTTACAAACGAAGATGAGTCTATTGCTTGGCCAACTAAAGCAGCTCGTGATGGATTAAGTATGGTCGCAAAAATGGCTAAAGTTAAGAAGCATCTAACCGAGGAGGATGTTGTGAGTGCGCGTGATGCTTTTAGGCCAATATTATTTACACTAAATGACTGTAAAAACGTTTTAATCGAAGATGTTACGATTAGAAATTCACCTAATTTCGCCTTTGATCCATCTCACTGTAAAAATTTGATCGCTCGACATGTTAATATATTCAACGAGTGGTGGGCACAGAATGGGGACGGAATGGATATCTCTAGCTGTGAGGATGCGGTACTTTATCGGTGCACGGTAAGTGCAGGCGATGATGGTATCTGTATGAAATCAGCAGCTCATAATATCATTATTGCTGAATGCACCGTATATCACGGACATGGCGGTTTTGTCGTCGGTAGTAATACGGATGGAGGTATGTCGAATGTATGGGCTACTCAGTGTGACTTTATAGGCACGGATAAAGGCATACGTATCAAAAGCGCACTAGGACGTGGGGGATTAGTGGAGCATATTTATGTCGATCATATCTATATGAAAGACATCACACAGGAGGCTATTGGTTTTGATACTTACTATGACGATTCTTCTAATCCAGTTAAAGAGGTAGATAGAGATAAAATTCCCGAATTTAGGGATTTTATAATTAAAGATGTCTATTGCTTAGGCGCTGCAGCTGCCGTTTTAGTTACAGGTCTTCCGAATCATCCTGTTCATAACGTACTTATTGAGAATGCAGATATTACTGCAAAGCGTGGCATTCATTTGGTATGTGCAGAAGATATCACATTCAAAAATGTGATTGTCCATACCCCTGAAAAAGCCCCCTTATCTGAGCGATCGGTAAAGAATATCGTATTTAAGCATTAATTTTCTATTTTTGAGAAAAGTTTTCTACGGTAGGAGCTATGTTTAAAGATTTTCCGTGGGCAGCTTTAATCACAACATTTTTGAGTGAGATATCCTTCGTGTATGCAATCTGCATGCCTTCAGGTGCCTCTAATTCAATGTTATCTAAGTGTATATTTTGAATAGGCATTTCAGGTAGGCCGAGAATTAGTCCTCCATCGCGCGTTCCATTTATGGATCGAATATTTCTTATTATTACGTGATTCCAGATCGGGGTTAGTTTTGTAACTGGTTCGGCAGCCACTTCACCTATACCTGATAAATCTACAGTAGTACCTTCGTAGTGACTGTTAATCGATATGGCTCGTCCCACGTGATCCATCGTTAAGTCTTCATAAATTACATTGTCAGTTAGTCCGCCTCTGCCGCGTGAGGACTTTAGTCGAACTCCTGTTTCTGTTCCATTAAAGCTGCAGCGCCTAACTTTGAAGTTTTCAACACCTCCTGCGGTTCCACTTCCTATAGAGCATCCGTGTCCATGGATAAACGTGCAATCGGTTACGAGAATATCTTTCTCTAGCATACCTTTACTGCCACCTGCTGCAATGCAGTCATCACCTGTGTCTATGTAGCAATTACTGATAAGCACACGTTGTGCTCCTTTGGGGTCTATACCATCGGTGTTTGGTGAGGTCGCAGGGTTTAAAATAGTTACTCTATCTATTGTAACGTCAGTAGATTCCGATATTCCAAGATTAAGACCTGGTGAACGGGTCAGAGTAACTCCTTCAATTTTAATTCTATACGATCTAGTTACTGTCATTAAGGAAGGTCGTAGCGTAGTACCGTTGTACTGTTTTCCTGTTTTAGGATCTCTCATCGCATTAGCAGCAGGCCACCATATCTGACCGTTGCCATCAATTTCTCCAGACCCAGAAATAACAACATCGTGAACAAAATTAACGGCAAGCTGTACTGGCTTTCTAGTGTGAGAACTAGAGTAATCCCTTGGATTGGTTGAAAAGTGTATTTTGGCACCTTTTTCTAAATGTAAATCTATAGAACTTGGTAGTTCTATAGGTCCTGTAAGATAATCTCCCTCGGGAACGATAAGAGTTCCACCGCCAGATTTTGTAACAGCACGTAATGCACGATTAAACGCTTCCGTGTTCATCGTGGTTCCATCTGCTGTCGCACCAAAGTCTTTTAGGCTAAATCGCGCAGATGGTATTACAGGTCTTGCTGGGCTGATATCGCCTTGGTCAGCCTTTAATTGACTAGAGGCTGTAAAGATAAACGCGCTAGCAATTAATAGATGGGTTAGTTTCATATCAACTATCCCTATCTAATATCAGACTGAAACTAGTTGGCTAGAGTGAAGTGCCTTAATGCTGCTAATTCTTTCCTTAAGTCTGTCCTGAAATCTGGATGAGCAATAGATATTAATGCATCAGCACGTTCTTTGAGTGTCTTGCCGTGCAAATTGACAATACCATATTCTGTAGCAACCCAGTGGATATGGCCCCGTGTTGTAACTACGCCAGCTCCAGGAGAGAGCTGTTGCACGATACGTGAAACTTTTCCGCCCATGGCAGTAGACGGAAACGCAATAATTGGTTTACCGCCTTCTGAGAGCGCAGCTCCGCGAATAAAGTCCATTTGTCCTCCGATTCCGGAATAAATCCTATGACCTATTGAATCTGCGCATACCTGTCCAGTAAGGTCGATTTGCACAGCTGAATTAATTGCAACGACTTTAGGGTTTTGTCGAATGATAGACGTATCATTAGTCCAATCACAGGGATAAAAAGCTACCGAAGTATTATCATTTACGAAATCGAAAAGTCGCTTAGATCCATTAACAAAACTTGTTACAATTCGACCTTTGCCAACTGTTTTTAGGCGGTTTGTAATGGCTCCTGCCTTTACTAGATCTACGACTCGGTCAGAGAACATTTCAGTGTGTATTCCTAAATCTTGCTTATGCATCAATCTTGCTAGCACTGCGTCAGGAATCGCACCTATACCCATTTGAAGCGTGGAGCCATCTTCGATGATATCTGCTACAACGGCACCGATTTTACCTTCTATATCAGTCTCTGGTTCGCTTTTGTGTTCATGTAGGGGACGGTTCGTGCTTATAAATGCATGTACCTGACTGAATGGAACAACATTATTTCCATGGGTACGTGGCATTTGTTCATTGATTTCAGCAATGATAAAATGAGCTTTTTCCGCCGCCGCTTTAGCGGCGTCAGTCGATGTCCCTAGAGAGCAGAAACCGTTATTGTCAGGAGGTGATAACTGTAGAAAAGCAAAATCTAACTTTATCGTGCCTGATAAAAAAAGATTAGGAATATCTGAAAGAAATATTGGAATAAAGTCAGCCCTGCCTTCTTCAATTGCTTTTCTTACTGGAGCTCCTACAAAAAATGAAATCGAGCGAAATTGCTTTTCTTTATCCTTATCTACGAAAGGAGCGGGTCCTGCCGTATGCAAGTGGTAGAGTTTAACATTCTCGAGGTCGTTTCTACTGGTTAGTGCTTCAATCAGTGGAGTAGGTGTAGCCGCTGCACCGTGTATGAATATATTTTGATTACTCCTTATGAGAGCAGCAATGCTCTCAAGAGATGAAGCTTTTGATTTTACGGAATTCCAAAACGTTAAGGTGCGCATTTAAAGCAAGTAATATTATTTGTGGTGATTTGTCATCTTTAGTTCTTAACCTAAAGATGACAGTCCATGATTCTCGCACACTTAAGCGCTTTGCTCTGCGCATTAATTGCTTAAGTAATACTGTAATTTTGCTATACCGTACCTTAAACGATATACAAAAACCTATAAGCGCATTGTGAATGCGCTTTTTTGAGTCTTATAGCTTTTCCCCGTTACTTTTTGTTCCACAAAGATGTACTTCTATGCCGAGTTCTTTAGCTAAAGCAGCTTTAGTATAGAGTGCCAGATCGGCTTCCTCTGATGAGTTAGCATAAGCTACCTGAATATGGTTAGCTTTATGACGTGCCATCATTTGGTCACGAGTAGTTCCGTAGGTTACTGCGTGCATTATTGGCCACTGGGGCGTCGTTTCATTCCAACGTCTATCTGTTTCTTTTTCTGGTAAGCTAATTACTTTCGCCCTTCCTAAATCCATTTTGAGCTTGTTGTTTTCGATGAATACACGGCTCCAGACTATTTCGCCTGGTTTAGCTATACCTCTTAATGTGCCGCCACCTAATCTAAAATACATGGAAGGTTGTCTCAAGGATTCTGAGCCAGCCCAACCTCCAATGTGGTGATCGGCTGGAGCACTTCCTGAAATTAAAAAGACCCACACGTATTCATTGGTAGTTCCTGATTTATCCCAGTCACCCCATCTTAAATCATGAAGTGTTGTCGCAACAGGCTGTTTAAGTGCAGTATGTACGCGATTTGTTAGAATACCATCTAAGCCTGAACATTCATCGACTTCATTAAAATGAACGATAGGTTTTCCTGGGCGTATGACTTGACCAGTTTTTGTTTTTACTGGAGGTCTATCAGTAGAATTAAGTGTGCCTTCAACAAGATCTGATGCTGGTAGCAGATCTTTTAATCCTTGTTGATATTGTATACCAATACTTTCACATCCAAATTCTTCAGCAATACGACATGCAGCTATATATGTCTTACATTGTAATAGCACCTGACGTTTAGTTAGATCGTTTACTTCACTCTTTCCGAAGTGGAATTTTAGTCCTTTTTTGACGTACCATTTGTAAACATCGTTAGCTTCTTTATCTGTCACTTGAGTAGTTTCGAAATAAAGAGCGGATTGTGAGAGTCGTTCTTTATATACACCTGTTTGAAAGAGTAGTTCATCAGGGATTATAGCGTTATACATACCCATACACCCTTCATCAAAAATACCCATTATGGATTTATTCCTAACAAGATCTGATGCTAATTTTTGAGCAACTACGGATGCTTTTTTAGGTATCTTGACAGTTGAAATAGCTCTTACGTGCTCTGTTTTGTGTTTAAATTCTCCCTTGTTTAACCAAGTGCTTAAACCTTTTAAAAAGTAAGTATCGTCAAAATTATCGCTCCACAGTGTAGAGTACTTAACTCCAGCTTTTGTTAGAGAACCGTTTAGATTTAACATGCCTACAAGTCCTGGCCAAGTACCTGACCAATTTGCAACGGTGAGTATTGGGCCGCGGTGACTAATTAAACCGTGTAGTATATGATGGGAGTATTGCCACACTGACTCGGCCACGATGATTGGTTGATCTTGATCAATATGCGAAAATACTTCCATTCCTTGTTTTTGAGAGCCAATAAAACCATGGCTCAATTTCTTATCATAGTGATGAGCCCTCACTACTTTATAGCCTAAGCGCTTAATGATGGCGCAAAGCTTTTTTTCCATAGCTTCTTGTGCTGGCCAGCATTTCACATTAGCAGAAAGGCGTAAATCACCGTTGGCGATTAGTTGTACAATATTTTTGGATGGCATGATGGGTAGATTTTTAATGATGGTTAATTCAGTTTAATTAGTTCTGATTTTTATACGTATTTATAAAATTGGCGGGTGAGATGCCGTGTATTGATTTAAATAAACGTGAGAAGTGGTATGGGTCTGAGTATCCCATGTTAGATGCCACTTCTTTTATGAGTTTACCTGAGTGTAGTAATTCTTGAGCAGCGGCTGACATTTTTTGTCTTAAAATGTACTGATAGGGACTAATTCCGTGATATCTTTTGAATATCCTACATAGCCCAGATACCTCGATGTTAAGTTGGCTAGCTACCGATTGAAGGTTGTTCATAGATGAAAGATTCTCATCTATCATGGCTTTACATTGTAAATACTTCTCACGTGATAAATCACGCAAGCGATTGGGTCTCATTGCGGATTCACTTATTTTGCTAAGTAAGTAATGCATCAAGTGATTGCAAATTGTCTTAGTGTTAGGCGTGTGGTGCTTGCCTTCTCTTCTAATTAGGTTGAATGAATCAACTATCTCGGCTTGTAGTCCTACATTTCGACTGATGCCAAAAATAGGTACAAATTTTCGCATCATTTCCTTGGTGCGTTTTCCTCCGAAACAAACAAAATGTTTAACTAGTCTCTGGGTGCTATTACCTGAACCGCTTATACTTATCTCTTGGTCTGGACCATAGGTAAAGAGGGTACCTGGTAAAAGAGGTATTGGATCATCGTTTCCGTAGCGTACGTATCCATTTCCTTTTTCTACGTATTCCATTGTGATGTAAGGAAAGGTTTTCCTGTTAATATTATAATTAGCAGAACAAAGTTCTTTCCCGCCAAACGCTACAAAGAGTGAGTCCTTAGATTTAGGGCGTAATTCTAGGAAATAATAATCACCTTCAACATCACTAGTTGCAATCAGACCATCGGTCTTTGGGGTTGGATTATGTATGAGTAAGGACATCCTATTAAGTGTATATTATATCCATCATTAATCCAATTCTATCCATGTGTAACAAGTACTCCATGTGATAATATTAAACAGCACAGTAATAAGAACTGTTTCCTGATACCCCAAATTAATAGTAAATTACAATATAAAACTTATTCGTTTTTATTTAATTATCTAAATACAAGGAACAATGTATTTAGATGTTATCTATTGTCTTTAGTCTGAGCTAACTTAGTCTACTATATACATAATTAGTATGCTTTAAACTGTATCCATACATTAACGTATTAATTTAATTTTATATTAACCCCGATACCCCACTCATGAGAAATAAAAGTATATTCACAACATCAGATGGTAAGAATCACGCATTCACCTTTTTTCTAATTGCATCGCTATTTTTATTATGGGGATTCTGCAATGGAATGATCGATGTGATGGATAAGCACTTTCAACAAGAACTACATTTAAGTTTAGCTCAATCTGCATGGGTTCAGTTTGCTCATTATTTAGGTTATTTCTTAATGGCGTTACCTGCTGGCACACTTGCTACACGATTAGGATACAAAGGTGGAATTATTGCTGGCCTACTGCTCGTAGCTATAGGTGGTTTTTGGTTTATACCTGCTACGCATATAGCATCGTTTTGGGCTTTTTTGCTAGGCGTATGTGTCATCGCATCTGGCCTGACGTTTCTTGAGACTATAGCTAATCCATATACAACCGTACTAGGGGATCCTAACTATGGAGCTACTCGCATTAATCTTGCGCAGTCATTTAATGGTATTGGTTGGATATTTGGGCCAATAGCTGGTGGTATGTTTTTTTACTCCAAGGATAGCAGTGGCCATTCGATTGGTAGTCAGACTCTCTGGTTGCCCTACACTGGTGTAGCTATAGTAGTAATTATCTTAGCCATTGTATTTTTCTTTGTAGATATACCTGATATAAAGCTTAAAGATGAATATCAGTCTACAGAGTCTGATGATAATTCGTCTATTTCTGTTTGGAAGAATAAGCATTTTGCTTATGGGGTATTTGCTCAGTTCTTTTACGTAGCGGCTCAAGCGGGAATATTTAGTTTCTTTATTAACTACATGACGTCACAGGTACCTGCTGTGCCTAAAACTTTACAATTCAGTTTCTTGAATAGTTGGTTTGATGTATCTAAATTAGGAATTTATTCAATTAGTGATCAAGGTGCTGCTAATTTAGCATCCTTTGGTTTCATATTTTTTCTTGTCGGTCGTTTTTCTGGTGCTGCAATTCTTAGAAAAATTGATGCACATAAGGTGTTGGGCTATTACAGTCTCTTGAATATCGCGATGAGTGTCTTAGTTGTTATGAAACTAGGTTGGATTTCGTTTTGTGCTGTATTTCTTAGCTATTTCTTTATGTCGATAATGTTTCCTACCATTTTTGCCTTAGCAATTTATGGTTTAGGTAGTCGTGCAAAGAAGGCTTCTTCTTATATTGTTATGGCTATTATGGGTGGTGCGATCCTGCCTAAACTCATGGGTTACATAGCAGATAAAACAGATATATCTCGTGGTTTTATTGTTCCTGCTGCCTGTTTCGTCTTTACTGCTTACTATGCCTTCAATTGGCCAAAGTTTAGTAATGTAAAATCTACTAAAGTTAACTTAACTCAGTCCTCTCATTAATATTTAATGAGAGGCAGGTTTAAAATCTCTTATTTATGAGATTTATCCGTGAATTGCTAAGTTACTTTAAACTGGCTAAAGAATTTAAGTTAGTAGTTTTTGGTTTTTGCTTACTGGGTTCGTTTTTAGAAGGTCACGCTAAAGATATTTCGATGATTGATATTCAGCCAACTCAATTGGCTGAAATTAACCGTGAACGTGTAGGCTTATTTTGCGCATCATATCCCAATCTGATTATTAATGCAGGTGGGTATGATATCAAAAATCACACTGTAGTTAACAGTATTGATGTACTTAGAGTAGACAAAGCCGATAAGCCTATATGGGAGAGTATTGTATGGCCTAAAGCACGTTCTTGGGGTGCAACGGCTCAATGGGGTAATGATATAATTCTCCTTGGGGGTCTTGATAGCACTGGATTGGTTTCTTCAGATGTAACTCGCATGCATTGGAATGGAGCTAAGTTTGAATTAAGTAATTTAGTCTCTTTGCCGCATCCTGTCGTTGGTTGTGGGGCAGCTGTAATAGGTAATACTTTATACGTTGTTTGCGGATTAAAGTCATTAGATACTAACCTTGCTGAAAATACACTATGGGCATTAGACCTCAGCCGTGTAGATTCCCAATGGAACGAGCTAGAGCCTTTACCTGGAGTTGGACGTTTTCTGCCTATCGTTGTAGCTCAATATGATGTTTTGCATGTGATTGGAGGGCGTGAAATTAAAACGGCTTCTCAAGGGACGCACTATTTTAGAGCGTTAAATGAAAACTGGGTGTATAGATCAACGCCTCTTGAAAGTACGACACAACGCGGATGGCAATGTCGTACGAATGCACCTAATTATATGGCTGCTGGATCCGCAGCTCCAAGCGGTCAATCGCAAATATTAGTTCTAGGTTATGATGTTACCCAATCAGTAAATGATCCCTTGAGTTTGGGAAATTATAAGCAACAATCTTTATGTCTTTATAATACGGTAACTGATAGTTGGGTTGATACACATACCCTTGTACAAAATGTTGACGAACGAATTGTTCAGGACTTCTCAGGAGGTTACTTTGTATTAGGTGGAATAGGATTAAAAAATATAAGCCATGTGAGTCCTATGAGAACTGTGCGTAATTTAGCATGGATAGATTATATAGTTATAGCTGCATATTTTGCATGCATGGCATTAATCGGACTGCATTTTTCGCGAAAACAAGAAACAAGCGCTGATTTTTCTCTCGGAAATAGAAAAGTAGCTTGGTGGGCTGCGGGTATAAGTATGTTTGCTACGGGAGCTAGCGCTATAAGTTTCATGGCTATACCAGCTATGGCATTTTCAACAAACTTGGTATGGATGTTGCCTTCAGTCATGTTCATTCTGGGTTATTTTATAAATTCTAGATTTATATATCCATTGTTAAGGAAGTTAGAGATCACATCCACTTACGAATACTTAGAGCGGCGCTTTAATAAACCACTACGCTTAATAGCAAGTTTTCAACAAATACTCTTTCAGATATTTGGGAAGGCTAGTGTAGTGCTTGTTTTACCTTCACTAGCTATTTCTGCAACAACAGGAATTAGTGTTTTTAAGAGTGTATTAATTATGGGGGCCTTAACCACGGTCTACACTGCTATAGGTGGATTTAAGGCTGTTATATGGACGGAAGTTTTCCAAGGGGTGCTTAAAGTTCTAGCGCCACTAACTATGATAATTTTCGCGATTAGAGCTATTCCAGGTGGCGTTGGTGAATTTATACAAATTGGTAAAACATATCATAAATTTGATCTTGCACTAGTAACTTGGGATTTGGCGGTACCTGCATTTTGGCTTTTATTTATGAAAACACTTATGGAGGGTACGCTCCAACACGCAGGTGATCAGCCGATAATACAGCGTGTGTTTTCAACTCCACTTAATGAAGTACGTCGCGTATCGGCAATGATGGCCGTATGTGCACTTTTGATCTCTGTGATAGTAAACGTGATGGGGGTGGTAATATTTGCCTATTTTCATACTCATCCCAATCAGTTTGATGCTGGTGCACAAAACGATCAGATAGTTCCACTGTTTGCAGTTCAAGCTATGCCTGTAGGCGTTGCAGGTATGATAATAGCAGCAATTTTTGCATCAGCCATGGCAACAGTAGCAGGTAGTATGAATAGCGTAGCGACTATTTTTACTGAGGACTTTTACAAAAAGATAAAGCCTCTAGCTGATGATGCTGAAAGACTTCATGTACTTAGAACGGCTTGTTACTTAGCAGGTATTATTGCTACTGGTATGGCTCTTATTCTGGCAGCTCAAAGTTTCAAATCCATGCTTGCAACCTGGAATCAAATTCAAGCGCTATTAGGGGGAGGAGTGGTCGGGGTTTATTCATTAGGAATGTTTACTAGAAGAGCCAATGGAGTAGGGGCTGTTTGTGGCGCGATTATAAGCGTTATAGTAACTTTATTAGTTAAAAATTACACATCACTGCACTGGGGGTTTTATACTCCAGTTGCAATAGGCTCTTGCATGCTTTCGGGATATCTTATCAGTCTTATATTTACAGAATCAAAACCTAGAGACTTAACTGGACTTACTGTATTTACGACTAGGGCTAATTGATTTTAGTGTTTTCCCCTCATTCCAATCACCTAGAACTAATTCAAATTTCGGATATTTAGGTGACGATAGATCATGTAATAAAACACGGCCAATTAGCATTTCAATTGCTGTCGTGCCCATACGAGCATGGTCCTGACTAATTCCAGAATAGTGGAGTTTGTCAGGGTTTTTATCTAGTAGTGCTATTCCTATATCTCGAGGTACATTTAATCGCTGTGATCTTAACCATGCTTCAACATTCGATATGTAATCAGAAGATTGATGCATTACTATGACATCAGGTCTATGTGTTTTAAACCAATTTTCAAACTGTTCTAAATTCCATTCGTCAGCTCGTAAAATAGGTAAATATGAGGGTGCAAATATTCTCTCTTGTGCGCTCAGATAGCTAGCAGAGTAAGTATAGTTCGTTCGCTTATCCCCGTGAATTAAAATAGACAATCCTGGTCTTTTATATCCTCTAGCTCGTAACTGTTCAAATAGAAGACTAGCGTCTGCTTCGAAATGACTGATAACACGATGAAGTCTACTTGGTATGCTAGCTGCAAAAGTAACTACAGCGAATTGCTTTAGTTCAATAGGAAATTCTTCTGTTGGGTTAAGACTACCTAAACATAAGATGCCTTGAATGCCTCTTGTTTCTAAAATATTTCTTAAACGCGCAGGAGACATACCTGGTTTTTTTAGCCAAAAATATTCTAGCCTATAGCCATGACTTTTAGCGACATCGATAGCGCTTTGCATAACTGACTTTAAATAGGGACGATTATTCCATGGCTCTTCATCGGGGTAGAGAGATATAGCTGCTAGGGTGGCTTTATAGGATGGAGATGAAGAACGTCTAACTTCATCCATCAGTTCGGCTAGACGTGCATTTGGTACGTATCCTGTGTCTTTCGCTGCTTTTTGTACTTTTAACCGTACTTCTTTTGAGACACGTGGACTGTCTTTAAGAGCAAGTGAAACAGCGGTCGCTGATAATCCGAGTTTTCGAGCAATTGAGCGAACACTCATAGAATATAATAATTACGATTTACGTATAAACACATAATTTTTGATTAAGGGATCTAGTATGCAGAATTGTTATTAAGGTATTTTAACAGTTAGTGAACGACCAAATATTGTAAGAAGTGGATGTATTGCTTTAGATCTCACCTCATAAGTATGATTACTGATCAGTAGAGAAGTTTCACCGGTAAATTCTCCACTCTTTGTTCTAACGTCATTTGGTAATGATTTCCAGTCACCAGATCTTTCATTTAGATCTAGTCCTGATATATCTCGATATTCGAAAGTAACTGGTAGTTTCAGTGCATCTCCTAAACTAATTACATTTCCTATAAATTTAGTAGTTTTTAATTTACTATTATAAAATGCCTTAAGTGTATCGATTTTAGGTGGTGTTAATGCAGGTTTTACGTGAGTAATTTTAATTACGATTGGATTAGGCCAATGCCTTGTATCATCGTAACGTTGTACATGCATAGCTTGAATGTGTAATCCATCTGATAATTCACTCCACTTAGTTTTAGGATTGATTTCAGGATGATACTCATAAGTTCTATCGTTTTGTCCTAATATAGAAATCTCTGTCTGAGCAGTTGTTTTAACGGACTTAAGTATGAATTCTTTCCGTTCACCATCAGGCCATGGGGTATTTCTTTCAACAATGGCGTAGAGTGTATCTTTGTCTTTTGATTTAGTGAACCAGATATCCCCTTCGTTAGTAATAATCCATGGTCTTACAGAATATATGCATTCATGATTTACAAACATCCATAAGCCGATTTCACGTAGTCTCTCTTCTTGCTGTATTGCTAATTCACCATCAGGTTTTGGGCCGATATTAAGTAATAAATTACCACCCTTAGCGCGTGTCTCTATAAGTAAAGATATGCATTCTTTAGCAGATTTGTAGTTTTCTAGTGTGGGCTGATATTGCCATGCTCTTCCCATAGTAACGCAGGATTCCCATGGTCCATCGATAGGTACTCCAGGTACGTGTTGTTCAGGTGTAGGTATAGCGCCACGTGTTACAATAATGTTAGGTTGTAGTTTCCATGCTAAATCTCTTAATCCCTGAGCTTCCCCATCAAAAAATATTAGATCTATATCTCCGTAATGCGTTAAGAGTTCCTTAATTTGACTTTGATCGTGTTTAAGTAAGCCTGGATTTTGAGATGGTTGTACTGATGGTATACCACGTTGGATTTCTATTTTATTTTGCCTTAACCACCAAAAGTCATCGGGTGAGTGATAAAGTCCTATAGCAATACCTTCTTTTCGGAATGCCGATACTACATCAGAAGTTATGTCTTTTTTGAATGGTGTATTGATAATATTAAAATCTGTTGTTTGGGTATCCCACATGCAAAAACCTGAATGGTGTTTCGCAGTAAATACTACATAGCGAAATCCTGCTAAATGAGCTAGTGCAGCCCATGCTTGAGGATTAAATTTATAAGGATTAAAGCTTTTGGGTAATTCGTTATAAAAGCTATTTTGATATTCTTCTGATGAACCTACCAGAGAGTGACTTATCACTGTACCTAATTGGCTATCTACGCTCCAATGTATAAAGAGTCCAAAGCCTTGGTCACGAAACCAGTCAAGGCGCTCTTGTTTATTAAGGGACTCACTTGAACCTTCCTGAACAGTGTCCGCTTTAATGGCTAAATTGGGTAATTGGAAAAGAGCTAGTCCAAGTATTAAAGCTCTGAAGATTGATTTATTTAACATAAAAGTGAGATGAATAATTGTTATATCTATCTAAATTAAAGGCTACTAAGAATCCGATTTAATACTTAAAGGGGTTTAGACAAAGGTGATTGATTGATTACTAATTGGCTTTGATTGTCGATTGGTAGGTTGTTTATAGTTGTATCTGAAATGTTAATATTTTTTACGTCATCAACAAAGATAGGAGGACGTGCGTCAGTGTTTTCTGTTTTTAATGTTATATGCCGAAGCGTTATTTCATTAATGTGACGAAAGAAGAATCCCCAGGATGGCAAGGGATGAAACATCGGGAATTCTGGGTACTCCGCTTCTTGCTCTGGAACGTTATACGAAATAGGAATTTTAAAATTAGTATCACCTGGGAAAATGATATTTAAATTATTGAAATTTAAATTATCGATTAGATGTCCTGGTATTCCGGTTGCAATAATACCAGCTTTTCTGGGGTATTTTCCGTAAAGTAAATAGCCTTCTTCGATAACGTGTATATCAATATTACTGATAGTTATGTTTTTTAGTGTACCAGGCTTACGTGCAACTAGGTTTTTATAGTAAGTTCTTAAGCGAGATCCTAGACGTAAAAATATTGGGCCAGATACGTTTTTCATGGTAATTGTATCGACTATAATATTTTCAACACGACTACCATCCATGCTTATGATTTTTAATCCTCCGCCAAAGGTGTCTCGAATAGTAATATTACTAAAAGTTATATTTCTTATATCGCCAAAAGTTTCTGTACCGATTTTCAATGCTCCCCAAATGCTTTTAAGATTACAGTGAGTAACTATAATATCTTCACATATCTTTGAATCGGTAGATTTAATGCATATAGCATCATCACTAGTATCTATAGAACAGTTGGATATTTGTACATTTTTACACGAATCGATATCTACGCCATCATTGTTACTATTTACGTGGCTATTAATAGTGACTCGGTGGATTTGTATGTTCTCGCTACGGAATAAATGCACTACCCATGCAGCTGAATTTCTTAAATAAATATCACTTAAGCTAATATTATGACAGTTTACGTAGCGTACCAGAAGAGGTCTGTTGCTTTCGTCTATTTTAAAAGCACTGCCATTACCATCAATCGTACCATTTCCAGTAATGGATGAGTTGATTAAGTCTCTGCCGTATATAAGACATTTTCCACGCACGTGTCCTACGGCATCGATAAATAAGTCAGAAATTTCTGGATAATCAGTCAGGTTATGACTGCCTATGAGTACTGCGTCATTTTCTAAATGCAGGGATACGTTACTTCTTAAATAAATAGTACTAATATAGTAGCTACCTGGTGGTACTGTTACAATTCCCCCTCCTGTATTATGGCAGGCATCAATGGCTGCTTGTATAGCATGTGTTTGTAAGACTTCGATATTCGGTGCAGCGCCGAAATCCTGTATGTTGAACATGTAAATTATTCTAAACTAAGTTAACCAAGTAACGATTTATAATCTAAATATTCCTTATGAGGAAATTGAAAATACATAAGCACAACTTGGTGGGGTATCGTTAAAAATTAAGTATGTAAGCACTAGATTACTTACTTAATTATGAATAGCTAATACTGGTCTGAGTGAATTTGCGGTTGATTGTAAGGTTGACGTAAACCTAATATCACTTCGTTGGGCTTTGTCTGCAATGAATTAGATGATTATCGTTTAGTGTGTTTGATTTAGGCATAGTTTCTGTAATTAATCTTTACGTTTAATCTCCTATTTATGAATCCAAGTGCTGCTATATTTCGTATAAGCAATATAGTTATACTAGCAGTATGGTGTATTTCATTTAGCTGTGTTTTTGGAAAAGATTTTTATGTTACACCAAATTCGGAAGGTAAGGGGGATGGAACTATTGGTTCTCCATTTTCTTCTTTGTATGAGGTGCAGTCTGCAGTTCGTGCCTTTAGGTCAAATTTTCCTAACGAAAAAATTACTGTATTCTTACTGCCTGGAGTTTATCGAATAACGAATTCTCTTGTTTTTAATGAGCTTGATGGAGGTACTTCGCAAGTTCCAGTAGTATGGAGATCATTATACCAAGGTACGGCTAAAATTTCGGGTGCCTTTTCTGTAGATACATCGCTTCTAAAAAAAGTTAGTGATAATGATGTGAGGCTGAGACTGGATTCTAAAGCACAAGAAAATGTTAGAGAGTTAGATTTAAGCCTTATTGGAATTAATAATATCGAACCTTTCCCTGATAGATTTTCAGCAATAACTGGCTTTTTGCATCTATATTATGGTGGTAAATTAATGAATCTATCTCGTTGGCCTAACTTAGAGCAGGGCTATGCTGGCTTTGATCGTGTTATAGATAGTGGTAGTTTACGTGCTAATCAAAAACATGGTGCAACCATTATGTATATTGGAAATCGTCCTGAGCGATGGATGAAATCTTTAAAAGAAGATGGACTTTGGCTCCGTGGCTTTTGGCGTGTACCTTGGGTAATAGAAGGTCTTAGAGTATCATCTATCGATACTGCTAAACGGCTCATGACTTTTAGCACTTCAACTGCTGGTGGGGTTGGATCCAAATATTCTAAAATGGTCAATGGTACTAGAGTAGGAGGAAATGTGGAAAAATGGTATGCCTTAAACCTTATAGAAGAAATTGATCAACCAGGAGAATGGGCTGTAAGTTTTAAGCGTAATAAACTTTATTTTTGGCCTCCTATTCAAAGTGGCAGTCAAGATCTACTGATTGCAAATAAAGTTTTCCCATTAGTAGTGTTTAACCATGCATCGTGTATCAATTTTCAAGGTATAGTTATCGAACAAACACTTGGTGATGGTATTCGAATAATCGACGGACAATTAATTACTATATCTGGATGCAATATTAAAGATACAGATCTTACTGGAATTACAATTGAAGGTGGTATAAACCACAAAATAATTAGCTGTGAGATATCCAATATAGGACGATATGGAATCGATTTTACTGGTGGTAAACGGGCAACGTTAACTGCAGGTCTTCATGAAATAACTAATAATCATATTCATCATATTGGACTTGCTGGTCCATATGCTGGCATTAGGGCAGGTGAAGGGACGATGGCTGAGGTAGTAGGTAATCACATCATGAATAACCGTATTCACGACTGTCCCAATTCTGGTATACGGTACGCTGGCAATAATAACGTAATAGAATATAATGAAATCTACCGTATTGGTTTAGACTCAAGTGATCTTGGAGCGTTTTATACAAACAGTGGATGGACTAGTCAGGGTAACATATTAAGATACAACCTAGTACATCACTCACATAATGCCCAAGGATTTTATTTAGATGATGGAGACTGTGGAGATACTATCACACATAATATTGTAATTGGGGTTAGCTCTGGAGCTTTTGTAGGTGGAGGTAGTGATATAAGAATAGACAAAAATATATTTATAGATTGTGACCGTGCTATACACATTGATGCTCGTGGTAAATCGCGTGGGTATACCTTAAAAGATAGAAGACTTTCAACTGACCTTAAATCTGTTCCCTTCAAGGATACGCTATGGGTTGAAAAGTATCCTCATTTGTCAAAAATTGAAACACGTGATACGAGACATCCTAGTGAAGTATTTATTTTAGATAATTACGCTATAAATTGTAAAGTTGGGGTCAGAAAGAGTGCTCCCGAAAGTGATCTTTCTGGCGTGCATTTTGGTAGTTTGTATGTCACTCAAAATGATTTTCCGGAAATTTCTCGTAGATTAATTTTTAATTCTAAAAACCTGCTAGCATCGAAAATCATTCAATCTGCATTTGATGAAATCCCTTTTAAAAAAATTGGATTGCACGTCGATGAATATATCAAGGTCTTACCTGAGCGTGATTGGCATCTTTTGGATTCAGGATCTGACCAAGGGCCGCTTTTTGACTCCCAAGTTGATGTTAATGCCTCAAATCACAATTAAATTTATGAAGTTTAAAATTATATACCCCACCGTTGTTTTATTTTTAATTATTTTCAGCAAAGTTAATGCTAACTTGAGTGTTAATGGTGTTTTCTCGGATAACATGGTTCTACAAAGAGAGACACATGTTGCTGTGTGGGGGACAGCAAGTGCTGGTACCAAAGTTGTAGTTTCATTTGCGGGACAATTACATAAAGCAGATACTAACTCAAATGGTCATTGGCTGGTTTATTTGGATCCAATGCATGCGAATGCTAATTCGTCTGATTTGATAGTTAGTAATCAAACTGCTAAGCAAGTATTTCATAATGTTGTTGTAGGTGAGGTTTGGCTTGCCGGTGGACAGTCTAATATGGGTTATCCTCTCTTTGCTGCACATAATTCTGCCGAAGTTTTACCTAAAGCCGTTGACCCACTGCTAAGATTTCTAGTTGTTCCAATGATAACCTCTGTAATTCCAAAAGAATCGATTACTGGTGCTGCATGGAAGCAGTGCACGCCTGATAGCGCTAGAAATTTTTCTGCGGTAGCTTATTTTTTCGCTAAAGAATTAAGAGTAAAGTTGAATTGTCCTATTGGTGTTATTTCGGCTGCTTGGGGAGGAACTCCTATTGAAACGTGGATCAGCTTGGATGCTCTTAAAGTTTCTCCTCAATTAAGTAAGACAATTAAGGATTATAATATGGCTATGGATAAGCATTTATTTGTCTTAAAAAATCCTACACTTGCATCCGATTACGAGGCTTCTCTCAAAAAATGGAAAAAAGAAGTTCAACCAGCATACGATTTAGCTACGAAGTCATATAATGCTGATAAAGACTCTGGAAAGCAGGTCGGTAAAAAACCAGAACCAGCATGGGCAGAACCTCAAAATCCTGATCCTACTGGTATGCCATCGCCATCGAGACGTCCACAAGTGCCTGCAATAAGTTTTAATGGCATGATTGCTCCACTGGCACCTTATGTTATTCGGGGATTTATCTGGTATCAGGGTGAGGCTAATGGAGCAGCCGGATTAGAGTATCGGAAATTATTTCCAAGACTGATAAAGAATTGGAGAGATGTATGGGGCGCAGAATTGCCGTTTTTATATGTTCAATTGCCTGCGTGCTATGAAGATCCTGTACCCGTAGCTGTAAAAGGATGGCCGTGGTTAAGAGAAGCTCAGGCTATGACACAAAATCAAAACCGTGTTAGTATGGCAGTTACTATCGATGTAGGTGATCCTAATAATGTACATCCAACTGATAAGTTAGATGTAGGACATAGACTTGCACTTCTTGCACGACGTGATGTTTATGGTGAGAATACGTTAGTAGCAACTGGGCCTAAATTTAATGACTATACTATAGTTAATAATTCTATCCGAGTACACTTCACTAATATAGGTAGTGGCTTAGTTGCAGGTCAGGCTCCATGGAGGGCAAGGGGAGTAGAACCATTACCTTTAGATCACTTAATTGGTTTTTATATTGCTGGTAGCGATCATGTTTGGAAACCAGCTAAAGCAGTCATTGATCAAGATAGTGTTATTTTAAATAGTGATTTGGTAACGGCTCCTATCGCAGTAAGATATGCTTGGGCAAATTCACCACGCTGCAATCTGTATAATAAAGAAGGACTACCGGCTGCTCCATTTAGAACGGATAACTGGGAGAAATAATCACGCTTAATTAAGGGGATTATTTTGGCTCGAGTTTATGTAGATACTCTGGGTAACAATTTGTGCTGTTTGGACTTTAGGCTCTGTAGCTCGTCCCCACTGCCATGCACTGATCGTAACACGGATGGGATACTTAGCTCTAGGAGGTATAGCCGTAAAAATAAGTCTATTTTGTTTTATTATTGCTGGTCCAGATACGACAAAAAAGGAGACCGGCATTTTTGAGTCGGAATTAGCATTCAGTGGTATCGATTCATTTCCTGCTACATTAGTTGGTAAAGGGGTAAAACTTATGTGCTGAACTTTGCCTTCTGTATTTATTGAGAGGTTAATATAACCAGGCTCTGCTATAGCTCTTGTTGTTTTTGATCCTCTACTGCGTAGCGCAATGCAAATAGGACTATTTGTCCATGTTCTATCTAGAGCGATTTGAAACTTATTATTTCCTAAAGGAGCTATAGGTCCACATATCCATTCAGCTAAGGCTTCATCTTCAGGTACACTTAGTTTTTCTCCAGCATGTAAAAAGTTCTCAGGAATATTGGTATAATAAGTAGAATGTACTGAAAATGTAATACCGTCAGATTCAAAGGATGTTGGAATAGGGTTAGTTATTCCTCTGAAATACATTGGAATTGGCCTTCCAGTATTATCTGCAAAGGCTGGTAATTGACTCTTGGCATTCCAGTTTATTGAAGCAGCCGTAAATGATTTTTGCGCTAGAGATTTATTGAAAAACCAAGGTAAAAAATTATCTTCTTTCGAATCAGATTTATATTGATGAGCAATTACTGGATTTTTTTTCGGTAAAGGTAGTCCTGTAACATAACCAGTTTCATAGTTAATGGGGCGTAGGGTAGTAGATTCGGATGATAGTCTTAACTTTGATACAGTATCTATATATTCAGCGAAATATTCTATCATCCAGTCCGGGCAATCAAAGTGTCCGCTACCTCCATCTATTAAAAGACTAATTGGCCAATAGGGATTTGCTTTATGTTCCTTAATAATTGAGTCGTAAAACCCTAGATCTTTCCAGCGTGCGCGTATATCGATTTTATTTTGATCCCATTCTTGTGACGTTCCCACTGCAACGAGAATTGGAGTTGTTCGATTTTTACAGAAGTAATGAGCATTTTTGACATAGATACCTGCTATGCATCGATTTGGTGCAGCATCTAGTAATTGATCCACCATCAGTAAATGGCCAGATTCCCCCATAGGAAGCCAAGGTATAATAGAGAGTTCTGTATATCCTGATTGGACTGCTAAGTTATCAATTATATGTTGTAGAAACTGTACTGACTTTGAAGGGTCTTTGTTTTCTGTACTAAAGAATGAAGGGACGCACCAAAGAATTCCTAGGTCATTTTGGGCACATACATTTCTTATTCTTAAATCTCCAACTAAGGTGTGTTCTGTGACATTACGGCATAATACAAGGAGGCCCTTAAGCTTCTTGCAGTTTTCTGGTATCCATAAATATGTAGTTGCGTGTACTCTGATCGTTGAGGAGTAAACGAATGTATCGTCGCAACAAAATTGAAACACTTGATTTTGAGGACTTCGAAGTGTCTCAGGATTTGGGGTAGCATGGCAATATATGCAGCTAATCAGAGTAATTATGGTGTATAGAAATTTAGTTTTCACGCCGCCGTATGATTTTGTGCTACTTGTTATACGAATACTTAGTTCAAAAATAGGGGTGCTATATCGTATATGTTTACGTAAACCTCGAGTGGGCTTTTGAACTTTTTGCTAGGTTATAATATGGTCTATAAGAGTATTAAGTGTCCTGTTTCACAAACCCTAACCCCGTCAAACCTATGATTAGAACTAAAGGTATAGTATTTGCTATATTTACTCTAAGTACGTGTGCATTCTCTTATGCGCAACTTGTTCAAAAACAAAATACATCATTAGCATCAGATTCTACTCCAGTTAATAAAGAGGATTCTATTGTCACATTAGATCCTTTTACTGTAGCACCAGAAAGTGATCCGCAAAGAGCTGCGAATACATCAGCTATTACGGCTTACTCTGCACCGATTAAAGAATTACCCGTTCAGGTCCAAGTTTTTACACCTGAATTTATGGAGTCAGTTGGTGCAACTGATTTATATGGTGCCTTACAATATGCTGCTGGAACTATGGTTATTCCTAATACGGAAAGTAGTTTAAGTAATCCATTTAGCGCTATAGGTGTTGTTCAGCCCAATGTGAGTATTCGTGGCCAAGCTGCAACAGGCGCATCAAACGTAATCAAAGATGGCTTTAAAGAAATCCTGATTACAGACGTTGCTTTCATTTCTCGTGTGGACCTTCTCGAGGGTCCTGCAGGTGCACTTTATGGTGAAGGTAATTTAGGTGGTGCTGTAGCTTATTCTGGTCCTCAGCCTCCGAAGACTAAAAAAGTATCCTTCACTCAAGCTATAGGAAGTTTCGATTTTAAACGTACAGTATTCTCTATTGGGGGTCCTATTACTAAAGACGGTAAATTAAGTTACATTTTACCTATATCGTATCAAGAAGGAGGAAATCCTGAAATGTGGGGTCATGATAGGCGTATAGCTACTAATCCAACGATTGTTTATAAGCCTAAAGCAGACACAACATTACGTTTCTCTTATCAGTATGGAGACACAGATCATTCGTTTACTGATTCTGGTTTTGGTATGAATAATGATTCTGCTGCCTACGGTGTAAGTCCATCAAACCGTGTGTTAACAAGTGCTACAAATTACATATTACCATCGCCCAATTTAAGAACATTTAGATGGTCAGGACCTGATACCTTTGCACGTCAGCGTGCTTGGTCTTACGAGCTTTCTTTTACTAAAGAATTTAATCCTGATTTATATTTTTATACGGGATATAATTACGAAGAGTATCACCGCAAAAGTAGAGGATATGCTATTAGTCTTCAAACAGGATCAAATGGTACAGGCGCTAATGGTATGGCTGCTGTTGCTGCAGATCCTGCCTATAAAGCTCTTCTTAGAAGTGATGGTGCAGCAGTACGTTATTTCCCTAATGAGTATTATGGTGATGGCTACGAAGTTCAACCTGCATGGATTTCAAATCTCTACTACCATAAGAAATTGAGCTTTGTTGATGCTAGTTTCGTCACGGGTGCTTACTACTCAGCTTACGTTCAAAGCCAGGATAAAGGTCGTATCCGTTATATGACGAGTGATTCCTCGTCTTTATCACAGGACCTTAACGGAATAACAAATGCTACAGATATTAATGGTAACGTAGTTAGTATCGGACCTAGAATTTCTGAACAACAAGCTCTGGCTTGGTATCGTTCTCCTTTAGATTACACGAGTGTTTATCATTGGAGTAGTTTCGCAGGAATGCCTGCAACTCCATATCCTAATTATGTTGTATCAAAGTACTTTGATAAGAACATTTACGTAAATTCTATTACGAAGTGGTTTAAAAATAAACTTATTGCAAATATAGGACTCCTTTACATCAGAGATGATAGAACTAGTAGGGTCTATCGTTCTTCAGCTAATCCTTATGGATCTAATGGTTCTCAGGTTTTACCAACAGATCCAGATTTTTACGGATTTAACACTAATCCTTATGCTGTTTTTCCAGCTAATGCGCACTTACTTAATGGAACATCAGTAGCAGGCAGGTTGGTTCCTGTAGGTGCTGCTACTCCCTATTACACGACTAGTGCTAGCACGATTTCTTACGCTGGTAATAATCAGTTCAATGATTCGGCTTCATTTAATACTCGTCCAAAACCAATGAAAGAAGCTTCTCCTTCATTTTCACTCTCCTACATGGTTACGGATGACCTTAATGTATATGCCAACGGTTCCTCAGCTATGGATCCAGGTCCTACTTACTCAGGTAGGGACGGCAATGGAACTCCAATTGATGCTCCTATCTACAAAAATACTGAAGTAGGGTTAAAATATGAAGCTTGGCATGATAGAATTTGGTTTTTAGCTGACGGCTATCGCACCACTTCAAATAACTACGAAAGCAGTGTAGCTTGGGCTTTTAACAATGTTAATACGACAGGATTTGGAGCTTATATTCCTGAAACCTTGAGAGTTGAGGGTATGGACTTGTCATTAGACATGAAAGTTACAGATAGCCTGCGCCTATTCCCTAGTTGGTCAGTCAATCAAGGTCAGATTACTACGGTAGGAGCCTTTGTTGCTCCTAATAATCAAACGCCTGGAATTTTAGCAGTTCAGCAAGGCACCGCTAATGTAAATGCCAACGTATACATTGGCACCAATCCATTTAACTTGCCCAAACACTTAGGTCGTATTCGTGCACGATATGATTTCCTAACCGGTATGTTAAAGGGACTTTGGATTCAGCCAGGCATGACATATTCTGGCAGTGTACAAGTGGTTGCGATCAACAACGGATCATCAACAACGAATTCATCAGGAGTTGTTGTCACGACAGCGCCTACCTATGCACTTACTACACTCTACTCTAAGACATTGATTAATTTCGATATGGGATATGAACCACCAGCTCTTAAGGGAAGAGTTCGGTTTATATTCAATGCTACCAATATTGGATATAATCAGGAGTGGTACCAGGTTGGAACGAACGGATATTTTAACGCTCCACCTACCTATCGCTTTACTACAGTGTTTAACTTCTAATGAGTATTTAAATTTAGTGTGTGTTAAATGAAAAATGGGTTACCTAAAGGTAGCCCATTTTTTCTTTATTTACTACCGGCTTCAGCAGTTAATATAAATTTAACTTAAACCATGAGGCTTGTAAGATTTTGTTTAATCACTTTTTCAATCATTTGGATTACTTTTCTCTCAATAAAAGCAGAGTCTGTTAGCGCTTTTAATAATGGAGCAATCAATGAATTTGTTGCATGGAATGATGATTCAGGTCGAATCATCAACGCGCATGATGGAGGTATTATTTATGTAAGTGGAACCTATTACTGGTACGGAATGGTTCTTAGGGCTTTACCTGTTGGAAAACATGGCGCTAACGGAGCAGCGACAACAGTTGGCATATCTTTATATAGCTCAAAAGATCTCTACCACTGGCATAGTGAAGGTTTAATATTAAACTGTACGGATAAGGTAGGCAATCCACTTCATGGGCCAATGCGCTTTGAGCGCCCTAAAATTATTTTTAATGATAAAACGCAGCAATTTGTCCTTTGGTTTCACTATGTTGGTTTCCCGGGTGATCATGGAGAAAACGTGGGACAAGGAGATGCTGGAGTTGCGACTGCTAGCTCTATTAAAGGTCCATTTACGTTTCGAGAAATAGTAAGACCTGTAGAGGGAAAAGCTTCTGTAAAAGATTGTACCTTATTTAAAGATCAAGACGGAACTGCCTATTTTGTATATGATCATAAAGATGGTGAAAATCGCTGCCTATATGTCGTGAAACTTTCTGATGACTACCTTAAGCCGACAACAACGTGGTCACGTTTAGAAAATTGCATAAGAAAAGAAGCTCCAGTTTTAATAAAGAAAAATGGTTATTATTATTTAATTACCTCTGATATGTCTGGGTGGAATCCCAATCCAACTCATGTTTATCGTTCTACAAGAGTCCTGGGGCCTTATGAGGAATTACCGGCTCCATGTTCTGGGCCTTCTTCAGATATATCCTATAATACACAACCTACCTACGCGATTGAACGACCAGGTAGTTCTAATGAATGGATACTCATGACAGAGCGCCATAATACAAAGAACTTTGTAAACTGTTCTTATGTATGGCTACCTGTTGTGTTTAACGTACAAGGGAATATATCCCTGCCGTATAATAAAACCTGGAGTTATTAAGTTTATAAAATGTGGTGGAGGTGGCGGGAGTTGAACCCGCGTGCCCCTGACCTTCGCACGCCACGTCTACCTTATATAGTATCACTTTAATTTCGCCGAAAGTACGCCATGATACGCGCTTAGCTTTCAACTAACTCCCGGATGAAGGTACGATGTGTGAACCGCGAGTGGCTAAACACATTATGCCTGCTGTCGGCGTAAGGTTCAGCTAGCAGGTGTCGCTGAGCTTACGTAGTTGCATTAAGCAGCTAGGGGCATTTCTTCGAAGTTGCCTATTATTTTTTGGATCGAGGATTTACGAGAGACTATCCACTCTCGATAAGGCAGTAGCGCACTCCAACCAAGGGTCGAATCCGGTACACCCCCTAATTCACATAAGCTTTATTAAGGCTTAAATGGACTATGGGATTGAATTGGTGTGCTAACCATTCAAAGAACCAAGGGATCAATATCCTCTATAAAAGCTCAGAAAGCAAGTATGCTATGACTTTATGGTTTAACGGTAGGATTTCCTACCTCGACTTTCCCTTGAGGAGTGATGGGTGTAAGTGCCGGATGGCTAGCAGTTTCTTTACCAAAATACGGTGCTCCACTAGCTACCAATCGATCGATGATATCTGTAAATTCAATACCTGAAAGAGGTATACTCATTTTTGTCTGCCAAAGCGCTACACGTTTTTTTGTCTTTGTGTATTTATCTGCATCATAAGCTGTCAAAACGATAAAATAGCGCTCATCAAACGCAGCGTCTAAGTATTGGGAGCGATTAAACGATTCTGTAGGCATTACGGAAGTAATGGTATGCCCTAAAACAAGGTTAAATCTTTCAATTTGGTTTTTAACACTATCTGTATCGCTGTCTGGTGTAATTACACCCCAGGTGATATCGAGTAATATGTCAGCCTTAGGATGCTTTATAGACATTACTAAATAGTTTTCCTTAGCTAGTTCTCTGGCTACAGCTTTAACAACTGCAATCGTTGGGATTGGTTTTAGCCCTGGTATAGGATCTCCGTAGAAATGAAAACCTCCGATAAGAGGCTGATAGTATTGAGGATGATTTTTGTCTGTGATTGGGAATTTTCTGCCCTGCAAGGAGAGATCTGACACCACTGTTATATCTCTGTCTGCTTTAAGACTAGGTATTCCTAGTAATAGGAGTAAACAGGGTATCCAGACTTTCATCATATGTTTATAAACATAATAGGTGATGAAGTCATTGAATTTTATTCTTTAATTTATCTAGTTATAAAAAAAGCGCCTCCTTTTTGGGGAGGCGCTTTGAATTAAAGATTACAGATTAATGGCTTCCGCCGTGCGTAAGTGAGTAGCTTAGCATAATGCCGCGTCCATCACCTTGAAGCCCGTTAGTTTTAACATAGTTTTTGTTAAATGCGTTGTTCAAGGTTAGTGATAAACGTTGATCCCATCCACGGTTCAAACGAGGTAGACGGTAATTGGCTGAAAATACCCAAGTTTCATAGGAAGGGTATCTTATTTTCCAGGCATCGGTATGTCCTGTTAAATAACTTTTGCCCGATGTTTTATCGATAGCGGTAGTATCTCCTGTATTTGGTACTTGGGAAGGAGTCGAAGATACATATGTCGTTAGCGCATTTAAATAAAGACCCTTAACACCAGGGACGATGTATTTGATATATGCGCTTCCGTTTTCTGGAGTAATACCGTTAACGCTACGACCTATTACTTCTGGATAAGCAGATCCGTAGTTGGTGTACTTTGAATTAACTTCTGCACCACTTACACCCGCAATAACGTTTTCATTAACAACCCAGCTTAGATCAAATTCGAAACCACGTACTAATTGATCACCATCTTGTAGTGTTACGTTGGTGAACAGACCTGAACCTGGAGGTGTTTCAACGGTATCTGTTACAAGAACATTGAACTGCTTTGCATAGTAGCCACCTACAGTAAAGTTTAAGCGACTATTGAGGTACGAACCTTTAATACCGTAGTCATAGCCTTTAGCTGTGAAGGGTGCGTAGGTTGATGCTGCAATGACAGCAGGGCGAGATGTTTGATCTACGAAGTAAGCAGTACTGTAACTTCCGTAGAAATGGAGATTCGGAGTGATCTGGTAATTAAATCCAGTGTTAGGTTTGTTTTGATGTTCATAGCGGCGTACTACGCTTCCTCCTGGTTGATTAGCTCCACCTGTACCTGGTGCTAGCGTATTGCCAAAGCCAACAGAGGCGAACGCTGCGGTGTAATCACGTTGGGAGAAAAGTACGGTGTCATTACGAACACCTGCATAAACAATCAATTTTCCATTCAGTAGGAACATTTGTTGGCGTAAGTTTCCACCAATGGATGTTGTACGGCGGCGTGTTAATGTACCACCGTTGAGTGCGGCACCACCTGTAACGGCGTTGCCTGATCCACTGAAGAGAGCTAGGTTTTGTGTGTTATACCAATTAGGGAAGTAGTTGATTGGTGCAGTTGGGATTAGATTAAGTGGATTGCCATCTGCTGAAGTGAGTGAAACAACGCGGCCTGATCCTGTAGCACCCCATGCTACTAAAGCTGGATCAGTTGATGGGCCATATTCCCAAGTTGGATCGTAACGATAATAGTCGTTATAATCGATTGTGAAAAGGGTGTTAGCTTCGATGGTATGGTTCTTTAGCCAGTAGTGAGCTTTTAGATCTTGTTGATAGCCACCGCCGTCTTCTTGAATTTCTCCACGTGATGGAATTGATCCGCGTGTTGAAGTGATAGCTCCTGTTGCAGGGATTGTAATAGCACCCCATGAGGTGTTTGAATTGAAATCCCAGCGGCGTGCTCTGAAATTATAGGCACCAACCCTTAAACTCCAGATGTCATTGAATTGTTTTTCATACACACCCGTAAAGGTGACGCTACCACGGTCGAGTTCACTGTTTGGACCATATGGATTAATTTTTCCAAGCCCTAAATCATAGCCTAGTGCTTGAGTAGTAGCTGTATTGTCTGAAGTTGCTGTGCGTGCAGCAGAAACTAAAGGAACGGCTCCTTGAGGTGCTTGTTGAATCTGCATGAAATATTCAGCGCTAAATTGTAAGCGTGATGAATCAGAGAAGTCATGAGCTATTGCTGCGTAATATTCTTGGTTGTGCACCGCACCGAATTGTCCTGGAAAGTGACGATCCGTTAGTGCAAAGGATGTTACATAGTAAGTCTTAGAGTCTTTATCGATTGAACCTGTTGCTTTAATCTGGTCCTTCTTTTGAAAATAGCTACCGCGTGATATTGAAACGGTTTGGCTATCTTGCTTTTTAGGCTGAAGTGAAATCATGTTGATCATACCACCTGGTGATGAGCGTCCATAGATTGCAGCGTTAGGGCCACGGATAACTTCTAAACGGTCAACATTACTAAGTCCGTAACGACCTAAGCGATAGAAACCGTCACGTAATTGGGATGAAGCAGAAAAACCGCGAAGATTAAAAGATCCACCAATACCTACACCAGTGAGGCCACCGATATAAGTCATGTTTTCATCTAAGATTTGAATATTAAAATCGTCAAAGAATTCACTCGTTAAATTTACGATGCTATAAGGTAGATCGATAATCTTTGTGTTAACACGGCTTCCAGTCATTGTTTCTGAAGCAATATAACCGTTAGGTGATTTCTCAGAGACGGTGAAGTCTGCTAGTTTAATAACTTGCTCAGCATTTGGAGCCTGAGTTTGACCTACGACAGCTTTAGATAAAGCGATCGTAAGTAATGCTAGTGTTAGGATACGTTTAGTCATACGATTGAGTTTAGTGTGTGTGCTTACTAAGGGGTTGAATCTATGGCTATATTAATGCCTAGAGATACAGGCTTAATATTTATTAATTATTAGGATTGGTCGAGGAAAATGCATAGCAATTAAGACACGAGTACGAATGAATGATGGACTCCCATATTCTATTGGTGAATTCAGATACAAATTAGGAGTAGTGGTAATATCTAGGGGCTTGCCGTAGAGGGCAGGGATGGTTGAGTTACCTAGGTACACATGAGCAAATTACGAGAAAGGACTTCACAGCAATCATTTGTCATGATTCTGGCTGGAATTTCTCTTTTAGGGATACTCGCATTTTGTGCCTATTGGCCTTCGTTACATGCTCCGTTTGTCTTTGATGATCAATTTGCGATTTTGGAGAATCATTCAATCGAGCATATGGCAGATTTAAGATTAGTGCTGTCACCGCCGGCTGAGGCTGCTGGTGCTGCAGGAAGGCCTCTAGTGAATCTTACCCTAGCAATTAATTATGCTATAGGACATTACAACGTTTTTGGGTATCATCTCTTTAATGTATGCTTACATATACTCACATCGGTAGTTTTATTTTTAATACTACTAAGAGCACTTAAATTAGATTCTAGCTATTGGTTTAGTTTGAGTGTTGTCAGTATATGGGCCTTACATCCGCTTCTTACTGAAAGTGTAAGCTGTGTTATTCAAAGAGATGAAATATTGGGTGCGTTTTTTATTTTACTCACCTTGTATGCATTTATAAAAAGTATAGATTCGTGCAGCGAACAGCATGCAAAGCTCTGGAAATCGGTTTCCCTACTTGCTTGCTCTGTAGGGATAGGTGCTAAAGAAACAATTATATGTGCTCCGCTAATTGTTTTTTTATATGATAGTTTTTATGTAACGGGATCTTTCCTTGGAAGTCTAAAAATAAGAAAAGGCTATTATACTGTGTTATGTGCTACATGGATTCCGCTCTTTTACTTAATTTTCAACAGCAATAAACGGGGCGGTACAGTAGGTTTTGGATTGGGTGTAAGTACATGGAGCTACTTACTTACTCAGACGAAGGCGCTATGTATCTATATAAAATTAGTTCTATGGCCAAGGCCACTCATAATCGATTACGGTACACAGCTCGTTAGAGGTATTAATGAAATACCTCTTCAAGCTATATTTATTTCCGGTGTGCTTATAGTAACACTGTATGGTCTTATAAGAAAACAAAGTTATGCTTTTTTAGGAGCTGTCTTTTTTATATTACTCGCACCTAGCTCAAGTTTTGTTCCTTTAGTGAGTCAGCCAATTGCTGAGCACCGCATGTATTTACCCAGTATTGTTGTGTTAGTTTCGTTAAGCTTAATTATTGTAATTACATTACCCTCAAAGTTTATACCCGTACTAAGCTCTGTCTTAATAAGTATTTTATTAATATTAACTTATCTTAGAAATAATGATTATCAGAATGAGTTAAATTTAATTAATCAGTGTATAAGTTATAATCCACTTAATGATAGAGCGTATTTGAATCGAGGCACTCTGCTTTCAAGAGATGGCAAGATTGATGAAGCAATACAGGATTATGAGACTGCCTTGAAATTAAATACTAAGTCAGCAGATACGCATTTTAATCTAGCACTCTTACATGAGCAAAAAGGTGATCTAGTTTCGGCTAAAAATCATTTAATTGAAGCAATTGTAATTAAACCTAATTATCCTGTAGCCAGCTACGAGTTGGGGTTAGTCTATTTTAAAGACCGTGATTATAACTCTGCTATTGTTCACTTAAAATTTGCTCTTAAGTTACAACCCACGATTCAGAAAACCCGCAAATTGTTATCTCAATGCTATTCACTTATTGGTGACCAGCAGGCTCAAAATCAGGAATTTATTGCCGCACTTGATTCTTATGAAGCCGCATTAAATTTGGATATTGGAAACTCTAGACTACATTGCAATTTAGGTAATGTTTTTTCAGTTTTAGGGAAAAAATCAGAAGCAGTAAACGAGTATCAGGAAGCCATAAGATACGATAGTCTGAATGTTAATGCGCACTATAACCTAGCTCAAGAATTGATGGATCAAGGGAAGTATAACGAAGCCCAGAGTGAACTATCGATTGTGAGAAAACTAAATCAAGTGCACCCTTAATCTGGGTAATTGGGGTATAATAAAGCTCTAGGTAAGTAGACTTGAAATAATGCGTTTTTTTATACAATTTCAAAAACCCTATGATTAGTACCCCCACGAGATTTCTACGGCATGCAGGCTTTGTAGGTTTAGCTTTTTTTGTGGTGTTTGATTCAGATATTAACGCACAGCTTCAGCCTGAGGGATCTGTACATGAAAAACCTAAGCGTCTATTGTTTGTAGGTAACAGTTTTATGTTTGGTGCTCTATCTCCGGTTCGTTTTTATAGAGCTTCATCTGTTACAGACTTGAATGGAGAACATATGGGTGGAGTGCCTGCTCTTTTTAAGACGTTAGCTACAGAAGCTAATTTGGATTTTAATGTTAACTTAGAAACAATTCGTGGAGCAGGCTTAGATGCTCATTTAAAAAATAAACTAAATGTAATTTCCCAACCTTGGGATCACGTGGTTATGTTGGGTTATAGTTTATTAGACAGGCAAAATCCCGGAAATCCAGCGTTATTAGTCAAAACTGCTAATCAAGTTTCAAGTATCTTACATGAAAAAAATCCACGTGTTGATGTAAGGCTTGTAGCAACATGGGCGCGTGCGGATCAAATATATCCAGACAAAGGAGTCTGGCATGGTAAATCTATTAAAAAGATGACTGAAGATATACGCGATGCCTACCAATTAGCAAAAGCAGGCAGCCCTTATATACATGATGTCATTGAAGTAGGTGAAGCATGGGATAGGGCGATTGAGACGGGTCTAGCAGATCCTAATCCTTACGATGGAATTAATCCGGGTCAGATTGATCTATGGGCTTATGATAATTATCACGCCAGTGCTTACGGTTATTATATAGAGGCACTTATGGTTTTTGGTGATATTACCGGTCTTGATCCTAGACAACTCGGACGCCGTGAAACTTGTGCATATGAATTAGGTTTCTCTCCTGAGCAAACACTGGCCCTTCAAAGAATAGCTTACGACGAGCTTCATGCAGATAATCCAGCGCGTGTATTAAAGTCATTTGAAGTTAAATACTTAAATGCATCATATAAGATCGATGAACAAACAGCTCGTGCAGCTAGTATAGTTCACTAGTAGATTGTATATTAGCTAAAAGCACAAAAATTTATTCAAATAAAAAGCCTCCAAGGTAACTTGGAGGCTTTTTAAGTTGTAAGACTAAGATTACTTTAGAGTTTGATATCAAAAGTAACCATAACTTGGAAAGGTAAACCAGGTGTTCCTGATCCCCATGTATATTTGCGATCAAGTAAGTTTTTAACTTGTAAACGTGCTGTCTCAGTAGATTTTTTCGATGTTTTCCAAGAGTAGCCTATACCTGCATCAAAAACAGCATAGGGTACATTGAAATTGTACTCACGTCCGTCATCTACGAATACACCACCAGGCATTCCGCTATACACTCCAGGAGTCGAAGCATTAACTAGAGGCAGTGGTTGGCCAGTTGCTGACATTGGATAGTTGATCGTTGCTCCTGCTGCCTGAGAAGGGAATGGGAGATTTCCGTTGCCAGGGAATGGTGCGTTAATAACAGGTGTTGTAGTAATCTTTTGCTCACCTGTGATTTTAGGATCAGTACCGGTAGCATAGGTTGTATTGGTTGCAGCAACATAGTACATATTGCCAGTGGATCCTGAGCTGCTGCCAGCTGGTCCAGGGATTAAGCTCTTGCCTGACCCTAAATTAACTAAGGACTTGCTTGTGTACTTAGCAGATGCAACGACGAAGATGCCCTTCAGTGGTCCATGACTAAATTGATAGCGGACACCATAGCCTACGTTGTTACGAGGAACGCGGCGTGCAGGTAGATCTTGTAAGAATGTTAACTGACCTGAATCTGTGATTTGGGTTTGAGTGTATCCCCAACCGCCAAAGAACAATAGGTTATCTGTTGCTTGATAGCTTAAATCGAGTTCATAGCCCTTAGCTTGTTCTTTAGGTAATAAGATCGTGTCCTTAAGACTTGTTACAGGATCTGTTTCACTTTGTAGAATATTAGCTTCGTTGATTACGAAGTGATCAAGTGTGATATTAAGATGGTTTTGTAGGGTAGATGTTTTTAGACCGAATTCATATCCATCACTCTTGTTATTTGGCAGTGCTACACCAGTAAATGAGTTAATTTGAGGCTGTGGATTAAAGGCAGTGCTCTTATTAGCATAAGCATAGATACCTTCTTTAATCTTAAAGGATGCTCCAGCCTGGTAGGTTCTTGCGCTCGTGGTGTAATCGAAAGCTTGGTAAGGATTTGCTTCAGCGGTAAGGGTGCCGTTAGCGCCACTTGCTGGAATATTATAATTCTTTACCTGATTCATGACTCCATCATAACGGCCACCAGCCATAAGAATGAGGCGGTCGTTTAATAGTGTCGCACGATCACTTACGAATAAACCTGTATCAGTGGACGCAAGCCATTGATCGGTAGTAACACCGTTATAAAGAGCTGGGTTTGTGCCATACAGCGTTGTGTTCCATCCATAACCTAGTGCAGAGGACCATGTGCTTTGCATTGTATAGTAAGATGCCCCAGATGGATCGTATGGGCTGTATAGCGCATAGTAGTCAGTTGCTTGGCTACCGTTTACGGTAGGAACGAGAGAAACGGTGCGCTGAGAGTTCTCATAGTAATCTACTGTAAACAGTAGTTTATGTGATACGCTACCTGTGTTGAACTGAACAAGATTGTCTAACTGGAATCCACCACCGCGTTGTGGTTTCCAATCTGCTGTAGGCTGATCTTTTACAACAGGAGTAAAGGCATTAGAGATAGTGCCATTAGTAACTGTTACGTTACCTGTGCCATATGGATAATATGCACCACTGCCGACCATTTGATCATTATAAGGATTGATGAAAAGATTTGCACCAAACTTGAGTGACCAGAAGTCATTGACTCGGTGTTGAAGTGAAATTGTGGAACTTGTAACACGGTTGTGATCATAACTCTCAGGACCTGCGTAGTTATAATTCAATAATCCTAGTTGAGAGGATGTTGTCATTCCGAAATATTGACTTTCAGTAATGTTATTTCCTGCCCAAGGCATCGTTTGTTTTTCGGTTACTGTTAAAGCCTGAGTGAACGGGTGTTCATAGAGCTCTGAGTGTTCTAGATCTAAAGTGATACTTGTTGTATCTGATGGTTTGTATTCGAGTTTGCCGGAGATAGAGGACTGGCTACGGCTAGCAAATTCTTCAGCATAGTGCTGAGTCTGATCTGCTATATCGATACGATAGTATAGGTGCTTACTTTGCGAAATTGGTCCAGATGAGGATAAGGATCCGCGATAGAAAGCTTTGCTTCCACCATCAACTTCAAGTGTTTGAGTTGGAGTTGTTGTTGGCTGACGCGTTACGTAATTAACTACTCCGCCTGGATTGATAGCTCCATAAATTGAAGCAGCAGATCCTTTGATAATTTCAATACGTTGAATATTTTTTGTATCAATTAATCCAATTCGGCGAAAGCCATCTACAAGTGAAGTAGAGGCAGCAAATCCACGTAATTGATATTGACCGAAAACTTCAGAAGGGGAAAAACCGCTAACAAAGGATAGCTGTGAATTAAGATCAAATGCGGCAAAATCTTCGATGAAGTCAGAGGTAACAACGTTTACTGCAAAAGGAGTTTCTACAATTTTGCTAGCAATACGTGTTCCAGTACTTGTTTCAGAAGCAATGTAGCCATGTGCTGCATCTGCAGTTACATCAAATGCTTCTAAAGTAACAATATTACTTTGGGGGGATACTTGAGTATCCGCCTTTGCTTGAGACTCAGACTGTGCGTAGCCAGCCTTGAATAATGAGCTGCTTACAATAGCTAAGCATGCAATTTTAAGGGATTTCATGGGTTAATTTCTAGTCGTGTGTGTTTGTGTTAGATACCTGTCTTTTGAATCATATGAACTCAAAATATGTAACGATAACACTTATCAATTCGGACATGTGTCCGTCAAACTAAACGATTAACTAAAAATGTGCTATTTTGTCCCTTAAACTGCTGATAATGATGTAAATGTGCCTTGGCCTAGCTTACACTTAATGACCAAAGGCTACCATGTTCTTTAGCTGAACTTATTCGGATACAGCAATTGAAACGGTACGTGATTTGCCCCACACGATATGGCCTGGATCGGACTTGGTATTCCAAAGACATTCCCGAGCGGTTAATAGATGTTTTCGGGTATCAAAGGTTACGATTTGAAATGCGAGCTTGGTTTCGTCTTTTCCAGAAATCTGACCTTTCATTGGTGAGTCGGATCTAAAGGCATTTAGACTTATAGAATTATCAGACCCTTTCCAGGTGTAAAATTCTGTAAAGTTAGTATGGCCATGAAAGTAAGCAACTATGTTTGGGTGACGTTTTATGAACTGAGTTAATTGGGTTTGCTCAAGCGTTGTTTCTCCATCCGATTCCGTACCGTCTTGATAGATATCACAGACAACATTTTCAAATTTATCTGTAGCATTGATATCATGTTTTCCGTTTGGATTTGTTAAATGTCTAGCATCGATAGCAGGAGGATCGTGGCAGAAAATAAAAACAGGAATATCCTTAGGTACATGTTTTAAATCTTCATCTATCCATGTTCTTGCTGTGCTATCTGGCCACATTGTAATGAATATTTCATGCGCTCCTCCAATATCAGTGGAGTAATATATTCTGTTATTTTTGAATTCGTAGGTTTCTGGTGTTACTGGCTTTTGGGGATGCATGTAGCGATTGTACAATTTAGTCATTGAGGTCGCATCTGTTGCAGGAAGTAATTTGCTAGGTGAGCCAATAGCATTGGATACGTCATGGTTTCCAGGAACTAAATAAAGTGGAGTTGGGATACCCGAAGAAGTTTTGAGCTTCAGATTTTTGATGTAACAGGCGTCAAATTCTTTCCAAGAAAGTGCAGAACTCTGTATTTTAACAGGGTATAACTCTTGCCGATTAGTAAGATCCCCTGTGATTACCATAAAATCTACACCGTTAATCTTCTTATCAGCACCGACTCCATTATCCTTAGGGGTAACTGTACCAACACTTGTATTAATTACCTCTAATAAAGCATGATTTACGTCGCTTGAAGCTACATTAACTGCACCACGAAATTTGATTCGTTTTAATCCAAAGTGGACATCAGAAATAAAAACAAATGAACATTCTTCACTATCCGCTGGCTTTGGTACTTCTGTCGCTATTGCAAGAGATGCTAGACTAAAAATGATACAACAGCTGGTAGTGATTTTGGATAGGATTAATTTCAAAGTGTAAATATGTTGTATTAGCTTTGTGCGTTATAAAAGAGCAATAAAGTTACATTTCTGTAACGTAAGTTCTATTAAAGTTGGAGAGCTCAGTTTACTTGGTTAACAACAGTTCCTTTAATAAATGACTCTACATTAGTAGCGGCTATTTTTATAAGTCTCTGTCTCGCCTCTGTTGAAGCCCAGGCAACATGGGGTGTTATGATACAGTTTTTAGCTTTAAGGAGCGGATTGTTTTCAGAGGGTGGCTCTGTAGATAAAACATCTAAACCTGCCGCAGCGATACGATTTGAATTTAAAGCACGTGCTAGATCTGATTCTTGAATCAGTCCACCACGACTTGTGTTAATGAGAATAGCTGTTGGTTTCATCCATGAAATTGTTTTTTCACAGATTATTTCTTTTGTAGATGATGTTAATGGACAGTTAAGACTGATGACGTCACTTGTTTGCATGACGGCTTCAAGTTCTTTTACGCCGCCTGTTCGTGTCGCAAATTGAACGTGCATACCTAGAGCTTCTGCAATTTTTGCAGTGGCTTTGCCGATTTTACCTGCGCCAATTATACCTAATGTTTTACCTGCCAATTCAGTGGACGATTTATCCCAGTAAGAAAAGTCAGAACAGGATACCCATCTACCTTGATTGACCGTTTTTGATAAATGCCCTGTCTGTTGAGTTATTTCAAGGAGCAGTGAGATGGCATGCTGAGCGACTGATAGCGTGGAGTATTCTGGTACGTTAGTCACTGGAATGTTCCGTTCTTTAGCAGCTTTAGTGTCTACAATATTATATCCTGTAGCGAGAACTCCTATGTATTTTAATTTGGGGAGCGCAGCGAGAGTTTCGCGAGATAGGGGTGTTTTATTCGTGAGTAAAATGTCTGCATCTCTAGAACGTTCCACGATTTTACTAGCAGGAGTACGGTCATAGAATGTAACTGAGCCTAACCTTTCAAAGGGAGCTAGTGACATGTCCCCAGGGTTTAAGGTGTAGCTATCAAGAATAACGATTTGATTAGGCATATAATAAAAAGATAAATACGTTATATGCGATATTTGTTCGCTCAATCGACCAAATCGAGCTTAATTAGTATACATAAATGGCAGCTGTAACCCTACAAGACCTAGTTAAGATTTATCCGGATAAAACTCAAACTGGGGTGACTGCGGTAAATCAAATTAATTTGGAAATTAGAGACCATGAATTTATGGTTTTTGTTGGTCCTTCTGGTTGTGGTAAATCGACTACGTTACGCATGATTGCAGGTCTGGAATCGATAACTTCGGGTAGTATATCGATAGGAGGGAGTAGAGTTAATGATGTTCTACCTAAGGATCGAGATATAGCCATGGTATTTCAGAATTATGCGCTTTATCCGCATATGAGTGTTTATGAAAATATGGCGTTTGGCTTGACCATGCGGTCTATGCCTAAGAAAGAAATTGAGTCACGTGTAAAATCAGCAGCGCAGCTTTTAGGTCTTGAAAACTATCTTGATAGAAAACCTAAAGCTCTCTCAGGTGGACAACGACAACGTGTAGCCGTTGGGCGTGCTATCGTAAGGCAACCCAAAGTATTTTTATTTGATGAACCGCTTTCTAATTTGGATGCAAAAATGCGCGTTTCGATGCGTATGGAGCTTATCAAATTACACCAAAGGCTTAGTGCTACTATGATCTATGTTACGCATGATCAAGTTGAAGCAATGACGATGGGGGACCGTATCTGTGTAATGAAAGATGGTAATATTATGCAGGTAGATGAGCCACTTAACTTATATAATCATCCAGATAATTTATTTGTAGCTGGCTTCATTGGTAGTCCCCAAATGAATTTCTTTAAAGGTCATTTAGTGTTAAATAATGAGCTGCTTTATTTTGTAGAGGAATCGGGATTAAAGTTTGAACTCTCAAAAAGCCAAAGAAAGACTTTCGCTGAACATGTAAATAAATCTATTATCCTGGGAGTGCGCCCTGAAGATGTTTATGAAAACAGTGAAGGTAAAGTGCTTGAAGAGAAAGCGGAGGTAGACGTTTTGGTGGAACGTTTTGAACCTATGGGCTCAGAAGCCTATATATATGTGAAAAAAGGTAATACATCGTTTACAGTAAAAATTCTTCCACGTAAGAAATTTGATTTAGGTCAACAAGTGAAAGTGTTAATCGATTTATCACGAATTCATATATTTGATACTAAAACGGAAAAGGTAATTAGGTGAAGTATGCCAGACGAAAAACCTAAAGATCCACTGCATGGAGTAACACTCGAAACCATGATCAAACACCTCGTTGAAGAGTTGGGGTGGGATGAGATGGGCAAGCGAATCAGTATTCGGTGTTTTAACTACGACCCGAGTGTTCAATCGAGTCTTAAGTTCTTAAGGAAAACTCCTTGGGCTAGAAAGAAAGTGGAGACGCTATACCTTGAAATAACACGCAACTAACACTTAGGTCGATACACCTAATAATCCGCGTGTTAATTGAAAATCACTGATGTTTGCGCGAGTAGCAAGTGAAGCCAGACTAGAGCTATACGCTAAACACAGCATATCGAGTAGCAATTGAGCATCTTCTTTGGAGCCTTTTAAGACAAGGTCGCTCGCGTGTTGATTAGCGCTATCTGAAATTTGTAATAGAGGAATAAGTGGATGATTTGGTCTGACTTGATTGCCTTTAATGGACAGTGCAAGTTGTGCGCCGCATCCGCCTAGGCCTGCTAGATTTTCGATGAAGTGACTCGTTTCAGTCGCTACAATATAGAAACCGCTTGATTCGGTAAATTCGCCGTATGCTAAATTAGTTACAGGCTTAGCTATTGCTAGTACCTGTTTAGTAAATGCTTCCTTTTTTAATAAAGGATCAGATTCAGCGATAAATATTTTTCCACCTGCTGATACGACTGCATGGGCTACTTTACCAAAAGACTCTGCAAGATGAGTGTTAGGATATTCGGTGTCGCAAAGTAATGCTAATGAAATTGCTTTTATGCCTACGTCTATTCGATCAAGAGATGATAAATTGCCAAACTGTAGATTAAACCACTGCTCAATTTTTTTAATTACAAGATCGATGCCGCCATCAAGTTGAACACTTGCCCAACCATACCTAGCTGGATCAACTCCTGCTTGTTTTAGACTCAGTCTAATGGCGTCGTTTGGTATTTTTTCACACCCATGTTCTAAGAATAAGGTGGAAATTGCATTAGGATGACGTGCATAGGAACTTAGTGTTCGTTGCATTAATGCATACATAGCTTCACCCGCAAAACCGCATCCCTCTGAGTGAGCAAGCGCTACAAAACGGTTTATCCCTAAGGATGCACCAACTTTTTTCGAAGTTAAATATTCCGCAGCGAGGCGAGCTATCTGACTTGAGCACATGCTGCTAGCGACAATTAATCCAACTCGCTCATTAGCCCATGTCGTTTGGTTTGTTTGAAATGCCAGGACAGGAGGAGCTGTAAGTTCACTCCTATAGTTTAATATAGGAGTTGGTTTTCCGTTAGGCTTCGGTGAATTTTTAATTAATTCTAATTGAGAGGTATCTGTTTGAGACCAATTTCTCCAAATAGAAACCTGATAGTGACCAGCTTTTTCACCTTGGGTTAACTTACCGGAAGCAACGTCTCTAAGATGGTTAAAACTTGAATGACAGAGTTGATCCATGGGCGTTCCGTCAAGATAAGCCCCTGCGTTTATATCCATCTCGTTTTTAAGTAAGGTATGTCTACGTGTTGTAGATGTTACTTTAATCGTCGGAACGAAAGGGAAATTTGTGACCGAACCATTTCCTGTAGTAAAACAAATGACATTACATCCAGCACCGACTTGTCCCGCTACGCTCTCTAAATCGTTGCCAGGACTATTCATGAAGGTGAAGCCTGAATGAATCATTGGTTCTGCATAGTCTATGACTTGATCTAGTCGAAGACTTGGATCTTTCTTAGTTGCTGCACCGAGTGACTTTAGGAAGATGTTATAAAGCCCGCGTAAACGGTTTCCCCCGGAGGGATTGCCTTCAATGGTAGATCCATGCCAGCCTAAACGTTCTCTAAATAGTTTTTGTTTTTCTAGAAAGGCTTTAACGGTTTGCGCGTCTTTTACATTTTTAAGAATATAGGTTTCGGCACCTATAAGCTCATCGGTTTCTGCTAAATTAACAAATCCACCATTTCGCACGAGTTCTCTACCAATAGCGCCTATGAGTGGATTAGCAGATATTCCAGAAAATGCATCTGAGCCGCCGCACTGTAGTCCCATCTTGAGTTCAGCTACTGGGCGTGTTGTTCGCTTATAGGAGGAGACTTTGGGTATCCACGAAGCAATGATAGATTTACCATCTTCGAGTGCTTGGTTAAGATTATCCTCAACGGAAATAAATTCATGTAAGACATGCTGAAGTGGGTATTCCTTTTCTAGCATGAATTGTTTTAATGCCTTATTGTTAATGGCTTCACTTCCATGATCCGCAATAAGGATAGCACCTACGTTGGGATGAACGATAAATCCAGCAAGTGCTTTAAGTAACTGAATTTTATTATGGGGCTCAGTATGGCTTCCACCTTCTGTGTGAGCTACAGATACTATACCATTAAAGGAGGTGTTATTCTTTGCTAAGCTCTGAACTCTATCGGCTAGAGCCCGTGCAAAATACGCACTCATTGAGCTTGTACCTAATACTACAATAAAATTACGCGTTCCTGTACCTCGCCCTCCATCTCGTAAGTATCCTTCGAAAGTGATTTTATCTTTATCCTGATTTAGTTCGATTTGTTTTCCTGGTTTGAATTCGTTTTCGTTGAATTTAAATTCAAGTGAACTGTTTTTGAAATTAGCTTCTTTGGGAAGTACTGCGTTGCCTAAATCTCTTTGGGATAAAATTTGTAAACTTAATTCATTAATAATACTTTCACCGGCTTCGATGGTTTTTAAAGCTGTGCCAAAGGGTAGTCCCCAAGATAAAACGGCTTCATCTTTCGCAATTGTTTTGTAGGCGAATCGGTGGCCCTCGAGAATTGTTGTATTAATTTTTTTTAAGCTTCCTTCGATTAATACTTCCGTGCCTGGCTCTATTCGGCGAATTGCTACCGCAGCATTATCTCCCGGCGTTGGGAGACGTCCTAGTGATTCAAAGGCTGCTATTTCTGGCATAGGTATAACGTTTAGTTCAGTAATAAATATACTACGAGCAATCATTATTTCGTTAACGAAAAGATAGAACGCACTCGACCTTATTAGAAGCCTACGATTTTATAGCACAAATATACCCCTATGCGCTGGATATCTCGTTTTAAGCCGCTTCATATACAAGTTTTAGTAGGTGTCATCGTGGGCTGCTTGTATGGCCTGTTTTTCCCTGCCTCGGCTGTGAATTATAAATTCATTGCGGATGCATTTGTAAGTCTCATATCGATGCTGATTAGTCCTATTATCTTCTGCACGATCGTTGTCGGTATTGGAAGTATGAGTGACTTGAAGCGCATCGGCAGAGTAGGGCTAATCGCTCTTTTGTATTTTGAAGTGATAACAACACTCGCTTTAGTAATTGGATTAGTTGTTGTAAATTGGATTAAGCCGGGGGTGGGTATGCATGCTAATGTAGCTGCACTCGATGTAAGCACCATTGCGATGTACACAACAGCAGCTAAAAAACTATCTGCACTTGATTACTTTATGAACTTAATCCCTAAGACGTTTCTTGGGGCACTTGTTTCAGGCGAAATTTTGCAAGTATTGCTGGTAGCAATATTAACTGGTGTTGCTCTCGCTGGTATGGGAGAGAAAGGTAAAAAGCTTACAGATATGCTCGAGGTCATTTCGAAAGTAATGATGCGTATTGTAGGTATTGTTGTACAATTAGCTCCGTTAGCTGCTTTTGCTGCTATTGCTTTTGTTGTTGGTAAATATGGAAGCCGTAGTTTACTCGCATTACTCTCCCTGATGGTTTGCGTTATAATTACGATGATAGCATTCATCGTTCTCGTTTTAGGGACAGTATTACGATTAAATCGTTTTCGTTTATGGCCACTGATTAAATATTTGAAGGAAGAAATTATCCTCGTTTTAGGTACTTCTTCTTCAGAAACGGCATTACCTGGTCTCATGGCTAAAATGGAGTCACTCGGATGTGCAAAACCGGTAGTTGGGCTCGTTGTTCCTGCTGGATATTCGTTTAATTTAGATGGAACGAGTATCTACTTAACGATGGCTGCAGTTTTCATTGCCCAGGCAACAGATACGCCGCTTACCATTTGGCAGCAAATAGTCATGTTGCTTGTCTTAATGCTTGCTTCGAAAGGGGCAGCTGCAGTTACCGGAGGTGGATTTGTTACGCTATCAGCTACCCTTGCCTCTACTCAAACTGTTCCAGTTGCAGGACTAACCTTGGTCTTGGGTATTGACCGTTTTATGTCACTTGCTCGTGCTATTGTAAATTTGATTGGTAATGCAGTGGCTGTATTAGCTATTTCCTCATGGGAGAAAGAACTAGACCGAGCGAAGGCGAATAATATTTTGAAATAGCTAGCGAGGTAAATCGATTCCTCTTTTTGTACTAGCATGTGTGTCAAAACTGGACACAACCTGAATGTAAACTTAATTGATTTTAATGAAGTTTATGGTTTAATTTAAGACCAAGCTCGCTCAAGATTATGAGAACGTAATCTTATGGTGGCTTTAACTCCGACTAGTCGCAACTTTAGTTTAGTTACATGTTTTCGTGTAGTAACGAGTATGGGAGCACTCGGTTTTGCTGGCTGTTCAACCTATACATCATCACCGATTACGGATGAGTCGGTTAATCAAGCACTAGCTCAAAAACCACTCGATTCTATTAGTGTTCAACTGTCTGAGTTAAACCATCCATTAATTCAGCCGATCGTAATTCAAGCAGGGCAAGCTTACACACCTGATGAATTAGCTGTTATGTCAGTAGTGCTAAGTCCCGAGTTGAAAGCATTACGTGATCAAAACAAGGTAGCAGAAAGTCAAGTTATACAAGCGGGGCTACTTCCTAATCCCCAATTAGGGTATTCTGTTGATAAGCCTACTCAAGTTTATGATCCAGCTGTAACTGCTGCCAAAAATTTAAATATCAGCTATGACTTGGTTGCGTTACTTACGCATCATGATCTGCATACAGCTGCTAAAGAAGCAGCTAAGTCTGTTAATTTGTCTGTAGCATGGCAGGAGTGGCAATACGCGCAGGCAACCCGTGTTTCTGCTTACAGGATTTTGTCCTTACAACAGAGACTTCCTTCGGCCCGACTCATTGAGGAAGATTTACGTACTTCGCTTGCTGAATCTAAAATAGCTCTAGAGAAAGGATACCAGACTTCGATTGATGTAGCTAATTTATCAACTGCTTATAATCAGGCTCGCTCGGTACGCTTTGATATGGAGCAGCAGCTCTTAGCGGAGCGCTCATTTTTAAATCTTTGTCTTGGCAGAAATCCTACTGAAATCGTTCCAATCAAAGCAGTGAATGATATCGCAGTAGATGATATTGGTAGTGTTACGGATGGGGCATTGGAGAAATCTCGCTTAGATCTCGTTGCTTTAAAAGCAGGTTATAGTAGTCAGGATTATGCGCTTAGGGCTGCAGTAAAATCACAGTTTCCGCGTATTGGTATTCAGGTTAATAAAGCCAATGATACAACACCTATCTCAACCCGTGGACTTGCTGTTAATTTCGACATTCCGATTTTCGATCGCAATCAAGGGCAAATTGCCATCGCTCAAGCAACAAGGCAGCAACTGTTTGATGAGTATGTTGCTCGTGTAGCTGAAGCGCGTTCACAAGTTGGTCAACTCAACGCTCAAATTAATCGAGTTAAAGTTGAGTTAGGTAGTGCTTCAGAGGCTTATGCGCAACAAGAGGCAATCGTTAATGCGCTTAAAAGGACGGGAAATAATTTAGATTACCAAGTTTACCGTGATGCACGTAGTCAATTAGCTAATCGTTTTCTTGAGCTTAGTGCTCTTAAACAAGAGCTGCTTGAGCTAGTAGTTGCCCTAGAAATCGCTACAGGTAAGCCACTCGCTTCTAATCATTTTACAAAATCTAACTCTCCTTAATTTTAAACTATTCCTATGAAAAGACGGATCATCGTCATAAGTCTAATCGTTGTTGTTGGTTTGGTCGCGTTTATTGTTTTTAAACGTCCCAGTGCTACCCAAGTAGAAGAAGCTGCAAAACCAGTTGCTCAAGTACAGGTTCAGAAGCTGCAAAATCAACTCATTACGCAAACACTAACTGCGTATGGTGTCGTAGAAGGATCTCCGAAAGGCGCACGGTCCTTTACTCTTGGATATGATGCTAAGGTTAAATCGGTTGAAGTCAGTGCAGGTAGTCACGTTGCACAAGGTGATGTAGTGTTAACAGTAACGCCTACCTCAGATGCACAGCTTTTATTTGATACAGCAAAAGCAGATTCTTTATTAGCCGATAAAAATTACCAAGTTGTTAAGGAAAAGTACCGCTTGCACTTAGCTAATTCACAAGATCTGTATTTAGCGGAACAAGCATCACGTGATGCTAAGCTAAAACTAGTTAGTTACACCAAACGTGGTATGGGTAATGATCGCATCGCAATCACTGAAGAGGGTGTGATTACTAAAATGGATCTTCAAGTAGGTACAACCATTCCAGCAGGAGTTGTGTTATTCTTATATACAGCCGTTTCTCAATTGGATGCACATGTAACCATTGAGGTAGCAGATACTTCTCTTGTAAAAAGTGGACAGGTAGTCCACGTATCATCCGTTAACCGTAGCCAGTTAGATGCAATTGTTGGGCAAGTTAGAGCCGTAGCGTCCTCGGTTGACAGTGTGAGTGGAGCCGTAGATTTACGTATTAGTTTGCCCGTAGGTTGTGGGTTAATGCCAGGTGAGCATGTAAGAGCCATTGTAGATGTAGCTTCGAAAACAGCACTTGCTGCACCACGTGCTGCAGTTCTACCCGATGATGATCAACAAGTCCTTTATACCGTTAAAGATGGTAAAGCAGTTAAGCATTCCGTTCAAATCGGTTTAGATGGAGATGATTTAGTAGAACTTATCAGTAAAGATGTGAAAGCGGATGATTTGGCTGTGATTGTTGGAAATTATGAATTGGAAGATGGCATGGCTGTTGAACTTCCTTCGGATAAAAAAGCAGAAGAATCTAAACCCGTAGAGCCAGCTAAAGATAAAGCGGAGGCAAAGACTCCATGAATTTGAGCGCTTGGATTAAGCAGCACAAAAATGCGACTTTAACCTTAGTAGTGTTACTGTCTATAAGTGGGCTTGTCGCTGCACTTAAGTTACCTGTCGCATTATTTCCTCAAGTAGATTTTCCACGCGTTGTCGTTAGTTTGGATGCGGGTGATCGACCTGCAGAACGTATGGCTATGGAGGTAACGGTACCTGTAGAAGAAACGATTCGATCTGTGCCTGGACTCAAATCGATACGTTCAACGACAAGTCGTGGTAGTAGTGAAATTTCAATTAATTTCGATTGGGGAGCAAATATGGTTGAGTCCATGCTTCAGGTTGAGTCTGCGATCAACCAAGCATTGCCAACACTTCCTCAGGGAACGCAGTTTGATGTGAGGCGCATGGATCCAACCGTCTTCCCATGCTTGGCATACAGTCTTACCTCAGATAAGGTACCGCTCGTTAAGCAGCGTGATTTTGCTTACTATGAATTAAGACCACTTTTATCAACAGTCCCTGGAGTAGCTAAGGTGGTTGTTCAAGGTGGTCAACAGGCAGAATACCAAGTGATCGTTGATCCAGCTAAGTTAGAAGCGCATGGACTAACCCTTGCTGATTTAAGTAAAGCACTCTCAAGCGCTAATACAATCAGTGCTGTTGGGCGTTTAGAGGATCATAATAAGTTATACTTGGCTCTCGTTGATAATCGTTTTTCTGGAAGTGAAGAAATTGGCCAAACGGTAGTGCTTAAAACGAGTACAGGACTTGTACGTGTTTCAGATCTTGCTGAGGTAAGTCTTGGAGCAGTTCCTTTGTGGACGCGTGTTACAGCCGATGGGCATGATGCGGTTATCTTACAAGTATTTCAGCAACCTAGCGGTAACACCGTAGAGATCGCTCGTCAGGTAAATCAAAAATTAAAAGATTATGCCTCTCATACACCAAAGGGTGTTGTGATCGCTAATTGGTATGACCAAAGCCAACTCATCGTTGACGCAGCGCTCAGTGTTCGTGATGCGGTTCTGATAGGTATTTGTCTAGCAGGTGGCGTACTGCTTTTGTTTTTAAGAAATGGCAAGATTACGCTGATTGCTATGGTGTGCGTACCTGCTGTCTTAGCAGCGACTGTACTTTTATTAAAGTTACTCCATAGCAGCTTTAATATTATGACGCTTGGTGGTATGGCTGCTGCCGTTGGGCTAATTATCGATGACGCTATCGTTATGGTAGAGCATGTCATTCGCCGTTTACGTGGTCACTCGGGAAGTCACCATGGATTAGTGTGGCAAGCTGCTGCAGAATTTACACAGCCACTCGTAGCTTCGTCCATATCAACCATTATTATATTTGCACCGTTAGCATTTCTATCAGGCGTTACGGGAGCTTTCTTTAAAGCGCTATCGCTAACCATGGCAGCGAGTTTAGTGATATCTTTTATTGTAGCATGGCTTGCTGTTCCAGTTCTTGCCGACAAATTTTTGACGCAGAAGGATGCCGACCAAGAAGAAGGCGGAAAATTAACAGATAAAATTCATAACCTTTATACAGCTCTCATGCAGAAGTTGTTTAAACGTCCTTCGCTAGTTTTAGTAGGTCTTATACCGCTCGTTGTTCTAGCTTATGTTGGTTATCAAAATGTGGGATCAGGTTTTATGCCTGTCATGGATGAGGGTGGTTTTATTTTAGATTACCGTGCGGAATCAGGTACTTCACTGGGTGAAACAGATCGACTCCTTAAAAAAGTAGAAGCCATCTTGCAAGCAACGCCTGAAGTTCAGACCTATTCACGTCGTACAGGATTGCAATTAGGCCAAGGAGTTACTGAAGCAAATGAAGGAGATTTTTTCATACGTCTAAAAAACGGACCTCGTCGTGGTATAGAAGAAGTTATGGATGATGTAAGAACACAAATTGTCCATACCGTGCCAGGCCTTGATATTGAGATTACACAATTGATGGAAGATTTGATTGGGGACTTAACTGCTGTGCCTCAACCCATCGAAATAAAACTCTTCTCAGACAACGCTGTTCAGTTAAAAGAAGCGGCTGTAAGTGTTGCGACCGCGCTCCAAAAAGTTCCAGGAGCTGTTGATATTGTAAATGGTGTCATCTTAGCAGGGGACGCACTTAATATCCAAGTAGACCGCCCCAAGGCAGCGTTAGAGGGTATGGATCCAGATTCAGTTACCTCTCAAGTAACCGATCTTTTGGATGGATCAGTAGCTACTACCAAAGTGGAATCTGATCCTAAGCTGATTGGTATTCGTTCATGGATTTTACCAAAATATCGCCGTACTTCTAAAGATGTAGAAAATTTACGTATTAAAGCACCTGACGGTCATTACTTCCCACTTAAACGTGTGGCTAGTGTTAATGCTGTGGTTGGTCAGCCACAAATCATGCGAGATAATTTAAAACGTATGGTAGCAGTGACTGCTCGCATTAATGGTAGAGACCTTGGATCAACGATCAAAGATGTTAAAGTGATGCTAACGAAAGAGGGTGTCGTACCTCATGGTATTTATTATAGTATTGGTGGTACTTATGCTGAACAACAATCCGCCTTTGCTGGCCTGATGGCTGTTTTTGGTGCAGCGGTAGCGCTCGTATTTCTACTCCTGTTATTCATTTATTCTAATTTCCGCGTCGTTTTCGCTATGTTAGCCACAACATTACTAGCATTAACAGCAGTGAGTATCGGATTATGGATTACGCATACGGAACTTAATATATCATCGATGATGGGTATTACGATGATTGTTGGTATAGCTACGGAAGTCGGAATTTTTTACGTATCTGAATTAGTATCCTTAGATGAAACTCCTCAGGTTGAGGATAATTACATTTTAGCGGGTATTAATCGTATGAGGCCAATTGCGATGACAACCTTTGCTGCTATTTTAGCACTTCTGCCACTAGCTCTTGGTATTGGTGCTGGATCTGCAATGCAGCAACCGCTTGCTATCGCTATTATATCCGGTCTTGTACTGCAGATGCCGCTAGTGCTTATTGTGCTTCCGATCTTCTTGAAGTTATTTACAGCACGTAAAACGGTTTCCTAAGTAATGTTGCAAAAAAATCTGAATTAACGCATATGAAAATATATGCGTTTATCAGGATTTCTCTTTTCTACAGTCTCTGGGCTAGAGAAGTTTACTGATCGTATATTATGCGCGCTAGGTGCATTAGTATTTTCGCAGGCACCAGAATTTATGCAGCAATACTTGCAGCGCCTAGGTGGTCGACTTGATGAGGCACTGCGTCATTTAGATGAAGTGCGCAGTGTAGCGCTTCAATCAGGTATTGCTATATCATCTGAAGGTAAGCCACTGGACGCAGGTTCTGCTGGTGTTGCTAAGCTTCTTCAGTTGGCAAATGACCGTACTAATTCACTTCAAGCGGCAGAATTTAGTTTAAGAAATGCTTCTATTCTTACACGTCCTTTTGTGTTTATAAAAAATTGTGACTGGGAGACTGCTAAAGCTACGCTTCACGTTTATAAGCCTGCGGTTCCAACGACACTCGAAGGACTGAGTTATGCTTTAGTTGGGATGGCAGTTGCCCTAGGGCTGTATTACTTCACCCTACGGCCTCTTGTGATTCAGTGGTATACAGCGTGGCGTTTAAGGAAAGCGCCACCTGTACTTTAAGGCTCTTACTCAATCGGTTTAACTTCAGGTGCTGGTAGCTTCTGCCAGGTGTCACCTTCTGGACTTAAGAGGATAGCAATTCTAACAAGGTGATCATTGGGTGTCGCATTTACGTTTACTTGAATCAATTGATCTCTCTCGTTTTGTTTTTCGTCTTCGCTTGGTGGGGTAGCTGCAATCACACTGAGTGTAGCTCCTTTAGGTTCTAGGACACGAACGGTCAGGTGATGACCATCTTGACGTAAGGTTAGCTCGCTTGCGTCCTTAGATTTATTAACGCGGGCACGTGTCATCATTCTCCAATGAAGTACGGTATCTTTTTTGATGTTCGTTAATTCATCTTCGATGAGTACGCGGCTACGATCTAAGATAGCTGCTTTACGAACATATTTTTCTGCTGTGTTTGGATAAACCTTACTTAAATCAGTAACCGCGTAGGCTTCCTTAGGGGTGCTTTTAAAAGCAACGATTGGAGCTAAGGCAGGGTAGCGTTGTAAGGTTCTATCAGGAGTAATAATGTTATGGCTAAAATTATTTAGTCTAAAATAAGTCCAGCGTTTGTTACCAAAGTAGGCGGGTAGATTATAATTATCAGGGCCTAAGTCTTCAGCCCATCTCACTCCGTCGGAATCGAGTACAAATGATCCTAGGTCAAGGTGGGAATGGTTAGTTGAATTAAGTCCTGCACGAAGGCCTAAGAAAATGGCGTGAGGGTCATTCCATGCACTGCGAAATAATGCGATATCTGCAGGTCCTCTGAAGTGTAGGTCTTCAGCGACAGAGTTTTGTGTAGAATCCGTTTTCTTTTCTTCAGGAAACCATAATGCGTTGAGCGCTAGAAAACGATTTTTTGATCCGCCAAGAGTACGTTTCAATTCTTCTCTCGCTTGCTGTATAGCAGGTTGAAATCCTGCTTTATTTGAAAGCCATGTGAAAGCAGGAGAAGCTTCAAAGCCTTCACCACCATCCGAATAGTTGAAACTAAAATGCGAAGGGCTAGCAATGGCCATTCGGTAGAGATACGTTTTGTTAAATCCTGGTGTATCACTTAATCCGAAGTCGGTACCAAGCGCACTACGCATAAGATTGATCGCAATAATATTGTAGGTAGTTCCATAGGTCCAATAGCCTGGGCCTTCGGGATAAGCACCGTCTGGCTCATACGCATGCATGCTGAGCGGGAGTGATTTTCTAGCTCCATTAATGACGAGGCGAGCCAAGTCTGGCTCTTCATCACTCAGAACTAAGGCTGCACTTAAAAGGCCACCATTACATACCTGATTCCAGTTGTGCTCTGCTTTAACAAACCAAACACGTTTATCTTGTGGTCCGCGTTTATCGTAAGCGAGGGGTGCAAAACTGAGTGAATAGTTAAGGAGTGCTTCTTTAATTTGTGTACGCTCGGAATCGTTTAACTCTGCGTAAAGCCAGTCGTAGCCAATCGAAACAGCAAAACTCATTTCGGCTACGTCTAGAAAATGGCTAGGATTCCAATCCTTAAATTGACAGACAGTCATTAAATCAAACTTAGCTTGTTTCAGAAATTGAGGATCTTGCGTTAACTTATAAGCCATGGCGCTAGTCATGATGCGCTCAATCGCAAGTCTACTCTGATCAAGTAGGCGTGGACCTATCAGGACATGTTTAATAGGAGTAGCTCCTATGTATTTTTTAGCGTTATCTATGATACGTTTATTAAGTGCAGCACGTAGTGGATCTGTTTTTGCAGCTTCGATATCATAACGAATAGCTTCATCGGATATGAGGAGTTTGGGGTGTCCTTTTTTGAGTTGAGCTAATGGGTCTTGAGCAAAACTGGGTTTAACACCTAGACAAATAAGGAAAGCGATCAGGGTAAGCGTGCGTAGATTAAAGCTCATAGCTAATGTGTAAGACGAGCTTCTATATCTTAGGTTTCACGTAATGAGTGAGTACCTTCAAGGAATATTGACCAAACACCATACCTTGTGTTTTCTTAGGACTTTGATGGCTGATGCTATTACAGTTCAATTAGCTGAAAGGTCGTATCCGATCTACTTTGGTGAAGACCTTAGTGGTCAGATAGTTGACCATGTCCAGCAATTGCAAAATAAGGGACGTAAAGTTGCTCTTATTACCGATGAGCATGTAGCGAGAGCACAAGCTAACTTGCTAGACGCGCTAGGAAGTGTAGTCCCAAAGCTTGTGGTCACTCCGGGTGAAAAAGCGAAATCGATCTTAGGACTTGAGCAGTGTTTAGATTTTTTATCTCAGAATAAATTAGACCGAGGTGGGGTCGTGATAGCATTAGGCGGTGGTGTTATCGGGGACTTAGTTGGATTTGCAGCAGCAAGTTATTTACGCGGTATTTCGTTTATACAAATTCCAACAACGTTACTCGCGATGGTAGATAGTTCAGTTGGTGGAAAAACGGGAATTAATTTAAAGTCCGGTAAAAATTTAGCAGGCGCATTTCATCAACCCAGTGCTGTTTATATTTCTACAGACTGTTTAAGTACGCTACCAAGTCGTGAATTTGCAGCGGGTATGGCGGAGGTCATAAAGTATGGGCTTCTTTCCGATAAAGTACTCTTTGAGCAGTTAGAAACGTCTCCTATTACTCCAACTTCATCGCAATTAACGCAGGTGATAAAGCGCTGCTGCCAAAGCAAGGCTTCAATTGTAGAGAAAGATGAGAAGGAACTTGCTGAGCAAGGCGGACGAGCCTTGCTCAATTTGGGGCATACTTTCGCGCATGCGATAGAAAATGTTTCTGGGTATGGTACCTACTTACATGGAGAGGCGGTAGCGATTGGTTTATGTGCAGCAGCGAGGCTTTCTCATAAATTAGGATACCTTGGGCTAGATGATATTTCGCGTGTTGAACGTGTTGTAAAAGCACATGGATTGCCGACTGCTTTGTCTCAGCCACTCGCACTATCTGATCTCATGCAGGCTACCACGCGCGATAAAAAGAATAAAGCTGGGTCGCTTAGGTTTATTGTTTTAAAGCAACTGGGCAGTGCGGAAGTTCATTCGCAGGTAGATTTGGGCTTAGCTGAGGCTTCTTTTAAAGAAATCGGTGCTCGTTAATCGGTTGTCAGGACGGCTATTTCGGTTCAAGATCTGACGTGTAACGATTTCTATAGATCATTAATCCGTATTCCTTGTCTTTTACATGTCTGCCATCGACGAAAGTATAGTTCGCGAGTACTTCGAACAAAATGGATTTTTTGTTAGGCAGGTTCGTAAATATCATGTTCAGGCACGCAAGAAGACAAGTGACGAAGAAGTTGATTTACTGGTTTATAATCCAACGTGGCGCAAAGGAGTGAGAAAGCCTGATTTTTTCTTATTCCCGAGTGAGTTAAAATATATACAGCGTGCAATGATCGCTGTTAAACCTTGGCATACGGATGTGTTTTCTCCTGCCATGTTAAGAAATGCACCCGAGAAAATTTTTAGCTTCTTAGAAGATAATGTGCTTAAAGAAGTGAACCGATTGTTTGCTCTAGACCAAGCGGAGCCCTCGATGGGCGTTTTAACTAAGGTTTTAGTTTTACCTGCATTACCAACGGCTGAGCCTTTTCGAAGCCAAAGTGTAGAACTTTTGAAATCTAAAGGTGTCGATTGTATTATCTCGTTTAGGTCTATGCTTCTGGATTTAATCGACAAAGTAGAAACCAACCGCAGTTATGGTAAAAGTGATGCACTTCAAATGATTCGTATTTTAAAGAATTACGATTTATTTCAAGATCCACAATTAACACTTCCGAATGCCGACATTAATACATCCAACCGCAATCGTTGAGCCCGGTGCACAAATCGGTCAAGATTGTGAAATTCATCCCTATGCGATTATTAAACGCTGGGCGACATTGGGAGACCGTGTTGTGGTGCATCCTTTTGCAGTCATTGGAGGTGATCCACAGGATTTAAAATTTGATGGAGTTTCCGCTTCATATGTTAAAATAGGTTCAGATACAAAAATCCGTGAGAACGTTACGATTAACCGAGGAACCTCTGCAGGTTCAGTCACTTCTATTGGAAGTAACTGTTTACTGATGGCTGGTGTTCATGTCGCTCATGATTGTACTGTTGGAAATCATGTGGTTTTAGCAAACGCGGTTCTTTTAGCAGGCCATGTCGTAGTTGGTGATCATGTCGTACTTGGTGGTGCTTCTGCCTTCCATCAATTTTCACGTATTGGTGAGCGAGCTATGGTGGGTGGTCTAAGTCGTATTACCCAAGATATTCCGCCTTACACCATGGCCGTTGAACGCAGTGAAGCCGTTGGATTAAATCTTTTAGGATTAAAACGCAGTGGCTATAGCCGTGAAGCAATTACAGAAATTAAATTAGCATTTCGCTTAGTGTACGCGAAGCCAGGTAATCAAAAGCAGGCTGCGAGTGACGCTCAAGCCAGTGGCCAATTTAAAACGAAAGAAGCACTTACCTTTCTAGAGTTCTTCAGCTCAGGTAAGCGTGGCTTTGTACAATTGCGTAACGCTGGGGCTGATCACGAGGAAAATGCATGAGTAGTCGGCTTGCTTTGACGTGTGGAGATCCTGCAGGTGTTGGACCAGAAATTATAGCTGCGTGGCTTAATGCACAGAAAAGCGATTTAAGTCAGATTTCAGTCATAGGACCTGCAACATGGCTTCAGTCGTTGCCAGCTTCGGTAGAAAAAATTCCTGTTGGTTTACCAGAGTATTATGCAACTCCAGGTAAACCTGATCCTGAAGGGGCACTCATAGCTTGGGCTGCTATGGCAAAAGCAGCAGAAGGCTGTAAAAATCATGCATTTGGTGGGGTCGTAACAGGTCCTGTTTCTAAAGAAAAACTTTCTGCGATTGGATGGAAATATCCAGGTCAGACTGAATTTTTCGCTGAAACATGGGGTGGTAATCCAACCATGGCTTTTAGTGGCGGGTTAATGAACGTGGTTCTCTTAAGTTGGCACATTGCACTCAAAACAGTACCTGCAGCACTTACAGAAGAAAATTTTTCGAGATCAGTTGATGCAGCTTATTATCTAGTAAGCGCACTTAAGACGAATCAGGCAGAACCGCGTATTGGTGTTTGCGGTCTTAATCCTCACGCTGGAGAAGCAGGGCTTATGGGAGCTGAGGAAATTGAAATCATAAATCCCATTTTAGATAAGCTTCGTAAGAAATATCCGTTACTTTCCAAGGCAGAACCTGCTGACACGTTGTTCGCACGTCATGTGCGAGGAGAATTTGACGTGGTTGTTGCTCTTTATCACGACCAGGGACTCGCTCCACTTAAGACGGTTGATTTCGATCAGTCAGTTAATGTGACCTTAGGACTTCCGTTTGTTAGAACAAGTCCTGATCATGGTACGGCTTACGCGATAGCTGGTAAAGGAATTGCGAGTGCTAAAAGTTTTGGGAATGCCGTAACTATTGCACGCTCCCTGTTGCGTTTTAAAGAAGCGTCGGTTTAATGGCGTTACTACTATGAGTTTAGAACAATCTACATTAACGGCTAATCCACCCGTACAGGTGCGTGAAGGCACGGAAATGCTTGTTCGCTTATCAAGTGCTGCGGGAAAAAAGGCGACTGCGCTTATGGCCCGTGAAAATCAAGGTAACTACCTACGAGTCGCGATTAGTGGCGGTGGCTGTAACGGTTTAAGCTATAAACTAAAGTTTACCGGCGAACCTAAAAAAGGGGATATTTTGGTCAAAAGTGCTGGTGTTGATGTCATAGTTGATTCTAAGACTGCCCTTTATTTAAAGGGTACAGAGATCGATTTTTCAGATAAATTAATAGGGGGTGGGTTCAAATTTTCAAACCCAAACGCTAAGGCAAGTTGTTCATGTGGAGAGAGTTTCAGCGTTTAGGCATGAACTTAGGCTATGCAGGATAGTTCACTTTTTTACACTTTAAATGTTGTCTTCGTAGCTAAATCGGCATCATTTTTTCTTACCTGATTACTATTCACCAAACTAATTGATGGCTATTTCGTCTCCTTCTTCCGGTGCACCCGGTTCACGTCCTTCTCAATATCCTCGCCGCGCTGTAGATCCATTCGCCGCGATTCGTCGTAATCACCGTATAAAAGTACCGCAGGTGCGTGTTATTTCACCTGAAGGTAAACAGCTTGGTATCCTAGATACTGCCAAAGCGGTTAATTTAGCTTTAGAAGTGGGCCTTGATCTTGTTGAGGTCGCACCAAACGCAGCACCTCCTGTATGCCGTATCATGGACTTCGGTAAGTATGTCTATGAAGAGCAAAAAAAGCAGTCTCACAATAAAACAACGGCAAGTAAGATTAAGGAAATTGAATTTAGTGCCCGTATTGAGCCGCATGACTTTAATACTAAGCTGCGTCACAGTGAGCAGTTTTTAGCACACGGAAATAAAGTTAAACTCAAGTTGAAGTTCCGTGGTCGTGAAATGGCTCACACAGAAATCGGTTTTTCTGTAATTAAAAAGGCAGTCGCTGATTTAGCTGGTATGGGTCATCCTGATGCCGAACCTAAATTAATTGGTCGTAATATCCATGTGATGTTAACACCACTCCCAGTAAATAAGCGTAAACCAAAGTTTATTAACGATAACGAACCAGAACTCGAAGAGGAACCACATCAAAGCGATAGTGATTCCGATGACGAATCTGATTCTTAAGTAATAGACCGGTAAGCTTTATGTGACTCAGCGATGATTCGCTGCCTACTATTTTTTTTACTTGGGGCTTTATCACTTAAGGCAAGTAATCCTGTCATACTCACGTTTGATGGCCTAAGTTATGTGAGTGCTGTCGATGCAGCCTCCCACTTAGGCATGAAGGTCAGTTACCTAAGTCATGGTGCACCTGGAGCTAGGCCAGGCGTAATTCTCTTTAATCAGGAACACCGTATCGTTTTAGCTTCTGAAAGTCGTGAAACGGTGATTGATGGGTTACGGGTCTTTTTAGGAGATCCGGTATTATCTAGAACAGGACGTTTATATATTAGTCTCAACGACTATATGAAACGCTTAACAGCAATTGTTGCTCCTCAGCTTTGCTTAAATCCACCTAATTTACCTCATGTTATCGTGATTGATCCGGGTCATGGAGGTACGGATACAGGAATGGGTAACCCTCGGCTTGGACTGAGAGAAAAAACCCTTGTTTTAGATGTCGCAAAGCGGCTTAAATCGATCTTAGAGACAGCGGGTTATAAAGTCATTTTAACTCGAGATGTAGATCAGTTTGTTGAGCTTAAAATGCGTGCTGCAATAGCCAATTCCGCTGGGGCTGATTTATTTATAAGCATTCATTTTAATGCGGGACCTCCTGGTGATTCACGGATTCATGGAACTGAAATTATTACTTTCCCTTTAACGGGACAACGCTCGGATCAATCGTGGAATGATCGCATTAATGACCGCGAAAATTTTGCATCACCCGTGAATCGTTTTGATGTATGGAGTGCTGTTTTAGCGGAGAGTATTCACCGTGAAGTAATTAATGGTCTTAAAACAGATGACCGGGGACTAAAATCGAAGCATCTAGGGGCACTACGTGGTTTAAATTGTCCTGCCGTGTTAGTAGAGTCTGCGTTCCTCTCAAGTGATTCAGAAGGTGGACGTGTTGCTCAACCTGCGTTTAGGCAATTAATCGCTCAGTCACTAGCCTCTGGCGTTGCTTCTTACGTTAGATGTATTGAACGATTGAAACCGGCTTTCAAGTCCTCCAATGTTGTTAAACCTGACGTGCAAAGGTCAACCCCGACTCGTCCTTAAGTAAATTTTTAGTTATGAAAAAATATTATACGCTATTCGTGCTAAGTTTAGTTACCAGTTTTGCTTTACCTCATTCACTTCAGGCGTGGAATTATCCTGGTCACCGTATTGTTGCACTTTCAGCAATTGATTCTCTCCCTAGTGATTTTCCAGCGTGGGCAAAAACACCTGAAGCTCGTGAGCGTATTGCTTTCTTAAGTGGTGAGCCTGATCGTTGGCGTAATACGCATGACTATCCACTACAGCAGTACAACGGATTAGACCATTATATCGATTTAGAGGATGTAACTGCTGCAGGACTAAATATCGATTCACTCACAGATTTTAGATATGATTTTGTAGGTCAGTTCGCTGCAGGTAGAAAAGCACATCCAGAAAATTTCCCTGCATCTAACGCAAAAAACTACGATCACACACGTCAGTGGTGTGGTATGCTTCCATGGACGATTGCAGAGTACGCAGCTAAAATTGAATCCGCTTTTTCATATTTAAAAGCACTTCAAGAAGCAGGACGTCCTGACGAAGTTGCAAATGCTGAGGCTAATATCATTTATATGATGGGTGTGATGAGTCACTATGTTGGAGACGGAGCACAGCCTCTCCATGCAACGGTTCATCATCATGGGTGGGTAGGAGATAATCCAAATGGTTATACTACCGACTATGCTATACATGGATGGATTGATGGTGGGTTTATTGCAAAAGCAGGAATTACTTATGAGGAAGTGAAACCACTCATTAAGGAGGTCAAAACTTTGAATATGGCTCCTCGTGGCGATCATAGAGACCCTGTTTTTGTTGCTACTATTGATTACATGAAAGGGAGCTATATTCTTGTTGAGCCGCTTTATAAGCTTGAGAAGGAAGGTAAACTTAAGGGAGAAGGTTCAGAAAGTGCTGAAGGTAGGGTATTTATAAAAAATCAACTTGTTCGTGGTGGTGAGATGTTAGGTAGCCTTTGGTTAACTGCTTGGCGTCACGCAAAGCCAGATACCTATCTGCATGCTGAACTTTTAAAGCGTAAGGCCGGGGATAACTAAAAATAGCGGTTTAGTTACGGATATTTTTTCTTGTACTATTTTAACCTCCTCGTGGTTAAAATGTTACAAAACTATCCTTTTGTTACGTATTTATAAATTATTGATTATTAGTAATTTATAAATTTTCGTAACAATTGAGTACTTTATAAAACAAGTCTGTTACAAATACCATCAGGCGTTGACTTTGTATCTGAAGCTACATTGTTTTGAAGCAGCTATATTTTGTATTAGTCAGGACCACATACACACACATACTATGTTAAAATCACATCTCACTAAATTGTTGATGGCAGTCGCTGTCCTCAGCTTAGCGGTTTCAACTTCTGTTTACGGACAGGGTGTAACTAGCTCGGACATCAACGGATTCGTTACCGACTCATCCGGTAAACCAATCGCAGGTGCTACAGTTGTTGCACTTCGCGTTGACACAGGTTCAAAGGCAACTGCACTTACTGGAGCAAATGGTCAGTATGATATCGACGGCTTAAAAGCTGGCGGTCCTTATACAGTTACTGTTTCCAGCGCAGTAGGCAGCGAAACACAGAACAATGTCTATCTAGACGTTTCTGCTCACTTACGTACTAATTTCGTTATCGATACATCGGTTGTGAAATTAGAAACGGTTAAAGTTTCAGCAAGTTCTGATGACACAACTTTCGGTGCAGGTAATATGAGCTTTGGTACTACGTTTAGTGCTAAGGATATTGCTTCAACATCAACAGTACGCCGTGACGTTCAAGATTACGAAAATTTAGATCCACGCGCGAACGTAATGCAGGTTAGCCCATCTGACTCACAATTTACCGTAAGCTTTGCAGGACAAAATCCTCGTGAAAACTTATTCTTAATCGATGGTGTATCAGCAACAGATAATTTCGGTCTAAATTCAAACGGTTATGCAGGTTTCCGTAATCCACTTCCTCCAGAATGGATTCAGTCTTTATCCGTTGATCTAAGCCCATACGATGTTGTTTTCAGTGGTTTCTCCGGCGGTCTTCTCAATGCTACTCTAAAGTCAGGTACAAATTCAGTACATGGCTCAGCTTATGAGTTATACGAAGGAACAAGCTTCCGTGGTCCTAATCCAGTTCCAGGTTCTTTAGGTGCTCATGAGCCATTACAAGCTCACACGACAGGTTTCACAATCGGTGGACCGATCATCAAAGATAAATTATTCTACTTCTTAGGTTATGATGCATTCCGTCAAATTGCAGCAGCACCTTCCCAGAATTTTATTCCTGATAATTCAGGTGGCGTTTATACCCAAATTATCCAAAAGACTGTATCCTCTTACGGTTTCAATCCTGGTACTTTCCAAGCTGTTAATCATAGCTGGCAGCAAAACTTTGTAGGCAAAATTGATTGGAATATCAGTGACGCTCACAAATTTGAATTCACATTCCGTCATACAGATGGTGAAGCTCCAAACTTCTATAATTACACCGCTAGCTATGAAACATCTCTTAGCGCATCGTGGTATAATACCCACCGTTCTGACCAATCTTATACAGCAAAGTTAACTAGCGATTGGAGTTCGATTATTCCATCACTACATACTGAAATTGAAGGTACTTATAAGCGCTATAACGGTACTGCTCAATTAAACGGTGCAGATTTCCCAGCTATCACGATTGATAACGTACCAGGCTCTAGCTTAAACGGCGGTACAGCTCCTTTTGCACTTTTCTTGGGTCAATATTGGGCATATCAAACAAACAATGTTTATACCTGGGAGCAGGAAGAACATGCTTTAGCTGATTATTCAATCGGTAATCATACAATTAAGTTCGGTGTTACTTTCGATCGTACAGGTTATACTGATACGTTTATTCCAAACACCTTAGGTAGCTTCACATTCGCTACTGTACAAGATTACTTAAACGGAACACCAACTTATGGTGTACAAGAAACGACCTATCCTGGTTTCACAATCTCTTCAGCAGTATCACACTACTATGCTATGATGATTGCTCCAGTTATTGGTGATACATGGCGTGTAAGCGATAACTTAAGTTTAGTATTTGGTGCTCGTATGGATTATCCTTACGAACCACAAAATCCTCCATTAAGCCAACTATTCGTAAACACTTATGGCTATCGTAATGATGGCACAATCAATGGCCATTATACGATTTCTCCACGTGCTGGTTTCACGTATCAAGTACCTTCTAAGTTGAAGACACAGATTCGTGGTGGTGCAGGATTGTTTGTTGGTGCTAATCCTGTAGTTTGGACTGAAAACTCATTCAATAATGCAGGTCAGCTCAATACAACTACAGTTGGTTCAAGCTCTTCAGCAGCTACAACAGCAGTTATCCCAGGATATACCTTCACAGGCCCTGTTCCTCCTTCAATACCTGGTACAGCATCAACTGCTGTTCCTTCCTATGACGTGGTAGCTCCAAACTTCAAAGCTCCTTCACAATGGAAAGAAAATATAGCAATCGATCGTGAGTTAGGCTTCTGGGACTTAGTTGCTTCAGCTAATATCGACTTAGCTCAAGTTAATAAGGATATATTTACTACAGATGCTAATCTAAAAGTTGCCGCCTCAGGTCCTGCAATCTTACCAGATGGTGCTATCCACTATAATGGTAATATTACTCCAGGAAGTTTAGGTTCTTACAACTTAAGCCCACTTCCAACAGGTGCTAGCACAAGCACAAGTTCACTAAGCAGCACAACCTTATCTGCAAATCCTGCAACAGGTCCTGTTTATACACTTCAAAATACGAACAAAGGTGCTAGCCAAGCTTATAGCATACAAATCCGCCATCCTCTAAAAGATGGTTGGGCTTATTCGATTGCTTATAGCCATACCCATGCAACTGCTGTTCAACCAGAAGGTTCTTCAACAGCTTCTGGTAACTACGGTGGTTTCCCATTTGTTAATCCAAATGACAATATCGCTTACCGTTCTGAGTATGCTACACCAGACAAGTTTGTTGTAACACTCACACGTCAATTCAAGTTCTTCAATGCTAAGAACTCTGCGACCACTATTTCGTCACAGCTTATTGCTCAAACTGGTCAACCTTACAGCTATGTATTTAAGGGTGATGCATCAGGTAGCGGTCTATCTGGTGAGCAATTATTCTATGTTCCAACAGGTCCAAACGATCCTAAGGTAACATGGGGTAGTGCTGCAGAACAAACAGCATTCTTCCAATTCTTAGCTAATACGCCTGATTTAGCTAAATATGCAGGTTCAATTGTTCCACGTAATAGTTCCTACGCACCTTGGCAGCACTTTGTTAACTTACACGTTGAGCAACAGGTTCCATCTATTGGAAATTCACGTTTAGTCCTGTTTGCAGACTGCTTTGACTTCGGTAACATGCTAAACAAGCAATGGGGTACAGTTACTAATTTCAGCAACTCGTACTTCACACGCACAGTCGCTGGCACGTTCTTAAATGCTGCAACAAATCAGTACATTTATACGTTTAATCCAGCAACATTAGGCACTACATCGACCTATTCCGATATGTCACGTTGGACAGCTCAAATCGGTGCACGCTTTGAGTTCTAAGCTATAACTTTAAAATAAGTTATAATTTATTTAAAAAGGCCGTACTTAAATGTACGGCCTTTTTTTACGTGCGCACAAAGCCTTCTTAGTCCTTCATTGCTAGTGTGCAAGCACCTCAGTTTAAACGAGCTTCTAAGCCCTTGGGCGGTCAGCACCAGCTAAAGGTAGTGGTCAGCCTATTGGTTCTATTTACTGCTTTAATATTAGCTTATTTAAATAGTTTTAAGGGGGTTTGGGTATTAGACGATCACGGTACGTTTGCCGAAAATCCAACGCTAACTTCACTTATAGCTTCATTGTCACCACCACATAATGGTACACCAATTGCAGGTCGTCCTATTACAAATTTTAGTTTTGCTTTAAACCGTGCACTACTAGGAGAAAGTCTATTAGCACTTCATGTAGGTAATTTTACTATTCATCTCTTAGCAGCGTTTTGTTTATATGGCATTTTAAGATATACGCTTATAAAACTGTCTGCAGCTACGATTGATCAATGTAATTTTTTTGCCGTAGTAGTAACACTGCTTTGGGCTGTTCACCCTCTTAATACGGAATCGGTTACATATTTAAGTCAAAGGGCTGAATCTTTGATGGGACTTTTCTATTTGGTCACCCTCTATGCATTTATACGGTACAGTAGTACTAATTCTTTGTTTTGGTGTATGCTCAGCTTGGGTACTTGTTTACTTGGAATGGGGACAAAAGAGGTGATGGTTACGGCACCATTTATTATCTTCGTTTACGACTGGTTCTTTGTTGGAAAAAACTTCTCTGAAATAGTAGCGAAAAGAAAAACATATTATCTGCTCTTGGTTTTAACTTGGATTGCGTTAGCTATCCTTGTCACAGGTTCTGGAGATAGAGCTGGTACTGCAGGATTTTCTTCGTCTGTCAGTTGGTGGGCTTATGCATTCACGCAAATCAAAGCTTTGGGTATATATTTAAAATTAGCTGTTTGGCCTGCAGGTCTTATTGCCGATTACGGACGTATTTTAGGCGGTAGTGGGTTTGAAATCTTTTTCTCTCTTTTTGTTTTAGTCTTACTTTTAGGTGCGACCTTGATATTGACGTTTAGGCGTTCGCCATGGGGTTTTTGCGGTATATGGTTTTTTGTTATTCTATCACCTAGTTCCAGTTTTGTTCCTGTCTCTACAGAGATTATTGCAGAACATAGAATGTATCTGCCCTTAGTTGGAGTGATAGTTGGTGTTACTAGTCTTATCTACTTTTTTATTAAGCGATTTACCCGAAATTCAATTCTGAATTTTTTCCTTATATCTATTCTAAGTTTTAGTGCTATTACCGCACTGATTGCTACTACGTATAACCGTAACACGGTTTACTTAAGTGTTCTTAACTTCTGGAAAGATGTTGCGCTTAAAGCACCTTATAACGCTGGAGCACTCAATAATTATGGGAATGCTTTAGCTGAAATTGGAGACTTAAAAAATGCAGAGATTATGTACAAGGAATCAATAAAGTTAGTACCTGCCTATATGGATGCTAATGTTGATTTAGGTAATTTGCTTGTAAGGGAAGGGTGCATAGACGAAGCCGTAACCTGCTATCACGTGGCAATCAGTACTCCACCCACGAGCATATTCGAAAGAAAGGCGCTTGGAAATGTAGCTTATCGTGCTGCTAATGCTCTATTGGATCATGGTAGGCATTCAGAGTCCCTTGAGTTTTATCGTGTCGCTACACAGATGCAGCCCAATCTCGTTGACGCTAGGGTCAATTATGGAGGTGTGTTAGCTGAGTTAGGCTATTATTCAGAAGCGGTAGTACAGTTTAAAGAAGCGATTCATTTAGAACCTAATTCTGCAGACATTCACAATAATTTAGGAGGAGTGTATGCTCAAATGGGTCGTATGGTTGAGGCAAAAAAAGAATTTGAGACAGCACTTAATTTAAAACCTGGCTATCACGAGGCGCTACGTAACTTAGAGCAAGTTAATCGTATTTTAGCTAATTCAAATCAGTAAATGACTAAGCAAAGTAAAACTTATCCTAATATAGAGCGCATGGGAATAGTGTTATTGGTGATTGCTGCAGGGGCGTGGGCTCTGTGGCCAGCAATACATGGATCTTGGTTATGGGATGATGAATTAGAGTTATTTAATAACCTATGGGTTCGTGATTCTTCTGGTTGGTGGAAGTGTTGGGCTATGCCACAAGGTTTAGATTACTATCCACTTAAAGATACCTTTAATTGGATACTTTGGCATACGTTTGGTAATTACACGACTGGTTATCATTTAATCAATTTAGCCTTACACATAATATCCTCATTTTTAATCTGGAAGATCTTAGTCCGCTTAGAAGTGAAGCTTGCTTGGATTGCTGCTCTTAGTTTCGCGATTCATCCTATGGTTATAGAATCGGTTGCATGGATTTCAGAATTTAAAAGTGTCGTATCACTTCCCTTATTACTGTTAAGTATTAATGCTTTTATTTCCTATAAGGAGTTAGAAAAAAAGAGCTCACTGCTTATATCGGTTATTTTCTTTACCCTTTCACTCTTGGCTAAAGTGTCAGGAATTATGTTACCCGTTGTATTTATATTATATGCGCTAAATTCTAAACGCACACGATTAGTGAAAGTATCTCTTATCTATGTTGGTATAGCTTTAGTGTTTGGCATAGTGGCACTGTTTTTTCAAAAACAACGAGCAATGTTAGGGGTTAGCTTAACTTCTACACTGAGTGATCGTCTCCTGCAGGCGGGACCAATTGCGCTACTTTATCTTAAATCATATCTACTGCCACTTAACTTAAGTCCAGTTTATGACTCTTTAGGATGGAAGCATTCTTCGGCGCTGGCTTGGGTTATTTTAACTATAATTTTTATTCTGGGCGTTACATTAACACATAAAAGATATCCTCTTATAACGCTTAGTCTAATTTGGTTAGGTGTACATTTGTTGCCCGTACTAGGTATTTTACCTCTGGCTTATTCACGGGTTGCACCTAGAGCTGATCATTTAGCTTATGTAAGTCTTGTTGGATTTAGTGCTCTCATTGCTTTGATTGCCGATTTACTTTGGGAAACATGGGCAAAGAGTAAAAAATTACGTGCAGTACTATTATGTATTGGAGTATGGCTTGTCGCGGGAGTCTTAATCATAGATCAGAGCTATGCTGCAGTATTTAATAGTTCAGATTTGTTATGGAAAATAGCGACGCAGCGTGCTCCTGGTGCTTGGTTGCCTCATAATAATTTAGGCCGTTTTTATATACAATCTGGACAGCTAGATAAGGCATACCTTGAGTTATCTAGAGCGAGTGAATTAAAACCAGATTCTGCAGAAGTACTAACTAATCTAGGTGATGTGTTTGAACGTCAGAATAGACTGGGCGAAGCTAAATTATCCTACGAACGTTCTATAGCATTGGATCCAACGTTCTCAGGTGCACATTATAATTTAGGTAGGCTCCTTCTTAAAGAGGGAAACTATCGTGGAGCAGTTACTGAATTAACCCGTTCTCTAGAACTAAACCCGCATTCAGCATTAGCCCAAAATAACCTCGGACTTTCATTTCAAAAGTTAGGTAACTTAGATTTGGCTATAGAGCACTTTGATTTAGCACTAGCCTTGGATCCTTTGCGCTATGAAGTATACCTGAATTTAGGTAATACCTATTTTAGAAAACAGAATATTGATCTAGCAATTGATGCTTATCGTAAGGCTATCGATATTAAACCAGATTATGGAGCAGCTCATCGTAACTTAGCTGTGGCTCTTTTTAATAAGGGTCTTAACAAACAAGCAGAAGAGGAGTTTGCCTTAGCGCGCAAGCTGCTGATTCCATGAATAACCAAACCACGGTAACTCAACGTAGAGGCTTGGGTATCTTCAAGGATCCTTTGTTATGCATTGGATTAATCGCGATTACGATTATTAGTTACCTTCCTATTTTCTCTGCTGGTTTCATTTGGGATGATGAGGGGCATGTGCCCAGGCCCGACATGGTAAACGGGGAGGGCTTGAAACAGATTTGGTTAAACTGGACCTATACACAGCAATATTACCCAGTCCTTAATAGCTTCTTTTGGTTACAATATCAGTGCTTCAAGTATACACCCCTCGGCTATCATAGTGTTAATCTAGTATTACATATTTTAATAGCATTACTTTTAGTGATTGCCGTTAAGAAACTACTCGCTGGTAGAGTGTCTGAAGAGTCTGCATCCTTAACCGCATGGCTTAGTGCTGTCTTATTTGCTATACATCCCGTGGGGGTTGAAACAGTTGCCTGGATTTCTGAGCAAAAGAATACGCTATCTACAGTGTTTTATTTAGTAGCGCTTATTGTGTTTTTTCAGTTTCAAAAGAAAAGAAGTCTTGGGCTGTATGTCAGTGCGACTTGTATATTTATTTTAGCAATTTTAAGTAAGTCGGTAACCGTTACTTTGCCTATTTCTATTCTTTTAATTTCCTTATGGAGAGACGGTTATAGAAATATAAAGCACGATCTACTAGCCTTGCTGCCTTGGATAGTAGTTGGGTGTACTGTTGGACTTGGAACAGCTTGGCTAGAGACGCATCACGTAGGAGCACAGGGGAGTGCTTTTGAACTCAATTTTTTAGAGCGATTTATATTAGCTGGGCGTATTATCTGGTTTTACGTCGCTAAACTTTTATGGCCGTCAGAGCTAATGTTTATCTATCCAAGATGGCATATCGATTACTCTCAGTGGTATGGGATAGCTCTGGTTTCTGTGTTACTAATTACACTCATTTATTATCGTAACCGCATACCTGGCATCGTTTTGTGCGTTTTTGGTTTTGGTGTTAGTTTATTTCCAGCTTTAGGGTTTTTTAATGTATACCCCTTCGTTTTTTCATACGTTGCTGATCACTTTCAATATCTCGCTAGTTTATGGTTATTTGTTTTATGCGCGGGATTTATAACTGCCTGTTATTCAAAACTTAAAATTAGTCTTCGTATCTGTGGATACCTCTTTTTTGTGCTTTTATTAAGCTTTCTCGGTTGGAAAACGTATGCTTACTCTAAGACATTCAGCAACCTGGACATTCTGTATAAATCAACACTCGCAAAAAATCCTGAAGCTTGGCTAGCGCATGATAATCTTGGTGTTGAATTAGCTAAATCGGGTAAAATTACGGAAGCTATTGAACAATATCAGCTAGCGATAAAATATAATCCTAACTATGCGCATTCGCATAATAATTTAGCCAATGCCTATGCTAAACTTGGGATGTGGGAAAATGCGGAAAAGGAATATTCCAAGGCACTTGAGATCGATTCGAGTTTTTATGAAACGGAATTGAATTGGGGCAATTCACTTGCTGACAGGCAGTTATATGATTTAGCAATCACTCATTACGTACGTGCACTGAAAATACATCCATCTGACGCTCAAATTGAATATCATCTCGGCAGTGCTTATGCAAATTTAGGTAATTTTATTGTAGCTATTGAGCACTTCAAAGCGGCAATAAAATATAATCCAGAATTTGCAGAACCTGAAGCAAATCTAGGACTTGCGTTAGTTTTTATTCATCAAGAAAACTTAGCTTGGGAGCATTTTGATAGGGCTGTTAAACTTAACTCATACTACCCTGAAGCACATGGTTATTGGGGAGCTGCACTTGCTCAAATCGGACGCTTTAGTGAAGCGTTAAGTCAGTACAAAGAAGCACTTAAAATTAATCCAAATAGTGCAGAATTTCACTATCAAGCAGCGCAAATGTTGAAGCAATTGGGGCGCTATGATGAGTCCTATGCAGAACTTATGCGGGCACATGAATTAGTTTTAAGACATTAAGGCTATTTGGGCACAAAAATTGTCACTTAGAGGCCTGAATTGGGATTTGTAGTTACTACAAAAGTCGATGCGTTTGATAAGAGATTTTGCTTAATACTCCAGCAAAATTTTAAGCGAGTATAAATTTTTTTTACTACATGAAAAATTAACACATTTTTTTCATAAACGAGTTGACGATTTCACCCTTAGGTTCAATTAGTTGTGGCCGTACCAATGCAGGACCACTTCCTGTTGTGGTTAATATCTTCTTAAAAAGTTTTCAGTAAGTTTAGCTCGCAACCGAATTTAGCCCGATACAAACACATCTTTAGCCACAAATTTTAGCCATTTTTTTATACTTTAGTTATGCAGAAGTCATTTACAGTCGGGACCAAAACTTTCGTTTTAGATCAAGAAAAAGCAGAGTCAGCATTTGCTGCAAAAAAAGTTATCAATGGTCGTCAGACAATGACGTTTAACTTGCTACCACTGAAGTATCAGTGGGCTTATGACTTGTATCGCACGATGAAGGCTAATCATTGGGAACCAGAAGATATCCCAATGGGTAAGGATATTGAACAATGGCGTGATGAAAAAGTGCTTTCAGATGTAGAGCGCTGGATCATCCGTATGGGTATCGGATATTTTTCAGCAGCTGAAGGAATTGTTGGTGATAACATTCAACACGTCGTTCGTGAATTAGTCACGGCTCCTGAATTAAAACTTGTATTAGGTCGTCATGCGCATGAAGAAAATATTCATGCTGATTCACTACTTTACATGATTTCATCACTTGGCATTAATCCGCACGAGTGTGAAGCGATGTTTGAAGATGTTCCTACTATTGTACGTAAAAATGAATTTGTTACGCGCGTCTCACATTCATTACGCCGTGATTTAGATTTAACTAAGATTGAAAACAAACAGCTCTTAGCAAAAAATATTTTTGTGTTTGGTCAGTGTATGGAGGGGACGCAGTTTTACGGTCTTTTTGGTATGATATTATCGCTTTATCGCCAAAATAAGTTCCCAGGAATAGGTCAGATGTTCCGTTACACCTTACGTGATGAGTCCAATCACATTGAAGTGTTCCGCAATTTATTCATGGATTTAATTCAAGAAAATCCTGAAATTTGGACAAACGAGTTTAAGGAAGAATTGCGCTCTCTTATGAAAGAGGCCGTAACCTTAGAAAAAGAATTTATTCGTGATTGTCTTCCGGTAAATGCAGTTGGTTTACTTCTCGAAGACTTTCTCTCGTACATTGACTACATCGCTGATCGCCGACTTGAAGGTACAGGTCTTCCTGTGCTTTCTCCAGGAGCTAAGAATCCGCTCCCATGGCTAGCAGAGATGATGGACATCAAAAAAGAACAAAACTTTTTTGAAGGCCGTGTCACTGAGTATCAAAAAGCTTCAGCACTTGCTAACGTTTCAGACGACGACCTATAACCTATTACCCCACATTAGCGTAGAGGTTACCCCCTTTGACCTCTTGCTTCATAGATCAAATACTTAAGCCTTTAATATATATGTCAGGTGTCATCGCAAGATGACACCTTTGTTTCCTTTTCACTTTAATTTTATTTTTTATTTAGTCCATGAGTTCTCCTTCTGTTGCACATGATTTAGCGCTAAAGCGCACCGTTCAGTCCCCTGTAGAGTTAAAGCCAAATTTTGCCTGGTATGAATGTCTTGCTGGTCAGGACATTATTGTTCCTCCCACTGTTCTTGTTTGCCCTCATGGGGAAGAGCGCTTTGCTCTTGCAGAGGTTGCAGACACGCTCGGAAAAGCTCTGACCAATGTAGCTATTTCACGCGGCGATAAAGAAATTTATACGCAGGAAAATCGCACGTGGGTTTTATCCATCTGCCGCGAGCTCAACAATACATTAACTGAAATGGCTAAAGAGGAAAATCCTCTTAGGCTGCAGCTTAATACGCTTTATGAGCTAATCGAAAAAACGTTGGTTGATAATAACGCTTACTTCGTTGCTAAGAGTTTACTTCTAAATCGTGCTCGTAAATTAGCTCTTTCGTTTGACCGTGAGAGTGCAGCTCAGTCCGGTGTTCGCGTTATTCGTCGTAACAATCAAGTTGTACCTTGGAATGAGCAGAAAGTCGAAATCGCGATTCGTAAGACTTTCCTCTCGATGCAACGCGATTCAGCTCCAGCTGTTGCTATTACTAAAGCGATTATCGAACGCATAACTGCATCAAAGCAGGCTTTTGTTCATATCGAAGAAATTCAAGATATGGTTCAAGAGGAGCTGATGAAAGCAGGTCACTTTAAAGTGGCAGAAGCTTACATCCTTTACCGTGCTGAACGTGCTGCTGCGCGTGAACATGCTAAAGTTACTGAGCCAGAACAAGTTTTACAAACTCCAGAGCCTGCGCAGTCGACCATGGTGGTCGTTAAGAAAGCTAATGGCGAAAATGTATTTTGGGATGGAGCAGATCTTCGTCGCCGCATTGAGTTCGCTCGTATAGGTCTAGATCTTTGCTTAACCAATGAGCAAATAGAGCAAGAACTTCGCAGAGCAGTCTATGATCAGATTACTCAAAAAGAATTAGATGCAACGATTTCGCTCAATTCTAAGACACTGATTGAAAAAGATGCCGATTTCGCAAAGTTTGCAGGTCGTATTCAACTCACCTACTTGTATGAAGAAGTATTGGGTTGGGATATTATGGTGGACGGTATTGGTAAATTAAAAGAATTCCACCAAAGAGCATTTCGTAAATACTTGGAACACGGTGTTGCAATTAAACGCCTAAATCCAAAGCTCCTTGACTACGATACCAAGAAGTTAGCAGCAGCATTAGATCCTTCTTCAGATTTGGATTTTGACTTCCTCGGTATCCAAACACTTTACGATCGTTATCTCATTGTAGATAAAACAGTTAAGCCATCACGCCGCATGGAGACGCCTCAGTTCTTCTGGATGCGTGTAGCGATGGGACTTTTCGTAGGTGAAACAGCAGACCGTGAAGATAAGATCATGTCTTTATATTCTCTATATAAGACACGTAGATTCTGCTCTTCGACTCCAACACTATTTAATTCAGGAACGCTTCATTCTCAATTATCAAGCTGCTACCTATATTATGTAGAAGATACGATTGAGGGTATCTTCCAACGCGGTATTGCTGAAAATGCATATCTCGCAAAGTGGGCAGGTGGTCTCGGTGGTTCCTGGTCTGCAGTCCGTGGTACGGGTGCATATATTGGAGGAACCAATGGCGAATCTCAGGGTGTTATCCCATTCCTGAAGCTGCACAACGATCAACTCGTTGCTGTAAACCAAGGCGGTAAACGTAAAGGTTCCGGCTGTGCCTATTTAGAAACTTGGCACAACGATGTATATGAATTCTTAGAACTGCGTAAAAACACGGGTGATGATCGCCGCCGTACGCATGACATGAACACAGCACATTGGATTCCTGACTTGTTCATGAAGCGTGTTGAGTTACGTCAGTCCTGGACACTTTTCCGTTCTAATCAGGTTAAGGATCTTCATGATCTTTATGGTAAGAAATTCGAAGAACGCTACGTTCACTACGAAAAGCTTGCCGATGAGGGTAAAATTTATGGCCAAAAAGTAGAAGCCATTGAACTATGGAAGAAGATGCTCTCGATGATATTCGAGACAGGGCATCCTTGGATTACCTTTAAAGATCCATGTAACATTCGTTCACCTCAAGATCACGTTGGGGTAGTGCATTCCTCTAATCTCTGTACAGAAATTACGCTAAATACTTCAGCTGATGAAACTGCGGTCTGTAATTTAGGTTCAGTTATTTTAGAAACGCACTTACTTCCAGACGGTTCTATTGATCAAAAGAAATTGCGTGAAACAATCCGTACAGCTGTACGTGCGTTGGATAACGTAATCGATATCAACTTCTACCCAACGGAAGCAGCTAAACGCTCTAACGTTAGACACCGTCCGATCGGTATGGGTGTTATGGGCTTAGCGAACTGTTTATATATTAAAGGCGTTCCTTTTGCATCGGAAGCAGCAGTCGAGTTTAATGATGAACTCATGGAGAGTGTTGCTTACTATGCTTATGAAGCTAGCTCTGATTTAGCAGCAGAACGTGGTACATATTCTTCTTACAAGGGATCAAAGTGGGATCGTGGTATTCTACCTCCAGATTCGGTTGACTTACTTGAACAAGAACGTGGCCTCCCAATTAAGGTTCCTCGCTCAGCACGTATGGATTGGACAAGTCTACGCGCTAAGATTGCTGCACAGGGTATGCGTAATAGTAATGTCCTTGCGATTGCTCCTACAGCGACCATTTCAAACATTACGAATACATCCCCTTGTATTGAGCCTACCTATAAGAACTTATTCGTTAAATCGAATCTGTCCGGCGAATTCATTATTCTAAATCCATTCTTAGTAAAGGATCTGAAGGCACGCGGTCTATGGAATCAAAATATGATAGATAGCTTGAAGTACTTTGATGGTGAATTAAAGGACATCGAAGCAATTCCTGAAGATCTCAAGGCGAAGTATCTAACGGCATTTGATATTGATCCAAAGTGGATTATTGAAGCTGCAGCCCGTCGCCAGAAGTGGATTGATCAGTCTCAGTCTGTAAATCTATGGATTAAGACGCCTGATTTAGGTGTTCTCTCACGTATGTATCGCCAAGCTTGGCATGCAGGTCTTAAGACAACGTATTATCTACGCAGTCTGGGTGCTTCCAATATCGAAAAAGCAACCGTCTCTGTTAAGAAAGATATGCGTGGCGTGGTTAAGGATTCTGCCGATGCTCATGCAGCAGGTGTTGCAACTCAAAGTGAACCAGTCAAAAAGGTTTACACAGCAGAAGAGAAATTGGCATGTAGTATTGAAGCTATGCGCAATGGTGAAGCATGCGAAGCTTGCCAATAACGCTTACTTAAAAAGTTATTTCATAAAGCCTGCTTTTAATTAAGCAGGCTTTATTTTTTTGCCTTAGAATTATTCGTTGCGTGAGTGAGGTTTTGATAGGGATTAAATATCAAAAAATCATGCATCTGTTCATAAGAGCGACCGTTTGATTTGTTTGCATGCGTGTCACCTAAGATAGCAGCGCGTATGAGTGAATCTTGCCGAGTAGGCAAGGGGCGGTATGTGTCATGTTGAGTTGGCATATATTTTTGGTTTGTGCCATCTCTACTGCTCTACCGGTGGAGAGCAAAAAAAAGCCCCCTCCGGTAAGGCACCGGAGAGGGCTGATTGAAAAGTAATCAGAACCTTCTCGGTGCGTGTGTAACGACCACGACAGATGCGACCGCGGATACAACGTATCCGAGTGAGGCTTTAATTGAAGTGGCTGAGAGATTCATGAAAGAAGCTAAACAGATAGATTTTACTTAACGGGTGTCAAGTAATTCTAAAATTCCTATGAGGTGGACTTACTTTGCTTGAGGGGCGGTGAGTCTGCAGGATTGCCATGCTAAGAAGCGCCAGTGGCCATTCTCATTTCTGTAAACTGCTAGGAATCCGAGATATAAGTTAGTAGGCTTTCCGTCTGTTTCAGACACATAAGCCGCTTTACCAGTCATCAGAGCAATGTTTGCATCAGCTAAAGAGAAACTGCGCTCATCGTATTTAATTGATAGATATTTGAGCGTTTTCTTCATCAATGCGAGAGAGTAGGAAGCCTTGGAGTCTACTTTACCGCTTGAGTGTGCGTAGCGAAAATCATCAGAAAAAATTGCATCTAAACGTGTTGGGGTTGGATTAATCGTAGCAGATACACGCTCATCGTCTGCAGCGATCAGGGCAGCTAAGGTTTGAGCGTCTGGTTTTGTTTGTGCGTAACTGTGTGTTTCAAAAAAACGAGCGCTTATCAGTAAAGCGATAGTAAGTATTAAGCGGATGGGGTTTTTCATAGTAAGATGAATTGAGTACAGTACTTTTATTGTAAGCCTGCAAGCGGTTATCCTATTTTAGAAAAGTTCGGGCTCTATTGTTTTTTTTATTTTCTGTGGTTGTAGGTCGGGTGAATTTTTATCCAGTTTAAATTTTGCTTCATTCCATCTCGAAGCTTCAGTCCACTTTAGTGCATTTTGTTTTTCATCTAAACCTTCGCCAACCGCTATAACTTTATAGCTACCCTTGTAGGGTGAACATCTTAATAAGGTGACTTGCTCGTCAGGTTTGAGTTCGGGACGTGTAGATTCTCGTATTGATTTGAGAAGTCGCTCGGAAATTGTAATAGCCAATGTATTTTCCTGGTTATCTACTGGAGAAATATAGAGTCGATGAGGGTCTTCTTCACGCATAGGATGAGGTCTGACTACAATTGTTTTGAGTGTTTGATGTTCTGTAAGAACCGGTATTGGGTTTGGAGTGGGAGACTTACTTGGTTCTTCGGGAGGTAATTTAACCTCACCAGCTTTTGTTTTTGGTATTTCTAATGATGGTTTCATATCTAAACCAACGACGGTATATCCAAGACGGGAAAGGTGGGAGTAACAGTTGTTTAAAACGGAGGCTAATTCTGAACCCAGGGGATGAATAGATTCTTCTGTAAGCTCTGTATTTCCAGGTTCTGACTTGCTCCAACTTACATGAATTCCGTTTTTATCTGCATATATAGCCTTCATGTGGATTTGACTAGGATCTGCGTGTAAAACGGGATGAATTGGCTTACTTACTTTATCAAGTGATGTCTGAGGCGGCTTTTTATCCTTAGGGGTTGGTTGATCTAATCCTTCTTCGTATGCGTGTGATTTATGTCTATCGAAATAATTGCTTATCCATGTTCTAATTTTTTTATACCAAGAAGGCGTTTTTTCGTGGGTTTGTTTAATTGAATACTTAAGGGCAACGTCGTAGAGGGATTTAATTGCTTGTACCGAAGCAGGATCGCTTTCGTTTTTAATCCAAACCGGCTGTCCCTGTATATTCACGCTTATGCCGGCACTACTAATGCGCAGCTCTTCGAGTCGCGTGCTTTCGCTAATTAAATCTGAAGGCTTCATGCGTATGGGTATAATAGCAAGGATAGTGCTAGGCCTTGCTATTATAGACTTAGTATGGGTCATTATTCTGATACAGTACCAAGGGGTGTGCCTTTAAGTGGCAGTGATATTCATTTAGAAGCTTTTGAGTTATGTCGTGAATTATGTGTACGATACCAATTTCTACCTACGTACTCAGATGGACTGCTGATACAAGTAGCGATGGTCGACCCAGCGAATGAAAGAGCTTATATTGAACTTCGTAATTTTACGCATCAGGAAGTTAGAGCTTTTGGAATAACCGATGATGATTTCGAAAAAGCTCTTGCCTGGTTGTTATCAAAACCGATTCAGGTAGAAGAGATTAAAGTTGAATTGTCCAATGAGCGTCCCAAAAGCTGGAGTCATTACACGATTTCCAGAGAGCTTGTTTTAGAAATAGTAACTATAGCCTTTAGACTCGGAGCTTCAGATATCTTTATAGACCAACAAGAATTATGGACCGAAGTGGCAATGACTGTAGCTGCACAAAAAGAGATTCTTCCTCCTTTAAGTAAAGAAAATGGGTCTGCAGTGCTTAAAGCATTTAAGGAGATGTCTGGTATTACAACTCAGCAGTATACTACCTGGTTGTCTGGATTTGCTCGCTGTCGAGTTGATCAAAGCTGGGCAGAATTACGCGTTGAAATAACACCTACACTTCATGGAGAAAGTTTAGTTGCACGTATTCAGAATAGAGCTCTGCAGCTTCAGCGTATGCGTAGACTCCCATTTACGAATGCAGAGCAAACGCGGAATGTTCTAGCATGTTTAGCTCAGTCTCAGGGACTTATTCTAGCTACAGGCCCTACAGGGCATGGTAAGACCACAACGTTATATGCCTGTTTAGGTCAATTGGATCGTTCTAAATTGAATATTAGAACGCTTGAGGATCCTGTTGAGTTTGCGGTGCCTTGGATCACGCAAATTCCTGTTGGTTCAGGTACAGCTCGTAGTTATGCTGATGGTTTAAAGAGTTTATTAAGACAGGCGCCTCACGTTATTTTAATGGGTGAGATTCGAGATAATGAGGTAGCGCAAACATGCGTAGAAGCTGTAGATACAGGGCATCTCATATTGGCTACATTACATGCCAGGGATGCTATTGGTGTAGTATCACGCCTGATGGATTTAGGCTTAAGTGGTAATGCTATAGCGAGATCTCTTACACTTATCATAAGTCAGCGACTCATGCGTAGTCTATGCGTTCAGTGTAAACAGAAGGTAAAAACATCTGAATTACAGGCTAGGCACTATGTTCGTTACAATTTGGCGGTACCAGAATTTCTTTGGGTAAGTTGTGGTTGTAAATCATGTGGTGGCGTAGGTGAAAAAGGAGTAGTTCCAGTTTTTGAAATTATAAGACCATCCGTGCATTTAGGATTAAATGCAGAATTACGAAAGGTTACCCGCTTAGCGTATGATGAAGAAAAGCTAAGGGGAATCTGGCTTAGAACAGGTGGAGTGCCGCTGATTAAAGAGGCGCTAATGAGAGCTGCTCAAGGCGAAATAGGTTATACGGAAGTAATAAAGTATGAGTATGCTAATCTATGAGCCTATCTGAGATAGATGAACATGTGCTTTAATAGTGCATGCCAAGTTCTGAATCTAGTTCTTCTTACAAAGATATCGCTCATGGGTATGATTCTCAAACTTCAGATAGTACTATTGTAGGCTTATCTGTAACACGAAGACTTCAACAGATTGTTTATTCTATTCATGAGCAACGCCTAGTAGCATTAATCCTAAGTCTTTTGTTTTTGGCATCCGCGTTTATCTGGGCACTCAATTTCGAATTTTCAAAGAAGCCAACGTTAGTTCTTAGAGCTCCTTCGTCCTTAAAACAGGAGGCTCAAACATTATCGAGTAGTACATCAGTTTCTTATGATCAATTAGCTTTTTTCATAATCGCAGTGCTGCCGCGACTCTATGCGATTGATGGGAATGGACATCCTTTTTTAGCACTCCTACAGGGTGTCGTAGATCCAGGTATTCTGGCTCGTGTGGAGTCTGGATTTAATGTGTTGGAACGTGATTTAAAAATAAATCATATGACACAGTCGCTTACACTAACATCTATTCTCGATGTAGTATCTGACGAAAAATTAGGCAGAGCTGCAGCTTACGTTAAAGGTAATGTGTGCGTTACGTTTAACGAATCGCGCGTTAAATTTTACCCGTACCGTGCTCAGATACTTCTAGCAGTAAATCCCGTAGGTCTTCTAAATCCCTATCCATTTTACGTGCTTAAGTGCGAAGAAAAAATAGGAGCAAAGGCTCTCGAATGGGATTTGCAGCATGATAATAAGCGCTTCCTTGATTTATAATCAAATACCCGTGTTTATGTTGGATACTACCCATCACAAATCACTCTACAGTGAAGCTAACTATCGCTGGTCAAGAAGTGTGGAGTCTACGGATTATTTTGACGAAGCAGAGCGATATAAATTTAGATTTCTATTACTTACAGCACTAGCAGCTTTGCTATGTGTAGCTCTGGTTACAGGGCTTCTACGACTTTATAAGGTAGCAGGATCTCCCCCAAATATTATTGGTATTTCACATGGGCTTATGTTTGGTGGTGATCTTAAACCACTAGGAAGTGTTGAGGATGCAGATTTAGACGTACAGTTCTCGGATACCTTAGAAGTGCTGTTTAGTAGAACTGAGCATGGTTTGACATCTGTAATTTATGAATTTTGCGCTCCTGAAGTCATTTCTGCTGTTGAGCGTGATTATAAAGACTCAAATCAGAAATACCCTGCAGGTTTTGTTCAAACGTTTTCCATTACAGGTTCTAAACGAGGTTTAAATTCTCCTGGTGTACGCCATATGAGGTACAGTGGAGTCTTGGCATCACGTTCATTACTCAAGGCTCAAGTGAGTGTGATCTATTGTGAAGCTACATTTGTGATAACATCTTCTACGCAGCGTAATATAAGTGGTTGGAAATTAGTACATCTGGATTCGATCAGTCGCAGCGAGTATTTTAAAGATGAACATACCCGTGCTGTGATTAAAGCACTGAACGCAGATGATAAATAGTATGTTTCAAAGATTATCATTATACGCTGGGTTGCTACTAATTGTCTTATGTTCGCAAACAGTAAACGGGGAAGATGTTCATGAATCTGAAGTAGGTGAGGTCTTACATCCCGATAAGCCTGTAGACATCTATGTTTGTGCAGGTAGGTCTACAACGGTAGTAATACGTGGTAACGAACTCATCTCAGCGATAGCACTTTCGTCATCAATCATTTCCTATAAATATAATAAAGTATTAAATCAGTTAGAAATTACACCTACCGGCAGGCTTTCAGGATTAGAGACAAATCTTAATTTAAGAATTGGGTCTGAGGTATATGTTTTAATTGTAAAGTTAGTGAATGACGTAAGGACACAGTATGTGCGGATTTTTACACCTGAATCACAAGTGTTGGTAAGTGACGAAGATTCGCTTTTTAAGGTTGCTCCACGAAAGCCGTCGTATGTCGATTTGCTTGGTTCAATCAAAAGAATTGAACGTATGGAACATGATTTAACTTATAAGAAAACACAGGTAAGAGTGCATGAAATAAGTTTAAATGATACATATGTATGGAATCGTTCTTTGATTACATTAGAGAAATTTTATCAATTTCTTGACGAGGATTTGCTTATATTTCGTGCACGATGGACCAATCGCACTGGAAATGTAATTTATCTAGATCCTCGCGACTTAGGTATATGGATCGATGAAATTAATATACCCATCATAGCAGTAACGCGTAAGAAAATGACTAAGGGGATTCTGCCAGGTGAAACGGATGTTATATATCTTGGTGTACAAGGATACCGCTTAAGTAGAAAAAATAATTTTAAGCTTAAGGTTTTGGATGTCACTTCATGAATTTTTTCTTTAGATATAAGCCGGATGGAACAAGAGCCCTAAGTTACTTTTCGTACCTTGGCATTGTATTTATTATTTTTTTATTTGTTTATTTATTACGTACAAGAACTCGAGTTGTAACGGCTAGCTCTAGCAAATACCGAGGTGCACAAGTTGCACCTATTACTCAGCAGGCATCACTCGTTGAGCCCATTAAGATACAAACGCCTAGGCCATCGCCAAAACAAGATAGTTTTAGATTGCCTGAAGAATTAGATATAAAAAAGAGTGAAATTAAGCTAACCGGTAACGAAGCTATAAGTCCTCTAGCTTATGCACTCCGTGACTTAGATGCAGGAAGTGAAGAGATTATAGAGAGTAAGTATGCTCAGCTTTTGCCTGCCTATGCGCCTGAAAAGCCAAAGTCGATTACTAGTGCGATTAGGCAAGAAGTAGGGGATTCGGATTTAAAATTTTCGTATTATGATTTAGATGTGGTTTCAAAATCAGAGGGAATTACTCACAACAAGAGTGATCCAGTAATTTCACCTGTAAAAGACTATATACCCAAAGGTAGTCTTTTAGATGTTTGTCTCATATCCACGGTCGATACGAGTAATCCCACGGCTCTTATTGAATGTACATTAGTACGTGACTTCTTTTTTAATCATACCAAGCCGCTTAGTTTTGGAATTCGTTTTTTGGGAAAACTATCGGGTGTGCCTGCACGTGGTCGGGTTAATCTACTCTTTGATACCATCGTTACCCCTTCTGGGAAGCAGATATCGATTAATGCTGGTGTAGTAGAGCGTGATGATTTGAGTTTTGATTGTCGGCCCGGTTTGGCTGCTAAACTTATTTCACCGCCAGTATGGGTTGAAACAGCACCCTATGTAGCTCAAGTGTTTACAGGGTTTTTGAATTACTTCCGATCACGGGTGAGTAATCCCGTTGTTGTTTCATCTAGTAGTATTAGTTTTCAACAGAGTGCTGCATCAGAATTTAAAAGTGCTGGTTCCCAAGCATCAGCGAGTGCTTTAGAGGATTTATCCCTTACAAAACAAAGGCAGTGGAATGAAATGTATGGAGCATATTATTTAGTTCCGGGTGGTACACTCTGCAGTCTTCAACTCCTGAGCGAATTAGATGTTTCTGAGCTAAAATCCCTGTAAGGTTCTATGTCACCTAATGTATTTCAGCTTTATAAGCGCTATTTGGTATCCTTGATTCTTGGTGTAATGATATTTGCATTCGCATGTGGTTGTTCTTCTGTTCTAAGGCATTCAACACATGGGGTCCAAGAGTTGCATTCGAGTGAACCTGAAGTCATAGAATCACCTCTTAAGCCTACAATCATTCCAGAAACTCCTGTATACAGAAATCCTACGGTCGCTGTTGTTGAGCTTAGGTCACACATAGATGAACAGGGGCGGTTGTTAGGTCCGCAGCTCATGTATCAGATCGTTGATCCAGGTGGTTGGAATATCGATCAAGTCGATAAATATGGGGGTAGGCTTGGTGATGAGACTAAGTCTATAAATCAAAACCCGTTAAAATCTACGGAATTGGAGGCTATTTTACCCCAAAATAAGCTAAATGAGGTCATTTTTACAGAGGTTATGCAGTATTCTGATAAGCCACAGGCAGAGCTTATAAGACTTAGAAATCAGCCGAGTTTTAGTCTTATTTATGATTCAAAGGCAGGGTGGTTATTAATTCCACCACTGTAAGGAATTGTATTACTTTAGAGACATTAATTCACACATAATCAGTTGCCTAATAAGCTGATTAATGATTGGTTAGTGCCGTTGTATACTAGGTTTAACCCTAGTAGCTGCTTACAACATGATCACACTCGAAGAGGCACATAAAAACATAAAAGAATCTCTCGTCGGCTTTCCAAAAGAAGTGATGGAGGCTTATCTTGCCTTTGCAACAAAGGCAGACATGGAGAGTTTAGATAAAGTAGTGACGGGTATTTTGCAGTTTTACTTAGCTAAGGCTCCCAAGACAGCACTCTCAGACATGGCTGGTACCACCCGCTTACGTGAAGACCTTGGTATGGATTCACTTACCATGATGGATACGGTATTTTTAGTTGAGGGCTTATTTTCGATCAAACTGGAGGATGAAGAATTAGCAAAGCTATCAACCCTTGATGATCTTCGTCAGCTAATCCATAGCCGTTTACCTTCGATATCGAAGACCAAATAAAGTCATATGAGTCAGCCGAGAGTTGTTATTTCGGGACTAGGTTTTGTTACCAGTATTGGTAATTCTAAGAGTAGTGTTCGAGATAGTCTTCATTCTCTAAAAACAGGTATTGAGCCAATCGAATTTATACCAGGAGTAAAATTACCTGTCAGTGTAGCTGGTACTATTAAAGGTTTCGATACGCAGTCTATGTCGTGGGCGGGGTGGACATGGCCAGAAGGTTACACCTTTGCTAGAGATGTACTGCGCAATATGCCTCCACATGGTTTATACGCGCTATGTGCCACCGAACAAATGGTTGCCGATTCCAAATTGTCACCTGAGCTATTAAGTTCAGATGAAACAGCTCTCTTTTGTAGTTCGGCAGGATCTCCAAAACTTTTAGCACATTATCTGCATCAAATCGTAGATTCAAAAGGTCAACGTGTTCCTCCTGCAGGGGTAGTGAGTACAATTGCTGGTACGCTTAATTTTCACTTAGCTGCACATTATCATATTCATGGTGCGGTTGTAGGATTCTCCTCGGCATGTGCTTCAACTACGCAAGCTCTAGGATACGGATTTGATGAGATTCGATTAGGGAGGCATAAACGTGTAATCGTGGTTGGTGGAGAAGAAGTAGGGCTTGAGGCTACTTACACGTTTCATGGCATGCGTGCTTTATCACGTCAGAGCGATCCAATAAAAGCTTCACGTCCATTTGATAAACAAAGAGACGGTTTTGTTGGCACGGGTGGCTCAGTAGCACTAGTTATAGAAGAAAGAGAAACGGCTCTTAAGCGCGGTGCGCCAATCTACGCAGAAATAGTCGGTTGGGGCCAAGCGGGTGATGGACATAATCCTGCGATTTCCGACCCTGAAGGTAACGGTCTAGCTACCGCGATGAAGCGAGCACTTAGGGCATCACAGCTTGAAGCAAACGCAATTGAGTATGTGAATGCTCATGCCACTTCTACTCCTGCGGGAGATGCTTCGGAAGCATATGCGCTAAAGCAAATTTTTACACGTGCTGGGGTAACACCAAAAATTAGCAGTACCAAAGCACTCACAGGCCATGGATTGTCGATGTCAGGAGCGATGGAAACAGCCTTTTGTGCACTTGCACTCAGCGAAGGCTTTGTTCCTGGTTCTGCTCATATCACTGAACTTGATTCAGTCTGTGATGGATTAAATATTATTCAAAAAACAGAAAGATTTTCACCGCGTTATATTTTAAAAAATAGCAGCGGGTTTGGTGGTAGTAATGTAAGCCTCGTGCTACGTTCTGTAGTGAACTGATTACACTCGCATGTCGCTTACTTTTTCTCTTCGTCCTCCAATAGGTAAAACCAGCGATAAGCTAGATGCGGGTATTGTGATGCCTGGAACAAACGGGAAGGCTTTTATTTTAGTTCATGGACTGACTGGAGCTCCTAATGAAATGCATTTTATTGCGTGGTACTTAAATTCAGAGGGCTACACCGTGCATTGTCCTCGTTTAGCGCATCATGGTGAGCCTATGCAGGTGATTAAGGAAGCGCACTGGGAAGAATTTTATCAAAGTGTAAAAGACTGCTTTATTGAACTGCGTAAAACGTACAAAGCTGTATACGTGGGTGGATTATCGATGGGAGCATTACTGGCTTTAGAGCTTGCTGCAGAATTTCCTGATGAGGTAGCAGGGGTAAGTTGTTTATCACCGACTTTTTTCTATGATGGGTGGAATGTTCCGTGGTACCAAATGTTACTGCCTTTAGTGGCTTATACCGGTTTTGGAAATTATTTTTATTTTAAAGAGCAACCTCCTTATGGGCTGAAAAGCGAAAGACTCAGAGAAAAAGTTCATGCTTATTATCAGCATGCCTCACTCTCTGATCTCAATGAAGTAGAGAAATATGGGTATCCCTTTTTTCCTGTCAGACTCTTAGTACAACTTAAGCAGCTTATTAGTCACGTTAAGCCAAGGCTTAAACGTGTCACCTGTCCATGTCAGGTAATTCAGGCAAGACAGGATGATATGAGTAGCCCAAAGAATGCAGAATTTGTCATAGATAATATCTCTTCTTTTAGAAAAGAAATTTTCTATTTAGAGAACTCTTATCATGTCATTACTGCAGACCAAGAACGGGGCAAGGTGGGGCAAAGTATTGTAGATTTTTTTAATCAGGAGGCTTTCCGTGGATAAGGTTTTAAATCCTCATTACCGAGTGTTCATTGATTTTGATAACACAATATCTCAGGGAGATGTGCTCGATAGTGTAGTAGAAAAGTTCGCTCAAAATAAAACTTGGCAAGACTTAGAGAGCGCTTGGGTAGCAGGTAAAATTGGAGCAAGGGATTGTCTCAATGGACAATTAAGTATTGTGAAGGCTACGGATGACGAGCTACATGCACATTTAGCAACTATCTCGATTGATACTGGATTTCACAGTTTATTAAAAGTCATTGAGGATGAGCACATCGAATGTGCTATTTTAAGTGATAATTTTGACCTTATTTTAAAGCCCATTTTGAAGCGTTTGGGTTTGTCGCGTATTGCTTGCTATTCCAATAAGTTAGAAAGAAAAGGAGACTATTTTACGCCCTCTTTTCCTTACTTTAATAAGGATTGTCCTGGATGTGCCCATTGTAAAAAAACACATTTTACCCCACGGGGAACAGATAAACGCAAAGTGATTTACATTGGAGATGGCAGGTCAGATATTTGCCCTTCTCTTCATTCTGATATCGTCTTTGCTAAAGATAGTCTTTTAACATACCTTAATAAGTCAGGCGTGAGCTGCATACCTTATCACGATCTGGCTGAAGTAGCTAAAAAGTTAACCAACCTGATTCATGACAACTCCACTACCAACAAATCTAGCTAAAGGCGCCCTTACTGAAGAAGAGTTACTCAAGTTAGAGGCAAATTACTGCTCATGGGGCGATACTGTTCACTACGCTAAAGAGCTAAATTTTTTCAGCGAAGCTAAAGGTAGCTTTTTATATGATAGAAAAGGTACTGAGTTTTTAGATCTACAAATGTGGTATTCGGCAGCCAATTTTGGATACCGTAATCCTGTTCTTAACGAAGCCCTTAAAAAACAAATTGATACGTTACCTCAGCTTGCGTGTCAGTATTTGCATGAAGACCGTGTATTACTTGCTACCAAGTTAGCACGTAAAATTGAACAGCACTTTGGTGTCAAAGGTCGTATACATTTTAATGTCGGTGGAGCTTCAGCGATTGAAGACGCAATGAAGGTTGTACGTAACCACACCGGAAAGAATCACACCTTTGCTTTTATGGGTGGTTATCATGGCAGAACGCTTGGTGCTACTTCGATTACCTCTAGCTATCGCTACCGTGAACGGTTTGGACACTTCGGTGATCGTGCTAATTTTATTCCTTACCCTTACTGCTTCCGCTGTCACTTGGGATTAAAACCAGAAACATGTGGAACGGCTTGCTTAAAGCAGTTCGAAAAAATGTTCGAATCCGAATACTATTCTGTGGTTAATCCAAAGAATAATAAGAGTGAATATGGGGCTTTTTTTATTGAGCCTGTTCAGGCAACTGGTGGATATATTGTACCACCAAAGAATTATTTTAAGGACTTAAAGAAAACGTTAGATAAGTATGGTATTCTTTTAGTCGTTGATGAAATTCAGATGGGCTTTTACCGCACCGGTAAATTTATGTCCATTGAGCATTTTGATGTCGTACCAGACGTACTAGTTTTAGGTAAGGCAATGACAAATGGTCTAAATCCAATCTCTGCCATTTGGGCGAGAGAAGATTTGATTTCTCCTCAAGTATTTCCACCTGGATCAACTCATTCTACTTTCTCAGCAAATCCACTTGGAACAGCTACAGCGTTAGCAGTTATGGATTTAATAGAGAGTGAAGACTTCGAAAAGCGGGTTATGAAAACGGGCGCCTACTTCCTTAAGAAATTAGGGGAATTGAAGTCGCGTCATAAACAGATAGGTCATGTCGAAGGTCTTGGTTTAGCACTGCGTATCGAGATGTGCACTGAAGATGGATTTACTCCTAATCGAGCCCTAACAGATGATATCATGAATATCGGTCTCGAGGGTAAGCTTACACAAGGAGGCAAGACGAAGGGTCTCGTTCTTGATATTGGCGGCTATTACAAGAATGTCTTTACCTTAGCTCCTTCACTTTACATTTCAGAAGAAGAAATTGATCTAGGTATCGCTTTATTTGAAGAAGCACTTAATCGTGCACTAAAAAAGAAGTAAGCTCCTCTTCGGGGTGAGCTTTGAGATAATTTGCAAGATCGGTATCCAGTGACTTCCACGTTACTTGGGTACCGATTTTTTTATAGATAAAGTGAATTATCTTATTTTGATGCCGAACAAGATTGTAGAGTGGTATTAGCTGATGTCCTAAATCAAGTTTTGCTCGGTAGCCAGTTTGGCCACTTTGAATTTCTGTTAAGCCTTCAGCGCATGCGGTCTCTACAGCAGCTTCGAAAAGACGAAAGTAAAGATAGGTTTTTCCTGCTTTTGAATAATCGAGACCTATAAATTTATTGATGAAACGTTTTCCAATTACAAAACCCAGCATGAAGGTAACGAGTTTGCCCGTTGATTCTTCTCTCTGAAGTATAAAGCGTGATTGTTTTGCTAAACTAATTTGTTCAAAGAAAGAGAGCTCTAAGCGTTCAAATTTAGTACTACCTTTTTCATACGTTTGATGGAATAGCTTAAAGATTTCTTCAAGCTCCTTTGTTGATGGGGAAGTGATAACCTGAGTTTTAAGCGGGAGTATTTCTTTGGAGCGTTTGAGTTTCTTTAATAAATTGTGTCGGTGAGACGAGGAAAGGTTTTGTATGTAACTTTCCTTTGTCCCTTCAGAAATGACTACGCGTGTTCCTGGATAACTGGGTAGAGTAAAAAATGGAGTATCTTTTAGTTGCTTAGAAACATTTAAGCTGTCGTGTTTTTCAAAATCTTTAAAGACGATCATAGGAGCTTTTAATTCACGTGCTTTCACTTCGCAGGCTTGAGTAATGCTAAGTATAAAATCGCTCAGTAAGTAGCCACTGCGTAAACCAATTGTTCCACTGTCTGAACAAACTGATCCAATAAAAAAAGTCCGCTGATAGCCTACCTGAGGGATTACCCGTGCTAGTTGTTTAAGTGGCCATGCAACGAAATCAGGTGCCACTAAACTTAATGGCACATTATGAATGAAACAGGGGATGATTCCTATTTGTTTACCTTCATAGCTTATAACTCCGTAATAAAACGTAAATTGATCTTCGAGTTTACTCTCCTCGAGAGCTTTATACCAAAAATAGCCTTCCAGTGGTGCAGGATAACATGCCTCCCAGAATTCAGGGCTAATTGCCTGATAGGTATTCTCAAATTTTATATTTAATGTGGCAGGATCGAACGTCATCTTACAAGGAGACTAAAATGCTGCCTAGGACGATGCTTGCTATACCAAACCAGCGAGTAGGGGTTATTTTTTCTCTTAAATAGACATGAGATATAACGGCTACGCCTACAAAGCTAAGACTACCAATGGGAAATGCGATACTCACGTTTAGTCGGTTTAATACGAGCGTGTAGAGAATTATTTCTACGCAGTAGAGAGTTACTCCTAACACCAACCATTTTCTTCCATGTTTAATCGTTGGATGCTCAACGGATGTAGAATATTTTAAACACACTTGAGCTGTGCTTTCTAAGATGAGAGCTAGCAAAAGAATTAAAAGCCCTAGTGTGTATGAACTCATGGGTTTGTTCTAGATGGACTTCGGCTTATCAAATATACTCCGCCTAAAATAAAAAAAACACCTAAGCACTGCGTCCTCGAAATTTTCTCATGTAAATAAATACTGGAGCAGGTAAGTACTGAAATGTAACTCAGCGCTGTCATTGGCTGAGCAAAGCTAAGGTCGATAAGGCTTAAAACTTTTATCCAGTTGATGAGTTGAAGCACAAATAGTCCCATGGCTAAGTAAAAGTAGGGGCTTAAAAAAAGATGTAAAAAGCCCCGACTTATGTTTTCGGAGAATGGGGCTAATGAAGCAGCATACTTCCAACTGATCTGGATAATTGTGTCTAAGACGATGGCTGCTACTATACCTAGTAGTGCAGCTTTGGGGAACTTGGGTTTTGAGGAAGACACGCTATGAATAGGCTCTTAAAATATTACAGAACCCATTGAGGGTGGCCTATTTAGGCCATTTTTTATACTACTTCGTAGTTAATTGGCTGCCCGACCTGGATTCGAACCAGAACTAGACGAGTCAAAGTCGTCTGTGCTGCCATTACACCATCAGGCAATTACTAAGCATTACATGGTGCCTTTAGTAGGCTGCTGGTCAAGGTAGTAAGTATTAAAACTAACACGGTCTACGGTTGAAATATTCCTAATTTATGGAGTTAATAAGGTTACATTATTGATGGCATCCAAATCAGACGTAAAAGTAGGTCCCAAACGCGCCCTTCTCGTAGGGGTACAGACCCCGGATATGCCTCCTGGGGAGGCCGATGAACTCCTCTTAGAACTGCAAGAATTGGTAGAAAACCTTCATTTTGAGGTTGTAGACTGTATTCTCGTTAATTTGAAGCGCAGTACCCCGGCATTCTATACGGGCCAAGGGAAAGCGGAGGAAATCGCTAACTTTGCAAAAGAAGCTCAGGTTGACGTAATTGTTTTCGATTCTGCACTATCGCCTGCTCAGCAGCGTAACTGGGAAAAATTAGCTGAAAAAGCAGTTATCGATAGGCAGGAAGTTATTTTAGAAGTTTTTGCTGACCGGGCTCATACGCGCGAAGCCGGTCTACAGGTTGCCTTAGCTCGGCTTGAATATTCACTGCCACGCTTAACCCGTGCATGGACTCACTTATCACGTCAAAGAGGTTCTGGTAGTATGGGTGGTGAAGGTGAAACCCAGCTTGAGCAAGATAGACGTGTGGTTCGCGCTCGTATTTCCCATTTAAAAGAAGAACTCGCATCGGTTGTAAAACAACGTGATGTACAGCGAAGAAAACGTCAGCGAGTACCTGTCCCAACGGCGGCAATTGTTGGATATACAAATGCAGGAAAGTCATCCTTATTAAATGCGATGACAGGATCGAGTGTGCTCGCAGAGGATAAATTGTTTGCGACGCTAGACCCGACTACCCGTCAACTTGAACTGCCTGGTAATTCTAAATTACTTGTAACAGATACCGTAGGTTTCATACGTAATTTGCCTCACGATCTTGTTGAATCATTCAAGGCTACTTTAGAAGAAGTGGTTGTCGCTGATTTTTTAATACATGTGCTTGATCTCACAAGCCCACACTGGGAAAAGCATCACGCGACAACGCTCAGTGTTTTAAATGAGCTAAATGCTTTAGATCGGCCAATCCTTAATGTATTCAACAAGGCAGATATCGCATCAGGTCTAGATATCGCAGAAGCAAGAAAGATTGTTCCTGATGCTCTTTTCGTCAGTGCTAAAACAGGTAAAGGGTTAGATGAATTAATTAAGCGCTGCAGCGAGCTGTGCGCTGGCTCCGATTTACAACATACGCTGCTTATTCCTCATAGTCGCTATGATTTAGTCGCACGTCTTAGACGTGTTGGTAGTGTATTAGAAGAAGAGCATACAGAAGAGGGAGTTCTTATGGAAACACGTTTTCCTCCAGCTCAATTAGGTTATTTTCAAAACTTTATTGTTGCTGATAAACCAAAGAAAAAAGCAAAAAAATCAAACAAATAGCCGATGCCTTGGTTCTCGACAGAAATAATTTATAGTCTATTTATTTATCAACCCCTGTTATCCCTATGAATAAACTATTAAATGTTAGTTTTATCCCAAAGAGTTCTGATTTAGGACTCCTTGTTTTACGGTTATTTATTAGTGTATCTATGTTTTTAAACCACGGTTTAGAAAAGTTCACTAACTTTTCTTCAACGGTTAAAATGTTTGGTAATCCAATGATGGATGTACTGCACCTTGGTGGTGGAATTACAGCAACACTTGTTGTATTAGCCGAATTGCTATGCTCAGCACTAATAGCACTAGGTGTTGCGACACGTTTAGCAGCTTTAATTTTCTCAATTAATATGGTGGTAGCCTTTTTAGGTGTACACCATGGATCGTTTGCTCCTGGACCTCATTCTGGCGAACTTGCCTACCTCTACTTAGGAGCTTCTCTTACTCTATTATTTGCTGGCTCAGGCCGTTTTGCCGTCAGCAAATCAGAATAACTTTAGCGTAATGTTAGATCACAAAGGCCAAGGGTCTTATAGACCTTGGCCTTTTTTCATTTTTTCAGCCGCGATAAATGGCTCAGCACCAATCGTTCCGTTTAAGCGTTCGATATAGGCTGGATTTTTCGCTGCTAAGGCTGCGGCTCTAGCGCGGGCCAGTTTACCAGGAACATCTAAACGCTGAGCTATGTCAGCGTAATTGGCCCGTGATAAATACGTATGTAAATACTTAGCATGATCATCCCAAGAGAGTGCATCTAGGATGCCTTGGGCTTCGAGACGCTTCTTATACCAAGCACTTGCCAGAAGTGATTCACGAGTAAACAAGCTTCTAAAGGACGCATCCGTTGATGTCTTACCTTCCCATGCGCCGTCCTTCATGATGTGTAAGAGAGCTTTGAGAGGAGGGCATGCATCATTGATTGATCCGTCAGCGAAATAATGCTCAGACGCTTCTTTCATCGCTGATACAATGTTTGCCACGCCATCTGCGAATACATCGAGATCTTGTGTCTCTGGTTTTAAAAATTCTTCGTCAAATACGGCACTTGGATTACCGAGTACACGACCAAAATAGGTTTGTACAAAGCGTGCTGTAATTCTCCAGCCTAATCGGCTAGCGAGAACTTTTTTACCCTTATGGTCAAAGTCCTCACATCTCTCGAGGTGTCCGCCTTGAATTAAATTATCAGGCTCGCGCTCCTCTGGAGTCATGCGGCACCAGATTTCAGGCACGAGTAAACTGATGTCGTGATCTACTTGATGTTTTGGACCAACCCAACCGGCAGCTGTAGAGAAAATAGGTAGCCCTGTAATGATGTAAGAAACTAAAGCAGAGTTTAGATCGTAGATTGGAGGTAGGGCATTGAATGGACTCTTCGTGAGAGCACCTTCAGATCCAGCTCCTGTTGTAGACGGTGATTTGCCCGTTAAACTTGCAATCAAATCCATGAATGCCTCAGGCAATTCTTGGTAATGAATAGGACCAAATACGCATAGTGGTCTTACTCCTTTTTCAGGTGGATTTAACCTACGTCCCATGAGTACTGAGCCAACATGGAAAGGGGCTGCTGCGTGTGAAGGTAAGCGTCTAAATAACCGTGCACCTGTATTTGCAATAACGGTTGAACGTGGATCCTCTAGATCAGGACGGTACTGAAGATAGCGAGGATTCTTAGATGGTTTTCCATCCACAATGCGAGGATGGGAAGGGGACACCATGTAGGAAGGATGATGCTTATGAACGAATTCTTTGAAACGTTTCTGCATCGGCTCAGTAAATTTTTCAAATCCGAGCGTGTCATCTAAGATATCACGTGCTGCTTCAATCGTGATAGGTTCGTAGTTTGAACTAAATAGTCCAGGTGAACTGAAATCGCGTTCTGTTCTCTTGTCGTAACCACGAATGACTGCATCGTCTGGTCTCTGGAATAAGCGTGTTTCGCAGTTGTGTACAAATTTAAGCGAAGGCTCTTTGACCCAGGAAGGAAGTCCAGGAATTTGATCTTTAGGAGCTACCGTTGAAGCAGTGATATCATCTTCTACCTGAATTTTTACAGCAGGAAGATAATCCGAACGTAGCGTGAAAGTTCTCCATCCATGATCTTCTGTATAACCGATACGTAGATAATGGGTGAGGAGTTTTTCCTCGTGGTGTTTTAATTCGTTACCCGGACGAGCATTGATCGTATCAACACTGAAATGCTTTCTCCAGTCATTGCCCCACTCAGGTTTGTAAACACGTTTAACGAGTAAGACTAGATCACGAATTGAACGTGGTATGGTTCCAAGCCACTGATTAAATTCATCTGTATAGTCAGGACTACGGCTAAGGAGTTTAATGACTGATCCAAGCGAGCGTGCTGGACTTAAGATAGGGCGATGAACGACATTCTTTTGAGGAATTTTAAAACGATCACCGAAATCTTTATTTAGAATAACTTCAACTTGATCTAAGTCGTTTGATAGGTCGCTTACGAAAACAGGACCTGCAAACATCGCATCTGAAATCGGTTTTGAAATTTCAGACTTTCCTCCACCAGATACCGTACATGGCTTGTGGCACAAGAGGCCTTCTGCGGTGGTTCCTTTTAGTCTCCAGGTTTTTCCCTCTTCAGGTTTTACCATCTCCACTTTGTAGCCGGAAGGTAATATATACGTGATATGAGGAAGCAGTTTGATCGAAAATTCAGTACTATCTTTTTGCTTCCAGGATATGCGCTGAGTTCTTAGATCAAAGAAGGCGTCTTCTGGAATAAAGTAAATATCTTGATGGGTTTTATCCTTAGCCCAGCCACCAGGTTGTACTTCGACTTTATCACCTAGAAGCGTGAGTGCTTCTTCAAAGGTATGACTTACGCCTGGTAAATTTTGAGCGAGACGGAAGTTTTCTCCTAAATCGTAACTTGGAAAAACAAGAGCTCCGCCTGCATGCTCTTCTTCTGCACCGCCCAGTAAGTTTGCGGCGTAGCTAATCTGTGTCTTAACTTCTTTTTTGCAGTAACCGAAATAATTATCAGATATGACTGTGACAATCACACCAGATGCATCACGTGCGGTAATTTTAAACGCAACGCCATCATTGTAAGCTTCGCTTGGATCTTTCCAGCACATACCGTCACGCTTTTGGCGATCGGTGGCTTTATCAAAATGAGGAAGTCCTAAATCTTTTTTAAGGAGTCCGTTTAAGTGTGGTGCTAAGATAATGCAACCGGTGTGGCCGCTCCAGGTTTCTGGATCAAGGGCTGCATCACATTCTGGTAGGAGAGGATCTCCTGCGTTACCGAATACACTTTCTACGAAATCTAAATTAGCTACTAAGCTACCTGGAACAAATAGGCGTGTTTCCATCGCGTGTACTGGAGAATGTCCAGGGACTTCTGGTACAACAACAGGTCTTAAATATAACGATACAATACACTCTGCAGGAGCGTTTTCTACAGCAGTGAAAGGAAGTCTGCGGTAGTCACTTGGAGGATCCAGTGCTATCGTTAATAGTTTATTAAAGACTGAAACAGGTACTGCTTTTTTATCATCCGGAATAGGGAGTCCACCTTCTGTGACATGGAAAATGCCTTGGGTGGTTCTACGGTCACTTTTCGGATTGTGCAGTACACCGTCTTTAAGACGGTAAGATGAAAGTATTTGGCTTGAGTGCTGATCACGGCTTGGAGGCAGTGAGAGTTCGCGTGCTAAGCCTTCACGGTCGAGTACTAGGGTTGTAGCTGGAAGGCTCGGTATATCGCCTGAGCCTTTCAGATAACGATTCAAAAAATTCTGAATTCTTTGATCAACAGGACAAAGGCGGCTTTCTAAAGCACGGTCCTTCTCTCGACTCCTGTTTAAAAAATTATCGACCATGTCGGACAGTTCGTCCTGAGACGTAACTGTCACGCCGGGCTGGCCGATTTCTCGCAGCTTAAGGTTTAGATAGGCAATGAGCCGCTGATCCCCGGATATTTGATTCACTGATGTAATTACTTTTTGGATTTGTTAAGGTCTGCGACGGCTGCTTGTGCTGCGGCAAGACGAGCAACTGGTACTCGATATGGGCTGCAAGAAACATACGTTAGACCGAGAGCATGACAGAATTTGACTGAATCAGGATCACCACCGTGCTCACCACAGATACCAAGCTTGATGCCAGGACGTGTGGAGCGACCCTTTTCGATAGCGATCTTCATGAGTTGGCCAACGCCAGACTGATCGATCGTTGCGAAAGGATTACGTTTGGTTATTTCTGCTTCTTGGTAAGGAGCAAGGAACGAGCCAGAATCGTCACGGCTCATGCCTAAGCATGTTTGCGTGAGATCGTTAGTTCCGAAACTGAAGAATTCAGCGGTATGAGCGATTTCATCTGCGGTGAGTGCACCACGAGGAACTTCGATCATTGTACCAACAGAGTAGCTAATCTTTGTCTTTGATTCTTGCTGAACTGCAGCAGCGACTTCGTGAACAACTGCGACTTGGAGATCGAGTTCCTTCTTGAAGCCAACGAGTGGAATCATGATTTCTGGGTTAGCTTTAACTCCCGCTTTCTTTGCTAGCACAGCTGCTTCGAATACAGCACGAGCCTGCATCGCTGTGATTTCTGGATATTTGATACCCAGACGGCATCCACGGAAGCCAAGCATTGGATTAAACTCATGCAGTTCATGCACGCGCTTATTAATACGGCTTACGTCGATTTTGAGCTTCTTAGCGAGCTCAGCTTGCTGCTGCTCTGTGTTAGGGAGGAACTCATGAAGTGGAGGATCAAGGAAGCGGATCGTTGCTGGTAAACCTTCTAATGCTTTGAAGATACCTAAGAAGTCGTCTCTTTGATAAGGTAAGAGTTTAGCAAGCGCTTTTTGACGATCTTCTAGCGTATCAGCTAGAATCATTTCACGCATTGCGTCGATACGGTTACCTTCGAAGAACATGTGCTCTGTACGTGTAAGACCAATACCGCTTGCGCCGAAAGCGACTGCATAACGGGTTTGTTCTGGCGTATCAGCATTAGTGCGGACCTGTAACTTAGTTACCTGTGAGCACCATTTCATGAGTTGTACGAAGTTTGCATAGGTACGGCTCTTGCGTGCCTGTAGGTCGCCGTGAAGCAGACCTTGAATGACTTCGGAAGGAGCCGTTGCAATCTCTCCAGCATAGACTGTGCCTGCTGTACCATCGATTGAAAGATGGTCGCCTTCTTCAAAGGTTGTGCCGTTTACAGTTAGAGTACGTTTTTCGTAATTGATTTGAAGTGCACTTGCACCGCAGACGCAGACTTTACCCATTTGGCGAGCAACGAGTGCAGCGTGAGATGAAACACCACCACGTGCAGTTAGAATACCTTCTGCTGCAATCATACCACGTAGATCTTCTGGTGAAGTTTCTACGCGAACGAGAAGTACTTTATCTCCTTTTTCTGCACCAATAACAGCGCGGTCAGCATTGAAGTAGATCTTACCACTTGCTGCACCAGGACCTGCAGGTAGACCAGTTGCGATAACCTTAGAGCTTGCGACTGCCTTCTTGTCGAAGATTGGAGCAAGTACTTGGTCTAATTGATCTGCTGGTACGCGGTTAATTGCTGTTTTCCAGTCGATAAGACCTTCTTTAACCATTTCTGCAGCGATACGAACTGCTGCTACACCGGTACGTTTTCCGTTACGGGTTTGTAGCATGTATACTTTAGAATCTTCGATAGTGAATTCGAAGTCTTGCATGTCTTTGAAGCGGCTTTCTAAGGTTTGGCGAATGCGCTCAAGTTCCTTGTAAGCAGCTGGCATTACTTTGCTAAGACCGATAACTGGCTCTGGTGTACGAACGCCGGCAACGACGTCTTCACCTTGAGCATTCATTAAGAATTCTCCGTAGAATACTTTTTCACCTGTTGCAGGATCGCGTGTGAAAGCAACACCTGAACCAGATTTTTCACCAGTGTTACCATACACCATCGCTTGTACGTTTACTGCGGTACCCCATTCTTGTGGAATGTTGTATTTACGGCGATAAACAATAGCGCGGTCGTTCATCCATGAACCGAATACTGCGCCGACTGCGCCCTTTAATTGATCCCAAGGATTTGCTGGGAAGTTTTTTCCGGTACGCTCTTTAACAAGCTTTTTGAAACGGGAAACGAGTTCTTTTAAATCATCAACAGAAAGAGCGGTGTCTTCCATGTTTTCGTCATGGTAGCGTTGTTCTTTTAAATGACCGATGACAGTTTCAAATGGTTCGTGATCTTCATCTGGGCGTTTTTGTACACCAAGTACTACGTCACCATACATTTGAACAAAGCGGCGATAGCAGTCCCAAGCAAAACGTTCGTTGTTTGTTTTGCGAGCGAGCGCTGCAACAGTCTCATCATTGAGACCTAAATTTAAAATCGTATCCATCATACCAGGCATCGAATCACGAGCACCGGAACGAACGGAAACAAGTAGAGGATTCTTTAAATCACCGAAGCCAGCACCGACTTGTTGTTCGATGGAAGCAATACCTGTTGCAACTTGTGCATCAAGATCAGCTGGGTAGCTGCGCTTGTTAGCATAATAATAAGTACATACCTCAGTTGTGATCGTGAATCCAGGAGGTACAGGAAGACCGATTTGGCACATTTGTGCTAAGCCGCATCCCTTACCGCCTAAGAGCGCGCGCATGGATCCATCACCATCGGTTTTTTTCTTACCGAAGAGATATACGTATTTTGTCGCCTTAGATTTCTTTGAGGCGGGTTTTTTAGTTTTTGATTTAACGGCCATAGTAATAACTGTTTTTTTGGAGTGTTATAAGAAAGTATCTATTTAAAAAAATGATGAAGAAATCGCTTGAGCTAAAAACCCAAGCGATACGTACAAGTGCTAAAGGACTAGCTACTTATTTTTTCTTTGATTCACGTTGTGCTTTGTAAACAACGCGAAACATTTGAAGAGCTAACCAGAAGAGTGCTGCTAAGCAGGATGCAGTGAATGCACCCCAGAAGTGAATCATTTTTGGATCTTCAGATGGTACATGCGTTGAAACAACGGTGTACATGTAGATGAAAAATGCGACCACTAGAACGGCATCAACAGCAATGCTTCCAGGTGTTGCTAGCTTTAGTTTAGTTTCTGTCTTTTCTTGTTCAGCCATGGACCTAAAAATCGAACCCAAGTAGACGATATTGTCCACGCAAAAACTGGAGCATTTTCGCTCTAAATACTGCATATTTTGCACTTAGGCCTAATTTAGGCCGTTTTATCCTTAAAAATACCTCATTTTGGGATAGCCTAGCAGAGATTGGCTTGCCACATTTACGTTACATGAGCGATTTGGCACCCAAGATTTTTGCAGGAAACTCTAACAGGCCCTTAGCTGAGGCTATTTGTAAGTCAATTGGTCTACCGCTTGGAGAGGCGTTAGTAACAAGTTTTCCAGACGGGGAAACCTTTGTTAAGATTAACGAAAATATCCGCGGAAGAGATGTTTACATCATTCAATCGACTTGCCCGCCAACGAATCATCATCTGATGGAGCTGCTTATTATGATTGATGCAGCAAGGCGTGCATCAGCTCAGCGTATTACAGCAGTTATTCCTTTTTTTGGGTATGCTCGCCAAGATCGTAAAGATCAGCCGCGTGTTGCAATT